>Ga0316204_10000051_pt1 | contig 512504 bp, 414 predicted proteins | sample 6monrhotite_MG_2_FD_205661 | JGI IMG/M metagenome (GOLD analysis project Ga0316204, IMG submission 205661) | Microbial mat bacterial communities from mineral coupon in-situ incubated in ocean water Damariscotta River, Maine, United States -... | ecosystem: Environmental > Aquatic > Marine >...
CTGCTTCGGCCGTCGGCGCATCGTTGTCCGCGTTGACCGTGATCGTCACCGTGTCAAACGACGTGCTGTTGCCGTCCGAAACCGCGACCTGGAACGTCAGCGTCGTGTTCGTCAGACCTTCCGGCGCGGTGAACGTCGGCTGCGATGCCGAAGCATCACTCAGCGAAACACTCGGACCACCGGTCTGGGTCCACGTGTAGGTCAACGCCTCGCCTTCCGGATCACTCGAACCGGTTGCGTCGAGCGTGACGCCGTCACCTTCGTCGACCGTCTGCGCCGGGCCTGCTTCGGCCGTCGGCGCATCGTTGTCCGCGTTGACCGTGATCGTCACCGTGTCAAACGACGTGCTGTTGCCGTCCGAAACCGCGACCTGGAACGTCAGCGTCGTGTTCGTCAGACCTTCCGGCGCCGTGAACGTCGGCTGCGTCGCCGAAGCGCTACTCAGCGAAACACTCGGACCGCTGGTCTGCGACCAGGTGTAGGTCAAGGCATCGCCTTCCGGATCACTCGAACCGGTTGCGTCGAGCGTGACGCCGTCACCTTCATCAACGGTCTGCGCCGGACCAGCTTCCGCAGTTGGCGCGTCGTTGTCGGCGTTGACCGTGATCGTAACCGTGTCGAACGACGTGCTGTTGCCGTCCGACACCGCGACCTGGAACGTCAACGTCGTGTTCGTCAGCCCTTCCGGCGCCGTGAACGTCGGCTGCGTCGCCGATGCGCTACTCAGCGAAACCGTCGGACCACTGGTCTGCGTCCACGTGTAGCTCAGCGCATCACCTTCCGGATCCGACGAGCCCGTCGCATCCAAGGTCACACCATCGCCTTCATCCACTGTCTGGGTAGCACCTGCATCGGCCGTCGGAGCATCGTTGTCGGCGTTGACCGTGATGGTCACCGTGTCGAACGACGTGCTGTTGCCGTCCGACACCGCGACCTGGAACGTCAACGTCGTGTTCGTCAGCCCTTCCGGCGCCGTGAACGTCGGCTGCGTCGCCGATGCGTCACTTAGCGAAACACTCGGACCACTGGTCTGCGTCCACGTGTAGCTCAGCGCATCATCCTCCGGATCCGACGAGCCCGTCGCATCCAAGGTCACGCCCGTGTTTTCATCGACGGTCTGCGCCGGGCCTGCTTCCGCCGTCGGCGCGTCGTTGTCCGCGTTGACCGTGATCGTCACCGTGTCAAACGACGTGCTGTTGCCGTCCGAAACCGCGACCTGGAACGTCAGCGTCGTGTTCGTCAGACCTTCCGGCGCCGTGAACGTCGGCTGCGTCGCCGAAGCGCTACTCAGCGAAACACTCGGACCGCTGGTCTGCGACCAGGTGTAGGTCAAGGCATCGCCTTCCGGATCACTCGAACCGGTTGCGTCGAGCGTGACGCCGTCACCTTCATCAACGGTCTGCGCCGGACCAGCTTCCGCAGTTGGCGCGTCGTTGTCGGCGTTGACCGTGATCGTAACCGTGTCGAACGACGTGCTGTTGCCGTCCGACACCGCGACCTGGAACGTCAACGTCGTGTTCGTCAGCCCTTCCGGCGCCGTGAACGTCGGCTGCGTCGCCGATGCGCTACTCAGCGAAACCGTCGGACCACTGGTCTGCGTCCACGTGTAGCTCAGCGCATCACCTTCCGGATCCGACGAGCCCGTCGCATCCAAGGTCACACCATCGCCTTCATCCACTGTCTGGGTAGCACCTGCATCGGCCGTCGGAGCATCGTTGTCCGCGTTGACCGTGATCGTAACCGTGTCGAACGACGTGCTGTTGCCGTCCGACACCGCGACCTGGAACGTCAACGTCGTGTTCGTCAGCCCTTCCGGCGCCGTGAACGTCGGCTGCGTCGCCGATGCGCTACTCAGCGAAACCGTCGGACCACTGGTCTGCGTCCACGTGTAGGTCAGAGCATCCCCTTCTGGGTCACTCGAACCGGTTGCGTCGAGCGTGACACCGTCACCTTCGTCGACCGTCTGTGCCGAACCAGCATCCGCAGTCGGCGCGTCATTGTCGGCGTTGATCGTGATCGTCACCGTGTCGAACGACGTGCTGTTGCCGTCCGAGACGGCAACTTGGAACGTCACCGACGTGTTGGTCAGGCCTTCGGGCGCCGTAAACGTCGGCTGCGTTGCCGAAGCGCTGCTCAGCGAAACACTCGGACCGCTCGTCTGCGTCCACGTGTAGGTCAGCGCATCGCCTTCCGGGTCACTCGAACCGGTTGCATCGAGCGTGACACCATCACCTTCATCCACCGTCTGCGCCGAACCCGCATCCGCCGTCGGCGCATCGTTGTCGGCGTTGACGTGGATCTTCACCGTGTCCGTCGACGTGTTCGAACCGTCGGAAACCGACACTTCGAACGTCAACGTCGTGTTCGTCAGCCCTTCCGGAGCAGTGAACGCCGGCTGTGACGCCGACGCATCGCTCAACGAGACACTCGGGCCGCCAGTCTGCGTCCACGTGTAAGTCAGAGCGTCGCCATCCGGGTCGCTCGAGCCAGTTGCGTCGAGCGTCGTGTTCTGACCTTCATCAATCGTTTGATCGCCACCAGCGTCAGCCGTTGGACCGGAGTTCGGAACAACCGTCACGTTGACCATGTCGACGTGACTGCTCGTGCCATCCGAGACCTCAACCACGAACGTCAAGACTGTCGAGGTCGTAACACCTGGCGCCGTGAACGTTGGCTGCGCGTTCGTGCTGTCGCTCAGGTCCACGGCGGGATAGCCCTGAATCTGCGTCCAGCTGTACGTCAGCGAATCGCCGTCTAGATCACTGCTCGTCGAGGCATCGAGCGTGACGTTCGTTCCCGGTGGAACACTCTGATCGGCGCCAGCCTCAGCCAACGGGCCGAGGTTGTCGACCTCGCCCGAACCGCCGGAGTTACCGGAGCCGCCCGAGTTGCCACTGTTGCCAGAGTTACCGCTGTTGCCCGAACCACCCGAGTCACCAGAACCACCAACCTCCCACGACCCGTCCGAGGCAATCACTTGCTCGACGTTCTCGTAGCTGATCGTGAACGATTCGGAGTTGCCCAGATCGACCGTCAACGTCGATCCGGAGTCGGTGATGTCCGAGGTTTCGTATTCGGACAGGTCGATGACGTCGTAGCCACTGCCGCCGTCAACTGTGATCGCGTCGCCGTCCTTCGCATCGTCGACACGAATCACGTCGTCACCCTTGCCGCCAACGATCGTGTCGTCGCCGTCGCCGCCGATCAGCGTGTCGTCGCCGGAGCCGCCGTCGAGCGTGTCCGCGCCTTCGCCGCCGCGGAGGACGTCATCGCCCTTGTCGCCCGTAATCGTGTCGTTGCCGTCGCCGCCGAGCAGCAGGTCATCATCCTTGCCGCCGTCAATTGTGTCGTGACCGTCGCCGCCGTAGATGACGTCGTCGCCCTTGTCGCCTTCGAGGGTGTCGTTGCCATCGCCGCCTAGCACGACATCGTCACCCTTGCCCCCTTCCAGCTGGTCGTTGCCACCGCGGCCCATCAGAAGGTCGTCCCCCTTCTTGCCGTCGATGCTCGTGTTATCCAGCTCGTCGCCGAGGTAGACGTCCGCATCGTTCGTGGCACCAGAGATCGGCGTATCCGTGTCGGCATCGATCCACGTTGCCGAGAACAGGATGCGCGACTCGAGCTCTTCCCCTTGCAGCCGACTCTTGGGCTTCTGGTTCTCGTCGCCTTGCTGCGGCTGCTTGGGCTTCTTGTTGCCGTCGCCCTTGGAGTCGTTCTTCTTCTTGTCGTCGCTAGTCACGGTGCCTCAGGAATTGACGGTCTCTCTTGCGGGAACGGCGGCGAGGATGTCCTCAACCGTGATGTCAGGAAGCCAACGCTTGATGCGTCTGCGGAACGTCCCCACACCAACGCGGTGGGTTCCGCGGCTCATGACGCTGAGCTTCTCGGCCCATCGCTCGAGTCGTTCGGCGTTGGCCTGCTTGTCGCGGAGGAGCTTGCTGATCTCGCGCCACCAGGGCGTGTCCGGCTCTTGGAACACGACCTCGTAGCCGCGATCGACCGCGTGACAGACGTAGCTACGTGTGTAGGAGTGCGCCTGGTTGTCGCTGTCGACGATGACGCGTGGGACGCCTTCATCGATGGCAGCGATGATGCGGTTGAGGTTCCACTCCCGCGCCTCGTCCATGCGGCTGGCAGCCCAGTCGTACGACTTGGGATTGTCGCCGACCTGCGTGTAGAAGAACTCGTCGAACTCGAACAGCGCATCGCCTTCGCGACGCATCCGCCGACTCATCGTGGACTTGCCACAACTCGGTAGCCCGATCGTCAGTACCAGTTGCTTTGGTACGTTGCTCTCCATCTCGTTGATTCCCACTTTTGAGCGACTTGGAATGCGGTTTCCCGACGCATCGCAACTTGGTTCATCGGTCGCCTTGTGGTCCCGGGTTGATCCTCTCAGGGATTCCTCTCAAGACCCGCGCCCACGGGGTATTACGCCCCGATGGCATGGACCAAATGCGCCGTGTTACCTTCTGGTTGCGGGGGCCTACTCCCGGCCCTGTTGTGGACCCGTTAGCTTGCAGGGCTCTCACCTCCAACCCCTCAAGCACAACCAATGACGCCGTCCGTCTGCCCCAAGGGCACGTTCCGATCTTTCCTCGCGTTGGCCGCTCTGGCCACGCCGTTCCTCTTCGGCGATTCGCTAGCTGCGCAATCGTCGCAGAAGCGCGCAGTCACCCACGACGACTACGACAAGTGGACGTCCCTACGCGGCACGACCTACAGCCGCGACGGCAAGTGGATGGCCTACAACATCAACCCGCGCGTCGGCGATGGCACGCTCTACGTCAAGCAGGTTGATGGCGACGCGGTCTACGAGTTCCCGCGCGGCAGCCGCGTGTCGTTCTCGAATGACAACAAGCTCGCGTTCTTCAAGATCGGCAAGTCGTACGAAGACGAGCGGAAGAAGAAGCTCGAGAAGCTCTACGCCAAGAAGAAGGAAGAGGCGAAGGGCGAAGAAGCAGAAGAGGCCGAAGGCCTGCCGCCCGACATCAAGGAAGCGCTCGCCGAGCGCGGCATGACGGAGGCCATGGCACTCCGCATGATCGAGCAGCGTGGCAGCTCGATCTCTGAGGTGCGCGGGTTCCTCGGTTTGCCCGAGCCGAAGAAGGGCGCCAAGCCGGCCGCGAAGCCGAAGTCCAAGAAGGAGAGCAAGGACAAGAAGGCCGAGAAGGAAGCGAAGGCACTGGCCAAGCGCGTGCACGTTCTCGACCTGGCCACCGGCGAGGTTGCCAAACTAGAGAACGTCAAGAGTCACCGCCTGCTCGGCGACTCGGACCTGATGGCGATCCACTTCGACAAGCCTGAGAAGAAGAAGGAAGCCAAGAAGGATTCCGACAAGAAGGAAGGCGGCAAGGAGAAGGCCGAGCCGAAGAAGGAGGCCGGCAAGGAGAAGAGCACTGCCAAGAAGGGCACCGAGAAGGCGCCCGCAAAGAAGGCCAAGAAGAAGACCGACCCCAAGGAAGCCAAGCGCAGTGACGGCACCAAGCTCGTGCTCCGCAACCTGACGACGGGCAAGGACGAAACCATCGCCAACGTCGTGTCGTTCGGCACCGTCGCCGACAACAAGTGGCTGTGGTACACGGTCGGCACCAAGAAGATGAAGGAAGGTGTCCAGCACGGCCTGTTCGCGCGCGAACTGTCGTCGGGCACCACCGTCAACGTGCTCGCCGGCTACAGCCGCGTGTCAGGCATCACGACGGACCATGCCGACAAGGTGATGGCGTTCACGAGCAACCTGCGCACGTTCGGCAAGAAGGAGACGGCGACCGAGGTCTACCTCTGGAACTTCTCGGACAAGCCCGCGCGCCGCATCATCGATGCGAAGACCGCCGGCATCCCGGACGACCACAAGATCCGTTCGAGTGGCCTGAGCTTCTCGCGCGACGCGTCGGTCCTGATGATGAGCATCAGCCAACCGAAGCCGAAGAAGCTGCCGAAGATCCTGCCTGAGGACGAGATCAAGCTCGACCTGTGGCACTACGAAGACGGCCTCCTGCAGACGATGCAGGCCAAGCGCTCCAACCCGGCGACGGCGTCCCTGACGGTCGCCTACCACATGGACGTCGATCGCGCGATCGTGCTCGGCACGCCGACGCACCCGCGCGTTTCGCTGCTGACCGACGACGGTTCGCGGGCGCTGCTCACGGACTCGACGCCGTACGAGAAGCAGGTCACGTGGGACGGTCGCTACAGCGACGTCTACATCGTCAACACGATTGACGGCAGCCGCGAGAAGATCATCGAAGGCCTGCGTGGCCGCGCCAGCACGTCGACCGGCGGTCGCTACGTCATCTGGTTCGATCACCGTGACTACGACTGGCACACCTACGACGTGCAGAACGGCACGACGCGCAACCTGACGTCGGGCATCCCGGTCGCGTTCGATCGCGAGCAGGACGACCGTCCCGAGCCGCACCGCGCGCACGGTTCGTCAGGTTGGACCGAGAACGACGCCGAAGTCCTGCTCAACGATGAGTTCGACATCTGGGCCGTCAGCCCGGCGACCGGCAAGTTCCGCTGCGTTACCGATGGCCTCGGCCGCGCCAGTGGCATCACGTTCCGCCGCGGTGGCCCGGACCTGCGTCCGGACGCCGAGCGCGACGACAACGAGAAGCGCCGCTGGTTGCGCAACGAACTGTGGCTGCGTGCCACCAACACCAACACCTACGCGACTGGCATCTACACCGACTCGATCGTCGGCACGAACAAGCCGCGCAAGGTCGTCATGAAGGACGCCGCGATCGGCGGCATCACGCGTCCGCGCGACGCCGACCGCCTGTTCATGACGTTCAGCCGCTGGGACCAGGCCCCGGACGTATGGACGACGAACCTCGCGTTCGAAGGTGGCAAGAAGCTGACCGACGGTTGTGCGATCCGCCGCGACGTCCGTTGGGGTTCGGCCGAACTGGTCAACTGGCGCTCTGATGACGGCACCGAGCTCAAGGGCTACGTCGTCAAGCCGGACGGCTTCGACCCGAACAAGAAGTACCCGATGATGGTCTACTTCTACGAGCGCAGCTCGCAGGGCATCCACCGCTTCACGTCGCCGAGCATCGGCACGTCGCCGAACGCCGCCTACTACGTCTCCAACGGCTACCTGTGGTTCGTCCCGGACATCGTCTACACCGATGGCTACCCGGGCGAGTCGTGCGAGAAGTGCGTTGTTTCGGGTGTGCAGCACCTGATCTCGAAGGGCTACGTCGACAAGGATCGCATCGGTGCGGCCGGCCACTCGTGGGGCGGCTACCAGACCGCGCACCTGATCACGCGCACGGACATCTTCGCGTGCGTCGAATCGGGCGCACCGGTCGTCAACATGTTCAGCGCCTACGGCGGCATTCGCTGGGGTTCGGGCATGTCGCGCCAGTTCCAGTACGAGCAGACGCAGTCGCGTATCGGCGGCAGCATCTGGGAGTTCCCGATGCGCTACTGGGAGAACTCGCCGCTGTTCCACCTCGACAAGGTGAACACCCCGGTCCTGATCCTGCACAACGACAAGGACGGTGCGGTCCCGTGGTACCAGGGCATCGAGTTCTTCGTCGCGATGCGTCGCCTGAACAAGGAAGCGTACCTGTTCAACTACAACGGCGAAGACCACGGTCTGCGCAAGCGCCAGAACCAACGTGACTGGACGCGCCGCATGCAGGAGTACTTCGACCACCACCTCAAGGGCGAGCAGGCGCCTGACTGGATGCGTCGTGGTGTTCCGTACCACGAGCGTTCTTCGGAGAAGATCCCGCACGCGCCGAGCTACCGCGAAGCCGTGCAGAAGGGTCTGATCCCGAGCGCCGACGAGAAGAAGAGCGCGGCCGCGAGCGAGTCGCCGGCCGGCAGTCGCGACAAGAAGTAGTCGCGACTGCCGCAGCATCGAGCGGGCGGAGTATCCTGGCGGCATGCCGGACTTCGCCCGATTCGATACGCGCAACTACCCGACGGTGCCGGTTCGCGATGGCTATCGCGACTGGGCTTCGACTTACGAAGACACCGTCGAAGACGCGATGGACATCGCGTTGCTCGAGCGCATCGAGTCCGTGCCGTTTGGCAGCGCGACTCGCATCGCCGACCTCGGTTGCGGCACAGGCCGCACCGGTGCGTGGCTGCAGTCGAAGGGCAACGCACAACTGCATGGCGTCGACCTCACCGATGCGATGCTGGCGCGCGCCAAAGAACGCGGCATCTACACGGGCCTGCGTGAAGCCAGCGTCGGCGACAGCGGTCTCCCGTCCGGCGAGTTCGACGTCGTCACGTGTTGCCTCGTCGACGAACACCTCGACGACCTGCAGCCGCTCTACACCGAAGCCGCGCGCCTGCTAAGGCCAGGTGGTCACTACGTACACCTCGGCTTCCACCCGTTCTTCATCATGAAGAGCGGCATGCCCACCCACTTCGATCATCCGACGCGCGGCAGCCTGGCGCTCGACACCAACATCCACCTCTACTCCGACCATGTGCGCTGCGGCACCAATGCTGGGCTCACGCAGATGGAGATGCACGAGCGCGTGATCGATGACGAATGGCTGCAGCTCAAGCCCAAGTGGGCCAGGCATCGCGATTGGCCGGTGAGCTTTGTGTCCGTTTGGCGCTCGAGCGAAATCTCCTAACCTGTTGGTGCCAAGCACCCTCCAGCAACGCGCCCAGCAGATCTGACGGCTACCGGCAACGATCCCTAAGGCAGGGCACATCCCCATGCCGATGGCGGTTGACGTATACGACACGATGTCGTAGACCAGCGACATCGTGTCGTAGACCAGTGGCGACACGTTGTCGTATCCGGTCACATCGAATCACTAATCGCATGAACCACCAACCGCTAGCCAACGCCGAACTCGCCGTCATGGAACTGCTCTGGCAGAAGGACCGACTGACCGCGCGCCAGATCCGTGAGCAGCTGTATCCCGGCAACAGCAAGGCGCAGCACGGCACCGTGCAACGCTTGCTGCAGCGCCTCGAGGACAAGGGCTTCGTCGGTCGCGACCGCACGCTGCCGGTGCACCTGTTCTCGGCCGCCGTTCGTCGTGAGGCCTACGCCGGCAACCAACTCGAGTCGCTCGCCGACAAGTTGACCGGTGGTTCGTTGGCGCCGCTCATCACCCACCTTCTCGAGGAGAACAAGATCTCCCGCGAAGAGATCGATCGACTGCGTCGCGTGCTCGACGAAGACAACGAGGAGGACGCGTCGTGAGTGACTACCTCCTGCAATGCGCCGCCAGCAACTGGTGCGTGTCTTCGCTGCTCGCCGCGTTCGCCTGGTTTGCCCAAGTCAAACTGAAGCGCCCGATGATCGCGCACCTTCTGTGGTTGCTCGTGCTCGTCAAGCTCGTCACGCCACCACTGTTGTCACTGCCGCTGCTGCCCGCGCCGGAAGTGCTGCCCGTTGTCATGGCAGCCGCGCCCGTCAACGAACCAGTGATGGTCGTCGACACCGCCCCTGTCGCAGCGCCGATCGAAACAACTTCGATCCTGCTGGGCGCATGGTTACTCGGCAGCGTCATCGTGCTGCTGTGGTCGAGCGCCCGCATCATTCGTTTTCACCGTCTGCTGACGCTGGCGTCGCAACCGGCGCCGCGCGACATGCGTGACCGCGCTGCCAAGCTGGCTCGCCAACTCGGACTCAAGAAGACGCCTTCGATCCATGTCACGTCCGCTCGCGTAACGCCAATGGTCTGGTGGCTCGGCGGCAAGGTCCGGATCTTCATCCCGGCTGACATGCCGCGCGAACTGGGACCCGGCAAGATGCGCTGGATCCTCGCCCACGAGCTCGCACACGTTCGCCGCGGCGACCACTACGTGCGTTGGCTCGAATGGCTCGCGTGCGTGGCGTTCTGGTGGAACCCAGTCGCCTGGCTCGCGCGACGCAACCTGCGCGCCAATGAAGAAGTCTGCTGCGACGCACTCGTGCTGCGCAGCTTCGAAGGCAAACCACATTCGTATGCGAACTCCCTGCTCTCCGCAGTCGAGTTCCTTGCTGCACCGGGGCTCCGCCCACCGGCAATGGCAAGCGAGATCAACAGCGGCGGCTTTCTCGAACGGAGATTCAGGATGATTGTCTCTAAGACCCCCATCGCTACCACGCCGCGCTGGCTGCAAGCCGTGCTGCTCGTCTGCACCGCATGTGTGCTGCCACTGGGTGTTGCCTACGCCCAGAACCCGGATATCGGCGCCGTCACCAAGCGCCTGAAGCGTTCGGTCGAAGCCGGTGAAATGTCACCCACCCAGGCGCGAACGATGTTGCGCGCCCTCAAGGAGCAGGCAGCCAAGGAGAAGAAGGCCAAGACGAAAGCCAAGGACCGCGAAGCGGAGCATTACGACCGCCTCGTCAAGTCGCTGAAGGAAGGCCTGCGTGAAGGCATCCGCTCCGGCAAGATCGACGAAGAAGAAGCTGCGAAGCTCTACCATCGCCAGATGGAGTATCTGCAGAAGGGCGGCTCCTACCAGGCGAAGCTACGCGCCAAGGAACAAGCCGCGCGCGCTGCCGAACTCCAGCAACGTGCCCGCGACCTCGAAGCCGTCGAGCGCGCCAAGCTGCGCAGCGAGTACGAGACCGTTCGCCGCGACTACGAAACCATGGAGGCTGCGCGCCGCGCCGAAGCCGAAGCCAAGGCCAAGAACAAGGATCTGAAGCGTCGCGTCCAATGGGTGCAGGTCAAAGAGCGCCAGGCTGAGCACAACAAGATGCTCACCGACCTCGAGAGCGCCAAGCGCGAACTGGCCAAGCGCACCGAGCAACTCGAGCGGATGAAGGTCGAGATCGACAAGAAGCAGGCCGACATGTACGCCGAGATCAAGGATCGGGCCATGCAACTGCGTGCCCGTCAGCGCGACCTCGAAGAGCGGCAGAAGCAACTCGAGATGGTCAGGGCCACGAAGCGCGCCATCGACTTCACGCAGAAGAAGAACAACAAGAAGGTCGCCGACGAAGTCCGCAAGGCGCACAAGCTGCGCCAGGTTGAGTTCGACCTCGCGAAGAAGGAACGCGACCTGTGGAACGTGAAGCTCGACCTCGAAAAGGCGAAGAAGGCCGCCGACGCAAGGAAGGACGTTCAGCTTCAGTTGCAGCTGGAGTTCCACGAGGCCGCCAAGCGCGCCGCCGAGGCCAAGAAGAAGAACTCCACCAAGAAGCCCACGCTCCGTTGGGATACGCGCAAGACGAAGAAAGTCGACCTGTCCAAGAAGCCCACGCTGCGCTGGGACACCCGCGTCAACAAGACCAAGGAAGTCGACGCATCCAAGGAAACGCGCGCCACGTGGAAGCGTCAGTGGAACACCGCGATCGACAAGCAGAAGGCGGCTGAGCTCAAGAAGAAGGCGAACGCAACCGCAACCGAGACCATGCGAGTGAGTCTCGAAGCGGTGCGCGCCGCCCGCGCCAAGCACGAGGAGCAAGTCGCCCGCGACCGCGCGGCTGCTGCGGCCAAGAAGGCCGCAAACACGCGCGTTCGCTTCAGCCTGCACAAGGACCGCGACGCGACGGAAACGAAGACGGTGCGCGAGCTGAACGACAAGATGCGCAAGACGGAACTGGAGTGGGTTCGCTTCCGCGACGTCCAGAAGGACAAGGAAGCCCAAGCTCGCGCAGCCGCCGAAACCGTCGCCAGGGACAAGGCCGCGGCCGCCAAGAGCAAGGCCAAGCGCAAGCGCCGCAGCGGCATCCGCTAGCGGAGCCTGTTCTGCGGCCCGGTGAACGGGTACAGGTGCAACCCGAGTTTGCACCTATGCCCGCATTCGAACTGATCGCCGCACCTCACACGCCGTTTGCACCAAACGGCGATCTCAACCTCGACGCCGTAGCCCAACAGGTCGCGCTCCTGCGTGCCGACGGCGTGCACGGCATGCTCATCGCCGGCAGCACCGGCGAGGGCTCATCCCTGAGCGGCACCGAACGGCGTAACCTCGCTGAACGTTGGGCCAAGGAGTGCGGCGACCTGCAGCTGTGGGTGCACGTCGGCCACAACAGTCCGCGCGAAGCCCGCTCCCTCGCCGAGCACGCGGCAACCATCGGCGCGCACGGCATCTGTGCCGCGCCACCGAGTTGGTTTCCGTTGTCGTCCGTCGACCGACTGACCGACACGTGCGCCGAGATTGCTGCCGGTGCGCCAGACCTGCCGTTCCTCTACTACCACATCCCGGCACTGTCGCACGTGCAGATGGCAATGGCGCAGTTCGCAACGGCCGCTCGCGCGCGCATCCCGAACTTCGCGGGCATCAAGTACACCCACCTCGACCCGCTCGACTTCCAAGCGTGTGTGCGTGAACACGGCGACGCGATCAAGCTCTACTGGGGCTGCGATGAACTGCTGGTGACGGGCCTGACCCTCGGCGCGCACGGCGCGGTTGGCAGCACCTACAACTTCGCGACGCCGCTCTACCACCGGTTGATCGCCGCGCACGACAAGGGTGACATGCAAACTGCGCGCGACCTGCAAGGCAAGGCCGCGGCACTCGTCGACTTGCTCGTTGCCCACGGCTACATGGCTGCAGCCAAGGTCACCATGAAGCACCTCGGCGTCGACATCGGCGGCGTGCGTTGCCCGATGCCCGAACTGAAGAACGGCGAAGCTGCAGTGATCGCGGACCTCGAGCGCTTCGGCCTCAAGGAACTGCGCGGATGATCCGCCACCTTGCAGCCGTTGCGTTGACGCTGGCATGGCTCGCCGCCGGCAGTGCTGCTCAAGAACGTCTGCAGTGGACGGACCTGCCATCGTTGCCCGACACGCCGGGGTTTGGCGGACCGTTCGTTGGCGCTCACGACGGCTACCTGATCGTCGCCGGCGGTGCGAACTTTCCGACGGCCCCACCGTGGGAAGGTGGCAAGAAGGTTTGGTACGACACGGTCTTCGCGCTCGATCCCGACGCGCAGAACTGGCGCATCGCTGGCAAGCTCGACGGAGTGCGCGCGTATGGCGCTGCGATCAGCACGAGTCATGGCATCGCCCTGATCGGCGGCAACGATGGCACACGCGCGCTCGCCACGTGCGAACTGCTGGTCATCGACAACAAGACTCGCCAGGCCCGCTACGACGAACTGCCAGCGCTGCCGACCACGACGGCGTTCCTCGCAGCGGCGGCAAACGGTGACGTGATCTACGTCGCCGCCGGCAGTGACGGCGGCAGCCCAGCGACGCTGCTGCACGCGTTCTGGTCGCTTGACCTCAACGCCGAAGAACCCAAGTGGCAGGTCTTGCCGCCGTGGCCAGGCCCCGCCCGCCACAAGGCCGCCTGCGCCTTCCAGAACAACGGCCAGAACGGTTGCTTCTACCTGTTCAGCGGCGAGATCCCGCAGCAAGACAGCGCCGGCAAGGTCACATACGACTACCGCACCGACGGCTATCGCTACGACACGCGACTCGGCACGTGGCAGCAGCTTGCCGACTTGCCCACGCCAGTCGCCGCCGCGTGTGCGATGCCCGACGGCCAATCCCACGTGCTGGTTTTTAGCGGCTCGACCGGCAAGCACGTGCTCGAGAAGGACCCGCGGCCCGAGTTCCCGCGGATCGTGCGCAGCTACCACACGATCACGGACACGTGGACGGAAGCGGGCACGATGCCCTCTGGCCTCGTGACTACTGGCGCGGTGCGGCACAACGGCAACATCGTCATCGCCACGGGCGAAGTGCGACCGGGTGTGCGCACCCCGGCCGTTCGCAGTGTTGTTGTTACCGCGCAAGATGCGGGGTTCGGCGTTGTCAACACCATCGTGCTCGGCCTCTACCTGCTGGCACTGGTTTGGATCGGCATCCGCTTCTCCAAGCGCGGCGGCGACACGAACGACTTCTTCCTCGCGGGCAAACGCATCCCGTGGTGGGCCGCCGGCATCTCGATCTTCGCAACGCAACTGTCGGCGATCACATTCGTCTCGACGCCCGCCGTCGCCTACGCGAGCAACTGGCTCGTGCTACCGGGCAAGGCGATGATCTTGTTGATGGCGCCGATCGTGGTGCTGTTGTACCTGCCGTTCTTCCGCCGCCTCGACATCACGACGGCATACGAATACCTCGAACGCCGCTTCAACCTCAATGTCCGCCTGTTCGGCAGCGCGTCGTTCATTGCCTTCCAGCTGCTGCGCATGGCGATCGTCGTGTTCTTGCCGGCACTCGCGCTGTCGACGATCACCGGCATCAACGTCTATGCGTGCATCCTGATCATGGGTGTGCTGTCGACGCTCTACACGGTGCTCGGTGGCATGGAGGCAGTGATCTGGACGGACGTGCTGCAGACGGTCGTGCTGCTCGGCGGCATGCTCGTCGCGATCATCATCATCACGATGGACGTCGGTGGCTTCGGGGTCGTGATGGAAACGGCCAATGCCGCGGACAAGACCAAGATGTGGGATTGGTCGATGAGCACGACCGATCTCGCAACGTGGTCGATCCTGCTCGGCACGTTGGCGTTGCAGTTTGGCCCATACACAACCGACCAATCCGTGGTGCAGCGTTACCTGACGACCAAGGACGAACGCTCGGCCGCGCGCGGCATCTGGCTCAACGGTCTGATGGCGGTACCGGTCGGATTGCTGTTCATGCTGCTCGGCACGTGCCTGTTTGTGTTCTTCCAACACCGACCGGAGCTGCTGCACATCGGCATGAAGAACGACGAGGTGTTCCCGTTGTTCGTGTCGAGCCAACTGCCAGCCGGTTTGTCGGGCCTCGTGATCGCCGGCGTATTTGCCGCGTCGATGTCGAGCCTCGATTCCAGCATGCACTCGATCGCAACGGCGTGCACCGTCGACTGGCATCAACGCCTGAGCAAGAACGCCACCGAAGCGAGCTCGCTCAAGCTCGCTCGCACGCTGACGATCGTCTTGGGTGCCATCGCCGTCGTCACGGCTAGTCTGCTCGTCACGTTCGACATCCAGAGCTTGTGGTTCTTGTTCCAGAAGTGCCTCGGTCTGTTGTCGAGTGGCGTCGTCGGCATCTTCGCTCTCGGCATCTTCACGAAGCGCGCCAGTTCACGCGGTGTATTGACCGGCGCCGTCGCCAGCATCGTGGCCCTGATCTACATGACGTGGTTCAGCTCGCTGCACTTCTACCTCTACGCCATGATCGGCATCACGACGTGCATCGTGGTCGGTTACATCGCGAGCCTCGCGATGCCTGACAAGGATCGTGACCTGACCGGTCTGACCCGCAACGCTCGCCCAGCCTGATGATGGACGCCAAACGCATCGAGGAACTGCTCGCCGTCTACCGCAACGATCTGCTCACGGACACCCTGCCGTTCTGGCTGCGCAACGCGATCGATCGCGAGCACGGTGGGTTCCAGTTCTGCCTCGACCGTGACGGCACCGTGCTCGACACCGACAAAGGCATCTGGCAACACGGCCGCTTCACGTGGCTGCTGTCGACTCTCGATTACAAACTGCGCGGCACCGAGCACTGGCAAGCGGAGTGGCTCGAGACGGCGAAGCACGGCATCGAGTTCATGCGGCAGCATGCGTTTGATGACGATGGTCGCATGTTCTTCCAGGTCACGCGCGAAGGACAGCCACTGCGCAAGCGGCGCTACGTGTTCACCGAGGCATTCGGCGCAATCGCGTTCGCAGCCTACGCTAAAGCCAGCGGCGATCAGCAAGCAGCCGAGGAAGCAGCCCGCCTGTTTCGGTTGATGCTGCGCTTCAACTCGACCGAAGGCTTGATCCCACCGAAGGTCGATCCCGGCACGCGCCCAAGCAAGGGCCTCGCGGTGCCGATGATCACGTTGGTCACCGCGCAGATCCTGCGCGAAACCCTCGATGACGAACTCGCCCACGAATCGGTCGACCGCGCCATCAACGACCTGCGCGCCTTCGTCAAACCCGACCTGCAAGCCGTTCTCGAAATGGTCGCGCCGGACGGATCGGTGATCGATCACTTCGACGGCCGCACGCTCAATCCCGGTCACACACTCGAAGCAGGTTGGTTCATCCTCGAGGAAGCCCACCACCGCTCGAACGACGCCGAACTCACCGAACTCGGCACGCGCATCGTCGACTACATGTGGCGATGCGGCTGGGACGAGGAGCACGGCGGCATCCTCTACTTCCGCGACCTCAAGGGCGGCCCGGTCCAAGAATACTGGCACGACATGAAGTTCTGGTGGCCGCACAACGAAGCCATCCTCGCGACCCTCTACGCCTATCGCGCAACCGGCGACAACAAGTACGCCGAGTGGCATCAGCAGGTGCACGACTGGGCGCACGACCACTTCCGCGACAAGGAACATGGCGAATGGTACGGCTACCTACATCGTGACGGCCGTATCTCCGTGCCACTCAAAGGCAACATGTGGAAGGGCCCGTTCCACCTCCCCCGCATGCAGTTCCTGTGCTGGCAACTGCTAGAAGGAATGCGATAGGTACTGTGCCTGGACCGTTTTCACCTCATTCGCCGCGCGCTTGCGCGCGGCGAATGAGGTGAAAACGGTCCAGGCACAGTACGTTCACTTCGGCACGTCTGGCAGCGCCACTGGGTCGCCGCCGACTTCACTTGGCATCACCGCTTTGGTTGCGGCAAGCCAATCGCGCAGTTCGCCCGCAAGGGCTCGCAGCTGCGCAGGCCGTTCCCTCGCGAGGTTCTTGGCCTCGCCGATGTCGGCGGCCAGGTCGAACAACGACCACGTGCGCGTTTCGAACCAGAACATCGCCTTGAGGTCACCGCGGCGAATCGTCGACGCGGGCGTGGTGCGCCACGTGCCCTTCTTGCCGTTGGCCTGCAGGTAACCCGGGAAGTGCCAGAACAGGGCGCGCTCGGCTACGGCCGCCGGCTGCTGCTGCCACCGCCCCGACAAGTCGACGCCATCGAGAACGTAGTCGTCGGCGAGTTTCGCGCCCGCAACCGCGGCAAACGTCGGATACAGATCGAGCGACTGCAACTGCGTCGGGTCGACCTCGTTCGCGCGCACCTTGCCGTCCCACCTGACGATGAAGGGCACTCGCGTTCCGCCTTCGTGCATCGAGCCCTTGCCCGAACGCAGCGGCAGTTGGTTGGTGATCTCCTGGCCACCGCCGATACCCGCCGCCTGATAGCCGCCAAGGCCACCGTTGTCTGACGTGAACACGACCACGGTGTTGGCCAACAGCTTCTGACCGGGGCGCACCGGGTCGTCGGTTTCAGTGAGGAACTTCAGCACGCGACCGCAGTTATCGTCGAGGTTCTTCATCATCGCCGCGTAGCGACGGTGCTGGTGACGCGAGTCTGCCGCTGCCGGTTCCGTTGCAGCCACATCCTGCTTCGGCGCGGCAATCGGCGTGTGCACCGAGTAGTGACTGACGCAGCAGAAGATCGGCTTCGTCGCACCCTGCATCCACGCCAACGCTTCATCGGTCAGACGATCCGCCATGAACTGCTTCGGCTTGCCATTGGCAGGCAAGCCAGGAAACGCGAACGCTCCGTCCTTGTCGGCGAAGTGACTGACGCGCCCAACGCCACCTCGCTGATCGCCACCGGCTTGGTGGTCGAAGCCTTGGTCCGTCGGCGACGCCTGCTTGTTCTTGCCACCGAGGTGCCACTTGCCGAAGTGGGCCGTCGTGTAGCCGGCCGCGCGCAGCGTCTCAGCCAACGTCACCTTCGACGGCGCCAACGTCACGTTGTTCGGCGCGGCATCCAGCTTGCGAAACTTCGCCTTGCCGCGGTTGCCACCAGCAACGGTGTAGATGCCGGTGCGTGCCGCCCACTGGCCACTCCACAACGCCGCGCGCGTCGGCGCGCAGTTGGGGCCACTGCTGTAGGCATTGGTGAAGCAGGTGCCCGCCGCGGCCAACGCATCGAGGTTCGGCGTCTTGTAGTAGGGCGAACCGTTACCGCCGTTGGTGCGACCGGTCGACAGGTCGGTCCAGCCAAGGTCATCCGCGAGGATGAAGACGATGTGTGGCGGCTGCTGCTCGGCAACCGACGCTTGGCTACACAGCGGCGTCACGCACGAAAGGACCACAGCAAGCGATGTCGACAGTTGCATGCCGACATCTCAGGTGATCCCCGCGTGGTTTGCAATCGAACTCAGAACGTGCCGAGCAACACTTGCACGAAACTGCTGACCGGCGCAGCTTCGCTTGGGGTTGGCACGGGCTCCTTCGGCTCCGACTCAATCGGCGCAGTCTCAATCGGTTCTAGCTCGGGCGACTCTGGTTGAGGCGGCGTCTCATTCCTCGGGACGCGCACCTTGCGCTTGCCCTCCTTCTTGACCGGGCCGTCGGGCCCACGATGCACCTCGACCTTGCGGATCGGGTTGTCCGGTTCCAACTGCAGCGCCTTGTTGAAGGCGCGCAACGCCGCTTCGTTGTCACCCATCGCCTGCAACACATTGGCCTGCAGGCGCCACAACTGCGGCTGATCCGGAGTGCGTTTTAGCTTGCTGTTCACCTCGCGCAGAGCCTCATCCATGCGGCCGCGGATGTAGAGGTTCTCGATGCGGTTGCGTTGCTCCTTGCCCTCATTCTCAGTGACGTTGCGGAACACGTTCCCAAGCAACGGCAAGTCCCCGAGGATCGGAACCTTGTTCGTGATCCTGCCGGCTTGCGCCGCCCGCTCGAGACTGATGCGCGCCGCATCTTCATCGCCGATGCGCCGGTAGGCATCCGCCTGCAGGTGCAATAGATCGGCGCGTTTTGGATCCTCCTGCAACGCACGTTCACACTCTTGGATCGCCTGCATCGTGCGACCGGTATCGAGGAAACCGCGCACCCGCTTCAGCACATCGATGTTCGCCGACTGTGGATCGGCAAAGTTGCGCAGTGCACGGGACGCCGCGTTGCGCAAGGCGTCGCGCGTCGCTTCTGGGTGAAGCTCTTGCGCCCGCTTGAAGCTCGCCGCAGCACCTGCCTCATCACCAAGAAGGCGCAACGCATGGGCGCGCAACTGCAACACGTCGGCACGCGCGGGATCACGCCTGAGTTGTTCGTCGCAGTGCCGCAGCGCCTCTTGGATGCGACCTTGGTTGAGCAGATCCTTCGCGAACAGGTTTCTGAGAACGGACTCGGGCGCGGTGTTGAGATTGACCTTGGAGTTGTTCGTGTTGGCCGGCGGCAACAACAGCGGGTCGCGATTCGTGCTCGTGTCCGGCGGCAACAGCAACGCAGGGTCGCGGTTGACACTCGCACCCGGCGGCAACAGCAACGGATCGCGCCCGGCGTTGTTGGCCGGCGGCACCGTCAGCCGCAGTGCGTTGTTGAGGTCGTTGTAGTGAATGACGTTCGAGTTCCGGCCGATCGGCAACGTGTCCGGCAACGCCATGCGGAACACGACGCGACCTTCCTCCATCTGCCAACGCAGACCGTGCGCCACTGCCAACGTATCGAGCAGTCGACGCGCCGGCATCTTGTCGAGCGTGAGTCGCCCGATCTTGATCTTGCGCGCGGCGACGTCGGTGTCGATCGCCATGCGCAGGTTGGTCTTCTCCGCCACGGTTCGCAGCGCATCACGCAAACGACAGTCGCGGAAGTCCGGCCGGATCATGCGATTCAGCGGCGACTTCGCCCGCGGATCTTGCGTGTTGGCGTTTGCGGACACGCGACTCTGCGCCGCCGCCGGCGTGCCCCACGCCCCCACGCTCAAACCGAGCACGAGCAACGTCGACGTCGTAGCGAGCAAACCCTGGCGGCGACTCAAAGAGCGCACGGCCAGCTGAGGATCTCGAGTAAGCAACATGGTCATTCTCCGGGTAAAGGAAGTCGGTTGGCCGAGCACCCCAACGATGCCCGGATGCAGTGGCGCCACGCCTTGTTGGCCGAGGCGCTCGCTCAGTTCAATGAGTGGTCGCGCGTAGTTCTTCGCGGTGCGACCGAGTGCCAGTGCGGCGCGCGCATCGGCGGCTTCTTCACTCGCCTGCGTCGACATGCGACGCAGAAGCCAGTAGCCGGGATGCAATACGAACAGCGGCAGAAGCAATGCTTGCAGCGTGCGACGCAAAGGATCGCGTGCGGCAACGTGGGCGAGTTCGTGCGCGAGCACGGCACGCAGGGCGTCGCGATCGCGCAGCAGTTCTTCGGGAAGGACGACCGTGCGAAGGCGACAACAGAACGGCGCGCGCAAACGTGCATGCACACGAACGTCGGCTGGCACTTCGAGACCGAGTCGCGCCCCGATCTGGTTGGCGAGCAACTGCACGCCAGCGCCAGCAGGACAACTGCGCGACAACAACCGCAGCAGCAGAATCGTGCCGACAAGCAGAACGGCGAACGACAGCAGCGCGAACGTCAACCACACTTGGTAGCCCGTCGGCCACTGCCATGCAGGCACCGACGCAGGCGGCAGCGTGATCGACGGCAATGCAATCGACGGCAACGGGTCTGCCGCGAGCGGCAGCGCCAACTCAGGCGTCGACGAGACGACCGCAACGGACGTGGCCACCTTGACGACAGGTTCGCTCTGGCCGAGGCGCGGCATCGGCACGAGCGCCAATACGAACCACGCAACCATGCCGACAAACGACAGCTCGGCAATACGAACGCGCCAACTCGGCGTGCGCGCGCACCAGGCGACGAGCGCGCCACCGCCGAGCAACACGCAGCCGGCAAGCCAGAAGGGACCGGACAACAGCGTGTCCGCCTGATCGAAGAGCGCGATCATTTCTGCTCCTCCTGCCCTTCGCGCGACTCGGCCTGGTCCAACAACTCACGCAGTTGCTGCAGCGCTTCCTTCGGCGGCTGCTTGATGTCGAACGCGCGGGCGACCAGTTGATCAATCGCACCATCGAAGGCGCGGTCCAACAGACCACCGACAAGGCCGCGCTCGGTGTCTTCGCGGTCGCGCGTCGCGCGGTAGAGGAACGTGCGGCCTTCGGCGCGGTGGTCGACAAGTCCCTTCGTCTCCATCGTGCGCAGGAACGCCTGCACCGTGCTCTGCACGATGCCGCGGTCCGAACCGAGCTGCTCATGAACCTGCCGAACGCTGGCCTCGCCGAGGTCCCAGAGCACCTTCAGGATCTCGAGTTCACCGTCCGTGGGAGCCTTCTGTGCGTCGCTCATGACTCTACACGTAGAAGTCTACGCGTAGACTGTCAAGTGACGAAGATGCCCGGGCGCAGCGCCCGAGCGGATCAGGCGCCCGCCCTACCATCACACATAACCACTTCCCTCAAAGACAGTAAGGTTCGCCTTCGATTCCCGGCGACGCCCAGTATCCTGAGCGGCCATGAAGCGCGGCAACAAAGAACTGCTCGTCGTCGGCGATCGGGTGCTCGTGAAGCCCGAGCAGAAGGAACGCATGACCAAGGTCGGCCTCTACCTGCCGGCCAACGTCGTCGAGAAAGAAGAAGTGCAGGGCGGCCGCGTGATCGCGATCGGTCCCGGCCAACCACTGCCGCCGCCCAACGACGAACAGGAGCCGTGGAAGGACGGCTATCGCAACCCGCGGTTCTTGCCCATGCAGGTCTCGGTCGGTGACCACGCACTGTTCTTCCGCAAGGCGGCGATCGAGATCACGTTCGAAGACGAGCGCTACCTCGTCGTGCCGCACGGTGCGATCCTCGTTGTGGTTCGCGACGAGGACGGCGTCCCGGATCAACTGCCGGAAGACCTGTAGCAACCGCCGATGTCTGAGCCCCACGAAACCTGCTGGACGGTTCTACGCGACGCCGCCACCGGCGATGAGGCGGCGCGAGCGACGTTCTCGACCACGTACCTGAGCACCGTTCGCGAGTTTCTCGGCAACCGTTGGCGCGGCCGTGTGCTGCTGGGCGATCTCGATGACGCCACCCAGGAGGTGTTCATCGAGTGCCTGAAGCCCGGCGGCGCCCTCGAACGAGCCGATCAGGCCCGCGGCGAGTTTCGTGGGCTGTTGTTCGCGATCGTGCGCAACGTCGCCCGCCGCTTCGAGAGTCGCGCCGCCGAACGCGGCCGGCTGCGGCCAGAAGACAGTGCGTGGCTGCAACAGGTCGTGGCTGACCAACCGGGCCAGGCGACCATGTTCGACCAGAGCTGGGCGCGCACCCTGCTTCGCCAGGCGAAGCAACGCCACCGGGACCGGGCAGCCGCCGGTGATGACGATTGCAGGAAGCGCCTGGAACTGCTCGAGCGTCGCTTCGGCGACGACCAGGCGATCCGTCACATCGCTGCGGAATGGGGAGTCGAAGCGCAGGAGGTCCACAACGCCTATCGCAAGGCGCGCAAGGAGTTCTACCAATGCCTGCGCGAAACCGTGGCCTTCCACAGCCCAGCGGATGCCGACCTGGATGAGGAGTGCCAACGCGTGCTCAGCCATCTGAAGTGACGAACCGCGGTTTTCTGGAGATTGCTCGGATGAGAACCGGAGTTCGTCGGAAGAACAGGTAGGGCGCCACCTGCCCGACCGAATCCGATGCAGAAACTACGCTCCCTCTTCGCCGAACTCGTCCGCCGCAAGGTCTTCCGCATCCTGGGCGCCTACGTCGTGCTCGTGTGGCTGCTGGCACAGGGCGTCGCCGCGTTGCACGGCGCCGTAGGCTTGCCGGAATGGTCGGTGACGGCCTTTCTGATCACCGGCGTCGCGCTGCTGCCACTGATCGCAGTTCTGGCGTGGAAGTACAACCTCGTCGCACCGCAGATCGTTCGCGACAGCAAGGACATGCAGGCCGCCAACCCCGGCCATAAGTACGCCGCCCGCCGCCACGATGCCATCGAGGCTGGCGTGCTGCAGTTGCGCTGGCGCAGTGCCGACGACGTCACCCAAGAGAAGCGCACCGGGCGCATCATGAGTCTCGGCCGCGAGACCGGCAACGATGTCGAGCTCGACGATCCGAGGATCAGCCGCCACCACGCCGTGCTGTGGGCCGAGCGCGGCAACTGGTATGTGCACGATCTTGGTAGCGCCAACGGCACGCTGCTCAACGGCGAGGCGATCGATGGCTCAACGCAGCTGCCCACCACGTGCGAACTGCAACTGCATCCAGAAGCGCCGGTCGTGCGAGTCGTCGTCGTCAAGGCATCGGAGACCGTCATGCACGTTCCGGCGGCTCCGGCACCGAAAGCGGCGTCGCCTTCGGCGAAGACCGCGCTCCTCGATTCCGGCGAAGCTTCCTGATTCAGGCCAGCGGAATCCGCACATCGCGAACCGCGTGGTGTCCGAGAATAGGATCGCGTTCCAGCAGAACGAGTTACGCCGGCCACTTGACGACCGATGATTCGGCCAGAGACCACGCCGTTCGCCTGTGAGTCAGTGGTGGCGCCCGGCAGAGCCGCAGATGTGGGCATTGACAGCTGGCCTCCGGCTACCACGATGCGTCGATGAAGTCATCCTCGTCAGACTCTCCCTCACGTCGCGAGTTCCTGAAGGGGACCGGCAGCGTCACGGCCGCAGCTATCCTCGCCGGCAGTGCCGCCTCCCAGGTGCACATCGCCGGCCGCGACAAGATCCGTGTGGCGCTCGTCGGTTGCGGTGGCCGCGGCGCCGGGGCCGCCGCGAACGCGCTCTCGGTGGCGGGCGCGGACATCGAGCTTGTCGCGGCGGCGGACGTGTTCGAAGGCAAGCCGGCGAAGGCAGTCAAAACGCTCGCTGCGCAGTTCGAGGCCAAGCTGAACGTGCCGGCCGACCGCCAGTTCGTCGGCTTCGACGGCTACAAGCACGCGATGGATTGCCTCTCGCCCGGCGACGTCGTCATCCTGACGACCCCGCCCGCATTCCGCTGGGTGCATTACGGCTACGCGATCGAGAAGGGCCTTAACGTGTTCATGGAGAAGCCTGTGTCAGTCGACGGGCCGACCAGTAAGCGCATGTTCGAGCTGAACGCGCGCGCCAAGCAGAAGGGCTTGAAGGTCGGCGTTGGGCTCATGTCGCGGCACAACCTTGGCATGCAGGAGCTGAAGAAGCGTATCGACGACGGCGAGCTCGGCGAGATCATGATGATGCGCGGCTACCGCATGCACGGCCCGACGGCGTTCTTCCGGTCGCCGCCGAAACCGGACGGTATCAGCGATCTGATGTACCAGATCCAACGCTTCCACAGCTTCCTGTGGGCGAGTGGCGGCAACTTCAGCGATTTCAACATCCACATCATCGACCACCTCTGCTGGATGAAGGGCGCGTATCCGGTGCGCGCGCAGGCCGTCGGCGGCCGGCACTACGGCGAGAGCGGCAAGCACCCCTACGTCGACCAGAACTTCGACAGCTACGCGGTCGAGTACACGTTCGACGACGGCGCCAAGCTGTTCTTCGACGGCCGCTGCATGACCGGCTGCAAGACGATCTACTCGAGCTACGCACACGGCACGAAGGCAGTCGCCGTCGTCTCGAAGAGTGGCGACTGCGGCCTGCCGTCAAGCATCTTCGAGGGGACCAAAATCGACGCCTCGCGGCTGAGCTGGAAGTCGGAGGTCCCGCGTGGCAAGCGCAATCCGTACCAGAACGAGTGGGACGTGCTGATCGACAAGATCCTGAACAACACGCCGCACAACGAAGTCGACGACGGCATCAAGACGAGCATGGTCACGTCGATGGGGCGCATGGCGGCGCACACCGGCCAGGAGATCAGTTACGACCAGATCCTGAACTGCGATCACGAATTCGCGCCGGGCGTCGCCGAGTTGACTTTCGACTCCGATGCCCCGCTGCGTTCTGAGGCCGACGGCAGCTACCCGGTCCCGATGCCGGGGCAGAAGGGGCGCCGCGAGTACTGAGCGGAGTGCACGGCCGGCATCGATACTGGCGCACTGCAAGTTCTGGCCGAAGCGCTGTTCGCAAACAACGAACGTGAGCAAGCCAAGACGCGGATGAACCGTGCCTTGCGCAGCTGGCAGTCGATGTCGTCCAAAGAGCGGAAGAAGCTCGGCAAACGCGACTACGACTGGATGCAGGGTCGTATCAGCGAGTACGACCGCTGAGGCGAAAAGGTGAAAACGGTCCAGGCACCGTACGATCAGTTAGTCGCGCTGGCCAAGGAGGTCGACAACTCGTCGACGACTTCTTCGAGTTCGCGGGCGGAGGTGTCGACGACGATGTCGGCCTGGCGGTAGAGCGGTTCGCGCTCGGTGAGGATGCGGCGCAGGTCCATGAAGGCTTGCTCGTTGTCTGCCATCGGGCGCGTGTCGCCCTGCGCGATCACGCGCTGCCAGTGGTCCTCGGGAGCGGCTCGCAACCACACGGTGCGCGCGCGGGCCAACAGTTCGCGGTAGCTGTCTTCGTCGCTGACGATGCCACCGCCAACCGCAACCACGCATGGGTCGCCGGCGAACAGCCGCATCAGTTCGCTGCGCTCGGTGGTGCGATAGTACGACTCGCCATGCACCTGGAAGATCTCGCCGAGGCTCAGGCCACTGGCAGCTTCGATGCAGTCATCAAGCTCGACGAACGGCACTTGCATGCGCTCGGCAAGCTGCGGCCCAACGGCGCTCTTGCCTGCACCGCGCAAGCCAAGCAAGGCAACGTGTTCGCGAGCACGCGTCCGCTCCGACGTCAGCAACACGGTCAGTTCTACATCGAGCGCCTTCGCCAACGCGAGCACACGCAGCAGCGACGGGTTGGCCTGCGCGGCTTCGACATCGGCCAGGAAGCGCTCGCTGATGTCCGCGCGTTCGACAAGGTCACGACGGGACCAGCCGCGCGCCTTGCGCAGCGACCGCACGTTGTCGGCCAACGTGTCCAGTAGCGGGTCCTGGTGACTCAGAAGTAGTACCACTCCGTCGTGGTCGTGATCGTCGTGTTCGTCGCGGCACCACCGAGCAGGTGCACCTGGCCGTGCGCCGCCTTGATGATCGCAGCTCCAGCGCGGCCACTGCTCATCAGCGGCCCCGGCGAGAACGTGTTCGTCGCGGTGTCGAAGATCTCCGAATCGGGCAACGGCGTCGGCGCGAGAATGTCGCCGGAGCCGCCACCAGCGATGAGGAACTGACCATTGCCGATCGGCCAGGCGCTTTGGTTGGCACGCGCAGTGTTCATCGAACCAACCGTCGTCCACGTGTTCAGCGTCGCGTCGTAGATCTCCGCAGCAGCCGTCGGGTTGCCGGCGTTGAGCGGGATGATCGACAAGCCGTTCATGCCGCCTGCGACGAGGTATTTGTCCGAGTCGATGGCAACGGCGTTGGTCAACGCACGCGACGTCGACATCGACGGGCCGGACGCCATCGTGTTGGTCGCCGGATCGTAGAGATCACACGACGAACGAACGGTCGGCACCCAACCGAAGATGATGTTCGGGTTCCAGCTGATGCCACCGGCCAGCAGGATCTTGCCGTCGGGACGTTCGAGAGCCATGTGCGCAGCGCGCGGCACGCTCATCGACGTCGCTGCGGTCCACGTGTCGGCAACGGGATCGTAGATCTCGGTCGTGTCGACCGCGTCGCGAATTGCCGACAACTGCGTCGGCGTCACGGTCAAGGCATCGAGGCCGCCACTGACGAAGACGCGCCCATCGCTGAGCAGGGTCGCGGTGTGCCCCATGCGCGGTGAGTTCATCGATGCCACCAGCGTGAACGTGTTGTTAGCCGGGTCGAAGATCTCACAGCTGGACTGCGGGTTGTTGAGGTCATCCACACCACCGACGAACAGATACTTGCCGTTCTGCAACTCCGTCATCGTGTGCATCGAGCGCGGCGCGTTCATCTGCGGCCCCATGACGAAGTCGTCGCTGATCGCCGAGTAGATCTCCGTCGTGTCCTTGGCGACCTGCGCCAGCAACTGGCCGCGGGCACCGCCGGCGATCATCGTCTTGCGATCGGGCAACTCGATCGTCGTGGCGAACGCGCGCTGCTCGCCCATGAAGACGTTGCGGTCGCGGAACGTGCCGGCATTGCCGAGCCGGATCACGTCGTTGTTGCTCAGGCGGTCGAGCAGGACCACGCCAAACCCGAACGTCACCGCCTGGAAGTACAGCGGCATGTCGACGAGCGACGGCTGGGCCCCCAACGTGAACTGGTGCGTCGCGACCAGGTTGATGTCGGCGATCACTGGCCAGGAAAAACTCACGAGCCCGATGCCGATGCTCAGCGAGCGCGGGTCAGCCGGATCGAACAGGGCAATCGGCGTCGGACCGGGGGTGGTCGACGGCACGATCAGCATCAGCTCGAACGGGTAGGCTGCCGGCGAAACCTCGATATCGACGGCACCTGGCATGGAGCCACCGGTAACGGCCAATTCGAGGTTCTGGGCCGGCAACGAAGCGAGCGTTGCGAGCAGGGCTAGTGGCGAGAGCAGGTGGCGATGCGAAGGCATGTAGTTCTCCGAGGTAGTCGGATTATGCAGGTTCGAGGACTTAGGGATGTCCCCTAAAGTTCGAGGGCAGCACATCCCGATCTCTGGGTAGAGCGGGTCAGACACTTGACTTGCCACCCTCGCCACAAAATACTGCCATAAGCGCCCTGACGGGTGCGACTGACACAGCTCTCTGACTGCATTGGAATCGAGACCTGGGCGGCTACCAATCCTTTCGCCAGGATCGGTGAGCCAACGGTTCCATGGTGGGGTACCTCTCCATCCGCCCTCACGGGCACCCACCAAAGTGTAGTACAGAGTTTCCGGCCAGTTGGGTTCGCCCCAACTGGCCGGATCTTTTTTTGCCCCGAGGTCTCGCGCGAACGGCCTTGCATGGACCGGCGTTTGCGCCAGGATCAGCACACCATGCCCATCTACACAGGCACCGGCGACGACGGCAGCACCGGGCTCTTCGGCAACCGACGCGTTCCAAAGGACGATGCTCGAATCACCGCCTACGGCACCGTAGACGAGCTCAATTCCGTAATTGGCATGATCGGACCGGAGCTGACGGACGCGAGCCAGCCAAACCGCGCGCAGCTGAAGTCGATCCAGGACACGCTGTTCGAAGTCGGCGCCGACCTGGCAACCGAAGACGGCAAGGCGTCGGTGCCGCGGGTCGAGCAAGCCATCACCGAACTCGAGGGCTGGATCGACGCGAGCGAACAACAACTGCCGCAGCTGCAGACATTCGTGCTGCCAGGCGGTTCGCGAGTCGCCGCGCTGCTCCACCTCGCCCGCACGGTCACGCGCCGGGCCGAGCGGTGCTACTGGACGCTGCGCCGCGAGGCAGCGGCGACCCACCCGGTGCCGGACGCCATCGGCGTCTACCTCAACCGGCTGTCCGACCTGTGCTTTTCGTGGGCGCGATTGGCAAATCAGGTCGCCGGCGTCGCGGACGTGCCGTGGACGCGCCACGAACCGACCCGAGACTGATCACTTACGATCGATTCCCGGCCAATCAGGCCTATTTTCGATCACTTATGATATCCTGAGGCAACAGCCTCAGGGCCGATTTCGCACCGTTTCCGATCACAAACGATCGAAAACTGGCCGATAATGGCATAATTCGATCACAGGTGATCACATGAAGATCGACGAACTCACCCCCGAGCCTGCCATCCTCGCCGAACTCGGCGAGCGCCTGGCCCTCATCCGCAAGCAGCGCGGCCATTCGCAAGAGGCACTGGCGAACGAAGCTGGCCTCGGCGTCGCCACCCTGCGCCGGATCGAAGACGGCAAGGACAGCAAGCTGGGTTCGTGGCTGCGCCTGCTCAAGGCCCTCGACATGCACGCGGCGATCGACAACTTGCTGCCGGCGAACTTCCGCTCGCCGATGGCCGACGCGCGGAGCAAACGGCGCAAGACGCAAAGCGGCGACCCGGCCTCGTTCACGTGGGGTGACGAGAAGCGATGAGCACCGCGACGATCAACCTCTGGGGGACCACGGTCGGCTACGTGTCGATGGACCGCGACGAACGCTTCGCCCGGTTTGAATACGACCCCGCGTTTGCCGCGGCCGGTATCGAGCTCGCGCCGCTGCAGATGCCGACGCGTCGCAACCACATCTACCAGTTCGCCGAACTGCACCCGCGCGCGTTCCACGGCCTACCCGGCCTCCTCGCGGACTGCCTGCCGGACCGCTACGGCCATCGCCTGATCGACGTCTGGTTGGCCCGCACCGGTCGCACGGCGGCCGAGTTCAACGCCGTCGACCGCCTCTGCTACACCGGCACGCGCGGCATGGGCGCCCTCGAGTTCGAACCGGCCAGCAACAACCAACCGACCGATGACCGCCCGCTCGACGTGCAGCAACTGGTCGAACTCGCGTCGATGGCGTTCGCCGACAAGGACGCGCTGCACACGCAACTCAACGGCGACGGCGGCGACCAGGCCCTGCTCGACATCCTCAGCGTCGGCACGTCCGCTGGCGGCGCCCGCGCCAAGGCCGTGATCGCCTTCCACCCGGAGACGCGCGAGGTCCGCTCTGGCCAGACGACCCTGCCAGCCGGCTTCGAGCACTGGCTGATCAAGTTCGACGGCGTGCAGTTCAACGGCGACTGGGGCGTCGCCGACCCAGCCGGCTTCGGCCTACTCGAATACACCTACTCGCAGATCGCCAAAGCCTGCGGCATCAACATGATGGAGTGCCGGCTGCTGCGCGAGAACAGCCGCAACCACTTCATGACACGCCGCTTCGACCGCGACCCCGACGGCGGCAAGCGGTTCGTGCAGACCCTCGCCGCGGTCGCCCACTTCGACTACTTCGAGAGCGGCCACTACTCCTACGAGCAGCTGTTCCTGACGATGAAGCAGCTCGGCATGAAGCAGGCGGCGATCGAAGAACAGTTCCGGCGCGTGGTGTTCAACCTGGTCGGCTGCAACCAGGACGACCACGTCAAGAACACCGCGTTCGAGATGAATCGCCAGGGCAACTGGGACCTGACGCCGGCCTACGATTTATGCCACGCCGAGGGCAGCGACTTCACGAAGAGCCATCAGCTGAGCGTCAATGGCAAGCGGCGCGACTTCACCCGCGACGACCTGAAGGCGCTCGCGGCGTACGCAGGTCTGCCGCGTGGCCGGGAGAAGGCGATTCTGGAGCAGGTGCTCGACGCGTTCGCCGGTTGGCGGGACCTGGCTGGGGAGCTTGCGGTCCCCGAGCCGATCGTCCGCCACGTCGCAGACACATTGCGCCTACAGTGGTAGACGCGCGGCGAGTGGCGAGAGGAACGACAACTAACTGATCAGCAATGCCTTAGGCATCGCTGGCCAGCGAGCACTAGACCGGCCAGATCCCTAAACCGGACCGGCGGCCGTGCGGCCGAGGCGGCAAGCGCGGCGCAGCCACATCATGGCGCGCTCGACTTCGCGAGGACCCGTGACCGGGATCTCGACGAACTCGCGGGAATGGGGGTCGCCGTCATCGGGCATGCGCTTGGCGCCGAGGATCTTGAGGGCCTCGGTTACCTGCGGCGGGGCGAGCTTTACGACAACGCCCTTCTTGCCGAGGTAGGCAAACACCTGACCGCGAACCAGGAAGCAGTCCTTCCCGTCCTTCTTCTCGCGGTTAACATCCTTCCAGGCGCAGAGTCGCTCGACAATAGTGGCTAGTGGATCCATTGGGGGAAACAGTATACCGATCTGCCCCCCACTCCGCCAGCTTGACGGCTGATCCCGGACAAGAAGGCCGGAATTCGGGCCTCGCCAACGATCTCGCAATTGGCCGAACCTCGTTCTGCGGCGGCGGCTACGTCAGTTTTCCCCGAATCGCCAAGAGTCGCACGGCGCACCGACATGGCCGTCTGGGGGCCGACGAACCTAAACACCCGGCGGCTTCAGGAAGTCAAGGATCGCAGAACCGGTGTAGCGCGGCGTGCAGTCCGCCCGCGACTTCTTGACGATCGCGTGCTTGAAGGCCGAGTCGATCTTCAGCCACTTCGCCCGCTCATCCTCCGCCACGCCAGCCTCGACCAGGCTCTGCTCAAGCAGCTCGGACCGCACCTCGAACAGCTCTTCCGTGACCATCATGTGCTTGTGGCGCTCGGGCACCATGCCCCCGATATAGACCGCGGGGCCGCCCATGGCGAACGACATGAAGTCGGTCTGCTGGTTCTCGATCCTGGTCTGGTCAATGCCGTCGAAGTAGCGCGACAGCCACGGATGGGCGTAGACCTTGTCGTAGAACTTGCGATGCACGCGTTCCAGGACCTCACGTCCACCCACCTGCTCAAACAGACTGTCAGCAGCAGCAGCAGTCGTGCGCGTCTTTGTTGCAATCGATGTCACGTGACCACCTCCCCTCGGTCGGAACTCGAACGCACAATCAATCGGCGTCGCAATCGAGCCTCATGAGGAGCCAGCGGGCGGTCGGACCCAATCAGAGACGGCCGGGAACTTGGGCGCACACGGGCCTGATGCGACGTGGCTGCACCGTCTGCAAAGCCGCGGTCGCAAGCCGTGTTGCGGCGCACTCAGGTGGGTCACCTAATCCCTACGGCCACCGACTACCGGCGCGCGCCAAATCTCACGATCTCGCCTAGCGGCGCCAGATCATGTTCTTGGTCACGAGCCACATCATCGCTGGATACTCATCCAGACGGCGGCGCAGGTATTCGATCGCCAGGTCCCAACCGAGCGCGAACGGCACGTAGAGGCGCGCTTTGATGCCTTGGCGCCCGAGGTCCGCGAGGAAGCGATCGCGCGGGACACCGTAGAGCATCTGCACTTCGAACTGGTCCTGCGTTGCGCCGACGCGCGGCACGACGTCTTCGAGGAAGCGGCGCACGTAGACCACGTCGTGGCTGGCGAACTCGACGTAGTGGCCGCGCGACAGCAGGAGCTCGGCATACTCGAGCAAACGCTCCTTCATCTGCGGCTTCTCGGTCTGCGCGATCTCCGATGGCTCCTTGTAGATGCCGATCACCAGGCGAACACGCATGCCCTTGGGCAGTTCTTCGATGTCCTTCGCCGTGCGGTGCAAACGCGTCTGCAGCACGCAACCGACGTTCTCGAGCCCCTCAGCGTGCATCTGGCGAAGCGTCTCGAGCGTGAAGTCGGTCCAGTGATGGCCCTCCATGTCGATCGACACGTCGACCGACAACTCCGCCGCCTTCCTGGCGATCTGCAGCATCGCCTCGCGCGAACCGGCAGCGTCGCCGCCTTCGTGCAATGGGCTCGTCGTATAGGACGACGGCTTCAATGACACCGTCGGCCGATCCGCGACCGGCATCGCCGCGGCTGCCGCCACCATGTTCATGTAGGCGTCGCAGTTGCGCTGCGCCTGTTCGGGCAACTTGATGTCCTCGGCCAGAAGGTCCAGCGTCGACAGCAACCCACGCTCCTTGCGCAACTTGCCCACGACCTCCATGGCCTTCTCGAGGGAGTCGCCGGCGACATAGGGCTTCGCGAAGAAGCGGACCATGAAGGCCGGGATGATGCGGATCAGGGGGTTCACTGGGGCCGAAATCATGCCAACCGGCAGCCTCAGAAACCATTGTCAGCGAGAGGCCTCAGGTCGCCCATGCCATCGGGCCGATGCAATAAGCGGAATCGAAGGGCCGCCACGCCGGCGGCTGAGGCAAGTCATGCGCATCACGTTTTTGCTCGAAGTAGCGGACCAGATCTGGGGCGGCGTCAAAGTCGCTCTCGAAGACGCCAACTGGCTCAGCCAGCGGGGCCACCAGGTCACCATCCTGAGTCGCTCCGGCCCACCGGCCTGGATGAAGTTGGACTGCAACTTCCAACAGGTGGAAGACTTCCGGCCCGAGCACCTGCCGGATGCCGACGTGATCATCGGCACGTTCTGGAGCACGGTTCCGTGGGCCGCGAGCGCCGGGCCGCAGAAGGGTGTGCCCGTGCACTTCTGCCAGGGCTACGAAGGCGACAACCAGGAGAACCAGGAAGTCCGCGAACGCATCGAGGCGACCTACCGCCTGCCCGGCCTCAACCACATCACGATCTCGCCGCACCTGACTTCGCTGCTGCACGATCGCTTCGGCATCCGCGCCAACGAAGTGCGCTACGTCATCGATCACGACGTGCACAAGCCGGCCGAGAAGCGGCGCCCGCAATCGCCGTTGCGCGTCGGCCTCGTCGGTCCGTTCCAGATCCCGTGGAAGGATCTCGCAACCGGCTACAAGGCGTGCCAACTCGCTTCGAAGGCCGGCCAGAACCTCGTGCTCGTACGCGCGTCGAACACGCCGCCGAGTCCCGAAGAGAAGGACATGCCGTTCCCCATCGAATGGCACCAACAACTGCGCCCCGATCAAATGGGCGAGTTCTACAACTCGCTCGACGTGTTCCTCGGCACGAGCAGTGGCGATGAAGAAGGCTTCTTCCTGCCCGCTATCGAAGCGATGGCGTGCGGTGTGCCTTCGGTGCTCACGGACATCCCGTGCTTCCGCAATCACCAGGATCTGGTCAAGCACGATCGTTACGCGCTGTTCGTCGATCCACAGGACCCGACCGCGATGGCCGAAGCCATCGTACTTGCCGGTGCCTTGCCGGACGTTCGCACCGCGTTGCGTGCCGGCGGCATCGAAGTCGCCAGCCACTACCACCCGGATGTGCACGGCGCTGAGTTCGAAGCGGTGCTCGAGAAGCTGGTCGCTGCGCGTGGCCAAACGCCAACCAAGCAGGTCCCAACAGGCCAAGCGCCAACCAACCAGACCCCGCCGCGGCCAAGCGAACTGCGCCTCGTGACGAAGGAGATCCCGACGCCACCGTTGCCAGTCAGCCTGCCGATGCCGCCACGCGCGGATGCGACGACGGACATTCCCGACGCGCAGATCACGCCGCAGGTGCCGCCACCCGCCAGCCCTGGCTCGGATACGCACGCGACGGACATCACGCAGAGCATTCCGCCGGCCAGCGACTACGCCAAGCAGATCACCGAGCTCAGCAACAAGCTGCTGGGCAAGGGCACGCCGACTCCGCCCACGGCACAGCCGAACGAAACAGCGAGCAACTACGACGACAACACGGTCGCACGTCTGCTGCGGGAACTCAAACAGGCAGCCGAGCACGCACACTACGTCGGCAACCACCGCGACGCGACGCAACTGCTTGCCGCCGCTCGCTGCCTCGGTCACAGCGACGACTCGTTGCTGCACTCGATGGCAACGTCGCGCCTCGCTTCGGGCAACGCCGAACAAGCGCTACAGCTCTACGACGAACGCCTGGCGTGCGGTGAAGACGATGAGTCGCTGCACACCGGACGCGGCACCGCGCTGCACGCGCTTGGTCGCATCGAAGAAGCGGCGCAAGCGTTCCGTGCGGCATTGGCCGTCGGCGCGCGCACGCCAGACAACTACAACCGGCTCGGTGTCGTGCTCTATCAAACCGGCGACCTCATGGCCGCGCGACAGAGCTTCGAACGCGCCCTCTCGCTCGACCCCGACCACGTCGACGCGCGCGCCAACCTCAACGCCTTGCCGGCGGCTTAGTACGACGCGCCATGCGCATCCTGTGCAACCTGCCACTCGAGTGCTTCGACGATCGCGCTGCCTTGCGCGACGTCGAACTCTGCACGTTCGGGCCGCCGGACCGCATGATGGTCGATGGGGTGCACTACCCGTTCGACGTCGCGTTCGATCCGTCGCGACAATCGTGGCAAGAACTGCAGGCGGCACTGCCGCCAGGGTTTGAGCCGGACCTCGTACTCATCTACTGGCCGGACCAAGAGCCGCTGCCAGATGGCATGGAGCAGTGTCCGGTGCCAGTTGTCGGCGTCGTCTCGGACTACAACCTGACGCTGCCGTACCTCGTCGGCTTGTGGCCGTTCTTCGATGCGCTGCTGTGCGATCGGCACGGCCAAGAACTGTTCGAGCGGCTGTCGTTCGAGAACGTTCGCTACTGGTGCCAGTTCGCGCAGAAGCGGCCGACGCATCGCATCTACGACGACATCACGGCACGCAACATCGACGTCGGCTTTGCCGGCAACCTCAACCCGACCGTGCAACGCGAACGCGCAGGCTGGATCCAACGCGTGCAGCAACTCGGCGAACGCGGTGTGCACGTCGACGTGCGTCAGGGGATCTACGGCGAAGAATACGGCCGCTTCCTCAACCAGTGCCAGATCGGCTGGAACCGTAGCATTCGCGGCGAAATGAACCTGCGCGCGTTCGAAGTGCCGGCGTGTGGCGCAGTGTTGTTGATGGAGTCGAGCAACCTCGAAGTGCGCGACTTCTTCGTGCCCGACGAAGAGTGCGTTCTCTACGACGACGACAATCTCGAAGCGACCATCGCGCAGTTGTTGGCGGACCCGAAACGCATGCAGCGCATCGCGACCGCCGGTCACCGGCGCGTACAAGAGCACCGCCTCGGCAATCGCCTGCACGAATTGAGCGACATTGCCCGCGGCGGCATCCGTCGCCCAACGAGCACGGCCGCCGATCGCAGCCTCGGTCGCGCGACGGCCATGCTGCCGACGTGGGCCAGCGGCGAAGCACTGACTCAGGCTGCCATGGCCGCGCACAAGGAAGCGCCCGACGATCCGGCAACGCTCAACCTGCTCGGCCTCGCAACGCTGCGCTGGCGCGGCAATGAAGGTGGCCAGGATGCGTTCAACCTGATGCGCACCGCGAGCCAGACCAGCGACGGTTACATTCCGGCGGTCGTCAACATGGCCGCTATCGCCGCTGCCACCGACAACCAACAGTTGCACCAACTCGTCAAGGCTGAGTGCGACCGTCGCATCGCGAGCATCAAGGAATGGTCCAGCCTCGACGGGCCGACGCTGCCGTTTGGGTTCGATGCCACTGCGGTCGATCGCTCGATGGCGCTGCAAGACGCCATTCGCACCAACGCGCCGGAGCAGTTCGCCAAGTCGTTGGCTCGCTGAGTCGGCGCCGCCCGGCTACTTCGCCTTCTTGGCCAGCAGCTCGCGCACAAAGCCCGCGATCGCCTGCGCCGCGACCTCATTGCCACGCACGTTGAAGTGCGTGTCGCGCAGCAGATAGAGATGGCGATCGCCATCCTCGAACTCGGGCTCCGCTCGCATGATTGGCAACAGGTCCAGCACCGGAACGCCGCGCTCCACCAAGCCCGCACCAATCGCCGCCTGCGGTTCGCTGCGGTCCAACTTCGCAGCATCCATCGTGCGCACCGCGTCTTGCCACAGACGATCCTCAACGTGGAACTCCGCGGGCAACAGCACGACACCAAGCGGGCGCTCGCCAGCAGCTACACGCATCGCGTCGAGGCACTCGAACATCACCTCCATGGCACGTTCGCTCGGAGCACACCCGACACCGATGCGTTTACGAACCAGCTCCAGATAGGCCTGCTCGGAGAAGTTGGCCACCTCGAGCGTGTGATCGTGCAGCCACGGATACGCGGCGACTCGCTCTTCTTCCGTTCGCAACAGGCCCGAGATGTTCGCCGCCGGCGAACGCGCGCCACCACGCTGCCGTTCTTTGGCCAACGTCAGCAAGCGATGAGGCACGGTGTAGACGCGAACCTGGTTGCGATCGAACCAGGGCCACACCCATGAGCTTGGCCCAGCGTTGGTGTTGAGATTGCCGAGGTCGTTGCCGGCGAAGACACCGATGAGGATGGCATCCGGCTCCAACGGCAACACCTGATGCAGCAGGATGTGCAGGTACTCGTGCGGGCCAATGCCCGCGATGCCGAAGTTGTAGATCTCGACTTCCTGCAACTTGCGCTCGGCAACCGTCGTGAAGTGGTAGTGATGCGGCACGAAGCTCGCGCTGAACGAATCGCCGATCATGGCAATCGTCGTCTTCTGTCGATCTTCCTTGGCGACGAACTCGCTGTCGTAGTGCCCTGACGTATTCGTCGGAAACCCCATGTGCGGCCGCCCGATCTTGCGAGCGAGGGCGGACATGCGCTTGGGCACGGACGCATCGTCCACCATCAGGATCGGTGACGGCGACCACGCCGCGAGACCGGCGAGGGCCAGTTCGGCCAGCACTGCAGTCAGGCACACGTTGAAGAAGAGCAACTCCAACCCGCGAACAGCGCGCAATCGCTGCGGCAACCGGTGCGCCCCGACAACGCCAATGGCGAACACACTCGACCCGATCGCCATCGCCAACTCGCAGCGGAACTGATCAAACGGTTGCAGCAGGATCAGCGTCACGCCCCAAGACAGGCACAGGACGCACAGCCCATTGCGGATCATGCGCGCACTGCCGGCCTTGCCGCGCAAGACTTGGATAAGGGCCGCACCGTGCGTCACCAGGCACATCGCGAGGATCACGAAACCAAACCACGCGGCGCCAAAGATCTGCTGCAGATGATGCTGCTTGCCCGTTGCGCTGAGAACGGCCAGAGCAACCGTGCCCAGGCCGACCAGCAAGAGGCCACCTACCGCGACACGTGCTCCAATGCTGGATCTGGCTTCAGGCATGGTTCACTCCACAACGAGCATAGCTCACGAACAACCGACCTAGCCGTGCGCGGTAGCAACCTCGTCGGCGTCACCCGACTCCGGCGGCATCTCTTCGGCCAACTGCATCGCAGCAGCTTCGGCAGCATCGACGTCCGCCGCATCCCACAACACATCCGACAAGCGTGCGTGCACATCCTTGCGCGGGTCACGCAGCAGCTGCTCAAGCAACGGCAAGTCTTCGCCGTTCGGCAAACGCGTCTGGATCAACGGATGCTCCTTTGACGCGTCGACCCATTTTTGTTCGGAAAGCGGTCGGTAGCGGCAGAAGAAGCCAAAGTGCCAAGGCAAGAACCGCATCGTGCGCTCGCGGCCCTTCTCATCGTCGCGGAAGTGCTCCTTCAGCTTGACCGCGAAGTCGTGGTAGACCGCGAGACGCTCCTTCGCCGTCGGCTCCCACGCCTTCTGCTCAGCGATCTCGCGGAAGATCCACGGCTTGATCAGCGCCCCGCGCGCAATCATCACCGAGTCGACGCCGCTCTTCTCCCAACGGTCCTTCGTCTCGTACCACGTCAACAAGTCGCCGTTGCCGATCACCGGAATCGAACGCTCCGACGCGATCTCTGCAATCGCATCCCAATCCGCCGCGCGCGAATAGCGCTGGTCCTTGGTGCGACCATGAATCGTGATCGCCTGCGCCCCCGCCTCTTCGCAGACGCGCGCGACTTCACTCGCGTTCTTGTCGTCCTCCGACCAGCCCAAACGGATCTTGACGGTCACCGGCACCGAGATGCCTTCGACCATGCCTTCGACCAGCCGCGCCAGCTTCTTCGGCTTGCGCAACAACGTCGCGCCCATGCGTCGCTTGACGATGTCATGGATCGGACAACCACAGTTGAGATCGACCCAGCGCGCACCGCGCTCGACGGCTGCGGCGCCCGCCTTGACCGCATCATCGATGCGCATCGCGGCAATCTGTGCACCGAAACACGTCTCGTCCTCGTGCTTGCGCAGCAAGGCCATTTCGCTGCGGCTGCCTTTGACGACCTGGTAGGCGTAAGCCATCTCGCCCATGGTCACGACGCAACCGTGCTCCAGACAGAGGCGACGGAACGGCAGGTTGCCGCCCTTCGTCAGAGGAGCGAGGAAGACACGGTTACGAAAGTCCATCCTGCAATCCTTACGGCTTGCCCCGCTGGCATTCCATTGTCGCTATCCTGGTTCTGTTCGCCCCCGTCCGCTCACCTACTTCCATGCAACTCTCCCACCTGCTAGTCGCGGGCGGCCTCGTCGCCGCGATCAGCGTGCTGGCGCGCCACGAAGCGACCACTGCCGCTGCGCCCCAACCACTCACGACAACGCCAGCCGCGGCGCCGATCGTGAAGCCAGCCGTGCCCGTTCCGCCGCAAGCTGACGGTCACTATGTCCTGGTTGTGGAAGGGGATCGCAACGGCCTCGCCGTCACGTTCGCCAGCAAGAAGACGGCGCGTTGGGCAGGTGTGCCGAAAGGTTTCTCCAGCAACTGGCACGTCACCGTGCTCGATGGCAATGGCGAAGAGCTGGCCAAGGTGCCGCTCGATGTGCGGCCGTTTGCGACGAGTGCCAAGGCGCTCGGCAAGCCAGTGAAGATTCAGGGGTGCGTAGTCGTCGATTCGAAGATCGGCATGCTCGTCAACGTGCCCGCGTATGCGACCGCGGCGAGCTACAAGTTTGCGCGAACGGAGAACGACGGTTCGGTCACGACGCTTGGCACGACAACTGGCGCCAAGGTGCGCGAGTTCGCCGGAGGTGGACGATGAGAACCACGACGCTCTTCATGTGTGCCGCGCTCGTCGCGACGTCGCTCACGGCGCAGACCGTCACGACCGTGCTGAGTAACGGTACGACGGACACGCGCTACGACATGGTGATCCTCGGCGATGGTTACACCGCGAGCGAACAGGCACAGTTCAACCAGGACGTCACCACGTTCTTGACCGGACTGTTCCAGAAGGCGCCCTACAACATTTTCGCGTCGTACTACAACGTGCACACGGTGTTCCGCGCCAGCCAACAGAGCGGCGCCGATCGCCCCGACGAGATGCCGCCCGTCTTCGTCAACACGGCGTACGAAGCGACCTACAACTTCGGCGGTGTCGACCGTTGCCTCTACATCCAGAACACCACCCAAGCATTGGCTGATGCCGCGCTCGCGCCGGCGACCGAAGGCCGCGTGCTCGTGATGGTCAACGACACGCGCTACGGCGGTTGCGCGGCGACGTTCGCCGTCAGCTACAACGGCTCGCAGATGGTCGAAGTGCAGGCGCACGAACTCGGCCACAGCCTCGGTCAGGTCGCGGACGAATACGAATACTCCGGCCAGACCTACACCGGTCCCGAGCCGTCGGCGCCCAACATCACGACGTCGCCCACCGGCCAGAAGTGGTCCCTGTGGCACGGCACGCAGGGCATCAGCGCCTTCCAAGGAGCGGGCTACAACCAGTTCGGCTTGTGGCGACCGCGCAGCAACTGCCTGATGCGCGCGCTCGGTCAGGTGCTGTGCCGCGTCTGCCAGGAGAACATCGTCAAGATCACCAACTCCGTTGCGAACGTGATCTCGTCGACGACGCCGGCAGCGTCGCCCGTGCAGGTCTCACGGCCCAACATCCAACAGTTCTCGTTCACGCACTTCGTGCCGTCGGGCAACAACCCAATCATCGAATGGGAAGTCGACGGAGCTGTGCAGTCCGGCCAAACCGCGACGTCGTTCTTCCTCGACTCGACGCAGGTCGCGCTCGGCAACCACACGGTCAAGGTCACGATCAAGGATCAGTCCGACCGCGTGCGCTACGACCCCGCACTCGTCATGCACGAGACGCACCAATGGCAAGTGGATGTGCACGATCCCAACCTGGCACAGCTGCGCATTCCGACGATGACGAACAACCTCGTGCTCGTCAATCCAGGTACGACGGTCACGCTGACGCCCACGATCATCAACGATGGCCCCGCGATCGCCGGCCCGTTTGCGGTTGAGTTCTTCATGTCCACGAGCCAAAGCGCGTGGACGACGCAAGACACCTATCTGGGCCGCCTCGACATTGCAGGCCTCAACGCTGGCCAGCAAGCGATGCCGCAACTGACGACGCAACTGCCGTGGAGCATGGCACCGCAGATCCACTACATCCACGCCGTGGTCGATCGCGCCAACGTCGTCGCGGAGTCCAACGAAACGGACAACGAGATCACGCGCGTCGTATTCAGCCAGAACGGCCCATGCTTCACCGGCCTCGAGTTCCAGGATCCATTGATCACGCCGTTTGATGGTTCGATGTCGATCGCTGCCGGCGGCACGGTGCATCCGACGGTGATCGCGCCGTGCGCCAACCCGGCGACGACGCTCTACCTGATCGCGTGGACGGGTTCGGGCACTGCGCCTGGCACGAACATCGCGCCCGGACTCACGCTGCCGATCAACATCGATGGCCTGACGCAGATCGGCCTCGACAACCTCAACGGCCCGATCTTCGGCAGCTTCCTCGGCCTGCTCAATGCGCAGGGGGTCGCGCAGGCGCAGTTCACGCTGCCGCCGTCGGCTGCGATTCCGACGGGGCCGACGCACTTCGCGACGGTGTTGCTCGGGGCGACGACTCTGTTCACTGCGGTGAGCAATCCGATCCAGTTGACCTTGCTGCCGTAGGCAATGGGTCGAAGAATACGACCATGCCCAAGTCGCGCAGCGTACGGTTCGACAGCCTGTTAGCTGCAGCGTTCGTGGCGATCGCGGTCGCCGCCCCGGCGACTAGCCAAGACAAACCGAAGGTCGCGCCCAAGCACTTGGTGCGCTTTTCCTTCAAGGAAGGGGCCGTTCGTCACTCCGTCATCGAGCTAGACACGGTGACCAAGATGAGCAGGGGTGCCATACACTCTGATAGCAGGCTCAAGACAACCGTGTGGATGACCACTAGGCTGAAGGCAACCAAGGGCAACACCGCGCAGATCGAACTGACCCTCACGCGCATCAAAGCATTCGCCGAGGACCTCTCAGGGAAGGTCAACTACGACAGCAACAACGTGGACAGCGACCCCGGCCCGTTTGCGCCGCTTGCCGACCTGCTCAAAGGGAAGATCCGCTTCAAGATGACCGACCTTGGCCAGGTCAGCGAACTGGTGCTTCCCGACATCGCGGACCACCCCTCGTTCAACAAGGCAAGTGTGCAACAGGTTCTGATGCAGGGTCTGTCGCGACTGCCAAGCCAACCACTGGCAATTGGCGACAAGTGGCAGACCAAGGAAAAGGCGACGAGGACGCTGCTCAACCAAAGGGAGATGGTGATCCACACTTCCAACGAGCTTCTTGCAGCGGACAAGCAATCGATCACCGTCAAACAAACAGAGACGATCGATCCGGAGACAGATGGACTCCCCGGTGGCATGAAGCCAAAGGACATCTCGATTGCCGCCACCTACAAGTTGGACTTGCGTACCGGATTGCCGATCGAAGCGACGATCCTCCTGACAGCCAAGCAGACTGGTCCGATCAAGATGGACATATCCGCAAAGCAGACGCTCAAGCCGGCGCCGCCAAAGAAGTCCAAAGCGACCGCAGGCAAGCCGGGCAAGTAGCAACTAGCTCAGCAGCAAGAACCCAACCGGGTCGCCGACGACCGCCGTCTCGATCAGATCATCCGTCGGCTCGATCTCGCGTTCCTGCGTGACCGCGAGGTCGACGAACCACGGCACTTCTTCGGCCGTCGTCGTGATGCACGAGTTGGGGTTGAGCAACGCAAACAGGCCGCTCGCCAATTCGCGCGCCTGCTCCCGCTCCGCAGCGAACTGTTCGAGATCCAACTGCACCGGGTGCAAGCGCCCATAGGCAACACCACTGAGCGCCGGCCACGTCTCGGGATCGGTGAACACGCTGATGCAGCCCAGGTGATCAAACGCCTGATCGCCCGCAACCTCACGCGCATCACCAGCCTCGTAGTGCAACGCCGCTTGTGGCGCCGCCGTCGCAAGTGCCGCGTTCAACACGTCACACTCTTCTTCGAGCAAGTTGGCGGCGACCACCGTGCGGTCCAGCAACAGAACCTCGGCGAGCATCACCGGCAACTCTGCAACTCCGGCACCGGCCCACAACGACATCCCTTCGGGCTTGACGTGTAGCGCCAATCGCCGCGCCAGCTGGCCACCCAACTCGATGACGAGCTTGCGCCGTTCTTGCCACTGGCGCTCGCCGTCTTCATGGAAGTAGATCTCGCCGAGCTTCGCCCAGTCGATGGCATCAAAGACCTTCTTGGCGACCTTCTCGACCTCGAGCCAATCTTGCGGTGACGGACTCACGCACCACTCCGCAATTCGCCGAGCGCCTTCAGTCGTGGCCACGCGAAGATGCCGGTCTTGTGACCGTCACTCCACATGAACGACAGCGCGTAGCGGCCGACCAACTCCGAGCCGAGCAGGATGATGTCTTCCTTGACGGTCTTCGGATCGAGCAGCGGCCGACCGGTGCCTTCTTCGACGCAGCTCGCGCACGGGCACGACAGACGCAGATCACGCGCCTTGATCTCGGAGACGTCGCCGTCCTTCCATTCGATGCGAAACACAAACGGCGAAACGAGATCCGCCTTCTTGGGAACAGGGTTATCCATTGCTAGCAATACGGCCACTTGCAGAACCCCACCGGATGGCGGACAAGATTCGACATGCGACTCGGCGGCATCATTCTGGCAGGTGGACGGAGCCGACGCATGGGTCGACCAAAAGAGTCGTTGCCAATCTGTGGTACGACGATGCTCGATTGGCAGTGCCGGACCCTGCTTGGGTGCACGGAGGTCGTGGTCACCGTCGGCCGCGACCCCGGCCAACCGCTGCCCGAGATCCCGCCCGAAGTCGACGTCACGAGCGATGAGATGCCCGGGGAAGGCCCGCTGGCCGCGATCGCAGCGGGGCTTCGCCACCTCCAGGACAAGCACGGGTTCACGGCCCGCGACGCCGCGATGGCCGTTGGCTGCGACCAACCGTTGCTCACCGCCGAGACCGTTCGCTGGCTGAGCGAGCAGCTCGGCGACGCGGACATTCTGATGCCGCAGGCCAACGACAAACTGCAGCCACTGACCGCGATCTACCGCATCGCCGCGCTGCAACCGGCCCTCGAACTGCTGGCCGCCGGCTCACGCCGCCCCCGCGAACTCGCCGGCGTCACCAAGAGCCGCATCCTCACCGAACCCGAACTGCGCCGGTACGACGCCAAGCTGCGCTTCCTGAGCAACCTCAACAACCCCGACGACTACGAAGCCGTTCGTCGGGAGCTGGAGCAGTAAAGACGTTCCGCTTGGCGGGGACGAACGGCTACAACGTGCGGCCCGTGTCCGACGAGAATCCACCACCGCGCTGCTACGCCTGCCTGCGGCCGCATAACCTTTGTTACTGCGACAAGATGCCGACCGTCGACACGGAGACTCGTGTCGTCATTCTGCAGCACCCGCATGAACGCACGCACCCGTTCGGCACGGCGCGACTGGCCAAGCTGTGCATGCCGAACGCGACGGTGCACGTGCCGGTGCCGGGATACAGTGGCTCGTTGGCCAAGGAAGTCGAAGTGCCAAAGGACGCCGCGGTGCTGTTCCCGCACGCGGATGCCGATGACCTTGCCGACGTGCCCGAGGCCGAGTGGCCGTCGACGCTGATCGCGATCGATGGCACGTGGTCGCACGCCAAGCGGCTGTATCGCGAAAACACGTGGCTGCACAAGATGCGGCACGTTCGGTTGACGCCGAGTTCGCCGAGCAACTACCGGATCCGCAAGGAACCCAAGCCCGAATACATCTCGACGATCGAAGCCATCGTCGAAGCAATGCGCATCATCGAACCGCAGAACACGCGCCTCGACGAACTGCTGCGCGCGTTTGACTTCATGATCGATCAGCAGATCGCTCATCGCTCGACGCGGGTGTCGGTGCGCTTCAAGCACGAACGCAACCGTGAGCCCAAGGCGCTGTCGCCGCTGCTGGCTGACCCGCGGCTCGTGATCGTCTTTGCCGAGTCAGGCCGCCCCGGCGGCGACTCCGCCAAAGAACGCGAACTGCTGCACTGGGTTGCCGCGCGCGTCGGCAGTGACGAGACGTTTGAGGTGATCATCAAACCGCGTGGTGGCCCACCGACCGACGAGCACCTGTTCCATCTCGGCGTACCGCGTGAGGTATTGGACCAAGGCATCGACATCGACGACGCGCGGCAGCGCTTTCTTGAGTGGCTGCCCGAAGGTGCGCCATTGGCCGCGTGGACGGATACGACGTTCCTCTGGGGTTCGGACGTGATGCCCGAGGGTGCCGAGAAGGTGCTGCTCAAGCACAACTACTGCAACATCCGGCAGCGCAGCTCGGGGTATCTCGAGGATGTCGTTACACGCGAAGGGTTGCAGCCAGCGGAGCTACCTTGTCGCGGGCGCGCGGGTGCGCGGCTGGCGAATGCGTTGTCGGTCGCACACTGGTTGCGCACGCAGCTCGCCCGACTGCAAGAGTCCCGATAGCGACGCGCGTCAGCGCCCGATGAAGCTGCGCAACTTCGCTGCGACGGCCGCCTGCTGTTCGGAGCTGCTGCTGCGAACTTCGAACATCTTGATCGGCTGTCGCACCAACCGACCATCCTTGGACTCGGGAGCGACATTGGCCTGCCAGGAAACGTGTTCCTTCTGCCACGCAACCCTTACCAGCGGTGCGCCGGACGCCGTCGTTGGCGTCGACACCGTCGCAAGCGCGAGAGTCTCATCTTCCATGCGAATCGAAGTCACGACGCCGACCCGATCAAACTGGACGACCGTCAGCCCACCGAACAAGTAATTCAGCAACGTCAGATCTTTGCCAGCTTCGATGGCACAGGCATCGCCTTCGGCCTCGGGCCCCTTGTAACCCCCATTCACGAAGACGGCGGCTCCCCTGGCGACCGCGGAGGCCGGATACTCCGTCAACGAATCTTCAAAGGTGACCGCGCCAGCCAGCAATCGACGAGACTCCGTGGCCGCCATCCGAAGCGTCCTGAAGACGAGTCGACGATGCTGCTCCGAAACTCCTTGCTCGCGACCCGCACGAACGAACCCGACCAACATCTTGTTGACGTTCTCACCGATGTCGCCGACCTCGAAGTGTTCCGTCGAGCCGGTACACCTGTCTGCCACCCAGACCACGGAGCGCGAAGAAAGCTCTTTGGCGACAGCGCTACCAGCAAGCTTGATGGCGCTCTCCAGATTGGCCATCCACCTGTCGGCATCCTGCCGCAATTGAATCGGCATGACGAGTGAGCCGGTCGTGCCCAAACGCACGTCACGACGCCAGGACGCTCGTGCGCGCCGCCAGAACGATTTCCGCTCGATCTTCCGAAGTCCGAGGCGATCCTCGATCCACATGGTCTTCGGCTTGCCGACGCTATCTGATTGCCACTGCGCCTGGAACCTGGCGTTGCCGCTCTTCACGCCGTCGATCGCTTGTTGACGCAGCTTCGGCAGAGTCTTGGCCGTGATCTCACCCTTGCCAATGATGTCCTGGACTGCGCGCTTGACCTTGTCGCCCCCTTGCTGAGAGCGTTGCAGCAACGCCAACGAGAACTCGCGAGTTGCTTCCCCGTAGTCAGCCCGCGCAAACATGACGTGCTGCCACCACTTCCAGACTCGGTAGGCACGCTGGCCCTCCGCCACCGGCAAGCAAGCAGTGATGGCGAGGTTCGCCGCGTCGTCGTATTTTCTACGGTGAATCGCGACCATCACAAAGGCCCACCGCAGATCGTGCCCGCGATCACTCAGTGCGTACGCAATCAGGTCGTCCAGTTCTTCACCGGAACTCTTGGCTGCATGCTCAAGAACGATTCCCATGGACCGCCGGTCGCCGTCCCCGAGGTTGCCGAAGTCGATGCCGAAGTCCTCGAGAGCATCCAACTGCGCAGGTGTCGCCCCTTCGGGATTGCGCAGCATCGCCGCGCGCAGCTCGCGAACCGTCTTCTTGAGGTCCGACTGCGCGGGCGCAAACGACGCCAACGCAAGACTCATGCAGAACACGGTGCGCGCGACAACCATGCCCCCACTCTAGCAAGCGCGCCGCGTAACGCGCTCGCACATCCCACCCGACGGTCGGGCGGGCCCGAATCATCAGCACATCTACTGATTGATCAACACCGTCGCCCCACCGTGCACCGTGCGGTTCGCGTCGACCCAACTGTTGAGCACGATCCCTGTCGCCGGATCCGCAAGCCGGTTCGCCAACGTCGTTCCGAGCGGCCCGGTCATGTTGCTGTTGGCCGCGCCATCGCGACGCAGCGGCCCAAGGATGGGCTGATTCATCGGGATGCTGCTCGAAGCGTTCGACGTGCCATTCGTCTCGACCACGCGATCGAGGTCGTAACGCACATCCGCCGGGTTGAAGTAGGTACTCGGCGCGACCCCATCACTGCCATAGCGGTCCGGGTTGTTGTCGAGCGGGTTCTGCGCGGCACCGTTCTCATCAAACAAGAAGAGCCCGGTGCCGAGCCCAGCGACCATGTGCACGAACAATGGCGAGTCGAGCTGGTTGCCCGGGTTCTGGCCGATGTGTTCCTTGAGCAGGTCGAAGTCCAGCGCGCCGTAGTTGTTGGCGGCGAGCGCCGCGCGGAACGCCGTGTATTCCGCCCCGTAGTTGCTCAACGCATCATCGGTCAGGTGACAGGCAACACACGCACGCGGCCCTTCGTTGGTCGCCGTCGTGCGGCCGCGGATCGAGTGCGCCATCAGCACGTTGTGACCAAGCGCCCGTTGCGTCGCCCCCGGATCGGCACCCGTGCCGTTGCGGTCGCTGAACGCAAACACCGGCGTGCGGTCGCCGTTGAGATCGCGGTAGCGAAAGAACACCTTCGTGTTCATCGCTGTCGTGCTGATCATGTTGTCCGGACCGACGCCGAGAGAGAACGGAATCGGCGACTGGTAGACGAACTCGGCAAACCGCTCGCGGAACGCGATGCGCTCACCGGTGATGTTGCTGAAGTTGTTGCCTTCGTTGTATTCGCCTTCGAGGTGGCAGCCAGCACACGTGTTGGTCCACGCGCTGTGACACGATGCGCAGTCCATCGAGTCCATGTGGCTGAAGCCCGCGTGCGGACTACCTGTCTGCTGTGAACCGATGCCGGTCGTCGCACTGTTGTCGTCGCGCCCCATCGCAAACGAACCGTGCTGCGTGTAGATAGGCACGTTGGTCAGCGGATTGCGACGGCCGTTGTCGACGATGACGTCACGGGTCTGCGAGATGTAGTGACGGCGGCCGTCGACCTTGCTGGTCAGCCAGTAGTGCCCTTGGGCATCGACCTCGACGTGGCGCAGCGCATTGCCGGCACTGTCGACAGCGAGTGTGACCGACTCGCCGTTGTAGTTCTCGCCGGTGGTCGTCGGTGCATACGTCGTGTCCGTGCCGTGGCAATCGACGCACTGGATCGTAACGGAGTGCGTCATGCGACTGACGATGTCGCCGTTGTTGGGTGCGTTGACGTCCCCGTGCAAGTCGACGCTGCCGTGACAATCTACGCAGCCCATGCCCGCTTCGTAGTGAACGTCGGCAGGCGTATCGTCGCGACCGTCACCGTCGTAGTCCTCGCGCAGCAGATACTGCCGGTGGTTGCGACCGTTGAACGTGTTGTTGTCGACGACCGGATCGAACAGCCGTGTGTCTTCACGCGTCGTCTCGAAGCTGACCGGGTTGGCCGGGTATTGGAAGCCGCGGCGCACGTCTTCGTTCTGGTCGAGACGGATGCCCCAGTACTGCATCACCATGCGGTTGGAACCCTGGTGGCAGCCGGCGCACGTGTAGTCATCGATGCCTTCGACCGTCGTGCCGTTGCTCAAGGTGCGAGCGACCGAACGGATGCGGTGCGAGCGCACGTGGGCACGTTCGGGGTCGTCGATCTGATCCGGATCAAACGGCTCGAACTTGGGCACGTTGGGATCGCGGCTGCCACTGCGGCCGTCGAGGCTGTAGGGCATGTGGCACGCGGCGCAACCCGACGGGCGGAAGTCGCCGTAGCGGTTGTTGGCACCACTCGAGCCGAGATGGCAATCGCCGCACGTGAACGCAACCTGCTCTTGGTAGAGCTTGGCGAGGCGCGAACCGCTGACAACCGTGCCGTCAGCGTTGACGTCGTTGACCAGGTTGGCCGCGGTGAAGTTCTGGTTGCGGAACAGGAAGCCGGGCGCCTCGGTCTCGCGCGAACTCCAGACCGGCGCTTCGAGCAGTTCGCCGATGCGGCCGTCGTCGTTGGGGTCGTGCGTATGCGTCGGATCGGTGACGGCGCGCCATGCGAAGTCCGCGGCCGTGTCTTCGAACAGTCCTTGGTGCGCGGCGATCGCGTTCTCCATGCCGACACCAAAGAACGCGCCGGAGAAGATGCCCATCTCGTTGCCGATCGGCGACCGGCTCTGCGCCGTCGCGTGCGATTGGTGGCACTCACCACAACCGCGGCCGAGTTCGGTCACACGCAGGTCGCTCGGGTTGAGGAACTGCAAGAACTGCAACCCCGTGTAGGTCACACCGTCAACCGTGTAGTCCTCGACCTTGTCGAGTCCGGTCAGGGTCAACTTGTTGAACCACGCTTCGGCGTTCTGATCCTGGAAGTCGCGATCGCCAATCGTCGGCGGCGGCGGCACGTGACTCGAAGCGGCATCATCACCGGCAGGGTTGCCGCCATGACACGCAGTGCAAGTCAGCATCTCGGCGTCGCCAGGGAACGGATGCGGGTTCTCGAGCCCAGGTCCCTTGTAGTCATCGTGCAGAGAACCGTTATGGCATTGCATGCACGACTCGCCGGTAGCGAGGCCAACCTCACGGCCGCCTTGGTCGACGCACGATGAAAACATCGATAGCCCCGCGACGACTCCGACTAGCGCCAGAGCCGCAGAACGCATGGGGGTTACACGAACTGATTTGATCGGGAGTTGCATGGTCATCAGAACCTTTTGGCACTCCCCCTTCCTGTGAGCGAAGGGGTCATCGACACGTCAGCGTCACTTGAACAGTCCACTGTCTCTGAGTGAGACCCATCATCGAACCTGAGCGGGACGCCAGGCCGTCGGTTGGTGACACCGCGCGCAATCCTGCTGCGCCCAACCGAGGCCGGCGTGCGGCGGGTTGGTCGTTCGGATCGCGTCGTTGATGTGGCAGCTCGAACAGTCTGGATCCGTCGGGCGGAAGTTGCTGACACGCGCACCGGCGTGGCAGCGGTGACACGCGACCTGCATGTGCGCGCCGACGAGCGGCATGCGAGTGTGCAGGTGCGCGACGCGGGTGTTGGGCACGCGCCACAACCGTTCGTCGTGACAGCGGGCGCAGTCCTTGCCGAGCTCGCCCATGTGCACGTCCTCGTGGCAACCGGCACAGCCTTGGGCGCGATACGTCGCAACGGGGCCGCGATCGTTGTGGCAGCGCAGGCACATCGCTTCGTTGTGCACACCGTTGAGCGGGACACCCGTTCGGGCCCCGTGATCGAACCGGAAGTTCGGCACGAGTTTGTTCCACGAGGAGCCAACGTGGCAGAGGCTGCAATCAGCCGGGAACGACTGGTGTGGCACCACCAGGCCGAAGCCGCCCCACCATCGATGGAGGTCCACCTTGCCGGGCGCCGCGACACTGCATGCGACAACCGTCATCAACATGACGATTGCGAGCGTTCGGGTTTGGAAGAGTCGATTGCTCATGATGTCCTCAGAACAGTCGTTGCAAGTAGATGCCGACAGCGAAGGACAGTTCTTCGTCCCACAGTGTCGTGTCCACAGAGAAGGTCGCGTCCCAACCACGACCGAAGTCAGTCGAGACGAGCACGCCAACGCGATGCTGCAGCAGTTCGGCGATGTCGCTCGGCTGGTTGTCGAAATGCGCGAAGCCGAGCTCGTAGAGAAGGTCGAGGCGGCCATACGAGTGGCTGCCACCGTGCTGGACGCGCACGCCAGTCACGTTGTTGGTCGGCGCGTCGATGTGGAACAGCGCGAGGCTCGTGCGTGACTGACTAGCAAGCAGGTTGCTCCACTCGCCGCCAAACTCGACCGCGCCGCCTTCGACTTCTTCGTCGACCCAACCGGTCAACCGCGTGAAGCCGCGCGTGCCAGCATCACTCTCGAACCACAGATGGCTCGACACACGATCCACGTGCGCGCCGATCAACGTCTGCGGCAACAGGATCTGCGGGTTGTCGTTGCGCAACAGATCGGGGTATTCCTCGTGGTCGTAGAAGAACTCCATCCCGCCTTCGCGTTCCCAACGTCGCGCAGCAAACACGTTGGCGCGCGTGAACTCGAAGTTCTCGTCCTTGAGGACATCGTCGTTGTCGTAGATATCGATCCAGATCGACGACGACACATCCCAGCCACTCAGTGGCAGGTAACGCGTCCGCAGTACGAACAGGTCGCGATCCTTGCTGCCGCGATGCCAGCTCTTCTGGTAGCCGATGGCGTACGTGACCCGCTCGGCGACATCCGGACTCCAGACGTACCACAGCGCGATCTGCAGATCGGCGAAGGTCTCCATGTCGTCATCGAGCTCCGGCAGATAACCGAGGCTCGCACCGAAGCGGCTGCCGTTCTCCTGGCGATACCCGACCTCAACACCGTCGAGCAGGCCAAACTCCGGCATGTCACGCGGCAAGAAACGACCGGCCTGCCAACGCATCGGATCGAAGCGCGTGCCGCCCTCTTCGTAGCTGACTTCGTAGATGCGCAGGTCGTTACCAACCTCGCCGCTGACTTCCTTGCTGCGGAAGTACTCGCCATGAAAGCGCACGCGCCCGCCGCGGCCGGCGACGTTGTTGATATCGACGTCGGCGCCGGCACTGAGGTACGACTGCGAGAACGACTCGAGTGTGCGCACGGCGTTGCCGCTGCCATAAAGACGACCGCGCACCTGGCTAGGGCGCTCGTTGGGACGCGGCGCACGATGCCTGCCGAGGAGCGGCATGCCAGGACGCCACTCGTTCTCGGCGGTCTCTTCGCCGGGCTTTGGCTGCTGCGGTTGTTGCGGCTTGGGCTGGCGCTTCGGCTGGGGCTTCGGCTTCGTCGCCACCCGCGACTTGGGCAACAATACGAATCCGCGCACACCTGCCACGACCTTGGCCTTCGGATCGAGCAACTGCACCAGTGCCGTGCGGTTCTCCACTTGCACCACGCGACCAGGCAGAGTCTGACCACCACGCGGCGACAACACGACACGATCGTTGACCTGCACTTTGTCGCGCTTGCCACGATCGATGATGCACTGACCGTTGGGTCGAGCCGTGGCAACCCGCAACGGCACCTGTTCCACACCAGTGCCTTGCGCGACTGCAGGAGCGCACAGCATGAACGTGCACAGCGCCAACAACGGGAGCAGTATCCGAGACTGGAACATCATCGCCTCCGGCGCCGACCGCCAGCTCCCCCTTCTTCTCGACCATGACAGTCGACGCATTTGGCCGGCAACGGTTTGTATCGGACGAAGGTGGCTCCACCTTTTGACTCGGGTTTGTGACAGAGACTGCAAGCGACCTTCTTGTGCTGTTCGCCGAGCTGGAACCGCGAGTCGAGGTTGTGCCGGAACGACAACGTCGCAAACGTCGTCGAGCTCTTGTGACAGCGTCGGCAATCGACCTTGCCAAGGCGCGTGAACTGCCCCTGATGCGGATCGCTGTGGCAGTCTGAGCAGGCCTTGCCCTTGGCCTTGCCCCACGTGCGCCCAGTGCTCGTAGCCGTCTCGAGACTCTCGTGACAAGCCGAGCAATCGAGCTTGCTGTGCTTGCCCGTCAGCTCGAAGCCGGCGAAGCCACCGTGATCGAAGCCGTGCGGCAGACTGCGGAACGAGGCCGTGTCATGGCAACGCAAACAACCCTTGCGGCCAGCGACGTCCTGCGGCACCGACGCGCCTGAGAAGATGCCTTCGTGCGGATCGCCGTGGCAGCGCACACAGGCACCTGGGGCCTGCTTGTCGACGCCCGCGTGCTCAGGAATGCGGCCAAAGCGACGCCCAAACTCGTCGGGCACCTCCGTGCGCGCGTGACAGTCGGTGCACTCGATCTGGCTGTGGGCACCGTCGACGGCAAAGCCGGTCCAATCCTGGTGATCGAAACGAGCGTGGTCCATCGCCGCCCACGCGGACGTCTCGTGGCACGTCGCGCATTGGCCGCGCGGTTCGGCATTGAGTTTCTCGGTGTGCGCCGCAAACGCGTCACCGTGCGCCGTCGCATGGCAGTTCTCGCAGCGGCTGGGCGTGCCGTGGAACTTGCGCGGCAAACCAACGCCTGCCACCTCGTGGCAATCCGAGCATTCGAGTTCGGCGTGCTGGCCATCCAGTGGCAACAACGTGCGCGCATGCTTGTCGGCATCAAACGCGTGCGGCACGAAGTGCGTGCGTTCGTGACAGCTGATGCAATCCTGCTGCGCCAACGCGCTGCTATCGAACTGGCCACCGTGCGGATCCGTGTGACACGACCGGCAGTCGTCCGGCGAGCGCCCCGGGTGCCGTTCGGCGAACGTGCCTTCGCCCTCATGGCAATCCGTGCACTCCGCTTGATCGTGTGGCGCATGCAGAGCAAACGCTGCGTGCGCATGATGCGACGCATCGATCAACAGTCCGGGATCGTCGAACTGTTCGTGGTCGCGTTCGTGACAGACACGACAGCCCGCTGACGGCGACAAGCCCGCAGCCTGTGCGTTGCCGGCCACGAACTGCTGCGTGTGCGGCGACTCATGACAGTCCGCACACTCACGTCCGGACCCCATGCCCGGCTGCAGTTGTTCGAGCGCATGGTCCGTTCCGGCAGCATGACACGAACGGCAGTCGGACTGCGCGTGGCCGCCATCGAGGGTCAACCAGCGATCGTGATTGGCCACCGCGCGCTCGGCAAACGTGTCCTGCGAATGGCACGTGGTGCACGCCATCTGCATCTGGCCACCGTGTGGATTGGCATGACACGTCGCACAGTCGCGCGACAGCCCGAGGAAGCGCTTGGCACCCGGCGGCAACAACTCGGCCTCTGCATGCTCATGGCACTCGGTGCATTGCAGCTCGGTATGCGCGCCGCCCAGATCGAACCCGATGATCTTGTGATCGAATGCCTTCGGGTCCGCGACGCCGGCTTGCGCAAACGCGAGCCGGTTGACGAGCTGAAACTCGCCGCCGTGGTGCTCACTGTGACATGTGGCACATTGCTCAGCCTGGTCATCCTGGAGCGAACCGTGCAAGCCGTGCCCTTCCTTGATCTGGGTCGCGATGTCCGCATGGCACTCGGCGCAGGACGCCTGCATGTTGCCAAACCAGCCGCCGTGACAAGCCGCGCACGACTCGCCGCCGTCGATATCGCTGAGGCGAGCATGAACGGACGACACCGGGCCAGGCGACTGCCGTTCGGCAGCGGCCATCGTCAACACCAGCACCAACACGACCGAGACGATCGCGACGAGCATGCCACGTGCGCGCAACGTCACAGCCCACCTCCACCGCCAAACGCGCCGTGCATCGCAGCGACGATCACGTGCACGAAGATCAGCAGTACGACAAGCAACGCGAGCCAGCGATGCAGCCACCGCCAGGCACCGAGCAGTGCGCGAAGGTCTTCGAGGTGCGCGACTGCTACCGCCGTGCCGTGTGCGACCCGCGCGCTATGTAGTTCGTGGGCAAGCTCGACGACATCTGCACCGTGAACTTCTGCGAGTGCACGGATGCGCTTGCGCGTCCGCCACAGATCCCACTGCAGACCAAGCAATGCGAGAACCCGACCGGACCACGTGCCTTGCCACTGCCGCCGTTCCGTCAATGCTACCGTCTCCGAACGAGCCGCCAGGACAAACGCACTCCCGTCGGGCTGTCGACGCATCGAGTTCAGCTCGGCTCGCAGATCATCGAGTTTGCGTTCGCGACCGTTCGCAGCCCGCGGCAACCACGCGTAGAACCACCGGCCGATCGCTCCCGTCAGCAGCAAGACGAACAGTCCCCAGAACGCATAGCCACCCGGTGTGCCGCGCGGCGAGAGCGCTGCGTGCAGCATCGCCAACAACACGGCGATCACGCCGGTCGCGACGTGCATGTTCATCCACGTTGCCAGCTGCCCGAAGCACACCCCAAACAGTTGTTGGCGGCGCAACAGGTAGGCGAGGTTGACGAGCACCGCGCCGGACGCACACAGGCCAAACCACAGACCGAGGCTGCGATCGGGGCGCAGCAAGGCATGCGTCGGATCGCCAGCGCGCAACGCCGACGACTGGAAGTAGTAGCTGCTGTGCCACCAGACGAAGCCGATCGTCAACGCCGCCAGCAGCAGGCCAACACCGAGCGCCCACAACAGACTCGTTCGCGGTGCATCGGTCGGTTCATCCGGCGCCATCGCTTCGCGCAGTTCGGGATCAAACGATACACCACTCGCTTCGAGCTGCGCGAACGGCGGTACACCACCCGCGAGCACGAACACATGATCGCAACGCACCTGCACGGCGACGGCACCAGCCCCATCCTGTGCGATGTCGACATGGTCCGCGGCAATCGCTTGCACGTTGCTCGACAACATCACCGCAACCGCGTTGGCTGCACGCGCCTCGTTGAGGCGTTGCTTGTTCTTGCTGCGCAGTCGGAAGAACTCGTCCTTGCGATAGACGAGCGTGACGTCCGTTTGCGGTTGCTCGGCCAACGCCAGCGCCGCTTCCACGGCACTGTCACCGCCACCGACGACGACACAATGCTTGCCTCGGTATGCCGCTGCATCCTGCAGCCCGTAGGCAACGTGCGGCGAATCCTCACCAGCGACACCAAGCCTTCGCGGACTACCGCGACGGCCCACGGCCAAAACGACATGACGCGCGCGCACCGGCTCGCCGTCACTGTGAACGGTCATCGTGCCGTCTTCGTGATGCTCGACGCGATCAAACGTCACCCCACCGACAAACGGTAACTGATGCTCGTCGGCCAACGACTGCCACAGCTCGACGAGTTCTTCTTTCTGATACTCGCGCTGCGCAAGGCGACCATGAAGGGGCAGATCCACTTCGTCGGTCAGCACCAACTTGCGGCGTGGATAACGCGCCACGGTGCCGCCAACGACGGCCTCTTGATCGAGCAACGTCGCCTGCAAGCCCGCTTCGCGACACGCAAGCGCGCACGCAAGACCACCAGGGCCGGCGCCAACGATCACCGCATCCAAGACGCCATCATCCGTAGAACCCTGTTGACAACGCGCGGCGATATGGCGGCCGACCTGCGCGCCTTGCGTCGCGGCCGTTCGAATGAGCGAACGCGCGGTGATCTCGCCAACGAGATACAGGCCGTCATGGCCGACCGCTCGCAGTTCTTCGTCGAGCACCGGCACATCGGTGCGCGTGGCCATGCCAGCGTCACTCAGCGTCACCGCTGCCGCAGGACATTCGGTCACACAACGCGCATGACCAACGCAGCCGGAAGGATTGACGACGGCAGCCTGACCGTGCACGAGCGCCAACACGCCCTCTTCGGGACATTCGCGCACACACGTGCCGCACCCCAGACACTTCTGCAGGTCGATGACCGGCACCTGCGTCGGCGCGACGTCCGTCGCAATGCTCGCAATCTCGGCGCGCTCAGCTACGGCGGCGCGCTGTCGACGCATCTCTCCCTGCCTCTGCCAGGCCGCTGCGAACGCCAACGCGAGCGCCGCAAATAGCAGTATCAACAGGGTTGGGGTCATGCGATCCCGTTACCGCTACGCGCGGCTAGCGACCGGGCGCAGCAACGGGCAACGACGACGGCTCGACGTAGGCACGCGCGGCGGACATCGTCGACTCGAGGTTGCGATCGAGCTCGAGCGCGCTCTTGGCGACGACCTTCACTTCTTCTTGGATGTCGTCGATGGCGCTGGCGTTGAGGTCGTGACCGAGGAACAGCGCGTGGTCGCGCAGCGCCTGCACAAACGTGTCGAGCTGTTCTTGCGCCGGGACGGCGGCCTTCTTGATCGCATCGAAGCGTTCCTTGTCGACCGCGAAACGCATCTGACCGCGCTGGCGCAGACGCTCGGACGTGATACCTTCGAGCGCGGTGGCCCGGCTTGCGAACACCGGGTCACCGGACTCGACCATCGGGCCGACGCACTCGCGGAACTTCTTGGCGTTCTCAGCAGCAACATCGATGGACTGCACGAAGCGCGCGTAGACAACCGCGGCCGGATCGTCATCGAAGCGACCGGCGGCCAGGACATTGAGCCGCTCGAACGAATCCGAGATCGAGTCACGCGCACGTTCCGCTTCGATGTGCACGCGTTCGATCCACGTGTTCATCTCTTCCACTTTGACGGGAGCCTTCTGCGCGTCGGTGCCCGTGGCACAGGCGGTGAGCAGAAGGGCGAAGGCTAGCGAAGTGCGATGCCGGCGATGTTGCATAGGTCCTCGATTCTGTAGCGCCCACGATGGCGCGCTACCTATTGATCGGCCGTTCACACGCCCTCGATTGTTACCTGATCGGGCAGCCCCAAACTGAGACTGCTCCGCACCGCAATCGTCGTGGCATTGCACAGTCGATGTGGCCAAGTCTTCTGCGCAAACGGCAAGTAACGCGACGCGAAGCCACTGCGGTGGTACGTTGCGACGGATGCAATTGACCGTGCTCGGATCTGGCACCGCAGTGCCTGTTCCCGACCGTTTTCCGGCGGGCTATCTCGTGGCACACGAGCAGTCCCGGATCATGGTCGACTGCGGTCCCGGTTCGCTGCGCCGCCTCGCGCAGGCAGGCGTGACTCCAGCGCAACTCGATGCGGTGCTACTGACGCACTACCACACCGATCACTGCGCCGACGTCGCCGCCCTGCTCTTCGCGCTGCGTTCGCCCCACCTCAGCAATCGACCGCCACTGACGATCTACGGCGCCCCGGGCCTCAAACGCCTTCTCGAGAAGCTGACCGAAGCGTGGCCGTGGCTGCAGCCAAAGGACTACGAGCTCAACCTCGTCGAACTCGCGCCCGGCACGCTGCCCATCGCCGGCTTCGAAGTAACCGCGATCCCGATTCGCCACACGGCGCAAAGCCTCGGCTACCGAATCGCTGCCGACAACGGCATCATCGCGCTATCCGGCGACGCCGACACCTGCGACGAACTGGTCGACCTCGCGCGCGACGCCGACATCTTCGTCTGCGATTGTGCCGCCCCCGATGACCAGAAGATCGACGGCCACCTGACCCCGGGCCTCGCCGGCGGCTACGCCGAACGCGCCAACGCACGCGAACTCGTACTCACTCACTTCTACCCCGAGTGCGACGGCGTCGACCTCGTCGCCCAAGCCCGCGCCACGTTCTCCGGCAAGATCACCATCGCCGAAGACCTGCTGTCCGTACCGTGCCAGGTACAATCCTGACATCTCGCAACCGAAGCCGACAGTACGGTGCCTGGACCATTTTCACCCTATTCGCCGCATGCGGCGAATAGGGTGAAAATGGTCCAGGCACCGCACGATCACTTCGCAGTGATCTGACTAGTCGCGGCTGCTGGCGAGCAGGATCAGGATGTGCTTGAAGAGGAGCACGACGTCGGTGAACAGCAGGATCGCCGCACTCATCGCCATGTTGGTCGGCAGGCGGTGCAGGATCTCACTCGTGTGGTAGAGGATGTAACCGACGTAGACCACGACGACCAGCCCGGAGAACCACAGGCCGAGTGAGAAGCCCATGAAGTAACCGAGGATGCTGACGCCGACCAGAGTCAGCATCACGGCGAACAGAACGCCGCCGAGCCACTTGAAGTCCTTGCCGGTGAACAGCACGAACAGCGTCGTGCCGCCGAACACCAACGCGGTCAGACCACTCGCCTGACTGACGACTTCGACGCCCTTGTATTCGACGACGAAGAGCACCAGCGGCGCGATCAACAAGCCGAGCAACACGCTCCACAGCCCGTAGGCAATCGCGTTGATCGGGCGCGTCATCGCGACCGCGTTCACCGCCATCGAACCAGCGACAAAGATGCCCATGTAGATGAACATGCCCCAACGTTGGCCGTAGATCATCTCGCCCATGCTCACGGCCCAGCCGTTGACGAGCGCGACGTTGGCCGCCGCCCACAGGGTGCCGGCGAAGCCGAGAATGCCGAGGAACAGGATGCCGTAGACCTTCTTCAAGAAGGCCGCGCGCTCACTGGCCGCTGCGAAGGCGGCGACCGGGGCTTCCAAACTGCTATATGGGTTGTTCTCTTCCATGGGTAGCCGCAAACGCTAAGCCCAAACCCGCCCGCGCCCAAGTGGGATGGGCCAAACCGGGACTCGGGATCGGTGCCCGAGCGCCAAAAAACCGCAACCCGGACCGAACCTGATGCGACGATCGGGACACCAACCCTGCACCGATGTCCTCACCCGAGCAACTAGCTGACCTGACTGCGGTCATGACGCCACGAGTCGCGTCCCTCGCCGCCCGCTGGTGCGGCCAGGACGCGTCCGATGGCGCCCAGGAAGTGCACCGCGAACTGGTCAAGGCGTGGCCGAACTTCCGCGGTGATGCGGCGCCCACGACTTGGGCCCACCGCATCGCCATCCGCACGCTCGCCCGCTTCGCCGAGCGCAAACGGCAGAAGCAACGGCGCGAACCCAACGCCACGCAGATGGACCTATCGCTCGACGAAACCGCCATCGCCGACTTCTCGAGCAACCCGTTCACTGCCCTGTCCGCCAGCGAACGCCGCACGCGGGTGCACCAGGCGATCGACATGTTGTCGCCGGCACTGCGCGACGCGCTCGTGCTGCGCGCCATCGAAGGCCTCGACTACCGAGCCATCGCCGACACCCTCGAACTACCACTCGGCACGGTCAAGTCGCGCATTGCCGCGGCCACACTGCGCCTCGCCGAACTCCTCGCCGACCTCGGAGACCAATCATGAGCAACGTGCAACACCCAGATGATGCAACGCTGGTTGCATGGCTCGATGGCGAACTGTCGCCCGAAGACGCCAACCACGTCGCCACCCAGGTCAGCACCAACAAGGACCTCGGCGAACGCGTGCGCTTGCTGCGCTCGGCGCGAACCGAACTGACTTGGGCGCTCGGCGAATCCGCCAGTGCCCCGCCACCGGCGCCGCTGGCCCAACCGCCGGTGCGCGCGCACTATGGCAAGTGGTTGCTGGTCGCCGCAGCCATCGCGATCGTCTTGACCATTGGCACCTGGCGACCCGACGACCAGATCGAAGCCGACGAGAACGACCTGCTCGCCATCAAGGTGACGTCGCCGCGGGCTGCGTGGGATCTGTTCTCCAACATCCGCTTCGCGCTCGAAGGGCAAGCGAAGACCAACGTGCCGTGCCGCATCATGGCCAGGCAAACGGACGAGACCGACGCACAGCTCGCGGCACGCGCCATCGCCGAGAACAACGGCAAGCCGATCGTGCCCATGGTGCTCAGCGCCAACCTCAGCATCGACAAGCGCGACATCCCGGGCACCGTCGCCTCGGTCGACGGCACCTTTGGCAAGACCCCAACGTCCGTAGACGTCGGCCTCGTCGATGTGCGCGTGCGCTACGACGGCATTGGGCCGTTGCTGACGTTCGAACTCAACGACACTGGCGGCCGCGAAGATTTCATGTGGCCGTTCCGCAAGAAGGTCCGCCCGCAAGCCGATGCCGAACTCGGCTTCGTTCCGACCGAGATCGGCGAGTATCGACTCACGCTGCAACTGCGGGCCCTGGCCACCGAACCGGGCAAGGCCGCTGCATTTGTCGAACCGCTCGAAGTGGCAATCGGCTTCGCCGTTGGTGGCATCGTCGGCAAGTGGAGCAAACCTTTCGACGGCATGAGTGCTCGCATCATTGCCAGTCGCAAGATGACCGGCGGCCAACCACTCGGAGTTGCTGTGCAACTGCGCAACGACTCCGAACGGGCGCGCAAATACAACGTCGCAGGCACGACGATGGCGAACATCCCCCAGCCGTTCCACTTTGACGTCATCGTCGACGGCAACAAGTGGCAGCAACGAAAGGGCCTCGGCTTGATCACCACCGCGCGATCCCTGTTCGTGTCGCAACCAGTTGGAACGACGCGTTCCGTGATCGTGCTCGCGGACTACTGGCACGACCCCAAGTCACCGGAGCTGCAACTGGAGGGCAAGCACCAGATCAGCATACGCTTCGATTACGCGCCGAGCGCGTGGGAGAGCAACGACAAGGGCTTCTGGATCGGCGTCCTCGATACGCCACCAATCACGATCACGTTTGCGAAGTAGACTTCGCCGCCGCCGCCGAGCGTTCGAGCGACTCATTGAGTCGCTGCATCAGTTCGTCGAGCACGAACGGCTTGGCCAGGATGTTCACGCCTTCTTGATGCGCGAACGTCGCCACGTCCTGCGAAGCGATGTCGCCCGTTACGAATAGAAGGCGCGGCAACAACTCCGGCGCGCGCGTGCGCAACTCGGCATGGAAATCGGCACCGGACATACCCGGCATGCGGATGTCACAGATGATCGCGTCGTAGGACTCACCGTCGTCAAACAAGCGAACCATCCCGGCTTCCGCGGATTCCGCTTCATCAACCTGCCACCCACTGAGTTCGACGTAACGGCGAATCGTCAAACGCACGGATTGCTCATCGTCGATCACGAGCAGCTGCCCGCCGCCCTTGCGCGCCTTTGGCTTTGGCCGCGGCGGCACGCGCGGGATCGACACCGACGACTCGTGGTTGGAAGCCGTGCGCCACGGCCAGACCGTGCGGAACTCGGCGCCACCACCGGCGGCATCACGAACCTCGATCTTGCCCGAATGTGCGTGCACGATCGCATCGACGACGGCGAGCCCCAAACCCGTGCCGTGGCTCGGCCGCTTCGTCGTCCAGAACGGCTCGAAGATCTGGCCACGCGCCTTCTCAGGCACACCCGGACCATGATCGCGCACCGTCATCACGGCGCCCTCGGGTGACGGATCAACACGCACTTCGATGTCTTGGCCGGGAGTCGACACGTGCATCGCGTTGCCCAGCAAGTTGGTCAACACCTGTTCGAAACCCGCGGCATCAGCAACGAGTATCAACTTCGGCGGCACCTCACAGGCAACACCGACCGACCGTTCCGACAACTGGATGCGCATCCCGTCGACAACGCGGTCGACGATCTCGGTGACGCGGAACGAACTCGTCGTCAACAGCCGGCGCCTACCGATGGCCGACATGCGCTTGACGATCGAACGGCATCGCGCCGCTTGTTCGCGGACGACCTTGACGGCGTGCGTGCGCAGCGACTCGTCTTCGGACGACAGGTCTTCGCCGTAGCCGATAATGGCCGTCAGCGGGTTGTTGATCTCGTGCGCAACTCCGCCGATGAGAGTCGCACTGACGCGCAACTTGTCATCGCGCTGCACCTGACTGCGCAAGCGGTCGCGCTCGTCCGTCGCGGTGACGATGCGATCTTGCGCATCGATCATGACTGCGACGATCAGGCCCGTCGCCATGATCACCTGCAGGACCAGATCGAGAATGGCGTTGCCCTTGAGCACTTCGTTGAAGGCCGCATGCAGCACTTCCGGCAGCACGCCTACTGGCAATACTGCAAGCACGTAGATCGTCGAGGCGATCGCCATCAACACGGCAACCAAGCGGACCGTCGCCCGACCAGGGTTCTTGCGATCGTGCTCATCGCGCGGCCGCAGCAAGACGGCGGCTGTCGCGCATGCAGCAACCATGAAGGCTGCCTGGATCAGCAAGACCGGCGCCAGCGCCAGCGCGAACCCGACGCCGAATCCGGCGACGGCGATCACGGGCGTCATCCAAGCCGGCGGCCCCAGCTCACGGCCACGCCAAGCCATCGCGCCGATCACAAACCGGCAGACGAACAGGATTTTGCCGCTGAGGTAGATTCCGTAGAGCGCCCGAACGATGAGGCTCTCTTCCCCGAAGCCAATCGACTGCAGGAACACCACGTGCGGCAGCACGAAGCGCACGGACATCGCCGTCAGCGCAATCGCCAGGCCGACGAACGCGACAAAGAAGCTGCGCTGCCAGGCGGGACGCCCGTGGCTGAGTACACCGAAGAAAACGGCGAATACCCAGGCAAGGCTGCACTGCACGAGCAGGCAGACGAGGGCTACAAACCCTGTGCTGTCGTAGAAAAACATCGGCGAGAATGTGTCGTCACAGCATGGCCGACAACGCCGTTCGCTTCACCATAAACCTTTGGGCGGATTCCCGGCCCGCGCCCAACTCGTCAGCAAATCCACAGGTTGCTCACACCAACCCTTGAACCTGGTGACGCGCGTCGCAATCGTGTTAGCCCCAAAGTCCACGCAGCCTCCAGAGAACTACTGATACCTATGTCGTCAACCGCCGAGAAGCACACGTTTCAAGCCGAGGTCAATGAAGTCCTCTCGCTCGTCGTCAATTCCCTGTATTCGCATCGCGAAGTCTTCCTTCGCGAACTGATCAGCAACTCGGCTGACGCTCTCGATCAACTCAACTTCCGCGCGCTGACGGAGCACGACCTGCTCGGCGATGACAAGGAACTGCGCATCGAACTGATTCGCGACGAAGCGAACGGCACACTGACGATCCGTGACAACGGCGTCGGCATGACGCGCGACGAACTGATCGGCAACCTCGGCACGATCGCGCGCAGCGGCAGCAAGAAGCTGATGCAGTCGCTGTCGAATGAGCAGAAGAAGGACGTCTCGCTGATCGGCCAGTTCGGCGTCGGCTTCTACTCGGCGTTCTTGGTCGCCGATGCGGTTACCGTCACCTCGCGCAAGGCGGGCAGCGATGAGAGCTGGACCTGGGCTAGCGAAGCCAAGGGCGAGTTCGAAGTGCGCGCCGCCGATCGCGCTGATCGTGGCACCGACATCACGCTGACGCTCAAGGAAGACGCGAAGGAATACCTGCAGGAATGGCCAGTCCGCGATGTTGTCCGCAAATACAGCGACTACGTGCGCTGGCCGATCCACATGGATGTCGAGCGCACGACTGGCGAAGGCGACGACCAGAAGACCGAGACGGAGTCGATGACGCTCAACCAGGCGCGCGCACTCTGGACGCGTTCGAAGAGCGACATCAAGGACTCTGACTACACCGAGTTCTACAAGTCCCTGTCGCACGACTGGCAGCCGCCGCTCGCGTGGACGCACTTCAAGGTCGAAGGCACGCACGAACTGGCCGGACTGCTCTACATTCCGGAGCGCGCGCCGTTCGACGTCGTCGACAAGAAGTCGAGTGGCGTCAAGCTGTTCGTCAAGCGCGTGTTCATCATGGACGACGCGCAGGAGATCGTGCCGGAGTGGCTGCGCTTCATGCGCGGCGTCATCGACAGCGAAGACCTGCCGCTCAACGTCTCACGTGAGATCCTGCAGAAGGACGCGACGACGCGCTTCATCAAGAAGCAGGTCGTCAGCAAGAGCCTGACGCTGCTCGAAGAGCTAGCTGCCGAAGGCGAGATCGAGCGCCCGAAGGATCCGGACGCCGAAGACAGCGAGACGGAGAAGGTCAACCGCTTCGACACGTTCTACAAGGAGTTCAGCCGCAACCTGAAGGAAGGTGTCTATCACGAACAAGACGCCCGCGAGCGACTGGCCAACCTGCTGCGCTTCCACACCACCAACAACGACGATGATTCGCTGACGAGCTTTGCCGACTACGTGTCGCGCATGGACAGCGAGCAGAAGTCGATCTACTACGTCTCCGCCGACAGCCTCGCGACCGCCAAGTCGAGCCCGCACATCGAAGCGCTCAAGAAGCACGGCCACGAAGTCCTGCTGATGACCGAGGCAATCGACGAGTGGGTCGTTGACGCACTGCGCGAGTTCGACGGCAAGCCGTTCGTCTCGGCCGCCAAGGGCGCGCTCGATCTGCCCGAGAGCGACGAGGACAAGAAGAAGAAGGAAGAGCGTGAGAAGGAACTCGCGCCCGTTCTCGAGCGCGTGCAGCAAGCACTCGACGAGCACGTCAAGACGGTGCGCACGACGGATCGCCTGACCGATTCGCCGGCCTGTCTCGTCAGCGAAGAAGGCGGCATGAGTGCCCGCCAGGAGAAGGTGCTGCGCGAAGCCGGCCACGACGTGCCGAAGCAGAAGCGCATCCTCGAGCTCAACGCCGGTCACTCGGTCGTGCAGAAGTTGCAGGGACTGGGCGACGAAGCACGCTTCGCCGACTGGTCGGCTCTACTCTACGACCAAGCCTTGCTCGCCGAAGGTACGCTTCCGACCGACCCCGCCGCATTCAGCCGGCGCCTCACCGACCTGATGGCAGGCAACTGATGAACACGCCCGATCAAGTACTCGAACGACTGCAGTGGCGATACGCAGTCAAGAGCTTCGACAAAACGAAGAAGATCTCGGACGACGTCTGGAATGCGCTCGAGCAATCGCTCGTGCTCGCGCCTTCGTCGTTTGGCCTGCAGCCCTGGAAGTTCATCGAGGTCACGGACAAGAACCTGCGCGAGCAGCTCAAGGCCGCGTCGTGGAACCAGGGCCAGGTGGTCGACGCTGACCGTTACGTCGTATTCACCGCCTTGCGCACGATGATCGACGACGACGTCGACCGCCTGATGCAACGCACCAGCGACGTGCGCGGCACGCCAGTCGAAGCGATGAAGGGCTACCGCGACGTCATCGCCGATTTCATCACGACCGGCTGGGCCGCGAAGGATCTGTTCGCCTGGAACGCGCGCCAGACCTACATCGCGCTGGGCCAGTTCATGACGGCGGCAGCCGCCCTCGACGTCGACACCTGCCCGATGGAGGGCATCGACATGAACGGCTACGACGAACTGCTCGGCCTCAAGGACACGCGCTACGCAACCCTGTGCGCATGCGCAGTCGGCTACCGCTCAGCCGACGACAAGTACGCCGCCGCTCCGAAGGTGCGCTACGCACTCGACGAAATCATCGAACGGCGATAGCAACGGTACTGTGCCTGGACCGTTTTCACCTCATTCGCCGCGCGCAAGCGCGCGGCGAATGAGGTGAAAATGGTCCAGGCACAGTACGATCAGTTCGCGAAGCCGAGGCGTACCGCTGGCACGGCACTTCGGCTTCGGGACCTACAGGTAGGTGTAGGTCGTCGAGGTCGTGCAGCCGCCCGGCGTCGTGATGACGACCGGAGCAACACCTGGCGTTCCCGGTGGCGTGTTCATCGAGATGACGAACGCCGAGGCCGACGAGATGGTCGCCGCAGCGCCACCGATCGTGACGGTCGAGCCCGGAGCGAAGCCGGTGCCCTGCACCAGGAACAGTGCGCCGCCGGCCGACGAGCCCGTGCTCAGGATCGTGTTGGTCACGACCGGCGTCGGGTTGATCATCGTGCTGGCCGACTGGCCATCCGGGTTGGAGACGACCACTTGCGTGTCGCAGGACGTGCCAGCCGGGAACGCAAACTGCACCGACGTCGGCGACGTTGCGAGCGGCGTGACCGCGTTGCCAGCAACGGTCAACGTCAGGCCCGGCACGAAGCCGTCGCCGGTGATCGTGATCGGCGAACCTGCCGTGGCGCTCAACGGCGTCACGATGGTGATCTGCGGCGCCGGCACGGCGACCACGCCGAGTTCCACCGCATTGGTGATACCGAGGGTCAACGGCGCCGCCGTATCAAGCGTCACCGCCTGCAAGGTCAAGTCGAGCGGTGAGGCGATGACACCCGTCGGAATGTTGAACGTGAATGGCGTCGGCAGACCGGACAGCAAGCCCGGGCCAATGCCAAACGTGTCCGCGAGCACAAACTCGGTCGGGCCCATCGGCAACATCGGGAAGCACGAGTTGCCAAAGCCCAACGCCGTGCCAACGGCGCCCGGTTGCGGCGCGAGCGACGCGAACAACAGGTATGGCGCGCCAGGACCAAACGCCGGCGGGTTGGCGAGTTCGATGCCAAACGGCTGATGCGTCGCAACCTCGACGCGGCGGAAGAAGCCACCCGCGCTGCCGTTGATCGTCAGCGTGTCCGCACCAAGCGTTCCGGCGAAGCACGGATCGGCCGGCGGCGTCGACGTCCAGTTCCACGACAGGATGTCGACCTGCTCGGTCAGCGTGTTGGCGCCAGTCGTCGCGCAGAAGCCGGCGAAGCCGAGGCCCGTCGTGGCTCCGATGCCACCAATCGGCTGACCGTTGGCCAGCTGGCCACCACTCACGAGATCGTACGAACGCGTCAACGCCGGCGTCATCATGTTGTCGACGTAGACGCTGATCGTGCCGGGCACGTAGACGACGCGCACCGTGTGCACCTGGTTGTCAACGAAGTTGCCGGGCGGCGTCGTGCGACCGATCGACCACTGCTCGTTCTCGTGGTTGCCCTGCACGCCGCGCGTGTGGATCGTCAGTTCGTTGGCACTCGAATCGCCGAGGAACGGATCGAGGTAGGTGTCGAGCTCAATCGCAATCGAGTTGCGAATGCCGATGCTGTTGTTGGCACCCGAGCCGTAGCCCATGCCCCACACCGTGCCGCCGGTCGCGTTGGCGCCGTTCGGATCGGAGTGGATGACCAACGCCATGCCTTCGGCCTTGAGGCCAACCGGCGGCGGCGCAATCCGGAACGTGAACGTCGTATCGAACCCGTTGAGGATCGGCATCGCGGTCTGATGCCACATCCAACCGGTCTGGTTGCTGGCGTTCGCCGTCAGACGCACGCCACTGCCGGCTTGCACGCTGTTGCCGAGCAAGTTGAGGCCAGTGGTCGAAGAGAAGTTGGGATAAGAGAACGACTGCGCGCTGACAGCGGCGCAGAGCAGACCGGTGACGGCCAGGCTGGATCGAAGCATTGGTGGTTGCGAATCCGGTGGATGAGAGGGGTGGTATAGCGAGGCGATCAGCTTAGCGACTGCCGCCGAGAATGTGTCCCCCACCGGAAACGCACCACCGCACCACGCAATCAGTTGCGACTCAGCGCAACAGCTCGGCGAGCTCGCTCTGCCACACGTCACGCTTCTGCGCGAGCTTCATGCTCGCATGCGCGGGACTCGTTGATGGCAATTGCCGCACCGGCAGGGCGGCGTGTGCAGCTGGCAAGTCGCGCACCACGCGTTGGCGATACATGCGAAACGCCGTCCCGCCGTTGCAGAAGACGTTCGCAACATGCGGATGATCGACGAAGAACCTCGCAAAGTCGTTGGCACGGGCCGTTGCCGGATCGATGTCACTGTCGAGACTGCCTTCGCGATGGCAACTCGCCAGCACATCCCACAACGCAATGCCGGCGTCAGCCAGGCATTCGAGGCGCTCGGCGTAAGGCAACTCCACATCGAAGCCACACAGCTCACTGACGATCGGCCAGAAGGCATTGCGAGGATGCGCGTAGTAGCGCTGCGCTTCGAGCGACGCGATTCCGGGCATGCTGCCCAGGATCAACACACGGGCATCGGGCCGCGCCACGGGTCGGAAGCTTGCTACGTTCGCCACGCGAGCAATCTACCCGCAACGATGCAGTGAGTGGCATTTGTGGTAGGAAGGGAGCCATGACGCCGCCGACCATGCACCGCCGGTTCCTCGATGCGCTGCCCGGCGATACCGACACGGCGCCGTTTTCGCGCGAAGTGCTCGGCGCCATGTGGTCGCGCGTGCAACCGACTCCGGTCGCCGACCCGCATTTGCTCGCTTGGTCCAAGCCGTTGGCCGACGAACTCGGACTCGACGACGAGTTGATGCAGCAAGCAGAAACGGCACAGGTGCTCGGCGGCAACTCGCTGTGGCCAGGCATGGATCCGTACGCCGCCAACTACGGTGGCCACCAATTCGGCCATTGGGCGGGCCAACTCGGCGACGGCCGCGCGATCGGCCTCGGCGAACTCAAACGACCGGACGGTCAACTCGCAGAGCTGCAGTTGAAGGGCGCCGGACCGACCGCCTACTCGCGCCGCGGCGATGGCCGTGCCGTGTTGCGCTCGTCGATTCGCGAGTTCTTGTGCAGCGAAGCGATGCACGCGCTCGGCGTGCCGACGACACGCGCCTTGTCACTGATGCAAACCGGAGACGATGTTGTTCGCGACATGTTCTACGACGGCAACGCCAAGGCCGAGCCTGGCGCAATCGTCTGCCGCGTCGCGCCGACGTTCCTCCGCTTCGGCAACTACCAACTGCTGGCGGCACGCAAGGACACCGAGCGCTTGAAGACGCTCGCGGACTTCACGCTCGAGCATTGGTTCCCGGAACATCACGAACAAGGCAAGGACGGCTATCGCGCCTGGCTGATCGAGGTCGCGGCCCGCACCGCCCGCATGATCGCCCACTGGCAAGCGATCGGCTTCGTGCACGGCGTGCTCAACACCGACAACATGTCGATACTCGGCCTGACGATCGACTACGGGCCGTACGGCTGGACCGACAACTTCGATCTGGGCTGGACGCCCAACACGACGGACGCGCAACAACACCGCTACGCGTTCGGCAACCAACCGAGCATTGGCTTGTGGAACATCGCGCGGCTCGGCGAAGCGCTGCTGCCGTTGTTCGACGGCGACGAAGAATGCATCGAAGCAGCGGCCACGCACTACCAGACCACCTACGGCGAAGCGGCGGCAAAGCGCTTCACCGACAAGATCGGCATCACGTTTGATCCCGAAGCCGGTGACGGCCAACTCCTGCAAGACCTGTTCGACTGGCTCGGCAAGGAAGAGACCGACATGACGTTGTTCTTCCGATCGCTCGCAGACGTCGTCGTCAGGGAAGAACCAACAGCGATGCCAACGGCGACGGCCACCGCGTTCTACGGCACGCCATCAGAAGCTCACGTCGAAGCCGGCGTGCAATGGCTCCGCCGTTGGTGGCAGCGCACGCGGCAGGAAGATCGCGAACCGTCGGCCATCGCCACCGCCCTCAATCAGACCAACCCCAAGTACGTGCTGCGCAACTGGCTCGCCCAGACCGCCATCGATGCAGCACACAACGGCGACCTATCCGTGCTGAAACGGCTGCTAGACGTCATGTGGCGCCCGTTCGACGATCAGCCCGAACACGACGAACTCGCCCAGAAGCGCCCCGAATGGGCCCGCCACAAGCCTGGCTGCTCGGCCCTCTCGTGCAGCTCGTAGCGACTTCGCGAAGAGGCTAGTACCGTGCCAGGAGAAGAATTCTCCTCTTCGCGAAGAGGAGAATTCTTCTCCTGGCACCGTATTAGCCTCTTCGCACGTACGGTGCCTGGACCGTTTTCACCACATTCGCGCGCGTTGCGCGCGAATGTGGTGAAAACGGTCCAGGCACAGTACTACTCACCGTCGAGGTGGGCTCGGATCTGCTTGGCGACGCCGCTCATCAGGTCGTTGGGGATCGGCACCGTCAGGTTGTATTGCAGGATGACCCAACGATCGGCGCGTTTGACCATGACGCCGGTGCCGCGACATTCGCCGTAGCCAGCGTTGTCGAGGGCTTCGTCGAACCACGCCGTGTCGCCGTTCTTGCTCAACGTCACGTGTCGTTCGAACGGCACGTAGGTCCACGCTGACTTGCGCTTGAAGTAGCGCATCGCGAACGAACGAAACTCCTTGCCGGTCCATCGTTCGGTCGCGTCGGTGCCGAGGAACACTGAGTCGTCGGGCAGGATTTGGAAGTAACGCTCTTCGTCGCCTACCGCTGCAGCATCGTGAAACGAATCGAGCGTGCGAGACACAGCACCGGCAGCCCCCACCATCTCGCGCGCCTTGTGCAACTTGCGCACGTGGTCGCACAACTTGACAGCATCGGCCGTCGCAAGCGAATGCACACGACGGGCGCGCAACTTCTTGACGGCAGTCAGGTCTGCCGACGCTGCCGCCCCACAAACCGTGATCGTCTGGAACTCGTGCCGCTGGGCCAACACAGCCGCGAGCGCAGGCTTCGCGTCACTGGCAATCACCGCATGCAACCCACCTTGAGCAATGCGCACACGTTGCCGCAGCTCGAACAGCATCGCGGCGAACGCCTTGTCCTCCGGCACACCGTCGACGGCCACGGCCGCAATGCCACTACCAACGAACGTGTCGCGTAGCGCAGCTTTCGCTTCGTGCTCGCCAGACCAGAAGGTCACCACGCCGGGAACCCAATCGGTTGCCTTGTGCCCCTTCGGCAAGGCAAGGTCCAGCTCTTGGGCCGAGACACAAGCAGCAAAGAGCAATCCCAACGACGCGCAGACAAGACGACTAGCCATGACGCCGATCATCTTCGAGCACGCGCGAATTCCCACTGCCAACCACGTTCGACATGCGTCAAGGCGGTATCCTGTGGGCGCCCCAGTGTCTCGTCTTCTGAGCATCGCCCTCGCGCTTGCGGTCTGCGCCCCGCTCGTCGCGCAGCAGTACCATGTCTATCGATATGGACAGCTCGATGGTTTGCCCAGCTCACAGATCTACACGGTCGAGCAGGCGCCCGACGGAGTCATCTGGACCGCCACCGGCACCGGCATCGTCAGCTATGACGGCGGCACGTGGCGGCGGCATCACGGCCCACCCGACGGCTCCTGGCGCAAGGTCGTGCCGGGTGCCGACGGTTCGTTCTGGGCGATTACGGAACACGCCCCGGTGCACGTTGCACGCGGCGGCCTCGCTGAGCAAACCGACGCGGAATGGGACGTGTCTCCGAAGGCGCCGCTGCCGCAAGACGTCGAACCAACCGCCTTGGCCGTCAGCGAGCAGAACGCGGCCATCATCGGCACGCTCGAGCATGGTGTCGCCGTCTACGCCAACGACAAGTGGCACCGGCTGAAGCGCAACGGTGAGCTCGACTTCCGCGGCCGCACCGTGGCCTGTCACGGCGACACTCTGCACGTCGGCTGCGCGGATGGACTGTGGCAGTTCGACCTCACGCAACTCGATCGCGAAGGCACCAAGTTGCCTGGCTTCCACGACGGACCCGTTCTCGGCCTCGCCTACGAAGGCGATCTCCTGTGGATCGTGCAGCGCCAATGGCTCGGCCAGCTGAAGAGCGATGGCACGATCCACACGGTTCTCGAGAGCGACATGATCGGCCCCCACCAGGCCAGGGTTGCCCTCGAACCCGACCGGCGTGGTTCTGTGTTTCTGGGCAACTACCTCGGCATCCACCGCGTGTCGACAGATGGTTCCATCAACACCTGGGGCCGCACCCAAGGCCTGCTCGACGACACGGCAACCGACTTCGAAGTCGATCACGAAGGCAACTTGTGGATCGCATCCTTGCGCGGCCTCAGCAAGGTCTCTGACGACGACGTCGTCGGTTACACCGCGGCGCACGGCATGTACGCCGACGAGGTCAGCGCCATCTGCAAGCGCGGTGATAGCCGGTATGTCGTCGGCCACGAAGGCGGCTTGACGCTGCTGGAGAACGGCGAACGGAGCACCATTGCCATCGACGGCAAGCCGGCCGAAGCGCGCGTTCTCGACCTCGAACCGGGCCCGGACGGTCGCATCTGGATCGCCGCTTCCTGGCGTGGCCTCGGCGAACTGTCTGCCACCAACGAGATCACCTGGCATGACAACCTGGCCCAGGTCCAGGCCGTAGTGGTCACCGCGGAAGGCGTCATGGTCGGCACCAACAGTGGGCTCTGGCGATTCGAGAAGGGCCAATGGCATCGCTCGAAACACGACCAACCACTGCTGCACAAACCACTGCGCCGCCTGCAACTCGAAGGCGATGGCACGCTCTGGGGCTTCACGAGCAAGCAGGGCGCGTGGCGCCTCCAGCCAGGTGGGACCTTGCAGCAATGGCTGCCCGACCACACCGCTCAGCGTGACGTCTACTCGACGATCGAATGGGGTGGACGTCGCTTGATCGGCAGCCGGGCCGGCTTGCTCGAGGTCACAAGCGACACCCTGGTCCCGGCCACACCACTCATCGACTGCCCCGTCTACACGTTCGCTGTAGACGAACCATCGGAGTCACTTTGGATCGGCACGAGCCGAGGTGTCGCAGTGCTACGCGACGACAAGGTCAAGTGGCACACTCCATCAACGGGCCTGCTCGGCCACGAGGTCAACCGCGACGCCTTGCTGATCGACGGCAACGGGCTTGTCTGCATCGGCACCAACGGCGGACTCAACGTCACGCACGCGCGCACAATTCCGCCAGAACGGCCCGAGCCACGGCTTGCCATCACAGACATCGAGTTGAACGCAACCGGCGCCATCTTCCGGTTCCGCGTCGATTCGTATCTCAACGAGCGTCACGTCGAGTTCCGCTATCGACTCGATGGCCTCACGAGCAAGTGGACCGAACCGATGACGATCGCGTCGCGCGAACTCCACTTCAACAGCCTGCCGGCCGGCGACTTCCGCCTACACCTCATCGCGTTCACGCCGGATGGCCGCATGAGCCGCGAGATCGTCTCAGGCGTGATCAACGTGCCGACGCCGCTCTACGCGCGACCTTGGTTCATCATCACGGCGCTGCTCATCGGCGTGACGATGGCCTTCGGCCTGTTCGTCAACGCCGCGCAACGACGGTACTCGCACCGACTCGAACTCAAGGTGCGTGAGCGCACCAGCGACCTGGCCGCCTCCGAACGCATTGCGCAGCAGGAACGCGAGCAACTCGTAACGACGATGCAGAGCATCGCCGACGGCGTCGCCGCAGCCAGAGAAGACGGCCGTGTCTTCCTGTGGAACCAAGCCGCGGAACAACTCACCGGCATCACGAGCGACGACGCCATCGGCCGCGACATCCACGAGCTACTCGACTTGCCCGAACGTCCTGCCGGCACCGGCAGCACCCGCCTTCGCCTCAGCGACGGCAAGAACGAGCAAGAAAGCTTCGAGGCGATGGTCGCGCCGTTCGGCGAAGGCAAGCAGATCGTCGTGGCGTTCCGCGACATCCGGCAACGCGTCGCCGATGAGCGCGATCTCGCCCACCGTCAACGCCTCGAATCGCTCGGCCTGCTCGCCGGCGGCATCGCCCACGACTTCAACAACTACCTGACCGTCATCCTCGGCACACTCACGATGCTCGAGAGCGACAAGGCGCTGTCCGAAGAGCAACGCAGTCAGGTGCAGACTGCGAGCGCCACCATCAACCGCGCCGAAGAACTGACCCAGCAACTGCTGACGTTCTCGACCGGCGGTGCCCCGGTGCGTTCGACGGTCGACCTCGTCAAGCTGTCGCACGACGCGATCGCCATCGCACTAAGCGGCTCACAGATCACCGCGAACGTGATCGCCGCCGACGATCTGCCACCAGCCAAGATCGACAAGGGCCAGGTCTCCCAGGTCCTGCACAACCTGCTCCTCAACGCGCGGCAAGCGATGTCCGACGGTGGCAACATCACCGTGAACGTTGCCACGCTGATCACCGCGCGAAAGGACCTTGAGGCCGGTGCGTGGCTCGCCATCAAGGTGACGGACAACGGTCCTGGCATGCCCGCAGACGTCAAGCAACGCATCTTCGACCCGTTCTACTCCGGGCGCGGAAGCACTGGACTCGGCCTCGCCGTGGCGCACTCGATCGTCACCCGCCACGGCGGTTCGATCAGCGTGCAATCCGAGCAAGGCTTCGGCACCACCTTCGAACTGCTGCTGCCGGTCTCACACGATGCGATTCAGGCGGACACACCGGCGCCCGCCGAAAGCGCCCCAAAGAGCCTGCGCATCCTGATCATGGATGACGAGCCAACGATCCGCCGATTGTTCCACCACATGCTCGGGCACCTGGGGCATGACAGCGTCGAAGTGCCAGACGGGGCGACCGCAGTGGAGCAGTTCTCGCAAGCGATCGAAGAGGGCCAGCCGTTCGATCTGGCGATGTTCGACCTGACGGTTGCCGGCGGGGTCGGCGGCCGCGAAGCAGCGTCGCTCGTCTTGGCCAGCCATCCAAACGCCAAGCTGATCGCAGTCAGCGGCTACTCGACGGACTCGGTCCTCGGCCAATACGCGGACAGTGGCTTCTGCGACGCAATGGCGAAGCCGTTCAGCCTCGACTCACTCAAGCAAACGCTCGAGCGAGTCAGCCGATCCGGCGCCTAGCGCAGGCGCAGCAGCTGCTTCGACTTGTCGTCGAGCTCGGGCATCTCGGCGAGACCGAGCTTGCGGAAGTCGACGCGGAACGTCATCACCGACTGGTCCTTCGCCGGCTTGATGCGCGGCAGGCCACGCTTCCACTTGACCTCACCGTTGGCGTCCTCTTCTTCCTCTTCCTCGATCTCTTCCTCTTCTTCGTCGCCACCAAAGCCGCCGCCACCGCCAGCGATCTTGATCTGACCCATCATCTCGTCGGTTGAGTAGGACTTGACGTTGATGCGAGCGAGCTCACCACTCGCAGTGTCGACGTAGAGCACAAGGTAGGTCTCAAGCTCGGGACGCGGCGGCTCCATGCCACCCATGCCGCCCATGATCATCATGGCACCAAAGCCACCACCAACATCCGGAACGGCACCGGCATCGGCGAACTCAAGCGCATCGTCGGCCTCGAGCTTCATCGTCAACAGCGTCATTGGCTTGCCGCGCAGCTTGCCGGCCTCGACATGCACGATGTTGGTCGCCGCTTCGGGCTGCTGCTTGAGGATCGTGACGAAGTAACCCGGATCCAACGTGAAAGGCGCCTTCGTGCCACCTGACAACTTGTTGCGACGCAATCGCCACTTGCCGTCGACCTTCGCCACCATGCGGCCGTTGGCCGTCACGTAATCGCGCCCATCCGCCTCGGCCCAGACCACGTGTTGATGCCAGCCACCGCTGACTTCGACGTCGGTCGCGCCCATCGGCAAGCCGGCATTGCGCAGCATCGCCTGATCCTGCCCCTCACTCGTCGAGAACGAGCCATTCTCGTGGGCGGCCAACTTGTCGAGGGCCTTCGAAGCCAGAGCGCGGGCTTCCGGACTACCGGCCTTTGGCAACACCGGCGCCTGCTCGGCAACGGCAGGAGCGTCACCTTCTTGGGCCAGCGCGAGAGCGGAACAGATGACGAACGAACTGAGAATGCGGATCATAGGACGGGCGAGTATGGGGACTTGGGGGAGTCGAGCGGGCAAGGACGTGCCACTCCCCACAATCTTCCCAGTTCTGCCCCAGCCAGAAAAGTTCGCTCCCCGAGGAGCCCGTACCGTGCCAGGTACATTCCGGACATCTCGCCAGGCGGCGAGATGTCCGGAATGTACCTGGCACGGTACGGACTGGCTTAGCGGTCTTCGGTCGCGGTCAGGATGCCTTGGAAGAACATCTTGATCGTGCCCAGGGGCTGGCCGCGGTAGGTCGCGTCGATGCCGTAGAGCAGGACTCGGCCGTCGCCAACGCGCGCGGAAACCACGCCGGCCTTGCCGTGCAGATACTGCGTGCCGATGGCCCAACCACTGAGCAGCGTGTCGTGGTCGCGGTAACGCGCAACAACATCAATGCCCTCTGGTGCCCCTTGCACTTCGAGGATCTGCGCCGAGCGATACAGCATCGCAGCGAGGTCCTTGCTGGCGCCGCGCGCGAGGTCGTGCGAAGTGTCCACCTCGATCGCCATCAGCGAGCCGGGCACGTAGTACTCGTCACGTGTCGTTCGACGGAACCCATCCTCGGAACCGGGATCCGTCGTGGCGACGTGCGTGCCAACCTTGATCGGCAACTTGAAGTGACGAATGGCCTTGTCGACTTCGCGACCGAGCGCCATCAGCGTGCCGCCCTTGTTGACGAACTCACGCAGTGCTGGCAATGCCTGGTCACCCTTGAGCTTGACGTTGCGTGACTCGAGGTTGCTCCAGTCCTGGAACGGCGGCAACGCGGCCTGCAACTCCGGGATCTTCGGCGGTGTGCGCTGACGCGCCGCGCGTCGCAAGTCACGCGGGCCAGGCAAACCCGTGTGGAAGATCAGCACGTCGAAATCACTGCGCAGGTTGCCTTCGTGGATGCGATCGCCCCACACCAACTGCACCGGAAACTCGAACTGCTCCAACAGCCACTGATCCCAACCAGTCGGCATGTTGCCGCCGTAGACATCGAACAAGCCGACGCGCACCGGGTTGAGCTTGCGACGCTTCTCGGCAACCGCACCGTTGACCGGCTTGGCGATCACGCCGAGCTCGCGCGAAGCCTTGGCCATGATCGGACTCGACTCCGGCGACACCGCCACGAAGTAGTCACCGCCCTTCGAGTATTCGACGGAGCAGTTCGCCTTGAGCAAACGGTTGACGGTCGTGATCGTGTTGACGTCGCGCGCATCCAACCGCCAGTGACTGCCAGCCACTGGCAACTGCCGCCGCGGAAACTCCGGCAAGCCATCCATCGCCTCGAACGGCCCCTTCAGTTCTTCGAAGGTGCGCTCGACGACGACGTCCACCTGCATGGCCAACGTCCAACCAGCGGCGTCATACGGCGGGATCGGCTTGCCATCGCGCATGTCGTCCGGGTGCCACTGCGGCTCCATCTGGTCGAGAACGTGCGCGCGGTAGGGCTGATCGCACAGGATGACAATCGAACCCTTCGGCATCGTCTTGCCGTTGAGATGGAACGCCTCGTTGGCGACGTGCATATCGACGCCGTTGTGCCACAACGACCGGCAGAACCGCACGACAGCCGACCAGTTGGGCTGATCGAAAGGCATCACGTAGGCGCGTGGATCGCGCCAGGCCGGATCGGAGAAGACCGAGTCGTCCTCGCGCTTCTTGGCTTCGTTGACGAGTCGCGGCGTCGTCGTCCAGAAGTCCTGCCGGCCGCGGGCAATCGCACGACTCGACATCTGATACATGCCGTTGAGCAGGTCATCGCCAAAGCGTGCCGCGTAGTCGAGGATCGCGAAGTTGGCCGTTTGCAGGTATTCGACCGTCTGCCGCGCGTGCCACATCTGGGCACCCACCGGCTGCGGATAATCGTGAATGGGCAGACGACGCGAGATCGGCTGCTTGATCGGCGTCGGTGCCGGCCGCCCGAACGACTCGGTCAGGATGCCGATGATGTTGTGGAAGTAGCCCGTCGAACGCAGGCCGCCGTTCCACCAACCAGAGTACGGCGCGCCACTGCGCGAGATCACACCCGGCTTGTTCTCGAGGGCGAAGCGGTTGTTCATGTGCGCCGCGACGATCTCGATGCCGCGCACGACCAGCGGGTCCACGAGGTAGTTGAACGGATCGCGGAACGGCGGCGTGTAGATGATCGTGTTGCGCGGCGCCGACTGGTGGTGGTTGTAGACAATCTGCGGGCACCACGTCCGGCAGAACACGCGACTGATGTTCTGCGCCTCGAGCTGATTACACGCGTAGAAGTCGCGGTTGTTGTCGTGGCCGATGTAGCGCTGATACAGCACCGGCGTGCTCGTGCTCTTCGTCGCCATATATGCATTGGCAACCAACTCGTAGCCGTCGGGGTTGACCGGCGTCGCAAGCAGCACGACGTCATCGAGAATGCGCTCGACCTCGGCGTCGCTGCGCGAGTTCATCTGCCAGACGAGCTCGATGATGTTCTGCCCAGCGATCGTCTCGGTTGCGTGCAGCCCCGCGTCGATCCACACCACCGGCTTGGCGATCTTGATCAGTTCTTTGGCGCCGGCCTGATCAAGGTCGCCGGGGTGCGCCATCTTGACGCTCGCCTTGCGCAGGTTCTCGATGTTGGCGAGGTTCTTCGGCGAACTGATCACGCACATCATCATGCGTTGGCCGTAGCTCGTGCCACCGATGTCGACAAGCTGCATGCGATCGCTCGCAGCTTGCACGGCACGGAAGTACCGCATCATGTCGGTGTAGTTGATCAGCTTGTAGTCGGCTCCGACTACGTGCCCGAAGAACTCCTTCGGGCTGGGCACCTGGGCAGACAGCACACAGGTCGAGCTGATCGCGGCGAGCAGAGAGAGAACGGCGACACGAAGTGAGGGCATCCGAACCGGATCCTAAGCCCCCAAACCGCTCCACCGCCCCAACAGTGTCAGCGATGACACCTTGGTGACAACAGTACGGTGCCTGGACCATTTTCACCTTATTCGCCCCGCGTGAGCGCTTCGCGCTCTCGCGGGGCGAATAAGGTGAAAATGGTCCAGGCACCGTACGAGCGCTAGTTGCAGGTCAGGTTGACGCCGTTGCTGGCTCGGATCGCCAGGAGGCCGCCGACGTTGGCGATCGGAAGGAACTGCACGTAGGTCGTGCCGGTCACGGTCACTGGCATCGTCCAGCTCGCAGTGGCGTTGCCGGAGCCGTCCGCCGTGATCAGTTGCAGGGCGTCGGCGTTGCTCAACAGTGAGCAGCCGCTCAGCAACGGGATCGCCAACTGCTGCGAACCGATCGCGACGATGACCGGACTGTTGGCGTAGCAACCGGTGCCGAGGAAGAACACGTTGCGCGTGTTGCCGACGACGACTTCGTTGCCAGCCAACTGCGCGCCCGCGCACCCTTGGCCGTAGTTGGTGAACGAGCACGATGCGGTCTGGTCCGGCTGGAACGACACGTAGAGTTCGGTCCACGTGTAGACGTTGGTGCCCTGACCGTCGCCGTCACTGCGACACTCGTTGCTCACCAGAACATCGACAGAGCCCGACGCCCCCATCGTGTAGGGGAACGAGAAGTTCTGCGCAGCCGACTGCGAAACCTCGAACGTGCCATCGTTGTCGATGTCGATCTTGCAGTCAGCGTGGCCGTTGCTGCCAACCGTCGGCAGGTTGTTGCGCCACGAGATGACGATGCTGCCCGCCGTGCCAGGCGCGGCGCCAAACGTCGCCATGACTGCGTGCGCATCAAACGTCGCGCCGGCCGCCGCAGCAGACTGGGACGTTCCGGCCGAGTGGCCAACCGGGGCGCGACACGTCGCACGCTCGAAGAAGTTGAAGCCCTTGCCGCCGCTGAAGCCCTGGGTCGGGTAGATGATCGTCGTCGCGGTCAACCAATCCGGACTCGGCGATTGCGACGACGTCTGGAACACGTTGTTCGGGTAGCTGCCGATCGTCGCACCCTGCGCCGTCACGCCGAACGTCTGCTGGGCGCCGGATGTCATCGTGGCAATCGGCGTCGCGGCCGACATCGAGATCGTGGTCTGCGCCGTCAAGGAAGCAGCGAACGGGAACAGCGAAAGGACGGTGAGAATGCGGATGTTCATGGCAGTCGCGGGGATTCTGGTCGGCGCACGAGCATAGAAGACGTCGCCGCAGCCAGCGACCCATCGTGAGGTCTCATCCGCGTACCCGGCATCGCGCAGCGCCCCCAGAGCCCGCTGAAACTCGTGACAATGCGTAGTTTCGGACAGAAATCGCGGAGCATCCTGACCGCCACCGGCTTGACAGCCGATAGATAACGCCCCACCCTGCTGCGCCGCCGCCATTCCCATGATCCGCGCCACGACAACCAGACTCACGAAACCGATCCTCTGGGTCGCCGTGATTGCGTTGCTGTTGGCGGCGATCAGCAACCACATGCACGTCACGGCATGCATCGGCGACTGCTGCACGGTCGAAGCCATCGCGTGCTGCCCCGACGATGCACCGCCGACGGCGGATGGCAATTGCTGCGAGTGTTGCACCAAGGACCAGGAGCAACCTCGGGACGACGCCCCGGACTCCGCTAGCAGCACCTGCGCCCCCGGCTGTTGCATCACCTTGGCCTTCGACATCGAGATGGCGCCGTCGACGGAGTCGTCACCAACTGTCGACTTCGAACCACTGGCAGGCGCCCCGACGCCACCCGCGTATCGCGCGAGCCAACCACGCGCCGTGATTCGAACGCGCCCGTTTGATCGCGGGCCGCCACGAATCGACCGCCGCACCGCCCTGCGTGCGTGCGTCGTGCTGCTGATCTAGGCGAGGACTGCGCGCTTCGAGCGCGCCCGCGACGTCGATGCGCAATCGGGCAATGGGCTCGAACTGCACGTATCGACTGTTTGTCGTTTGCCTCCCAGATCCAGGCCCGCCATGTCGGCACGCCCAACCACACTCCTACTCCTGACTGTCTTCGCTGGCTGCGTCAGCTACGAACGCGACGACGCCGATCCGCAATCGATCGCGGCCATCGTCGCGCAACGCACCGGCGGCACCTTCTCGATCGATGACGCGATTGCGATCGCGCTGCGCCAGAACGCCGAACTGCGCGCCGCCGAAGCCAACGTGCGCGCCGCCGATGCTGCAAGCACGGTGCCGCTGATCGTGCGGTCGGACTACCGCGGCCGACCCGAAACCATCGAGTTGCTGGTCGACCCCATCGCGTTGCTCGGGTTTGGCCCGCGCGGTGCAGCCATCGACACCGCCGTTGCGCGCCACGCCGAAGCCGTCGCACAACTCGCGACCGCACGTTGGCGCGTCATCGCAGCCATCGCGGAGGAGTTCGCCATCGACGCGGCACTCACGCAGCTCGAGGTCGCCGACCTGCAACTCGACGTCGAAGCGTTCGAACGTGCTGGCCTGGCAGCGCCAGTCGCAGCGCAACAACTACGCGCCGCCCAGCTCCGCCAGGTCAGCGAGCAAGCCGAACTCGATCGCGCCCGCAGCGACAACCACGCCCGCCTGCGCGAACTGCTCGGTCTGCCGAGCAACGCCGAACTGACGCTCACGCCAATGCCCGAATCGTGGCTGCAACAACCGGCGGGCATCTCTGCAGAACTCCTGCGCCGCCCCGACCTCGCACTCGCCACCGCCCGCTTCGAAGTGGCGGATCGCGAGTTCAAGAAGGCCGTCGCCGACCAGTACCCAACGCTGCAGATCGGCCCCAACATCTCGCTCCTCAACGACCCGCTGAAGGCAATGGGAATGCTGCAGATGCCGTTTGCGATGCACGGCCTGGCCGAAGCCGCGCGCCTTCGTCGCGATGCGGCGCGCGTAACTCTCGAAGCCGCCTACCTCGCCGCCAACCGCGAGGCTTCCCTCAACCAACAACAACGAAATGCAGCTGCCGCAACCGCGGCAGCCACCGCCATGGCGCTGCAAGCCAGCACAACATCGTTTGCCGCGGCACGTGCCGCGATCGAAGTCGAACTCGACGCGTTCGGCACGTTCAGCAATGCCGCCGTCAAGGTCATGCGCAACACCATGGAACATCGCAAAGCCGCCGTCGCCAAAGCGCGCGCCGACGTGCGCCGCGCTGTCGCCTACGCGTGGCCGACGCAACAAGTCACCGAAGCAATCACGGCGGAGGCAGCACAATGAGCAACGTCGACCTGTCTGCCCTGCGCATCGATGAAACGAACACCACGGTGCCGAAGCGACCGATCGGGCCACGCCTGCTGGTGTTTGCTGTGATCGCGCTAGCGATCGCCGTGGCGGCGACCTTTTTGGTGCCGATGTTGTGGCCACCGCGCGCCGTACGCATGGTCGCAGTGCAACCGGAGACGCACAGCTCTCAGACGAGCGCCACGGCGTCGGCCGAGGCGGTCGGTTGGGTGGAACCCGACCCGTATCCGTTCATCGTGCGGCCACTGGTCACCGGTCACATCGAGACGCTGGAAGTTCTCGAAGGTGCCAAGATCAAAGCTGGCGAGACAATCATCGCGCGCCTCGCCAGCGCCGAACTGCAGGCAGCCATGGAGCGCACGGCGGCCGCTGTCACCGAGATCAGCGCGGAGCTCGAGCACGCCAAGGCCAACCACGTGATGGCAAGGGAACGCCTTGCGCAAAACGCGGAAGCCGAGCTGCGCCTCAAGGAAGCGCACACCAAGCTTGCCGCGATCACGACGAAGCTGCAGGTCGCGAGCGAGAAGCGCAAGCAAGCGAAGGCCGAAGTCGACAGCGCCAGCGCCAACCTCAAGGCCCAGGAAAGCCTGCAGCAAGCCGGCCAGAGTTTCGAAGTCGCGTTGCAACGTGCTGCGGCCGAAGTCGAAGCCAAACGTGCCGCGCTCAGCGCCAGCAGTTCGGAGGTCGACGGTCTCCGCGACGAACGCGAGGAGCAACGCAGCACGGTGGAGCTCTGCAAGAAGCTGGCAGGCGACCCGGTCGATCTACGCGGCGCACTCGCAATCGCGACAGCGGACCTGAAGAAGGCCCGCGCTGCTCTGAAGAAGGCCGAAGTTGATGCAACGATTGCCGAGCGCGAGTTCGGGTGGGCAACCGTGCGCTCGCCGATCGACGGTGTCGTCATGCGCCTCGAAGCCGATCCGGGCGACATGGTGGGTCACGGTCAGAAAGGTATCGTCGCGATCTACGACCCGCAGAAGCTGCGCGCGCGCATCGACGTGCCGATCGATTCTCTGCGCGGCATCCACGAAGGCCAGGAAGTCAACGTCACGAGCGAAGCGATCGGCAACACCGTCGTGAAGGGTGTCGTGCAACGACTGCAGCACGTGACGGACATGCTCAAGAACACCCTGCAGGTCAAGATCGGCCTGATCGACCCGCCAGAGCTGCTACGACCAGAAACCCTGTGCCGCGCCCGGTTCCTCGCTGGCCAGCAAGAGGGTGGCCCGATCACCGTGTCGGCCTTCCGCGTGCCCGCTGCCGCCGTGCAAGGCAACCAGGTGTTCGTCTACGACCCCAAGCAGGGAATCGCACGCGCGGTTCCTGTTCAGGTCGTCGGCGATGACGGCGACGCCCGCATCGTGCGCGGCGAACTGTCGCCAACCCAGCAGGTCGTGATCGAGCCAGTGACCGATGGCGAAGCCATCCAGGAGACGAACCAATGAGTTTGATCGAACTTCGCAACGTCACGAAGACGTTCTCTTCCGGCGCCGAGTCCGTCACCCCCGTGAAGGAACTCGACTTCACGGTCGAGAAAGGTGACTTCGTCTGCCTGATGGGACCATCCGGCAGTGGCAAGACCACGCTGCTGCACATGCTGGCAGGCATCGATCGACCAACGTCGGGCACCGTCATGGTCGCCGGCGAAGAAGTGTCGGCGATGGCACCGAGCCAACTCGCCAAGTGGCGCACACGCGCGGTCGGCTACGTGTTCCAGCAATACAACCTGATCCCGGTGCTGACGGCTTACGAGAACGTCGAAGTGCCGCTGCTGCTGTTGCGCATGAGCAAGCAGGATCGCCAGAAGCGCATCAGCACAGCGCTCGCCGCAGTCGGCCTGACGGACCGCGCCCATCACTTGCCGCGACAGATGTCCGGTGGCCAGCAACAACGTGTCGCCATCGCGCGCGCCATCGTTGCCGACCCCGTTGTAATGTTCGCCGACGAACCGACGGGTAACCTCGACCGCGAAGCCGCGACGGCGACGATGGCACTACTACGTCGCCTCGTGGGAGAGTTCGGCAAGACGCTCGTGATGGTGACGCACGATCCGCAGGCGGCCAAGAAGGCCGATCGCATCGTGCACCTCGACAAGGGCCAGATCGTCGAAGAGCAAGCGGCCGCAGCAGGAGAAGGTCATGCATAGCCTATTCGCCTTCTTGCCCTACGTGCTGCGCACGGCGTTCCGCGCCCGAACGCGCAGCCTGCTGACGGTGCTCGGCGGCACCCTCGCGATGATGCTGTTCGCATTCGTGCGCACCGTCGATGACGGCGTCGAACAGCTGGCCGAGCGCACGGCGCAGCCAGTGCTCGTCGTGTTCCAAGACAGCCGCTTCTGCCCGCTGACCAGCGAACTGCCGGTCCGCTACGAGAGCGCCATCCGCAAGATCCCGGGGGTGCAGGACGTGCTACCGACGTTGGTGTTCATCAACTCGTGCCGCTCCAACCTGGACCTCGTCACCCTGCACGGCGTCCCCCACGACCAACTCGAGCAGCTGTATGACCTCGAGATCCTCGACGGCAGCATCGCCGACTGGAAGTCACGCAGCGATGGCGCGCTCGTTGGCGAACGTCTCGCCGAACGCCGCGAACTCAGCGTCGGCGACCGGGTCACGCTCGGCGAACTCGACGTGCACATCAGCGGCATCATGCGCAGCGACTCGGCTGCCATCGGCAACCTCGCGTTTGTGCCACTCGACATCCTGAGCCTCATGCGCGAACGGCAAGGCTCAGCGACGCAGTTCTTGGTCAAGGTCGACCCCAACGCCGACTCCACCGAGATCGCGGCTGCCATCGACGAACAGTTCCGCACGGATGAAGCCCGCACCGATACCAAGGGCATGCAGGCGTTCGTCGCCGCGGCGATCGCTGAGATCAAAGAGGTCGTCGACTTCGCCAGATGGCTCGGCTACCTCGGCGTGATCATCGTTGCGCTCGTCGTCGCCAATACGGTGTTCATCAGCGCCGAATCCCGCATCGGCGAGATGGGCGTGCTCGAAACCGTCGGCATGCCCAAGACGATGTTGATGGCGTTGATCGCCGGTGAAGGCATCGGCCTGGGCCTCATCGGCGGCATCCTCGGCACCGGCATCGTCACGGTGCTGTTGACGGTGTGGCCCGTGACGCTCGGCGTCGAAGGCCACGGCATCGACATGACCCCGAGCTTGCGCATGGTGACGCAGTCGCTGCTGGCAGCCTTGGTCATCGGCATCCTCGCATCGCTACCGCCCGCCATCGCGGTCGCACGGCGCCCCCTCTACCTCGGCGTGAAGGCGGACTGATGCTGCCATTCAGCTATCTACTCCGCAACCTACTGCGGCGCCGCGTGCGCACGATCGTCACGATCTCCGGCATCGCGGCGACCACGCTGCTCGTCGTCGGCATGACCGCGTTCGCTGAGGGCATGCACAAAGCCGCCGAAGGCAACGTGCGCCACGACTCGGTCTACCTGCTCGGCACGTCGGCCGAAGTCGACCTCGTGCGTTCGGTCGTCTCGCGCGGCCACGCCGACGTCGCGGCCGCATCCGTCGACGGTGTGCTCGAAGAAGGTGGCGTTCGCGCCGCTTCCGTCGAACTGCACATCGCGACCCGCAACGGCACGCAGATCGGCTTACTACGCGGAGTCACTCCATCGGCCTACCTCGCCCACCCCGACGTCACGGTCGTCGCCGGACGCGAACCGCGCGAGCCGTACGAAATCATGATCGGTGCGCTCGCCGCACCGCGCATGGGCCTGTCGCCCGAAGAGGTCGCCATCGGCAAGACGATGGAACTGATGCGACGCGACTTCACGATCGTCGGTCACTTCGCGGCACCGGGAACCATCTACGAAGCCGAACTCTGGGGCCGCCTGCCGGACGTCATGCTCGTCACCAAACGAGAAGACGTTTCATGCGTGGTGCTGCGCCTCGAAGACCCGAGCAAGCTCGACGAGGTGCGTCTGTTCGCCAGTCGCCGCCCGGACCTTGAGATCGACGCTGTGCCTGAACCCGAACTCATGCGCGAACTCGCGAGCAGCCTGACGCCGATCGCGGCGCTCGCGCGCTGGATGGCCTTCATGGCTGTCGTCGCCGGCGCGTTTGCTTGCGCCAACACGATGTTTGCCGCGGTGCTCGCCCGCACGCGCGAACTCGCAACGTTGCGTGCCCTTGGCTACTCGCCCACGGCAGTTGCCATAGGACTCGTGCAAGAGTCGGTACTCGTCGCGTTCCTCGGCGGTGCCATCGGCACGTTGGCCGCAATGGCCATTGGCGCCGTCTCGCTGCGTTACCCGATGGGTGCGCTCCTGCTCGAAGCTGATCTAACCAGCCGCGCCATGGGACTGGGCGCGGCGTTGCTATCTGGCTTGCTCGGCGGCATCGTGCCAGCAATCCGCGCAGTCCGTCTACCCCTTGTCGAGGCCATTGGAGGCCGTGCCTGATGTTGACCCGTAATCTCACTCTCTCCCTCTTCACTCTCCTCGCGCTGACCGCGTGCGGCGGCCCCGCCGAGAACGGTCCGCCGGACGTTCCTGCTTCGGCTGATGCGCAGAAGATCGCGCTCGCCAAGGATCCAGGTGCGGCACTCAGCGTCGTCAAGGCGAAGGCTGCCGGTCCCGCCAAGGAAGTGACGCTCGAAGGCCGCATCTACGACATCGAAAAGGGCTACACCTTGTTCCGTGTCATGGATGTGGCGATGGACTACTGCGGCGAAATCAACAAGGAAGACAACTGCAAGACGCCCTGGGACTTCTGCTGCGACACCAAAGATGACATCGCGGCCAACAGCCTTCTCGTCGAGGCCCGCGGCGCCGATGGCAAGCCGCTGAAGTCCCCGTCGTTGCCGGGCTGCCGCCTGCTCGACAAGGTCAAGATCACCGGCGAACTGATCAAGGACGACCACGGCAACCTCGTGCTGCTCGCCGCCGGGATCTTCCGCGTCGCGCGCCCGCAGGCTCCGGACTACGTGATCTGGCCGGAGTAACCTCAATCTCCTAGGATACTAGGAACCTGAGGGAGCAAAGGCCGTTGGCAGTCGCCGCCAGCCTCGAAGAGCCGGCTTCCGACCAACCTCTGACAACAGACTGCCAATGCTTGCCCACCTGTTCGCTGGCTGCCTGGCCGCGTTCGCGATGATCCCAGACGTCATCCCGAGCGGCTACCACGGCATCTCCCTCGACCTTCGCTTCGAAGCCCAGGCGCTCCTCGAGCACTGCTGCACGCAGCACGTCGTCAAGAAGGGCGAGACGCTGTCGAAGATCGCGACAACTCGCCTGTGGGGCGCCGGCGCGGTCGAAGACATCATCGCGATCAACCCGGGCATCAAGGCCGACAAGATCAAGGTCGGCCAGCGCATCTGGCTCCCGCCGACCCACAAGGCTGCGCGCATCCTGCCCAAGACATATGCGTTCAACACGAGCGGTTGGACCTTCGGCGGTGGCGGGAAGCCGTTCGCAGCGCTCGAGTCACACAGCCCACCGCGCTACGGCATGCTGTCCCTGCTCTTGGTCCCCGAGATGCACCTGGCTGCCTACAACGCGTCCAAGAACGACACGAGGCTGATAAAGGCCTTGATCAAGGACCTCAAGATCCCGCAGATCACCGCCGACTGTTCAGGCCGGCTCGCACGAGACGGCGACCCCACGAAGAAGCGCGTCGACACCGTCACGATTCATCGCGATCAGAAGGGCAAGTTCTCCGCGTCCGTCAAGACGGTGTGCTACGACAAGAAGGGCAAGGTGATCACGCCCGAGACCCTCAAGAAGTTCAACGGCAAGAAGGGCACCTGGCTGCTCCTGTTGCCGGCGGTTGGAGCTGGCTGGTTGCTGCTGCGCCGGCGACGCGCGACGGTTGCTCCGGCGACCGCCTAGCAAGACGCCCCCATGGTCCTTCTCGCGGCAGCAGCGATCGTCATCGGCAGCGCCGCCGCTGCGACGATCGCGCCGATCTGGACCTACGCGATCTCGCTGCTGCTGTTCGGCCTGCCCCACGTTCTCGTCGAACTGCGCTACGTCGATGAACGCTTCGCCGCGCGCCTGCCGCGACGCGCGGTGCTCGGCTTTGGCATCGGCATCGCCGGCATCGTCCTGATGCGCATGCTCGGCCTGTTCGGCGTCGGCTGGAGCACCGAACGCATCACGCTCGAACTACTGCTCGGCGTCGGCCTCATCGCGATCGCGCTGCCGTTGCTGCGCCGCACCAAAGCGCCACCACTCGCGATTGCCGCAGCCGCCGCGCTGGTGCTCGGCATTCTCTACGCGCCAGTCACGACACTGGTAGTCATGGCGTTGCTGCACAACCTGACGCCGGTTGGCTTCCTCGCCGAACGGCTGACCGGTAGCGACCGCCGCCGCGCCATGCTCGCGTGCCTGATCGTGTTCGCAGCGATCCCCGCGTTCATCCTGCTGACGCCAGCTTCCGGCGCGCATCTGATCGGCCCACTCACCGTCGGCCATCTCGACACCCACCTGCCGGCGTTCGTGCCACCAGCGATGCTCGGCACCGAGTTCGCCGACCGCTTGTTCGCAACTGCCGCGTATCTGCAGTGCATGCACTACGCCGTCGTCTTGCACGTGCTGCCGCGCCTGTCCGGCGGCACCGAGACCAACCACGCCACTCTGCCGTGGCCGCGGCAACGCATCTTCACCGCGGCGGTGGCCGCCATCGGACTGCTGACCGCGATTGCCTTCGCCGCCAACTTCGCAACGACCCGATCCGTCTACTCCCTGTTCGCCGCCGTGCACGCGTGGATCGAGATCCCGATCCTGCTCATCGCCTGCGCCGTGCTGCCACGCCGTTCGCAACCAGTCGCCGCCGCAGCATGAACTGGTTCGAAGCGTTCCTCCTCACGTGCGTTGTCGAACTGCCGATCGTCGCGCTCTGCGCCAACAAGGCCAAACGCCGCCGCGCCGCCACCGACTCTCTCGGCGCCAACCTCGTCACCCACCCGACGGCGTGGTATCTGGCGAACTCGATCATGGTGTCGTGGTATGCCGTCGAACTCGGCGTCCTGATCGCCGAGATCCTGATCTACCGCACAGTCACCCGCCTAACCTGGCGCCGCGCCATCGCAGCCGCCACCCTGGCGAACGGCATCACCGCGGCACTCTCATTCGTCGTGTAGGTACTGTGCCTGGACCATTTTCACCTTATTCGCCGCTTGCGGCGAATAAGGTGAAAATGGTCCAGGCACAGTACGTGTAAGAAGTAGCCGTGCGCTACGAACCCCGCCTACACGCTGCGCGGTCGACGACGGAGTTCGTCTTCCACCAGTTGCTGCCGTATCTCGGCAACAAGCGGCACTTGCTCGACTTGATCGGGAAGGCGCTCACGGCAACCGGTTGTGATCCGCGGTCAGCTTCGTTCGTCGATGCGTTCGCCGGCAGTGGCGTCGTCGCTCGCTTCGCCAAGCACCTCGGCTTCGCGGTCGTCGCCAACGATTGGGAACCGTACGCACGCATCGTCAACTCGGCAGCTCTGCTGCAACACGAGCCGCCGGCGATGCCAGAACTCGGCGGCTACCACAACGCCATCGCAACCCTCAACGCGTTGCCCGGCGTCGACGGCTGGGTCACGCGCACGCTGTGCCCCGAGGACGATGACGACGCCGACCCGCTCCGCGAACGCATGTTCTATCGCCGCGCCACTGGCCGCAGGCTAGACGCGGTCCGACAACAGATCGACGACTGGCAAACGACCGGAGCCATCACCGAACGCGACGCAAGTTGCCTGCTGGCACCGCTGCTTTATCAGGCGTGCTGGCTCGCCAACACGAGCGGCGTCTTCAAGGGCTTCCACGCCGGCTGGGGCGGCAAGAACGGCACGGCGCTGCATCGCATTCTTGCGGACCTGCACCTACAGCCGTTGCAGTTCTGCGCGAGCACTCGCGAACACGACGTGCACGACGTCGACGCGTTCGACCTGCCGCAGACACTCGCGCAACGCCCCGACGTCATCTACCTCGACCCGCCCTACAACCAGCACCCATACGCGAGCAACTACCACGTGCTCAACTCGCTGGTGCAGTGGGACCAACCCGAACTGCCACCACCAACGACGCGCGGCTTCAAGGCAGCCATCCGCCCCGACTGGCGCGACCGCCGCAGCCAGTTCAACGAACGGCGCGGCTCAGCGGACGCGATGCAGCGACTGCTCACGACCCTCGACGCGCGCCACTTCTTGATCAGTTACAGCACCGACGGCCTGATCCCGATCGAGCGCCTCCTCACCGACGCCGGCGCCCGCGGCGCCCTCACCGTCTACTGCCGCAGCTACAAGCGCTACCGCACCAGTCCCACGCGCCCTTCCCCGCGCCCACACAACGTCGAGTTCGTCCTCCACATCGACACCGACCGCAGCCCCCACCCCGACCAGATCGCCAAGGCCGCCGAGAAGATCGCCAAGGCCGCAGTCTGAAGGGTGTCAGTACGACACCCTTCACTGCAGTGACTCGTAGTTGGCTAGCCACTTCTTGAGGTGGTCGCCTTCGTCGGGGCCGCCGCGTTTGAGGTGGGCGCGTAGGCCCTTGAGCAATTGGGTTTCGAGTGGGGAGTCGAAGGCGACCAGTTGTTCTTTGGCGCCTTCTTCCTTGTGCCACATGCGGCCGATGGTTTTGGAGCCGAGCGACTTGTCGAAGCGGACTTGGAACCGTTCGCCGCGTGGGCCAACCATCACGAAGGCCGTCGAACCGCCGTCGAGGTAGTGCTGCACATCGACGATGCGTGGCGAGGTTGCGCGGCGGTACTTGATCAAGAAGTTCATGATCATCATCGGCTCGCGATACTCGGCCGTCGGTGTGATCTTCGCGCCCTTCCACAGCATGTCGATCGTGCGCGGCGTCAGCTTGTCAGCGGCGAGACGGTGCATCGCTTCCGTGATGACCAACTCGTCGTAGCTCTCCAAAGCGACGGGGGCCGGTGTGTCGCCGAGGTAGGCGCGAATCACGCCGTCTTCGAGGAAGCGGAACAACACGACCTGCTCCTTGCCGAGGCCGTCGCGCACCTTGACGGACAAGAACACCGTGCCGCGGCCCAAGAACACATCGATGACCTTGGCGTCGCGAATCCTGCGGAACTGCGCCAGGCGGTGAACAACACCTGCTTCGCGTTGCCGAGCCGTCGTCCAGCCTTCAGCCTGTTGGAGCGCGACTGTCTGCGCTTCGATCGCGGCGCGCTCGTCGTCGGTGTAAGTCTGCTCGGCCCAGGCAACGAGTCGCGCAACCAGTTTCTGCTCGGCAACGGATCCAGGTTCGAGTCGTTTGGCATCCTTGTGGCCGGCCCGCATCGCACCGACGAACAGTTCGCAGCGCGCCTCTGCCATCTCGATGCAGAACTGCACACGACCATGCTCGTCGACCAACGCACCACTGACGCTGCCGCTGCGGTAACAGTTAGCGCGTTCGAGCTTCGCCGTCGGCTCTTTGTTCTTCTCGGCTTCTTCGGCGGCGAGGTCGGCGTAGGTCGACAACAGTGCCTGCAACTGCTTGCCGTACTTCGTGACACCTCGCTGCAGACATCGCTCGAACCCGGCAAGCAGATCCTTTTCGAGCTGCGAGCCGAACGCGACCAACTGCTCCGTTCCTCGGCCCGTGCTATGCATCATCCGACCAATCGTTTCCGAACCGATCCCCTTGTCGAAGCGAACTTCAAAGGCGTTGCCGCGCGCATCGACCATCGCAAAGACCGTCGAACCGCCGTCCTTGACGCGAAACAGATTGGTGATCCGCGGCGACGTCGCCCGCTTGTATTCAACCAACGTCGACAACACGTTCATCGCCTCCATCGTCGTGTCTTCGGGCTTGACCTCGTGGCCCGCCCACAACGCATCGCGAACCGGCTTCGACACGTTGGCCTGCGAGTAACTCAGCATCGCTTGCAGCACCCAGCGCTCGTCGAGACTGCCTTCGACGACAGGTGTCATCGCGTCCCCCAAGTGTGGCCGCGCGAGCCCCTTCTTCTCCATCTGCCGGAACATCACCAACTGCTGCCGCCCAAGTCCGTCCCGCACCTTGAACGACAGATGCACCGTCGCACGGCCCGGGAAGATGTTGGTGATCTCAGCGCCGCGAATCAGCCGGTAGTGCGCCAGCCGATTGACGACCGCGGCTTCCTTGTAGCGGTCGAACGTCCAGCCACTGCCACGATGATGAACGTCCGCAGCCGCCTCGATCGCCGCGCGCTCGTTGTCGTCGAACGCAGCCTTGCTCCATGCTGCCAACCGCGCGATCAGGCGACCTTCTTCGTCACTACCGGGGGCCAACCTGCGAGCACCGTCCCGGCCTTCGTGCGTAGCGCCAACGAACAGGTCACAGCGATACGGCGTCAGCCCAATGTGGAACGGCGTGCGCCCGGTGGCATCGACCAGAATGGCGCCAGCTGAGCCGTCGGCGTAGCGGTTGACCTTCTCCAGCGAAACCGCCTTGTCGTTCTGCGCGGCACAATGGCCGGCGACGACAACGGCGACGATCAAGGCGAGCGTTTTCATGCGGTGGCCGGCGAACGCGGCCGCCCGCAGCGAGTTCCAATAGTTCTGCCGGATTCGCCAACCCCGCGCTGCTGACACAACGCTGACGAACCGAGCCTACTTCGGCTTCGTCTTGCTCTTCTTTGGCGCCTTGCGCTCGGCGGCCGATGCACCCTTCAACTTCAGCTTGCGCGGCGCCGGCAGGTAGTGCACGCCGTTCTCGCTGCGCGTCGAATCGAGTGCAAACGCATCGCGGTTGTTGAGGAAGTCGATGACGTACTTCGACGGGATCGCAAAGTTGAGGCCTTGCATGCCCGTGTAGCCGGAGCTGTTGACGCCGACGACTTCGCCACGCAGGTTGAACAACGGACCACCCGAGTTGCCTGGGTTGATCGGCGTCGTGATCTGGAAGTGGCAGCGACCTGCGAACGTGCGGTTGGTCACCGAGATGATGCCGCTCGACACAGTGCGGTCGAGGCCGATCGGCGCACCGATCGCATACACCGCATCGCCGACCTTCATCTCATCACTCGCACCGAGGTAGATCGTCTTGAGCTGCAGATCCTTCGGCGGCTCCATCTTGACCAACGCAAGGTCCATCGCCGGGTTGATCGCAGCGACCTTCGCCTTGCGAATCGTGCGCGGCTCGAAGCCACCCTTCGCAACCGGGTAGACAACGATGTCGACTTCGACCTCGCCATCGACCACGTGGAAGTTGGTGACGAGCCAACCGTCTTCATGCGTGATGAAGCCCGAACCGAGACCGCCACCAGTCTCGACCTTGACGACGGCTTCGCCCATCAACTTGGCGCCTTCGGCAACCGACAGTTCGGGGAGTTCGGCCTTGGCCCACAGCTTCTGGCGAACGATGCCGCCGGTGCGCTTGCCTTCGACATTGGTGCGGCGCAACACGGACGCGAGCGGCACGCGCAGCACGTCGAAGCCGACGTCGAGCAACACCATCTGCTCGGTCGCACGCAAAACGCGGCCCTGCAAACGGCAGCCGTTACCGAGGTCGAGAACCTCGACTTGTTGGCCACCCGACTTGATCGCCGGGACCTCGGGGGCGGCGGGAGTCGGATCTTGTACAGAGAAGAACAGCGTCAGCGTTGCCAGCAGCATTGGGGGAACAATAGATTGCCACCCGGATGAACAGCAAGAGCCTCGCCGTTTCGGCCCTTCTCGCCACAGTTGCCGCTGCGCAAAACACCCCGCCGCCCATTCCGGTCGAGCTGCGTGCTCGCTTTGGGTTCGTGGGGCCGCTTGTGCAGAAGGTCAACTATGGCATCAGCTCGCTCAAAGTCGGCGATGTCGACGGCGATGGCCGCCTCGAGGCCGTGACGTTCGATTCGCGTCGCGCGCAAATCGTCGCAGTCGGCATCGACAATGGGGCCCCCGCCAAGCTGGCGATCCCGACCGGTGGCCAGATCTCTGACTTCGAACTCGGGGACTTCGCCGGCAACGGCAAAGCCCAGATCGCGGTCGTCGACAACCGCGGTCGCCTGTCGGTGCGCAACCAGGATGGTTCGAACGCGACGCGACCGTTCGAACTCGGCCTGACGCGGCGCGGCCTCAACCTCGTCGCCGCCGACCTCGACAAGGACGGCAAGGATGACCTTGTCGCCTACGCCCGCGGCAAGATGCGCGTGATCACGCAGCTGATGGGCACGCCGAAGATGACGCCGGTCGAGCCGACCGAAGACAATCTCTACTCGGTCAACCTCATCGACCTCGACGGCGACGGCAACCTCGACCTTACGTGCATCGTGTCCGGCGACGGGCTCAACATGCGCACACGGCTTGGCAACGGCGACGGCACGTTCGACGCGTGGCGCATTGCCAGAGTCGACGCTCTGCGTTCGGCCTTCGAAGCCAACCTTGCCGACGGCACCGCGGTGCTCGCAACTGTCGCCGGTGGCACACGCCGCGTCGCGATGCATCGCTATGCGGACCACGGCGAGCAGGCAGCCCCTGAGTGGTGGGCGTTCGGCGAAACGAGTGCGACCAAGACACCGCCGTTTGTAGTCGGCGACGTCGACAACGACGGCGATCAGGACCTGGTGGTCTTCCCACGCGAACGGGCGCAAATGGTCGTCTACGCGTGGCAGAACGGCACTTTCGAGCGACGCGAACTGCCGTCGCTCGCCGGCGTCACGTCGGTTTCGATCGGCGACGTCGACAAGGACGGCAAGAACGACCTCGTGATCGCGAGCCCCGAAGAAGAGGCCGTTGCGTGGTGCTCCGGTGCAGCTCCAATCGATCGCTTCCCAGTACAACTGCCGTGCTCGGACTCACCGGTAACGGCGACGGTCGCGCCGCAAGGTGGCGTGTTCGTGCTCACGCGCGACCGTTCGCGAAAGGCCAAGTTGTTGCTGGCCAGCGTGGGTAACGAACCGCGAACGCTGGCCAACCTCGGCCGGATGCCCGCCGACCCACTGCGCATTCTCGCGGCGGACGTCGGCGACCGCAAAGGCATGGAAGTGTCGTTCGTCGTACCCGGCGTCGGCTTGCGCACGGTGACCATCGCCGGTGACAAGACGATCGATTCCAAGGCCAAGGCTAGCGCCGGCTTCACGCGCAAGCTCAACGACGGCGCGCTGATGATCGGCGAACACGGCGGCAAGCCGGCGTTGATCGCCGCGCGCGAACGCTTCGTGCGTCGCTTTCGATTCGACGACAAAGAACAGGTGCGCGTTCTCGATCAAGACAACGGCCCCGAAGGCATCGCCGAGGTGTCCCTCGCGTGCCAGGTCGCCGGCGACCAATGGATGTTCTTTGACAAGAAGAACAACAAGCTGATGCGCACGCAGCCGGGCCAACCAGTTGCCACTGCCGAGATCCCACAACTCGCGTTCACCAACCTCATCGCGCACCACGGCGCCGGCCTGTTGATCGGCGCACGCGGCGTATTGCGCGTCGGGTTTGGCACGGGCGCCTCGCTCAAGCCGGTCGCGACGCACGAACCACCGACCGAACGCACCTATTACTCGACCGGCAAGAGCGGCGACTTTGACGGCGACGGCATCCCCGACCTCGCCATGATCGACCGCCGCCTACCTGGCGTACAGATCCTCGCCGGCAGTAAATCCGGCCTGGAACGGGCCTTGGCGGTGCCAGTTTTCGAGACCCGCCCGAGCGAAAGTCCCGACAGCGAGCCGCGTGCGATGGCCACTGGCGACCTCGACGGCGACGGCCTCTGCGATCTGATCCTGATCGCGCACAACCGAATCCTCATCTACCTTCAAGACAAGTGAGTAACTCTATGATCAAGACGCGAATGCTGGCAGCTAGCACCCTCTGCGCTGCCCTGACGACGATTCTCCCGGCCCAGACCACAGCCCAGGCGCCGGCCAACCGATTCATCCCCGACAACTCGGCGCTCGTCGTCCGCGTCGCGTCCCCGGCCAAGTGGCGGAAGCAATTCGGCACGACCCAGGTCGCCAAGCTGTTCCAAGCCAACTCCCTCGCGCCGTTCATCGGCATGGCCGGCCAGCGCATCGATATGGGCATCGGCATGCTGCGCGACAGTGGCATCTTCAACGCCGATCTCGCCGAAGGCCTGCTCAACGATTGGCAAGGCGACATCATCGTTTCGGTTCAGGTCGATTGGGACGGCTTCATCGACGCAATGGACTTCGGCGAGACCCCGCCGCTGAGCTTCATGGTTGCGCTGACTCCGGACGGCAACTTCGACCTCGGCGCCGTCGCCAAGGAGTTTGAGCAGATGATCGAGAAGACGGCCCCCGACGGTGGCGGTCTCACGGATCTGGTTGTCGGCGATCTCACGCTGCGCCGCACGGACAACGGTGGCGACGAGCCCGACATGGCACTGCCAGTCATGATCGACGGCCACCTCGTCATGATGGGCGGCACGCAGCTCGCCAAGGACGCCACCAAGCTGATCAGCAAGGAAGCTCGTTTCTCGGCCAACACGGACGACGCACCACTGTTCGTGCAAGCTGACATCGGCAAGCTCATCAGCACGCTGATGATGGCGGATGCCGGCGGCGCCCCGTTTGATCCGGCCGACATGCTGGACATCCTCGGCCTGAGTGCGCTGCAGGAACTCTCGCTCAAGTTGAAGCCGGATGGCCAGGCCATCGCCGGCGAGTTCCACATCGGCATGAAGAAGGAAGGCCGCGGTCTCCTCAACATGCTTCCGAACACGACCAAGCAGCCGTCGCTGCTGACGGCGGTGCCCGCCGACAGCGAAGCATTCTCGGTCTCGGCCTTCGACCTGATGCCGATCTACACGACCGTCGAGGAGTTCTGGGGCCTGATGGAAGGCTTCGTCCCGATGACGTTCGAAGACGCAGTCGGCGGCTTCAACGAAATGACGAAGGTGCGCTTGAAGGAAGATCTGCTCGCCCACCTCGGCAAGGAGATGTTCAGCGTGACGAGCGTCGAGGCTCTCAAGGACATGGACCTCTCGGACGAGGACCCGACTGCGTTCCTCAACGGCACCGTCTACGGCCTCGCGCTCAACGACGGCAAGGCGTTCGGCGCGTCGCTCGAGAAGGCGCTGCGTTCGCGCGGCATGCACATCGGTCGCAAGACTGAGGACTACGCCAACGCGAAGATCAACCGCATGAAGCTCGCCGGCATGATCCCGGTTGAGTACGTCGTCACCGACGACATGCTGCTGATCGCAGTCGGCGAAGGGGAAGGCACAGGCCGCGCCCTCCGCGACGTCATCGACACGCGCTCGTCAGGCGATTCCGAAGGGCCGAAGATCGTTGCCAAGCACGCCAACAACTTCCCGGCTGGCTGGAACGGCATCGGCTACACCCCGATCGGCGCGATCCTCGAAGGCGTCATCGGCGGCATGCAGGCGAGCGGCCAATTCGGCCCCGAGATGGACATGGCTGCGCAGGTGGTCAAGGGTGTCGTTGCCGACATGGATCGTCTCGGCATCGGCTCGATCCTGCAGGTCAACTACTCGGACGGCACCGGCATCACCCAGCGCTTCCGCTGGTAGATCGCCGGGCGACAAGGCGCGCTGCACATCGATGATGCGGCGCGCAACCTACTGCGAAGAAGGCGCGTAGAGCAGGCCGCGGAGAATCTCAGAAATCCGCGTGCGCCCGGGAGAGGGTGGTTCTTAGACACCGGCAGGGGCTGATCCCTGCCCACCCTACCTCCCACCATGAAGACCGCTCTCGCCCTCGTGCCAGCACTGGCACTTCTCCTCTCGCAAGCAGTCGCGCAAACGCAACCGCGCCTGATTGGCATCACGCGCATGGCGCCATCGTTGCGTCAGCACGATCACACGACCTGCCAACCGATCAGCCAATGCGCGCTGCCCGGCATGCCCGGCGGGGTCCTGCTGCCGAGCTACGCCGGCGGCACCGGCTGGGACCCCGTTCGTTCGGGAGCCTGGGTTTCGGATGGCCAGGTGCTCGCGCTCTACAACGACCAGTGCCAGCCGATCTGCCCACCGATGCCGATCCCGACGCTCGGCGCAAACGCGTTCGTCACCGGCATCGAAGTCGTCGTCGGCCTCAACCAGATCTGGTTGATCGACAGCACCGGCGTGCTGCACCGCTACACGAACTCATGCCCGCCGGCCCCACTCGGAACGTGCAACACCGGCCTCGCTCCAACTGTCATCGGCAACGTGACCACTGGCCTCGCGGTCGACGAAGGCGCAGGCTTCGTGTTCATCTCCTACCCGCAGATGCCACTCGGCAACAACCAGATCGCGGTGATGCCGATGCCCGCCATCTGTCAGGTCACGCAAACGTTTGGCGTGCCGCCGTGCTTCACCGTCGGCATGGGGCCGATCCTCGGCCTCGCGTGTGACTGGGGCAACCAAACCCTCTACGCCACCGACGGCGGCTCGTCGATCGCCATCACCTACATGCCCGGCGCCGTGTCCGTCGGCGTCACCGGCGTCAACTGTTGCCCACCCGTCGTGACGATCGATCCGATGGTCGGCCTTGCCATCCGCCCCGGCGGCGCAAGTTCGAATGGACAATCGTGCGCCAATGGCCCATGCGCGCCATGCCCGATGAGTCACACGCTGCGCAACGACCCACTGCTCGGCAACGCGCAGTTCCGACTGGGCCTCGACTCGGCACAGTCAGGTGTGTTTGCGTTCTGCCTGATCGGTAGCGGTCCTTGCATGAACGTCGGCATCATCACGCCGCCACTGTGTGGCCCGATCCTCTCCGTGCCCTACATCGGCAACATCGGCCCGAACGTCACGACAGGAACTCCAGTGCCGTGCACGGGCACAACATCGTTCAACTTGCCGCTGCCGGTGGTGCCGGTGTTGGCAGGCCAGGTGTTCAGTTCGCAATGCCTGACGGTTTGCTTCAACACGACCGGCGCGTTCGGCACGAGCTTGAGCAACTGCCTCAGCTGGCAACTGCAAGGCAACTAGACGACGAACACAGATTGCACGACGCATGACAACTGCGGCAAGTAACGCCGCAGTTGTCATGCACGTCTATGTACAAACCACACCACCACACGCGTGAACATGCGTGTCGAAAAACTCCGCAAAACTCCGTGCGCTTCGCACGCGATGGGTCTTCCGAAGTGGTCCTTGACCAATTGGGGCAAGCACCACTGACACCCATGAAGACCGCCCACCTCGCAATCGCACTCCTCCCCTTTCTATCCTTCGACGCTGCCGCACAAGGCCAGAAGGAACTCACCGGCATGACGCGCTTCAACCCGTCGCTGCGTCGCCAATCCCTCAACTGCCAACCGCAGGCAGTTTGCCAGGTCCCGGGCATGCCGCCCGCCGCCAACGCGTTTGCAGGCGGCACCGCATGGGACCCGGTCGGCAGCGGCGCGTGGGTCACCAACGGCCGCTTCCTTGCCAAAGTCGACGACGACTGCAACGTGCAGTGCCCGCCGGTGCAGATCCCATCGCTCAGCTCCGTCAACACGTTCATCACCGGCCTCGAGGTCAACGACCTCTACAACGAACTGTGGATGTCCGACAGCGACGGCCGCATCCACCGCTTCTCGAACGCGTGCCCGCCACAGTTCCTCGGCGCCTGCACGTCAACGCTGCAACCGACGCCGGCGCCAAACCAACGCGTCACGACGGCCATCGCGATCGACGAAGGCATCGGCCTCGTCTTCATCGCCTATACCAACCTCAACACCGGCGTCTCGAAGATCGCCGTCAACGACTTCTCCGACCCGTGCTCTAGCTTTGAGATTCTCGACGCACCGGCATGCCTCGGCACGTTCGGCCCGATCACCGGCCTCGCCTGTGACTGGGGCACGCAACGCCTCTACGCCACCAACGGCGCGACGACCGCAGACATGAACTACGCCTGGAGCGGCACCAACCTGGCCGTCATCTCCACCAACTGCTGCCCCGGAGTCGCCGTGCTCGACCCGCTCGTTGGCCTGACGATTCGCCCCTCGCGCGCGACCACGATGGGTCAGCCGTGTGACAACGGCTCTTGCCCAAGCTGCCCAATGATCCACCGCCTCGGCAACGACCCGGTGGTCGGCAACCTCGAGTTCCGCCTCGTCATCGCAGGCGCGCCGGCGCAAAGCTTCTCGTTCTGCATGATCGGTGACGACCCGTGCAGTGCCCCCGGCATCATGGTGCCGCCGCTGTGCGGGCCAGTGCTTGTCGGCAACTACATCGGCTACCTCGGCCCCAACCTCATTCCGGCGCCGTCCACGGGCACGAGCATCTGCAACAACGTCTCGTCGTTCAACCTGCCGATTCCGGCGGTGCCCGCTCTTGTCGGCGACGCCTACAGCTCACAGGTCGTCAACCTGTGCCTCAACCCGGCCGGCTCGGGTATCTCGATGAGCAACTGCCTCACCTGGGAACTGCAAGGCATCTAGAAGTGGCTGGGCTCTACCAGGCGTAGAAGCCCTGCCCGCTCTTCTTGCCGAGCTTGCCATCGGCAACCATCTTGCGCATCAACTCCGGCGCTTCGAAGCCGGCGAGATCCAACTCGGTGCGCAAGTAGTCGGCGATCGCCAAACGCACATCGAGACCGACGAGGTCGGTGAGCTTGAGCGGTCCCATCGGGTGGCCGTAGCCGAGCACCATCGCCTTGTCGATGTCTTCGGCCGACGCGACGCCCGACTCCAACATGCGGATGGCTTCGAGGCCGAGGCAAACGCCGAGGCGCGAACTCGCAAAGCCGGGGCTGTCCTTGACGAGGATCGGCTCCTTGCCGAGCTCCTTCGAGTAGGCCGTGACTGCATCGATCGTAGCCTGCGACGTTGCATCCGTGCGCACGAGCTCGAGCAGCTTCATCAGCGGCACCGGGTTGAAGAAGTGCATGCCGATGCAACGGCCGGGGTTGGCGACACCGTCGAACACCTTGGCCAGCGACAACGACGAGGTGTTGCTGCCCAGGATGCAGGTATCGCTGACGACCTCAGCCAACTCACGGAACAAGCCGTTCTTGAGTTCGAGTTTCTCCGGCACGGCTTCGATCACGAGGTCCGCTTCACGCGCCGCCTCGCTGCGATCCGTAGTCGTCGAGATCTGCGCGAGCACCTGATCGCGCTTCTCCTCGGTGACCTTGCCGCGAGCGACCCCCTTCTGCAGGAAGTCACGCACACGCTGCAGGCCCTTGCCAACGAACTCGTCGTTGATGTCCTGCAGCATCACCTTCGAGCCGGCTTGCGCGCAAACCTGCGCGATACCCGCGCCCATCGTGCCCGCGCCGAGAACGGCAACACTCACAAACTGTGGATCACTCATCGTTCTACTTCTTCTTTTGCTTGCTCAAGAACGCGTCCATGCGCGCCTTCTTGTCATCACTGTCAAACAACACGGCCTGCGTCGAGCTCTCGAACACGACCGCGTTTTCGTGGCCAGGTCGCGACAATGCGTTGAGGGCGCGCTTGGCACCGCGCACCGCGAGGCGACCGTTCTTGGCAATCTCGTCAGCCATCGCGAGCGCGGCATCGACGACGTCGGCATCGGCAACAACCTTGTTGGCCAGACCGATGCGCGCGGCCTCGTCGGCGGCCACCATGCGACCGGTGTAGACCAGTTCGCGCGCGAGGCCGAGACCGATCAAACGCGGCAGGCGGTAGGTGCCACCGGCGGCTGGGATGATGCCGAGTTTGACCTCGGGTTGCCCCATCTTGGCCGACTCGCCGATCACGCGCAGGTCGCACGCGATCGCCAACTCACAACCACCACCGAGAGCGTAACCCTTGACCGCAGCGATCACGGGCACGGCGAACTCTTCGATGCGGTTGAAGATGCCGCTGTTGATCGCCTTCATCGCGTCCTTCGACGTGCGATCACGCAGCTGCGCGATATCCGCACCGGCCGCGAACGCCTTCTCACCGGCGCCCGTGATGACGATCGCGGCGACAGTGTCGTCGTCGGCCAGTTCATCCAGAACGGCATGCAGGCCGTCGACCATTTCCTGGTCGATGGCGTTGCGCCGCTCCGGCGCATTCAGGGTGACGAGCACGGCATCGCCGCGCCGCTCGGACAGCACTCGAGAACTCATGGGGCGAAGCATCTTGCGGATTCCGCGCGAAAGCGCCACCGCGAAGTGCCATACCGGCCCCAGAAGGCCTCAGCACGCCGTTTTGGTCCGGCTTAGTTACCCGAACCCGCAATGGCGATCGGCAGCGTGATCGAATCGACAGCGGACGCTTCGATCCCGACTTCGTCGACCAGCGTGACGCCTTGCACGTAGATCGGAACACCGCGCGGCAAGTTTGCTTGCGGCACGATCACCGGCACGCCCTCGCCGGGATAGCCGATCCCAGCGCCGAAGATGACGTGGTTGCTGAGCAGCGGCGGGATGTCGATCAGGTAGTGCGTCATGCTCGACGACAAGGACCCGATGACGGCCCCGATGTGGATCTGGCTCGGGTGGTCGACCGTGAATTGCAGGTCGTCGCCAGCGTAGCCAATCTCTATGGTCGGCGGCGGTGGCACCGGATGCGCGGGCGCCATGGCGGGAGTGACGAGGGTACAGAACGCCGCTACGAACAGGGACTTGGCAGGCATTTGACTTCTCCGGTTGGGGTCTCGGGTCGCTTCCTGCGACCATTCCCTACTAGCCCCCGACCAACCGGTGGTCGCATCCTTCTCACAGTTTTTCTGAACACACAGCCGTCGCAATCGTGAAGCAAACGTGATCGCCGAGACCTTCACAGCATGGCAGAGCAGACTCGAGCGCTTCTGCGCCCAGTTGCTGCGCAATCGCCATGATGCCGAAGAGATCGTGCAGGACGTATTTGCGCGGTTGCTCGCCGAGCCCAAGCGCTTCGACCTGCAGAACACGCCCGAGGTGTTGCTGTTCCGGATGGCGCGCAACCGCTGCGTCGACAAGAGTCGCAAACGCGCCGCGCGCAACAACGTCGACATCGATCCCGTCGCCCCTCAGGCACAGGACCACGGCGAACTGGAAGCCGCGATGGCGGAACTCCCGGACGACGAACGCGAAACGTTGCTGCTCACGGCAGTCGACGGCCTCGGCTATCGCGAAGTCGCGGACATCCTCCGCTGCTCGCTCGGCACCGTCGCGGCGCGCCGCTGCACGGCCATTCAAAAACTACGCAAGAGGCTGGCCCCGTGAAGAAGCAACAACAACCGATCCCGCTGCGCAGCATCATCATCCTGCCGCGCTGGATGATGATCTCGGGTGTCGCGCTCGCGAGTGTTTGCATGCTCGCCGGGTTCGTCATGCTCGTCTACGCCATCGGCTGGACCAGCGGCAGTGAGCTTGGCGGTTGGATCGGCGGCGCCGTCGGCTGCATCGGTGGCGGCGCCGGCGCGTTGTTCGGCACGCTGGGCGATTGGAAGCGACGGCTGCCCGCGACCGTCTACCTCCACCACCTCAACAACGACCAGCCGTCGGTCATGTATCGCAGGTTCTTCTGGCCGGCATTGGTGGTGTTCGTCATCGGCCTGTTTGTCGGCAGCTTCGTCTGGAACAACCGCGCCGTGTGGCACGGACTCGTGCAGACCGGTGGCATCCTTGCATTTATCGGTGGCAGCATGGAGGCGATGCGGCGCCACTCGACCCACCAGGCGCGCGCGGTATTCGCGCTGTATGCCGACGGCGCACTCGATAACGAAGACACCGAAGCGATCGACGACGCCCGCCAGAAGGACGCCAAGTTCGATGCAGAAGTCGAGGCTTACCTCGAAGTCAGCGACCGCGTGCGCGCGTTCACCGCTGGCGTCGATGCGACGTAGGGCTAGAGGCGGAACTCGGTCAGAACGTCGTCGCGTTCTTCGTAGGCCAACGCGTAGAGCACCAACGGACCGAGTTCGCGCCGCCGCAGACGCAGTTCGTCGCGGTTGTGGATCACCGGCCGCGGGTCAGACTCGCTTGGCACGACAAACACCGTGACCGGGTTGCCTTCGACTTGCAGCAGCAGGCCCACGCAGCCACCCGTTGGCAAACCGCAGTAGCAGCCGAGGACTTCGGCGTCTTCGTCACCGCCAAACGACAATCGCTGACCGCAGACTTCCTGGCACTTGTCACTGAAGTCCGCCTTCGACTGACAGCAACCGCCGCCACCGAAACCGGTGTCGATCGCATGGTCATACGCAGCCACCCACATCGCACCGATCTCGCGACCGTCGTGACCTTCTGGGCCGCGCGGCCCGCGACCATCGTCGATCGCGAACAAGATCAACAACAACGCAGCCGCCGATGCCGCCATCCACATCCACAGTGGTTTGACAGCGGTGCTGACACCACTCGCAACTTCGGCGTAGTGCTCGGCTGGCGGCGGCGTGAACGATTCACGCAACTGCTCATCGATCAGCTTGTCGGATTCTTCGTTCATCGGTTTTCTCCCGTCAACGAGGGACGGTTAGGGACGGGCTGCGACAGCGACTCACGCAAGGCGACGCGCGCCCGACGGGCGTGGCTCATCGCGGTGTTTTCTGGAAGGTCGAGCATCGTGGCGATCTCCGTGAAGGACAGGCCAAGGACTGCGTGCAACAAGAGGCATGCACGCGCCGTGTCGGACAAGGCGGCAAGGGCGTTGGCCATCTCGTCGGACAGGCCAGCACGGTCCGCATCAAACGGCCAGTCGGCAGTCTCGAGTGACGCCGCCACAGCCTCAGGAAGTTGCTCGTGGGCACGAGGCTCAGGCTTCTGCTTGCGGCGCCAGTTGGCGCCGAGGTTGCGCGCGATCGTCGACAACCATGGTGCCGGGTCATCGCCGCGACGGAACTGGCCGCGCCGCTCCCATGCAACGCGCGCCGTTTCTTGCACCAGGTCATCGGCATCGGCTCGACCGACCCACGCGGACGCGAGCACCCACAACGCACGCCCATGACGGGCGAACGCCTCGGTGAACTCGTCAGGACCGAGAGTCGATCGCATGCAGCTATTCTAGCCTCAGCCGTCGCAGGAACCGCTGCAGCAGGAGGAACTCGCCGGCGTCGCAGCAGCGGGCGCCTCGCAGCAGCCAACTTCGCAGCATTCCGGTTCGCAGCACTCCTCACAGCAACCTTCCTCACAACAGCCCTCTTCGCAGCACTCGATGCAACACGGCGGCTCGCAACACCCTGGTGGGCAGCACTCTTCAGCAGGAGTCGTAGATGGGCTGATGAACAGGCAAAGCACCCACGGGAGCACGTTTTGGAGGATCGCAGTCATGCCCTGCTGATGTGCTGAGGCCTGCGAATTCGTGCATATGGGGTCCGTTTTTCATGAATAGCATTCGGGCGGTGAAGCGACTCCCCCATGTGCCTTCACTGATCATTGCCATGGACCCCACACCCCCCGATACGACGGCCACCAGGGCCGAGCCGGTCAGCCAGCGCACGGTGGTGTGGCGGTATCTACGCGCCCTCGGAGCAGATGCAACCGAGGCCGACGACCTTACGCAGGAGGCGATGCTGGTCGCCTGCGAGACCGAGGCCGGAACGGTCGTCGACGAGCAAGCGTTCTTGTTCGGCGTCGCTCGCAACCTGTGGCTGCGCTCGCGCCGCTGGTGGCACCGCCGCCGCGAACGCGAAATCGCCGACGCCGTCGACGACCTGTGGCAAGCGACGGCGGCCGACGACGGCGGCTCCGAGCTCGTTGACCAGCTGCGCGACTGCCTCGAACAGCTGCAGCCACGCAGCCGGCAGGCACTCGAACTTCACTACCACGATGGCCTGCCATGGACCGAAGTCGCGCACCGCGTCGACATGAAACCCAACGGCATCAAGACCCTGGCCCAACGCGCCCGCACCGCCCTGCGAACCTGCATCGAACGGAGACCATCATGAGCAACCCCAACATGGACATCGCCCGCGAACGGCAACTCGATTGGTTGCTCGGCGAGGTCGTCGGACAACAACACGTGCAAGAGCCGCGCAAGAAGGCGCCGGCCGCTGCGACGCACTGGCTTGTCGCCGCCATCATCATGCTGGCGATTGGCACAGCGATCGGCGTCGGCGTTCTCAACGAGGACAAGACGGACGCGCCGACCAACATCAACGAAGTCGCACCGCCAGAGAAGCCGATCGAGTGGACCGAGTGCCACGGCCCGGCAGCATTGGCTGACGTTCCGAAGGACGTGACCAACCTGTTCTGCTTCGACTTCACGGACGCGGCGCTCGAACAACTGAAGCAGTACAAGAACCTGGAACGGCTCAACCTCTCGGGGATGGACGTCAACGCGAAGGGCTACTCAGTCAGCATTCCGGTCACCGACGCTGGTGTCGCGCACCTCGCGAGCCTGACCGAGTTGCGCTGGCTATCACTCGCCAAGTGCAACAGCGTGACTGGCAGCACCCTCGCCAACTTGCGTGCAATCCCGATGCTCGAGCATCTCAACCTGAGCTCGACCGCCATCACTTCCGAGTCGATCGCAACGCTCCCGCAACTGCCATCGCTGCGCGAACTCTCGTTGACCTTCTGCATGGACTTCCACGGCAGGTCCCTCGCGGACATCGCCAAGATCCCCGGTCTGCGCCGACTCGAACTGTCCTACTGCCCGACGATCAGCGCCAAGGATGCGATGCATCTGTCCAAGCTGCCCGCACTGCGCTACCTCGACCTGTCGATCTGCTGCGGTGCGTTCCTGGGCCAGACGGCCGCGGTGCGCGAGGACGTCACAGGCGTCGAACCACCGCCACCGCCAAAGCGAGACGGCATCGGCATCACTGACGAAGTCGTCGCGGCGCTGAGTGCTCTGCCACTGGAGACATTGCTACTCGGCAGCTGCAGTGCCCTGACCGACGCCGTCGGCGAGCCGCTCGCCAACATGTCGTCGCTGCACACACTTGACCTCAGCGATCTGCGCAAGACCACGGGCGACCTGCTCACCAACCTACCGACCGGCCTGCGTTCGCTGACTCTGCGCGACAACCACAAGTACTCGGCCGCCAGCCTGCAGTCACTGCGCCGGCTGGCAAAGCTGACGAACCTCGACTTGTCGGGCCTGCCCAACGTGGACGATGCTGGCTTCGAAACCATCCTTGCAGGAATGCGCCTGAAAACGCTCGGCCTCGGCGGTGTGCGCGAAGGCATGGGGCGCCCTACCGACAAGCTGCGCTGCCCCAACCTGACGCCGGCCTGCCGCACGACGCTCGCGCGACAACTCGAGCTCGAAACGATCGACCTGACGATGGCGCCATGGATGGACACGCGCACGATGCGCGAGCTTGCCCAACTGCCACGCCTCAACGAAGTCGTGCTGCAAGCCACCAAGGTCACGCCACGGCAACTGGCCGCCCTGGCCAAGAGCACTTCTCTACGAAGCGTCTCTCTGCAAAGCTGCCGCACCCAAGGCATCGAAGCCCTGCGCGCCCTGCAGCCCGCCAAGCTCAACTTCATCACAACCTACGCCACGCGCTTCCCCGCAGCCGAGGTCCGCGAGATCGCCAAGAGCTGGCCCGGCGCCACCGTCGTCCTCCCCGACGCCCAAGTCATCAAGATCCCGAACTAGCCGAAGAGGCTACTACCGTGCCAGGAGAAGAATTCTCCTCTTCGGATCACGTCGTCAGAACGATCTTGCCCATCGCTTCCCGCGCTTCGAGGAGGCGGTGGGCAACGCCTACTTCGGCCATCGGCAGCGCGCGATCGAGAACGGCACGGAACTGACCCTGCTCGAACATGGTCAGAATCTGACGCAGGTCGCCCTTGCTGCCCATCGTCGAACCGAGAATCGACAGGCTCTTGAAGAACACCGCGTGCAACGACAGCTGCACGTTGCCGCCGGTCGTAGCGCCACACGTCACCACGCGACCGCCGCGCGACAGGCATTTGAGCGACCCGCCGAACGTCGCCTCACCGACGTGTTCGAACACGACCTGCACGCCGCTCTTGCCAACAATCTTCCGGACCTCCGTCGCAAACTCATTGGCCTGGTAGTCGATCACATGATGGGCGCCGAGCGCTTCGACCTTGGCGCACTTCTCCGCACCGCCAGCCGTCGCCAGCACCTGCGCACCAAGCGCCCGCGCAATCTGGATCGCCGCCGAGCCGACGCCCGACAAGCCGGCATGCACAAGCACCGTCTCTCCGGCGCGCAACTCGGCGCGACGAACGAGCATGTTCCAGGCGGTCTGGAATACGAGGCTGATCGATGCCGCCTCTTCGAAGCTCAGCTTGCTCGGCTTGGGCGCGACGTTCGCAACCGGCAAACAGATGTACTCGGCACTCGTGCCATCGCAGCTCTCGCCAAGAATGTCATACCGCGCACACAGTTGATCGACACCCGACTGACACGCCTGGCACGCGCCACAAGAAACACCCGGCAGCACGACCACCTCGTCGCCTTCCGCAACGCCGGCGACCGCCGGGCCAACCGCATCGACAACCCCGCTCGCATCGCTGCTCGGAATCAGCGGTAACGGGAACTTGTGACCCGGCACCCCGCGCCGCACCCACGTATCGAGATGGTTGAGCCCGATCGCACGAACACGCACACGCACCTCTCCCGCCGCCGGTTCGGGAATCGCACGCTCTTCGAGTTGCAGACGGTCCAGCCCGCCGTGCTCGCGCACGACGACACAACGCATAGTTGCCATCTGTGACAGTATGCAGGCTCAGTTGACCGACTGCATATCCTCGGCGAGCTCTTCGACGACCTCGCGGATGCGATCCATCGAGAACGGTTTCGCAAGCAGCTGTTCCATGCCTAGCTTGCTGGCGCATTCCTTGACGTATTCGTCGGCGTGACCGCTCATCAACACGCAGCGCACTGGCCGGTCCATCGCGCGCAGCTTCTCGATGACCTCGGAGCCATCCATCTCGGGCATGGTCAAGTCAACCATCGCGACGCAACCCTGCCCCTCGGGCAACTGCTCGACAAACGCCAACGCTTCAACGCCGGTTGCAAAGTCCTGCGCGCGCACCCCGAGCTTCGCCAGCATGCTCTTGAGCGCCAGGCGCACGATGTGCTCATCGTCGACGATCAACACCGGCACCGGCAGTCCGGCCTTCGCGTCGCTGCGCGGGCCCTTGCCAGCCGCAGGTGGCCGCGGCAACACAACATCCTTCTCCGCGAGCGGCAAGCGAATCGTGAAGCAGGAACCACCGGTCTCCGGCGAATGGACACTGACGCGCCCGCCATGGCGACGAACGCCGCCGAACACCACCGCCAGACCCAACCCGCGCCCGGGGAACTTGGTCGTGAAGAACGGATCGAAGATGCGTTGCGCAACTTCTTCCGACATGCCAGCGCCATCGTCGGCAATATCCAGAACCGCATGCGCCGCGGCACGGCCGTGCTCGTCGGCCGCTTCCTTGCGTATCGTGATCGTGACGGTCTTGGCGCCGGCCTCGTGCGAATTGAGTACGAGGTTCAACAGGATCTGTTCGAACTGGCCGCGATCCACCCGCGCAAGGATCGCTGCAGACTCAACGAGCTTGACGTCCAGCCCGCCCTTCACGCTCGCTTGCAACGTCGGCAGCATCTCCGCCGTGATCTGGCTCAGGTCATGCGGCTCACGCATCAACGGCGTGCCACCGGAGTAGGACTGCAACTGACGACACAACCGCGCCCCCTGCTGACCGGCAGCGAGGATCATGTCCGTCTGTTCCTTGTGCTCGCCGCCTTTGTCCTGCGCACCCAGAAGTTCGGCGCCACCGATCATGCTCGTCAGCAGGTTGTTGAAGTCGTGCGCAATCCCGGCAGCCAACGTGCCGAGGCCTTCGGTCCGCTCCATCTGCCGCATGCGATCTTCGAGGCGCTTCTGCTCGGCGCGACCTTCTTCTACCTGCCGAACCTTGTCGGCAAGCTTCTGATTGGCAAGCAGCAAACGGCGACGCCCCCACCACGAAACACCCAGCAGCAGGCCAAGCCCCAAGCCACCGGCGATCGAGCTCCACATCCACACCGAACGCGACCGCTGTGCAAACCGCAGTTCGATTTCTTGCAGTTGCCGTTCGGCGGCACTGCGCTCGAGTTCCGCCTCGGCAAGACGCTCACTGGCATCAACCGCGCGCTCTTCCTCCGTCGTATCCGCAACGATCATCTTGTCGATGCGGTCCGACAGCTTGTCCGCCAACGGTCCGTCGTGCTCCTTCACAGCGAGGTGGAACCGCGTGATGAGCAAGTTGTCTTCACTCAAGCGCCAACCGCGCCCCTCCAACAACTTCTCTTGCTCTTCGATCAGTGCACGCGCATCGGCAACCCGACCAAGGGTGATGCAGATCTCGGCGCTCGCATCGATCGCAAAGATCGCGTCCACAAGGTTGCCGTAGCTCTCGTATTGCTTGCGAGCCGTCGCCCACAGCTGCAGACCTTCTTCGAGCAGGCCATCATGAACGGCCATCTCGGCCCGCGTCGCCACGACGTGACCAAGCACACGCTCATTGCCCTGCACTTTGGCCATGGCCTCGATGCGTTCCAGTTCCGCCCGCGCCGTTTCGAGGTCGCCGCGGGAGATCAGCCGATCGACGCGCTTGAGGGAAACCGACGGTCGCAAGAACGCGACCAGATCGCCGTGGCCGGCAGACTGCGCGTCGCGGAACAACTGGTTGACGTGAAACACACCGCGCGTCGGCGACAGGTGCACGGTCATCAACGCAGCCTGCACCTTGCGCGGCCAGTCCTTGGCCTCATCAGCACTGCGCCGGCCCTGAATGGTCAGTGGCAGTTCATCGCCGTGCTTGCCCGAGCTGCAGATCGAACGGGCGCGCGTGAGGAAGTAGTCGGCAAGGCACCGGGCATCGGTACCTTTCGACGGGCGCGACGCACGCTCATCCCACGGCAGTGCCGCGATCGGTCCTTCGTGAATCACCGTCATGAACGCCACACGCGCAGCGAACGTCTGGGCAAAGCCAACCGGGCCACTCTCAGCTGCTTGCGCGTAGAGGTCCTTCGCCGCCGCCAATGCTTTGCGCAGATCGACTTCGGCCAATGCGGCCACCCGATCGAGGGAGGTCACATACCATGAGACAGACCCCACTGACTGCTTGGCCAGTTGGGAATCGAGCTCACGCACTAGTTGCGTTTGCGCAGGCGCCAGCGCAGTCAGGGCGAGACCGCTGGCAACCGCGAGAATCAGGCGGCGCATTCCCTGAGCATAACGACTGCCCCCGATCAGCGGCGTCTCGGTTCTGTGCCAAGCAAGTGCCGCACAAAGAAATCCTGCCGCCGGCGAACGAGATACGGCGTCTCACCAACACCGTGCCGACCACCCGGCACGACGACCAAGTCAAAGTCCTTGCGTGCACGGACGAGCGCATCGACAACCTGCATCGTCGACGCCGGATCGACGTTGGTATCTCGCTCTCCAACCGTGAGGAACAGCTTGCCGCGCAGCTTCGCGGCATGCGTCACGTTGGAGTTGTCGGCATACCAAGGACCGACCGGCCAGCCGAGCCACGCCTCGTTCCACCAGATCTTGTCCATGCGATTGTCGTGACAGCCGCAATCGGACACCGCTACGTCATAGAAGTCGCCGTGGTGTAGCAGTGCGGCCAACGCACTTTGGCCACCGGCACTGCCCCCGAAGATGCCAACCCGCTCGAGGTCCATGTAACTGCGCGTCGTCGCCGCGGCCTTGAGCCACGCAATGCGATCGGGGAAGCCACTGTCCTTGAGGTTGCGCCAACAGACGTCGTGGAACGCGCGGCTGCGCCAATTGGTGCCCATGCCATCCACGCGGACAACGATGAAGCCCAGTTCCGCGAGCTTGCGTTGACGGGCGCCAAGCCCCCACTTCTTCGGCACGAAGTGACTGTGTGGCCCGGCGTAGATGTCCTCGATCACGGGATAGCGACGACTTGGATCGAAGTTGGACGGCTTGATCAGGATGCCGTGGATGTCGGTCTTGCCATCGCGGCCCTTCGCGACGAACGGCTCCGGCGGCAGGAAGCCCAGCGACAGCATCTGCGAGCGATCATCGCGACCGAGCTCCGCCAGCAACTTGCCATCACTCGCGCGCCTGTACTCGGTCACCCACGGATGATCCACGCGCGACCAGCGCGCCACGAAGTAGTCACCACCAGGCGAGAACTGCCACTCGTGGTGGCCATTCGCGTGGGTCAACTGCGTCTGGTTGCTGCCGTCACGATCGATGCGCACAAGATGCGCGAAGTATGGATCCTGCCCTTCATGCAGACCGAGCGCAGTGAACCAGATGCGCCCCAGGTCGTCCACGCGCTCGACGCGACGCACGACCCACTCACCACGCGTCAGCTGCCGCACCGCACCCGTCTGGAGCGTCACCTCGTAGATGTGGTTCCAACCATCGCGCTCGCTCGTCCACAGCAAGTGCTCGCCATCGGCACACCAATGCACATACGTCTTCTGCGAGTAGTCGACGAACGTATCGCTCTTCTCCTCGAGCACGGTGCGCACCTTGCCGGTCTTGGCGTTGATCGCGTAGATCCTGAGCAGCTGATGACCGCGCCGGTTGTAGAGGCAGTAGACCTCACTGCCGTCCTTGGCCCAATGCACGTGCCTGATGGACCACGCGTTGTCGAACGGCTTCGCGTCGACATCGATGCGACGACCGTTGGCGACATCAAACAGCACCGGTCGCGGTCGATCGATGCGATCCCCCGGCTTGCGGTATTGCATCGTGTGCAACTTGGGTTGCAACTGATCCCGCGGCGACGACTCCACAATGTGAACGTGATGCTTCTGCCCCTTCGCGACCCGGAAGCCGAGAGCCATCGAACGATCCGGCGAGTAGGCGCGCGGCGTCTGATAGCCGTCCTCAGCCGTGCCGTTGTCGGTCAAACGCTTGGGGTCGCTGCCGGCCTTGCGCAGCCACACATTGTGAGCGCGCACGTAGAGCGGCTTCTTCGGCGGCGCAGCTATCGCAACCTTGCGTGACTCTTCGTCGAACACAGCGAGGCAGTTGCCCTTCTTCGCGACGAACACACCGACGACGTCGTCCTTCTTGTAGTCCGCGATCCACGAGTGGCCGACGTAGGTCGAGATCGTGCGCTGCTTGCCGGGCTCGATCGTGCCGAACGGCTCGGGACGACCGCTGCGATTGATCCAGAACAACCGGATCGGTCGCTTGAGCGCGTTCTCGAACGTCACCGAAGCACGTCGGCTCGAACTCGAACTGGCCGGACGCTGACGCCACGGCTGCAACTTGACCGGCTCCTCGCGAACCCCGAGTTCCTTCATGGTCGCGGCGCGCTGCTGCTTGCCACGCGTGTCCACCCGCACGAACTCCCGCTTGCCGTCACGCCGCGCGCGGAACCACAAGCCGCCGTCCGGCAACCAATGGATCTCCGGATCGAAGCCACCGCCCGCATTGCGCCACTTGCTCAGCAGTTCGTCGGCGCGCTGATAATCAGCGAGCGAGCCCTGCGCAGAGAGCGATGCGACACACGAGCTTGCGAGCAACAGGCAGAGGATCCGCAGCATGGGGTTATGCTGCCGCAAGCTGATCATGACCGCCATTGTCGTTCGTCCACTGACACCTTCGCGCTGGCCCGCATTCGAAGAACTGTTCGGCACCCGCGGCGCATGCGGCGGCTGCTGGTGCATGTACTGGCGCGTGCCACGCAAGACCTACGAAGCGCAGAAGGGCGACGGCAACCGCGAGGCGATGCATGACATCGTCGCCAACAAGCAGAAGCCCGGCCTGCTCGCATATAGCGGCAAGCAAGCGATCGGCTGGTGCTCGCTCGCCAAGCGCGTCGAGTTTCCGTCGATCGCTCGATCGCGACTGTTCAAGAACCTCATCGACGACTCCAACACATGGTCGGTGACGTGCTTGTTCGTGCACAAGGATCACCGCCGCAGCGGCGTCTCTGGCACGCTGCTCAGCGCGGCCATCGAGCACGCCCGCAAACAGAAGGCGCAGTTCCTCGAGGGTTACCCGCAAGAACCGCGCAAGGACAAAGTCGCCGACGCGTTTGCGTGGACGGGCATTGCCTCGGCGTTTGTGGCGGCCGGATTCGAAGAAGTCGCGCGGCCTTCGCCGACGCGACCGGTCATGCGAATCAAGCTGTAGCGCTGAGCGCCTTGGCCATCCGCGTGACGCTGCCGACAACCTTGGCGACGGCGGCGCGATGGCGATCACTCTTGAGCGACCCTTCGTCGTCAAACGCTTCGTGCGCGGTGCCGAGCGCAAACTGCTCCGACACGACCTGCATGCCGACGTTCATCAAGATCTGCCGCAGGTGCACAAGGCCGCGCATGCCGCCGAGTGCGCCCGGCGAACTCGCCAACAGGCCCGCTACCTTGCCAGCCCACACGGCGACGTCCGGATCGTTCTTGTAGGGCCGCGACAACCAATCGATCGCGTTCTTCAGAACGGCCGGAATCGATGCGTTGTATTCGGGCGATACAAACACGACTGCCTCGTGCTGCTTGACGACCTCGCGGAACGCGACCGCCTCGGGCGGCATGCCTTCGGACTCTTCCAGGTCGCCGTCGTAGAGCGGCATGTTGTACTCGGCCAGATCGACGACGGTCACTTCGACGTCGTCGTCGCCAAGCGACAACTTTGCCACGGCGGCTGCAAACTGCTTGGAGAAAGCTTCCTTGCGAGTCGAGCCCGGGATGATGAGTAGTTTGACCATAGTCAGGGAGTCAGCTGGATTCGTTCTAGTGGGGGAGCGCCAAAGCTAGGACGCCAACCACGACAAGCCAACCGCATCTTTGCCAGACGCGTCCGGCTCGATGCAGTCCCCCCCATCAGTCGTTGCTCGCCGCGATCGCCACTTCCTTGACCTTGCGCAGATCCAGCTTGCCCGTGCCGAGCACCGGCAGTTCGGCCACGTGCACAAACTGGTTGTTGCGGGGCAAGAACAACGCCGGCAGCCCGAGCTTGGACATCTTCTCGAGCACGTCCGGCAATGCCTCCAGTGCCAGCGTCGTCAACACGGCGAGCCGCTCCCCCTTGCGTTCGTCGGGGACGCCGCAGACCGCGAACACGCGATCGTGCTTCGCCGCGCAGCTCTGCAGGTGATCTTCGATCGCACCGTGTGGCACCATTTCGCCACCGATCTTGCTGAAGCGCGACAAGCGATCCGTCAAGAACAGGAAGCCATCGGCATCGACGTGGCCGATGTCGCCGGTGATGTAGCAACCATCGTGCATCGCCTTCTCGGTCAGATCATCGCGTCCGAGGTAGCCCTGCATGACGTTGGCGCCGCGCACGAGGATCATGCCCGACTCGCCGATCGGCTTCGGCTCGAGCGTGTCCGGGTTGACGATCTTGACCGTCACACCCGGCACTGGCCGGCCAACCGAACCACGCCGCGAACCCACCTGGTAGAAACCCGGCGCGCGGTAGCCCGGCGCGCACACAGCGATCGCCGGCGAGCACTCCGTCGCACCGTAGCCTTGGATCGGACGCAGCCCGAACCGCTCGTCGAATGCATCGGCAAGTTCGTCGGTCAGCTTCTCCGCACCAGTCAACACCAACCGCAACGACCCGAACTGACCCGGCTCGCAACGGCGGTTGTAGAGCTGCAAGAACGTCGGCGTCGCAATCAGAACCGTCGCGCCGTGCATCGCCACCAGGTGCCCCACCGCGGCCGCATCGAGCGGGTTGGGGTGGAAGACCATGCCAGCGCCTTGGCCGACGGAGTACCACAGCGCGAGGTTGCCGAACGAGTGGAACATCGGCAGCACGCCAACCAGCTTGTCCGAGGCATCGGCCGGCAACACCTGCGCAATCGCATCGCAGTTGCATTGCAGGTTCTTGTGGGTCAACACGATGCCCTTCGGCTCGCCGGTGCTGCCACTGCTGAACAGGATCGCGGCAACGTCATCGCGGGTAACGCGACGCTTCGCGCCACACGCCTTCTCGAGCATGCCCATCGGCAGCAACAGCGCACGCGCCATGCCACCCAGCCGCTCGAACAAGGACACGCCTTCCATCAGGTCTTCGAGCAAGATCAGCTCGACACCTTCGAGGCCCTTCAGCATCTCTTCCGGCAGGCGTTCGAGGAACGCACGCGAGGTGACGACCGACTTGATCTCAGACTGGCGCACGGCCGACTTCATCGCTGCCAAGCCAACGGTGAAGTTGAGTGACACCGACGTGCGGCCCGACAGGCTCGCGGCGAACGCAACTACCGCGCCAGCGATCGACGGCGGCAGCATGATGCCGACGTTCTGCTGATCCGCCCAGTGCGGGCGCAACCGACGCGCCATGACGACGGCACCAGCCAACGACGCACCGCGTGACAGCTTCTTGCCCGCACTGTCGCCGAGGCAGTGGCGCCACGGCGCGCGACGCACCTTCTTGACGAACGCAACGTGCAGTGGCTTGAGTTCATCGGCACTCAGCTGCGACGCGCGCTCGGCCAGGTGCTCGACGGCAAGCCGCACTTCTTCGGGCGCGACTTCGGTCGACATCGGATCGCCGAACGACACCGTCACCGGGCACGGGATCTTGGTCGGCAACCACTGCATGCGGCCCAAGCGCGAGCTGCCAAGCGAGCCGTAGACGCGATCGAGATGCATCGGAATGATCGGCGCGTTGCGGCCCTTGACGATGCGCTGCAGACCACGGCGGAACGGCAAGGTGCTGCCCATGCGGCTGATCTCACCCTCGGCGAACAAGCACACGACTTCGCCGTCATCAAGCGCCTTGCCGGCGTCACGCAGTGCCTTGAGCACCACCCGCGGGCCACCGGCGGCGCTGATCGGAATCACGCCCAACGCCTTCATGAATGGCTTCAGCAGCGGCCGTTCGTACCAGTGTTGTTCGACGACGAAACGGATCGGGCGATCGGTCGCCGCCAACAAGAACAGGCAGTCGAGGAACGACACGTGGTTGGGCACCAGCATCGCGCCGCCTTGCTTTGGCATCTTCTCCGCACCGACGATGCGCACGCGGTAGAGCGTGTGCGCGACCATCACGATGATCAGGCGCAACAACGCATCCGGCAGCAACCAGACCGCCCAGATCGTCGCGACGAACGTCACGATGGCGACGGCCAACAAGATGCCAGCGCTATCGAGGCCGGCGGTGGCCAACCACGTGCAACCGAAGTTGCCGATGATCATGCCGGCGAACGCGACCATGTTGATCAACGCAATCACCGCACCGCGGCACTTCGCCGGTGCGCGACATTGCACGAGCGAGTTGAGCGGTACGACGACGAAGCCACTCGACACACCCAACATCGTCATGAGGATGAACGTGCCGATGCGGTCCGGCACGAAGAACCCCATCGCCGCAGTCGACATCGCCAGGCCAATCGCGCCGAACGGCACGAGGCCCGTCTCGATGCGACCGCGCGAGATGCGGCCAGCCAACAACGAGCCAACACCGACACCGATCGCAAACAGCGCGAACGGCAACCCAGCCAGGTCGTCCTCAAACAGCAGGACCTTCTTGGCGTAGACCAGCATGTCCTGGCCAAGCAGGCTGGCGATGCTCCAGAAGGCAACCGTGCCGAGCGTCGCGAGCCACAGCGTGCGATCGCCTCGCACGGTCGTCCACGCGGTCTTGAAGACTTGCGACGATGATTCCTTCGCACCACTGGCGGGCACTCGCGGCAATCGCAACGCCGTGGCAAACCCGATCAGCGAGAAGACCGTCAACATGACCCCGGCGATCCACACCGTGTCACGGAAGCTCTCGAGCAGCAAACCGCCAGCAACCGTGCCGAGGATGATCGCGATGAAGCTCGCGGCCTCCAGCTTGCCATTGGCCGCCGTCAGCTTGTCGGCCCCCATCACCTCGGGCAGCAACCCGTACTTACCGGGTGCGAACATCGCACTCTGCAAGCCCATGCCGGCGAGGATCAAGTAGGGCCACCAGCTCGTCGGATCGAACCAGAAGATCACGGTGCCGAGTGCCATCAGGCAGACCTCGGCAAACTTCGTCCAGACGATGAGGTTGCGCTTGGAGACGCGATCGCCGAACACCATGGCCGGGATCGAGCCGAGCATCAGCGGCAGGGTCAGCACGACGAAGACGTTGCGCGCGACCTCTTGCGAAGCGACCTCTCCCTTATCGGCGACGGCGGCCATGCCGATCAGCGCGACGATCATCTTGAACGCGTTGTCATTGAACGCGCCAAAGAACTGCGCGATCAGCAGCGACGGCAACGGGAAGGGCTTGGAACTAGTGGCGTTGGTCATGATGGGCACCTGTGGCGAACTCGACACGGAGAACTATCGCCCGTTCCGTCGTTTTGTGTGCGATAGTTGCAGTGACACTATTGTTCACCTGTGCTTAATGATGGCCCCTGTGCTTCGTGATGCCCTGAGGGAACCGGCAGCAACTCCCGACAGGATAGACGAGACGCCGCACCCACCGCCAGCAATGTCGCGGAAGCAACAATCGGCCAACTCTTGTTAAGCTGGGCTACATGGTAGATCTGCACCGCCTGGCTGGTTTCCACCTGGTTGCGACCGAGGGCGGCTACGCCAAAGCCGCTCGTGCCGCCGACTATCCGATCACCCAGCCCGCGCTGCACCAGCAGGTGCGCAAGCTCGAGGCTGAGGTCGGCACCACCCTGCTCGAACGCGTCGGCAAGGATCGCATGCAGGCGACGCCGGCCGGCGAGCACTTGCTGCAGTTCATCAAGCCATTCTTCCGCGACCTGCCGCGCGTCGTCGACAGCGTGCGCACCGGCGACTTCGACGGGTCGCTCACCATCCACGCCGAATCGCTACTAATCCGCCAACTGCTGCCAAGTTGGTTGATGGCGATTCGCAAGAAGCGGCCGAAGGCGCAGCTCACCCTGAAGGAACTGATCCAGGTCGACGTCGGCGTTCTGCGCAACGGCACGGCCGACGTGATGATCGCACACCTGCCGGAGATCCCGGACGACATCGCGGCGCAGACCGTCGCCGTCGTGCATGCATGCCTCGTCGTGCCGCGCGAACGCGCGCCGAAACGCGGCCGACCCAAGCTCGAAGACATGAACGACATGCCGTTCTTGAGCTACCCACTCAACAGCCGCCACTACGGCCTGCAACTGCAAGCGCTGACGATGCACGGCATCACCCCGACGTCGACGATCGGCCTCGACACCGCCGACACGATCCTCGGTTACGTCGAGTCGGGCCTGGGTTGGTCCCTCGTGCCAAGCCTCGATCCCGATGGCCCTAAGGGTCGCCGGCTGGCCGCGTATCCATGGGGCAAGCCGCGCATGACGTTCCCGATCGTCATGGCGTGGCGCAAGGACGCACCCGAGCACCCGATGCTCGACGAAATGATCGAGTGCGCGCCGAAGCCGTAGAGCCGCACCAACCGAATCCCGGCCATGCGCAACCAATCGACCATCACAACCATCACGGCCTTGCTGGCGATTGCGGCCGCCGTGTGGGCGTTGTGGCCAACGGAGCAAGCTCCGGAGCCCGCGCATGGCTCCGGCGCAAATGCGACGACGCCGAGTAGTCCGACGCCCGCGAAGGCAGATGGCGCAGCCAAGCCGCTCGCCAAGGACGCCACGAAGCGCGTCGCCGCAACAGACACGGACGTCGCCGCCAAGCAGCTCACGGGCTCGTTGTGGCAGCTGACCGGCTCCGTCACCAATCCAGACGGAACGGCCGCAGCAGACGTGCAAGTCCGCGCCTTTGCCGAGACGTTCTACTTCGGTCGTTGGGAGTTGCCGGTCACGAAGACCAAAGTGGACGGTTCGTACTTCATCGACCTCGAACCGTGGCGCACGCGGCCCAGCGATCAACGGCACCCCGCCTACCTGATGGTGCGCGCATTCGCGCCAACGGTCGCTGGCAGCAACCCGAGCAAGTTCCCGGCCGACGCCGATCCCGAGAAGCCACTCGCTCTCGAAGCCGACATCAAACTCGAGTTGCTCGCAACGGTCACCGGCCGCGTACTCGACGTCACGGGTAGACCTGTCGCCAACGCGCAAGTCACCCTCATGCCGGGCACCAAACCCAGCGACATGATTCCGGGCGACGACCGCACCGATGCGGAAGGACGCTATCGCTTCCGCTCGGGCATGGAGGGACAGCACACGGTTCGAGCAACACGCGCCGACCTTGGCGTGGCCTCGCGCCTTTTCGACATCGAGGAGGACACACACACCGAACTGCCGGACCTGGTCCTGAAGCCGACCAGCGAACTGCGCGGCGTGGTGGTCTACAGCGACGGGCAACCGGTTGCCAATGCACCGATGATGCTGTCAAAGCACGGCCCGTTCACAACGGATGCAACGGGTCGATTCCTGTTTCGCAACCTGCAGCCAGGCGAGTACCGAGTCACCCCCAACGGCAACCCCAAGGACGGTGGCATCGTGCAGACTGGCAAGGGATTCCAAACTGTCACCGTCAGCTCCGCGCGACTGACGCTGCACTTCCGAACGACCGGTGGCGAACGCATGCCGCGCCAAGACGTGACTGCGTATGCCCTACCAGAACCGTTCGGTGCCGACCTTGCACAGGCACGCACGTATACATCTCTGCCGACCAATGTCCGCGCAGCTGCCTCCAGCCACTTCGAACGCGGCCAGGACCTGTTCGCACCACACGGCACCTGGTTCTGGGTCGAAACCCCGCTCCGCGCCCGCCGACCAGCGCTGTGCGTCGTGCAGTTGCGTCACGGCAGCAACGAAACGATCGGCGAACTCGTGTTTGCCGAGCCACAACTCGACGCCCAGATTCACGTGACCGCACAACGTGATGACGGCACAACCGTCACGGACCTGTTCGTCAGCTTGGAACCGCTCGTGCGCGCACCTCGCATTCCGTACGTCGAGGTCCCCGACATCAAGAACGGCAAGAAGCTGCGAGCCCCCGCCGGCACCTACCTGCTGCGAGTCTGGGAAGGTTGGCGATCGCAATACCCGAGCACGTTCCCGCACGAAGAGACGATCCAGCTGTCACCGGGCAACGACATCAAGAAGGTCGCCACGCTTGCTCGCGGCGGCCTCGTCGAACTCCTGGTGAACAGCCACGGCACCGCGCCGGGCACCAAGCTCAACGTCGAAGCCTCGGGCGGCCGCAACGGCCAAGCAGTGGACCTGGCGCCCTTCCGCATTCGTGACCCGGGTTCACAACGCGAGCGCGAGCACAGCCAGCTGCGAGCGGGTCGCCCCGCCAAGAGCAAGGTGCTGCTGCCGCTTGGTCGCAACACGGTGCAGATCCGTTTGGGCGATGACGTTTGGTCGAAGACGATCGAGATCCGAGCGGGGACCCATCAACGGCTGCAGTTCGACCTCGACCGATAGATGCGATTGGCTACGGGCGCGACCTCTTGGGCGACGGTGGCACGACCGCGCGGCTGGCGATGATATTGAGGCTCTCGAGCCAGCGCTTGTCTTCTGGGCCGAAGTGAAACTGAGGTGCAACGGACTCACCGTCAGCGTCGCCGTAGGTCTCGGTGATCGCTTGCACGGTCAGGTCCAGTAGCTGCTCGCGATTCCAACCTTTGACGTCCGTCTTGCCGAGTTCGGCCTGCAGGTTTGGGTTCCACTCGGAGGCATCCGTGCGCAGCGCCTTCTCCAGGTCGCACAAGAACGGATTGACCAACGACGTCACCGGCGTCTTGTCGAACTCCTTGCGGATCGCGTCGACCTCGGCCTTGTGCTGCTTCTCCGCCTGCTGTTCTTCGCGCTTGCGCGTCCAGCTGCGCACCTTGTCGCTCGCGAGTTTGAGTCCTTCACGCGACAACAACGCCCCCACCGATGGAAAGATCGCCTTTGCTGCAATGCCAACACCGAGCAGCGGGTTGGCAACGGCAACAGCGCCACCGATCAGAAGAATGCCACCCGTCACCGTTCGCTCGTGGCGATCGATCTCGTTGGCGATCATCTGCAGTCGCTCGGCGAGCGGCGTTTCTTCATCGGACGCCGATGCGTCGAGCGTGACGTCGGCGCTCTTGTCCGCGATGAACAGATCAACCAACTGACGCTCGCTGCCCTCGCCGGGCAAGTGGAACACACGCAAGCGCGGCAGGTCGTTGGCGGTCGCCACGCCGGGCGGCAACCGGCGCGCCGAGTAGAGCGCGTAGCCACCTTCGACGAATGGCGTCGGAATGAGGAAGTAGTGGGTCTCGTCGCGGTCAACGTCGTCCGACTGTTCGGCTGCTACGACCGATGCCAAGAGCGGCACCTTGCCGATCGTATCGCGAACGGCCATCGCGCCCTGCGTCAGTCGCGACCGCACGGCGTCCCAGGTGTCGCGGATCGTCTGCTCGACGTCTTCCTTGCTCAGTTCCATATTGGCCGCAGCTTAACGTGCCAACGTCCCTGTATTTCGAGGACGGGCCAGGTCCCTTGCAAAGTCCGGCGGATTGGCCCACTACCAGCAGTTCTCATGTCCCTGACCATCCGCAAATCCACCGAACGAGGCCACCACAACCACGGCTGGCTCGATACCTACCACTCCTTCAGCTTCGCCGACTATTACGACCCGGAGCACATGGGCTTTCTCTCACTGCGCGTCATCAACGAAGACCGCATCGAGGCGGGCATGGGGTTTGGCACCCATCCGCATCGCGACATGGAGATCTTCAGTGTGATCGTGTCGGGTGCGATCGCGCATCGCGACAGCATGGGCAACGAACGCGTGCTCAAGCCGGGCGAGATCCAATTGATGAGCGCCGGCACCGGCGTGACCCACAGCGAGTTCAATCCGAACGAGGCCGAGCCGCTGCACCTTCTGCAGATCTGGATCGAACCAAACGAGAACGGACTGACGCCGAGTTACACCGAGTGGCAACCCAGCGCGGACTCCGTGGACAAGAACGACGTCGTCGTGATCTCACCGGATGGCCGCGACAACAGTGCGGTCATTCATCAAGATGCCATCGTGCGCCGGCTGCGCCTCGGTGCTGGTGAATACATCACGCATGAAGTCCGCGACGGTCGCGCCATGTGGCTGCAGGTGATTCGTGGTGGCGTGAAGGTCGGTGACGACGTTCTCGCGGCTGGCGATGGCGCGAGCACAGAGGATGCTGGCGAGTATCGCGTGAGCGCTGACAGCCCCACCGAGGCGCTGCTGTTCGACCTCGGTTAGTTCAGCAGCTGAACCGTCGTCACGGGATCGTCGACGCCATCGGTCACCGCAAGCACCACGCGGCCGCTATCGTCGAACGATACGCACCAGGCATCGAACGCTTCCCAGTGCGTTGGACGCTTGTAGGCAACCCCGACATCGATATCAGCTGGACGCGAACGAGCCATCAACAGCAACCGCGGGTCGATGCCGCTGGTCAGCCCCCAGACTTCAGCACGCTGCGGTGTCGCCTGCACGCGGCCCCATGTCGAAGCTGGCCCCAGCTTGCTCATGATGCCAACAGGTGGCGAGACGCTGTCATCGGGCTCGACGCGGATGCCCCAAGACGTCGAGTTCACGATCAACGTCGGAGCGGTTCCTGGCAGCTGGAACACACTGTAGAAACCGCGTTCGACCACTACCGCGGCAGAACCGAACTCGCCGACGTAGACACCTTCGATGATGCCTAACGGGTTGGCCTGGCCGTTGCCAAGCCCGGTCGTCCAGCTATCCGCTGCCTCAGACAGCATGGTCAGGCCAGCCCCGGGCTCATAGCGCGCCACCTTGACGACGGTCTCAATGAGGCCTGACGACGTCATGTCCGCGTATAGCAGCGCAAGCACGCCGCGACCGTCGGCCGCCGCATCGTATCTGACGAAGCTGCCATTGATGCTGAGCTCGTCGTGCACCCCAACCACATCGCCGACGGCGAAGTGGGAAAGCCGCACCCGGTTGTCTTGCGAGTATGCCAACGCAACCGTGCCGTCGGCCTGGATGCATGGCTCATCCCAGACGTATTCACCGATGGTGGTGCCGGCGAAGGAGAAGTTCAGGTCCCCGCGCATCAATCGCCACAGCCCCCAATCCGAAGGAGTCCCGACGGTGATCGGCACATGCACGACTACGTCACCGTTGGCATTGACATCCCCGACCAACATGTTGAGAGGGATCTGGGTCCGCTCGACGCTGCCGTCGAGATTGCCACGCACGCAGAAGTTGTTCGCGATTCGTTCCTCGGTGATGAAGTCGCCATCGCCGTAAGGCCACACACGACGATCGATAGCAACGAATCGCTCGATCAGCCCCGTGCTCGTGACTTCGAAGCAGCGCCGTTGCTGGGTGACGATCACACGTCGACCGTTCGGCCAACTCACCGCGAAGTCGACCGCTTGGCCGGGCAGTGTGAACTCCGCCTCGAGCACGTGATCGCGAACCGTGAAGCTGGCGGACTGCGCCGCAACAGTGACGTTGATCGTGGCGCGCCGTGGCAGTTCTTGCGTGGGCGTCCACCGCCACTCGAGCGACGTGCCGACCTGCGCCAGCGTCCCGGGCAGAACGTTGCCGCCGTCCGTCACGACCACATCGCTCGGCAGCAGCTCCGTGCTATCCGACGACAACACGATCGTGATCGGCACCGACGGCTCGACGTCCGTCGCGCCATCGACAGGTTCGATGACGGCGATGCTCGGTGCGACCCGCGGCGCCGGTGGCGCCGAGCTGGAACCACCACTGCAGGCGGCCATCACGAGGACAACGCATGTAGCGATCATCGCCGCGCTGTTCTCCCGTTGGACCCGACCTGTGAGCATGGCCGCCAATTATCACAGAACGCCGCAGCAGCCGCACCCCCCAACATCTCTGGAGGATCACCCCCAGACGGGTCGGCCGCAAAAAGTCGACGGCATCGGGGCATGGAACCTGACATCGTACAGGCTGCCAAGCTCCAACACGTGCCTCGCGACTCGATCCAGTAGAGTCGCGACCACCTCGGCCGTTCGTGATGCGCTCCACCCTATCGACATTGCTGGCGTTGCTCCTCGTTGCCGGCGGCCTCACGTACTGGCTTCTCAAGGCCGACGCCGTGCGCCCGCCGACCGACAACCAGGCGACGCAGCAGACACCGTCGCAGCCGACCGGCGCCACGACGACACCAACCAACGGCGCCCGCGTCGCAGCATCCGAGCAACCCATCGAGAGGCTCGACACGGCACCGAGCAAGGATCACCGACCGCACGCGGCCGATGCCACGTGGGCGGACATCCAGGTCGTCGACACAGCCGGTGCACCGATCCCCAACGCGACGATCCACTGGTACGACGACAAGGCCGGCGGACTGCTCGAAGCCAATCTAGAACTGGACGGGGTCGAGCGGATGATGATCTTCCGCCAACCGTGTGAGCTCGCGCGTCGCCATGGCTGGATGGTGCAAGCGGATGCAAACGGCAAGGCGCGCATCACGATGTTCGACCCGACCTACGTTGCGGGCACGGCACCCAATCTCTTTGGCTACATCGAACTCGACCCGAGTACACCGACACCCGACGGCTGCCACCGTTTGGTGCTCGCGCCGGATTCGAACCTCACGTTGCTCGTGCTCGACGAACAGGACCAGCCGTGCAGTGGCGTGCCGGTGACACTTGCAGTGCTCGACGAAGACGCGGCGCTGCTCGGCAACTACGGCCTCAACGCGATGGCTCGGACGAATGACGACGGCATCGCCGTCATCAAGCACTTGCTCGAGTGGCGTCGGTTGATGTTCGACAACCCGGAGTTTGCGAACGTTCCACGGCAGGCGAACGCCTTCCTTATGCTGCCGCAGCACAACGAGCCGGGGCCGATGATCGACCTCGTGAACCCGCCGACCGACACGGTTGTGTTGCGCATGCCAACGTGCGGCACGGTGAAGGCGCGCGTCGAACTGCCTGGCTTGCCGCGCGTCAACAACCACGAGATGGTCTTGACCGGCGACAGCAGCAGTCGCTTCAACGGCTACGTCGTCAAACTGCCTGCGGATGACGGCTGGACGTGGTTTCGATACGTTCCGATCCAGAAGCGTTTCCGGGTCAACTCGCTCGCAGCGCGCAACATCGGCGAAGAGTTCGATGGCCCGGCCGCACGCGGCGATGTCGTCGAAGTCGTCATCTCGCAACCGAAGAACGTGATCTTCCTGCGCGTGCACATGGTGGACCATGACGGGGAGCCGGTCGCCAAGAAGGTGCTGACAGCGAAACTGAAGGGCCAGCACGTAAGGACCTACACCCAGTTCACGACGGATGACAACGGCGACGCGCTGCTCTCGATGCCGTTCGATCCGGAGGCCGATCTCGTAGCGATCGAATCCGGCACGATCAACGTCATCGGCGCCAGCACCGGCTATGGCACGGCGACGATCAAGCCGATGGCGCTGCGACCCGGTGTGTTTGATCTCGGCGACCTCGTGCTCGAACGCGGCAAGCTGGTGGCTGCCGGCCGACTGATGGCGGGTAGTGAGCCTTACATCAAACCGATCAGTGTCGCAGTGCAGACGTTCCAGGCGACGGCCGAACCGCCCCCACCGCGCTGGCGAACGGTGCACAAGTGTGTCGCGACGATTGCCGGCGGTCGCTTCGAAGTGCACGCCAAACTGCCAGCCGGCGAACACCGCCTCTACTTCCACGGGTTGCACAACCAGCCGGTTGAGCCTGTGCCGTTCCGAATCGGCCAACAGGACCTCGTGGTGCAGATTCCAGTCGGCCACGCCGTATCCGCGAGCTACCTGCTACCGGGCGGCATCGATGCCGACGATGTGCAGTGTCGGCTGGTGCCGACGGCGGCCGTTGGCCCGATCAGCAACAGTCTCGCCGAACGTTTGCAGAGCTACCCGGACCGCATCCAAGGCGAACGTTGCGCCGTTCGGTGGCATGGCTTGCCAGCTGGCACGTACTCGCTCGAACTGTCGCTGTGGGCGCAACCCAAGCCGATGGTTGTCATCAAAGACATCGCGGTGCCACCACCGCCAGCCGGTGACGCTCGCCTGATCGACATCGATCTTCGCAAACTCGTGCAAGTCGTGACCGTCAACCTGCTCGATCCCAACGGCAAACCACTCGATGGTTACGGCGCGTTGTTCTCGCCGGAGCAAATGGTCGCCGGCAAGTGGCGCGGCCATTCCGTCTTCGGCACGACGACGCGGTTGCTGCTGCCGCCGGGTCCGGTCGACCTCGTCGCGGCGATCGAGGGTTACCAACAGGCACCCGTGCGCGGTGCCGGACCGCAGCTGATCGTGAGGATGTTTCCGTGGCCAACGGTCACGTTCCGCCTGGCCGAGCCCCCCAAACTGCCGGGCAAGCTGAAGGTGCTGATGCAGCTCGAAGGCACGACGAAGGTCGACGAGAGTTGGTTTGGCCCCAACTCCGAAGACAGCCTTGCGGCGTTGGTTGGCAGTGAGTTCCGGCCGTGGCCGCTGGAGAACAACAAGCTCCGCCTACAGATCGGCGATGGCGCGCACCGCCTGCGCATCTTCGTCGGCACCATGCGGCGATTCGTCGAAGTCGAAGGAGCCACCCCGACTCAGGTTCTCCCGACCGAACGCAACGTCATGGTTACGGTCCCGCAGGCCAGCTGGCAGGCCGCAATCGACGCGATTGGCAAGTAGCTCCGGCAATCGCCCTTGCCTGCGATCACCGTTCGCCGCACGATGCGCCGCCGCACCGTGACCGACACCCCCATCAAGAAAGTCTGGATCGAAGAGGGCTGCATCTCCTGCAAGCTCTGCGAAGACATCGTCCCGCAAGTCTTCGAGGTCCCCGACGACGAAGACTGCATCGTCAAACCCGACGCCGGCCCTCACTTCGCCCCACTCGACGAAGACATCGAGCAGGCCAAGAACGACTGCCCCGTCGAAGTCATCCAAGTCGAACGCGAGTAGTACGGTGCCTGGACCATTTTCACCTCATTCGCCGCGCGCGTGCGCGCGGCGAATGAGGTGAAAATGGTCCAGGCACCGTACGATCAGTTCGTGACGGAGACGTTGAAGTACTTGGCGGCCGGGTGGTGGCAGATGACGGCCGACGTGCTCTGTTCGGGATCGAGTTGGAACTCTTCGCTGAGGGAGACGCCGATGCGTGACGCTTCGAGCAGCGCGAGGAGCTTGTCCTGGTCCTCGATGTTGGGGCACGCCGGGTAGCCGAACGAGTAGCGGCTGCCTTGGTACTTCTGCTTGAAGAGGTCGCCGATGTCCGGCGCGTCTTCGGAAGCGATGTCGAGTTGCTGGCGCATGCGCTTGTGCCAGTATTCGGCGAGCGCTTCGGCACCTTCGACCGAGAGGCCGTGGAAGTGCAGGTACTCGTCGTAGCGGTTCTCGCGGAACAAGCGCTCACTCTCTTCGGTCGCAACCGCTCCCATCGTGACGAGTGAGAAGCCGACGACGTCGAGTTGGCCACTGTCCTTCTTGCGGAAGAAGTCGGACAGGCACAGGCGGCGACCGCCGGGTTGGCGCGGGAAGTTGAAGCGACTGATCTCGGTCTTGCGATCCTTGGGATCGAGCACGACGAGCGAGTTCTTCTCGCTGTAGCACGGCCAGTAGCCGTAGACCACACGCGGCTCGAGCGACTTGTCGGTGCGCACCTTCTTGACGAGTTCGCGGAAGCGCGGCTCGACCGTCTTGTCGATGAACTTGTCGTAAGCCGCCTGCTCGCGCTTGCCCTGCTTGTATTGCCACTGCAGACGGTAGAGCGCCTTCTTGTTGACGTATTGCAGCACCGTGCCGAGGTCGAGTTCTTCGGGCGTCACGACGGACGGCCCCCAGAACGGCGGCTCCGGCACTTCGGGCGACGGCTCGACACCGCTGTCGGCATACTCCGTGAAGGCGTGCTTGAGCATCTCGTCCTTCTCGGCGCGTGTCATGCGACGGTGACTGGTGATGCGCTTGTTGGCACCACTGCCAACAACGGTCACACCTTCGGCAACCGGCGAATGCGTCATCGGCTTGGCCTTCGCGCGACCGGTCAGCTCATCCATGATGTGCAGACCCGAGAACGCATCCTGGCCGTAGAAGACCTTGCCGGTCGAGTAGGCCGAACTGAGATCCTGCTCGACGTAGGCGCGGTTGAGCGCTGCACCACCGCAGATGACTGGCGTGTCGAGGCTGCGCGAGCTCATCAGCTCGAGGTTCTCCTTCATGACCACCGTCGACTTGACGAGCAGGCCACTCATGCCGATCGCGTCGGCCTTGTGCTCCTTCGCCGCTTCAAGGATCAGCTCCGCAGCCACCTTGATGCCAAGGTTGACGACCTTGTAGCCGTTGTTGCTGACAACGATGTCGACGAGGTTCTTGCCGATGTCATGCACGTCGCCGCGAACGGTCGCGAGCACCATGACACCCTTCTCTTCGCCATCGACCTTCTCCATGAACTGCTCGAGGTGCTTCACCGCGGCCTTCATCGCCTCGGCGCTCTGCAACACGAACGGCAACTGCATCTCGCCGGCACCAAACAGCTCACCGACGACCTTCATGCCTTCGAGCAGGATGTCGTTGATGATCTCGAGCGGCGAGTGACTCTCGCGCGCCTCGTCGAGGTGCTTGTCGATGTTGATCTTGTTGCCGTCGATGATGCGCTTCTTGAGCCGCTCCTCGACGCTCAGCGTCATCTCGTCGGCACCGGAGCCCGTCTCGATGCGTTTGGCACCGGCGAAGCGCTCCATGAACTTGAACAACGGGTCGTAGCCTTCGCTGCGACGGTCGTAGATCAGATCGAGCGTGACCTTCTTGTCGTCGTCATCCAGCTTATGCGTCGGGATGATCTTGCTCGCGTGCACGATCGCCGAATCGAGGCCGTGCTTGATCGCTTCGGCCATGTAGACCGAGTTGAGGATCTGACGCGGATACGGATCGAGACCGAAACTGATGTTGCTCAAGCCAAGGATCGTGCGCACCCCCGGCATGTTCTTCTTGATGAGCTCGATGCCCTTCAACGTCTGGACGCCGGCATCGCGCGACGCTTCGTCACCAGAACCGATCGTGAACGTCAACGGGTCGAAGATCAGGTCGCCCGGGTTCATCCCGTGGCGGTTGACGACGATGTCGTAGAGACGCTGGGCGACCTCGAGCTTGCGATCGGCGGTCTTCGCCATGCCGTCTTCGTCAATCGTCAACGCGACGAACATCGCCCCGTAACGACGCGCCAGCTTGCACAGTTCGTCGGCCTTGCCTTCGCCGTCTTCGAGGTTGATCGAGTTGATGATCGCGCGGCCAGGAACGGCATGCAGCGCCTTCTCGACAACGTCGATCTGCGTGCTGTCGATCATCACCGGTGCCGTGACCTGCTGCACCATCGGCCGCAGCAGCTGCAGCATGTCGGCAGCCTCATCGCGGCCGACGTAGGCCGAACAGATGTCGAGCACGTGCGAACCTTCGTGCACCTGCTCCTTGGCCATGTGCAACATGCCCTCGACATCACCCGCCAACATCAGCTCGCGGAACTTCTTGCTGCCGTTGGCATTCGTGCGCTCACCAACGATCAACGGACCAGTGTCTTGATCGAGGCTGGTCGAATGGAACAACGACGCAAGCTGCGGCTCGTAGAACGTCGGACGCGCCTTCGGCACCAGACCCTTGATCGCATCCGCCATCGCGGAGACGTGCTCCGGCGTCGTGCCGCAACAGCCACCAACAACGGCGATGCCATGCTCTTCGACGAAGCGCGCCTGGAACGACGCGAGCTCCTTCGGCGTCAAGTCGTAGACCGCGTTGCCGCCGACGTTGCGCGGCAAGCCGGCGTTCGGCATGACCATGATGTGGCGCGTCGTCGTCTTGCCGAGGTGGCGCACCGACTCCTGCATCAGGTCGGGACCCGTCGCGCAGTTGAGGCCGATGACGTCGACCGGCAATGCTTCGAGCGTCGTCACGGCGCCGGCAATGTCGGTGCCAACCAGCATCGTGCCGGTCGTCTCGATCGTGACCGTGCAGAAGATCGGTACTTCGCGACCGAGCTCCTCCATCGCGTCGCGCGAGGCGATCACAGCGAGCTTGACCTGCAGGATGTCCTGGCACGTCTCGATGTTGAGGCAGTCCACGCCACCGGCGATCAACCCCTTCGCGTAGATCTTGTAGGACTCAAACAGTTCGTCGGCGTCGATGTGACCGATCGTCACGAGCTTGGTGCCCGGCCCCATCGAGCCCGCAACGAAGCGCGGCTTCTCGGGCGTCGACAATCGATCGGCAACGCGGCGCGCCAGCTTGGCCGCCATCTCGTTGAGCTCAAACGAACGTTCGCCAATGTCGAACTCGTCGAGCACGTAGGACATGCCGCCGAACGTGTTCGTCTCGACGACGTCGGCACCAGCCTTGTAGTAGCGCTCGTGAATCGCCTCGATGACGTCGGGGCGAGTCTCGACGAGCAACTCGTTACAGCCCTCGAGGCCGTTGAAGTCGTCGAGCGTCAGGTTGGCGGCGTGAATCTGCGTCCCCATGCCACCGTCGAACACGAGAACGCGTTCGGTCAGTGCTTGCAGGATCGGGAACTGCTTTTGACGGGCGAGGGGGTCGAATCGAGCGGTCATTGAGGGAATCCGCGCAGCACCATACGCCCCATACCCCATGGCTCGCACGGCTTTCTGCCCCAAGAGCGCGCAATCGGCGGGGTCATTGCCGGCGCGAACCGGGTTCGACTTCGAGTGGTGGCGGCAACACGACACCGGCAAACAAGAGTCCCGCGACGATCGAGCCGCCGACCAGCAACATCCGGAACACGAACGGGGCGCTCGACGCGAAGTCGCCAGAGATCGCCGTTGTGAGACCCGAGAGGCCGAGGCTTCCGGGCACGAGCAATAGCAGTCCGGGCGTTCTCACGATCGCCGACGGCTGGCGCAACCACCGCGAGTAGATGTTGCCCAACAGACAAACGCACATCGCGCCGACGACCGCGCCCAGTTCGCCATCGAGTAACAGACCGCCGAGGCGTGCCCCGAAGTAGCCAGTGATGACGGCGAGCAGCACCCATGGCGACTGCCGCAGCGTGCCGCGCAGCAGCATCGTGAACGCAACCCAACTCGCGACGAGCGCCACGGCCAGCAAGGCCGGCGACAGCCCGACCATTTCCCCGACCGGCGCGACGCCGACGAGCTTGGCGGCGACCTGGTCGCCGATGCCGACGCCGATTGCCATCGTGACGAAGACCGCAAGCGCCCCCATCAAGCGAGCGCTGCCGGCGGCGAGGTGACGCATTGCCAGTTCTGCGAGGGCGGTCGTGAACGACAGTCCGGGCAGCAACACGATGATCGCGGCGAGGGTCGTCAGCGGCACGTTGACGGGTTGCCACCATGTGCCCATGGCGCGCACGAAGAACGCGACGACGGCGCACGTCAATGCGGCTTGCACGTCGCCGAGGCTCGGCCGCCGCATCGCCACGACACCGATCAAGGCCGCGAGTAGAGCGGCCAGTGACGCGACCACGACTTCCGGGACGCCACCGCCGAGCAACGCCGCGGCGCCGCCGCCGACGAGTAGCTGACCGATGATGTCTGACCAGGCGCTCGCCGGGCGCGGCTGCATCACTTCCTGGACGTCCAACAGGCCTTGTTCGGGCGATGCTTCGCCGCGCACAACCCGGTCGCGAATGGCATACAGCGCGGCCAAGCGACCGAGATCGTGATCGCCGGGAACCACGCGCAGGAGAGTCGTCTTGATGTCTTCGCCTGGCTCACCAACGGCGAGGAAGATCGCCGTTGGCGTCGCGAAGAAGTTGCCTTCCATGCCAAACGAACGACTGCACGCGACCATCGTGTCCTCGACACGATAGGACGGGCTGCCAAGGGCGTGCATCGCACGGCCCAGCTCCAGAATGAACTGATGCTTGCTCACTCGCGGAGGTTAGTACCGCGGCTCGGCGAGACCAATGCCTGTGGGCCGAAGAGGATAAATTCTCTCCTGGCACCGTACGGATAGTCTTCGGCTAGCGGAGGCTGTCGATTCGGCCGGCGGCGTCGACGATCTGGGTGACGCGGAGGCCGTAGACGTCGTCGACTAGGACGACTTCGCCGCGGGCGACGAGCTTGCCGTTGACGCGGAGGTCGACCGGTTCTTCGGCTTTCTTGTCGAGGGCGATGACGCTGCCGGGGACGAGCTTGAGGACCTCCTCGAGGCTCATCTGGGCGCGGCCGACTTCGACGGAGATCGGGATCTCGACGTCGAGCAACAGGTCGAGGTTCTGCTTGTCACCACCCTGCTCACCTTGGCCGAGCTGGCCGAAGGCAACGGGTTGGATGGCAGCAGCTGCGAGGTCGGCGCTGGCTGCGGCCACATCGGCTGCGGCCGCCCACTCCTCGGCGCCTTCCTTCTCCTGCTCTTGTTGTGGCTCGAAATCTGTCATCGAACTAGTTACTGCCCATCACATCGGCAATTCGGACACCCATCCTGTTGCCGATCCTTCCGAGATGTGCCGAGAACTTGGGTTTCCCCATGACCGGCACGATCGCTGGCTGGCCAAAACGCGTCGCCAACGGGATCACATCGCCCGGTTGCAGCTTGAGGAGCTGTCCCAGACGGATACGGGAATCACCCAGATTGACGGACAAATCGACATCCATCTCGTTGACGGTCTCACCGACCTTCTGGCGCATGGCGCCGGGTTCGAGGGACGAGACCGAATCGCGACCGAAGCGCTCGAGCAGCGGCTCGAGGGCGACGAACGGGATGACGAGGCGCAGGTCACCAATGAGGAAGTCACCGGTCGCCTGGAAGTAGATCGACATGACGACGTCCTGCGACGGCAGGATCTGCGCCATGGATGGGTTGCAGAAGCGGTTCGCGATCTTCCACTTGAGTTCGACCACTTCGGACAGTGCTTCGACGATGCGGTCGAGGCACGGCGCGACGAGAGCCTCGGCGACCGTGTGTTCGGCCGCGGTGAAGTCCTTCGGCACCTTGGTGACCTTGCCAGAACCGCCAAGGATGCGGTCGACGGCGCCATACAGCAGGCTGGTGCTGACGGTCAGCAGGCACGGCTGCTTGAACGGCTCCATGTCAAGCACGTAGATCGAGACCGGGCCCGGCAGTTGCTCGAGCCAACTCGAGAACCGCAACTGCTCGACGGCGACACAGTCACAACGGGTATCGAGACGCAGCTTGTCGCTGATCGTCGCGGACAACAGTTTGCCGGCGCTTTCGAAGTAGCGCTCGATGCCACGCAGCTGTTCGCGGCCGAGGCGGTTGGGCTTCAGCAGGTCAACGTGACTGATGACCCTGCCGTCAGGCGCCTCGATGGGCGCCATCGTAGGTTCGGGATCCGAAACCTCTTGATCGACCGCACCACCCTCACTGCGGAACATGTCCAGCAGGGTGTCGATCTCTTCATTACTCAGGATTTCGTTCACGGGGACCTTGGGGGAGGCTGCGCGTTTCGCGGGGGAGGGTTACTGCATCAACAAGCCAAGTACCAGCACGTCGCTGACCTGGGCTACTGGGTGTTCGCCGGGGAAGAAGGAGTTGTTGAGGCGCTCGATCAGGTCGTGCTTCAGGATCTTCGAGCCCATCTCCGAGCCAAGCTCCTTGACGGTCCGGCTGCGCAGAAGCTCGAGGGATGTGGCCGTAGCGCTGTCCCAGTTCTGGCCGATCAACTTGATGGCAGCGTCCTGCTTGTCGGTCTTCTTCACGTCCTGGTGGACCTTGTAGACGAACTTGAACGACATGCGTGCAACCGCCTTGCCAGTTCGTTGGCGTGGGTTGAACTCGATCTCGATGACGTCCGGGTGCGTGATGAACACGTCCTCGAAGACCGGGGCTGGAGCTTGCTCCACCACGGTCTTGGGCGGTACCGCGAACACCACACCGGCGCCGCCTACGACGGCGCCGATCGCGATCATCACGATGGCGGGCAAGCCTTTCTTCTTCTTGCCCTCTTCGTTCTCTTCTTTCTTCTTATCGTCGGCCACGTTGTCTCTGCTCCGCTATGTCGATCCTTGCCACAGCAGGTATCGACCATCGGCGCGATTGTGTTGAGTTATTCGGCGCTCACTTCCGACCGCCCGGTGCCGCGGCCTCTCTGGAGACCTGCATGCGCTTTTCGAGCACGTCCTGCACCATCCCGGTCGGCAGCGTCGCCAAGATCTCGTTGACAGCGTCCTTGTCCATGACTTCGAAGATGCGCAGCACGCGATCCATGCCCCGCTCCGTCTGCCACTGAGCCTGGATGATCTCCGCGGCCTTGGTCGCATCGAAGGCTGCCAGGCTGGCAGCCGTCTGCTTCAGCTTCTGGACCTCGTTGTCGCGCACGAGCCTCACGGTCTCGGCGAACTTGTCGATCTTGGCGTTGAGCGCCGTCTGCATCGATTCGACGGCGAGACTCTCCTGAGCCAGCTCCTTCTGGCGACGACTGATGTCCTCGGCCAGTTCGCGCAGCTCGGTCTCACGCAGGTCGAGGGCCGTGCTGCGCTGCTCAATCTGCTTCATCAGACCCTGGACGCGTTGCCAGGCTTCGTTGATCTGCTCGGGCGTCAGCCCCGCCGGCATGCCTTCAAACGTGAAGAACGCTCCGGGCTGGTAGTTCACCTTGCCCTGACTCTCGAGCACGTTCTTCATGCTGTCGAAGTCGCGCTCGGCCCTGGTCTTGTTGTGGCCCTGATCGTCTGGCTTGTGGCTGTCAGCTTCGTGACCAGCGGTCTCGTGACCACCAGCATCGGCACCGTGGGCATCGTCGCCGCCACCGCCGTGACCATCGTCGCCACCACCGTGACCGTCATCACCACCACCGTGGCCATCATCCTTCTTCGGCGCTTCGGGGTTGAGAACGGACGGACCGACGATGCTCCGCGACTTGGTCTTCGGGCCCTGCTCACCGTGCGCGGCATCTGCGGCCGTGCTCGTTTCGCCAGTATGCGCGCCGTCCGCGGGCTTGGTCTCACCACCAGGCGCAGCGTGATTGGCGTCCGCGGCACCATCCTTGGTCTTCTCACCGTCCTTGCCTTCTTCGCCTTCACCCTCAACCTTCTCCGGCTCGGGGAAGAACGAGTTCAACAGGGGGATGTTCGCCGTGCCCTCGTGATTGAGTCGACCCGTCGCAGCGAGGCCGCCAACCAGCGAACCCGCAAACAAGACGAGACCGATCACGGCCTTGATGATGATGCCTACCATTTGTCTTCCTCCTCATTCGAACCGCGCGACAGCAATGCCATCTCGTCGAGTTCTGCCTGTTCGCTACGCTGCATTTCCGTGCGCCACTCTTCGTGCTCTTGATCCCGCAGGCGCTGCAGCGTCTTGAGCTCGCGCGCCTTCTGCAGGTAGTCCACGCGAATCGCCTCGACCTTCTGCTCGGCCGACTTGCGCTGCCGGATCAGTCGCCATTGATGGCGCCGCAGTCCCGCTTCCAATGCGCGCGACAGATGACCAACCGAATCCGTGCGCGACGCGGCGTCGGCACAATCGGCAAGACCCTGCGCCGCCGCAGCAAGCTGTTGGTCGAAGCTGTTCACCTCGGCCATCGCCAGAGCGAGTTCCTTGCGCGCACTGCGTTCGATTTGAGAACGCAGTCGAAGCAGGGATGCCAGGCGAAAACGGAACCGTCGCATGTCACCTCTATCGGCCATGGCATGGGCCAATCGTTAGGCGGATTACGGTTCCGACTGCGTTCCGTGTCGAGTTCCACAACACCTTTCCATCGGTAAGCTTGCGACGATGGGCAACGGGCCTGGACCAAGCATCTGTCACCCGTCGCAAAACCACAAAACTGACAATTTGTGTGGCCCCTGGTAACCTGCGGAACCGATGTGCACCTAGGAGGCACCCATGAAACGAATCTCGATCGAAGTCACCGACCAGCAAAGCCACCGGCTGAAAGCGATGGCGGCTCTGCAAGGCAAGAGCATCAAGGAGTTCGTTCTAGAGAGCACGATCGGCACCGACGAGGGCAAGGCTCTGGCTGAGCTTGAAGCCCTGCTGCGCAAACGCGCGGATCAGGTGGATGCAGGCAAGGTGAGCACCCGGACCGTGGAGGAGATCTTCTCAGGCGCGATCGACAACGCGCCCACCAAGCCAGATGCCTGAGTATGTCCTCGCCGGAGGTACGATCGCCCGTTGCGATCCTTGCCGTGTTTCACGAGAGCATGGACCTCCCGTCTCGACTGCAAGAACGACTCGATACCGACAACCGCTTGATCGACGAGTAGCGAGCGATGCGGTCTACACGCCCGCGACTTGCTGCATTGCGGCTACGGTTTCGGCGGCCGTGCGCGGTGCCTTGCCCTGGTAGAGCAGCTGCTCGATCGGGCCGATCTTCTGGATGGCCTGATCCATCAGCGGATCGGCACCTTGTCGGTAGGCGCCGACCGACACGAGGTCGCGGTTCTCTTCGTAGTGCGCGAGCAACTCGCGCAGCTTGCGGGCGCGTTCTTGGTGCGCGTCGTCGGTGACCTTGGGCATCAGACGACTGACCGAGCCGAGGACGTCGATCGCCGGGAACTTGCCGCGTTCGGCGATGCGGCGGCTGAGCACGATGTGGCCGTCGAGGTAACCACGCAGGGCGTCGGCGACGGGTTCGTTCATGTCGTCGCCGTCGACGAGGACCGTGAACATGCCGGTGATCGTGCCGTTCGCGTCGGAGCCGAGTCGTTCAACGAGTCGCGGGAGCGAGGCGAACAGGGACGGCGGGTAGCCACGTAGCGTCGGTGGCTCGCCGGCGGCGAGGCCGACTTCGCGGCATGCCATCGCGTAGCGGGTGACCGAGTCCATCATGAACAGGACGTCGGCGCCGGCACCGCGGAACGCTTCGGCGATTGCCACTGCGGTCATCGGTGCCTTGAGGCGCAGCATCGGCGCCATGTCACTCGTGCAGGCGACGACGACGCTCTTCTGCAGGCCTTCGGGGCCGAGGGCTTCGGTGACGAACTCGCCCACTTCGCGGCCACGTTCGCCGATCAGTGCGATGACGTTGACCTGGCCGGCGTGGCTGCGGGCGATCTGGCCCATCAGCGTCGACTTACCGACGCCGGAACCGGCGAAGATGCCGATGCGCTGGCCCTTGCCGCAGGTGAGCATGCCGTCGATCGCGGAGACGCCGGTCTCGATCGGTTGTTCGATTGGAGTGCGCTGCATCGGCGAGGGGGCGTCACCGGTGAGCGGCATCATGCGGCCAACGATTTCGGGGCCACCATCGAGTGGTCGGCCGAGGGCGTCGACGATGCGACCGAGCAAGCCGGCACCGACTGGTACGGACAGGGCGCGATGGTCGTTTTGCACGAGGTCCCACGGGGCAACGCGGTGGGCGTCGCCAAGGGCCATGACGACCGCGTCGTCGCCGTTGAAGCCGACCACTTCGGCATCGATCGGCAAACGGCCGGCTTCGGCCATGATCGTGCAACTGTCACCGATCGCGGCGGCGAGGCCGGTGACGTGGATCGCGATGCCGCGAATCGAACGCACCTTGCCTTCGGCTCGCGGGCGATTGAGCGCGCGGGCGGATTCGACCGCACGCTGCAAGTTGGCTGGCAGGGTCACTCGCTAGCCTCGCGCCGGACTTCCTCGCAGATGCGGTCGAGCACTTCGCGCGGGTTGTAGAGCATGCGGCCGGCGCCGGTTTCGGCGCGAACGCCACCGGACGGAATGGTCGCATCGGGAACGAATCGCGCCGAGGCCACTTCCTCATCGAGGTCGGGCATGTGCGACAGGTTGGTCTTCACTTGGGCGAGGTCGTTGGGGTTGAGTCGGATGACGAGATCGCCGCGGTCGCTGCCGTGCACACAATCGCGCAAGCAACGCGTGACCACGTCGGTCGGGTCCACGTTGCCGTCGTCGATGGCCTTGCCGACGATCTCGCGAGCGATCGACAGACCGAGTTCGACGGCGATGCCGGCAATCTCATCGAGGCGACCCGTGACGACGCCAGGGATCCCGCGCACCTGATTGGTCGCTTCGGTCAAGAGGTCGCGAAGGACCTTCTCGTCGGCCTCACGCTTGAGGTTGCGCGACTCGAGGTCGAGCAACATGCGGGCACGGCCAGACTCCGGTACACCGCCGGGGCCACGTCGAGTGTGCAGGCGCAACCCCACCAAACGGGAGGTCACGGGAATCGCGCTCATCATCGTCATGGCTACACCATTTGCTCCGCAGCGCCGCCGGCCTTGATGTCACCCTTGTCCATCATGTCGCGAATCAGCTTGAGGATTTCGTTCTGCGATTCGAGCACGTCGGTGAGTGGCGTCGGGCCCAGGTTGTCACGCTCTTCGACAACCATGTCGGAAGCGCGCTTCGAAAGGTTGGTCAGGATCGCCTGCTCGACCGGCGGGATCGCCGCCTTCAGCGAGACTGCGAGCTGGCGCGAATCGACCGCGGCCAGGATCTTCTGCATCGACTTCTTGTCGAGCGTCTGGATGTCATCGAACGTGAACATCTGCTCGCGGATCGCGACGGCGATCTCCGAGTCCTTGTCTTCGATCGCGTCGAGCACGGCTTTGTCGCCACCGCCCAAGTTGTTGAGCAGAGAAGCGGCCGCTTTGACCCACGCCTTCGGTTCACTGCGCAACGACGTCAGGCCGAGGTCCTTGACCTTCTTGCGCATGACTTCGAGAACGCGCTGAACGACGTCGGCCGGCGTCCGGTCGAGCGTCGCAACGCGGTGCACGAGATCGGCACGCGCGTCTTCGTCGAGGAACTTGAGAACCTCACCGCCTTTGATGCGGTCGAGGTGCGCGATGAACACAGCCGCGATCTGCGGGTGCTCTTCGGTCAGCAGGTTGGCGAGGTCTTCGGCAGTCAGCGATTCGAACATCGCGAACGGCCGCTTCGCCAGAATGTCACTGTTGGCGCGGTTTGCGACCTGGCCACTGCGCTCCTCACCGAACGCCTTGACGAGCACGCTGTCCATGAGGCCGCTGACGTCACCGAGCGCCATGCCGCCTTGCCGCATGCGAATCACAGTCTGTCGGAGCACCGCCCGAATGGCCTCACGGTCAATCGCGATCTCCTGCAGTTCCTGCATCGCACGTGTCACCTTGTCGACGGTGTCGTCGTTGAACTTGCGCAGCACCTGAGCCGACAACTCCTGGTCAATCGACAGGAGCAGCATCGCCAGCGTCTGGTCTACCGGTTGTTTCTTCTGGTCACTCACGATGGTTCGCTCAGGCTCGCTGTTCCAACAACCAGGCTTCCAACATCTTCGCTATTGCCGCGGGATCGTTGGCAATCGAACGCTCGATCTCACGCCGCATGCGCTTTTGCTGCTCTTCCGGCGCGAGGTCTTCTTCGGGGATCTCGGGCTCGAGATCCTCTTCGACGACCGCCGGCTTGCGGGACTTCTTGAACAGGCCGCGCAAGAACATCACGACAACAACGACACCGAGCACCTGGCCAACCATCGGCGCCCACTGCGTCACCATCTCGGCAACACCGGGGCCACTGCTGATCTCGACCGGCGCAGCCGGCGGCGCAAACGGACCGGACATCGTGCTGAACGACTTCTCGTCGTCGCGTGCATCATCCCAGCCGACGATGGCTTTGATGACACCCTTGAGTTCGTCCTCGAAGCCGTCCTTCTTGAGCGACTCGTCGTAGAGCACGGCGACCGACAGACGCCGGATCTCGGGCATCATCGAGCCCGTGCGACGTTCGCCGATCTCGGTGATGTACTCCTTGGTCTTCTTCTCGTTCTTCGAAGTGCTCGCGTCCTCTGCACCATCCGTCGCATCCTTGGTGGTGTCTTCGCTCTTCACGAGCGGCTCGGTCGGAACGATCTTCTCGCTGCGGATCTCCCACTTCGGATCCAGGTCCACCTGAACCTGCACCGAGATCTTGCCCGGATACAGCTGGTCGAGTCGATCCTGGGCAATGCGGGTGCGGGCATCGCTGATGTTGCGCTGCATCTCGAGGAACTCGGATGAACCGCCGCCACCTTCGCGATCGGGGTTGTAGCGCCAGCGCTGGCCACTGACCGCACTGACGACCTCGATGTTCTCCATCGGGATCAACAACTGCGAAGCAGCAATCGACGCAGCATTGTGGGCAATCGCCGTGAACTGCACGCCGTTGTGCAAACGCAGCACGACGGCGGCACTCGCCTTCTCCTTGTTGCCACCGCCACGGTAGGCGATCAACCGGGTCGGCTTGCTCGACGTCACACTGACTTCGATGACACCGTCGAGCTTGGCGATGGCTGCCTCCGCCATGTTCCGCGACGCGTTGTCGAGCCGGAACTGCTTGGTCTTCGCATCCTCAAGCATGCTGCTCGGAGCGAGGCTGTTGCCGCCGGAGTTGCCCGTGACGCCTGCCTGATTGATCGCGGCCTGGGCACGGCCCTTGTCACCGCGTTCGACGGTCAGTGAGCTGCCGTCCAGGGGAATGAACGTGACGTTGGCCGAGTTGAGGGCCTGCGCCGCCTTGTTCAGGTCATCGTTGTTTGTGGACGTGAAGACGACTTCGTAGCTCGGTTGCCCGGCGTACCAGACCATCGCGCCCAGACCAACAGCCGTCGCCAGCAACACAGCCGAAACGACCAGCCGCTGTTGGCTCTCAAGACGACCCCAGATGCCGCGCATCTGGACCACGATCTCATTGAAGAATTGACGCATGACTTATTAGTGAACCGACCTCGACAACTTCTCCCATGCGTCGATCAGCTTGTTGCGCACTTCGAGCATCAAGTTGAACGCCATCTCGCTCTTCTTGCCGGCGATCATCACGTCGTGCAGCTCGACGTCTTCGCCCATGACCATGTCGCGAACCATCTCCTTCGACTCGGTGCGCAGCTTGACGACGCCTTCCAGCGAATCGGCGAGCACACCTTCAAACGGCTTGGCTGGACCAACCGGCAAACCACCGGGGTTGTCGTCACCAAGCGGCTTGATGTCAGGCGCCTTGAAGATCTCCGGCGACTGCATCGGCCCTTGCGGCAAGCCAAAGGACTTGTCGAAGCCGCGAATCGGAGGGATGTCAAAGCCACTCATGGTTCGTCTCCTTAGCCACCGAGTTGCTGCAGCGTGTTTTGCAACATGCCGCGATAGGTCTTCAGCGACTTCAGATTGGCATCGAAGCTGCGCTGGATGATGTTCATGTCGACGAGTTCCTTGAACATGTCGACGTTGCTACCGAGCACCTGGCCCTTCTCATCCGCATCGGGATGGCCGGGTTGGTAGAACACGGGGAAGGGCGACGAGTCTTCGACGACGCGCGACACGGTGACACCCTGCGTTGGATCGTGCTTGCCGGCAGCCTTGCTGGCGGCCTGTTGCAGCGCTTCTTCGAAGACCACAACCTTGCGGCGGTACGGCTGGTTCTCGGCATTGCCGGTGCGGTGCATGTTGCCGAGGTTGCTGGCAACGATCTCGGATCGCTGCAGCTCGGCGCGCAGACCGGTCGTGGCAATGTCGAAGCCACGGAAGATGCCACTCATTGGGTCACTCATCGTGCTTACCTACCGTAGATGGCCTTGTTGAGGGTTTTGAAGTAGCCACCGGCGCGCCGCAGCATGTAGTCGTGCATCAGCTCGGTCTTGCCGATCAGCGCCAGCTCATCCATCAGGACCACGTTGTTCTGGCCGGGCGCACCCGAAGTGTCGCGCTGAGTCACCGCTTCCACCGAGCCTTCGCTCTTGCCGTTCTCGACCGCTTCGCGAAGCATGTCCTCGAACCGAACCTCGTAGCGCTTGAAGCCCTCGACGTTCTGGTTGGCAATGTTGTGGATGGCAGCCTTCGTTCTTGCCTGCAACGCGTCGAGCGCGTGGTGCGTGAATGCGGTTTCGCCTGTGGGATCGAACATGATTTTGCCTGATTGCTGCTAAAGCATCGGCAAGTGACCATGTCCTCCTTGAGACGGAGAGTTTGGCGACACGTCAGAACCGCATCGAGACCAGCTGTAGAAGCTCGCAACAGTGCGCGAGACGCCGTTTGCGTCCCGTACGTAGAAAACGACAGAATCGTCCACTCCTTAGGCTCTGCCCCTATGCTCGGCGGCGCGACACGTGTCGAAACCCATGCAAAACCGCGTCGGCGACTGCTCACTTCAACAACCGGTGAGACCGGACTTTTTTCAAACTTCGTCGCCAGATTCGGGCGATCCAGCCGCCGAATTGCGGGCCGGCATCGCCGCCGGGCACGCCCATGTGCCTCCGTGGTATCTCTACGATGAGGTCGGATCGCGCCTGTTCGACGTGATCACGGTGCTACCGGACTACTACCCGACGCGCACCGAGGCCGCGATCCTCGCGGAGCACGCGCCGGAAATGGCGAAGGTCGCGGGCCTGCAGGACTGCAGCCTGATCGACCTCGGCGCCGGCAGCTGCACCAAGGCGCCCCACCTGTTCCCGCACGTGCAACCGCGACAATACGTGCCCGTCGACATCTCCGTCGACCACCTGCGCGCGACGGTGACCCAGCTACAAGAACGCCACCCGGACATCGAGATGATCGGCGTCGGCACGGACTTCTCCCGCAACCTCGTCCTGCCCGACGCGGTGCAACGCGACCGCCGACTGTTCTTCTACCCCGGCTCGTCGATCGGCAACTTCACGCCCGAAGACGCAATCCGCCTGCTGCAGCAGGTCCGCGCCGAGGTGCATGGCGATGGCGCCCTGTGGATCGGCGTCGACCTGATCAAGGATCACGCGACCCTCGAACGGGCCTACGATGACGAGGCAGGTGTCACCGCAGCCTTCAACCGCAACCTGCTGCGCAACGTCAACCAGATCGCGGGCACCGATTTCAACCTTCGCCAGTGGCGCCACGTCGGCTTGTTCCACGAGCAGCTCAGCCGCATCGAGATGCACCTCGAAGCCAAGGAAGCCGTGACCGTCACCTGGCCCGGTGGTTCGCGCGAGTTCGCCGCCAACGAACGACTGCACACCGAGAACTCATACAAGTACACTCCGGACACATTCGCCGACCTGCTCGCCCAAGCGGGCTTCCGCACCGTTCAGATGTGGACCGACGAACGTCAGTGGTTCGCGATGTTTGCAGCCGTTCCGCAGTAGTCCACCGCCGTCATGACCAACGTCCGCCGTCTGTCGACCGACGAACTGTGCCAGGCATTCGCACAGGCACGGCAGGCAACGCTCGCGGCGACAATGGACCTGAGCGACGAACAATGGTTCGTGCCGTATGGCGTCTTCATTCAGCCAACGGCGTGGGATCTGGGTCATATCGGCTGGTTTAGCGAGTTCTGGGTGCTGCGCGGCCCCCATCGCTTGTCACCGCAGGGCTTCCAGAAGGCCGCCAAACCGCCGCAGTTCTTCGGGCCCGATGAGCACTACGACTCGTCGGAGGTCTGCCATACCGACCGCTGGAAGATACCTCTCTATGGGCGCGACGACTTGCAGCAGCGACTCGCCGCCCAACTCGCCGCGTGCCAGGATCGCGTCCGTGCCCACGACGACGATGCGGACACGCGCTACTTCGCGCACTTGTCGATCTTCCACGAACTGATGCACGTCGAGGCGCTCGCGTGGACGCGGGCCGCGTGCCAGTACCCGGCGCCACCGGGCGTGCAAATGCCGGAAGTGCCCAAGAGCACGCAGATCGTGATCCCGCCGGGCGTCGGTCTGATCGGCCAGTGCGAAGCAGATGAGTTCGTGTTCGACAACGAAGCCCCGATCGCCTGCAACCACGACGGCTTCTCGATCGACTCGCACCCGGTGCGCAACGATGCGTTCGTCGCGTTCGTCGAAGATGGCGGCTACGGCCGCACCGAGTTCTGGCCCGACGGCAAGGTGCCGGGTCGCGACGCTCTACCCACCCGCTGGCGGCGTAATGACAACGGCGAAATCGTTCACCGTCACTATGACCAGTGGCTGCCGCTGCCGCTCAGTGAGCCAGTCGTGCACATCTCGGCGACCGAAGCCGAGGCCTACTGCCGCTGGGCCGGGCGCCTGCTGCCGACGGCGCCGCAGTGGGAGATTGCGACCCAGCACGGCCTGCAATGGGGCCACAGCGTCTGGGAATGGACCGCGACGACGTTCCATCCGCACGCGTGCTTCCGGCCCGGTCCCTACGTGACCTACTCGACCCCGTGGTTCCACCACCAGCGGGAAGTGCGCGGCGGCGCCTACACGACCCACGCGCTGATGCACGACCCGCGCTATCGCAACTTCTTCCTGCCGGGCCGCACGGACGTCTTCACCGGCTTTCGAACGGTCGACCGGCACTGATCCACGCCGGGCCAACAACCGCTCGCAAGGGCCGGTTGGAACCGAATGCAGGACCATCCCGGCCCCCGTCGATGAATGCGTTTGACAGACCGTCTCGCTGTGCCGACGCTACTTCGCCGAATTGTCCCGCCAGCCTCCCGACATGAGTGATTCTCCCCGCAACATCGTGCGCCATGAAGGTGTGATCTCCCGACAGGATCGGGAGCGCCTGCTCGGGCAGCGGGGCTGCGTGGCATGGTTTACGGGGCTGTCCGGATCGGGCAAGTCGACCGTCGCACGGGCCGCCGAAGAACTGCTCACGAAGAGCGGTCGGTTCGTCTACGTGCTCGACGGCGACAACGTGCGTCACGGCCTGTGCGCCGACCTCGGTTTCTCCGACGAAGACCGCACCGAGAACATCCGCCGCATCGGCCACGTCGCGGCGATCCTCGCCGACGCGGGTGCGATCGTGCTGACGGCATTCATCTCACCGTTCCGCAAGGACCGCGCGCAAGTGCGCGAAGTCGTTGGCGCAGACGAGTTCCTCGAGATCCACGTCGACGCGCCACTCGACGTCTGCGAATCACGCGACCCGAAGGGCCTCTACAAGAAGGCACGCGCGGGTCAGATCCCGGAGTTCACCGGCATCAGTTCCCCTTACGAGCCGCCCGAGCAGCCCGCCCTGCGCCTGCCGACCGGCGACCTCTCACTGACCGAATGCGCCGCTTCGGTTCAGGACATGCTTACACAGAAGGGCTTCCTCAGCCCGTCAGCCAACTAGTAGCGGACCCAACCGTCCGCACGTCTCGTCATGACCAATTACGCTCTCAGCCACCTGCAGCAACTCGAGCAGGAGAGCATCCACATCATTCGCGAAGTCGCTTCGGAGTTCGAGAATCCTGTGATGCTCTACTCCATCGGCAAGGACTCCGGTGTGATGCTTCGGCTCGCCCAGAAGGCCTTCGCGCCGGCTAAGATCCCGTTCAAAATCCTGCATGTGAACACTCGCTGGAAGTTCGGCGAGATGATCACGTTCCGCGACAAGTTGGTGAAGGATCTCGATCTCGACTTCGTCGAGTGGATCAACCCGGATGGCGTTCGAGATGACATCGGTCCGTTCAAGCACGGCACGCAACGTCACACGCACGTGATGAAGACCGAGGGCCTCAAGCAGGCACTCAACGAAGGTCAATACGACGCCGCGTTCGGCGGCGCTCGCCGCGATGAAGAGAAGAGCCGCGCCAAGGAGCGCATCTTCAGCTTCCGCGATCGCTTCCATCAGTGGGACCCCAAGAACCAGCGCCCCGAGCTGTGGGACCTGTTCAACTGCGAAGTTCAGAAGGGCGAATCGATTCGTGTCTTCCCGCTCAGCAACTGGACCGAGCTCGATGTCTGGCTCTACGTGCACAAAGAGCAGCTGCCGATGGTGCCGCTCTACTTCGCGAAGGAACGTCCGGTCGTTCGCCGCAATGGCACCTGGATCATGGTCGACGACGACCGCATGCCGCTCGAAGAAGGCGAGACCCCCGAGATGAAGATGGTCCGTTTCCGCACGCTCGGCTGCTACCCGCTGACGGGTGCGATCGAGTCCGAAGCCGACACGTTGCCGAAGATCATCGAAGAGATGCTGCGCAGCCGTGACTCCGAACGACAAGGCCGCGTGATCGACTTCGATGAAGGCGGTTCGATGGAAGACAAGAAGCGGGAGGGCTACTTCTAATGAGCTACTCCACGCAACTGGACGAACTCGGCATCGAGAAGTACCTCGACAAGTACGGCGAGCGCGAGATGCTCAAGCTGCTGACTTGCGGCAGCGTCGATGACGGCAAGTCGACTTTGATCGGTCGCCTGCTCTACGACTCGGAGCAAGTGCACGATGACGTGCTCGAAGCGACGACGAAGGCATCGGACAAGTTCGGCACGACCGGCAAGGAAGTCGACCTGGCGCTGCTCGTCGATGGCCTGCAAGCCGAACGCGAACAGGGCATCACGATCGATGTTGCCTACCGATACTTCGCCACCGACAAGCGCAAGTTCGTCATGGCCGACACGCCTGGGCACGTGCAATACACGCGCAACATGGCGACCGGCGCCTCCAACTGCGACCTGGCGATCATCCTGATCGACGCGCGCCAAGGCGTGCTCGAGCAGACGCACCGCCACTCGTTCATCTGCTCGCTGCTCGGCATCAAGCACTTCGTCATCGCCATCAACAAGATGGACCTCGTGGACTACTCGCAAGAGCGCTACGAGGAGATCCGTGCGGCCTACACCGAGTTCGCTGCGCGCCTGCAGGTGCCGGACATCCACTTCATTCCGATGTCGGCCCTCAAGGGCGAAAACGTCGTGCACCGCGGCGACAGCATGCCGTGGTTCCAGGGCTCGCCCCTGCTCGACCACCTCGAGACCGTGCACGTCGGCAGTGACGGCAACTTGCTCGACCTGCGCTTCCCGGTGCAGAACGTGCTTCGCCCCAACCTCGACTTCCGCGGCTACTCGGGCACGCTGGCATCCGGCGTCGTCCGGGTTGGTGACCAGATCACCGCGCTGCCGAGCGGCAAGCAAAGCACCGTCAAGAGCATCGAGACGTTCGACGGCCAGCTCGAAGAAGCGTTCGCGCCGATGGCCGTCGTCATGACGCTCAACGACGAGATCGACATCAGCCGTGGCGACATGATCGTCGCGCCCAACAACGCTCCAACTTTGACCAACGGCGTCGAGGCGATGATCGTGTGGTTCAACGACACCCCGATGAAGCCGGGTGCGAACTACCTGATCAAGCACACGACGACGCAGACGTCGGCGAACATCACCGACCTGCGCTACCGCATCAACGTCAACGATCTTCACCGGGAGACAACACCCGAACTGAAGATGAACGAGGTTGGCCGCATCCACCTGGAGTGCGCGCGACCGCTTGCCGTCGACGCCTACACCAAGAACCGCGGCACCGGCTCGTTCATCCTGATCGACCGCATGAGCAACGCCACGGTCGCGGCCGGCATGATCGTCGAGCGCAAGATCGCCAAGGACACCTTGGAGCGTCGCAGTGACAGCCACGACGCCGGCAGCAACGTTCGCCTGCAGGACAAGCGCAAGGTCACGCCAGAGCAACGCCAACAGCGACTCGACCAGAACCCGTTCGTGCTGTGGATCACCGGCCTGCCGCGCTCGGGCAAGTCGTCGATTGCCTACGAACTAGAGAAGCGCCTGTTCGACCAACAGAAGTTCGTTCAGATCCTCGATGGCGAGATCCTGCGTCTAGGCCTCAACCGCGATCTGGGCTTCAGTGGCGCCGACCGTTGGGAGAACCAACGCCGCGCAGCCGAACTCGCACGCCTCAACCTCAGCCTCGGCGTCAGCACGGTGGTCGCACTCGTATCGCCGCTCGACTTCGAGCGTCAGCAAGCCCGCGACATCGTCGGCGATGGCTTTGTCGAAGTGTTCTGCGACGCATCCCTCGAAGCGTGCGAAGGCCGCGACAAACATGGTCTCTACGAGCGCGCGCGCAACGGAGAGATCGCCAACGTCACGGGCATTGACGCGCCATACGAGGCTCCAAAGAAGGCCGAGATCGTGCTCGACACCGAAAACGGTGACCTCGAGACGAACATCAAGAAGGTCATCGACTACCTCAAGCAAAACGGGCTGTTGAACTAGTAATGACCGCAGAACCAGTCATTTCAGCAACCAACCTCAGCAAGACGTACCGGGTTTATGGCAACCCGTACAACCGTCTCTGGGAGCGGCTGCCGTGGAACAAGGGCAAGCAGTTCCACAAGGCCGTCCACGCGCTGCACGACGCGACGTTTGAGGTCGAGCCGGGCGAGTGCGTCGGCCTGATCGGCAGCAATGGCGCGGGCAAGTCGACGCTGCTGAAGGTTCTGAGTGGCACGACGTTCCCGACCTCGGGCCGGTACACGGTCCGTGGCCGCGTCACGAGCCTGTTGGAACTCGGAGCCGGCTTCCAAACGTCGTTCTCCGGCCGCGACAACATCTTCATGAACGCGGCGATGATGGGCTTCTCTCGCAAGGAAGCCAAAGCCAAGTACAACGAGATCGTCGAGTTCAGCGAACTCGGTGACTTCATCAACGCGCCGGTCCGCACCTACTCGTCCGGCATGCAGGCGCGACTGGGCTTCAGCGTTGCCGTCTCCAGCGAACCCGATCTGCTGATCATCGACGAGATCCTCGCCGTCGGCGACATGAACTTCCGACGCAAGTGCGTCGACAAGATCATGAGCTACAAGAAGCGCGGCAAGTCGATGTTCTTCTGCTCGCACTCGCTCTACGACGTGCGGCAGATGTGCGACCGCGTCATCTGGATGCGCGACGGACGCATGCAGATGCTCGCCGACTCGGTAACCGTCACCAACGAATACGCGGCTCACGAGAACAAGATCGCGGAGGGCAGCGATGAGATGCCCTTCCAGGATCTGGAGAAGATCGACGCCGAGAACAGCCCGCGCGTGCTCGACGCACACTTGCTCGACGGCAAGACGCTCAAGCCTCGCACGTCGTTTGCGCCCGGCGATGACGTCACGGTGCGGGTCCACGTCAAGAACCCCAATCGCGACAAGCTGACGATCGCAGTCGGTGCGATGCGCAGTGATGGCACACTTTGCTTCGCGCACTCAACGAGCTTCAACAACCAGACCTTCGACTTCGAACAGGGATACATCGACCTGCACCTTCCGAACCTCTGCCTGCTGTCGGGCGAGTTCACGGTGCCAATCTGGTTGTTCGATGAGCACGGTGTGCACCGATTCCAGGAGCGCCCGGCCAACGACAACCTGATCGTGCAGAACCGAACCAAGGATCTCGGCCTGTTCTTGCAAGAACACCGCTGGGACCTGAACCCGAAGGTCTCCAACTAAAGGCCGCCCATGACCTTCGCTCGCACAATCGACGCGTCCAAGAAGACTGGCGGCTTCTTCCGGAACCTCAAACTGCTGTTCCAGTACCCCACCAAGATCCTGCACAACCGCTACATGGTGCAGAACTTCTTGCGCAGAGATCTGATGGGTCGCTTCCACGGCTCGATCCTCGGGGCGTGGTGGATGCTGGTGCAGCCGCTGTTCTTGTTCGCGATCTACTATTTTGTCTTCGGCAAGATGTTCCAACGCGGCGACGGCGACCCAGTCACCTACGCGCTCTACTTGTTCTCGGGCGTGGTCATGTTCCACGCGCTCGTCGAAGCAACGAGCCAGGCTTGCGGCATCGTTACCGGCAACAACAACCTCGTCAAAAAGGTCGTCTTCCCGTCGGAAGCCCTGCCCGTGCACGTGGCTCTGATCTCCCTCGTGATCTACCTGATTGGCGCAATCGTCTGCATCGCCGCCGGGATGATCAGTGGCAAGTTCATGCCGGGCATTGAGCTCCTCGCCATGCCGCTCGTGATGATCGTGCAGTTCGTCATGGTCCTTGGCATCGGCCTGCTACTGGCGAACGCCAACGTCTTCGCGCGCGATGTCAGTCAGCTGTGGCGCATCTTCACGATGGCCTGGATGTTCCTGTCGCCGGTCTTCTGGACGCCAAAGATCCTGCTCGACACCATGCCGGACTCAGCCATTCCGGGCATCATGATGAACGCCAACCCGGCCTACCCGCTAATCATGTCCCACCGCCTGGTCATCGCCGGCGACACTCCTGGCATGGGCGCGGGCACCCTCTGGGGCAACCTCGGCGTCGCCGCAATCTGGGCCTTCAGCTTCCTCGTCATCGGCTTCACGACCTTCTCGGCCAACAAGCACAAGCACGCCGACATCGTCTAGCCCGAAGACCCCCTGTACCGTGCCAGGAGAGGAATTCTCCTCTTCGGCTACGCGCCGACGCTCTTCAGAACGTCGAGCACGCGGTCCTTCAACCACGGTCGGCACACGACCAACTCGTCGTTGCGCGCGTTCTCCTGGTTGTAGCGGTGGTCTTCGCCACTGAAGCGGCAAACGGTGTAACCGGCCGCACGTGCAATCGCCTCGGGGGCACACGTGTCCCACTCCTTCAGGCCGATCTTGTGAACGTAGATGTCCGCGTTGCCGAACAGCAACTGCGACACCTTGAAGCCGACACTGCCGTTGCGAACGAGCTCGGCGTTGCCCATCTCATCCGCAAACTTCTGCATCCAATCGGGCGTGTGACTACGACTCGCGGCAAGGCGAAGTGGCGCGTCGCCCGCGGCACCGGGATCGGCCACGAACTCCGTCGGCCAATCACCACTGTTGCCCTGCACGGCGACGCTCGCGGCACCATCGGCACCCAGAGTCGCAACCAACATGCGATCTAGCGACGGCAAGAACACGACACCGATCACCGGCTTCTCATCGACGGACAAGCCAACGTGAACGGCCCAGTCATGGCGGCCTGACGAGTATTCCTTCGTGCCATCCAGCGGATCGACGATCCACGCGACGCGGTTCTTGCAGCGCGACAAGTCACCCTTCGTCTCCTCGGACAACACCGCATCATCCGGGTAGCGACCGAAGATCGCGCCCTGCAGGTAGCCATCCGCGGCCTGGTCGCCGATGTCGCCCATCATCTTGGGCTCTTCCCAACGACCCGTCTCGCGCAATTCCAACAAGCGGCGGCCGGCCTCGCGGGCAATGGCAGTCGCAAATTCCAAACGGGTAGCAAGGTCAGCAGAGTCGAGCATGGTCACAATCAGGCGGGATAGAACGGAAACACGAGCGGCGTCAGGATCACGGTGACGCAGCCAGCGAGCAAGGTCAATGGCACGCCGGCTCGCAAGAAGTCGCCAAAACGATAGCCACCGGGGCCGTAGACCATGAGGTTGGTCTGGTAGCCGATCGGCGTGGCGAAACACGCGGAGCCGCCCATCATCACCGCGATCACAAACGGCATCGGGCTGGCGGCAACCGAGTGCGCCGTCGCCAACGACACCGAGAACATCAACGCCACGGCTGCAGTATTGGAGATCATCGACGTCAACACCGCCGTCGCCGCGAAGATCGTCGCCAGCAGCGCATGCGGTGACTGCCCCAACGCCGGCACGACCGAGTCGGCAAGCAACGTCGCCGCGCCGGTTTGCTCCATCGCCGCACCCAGACCAAGCGAAGCACCGATGACGATCAGGATGCTCCAATCGACCCCAAGCCGCGCATCGGTCAACGTGCAACATCGGGTCGCGATCATCGCCGCAGCCGCCAACATCGCCGACACGATCATCGGGTAGAGACCAACGGACGTGGTCACGACCATGCCGAGCAGAATCGCAATGGCAAGCGGCGCGCGACCGTGACGTCGCGGCGCCGAATCCTCGAGCGACCGCACCAACAAGAAGTCGTTGCTGCGCCCGACACGTTCACCAAATCCTGGATCCGCCTCGACGAGCAACAGGTCACCCGGCTGCAACAGGATGTCGCCGATCTTGCGCCGAATACGCGCACCGTTGCGGGCAACTGCGATCACCGCACCATCGAACCGATTGCGGAACCCGGCCGAACGAACCGTCGCACCAGACAGCACGGACGTTCCCGACACGACCGCTTCAAACAAGCGTCGCCGATGTCGTGGTGAGTCCAACTTGAACACCTGGTCCGTCGTCAACACCAACCCGCGTGTCTGCACGAGATCACGGATCGAATCGACGATGCCGGCAAACAGCAGGCGATCGCCTTCACGCAGAACGAAGTCCGGCGCGACGGGCGCCACCAGGTCTTCGCCACGCTCAACCTGGATCAGGAAGCCGCCCGGCAAGTTGCGCAACCCAGCTTGATCGATCGTCTGCCCCGCAATCGAGCTGCCTTCCGGCACGAGCAGCTCGAGCGTGTATTCATGCGGATTGGCCAATGGCCGCGACTCGGATTGGCGACTCGGCAAGAGGAGCGGCCCGAACACGAGCATCGCGACACCACAGAGCACCGCAACCGGCAGCCCGATCCAGGTGATGTCGAACATGCCAAGCGGTTCGAGGGCGTCGTGCGACAGCACCAACCCAGCAACGACGAGGTTGGTGCTCGTGCCGATCAACGAACACGTGCCACCAAGAATCGCCGCATAGCTCAGCGGCAGTAGCAGCCGCGACGGCGCCAGCTTGAGCCGCTTGGCCCAGTCCTGCACGGCCGGGATCATCATCGCCACGACCGGCGTGTTGTTGAGGAACGCGCTGAGCCCGGCAACCGGCAGCATCACGCGAACCAGTGCGCCACGTTCGCCGCGCGGTCGGCCGAGCATCGCCGATGCGATCCAGTCGATCGCCCCCGTCTCGCGCAAGCCAACCACCACGACGAACAGCGCCGCAATCGTCAGCATGCCGGGGTTGGCAAATCCCTGCAGCCCGTCTTCGACCGACAACAGACCGATCTGCCAGACACCATCCACTGGCACCGGCAGCGCCATCATCGCAGTCAGTGCCGCCATGAAGATCGCGTCTGGCGGTATGCGTGTCAGTGCCAGCAGCAGCAACACTGCGACCAACAGACACAGCACAGCCGCAATCGCGATCGTCACCTCAACTCCAGACAGGCTGCGGCTGACTGCGAACGGGTCGAGGCGGCGCCGGCATGATCACGACTGGCTCCTTGGCCGCGTTCTGCATTCCGCGCATCGCCGCACCATCGTTGGCCATCGCCTCGATGCTTTGGGCAGCAGAATCCCACGTGAACGCCGCTCGCACCGATGGCGCCGCAGCGAGTCCCATGCGCGCTTGTTCGGGCAGACTGATAAGCACCTCACACAGCGCCTCGCCAGTTGCTTCCGCCGACGGCTCGAGCACCCACGGCGCCGACACGTGCGCTCCGGTCAAGTCCACGGGGCGCCGCTCAGCTTCGATCTGATGCGCCGAGTCGCCAACCATGAACACATCCGTTGGCCCGCCCTTCGTCGCGATGACCGGCAAGCCACACGCGCGTGCTTCGAGCACGGGCATACAGAAACCTTCACCGCGATACGGGTGCACCATGACGTCACAGGCAGTGTAGACAGAGGCGAGTTCCTCGCGCGTCAACTCTTCTTCGATCAACAATACGTCGGGCACACCCTTCGTCTTGCGGAACCGTTCGAGCAAACCCGCCAGATGGAACTTGCCGTAGTGCTGCCCCGAGCCGATGCCCTTGACGACCACCACGAAGTCGTGGCCAGCAGCACGCGCCGACAACACCGCGCTCAAGAAGACATCGAAGCCCTTGCGCCAAACCAGCCCGCCACAGAACAACACAGCCGGTCGCTGCCCCTTGAACTGCATCACGCGCGCACTTGGTGTCGCCCGTTCCGTCATTGCTGCGTCGACACCGTGTGGCACGACGTTGATCGACGGCATCGGTCGACCCGCGGCCTTGATGGCGCGGTAGACGTATTCGCTATGAACCACCACCTCGTCAGCGTCTTCGGTGACGTGCGGCGTCAGTTCCTGCGGGATCGCGCCGTATTCCCAATCGACGCGCAGTGCCCACTTGCGGCAGTCGGGCCGCGCCGCCCGCACTGGCCAGCCAGCCGACAACCACAGGTCGGCAACTCCAGGTGACCGCGTCAAGCACGGCAGCAGCTCGGGGGCGCGCTCGCGCAGCCAGGCCAGATCCTTCTGGAACGGTGCATTTGCCACCAAACGCACATCGACGTTGCCGCGCCGCACGAGCGCCTGCGCCGTCGCAATGGTCAGCTCGGAACTCGACGACGTCTCAAGAATCGGCGCTTCCAACACGACCACGGGCTTGTAGTCGTGAAGCTTCGGCAGAGGCGGCGGTGGACACGCTGGGCGCGAACGCGTCAGCTGTTCGACAACGTGTCGACGACCGCGCATGCCCGTCGGCGATTGCTCGGCCTCACCAACCGCTGCATTCATGGCCGCCATCAACGCCACCGGGTGCGGCGCGAAGTGTGGACCGTATTCTGCGTCTTCTTCGACGTAGCGGCCACCGATCGCGAGAACGGCACCACGACCGCTGAGCATCGCGGCGCTGTCAGCAAATCGGGACGCGCACAGGGGACGGCCAGACGCCATCGCGACGACCAACGTGTGACTGTTCTTGAGTGCGCGAATAGGCATCACGATCGCGACAGCATCGGCGACGTGCTGCGGCGCAAAGGGCTCAGAGATCACGTCGATCAAGTGCGTCGAATCACCAGCCCACTCGCGCAAACTGGCGAGCGCCGTCGCGGTCACACCAGGCAGAACGATGCGCAGGCGCAGGCCGTTGGCTTCCCACTCGTTGTCGCGAGCCTCTTTGACGAAGGCCCGGATCACGAGGTCCGTGCCATCCGCAAACGGGTCATTGGCGACGTGCACAAACGTCGTGGCCGTTCGCGCCGCGGGCAAGTCCAACCATGGACGCAGCTCGGCGATGTCGAGCGAGTGCGGCGGGTGCTCGATGCCAGCCCACCGCAGTTCGCCGCGAACGCGATCGAGCAACTCCGGCGCGGTCGAGTCCGAGGCAGTCGCGATCACGGCCGCCGCATCAGGCCACTCCAGGCCAGCAAGCTGGCGGACATCGTCGCGCTCAGAACTCTCACAGAAGATGAACAGCGGCGCCGTCGCACTCACCATCTCGTCGGTGGCGCGCATCACGAGATCCACTTCATCTTGTGGCAGGCTGGTCGCAACCGTCCAGTTGCGCACGCCGTCGGTAAGCGCAATCGCACGTTCGCCGGGAAACGGATCGCGGCCGGTCACGCCCGAGAGCGTCAACGCGCACCGAACCCCATTCTCGCCGGCGAGCCGCAGGAAGCTCCTGAGACGCGTCGCGGCGTGGGTGTTGGCAAATGGGTCACCGTGGATCCGAACCTGGTTCATCGTTCGTTCTCATCGGCACTTCCGCACCACCGCTGAAACGAACAAATGGGCTGTGGCACCGCGGGGGTCGCCACGCCAAGATCCACGCAATGTCCGCCGCCACGTTGTCGCACCCAGACCGCCTTGCGACGACTCTGGCGACTCTGCCGGCGGCGCGCTCGAATCGGTCCGCCGAGGGCTGTTCCGTGGCCGGTCCAGGCGCCGCCGACTGCCGCATCGAGCTCAAGATGGCCGAGTGGCTGGCCTTGCGTGCCAGCGAACGGTCGGCTGAGGCGCGGGAGCACCTCGCGGCGTTTGCGCAGGAGGAGTATCCCGAACTCTGGGCCGGCACCGTGCAAGACGGAGTTGCGCGTGGCTTCCTCGTCCGGCTCGAAGAAGCTTGCTCGCTGGCGCCGCCCGAACCGGCAGGCGCCACTACCCCCGGCGACAACAACCCCGGCGGCGACAACCCCGGCAAGGAGTTCACCGGCAAGGACCTGCGCCGCAAGAAGGACATCCTGGTCGCCTCCGGTGGCAGCCGCGTGCGGTTCTCGCGCAAAGGCGGCCTCCTGTTCGTCGACCGCGACCACGACATCAACAGCGAGAACTGCCTGTGGTTTGAAGCCCGGCGCGACCTCGGCACGCTGGATGGGTTTGTCGGAGCCGACGACGAACGTGCACGTTTGTTCTCGGCTCAGTTCCTCAAACCGCAGCGCTACGTGCAGAGCAAGCAATTCAGCCAACTCGAACTCGCGGGTCGCCTCGGTCGCAGTGCGGTTGGCTGGCTTTGCCGTATCGTCATCACCGGCCACGCCGACGCGCCCAACCTGCACCTGAGCATCGAGCTGCAAAGCAGTGTCCCCAACTGGCGGCTGCGCTCGCGGTTTCTCGGCGTGCCGAGCGAACTCGTGCAGCACCACTGCATGCCCGTGCGCGAATTGGTGACGACAGACGGCGGTGGTTTTGTCGCCGACACACTCGTGCGTTCGTGCGCCACGCTGCTCGTCGATGACGAGCCTGTTGCCGTTCCGGATGCCGCGAGTCCGCAAGCGATCCGCCACATTTTTTCGCTCGGAAATCGTCACGTCTAGATCCCGCCGGGGATCACGAACGTTACGCCGGTCGAGCACTCGACTGTGGCGCCGCAGCCCGATAGGTTGGCTCGACTCACGCCCACGTCCCTCAACCGTTGTACGAACTCGCCTGGATAGCCCTCGGTATCGCCACAGCAATGGCCGCGATGCGCCTGTTGGGCGGTGCGCGCAGGGTCGATGAGCAGGCGGCGGATGTGGAGCCGAGCACGCCGCCTGAGCGCGCGCCAAAGCCAGAGCCACAGCCAGAACCAGAACCGCCCACACCAGCCGTGACCGTCGAGACGACGATCACGCCCGACTCGCGCGAGATGGCTCTATCGATGGCCAGCGAACTCGCGAGCCTCGTTTCCGCGATCGAAGGCCGCGCGCACCACTTGATCGAAGCATCGCCGGATCCGATGCAGTTGCCCGGCGCGGCCGAAGCGACGCTCATCTCGATCGCACGCCTGCGCGGACTGCACAGCAAGTTGATCGCGTTCGGTGGAGCTCGCCCGCCAGCAACAGGCACGACCAACGTCACCGAACTGATCGGCAACCTCAGCGAAGACCTGCAGCAGATGCAGCTGGGACTGGAACTGCGCTTCGACCCACCCGCCGACCCACCGGTGGTCAACGCGTGCCCGGCAGCGGCGCGCGATGCGATCCTGTTCGTCTGTGGCGCACTGCTCAAAGCCGAGCGTGGCGCGACCCGATTGACGTTCTCGGTCGAGCGATCGTTCGCGACGGAAGACCCGGAGATCATCGTCGAGCTCAACCTCGAGTGGATCAACTCGGCCGACAGCCGCAAACGCGAAGAGCTCGTCGCCGGCGAGTTCGCACTCGATCTGGAAGCGGCACGGCAACTGATTCGCAGTCACGGCGGCGAGCTTTCGCTCTCGCACTTGCCCGGCAAGTCGGTGCAGGCGGTTGTGCAACTACCGATGGCGGTGCCGCCCGAGCTGCAACCTGCGAAGCCCGAAGAACAACCAACCGCCGAGAACCCTGCGACAGACGCCGACGCCACGCCGCACAACTTCGGTGGCGCGCTGGTGCTCGAGTCCGACCCGACGCTGCGTGCCGTTCTGTCCCGCGAACTGAAGGCCAGCGGCCGCGCCGTGTTTGCGTGCGCCGACGGCGCATCGGCGCACACGTTCTTGCAGGCGACGCCGGACCGGTTCGAGCTGTTGATCGTCGACGACCCGCACCAACTCGACGAACACACGCCGCTCGCGCGCACCATTCGCGAGCAGACACCGAGCCTGAAGATCTGCCTGATCGCGCCCAACCCGGCCAAGCCGCCAACGACGTGGCCGACGCTGCATTGCCTCGAGAAGCCATTTGGCGTGCACGAACTGCGTCGCAAGCTCGCCTCGATCCTGACGGTGGGATAGCTTCTCTGGCTGACCCCAATCTGGAGATGACCCCTGGCTCGCAAGAATAATCGGGCGCCGGACGAGCACCGGCCCATCAAGTTCACACGTTCATTCACGGACCTTCCCGGCTCCGTCCTCACCGAGTGCGGCAACACGAAGGTGTTGTGCACGGTTGGGATTCAGGACCAGGTGCCGCACTGGATGTACAAGAGCCAGAAGGGCGGTTGGCTGACGGCGGAGTATTCCATGCTGCCGAACGCCGGCAAGCCGCGGAAACCGCGCGACGGTCGCACCGGTCGACCGCTCGACGGCCGCACGCAGGAGATCCAGCGATTGATCGGTCGCGCGCTGCGCTGCGCCATCGACCTCAAGCAACTTCCCGAAGTAACGCTGTGGGTCGACTGCGATGTGCTGCAGGCCGACGGTGGTACGCGAACGACGTCGATCAACGGCGCGCTCGTGGCGGTCTACGATGCGCTGCTCTACATGGAAGAGCAGAAGGCGCTGCCCAACTGGCCGCTGCGCGGCATGGTGTCGGCGATCTCGGTTGGCCTGCGTGATGGCAAGCCGCTCGTGGATCTCGACTACGACGAGGACAGTTCGGCCGAAGCCGACCTCAACATCATCTGCGCCAGTGACGGCAAGTTGATCGAGGTGCAAGGCGCGGCGGAGAAGAGCCCGTTCGCGATCGAGCAGTTCCACGAGATGGTCGCGATCGGCCAGAAGTCGTGCAAGAACATCGACGGTCTGCAACGGCAGGCGTTGGGCCTCTAGGCGGAACGAAACGGAGCGAACATGCCCGAGCTCTGGATCGGATCGAACAACAAGAAGAAGCTCGGCGAACTGACGCGGCTGCTCGAGCCGCTCGGCATCACGCTGCGCACACCCGCGGAGCTTGGCCAACCGTTCGAGCCGGTTGAAGACCAACCGGACTTCGCTGGCAACGCGCGCAAGAAAGCGACTCTGCTCGCCGACCTGTCCGGCGGCATCGCGCTCGCCGACGACAGTGGCCTGTGTGTCGATGCACTCGATGGCAGGCCAGGCGTTCTGTCCGCGCGCTACGGCGGACCAGGGCTCGATGATCGCGGTCGCCTGATGCGGCTGCTCGAAGAAATGCAGGATGTGCCGCATGACCAACGCACGGCACGCTTCGTCTGCAGCCTGTGTGTTGCGGCCCCCGGTGGCAAGGTCTTGGCCGGCATGGAGCAAGCATGCGAAGGCATCCTGCGCACGGAGCCGACCGGCAGTGGCGGCTTCGGCTACGACCCGATCTTCGTGCCGGTCGAGTATGCCAACGATCCAGAGCAGTCGTTCGCAGTGCTCGGCGCCGAGATCAAGGATCAGCTGAGCCACCGCGGCAAGGCGCTGCGACAGTTGCTCGAGCAGTTGCCAAAGCTGCTCGCGTAGCCCGTACCGTGCCAGGTACATTCCGGACATCTTGCGCCGCGAAGTGACCGTACGGACACTTCAGGTGGACATGATTCTGGCCAGGCGGGCGATGGCTCGGTGGAGAAGGACGCGGCTGGCGGCGGCGGATCGGTTCATCTTCTCGCCGATCTGTTCGTGGTCGAGGCCGAGGATGCGATGGAGGGTGATGACCTCGCGGTGCTCTTCGGAGAGTTGGTCGAAGGCAGCTTCTAGTTTGGCGACGTCTTCGCGGGCCATGGCGACGCGGCTCGGGCTGACCATGGAGACGTAGCCGCTCAGCATTTGCGGGTCGTCTGGTTGCTGCCAGGCGCGCGCGACGTTGCGCTTGTCGGCGGCGTAGTAGCGGCCCTTGTCCTGCACCTTGTGCAAGGCGCTCAAGAACAGCCAGCTCTTGAAGGCTTGCTCGGAGCGGTAGTCGAAGCCACTGAGGTTGCCGATGACTTCGCGGCAGACGGACTGCACGAGGTCTTCGGGCGTTTCCTGGGCGAGCAGTTGCGGGCCGGTGCGCAAGCGGATGAACGCGCGCAGCTCCGGCAGGAAGCGCTGCAGCAGTTCCATCAACGCATTGCGGTCGCCGCCCGTCGCCGACTGGGCGAGCACAACGGATTCACAGGGATCAACGGGAGGGTTCATCTACTACTTCGAGGGTGCCTTGGGGACACTGTATCACCCGCGCGCCCCTTCCGCAGAACCGGCTCAGCCGTCGAGATTCTCCAGATCCGTAATCACCGTCACCGCCTCGTCCGTGCCCGGGGCACCGCCCTTCGGCGTCTTCATCAGCACGATGCCGACGACGTAGACACCAGCGGCCACGTAGAAGACGTTGGAGAAGCCGATCGCCATGCTCAGGACGATGCAGAAGATCGAGCCGAACACGCTGAAGAACGCGTTGATCGCCCAACCCCACGGCACGAGGTGCGGGCACTGCTCTTCGACCAGGCGCACGCCGGACGGGAACGGCATGCCGAGCATGAGCCCCGTCGGGATGAGCATCGTGATCACGATGAGCATGCGTAGCCACAGCTCGAGGCCGAGCCACTGCGGCAGCAGTTCGTTGACGACGTAGACGTTGCCCCCAATCGACACGAGGATGCCGAGCAGGATCAGCATCAGGTGCTTGCGACGCACCAACTGGATGCGACCCGACAGAAGCGATCCCAAACCAGCCGACGCGAGCAAACTCGTCAGCACGACGGAGAGCGCATAGGTCGGGTGGCCGAGGAAGATCACGAGCTTCTGCATCAACGCGATCTCGAACAGCATGAAGCCGAGGCCGAGCGCCGCGAAGTAGGCGAAGATGCGGAGCGAACCGGGCGTGCGCAGACCTTCACCAGCTAGCTTGCGCAGCGGCAGGAAGATCATCGCGGCGGCGAGCAGCAGGATCTGCAGCATCGACGACAGCAGCACGTAGTGGCCGATCGGGAAGTCGAGGTGGTAGTTGAACGCGTCCGAATCCTTGCGGCGGTCCTCACTACCGAACAACAAGCTCGACCACTTGTAGTAGTTGAAGAAGAACGGTGCGTCGTCGGTCGCCGGACGCACGTCAAATGGGTAGCGATCGTAGAACTCGGCCTTGGCATCGCCTTCCGCCGACAGCAGGTCGCGGAAGTCACCGATCGTGCGCTTCATGTAGTCGCGCTGCACGTTGATCGCTGGCTTGAGCGCCTTGAGGCTCGCGAGCATCGGCTTCGCAACGGGCTGGTTGCGGTACTGCTCCGGCAACAACTCGACAGCAGGATCCTTGCCCTTGGCAACTTCGGCCGCGGCTTCGAACCATCCGAGAACCGCTTCGCTGACCTTTTCGCGATCCTTGAGAACAGCTCGAATCGGGGGCTCAACACGCGCTCGCAGGAGCGCGAAGTGTTGCGGCTCCGGCACCACCTCGACCTCCGTCGACGCCAGCGGGTCGAACACAAGACCAGCGAAAGCCTCTCGCCTGGCGAACTCACGCAGCGCCTTCACCTCCGCTTCGGTGAACGGGCTCTGCTTGATCATCGTCGACGCCCAGTCGTTGCCGCCCCGGAACACACACACGTGCTTGTGAGGTTCCTTGACGCCAGCGGCGCGCAGCCCTTCGCAGGCGATGTTCGCGAGACGCAACGACTCACGAGCGGCCATCGGCGCCTTCTGCATGAAGCGCGAGTAGCAGACGATGCCGTCCGGGTTCAGATGCTCGTAGAAGTCCTGAACGGCTTCGATCGTGTAGAGGTAGCTTTCGGAAAGTGTGTAGGCGCCACCACTGAGCGCGGTGTAGGAGTCCACACCGCTCATCTGGATCACGTCGTACTTGTCGTCGTGTGAACGCAACCACGCACGGCCTTCGCTGTTGACGAGGTTGATGCGCTTGGCAAGGTCGCTGGTCGTGAACAGGCCGCCGAGGTACTCGTCGTACTTCTCGGTAACCATGTCGATCATCGCCGTGTTGAGTTCGACGGCCGTCACGTGCTGCGCGCCGTTGGCCAGCGCGACGAGAACGTCGACGCCCCCACCGACGCCGATAACCATCGTCTTCTGGTCCGCGCGTCCCGATGCCTTGTGCACGACGTAGGCCGATGCCGCCTGCGTATCGTCGAGGAACGGGAACTTGCTCAGCTCGGCCGCATCCTTGTAGAGCATCGTCGGCGCCGCGCCGTCCTGACCGACCGCACGCGACAGAATCGGCATGTAGTCGACCATGCCCATGTCACCGCCGATCATCGGGGCACCGATGGCATTCGGGCCGACTTCAACCTCGGCCGTCGCACTCGGCAGCTTCTCGATCGTGGCGCCCGGCTTGATGCCGAACTTGGCGCGCTTGATCGGATCCGCCATCACAGCTTCCAGCGTCGCAGCTTCCTTGCCAACCGCATACGGCACGCGCCACTCGATCTTGCCGACAACCGACGGCAACACACCGGTGAACGCCAACCCCAACCAACCGGCAAAGATGAGCCCCGGAATGCCAAGCACCAGGTAGCGACGGGGCGCGGTGAACGAGAAGCAGAACGCCGCCAGCAGACCAAAGCAGCCAGCGAGCACCACTGCGGCCGAACCACCAAAGGCCTTGAGCGCGATCACGCTGATGCCGGCACCAACAGCCGAGCCGACGAGGTCAGCGAAGTAGAGACGGTTGACGCTCTTGGCGAAGCGCGTCAGCGCGATGCCGATGCCGAGACCGCCCAGCAAGAACGGCACGAAGACGATGAGGTAGATCAGGGACAGCGCAAGCAGGTTCTCCTGCTGCTCCCAGACCTTGAGGCTGTCGATGCGAACGAACGTCGTGAAGCAGAACGCGAGCACGACACTGATGCCGTAGCCGAGGCTCGTCCACACCAGAGCACGCTCCGCCGCGCCTTCCTTCTTGCCGAGGCCCGTCGCCGTCAACAAGCTGCCCGATGCACCAAAGCCCAGCAGGCCGATCGAGATCACCATGTAGGTGAAGTGGTGCCACATCATGATCGCGAACACGCGCGTCAGCGCGATCTCGAACATGATGATCGAGAGTCCGAGACAGAAGATGCCGGCGAGCAGGGATCTAGGCGATACAGGCATGGTGGAGGCGGTTGCTGCACGAATGGCAGCGGCTGGATTGTGGCGTCCCAACAGGCGGAGCCCAGCCAAAAGTATCTGACCGAAGCTCGTCGTGGGTTATCGGCTGATCAGGCGTGCGAATCGCAGCCCAAACCACCGGTATCACCGGCTGCACATCACGCTGCCGGATGCATCAGCTCGGGAAACTCTCAGGCGGATGTTTCGCCCGCATTGGCGGACTCTTCTTCGCCCGATGCCACCGGGCTGTCCGCGTCTGAAGAGACCTCGGGGGCTGGTTCTGCTGATTCGGGCTCGGACTCTTCTGGCGCTGACTCTGACTCGCCTTCGCCCTCGGCTGCCGCAGCAGCAGCGGCGGCCGCCTTCTCCTTGTCCTCGCGCATCTCCTCGGCGGTGATGCCGGCAAGGATCAGATCCGCCGTTACTTCATCCTCACCCGTGTAGGCGAGGCTGATGTCGTCGAAGCACTCCTGCTGGAACGCGCGCAGGTAACCCTGCTTCATCATCTCGAGCAGCGCGATCAGCGTGCCGATCATGCCGTAGCGGCCTTCCTTCTTGTCGAAGACCTCCGAGAACTTGACCTCGCGCTTCTTCTTGAACGTGTCGAGCAAGACGTGCGTGTAGTAGCCGACGTCGCGCTTCTCGACCTCGACTTCCATCGACTGCTGCTGGCCGATCTCTTCGAGCAGCTTGGCAAACGCCGACGTGAGGTCCCAGATGCCGAGTTCGCCGAGATCGAGCAGATCCTCGTCCTTCGGCGCCTTGATCTCCGGCGGCTGCGGCATCATCAGGTTGCTCTGACGCTGACGGCGGCCAGAACGCATGTCGAGCTCGCGAGCCAGATCGCGGTAGCGCTTGTATTCGAGCAGGCGCCGGATCAGGTCGTCACGCGGGTCGAACTCCTCCTCGACGTCGATCGACTCGTTCGGCAGCAGCTCGCGCGACTTGATCTCCATCAGCGTGCTCGACATCACGACGAAGTCGCCGATGTCGTGCAGATCCAACTGTTCGAGCACCTTGAGGTGCCCAAGGTAGTCATCGAGGATCCTCGCGATCGAGACCTCATGAATGTCGACCTCGGACTGTTTCACCAAGTGCAACAGAAGGTCCATCGGCCCTGAGAAGACCGGCAGTTCGACGCGATAGCTCACCGGACGCAGGATAACGGCCAGAGCGCCTCATGCGAAGCATCCCGCCGAACGAGTCGCGTCGAATCAGTAGTTGTTTTGGATGGTCACGCCGGCACTCGTCTCCAGGTTGAGCGAGGAATCCAGCGTGATCGCCTGCATGTAGGCGACCAACCCAGACACCGCTGGCACCGGGATCTGCGTGAAGGCGAAGCCTGACGGATTGAGCGACAGCAACGCAGTCGCAGCAGGCGGCGTCAGCAGGGAGCAGTTGGACCAAGGCGCCGGCAACGGCACAACCGTCTGCGAACTGCCGACCGCCAGCACGGCAAGGCCATTGCTCGGGCCGCCGATGATCGCGAGCGTCGCCAGGTGACTACCATCAGGTTGCGGCACGAGCGAGGCACCGAGGGAAACCGAACCACAACCAGTGCCGTAGCTGGATGTGCTCGCGGTCAGACCGATATCGAGCTGATCGAGCAACGCCAGCCCCATCTCTTCGCCGGCCTGCCGGTAATCGTCTTCGGTGTTCCAGGTGACGCCGTCCGGCCCGCGGCCGTACGTTCCTTCGAATGTGATCGCCATGACCGGCTCTTCGAAGTTGGGCGCGTTGAGCCACCCGTTGACCGACGTCCAGCGATCGTGACACATCGACTCAACGAACGGGCGCGACCCGAGCGTGCTGTTGGCCGTCGACCCGAGATTGACGAACGCGCTGCGCGCCTTGAAGTTGGCGACCCACTGCGCTTCGACCTGATTGACGATCGGTAGCACCCCACAGCTCGTGCACCCCGGCGACCAGCCAGCATTGCTGACATGCTGGAAGTGGAACGGGAACGACACGTTGTGCGTGCTGTGCAGGTTGAGCAGGACCCGGATCGGATTGCTGCCGGGGAAAGCGGCCGTGCCCATGTAGCCCTCGATCGCCGTGCGCAGCGCGATGACTTCAGGCTGCATCGAGTTGTAGGGCGCGCTCCACTGCGACTCGATCTCGACCGAGTTGGCGTTGGTGCGGTAGTTGCCAAGGAACACGCCATCGGGGTTTGCCATCGGCACGATCTCGATCAACGCATTGTCGAGCAACACTTCTGCCATCGGGTCCCCCGATGTCAGCCATGCGAGCAAACCCTCCACCATGAAGTAGCTCGTCGTCTCGGCAGGATGCACCCCGGCGTGGATCCAGACGCGCTCCTTGTTGGCGTCGGGCACCGTGCTGTCGGTCAGTTCGATCTTCTCGATCGGCCGACCTTGCTGCGAGTTGCCGAGCGACACGATGCTGCGCACACGTGGCTCACCGGCGAGGCTCGCGAGCAACGCGTTCTTGCGGGTCACGGTGTACGGAAAGTACTTCGCCACGCGCATCGCGACGACACCGGCTGGAACCTGCACCGTGAAGCGTTCTTGACCTGCTTGCGTCACCGGTGCGGCACTCGGCGGCATGCGCACGTAGTCACCGAACGTCACACCGTCCGTCGACAGCGACCACACCGGCACGATCGCGTCGCTGTAACCCGGACTCGCGATGCGGTAGTTGAGAGTCGCGCCCGGCACCAGATTGCTGACCTCACAATGCCACCAGCGGCGCCAGGTGTTTGGCAGCGACGTGTTGCCGTTGTCGTCGCTCATCGTCAACGTCAACGTCCAACTGCTACCGCTACCGGCGACGTTGGCTGCGGCCAGCCGCATGTTCTCGCCGGAGTAGGTGATCACCGGAACCTGCGCGATCGCGACACTGAGCAACAGAACAGGGGCGAGCAATGCTTTGGCGAGACGCATGCAACCAGATTGCCGCACCGCTCCGAGCAGTCAACCAGTCAACAATCGTGAGACCTCTTCGGCACAGCCCCACGCGAGCGTGTAGCCCGAGCCACCGTGGCCGTAGTTGTGCACGAGCACCTGGCCGCCAGCACGGGCTTCTCGTTCCAACCGCACGGTCGAGCGGTATGGCCGCAGGCCTACACGAACGAGGTCCGGCGTCGCGCTCGACAGTTCGGGGAACGCACGGCGAACGTCGCGCAAGATGCGATCGGTATCGCCAGCATCCGGCTCGGTGCGTTCGTCGCCGGCCTGGGCCGTGCCGCCGACGATCAGACCATCGGCGCGTGGGATCACGTAGCACGGCAACTCGCTGGTGTCGTCGATCCACGCGTGCGGCATCGTCGCATCCGGCAGACGCACGACCTGGCCGCGCACTGGTTGCAGTTCTTGATCGTCACACAGTTCGCGCGCGCCGAGTCCGGTGCAGTTGATGACGGCGTTGGCCTTGGCCAGTGCTTCGTCGAGGGAAGTGATCGAGCGCGTCACGATGGGCACGTCGCGCTTCGCCAACGCATCCAGCAACCACTGCATGTGGATCGGCACGTCACACACCGGCACGTCGACGCGAACGGCAGTTGCATAACCCTCCGGCACGTCGGCGCCGTGGAGTTGCTCGAGGCCCGGGACCTGATCCGCCCACCACAAGTCCGGGGCGTCGGTCGCGAACACCTCGACCACCGACTGCATGCGCACGCCACTGCCTGGCTCGCGCGCCAACTCGACCAGCCGTGCAAACGTCGCCTGCCCCCACCGCTGGCAGCGCTCGCGTGGCTCTGCGAGGAACGGATACCAGATCGCCGCCGCCACCGACGACGTCGTCTGCCACGGATCGTCGCGCGTCCAGACCGCAACCGTCTTGCCGCAATCACGCAGCCGCAACGCCGTCACGAGGCCGATCACCCCGGCTCCGACGACGATGACATCCGGACGCGCAGCAACACCACTCATGCGACCATCAGAGCAAGTCGACATCCCCGACAACAAGCGGCATCATCGCGGCATGGAGCAAAGCCGTCAGAAACTGTCCGCGCTACTGCACGGCAGTGCCCTGCCACCACCGCCGCGTAACCGCGCGATGATCTTCGGTGCAATCGCAGCGATCGCCTGGGCGGTCGCCTCTGGCATCGCGGGCTACACGCACGAACTGCGCGTCGCGCATCTGACGATCGCGAGTGGTGTGTTCGTCGGCATGGCGATCATTCGCGCCAAGGGCTACGGCATGCGGTTGATGAGCTCGGCAGCGATGCTGACCGTGTTCTCGATCGTGCTCGCCAACTTCGTGAACTACTACGTGATCACGATCTCGGGCGACCCCGCCAAGGCGAACCCTGGCTCGTTCTTCGATCACCTGCAGGCGACGTCCGGAATGATGGACCTCGCGTTCGCCGCGGTGTCAGTCGCAGCAGCGGTGGGACTCATCCACCGGCGAACGGCCAAGCTCGAGCATCGAGCCAAGGCCAAGATGCTCGCCGAGCGGCAGCCGTAGCTGCCAGCTCGGCGAAGGACCGACGACTACTCTTCGTCTTCTTCGTTGTTGGCGGCGATCATCGTCGCCGCCGGCAAGGTCACACCACGCTGAGCCTTGGCCAACGCAGTGTGCGCCGCTTCGTAGGTGCGCAGCCGACGACGGAAGTCGCTGCTGCTGTTCTTGCCGATCGCCTTCTTCTGCAGGGCGATCGCCTTCTCGACGTTGCCGTTGAGGAAGTTGGCGAGTGCCGCCGTGTCGAGGTGGTTGTGATCGATGCGCGAACGGCGACTGCTCTTGTTCTTCGCGGCGACCTCTTCCATGCGCTGCGTCAACGCCAAGGCCAACTCATCGAACTTGCCGACGGTCGACTTGTTGGTCATCAGATCCCACGCAGCGCTGTTGAGGCGACCCGTGTCCTTGCCAACCTGATCGACGATCTTGGCGAGCGCTCCGCCAGCACGCGACTGGTGACCTTGATCACGCAGCCACTGGTAGTGCGACATCATCGCGCGGTTGCGCGACGGCGCGCAGTTGCGTTCGCGCGGCGGCGAGACGTGGTGATCGACGCGATCGAGCGCGGCTTCGAGTTGGGAACGCAAACGAACAAGGTCCTTCTGGGCGGCGCGCAGTTCGGAGCGGGCGCGGCGCAGATCCTGACTGGCTTGCCTGGCCTTCTGAGCGGTGCGACGCGCCCCTTCGTTGTTCTGTTCGATGGAACGTTCGACTGCCGGCGTTTCCGTTGCTGGCTTCGGATCTTGCGTGGCGATGAGAGCGACGGGAGTCGAGGCAACAAGTGCCGTGAGCGCGATACCTTTGATGATCATCAAGAGACCTCAGGGGAGGGAAGGTAGAGAGGCAGCCGCGCCGCATCCCCGTGATGCAGCGGCGAAACCATGATGATGACAGGTCTTGGCCTCGCTGCCGAGCCCGCAGGATTATCTCCCTTAACGCCAACACTTGGCGTGACGGCGTGAACATGGGACCGCTACGCCACTTGCGCACCTCCCACGCCAACTCTCCCCAAAACCACAAACAGCCAGCCCGAGGGCTGGCTGCCTGTTTCTTCGCCGGGCTGGACTAGAAGCCGCCGACGATCACTTCGAGGGCGTTCGACAGATCGAAGTTCGAACCGTCAAACAGCGCGGCCTGGAAGACCCAGGTCGACGGCGGCGCGTTGGAGCCGCCAAACAGCTGCACGTGCAACTCACCTTGCGCGTCCGTCGAGAACATCTGCACGAGCGCGGCGAGCGGCTCGAGCGGCACGAGGTATTCCGTGGCCGTGATCAGGTACGGGTTGGCTGCCGCGCCAATGCCGATCAGCACCGGCGTGTTGGCCGGACCGCCGGTCAACTGGAACGCTGCCGACGAGTTGGTCGTCGTCAGGTCGTCACCACAGATGTTGAGCGTCAACGTGCCGGCGCCGGCGAAGCCGAGGTCGGTCTGGCAGTGCTCACACTCATCCGGGATCAGGTTGCCGTTGAAGTCATCGTGGCCGCCGTTGACCACGTCTTCGAGGTCGTTGGTGCCGTTGTTGTTGCAGTCCTGCTCGTAGACGAGCGCGAACGCGTCGAGGTCGACGCTGTCGACCCAACTGTTCTGGTCGATGTCGTAGACCGACTCCGGATCATCGGCGGTGTAGGGACCACCGGCCATCGCGACCAGGAAGCCAGCGATGTCTTGTTGATCGAGAACGTCGTCGCCGTTGCCGTCAAACTCGGCGCGGCCCAACGAATCGAGGAAGTCGACGACCTTGAGTTGGTCCGCGGACGACAGCGCCTGGAAGGCGAGGGCCGACGGACGCGACTCGGCGCCGAAGACGGCGTGCAGGTCGATGATGTTGCCAGAGCCAAGGATGCGCGTCTGCAGCGTGCCACCAACGACACGACCGTCGTGCCACAGCGGGTCACGGGTGCGAACGCCCCAGAGGGACGGCGTGCGAATCTCTTGCACGGTCGCCTGACCATCCGCGATGAAGTCCGATGCGAGGCCGACGTCGTGCAGCAGGAAGTCGCTGTACGGCTTGATCGTCTTGTTGCGGATCGCGGTCTCGAGCGCCGGATCGTTGGCGGTCTGCCACGTGCCGATGTGACAATCGGTGCAGCCAACCGAATCAAAGATCGCTTCGCCGGTCATGCCCGACTGCGGCGTCTGCGGCGGTGCCGCGAGGTAACGCTGGAAGTGCGTGATGCGATCGATGAAGTCGAGGCCGTTGATGTCCGGGCCGTCTTCGGGGTCCGGAACGTTGTCCCACGCGGCGAGCAACACGGCGTTGCCGTTGGGTGCGTTCTCGTTCGGCGCGAGACGGTTGGTGAAGCCCATCTCGTTGAGCGACGCATCGCCCGAGAAGGTCAACACCGTCGCGACCTGAGCCTTCCACCCCATGCGGCCAACACGCAGCGGACCCGTCGGATCCTCGAGCGGTTGCACCATGTGGGCCTTGCCGCTGACGTTCGCGCTCGGCGGGTTGGTCTCGTTGGCAATGATGTCTGCATCCGCGATCGCCTCGACGAGGCCAGCGCCGAGAGCCGACGGCGTGACACGCTGCGCGGTCACGTTGGCGGCGGCCGGAATCACTTCCTGCACGGCCGGGTCAATCGCACCGGCTTGCAGCAAGGAGCCACCGAGAAGCGGCAGCGGGTCGAAGCCACCCTTGCCGTCGTCGTAGCCGAAGCGGGTAACCGTCGTGCTACCAGGACCACCGACTGGGTTGTTGTGGCAGTTCGCGCAGCTGATCTGGTTGAAGATCGGGCCGAGGCCGTTGGCTGCATCGAGAACGTTGCCGAAGTCCACCTTGCCGGTCTCGAACTGCTGCAGCTGCAGCGGCGTGAGGCCGGAGAGTGGCGCACCCATCTTTGGCTGCGGGCTCTGCGCAAGCAGTGGCGCCGCGAGGGTGCTGAACAGAATCGTGGTATGGAGGAAACGCATGCGTGACGAGATCCTGAGAGTTGGCATCCGGACTGACTGGCTGGGGACTGGCGAGCAGGGGACGGCCGGATGGATGTGCCTGCGAAGTGTAGCAGACATAACTTGGGCCCGCTGTTCGTCCTTGTGCGAACAGCGAGCCCATGTGGCTGCGGCACTTACGCCGCAGCGGTCGTCAGTTGTGACCGATGTCGCGATGATCTTCGCGACTCGATCAGTCCACTAGTTCCACTGCACGCGCAAAGCGTTGGTGACACCGACCTGACCCGGAAGCGAAGCATCGCTGTAAGCCGACTGCAGGTAGAGCGCCCAACCCGGCGGCAACAGGCCACCGATGCTCAGCGGCACCGAGAAGTCGCCCGAGGCGTTGCCGAAGATCGGGCCGAGGATGACCGGCGCGGGGCTGATCAGCTGGGCCGTGTTCCACGGCGAGGTCGTCGGGATCGGGAAGACGTCGAAGAACAACAGGCCGTTGGCGAACGCCGGCATGCCCTCGACGGCGAGCGTCGTGTTCGGCGTTCCAGCCGAAAGCACGTCACCACACATCGACAGCGCGGCCGGACCGATCGTGACCAACGGATGCGTCGGCTGGCAGTAGTCGCACGAGAAGGCTTCCGCCTTGAACACGTCGATGCCACCCTCACAAATCGAGTTGTTCGGGTTGTCGCTAACGCGGAAGCGAACTTGCACGTTGGCCGACGGCGTCACGAAGTCGCCGACGCGGAACTGGTTCGCGGTCCACTGGTTGTTGTTGGTGTTCGAAACCGTCTCGACGAGCACCCACGTCGAACCGTTGTTCGACACGTGCACTTCCATGACGTCCGGGCCAGACGAGTAGAACCAACGCTGGTAGCTGATGAAGCCATCCGTGCCAGCGAAGTCAACCGCCGGCGAGATGAGGTCCGTCGGACCACCATCGACGTCAGCCGCGCCGGCCGTACCGTTAACAGCACCGTTCTGGGTCACGAACGCAAACGTCGCGGCACCAGCTTCGGCATCGTCATCCGGAGCGGCAAACTGACCACTGTTGGTCGTGCCGTTCGGGTTGGCGCGCTGCCAGGCACCCGTGCTGATCGCCGTGTTGACCACGTTCCAACCGGTCGAGTTCTGCTCGAAGTTGTTCTCGTAGATCGTCGTCGTGCCAACCGCGGCGATGGCCGAGTAGTAGCCAGCCGGAGCGGTCGGTGGATCGCTGTAGGTCGAGCCGTTGCTGCCTTGCGCGGTCACGTAGAAGCGCACGCCATCGGCGCAGTTCGACATCGCCGGGAGCGTCGCCTGGAACTGACCAGGAGCCGAGTCCGACATCGAGATCGTCTGGAACGCGGCGTTGTTGACCGAGTAGTGCAGCACACCAGTGCCGGCCGTGGCCGTGACACCACCGATGCCCGTGGCATCAACCGTCAGTTGGTGCGGGGTGTTCGGCGCAATCATCGCCGGCAGGCCACCGACGTAGCTGAACGTCAGACCGATCGGTGGGTCGTTGATGTAGACCTGGGTGCCGGTGCAGCGACCGACGACCATGTCCTTCCAACCGTCACCATTGATGTCGAACACCGCGACGTCGTGCGTGCCTTGCAGCGCGCCCGTCGTGATGCCGCCAACAACCTGACCGCTGATGATCTGCTCTTGGAGCGTCACGTTCGGTGCATTGCCGAGGTTGCGGAAGATGTGGCAACGGCGGTTGCAGCCCGAGATGTCGACGTCGACGTCAGTGATGATGCAATCGTTCCAACCGTCGTTATCGAGGTCGATGATCAGGTTGTTGCCACCGAAACCATCGTCGCTACCGCCACCACTGTAGGTGAAGGCGATCGTCGGCGAGAACGTCGCGATACCAGAGCCGTTGTTGCCCTGGTTGAGGATGTAGCGGTCCTGACCGTCGTCACTGACGATCACGTCCGGGCGGCCGTCGTTGTTGAGGTCGCCGGTGTTGAAGTGGTAAGGCGCGTTGCCATAGGGCAGGTCGTAGCTACCGAACATGCCTTCCGTGGCAGTGTCGTTGTAGCTGATCGACACGGCCTGCGGGCTGTTGAGCGCGTCATCCTTCATGATGTCGAGCTTGCCGTCGCCGTTCATGTCGACGATCTTGACAGCCATGCCGAACGACGACTCGAGCATCGTCGTGCTCATGCGCGTCGACGACTCGTCGGTGAAGTAACCGGTGCCGTCGTTGATCAGCAGGCGGTCGTTGACGTCGATCGAGCGGGCACCACCTTGCTGGTAGTCACCGAAGTAGAGGTCTTGATCGCCATCGCCATCGATGTCGCCGGCTTCCACCGCGCAGAAGCGATGCTCACCGTTACCCCATGCGGCATCGTCGATGCGGTTCGGATCGTCGTAGAGAAGACCCTGCCAGACACCACCGCTCTCACCTTGGTTGATGTAGACGCGGTTGGCGCGGATGTACTCAGGCTGACCGGCGGTCAGCGTCGTGCAGGTAATGACGTCGAGCCAGCCATCGCCGTTGACGTCGGCAATCGCAACGTCGCGGTCGTTGGTCGCATCGAGGAAGCCCGTGCTACCCGGCACCGTCGAGGTCGTCAGCGTCGACGAACGATCGGTGAGGACACCGCCTTCGTTCATCAGCAGGACGTTCGGGAAGTGACCGCCACTCGTGAACGGCGACTTGCGCACGATGACGAGATCGATGTCACCGTCTTGGTCGAGGTCGGCCCAGCCGTAGTCCTTCTCCTGCGAATCACTTGCGACAAGCGAGGAAGAGGCGACCACTCGGGTCGACGTCTGGTTGGTGAAGGAAACCCACTGTGCAGCCAGATTTGGCGCACACGTGGCGGCCGCTAGAACGACCAGGGAGACGGGAGTGGTGGGAAGACGCACAGATACCTCAGCCTAGGAAATAAGGACTTGGCGATCGGGCCGCTGGGGGACGGCCCGGGACGAGAGCAGGTCCGTTAAGGCTACCCCGCCAAAACCGCATCGATCAACCCACCCGACAGCCCTCCACTACGAATTTCGACCGAGGCGATGCGGCCCCACGCATCGACGGTCAGTTCGGCGAGACCGGAGGGGTCACCACATCGTCGTCGGTCTCGAACACTTGATCCGGTCCAGCGCAAGAGATGACCACGGCCCCGTCTTCGACCCGCAACACGAAGTCCCCCTGCCAACGATCCCGACGCGGCAACCGCTTGTCCGCCGCATGCAGCACTTCGAGCTCGGGCCACGAGCCGTGATCGCGGTAGTGCGAGCACGCGGCCTTCGACAACCGACAGACATCCTCCGCCGCACGGGCGATGTAAAAATCGTCGTAGAGTCAGCCCTCGGGCGGCGCGACCCCGGTGAACACGATGATGCCAACGAACACCGCGAGCACGGACTGGTCCCCGTGCCGCTGCCACCAACTAGCGCGTCGCTGAGATCGTCGAACCACAACCGCATCCATACGACTTACTGACCGTACGGTGCCTGGAACGTTTTCACCCTATTCGCGGCGCATCGCGCCGCGAACAGGGTGAAAACGTTCCAGGCACCGTACCTATCGTTTCTTCGCGTCACGCAACCGTCGCAGCCACGGCCGCTGCATCATCAGTTGCCCGTGATCGAGGAACCGCTCGACGACGAGCCGTTCGGCAACGGCAGGTTCGAGATCGTGGATGACCTCCAACATGCTCGCGACCACGGACAGCGTCGGAGCATCGTCAATGGTCTTCGGCACGCGCGGCGCCAGCAGTGCAACCACGTCTTTGGCACCCGACGCATGCAGTGCCTTCGCCGCAGCGACCGCAACGAACAGGTCCTCATGGGCAACGTAGTCGCGCAAGACATCGACGGCGCGCGGGTCCGAAAGACTGCGTAACGACCGCACGAGGAAGATCGGCTTCACACCGCGCGGGTCGCGCAACCGCGCAATGAAGGCCGGCACCGCAGCCTGCCCCGTTCGCCCGAGCCGCGCCAAAGCATCGCCAGCGGCAACGACGACATCCGGATCCGCGCCGACTTGCACGATGCGCGCGAGCGGTTTGACGATCGGCTCCCCCACCACATCGCAGGCCTGCATCAACTCCGGCCACAAGCGTTCCCGCCACCGTTTGCCATCGGGCGACGTCTTCGGCCCGAACCAGCGAACCAACCCCGCAGCGCGCTCCACGGGATCCTTCACGCGCAACGTCGCCTGCCATTGCTTGCGCGCGACGACCCCATTGCGCACTTCCTGGCGCAACGTCTTGGCTGTGGCTTCGACCCGCTCGCGCCCCCAACCGAAACCCCACCGCATCAGCGAATACCCGCCAGGATTCATCTTCTGGCCGTAGCCCCACGCAGCCTCCCCTTCGAGCCAGATCACCCCGCGCGCCGCCCCGCCGAGGTTGTGCATCGGCCCCCAGACATCGCCGCGGGGGTTGTCCGCCAAGAACAGTACGACGCTGTCCGGCCGCAACTTCGCCTTGTCGATGCCGCGCAACGCCGGCACCGTGATCGCCGCGCCGATCTTGTCACCGGGCCGCACCCAATAGCGCTCCGTGATCGACACGACGCCGTTCTCAGCGAGGGTGCCTTCGACCACGGCGCGCGCCTGGCTCGTCATGCGATAGGCACTCGGATGCGGCAGCATCTCCGGCAACGGCGGCGCAAACGGGATGATCGCCAAGGCGGCGATCGCAACGGCAGACGGGCTCATTGGCATAGCGACGGCGTGGCAACGGGGACCGGGTTCGCAGGTTCCCAGGGTATCCGTTCTTGGCGATTGCTGGCGAAAGCGCGGCCCATGCCTAGGATCTTGCGCCGCTATGCTGACCTTCCAGCAACTGATCCTTCGCCTGCAAGACTATTGGGACGAACAGGGCTGTGCCCTGCTGCAGCCCTACGACATGGAAGTCGGTGCTGGCACGAGCCACACGGCAACGTTCCTCCGGGCAATCGGCCCCGAGCCGTGGAAGGCTGCCTACGTGCAACCAAGTCGGCGCCCCAAGGACGGCCGCTACGGCAGCAATCCAAACCGCCTGCAGCACTACTACCAGTACCAGGTCGTGCTCAAGCCCGCGCCGGCCAACATCCTCGACCTCTACCTCGGCTCGTTGAAGGCGGTCGGTTTCGACCTCAACAAGAACGACGTCCGCTTCGTCGAGGATGACTGGGAGAACCCGACGCTCGGTTGCTGGGGTCTCGGCTGGGAAGTCTGGCTCAATGGCATGGAGGTGACGCAGTTCACCTACTTCCAACAAGTCGGCGGCATCGACTGCCGTCCGATCACCGGCGAAATCACGTATGGCCTCGAGCGTCTGTGCATGTATCTGCAAGGCGTCGAGAACGTGTTCGATCTCGAGTACGCCGAGGGGCTCAAGTACCGCGACGTCTTCCATCAGAACGAAGTCGAACAGAGCACCTACAACTTCGAGCACTCCGACGTCGAGTTCCTGCTGCAGTCATTCGACGCGTACGAGCGTCAGTCGCAAAACCTGATGGAGCAGCAGTTGGCCTTGCCTGCCTACGAGCAGTTGCTGAAGGCCGGCCACACGTTCAACCTGCTCGATGCGCGTGGCGCGATCAGTGTCACGGAGCGTGCGGCGTATATCGGTCGCATCCGCAACCTCGCGCGCGCCGTCGCGAAGAGCTACCTCGACAGCCGCGCTCGCCTCGGGTTCCCGATGGCGCAGAAGGAGTGGGCAAATGAGGTGCTCAAGAAGATCGCCGACGACGAAGCGAAGGCAGCGAAGAAGAAGAACAAGAAAGGCAAGGCCGGCTAGCCCGCGCGCCGACCACTACTCGTGGTCGTGCTCGTGACCTTCCGGTGGGTCGACCATCGCGCCCCAGCCGTCAACTTGGCCGCCGTGGGCAGCGGCGAACTCGTTGAACGTCTTCTGCAGATCCATGAGACGCTGATACTCCGGCACCAGGTCCATCTCGATCATCACGACCCAGCCTTCTTCGATCCCGACATCTTCGTCGCCCTCTTCGAAGACGGTTTCCGCGGGGTGACCGGCCGCAACGAGATCTTTCTCGATCGCGCGCGCGTGCTGCTCACTCGGAGCATCGATGACGAACTCAATCGCCAGAGGTTGCGTCATGTCGATGCCCGACTCGGCAATCGCACTCAGCACATCGCCGTCCGCATCATCGGGGTAGGAAGTATTCATTGCGCACGTTCTAGCGCGTAGGTCGCACGAGATACACGCCCCCGCTTCTTGGACTGCAACAATCCGCTGAGGTGTCCGTTAGGATGCCGACCATGAGGACACTGCTTCGCACGCTTTCTCTAGTCGCTCTGACCCTGACGGCCGTTGGCTGCCGATCGTCGCGGGGCAGCGAGCGCATCGCCGATGAGCTGCTCGACACGACGGTCTATACCAAGGTCGGCATGCACTTCGACACGCAGCGCGGCCGCTACGTGATGTACTCGACCAACTACATCGGCGTGCCGATCTTCCTGCCGCCGGGCACGCAACTCCAGCTGACCAAGAAGGGTCGCAAAGGCTTCACGCTGATGGACGGCGAAGACATCGAGCACGTCATCACGTGGGAACCGCGGCACTCGATGATGTCGATGGACAAGTGGTACGACATGCACTTCTCGGCGACGCCGGTGCCACTCCCCGAAGGCTTGACCGAACAAGAACGCGACGCCATCGCAGAAGGAGTCGCCGAAGTCGGCATGAGTCGCGAAGCCGTCTTCCTGGCCCTCGGGTATCCGCCGAAGTCCAACAACCCGTCATTGCGCGCCAAGTCCCTCAAGTACGAGGCGCGCCGCTTCTTCGCGCGCCGCCTCACCTTCAACGACGAAGGTATGGTCACCAAGATCTCCCGTAGGTAGTACTGTGCCTGGACCATTTTCACCTCATTCGCCGCGCGCATGCGCGCGGCGAATGAGGTGAAAATGGTCCAGGCACAGTACGATCAGTTCGCGCGGGAATGTGCCGACTTCGTTCCAGGCACCGTACGGGCGGATTGCACGGCGCGGGCCGTTACTTCGACCCAGGCGGGGTCGTCGTTGAGGGCTGGGACCACGATCAGTTCGTCGCCGCCGGCGGCGTGGAAGTCTTCGCGCAGTTCGACGCCGATCTCGTCGAGGGTTTCGAGGCAGTCGGCGGCGAAGCCGGGGAGCACCATCGCGACACGTTGCTTGGTCTTCGCGAGTTCGACCACGTACTCGTCGGCGTAGGGCTGCAGCCATGGTTCGTCGCCGAACCGCGACTGGAACACCATCTCCCATTGTTCACGTGGTAGTCCCAACTCCTCGGCCAACAAGACCGCGGTCGCGCCGCAGTGCTCGAGGTAAGGGTCGCCCTTCGCGACGTAGGCTTCGGGCAAGCCGTGGAAGCTGAACACGTAGAACTGTACGTCCTTGCCAGCCACCGACGCGCGCACTCGCTGCGCCAACGCCTGGATGTAGCCAGGGTCATCGTAGAGCGGACCGACGAACTGCAGCGCCGGCGCATCACGGCGCAAACCGGCGATGCGCGCCGCCTCGGCCTGCAACGTGCCCGTCGTTGTGTTGCTCGCTTGCGGAAACATCGGCGCCACGATCACGTTTTCGCAACCCGCGTCGCGTAGCGAGTCGATCCCGGCAGCGAGACTCGGATTGCCGTAGCGCATCGCCAAGCAGACTTCGAAGTCCTCACCGAGTTGCGTCCGCAGCGCATCACAGAACGCCTGGCTGTTGGTCAGTAGCGGCGAGCCTCCCTCGGTCCAGACACGCTGATAGGCGCGCGCCGACCGCGGACCACGCAGCGGCAGGATGATGCCGTTGAGAATCAGGAACCACAGCCACCGCCAGACTTCGACAACGCGATTGTCCCACAAGAACTGCCGCAGGTAGCGACGCACAGCAGCGGTTGTCGGGGCGTCAGGTGTGCCGAGGTTGGCAACCAGCACACCGACCTTGCGCCGCGGTCGCACCTGGTTCGCTTCAACGCGCGTCGGCAACGGCGGCGGGATCACGCGGAAGTAGGCCCACGAACTGACGAGCATCGCTGCGCCGATGCCCGCGTAGATCGCGGCGATCGGTGCCCATGAGAACCATCCGGCTGCCGCGCCACCACGCAGCAACATGCCGAGGCCGATCATCAACACGACGAGCATCCAGGTCTTCGCCGTGAAGACGTTCCAGATGCGCGCGTTACTCAGTGCTTCGATGCGCGCGCGGTTGCGACGCGCGGTCTTGCTGAGCACGAACTTGCCTTTGCCCGCACCGAGCAAGGCGCCGACGACCAACGATACGATCGTCGTCACCCAGCCGGACTGCTCACTGGCGGCCTGCACCATCGGCACACTGCGCGTGAGCAACATGCCGCCAACCAGCACCCAGATGATGCCGGCGAACGTCTTCAGATGGCGCGGTGCAATCCTCACGACAGCGCCACCTCAGCTTCGGTTGTGATCACCGGCGTTGCGAGGCCGGCGTCGGAGCCAAGCTGCGCGGTGACCGCGACACCCTTGTAGCTGTTGCCGCACAGGTCGAGCCCCGGTAGATCCGTGAGCATCGTCGTGATGCGTTGCAGGCGCGTATCGTGGCCGAGTTCGTACTGTGGGATCGCCGAACGACAACGCACGACGTGCGTGAAGCTCGGTTCGATCGTTGCACCGGTGTGCTGCGACACCGTTTGCAAGGCCGACTCGATGAGCTTTGCGTCGTCGAAGTCGACGGCGTCCGGATGGCGAGCACCCCCGATCATGACGCGCAGCAACAACTGCCCAACTGGTGCGTGGCCGGGGAAAATCTGCGAAACGTAGATCGCGCCGAGAACCGGATTGTCGGGCTGATCCGAGAGCAAGAAGCCGAAGCCCTGCAGGTTCTTCTGCGGGCTGGCCATCGGCACACCGAGGTAGACCGACGCCAGCGAAGCGAACGGGATCGCCGCCAACTCGCTACACAACTGCGGTGCTTCTTCCGCCAACAGGCGCGCCGTCACGTGTGCCGGACACGCCATCGTGACTTGCTCGGCGCGCAGCTGCGTGCCATCGCACATCGACACCGTCCAGCCATCGTCGTCGCGCCGCACGCGTTCGACCGGTGCATCACAACGCAGGTCGTCACCGATCGCATCGGCGAGGTGCTGACACAACTCCGACATGCCACCACCAAACGTCACGAGCGCCGGCCCCTTCGGTTTGGGGCCTGCCGCACGCTTTGCCTTGCGACGCGCGCGCATGCCACGCATGACGCTGCCATGCTCGTTCTCGAGTTCGGCCAAGGTCGGGAACGCACTTGCGACTTCGAGGCGCGCGGCATCCCCGCCAAACACGCCGCCCACCATCGCCTGCACCAGCGGCACGGTCTCGGGGCCAAACCGGCGCGCACAGAACGCTGCCATGCCTTCTGGCTCCCCCTGTTTGCGCGCCGCAACCTTGGCCTCGCGCAGCAAGCGCAACTTGCCGCCGAAGGTCAGTAAGCGCGACCGCAGGGCACTGAGCGGGCCCGACGGCACCGCCAGCAGTTTGCCGCCGCGACCGATCCAACGGGTCGAGGCCAACTGCGAAGCAGCAGCCAGACGATCCTGGACACCCAATGCGGCAACGAGCTGATCAAACGACTCCGCCGGCCGGATCGCCTGCGGTCCGTTCTCACACAAGAACCCTTCGCGCCGTTCGCTGTGCACCCACCCACCGATGCGCGAGCGCGCCTCGAGCACGAGCACACGCTGCTCCGGGTGTTGGCGTTTGTGCCAGAAGGCCTTCGCCAGCCCGGCTGGCCCGCCTCCGATGATGATCCGTTCGGCATCCATTGGCGTCTCGTCCTCTCTACACGGTGCGTGAGAACATCGGTTTCTTGGCCTCGCGCTGCTGCTGCAGGTAGGCATCAAATGGCATCGCAACGTTGCGCACGAACAACCGTCCGATCGGCAACACGCGAATGCCCTGGTCATCGATTTCGATCAAGCCGTCCTCTTGCAACGGCGCCAGCGTCTGCAGCGCAGTGCCATAGCGAGCACAGAACGCCTCCGCGCCGCCGTGGTCTTCGTAGTCGAGGCGGAAGCGGCACATGAGATCCAAGATGATCGCGCGCCGCTGTTCGTCTTCGACGGAGCGACGCATGCCACGTTCGACGGGCAAGCGACCGGCATCGAGATGCTCGCGATACTCGTTGAGTTGCTTGACGTTTTGCGCGAACGCGCCCGCGACCTCACTGATCGACGTCACGCCAAACGACAACATGTCTTCGGCGTCTTGCGTCGCGTAGCCCATGAAGTTGCGGTGCAGCTGTCCGGAGTTGGCCGCCTTGACGAGTCCGTCTTCGGGCAACGCAAAGTGGTCCATGCCGATCGCTTCATAACCAGCATCCTGGAACGCGTTGAGCGACAGCAGATACAGATCGAGCTTGTCGGCCCCACGCGGTAGATCGGCCTCGTTGATCACTTCCTGATGCTTCTTCAACCACGGGACGTGCGCGTAGCCGTAGCACGCGAGACGATCCGGCCGGAGCCCCAATACCTGCTCGATGCTCTTGGCGAACTTCTCCGGCGTCTGGTGCGGCAGCCCATAGACGAGGTCTAGGTTGACCGACTCGAAGCCCAACTCGCGCGACTGCGTGACGAGGTCACGCGTCATCTCGTATGGCTGAACGCGGTTGATCGACTCCTGCACTTCCTTGTCGAAGTCCTGCACGCCCATGCTGATGCGGTTGAAGCCGCACTCGCGCAACCGTTCGAGTTGCTCGACGGTCGTCACGCGCGGATCGACTTCGATACTGATCTCGGCGTCTTCGGTGTGCGGATAGATGGCCTCGAGCCCGCGGAACAGTCGTTCGATCTGATCCGGCTGCAAGAACGTCGGCGTGCCACCACCCCAGTGATGCTGCACAACCGGTCGATTGGCCGACAACGTCGCACGGGCAAGCTCAGCTTCGCGCAAGACGTCCTCGACGTAACGATCACCGTTCTTCGGGTCGCGCGCGATAATCACCGAGCAGCCGCAGTAGAAGCACATGCTCCGGCAGAACGGCAGATGCACGTAGAGCGACATCCCTGCACCGTCATCCTCGTTGGCCCGCACCAGGCTGTCCCGGTGATCGTCCGGACCAAACTCCGAGGTCCAGACCGGCGCCGTCGGGTAACTCGTGTAGCGAGGACCCGGTTGGTCGTAGCGCGACAACAACGCGTGCGGAACGACGAGGCTCATGACTTCCGCACTTCGTCGACGACGATGGCGAGTGCTGCCGGATCGACGCTCGGCAGGATGCCGTGGCCAAGGTTGAAGATATGGCTGTCGCCACCATCGCGGCAGACCTGCGCGACCTTGCGACGCAGCGTCGCCTCGTCACAGTAGAGCGCCGTCGGGTCGAGGTTGCCTTGCAGCGCGTACTTGGCCGGCACGCGCGCGCGAACCTCACCGATCGGCATCCGCCAATCAAACGCGAGCACGTTGCCCGGCGACTGTGCCATGCGGTCGATGTGCTGTGGCGCGCCGTTGACGTAGTTGATCGCAACAGCATCGGCATCGCGCGCCGTCTGCAACAGCATGTCGGTGTGCGGTGCGCAGCGTTCGGCCCAGTCCTCGGTGCTCAACACCGACGCCCACGAATCGAACACCTGGATCGCATCGCAACCGGCGGCGACGAGCGCCTGCACCAATGGCTTCTGGCACGCGGCGATCTTGGCGAGCAACGCGCTGAACGTCTCGGGATCGCGGTGCATCAGCGTGCGCGTGACATCCCAGTTCTTGCTGCCACGGCCTTCGGTCAGGTAACACGCCATCGTGAATGGCGCGCCAACGAAGCCGATCAACGCCTTCGACGGATCGAGCTCCTTGCGCACGAGCCGAACGGTTTCGAGCATCGGCGCCAGATCACGTTCGGGCTCCGGGATCTTCAGCGCGTCGACTTCGTCACGAGTGCCGACCGTCTTGGCCAACACTGGGCCCGGCTGGTAGTCCAGACCGATGCCCATGGGCGGCACCGGCACCAGAAGGTCCGTGAACAGGATCGCCGCATCCATGTCGTAACGACGGATCGGCTGCATCGTGACTTCACACGCAGCTTCGGGCGTGTTGCACAGGTCCAAGAACGCGTACTTGCTGCGCAGTTCGCGGTATTCAGGCAAGTAGCGGCCAGCCTGCCGCATGATCCACATCGGACGTTGCGTGGGCTTGCCGCCGCGCGCTGCCGTCAAGAAGTGGCCAGAGGGATCACCGTGAGTCATCGTTAGTCCTTCGCGAAAGTTGCAGCCAGTGCGTCAGCGAACGCACGACAGGCCGTATCCACATCGTCTGCCGTGTGCGCCGCCGAGAGGAAGCCAACCTCGTAGGCCGAAGGCGCCATGTAGACCCCTTGCTGCAGACACGACGTATGGAAACGGCGGTAGAGTTCGCCGGCCGCATCGCTGACGGCTTCGGCGCTCTTTGGTAGTTGGCGGTCACCGAACGCAAACCAGAACAACGAGCCCAAGCGGCAGAACGCCACCGGCCAGTCGTTGTCGCGCAGCATGTCCTGCACGCTGGCTTCGAGGCGTTGGCCGAGTTGCTCGAGCTGGTCGAGCACCGAGTCGCGACGCAACACCGAGATCGTTGTCTGGCCCGCGGCCATCGCGACGGGGTTACCCGACAACGTGCCGGCCTGGTAGACCGGACCGAGCGGCGCCAGCGCTTCGAAATGCTTGGCCGGCCCGGCAAACGCGCCGACGGGCATACCGCCACCGAGCACCTTGCCGAACGTCACGAGGTCCGGCGCGATGCCGTAGTGCTGCGCGGCGCCACCGAGGGCAACGCGGAAGCCGCTGATCACTTCATCAAAGATCAACAGCGCGCCGTGCTGCGTGCACAGGTCGCGCAGCAGTTGCAGATACTCAGGCCGCTGCAACAACAGACCGTTGTTGGCCGGCACGGGTTCGATGATCACCGCTGCCAGCTCGTCGCCGTTCTCAGCGAAGAACGTTCGCAATGCCTCATCGTCATCGAGCGGCAACACACTCGTGAGCTTGGCCACATCCGCCGGCACGCCGGCCGACGACGGCTGACCAAAGGTCACGGCGCCACTGCCGGCAGCGACCAGCAGGCCATCACTATGGCCGTGGTAACAACCGGAGAACTTGAGCAAGCGGTCGCGACCGGTGACGCCGCGCGCCAATCGAATCGCCGACATCGTCGCTTCGGTGCCCGACGACGTGAAGCGCACGCGCTCGACACCGGGGTAACACTCCTTGACCTGCTCGGCCAACTCGACTTCGCCGGCGTGCGGCGCGCCAAACGTCAGGCCGCGCGCGGCCGTGTCCTGCACGGCCTTGACGACTTCGGCGTTGGCGTGGCCAAGGATCGACGGCCCCCACGATTGCACGAAGTCGATGTAGCGGTTGCCGTCGGCATCTACGAACGATGCGCCCTGCGCGTCTGAGAAGAAGATCGGCGAGCCATCGACGGCACCGAATGCGCGCACGGGCGACGACACACCACCGGGCAAGGAGTCGAGGGCGCGTTCGAACAACGCACCGCTCATGCTGGACTGGTTGAGAGTTTCGGAGGTCATTAGTTGCGGAGCCAGCCGTTCTCGAGAGCGGCGCGGGCGTGGTAGGTGATGAGGATGCTGGCGCCTGCCCGGCGCACAGCGGTGAAGTGTTCGCGCACGAGCTCGCCGCGGTCGGCGAGGCCTTCGCGGGCGAGCAGCTCGACGGCGGCGTACTCGCCACTGACGAGGTACGCGGCTACCGGTCGGTCCACGGCACCAGCGACGTCGGAGATGATGTCGAGGTAAGCCAACGCCGGCTTGACCATCAGGATGTCGGCGCCTTCCTGCTCATCGAGCAACGCTTCGCGCACGGCCTCGGTGCGGTTGCGGAAGTCCATCTGGTAGCTCTTGCGATCCTTCGGCCCGGCATCCTTGGGCGCCGAGTCCGCCGCCTCGCGGAACGGACCGTAGAAGTTCGACGCGTACTTCGCCGCGTAGCTCATGATCGATCGCGACTCGAAGCCGCACTCATCGAGAGCCGAACGAATCGCGCCAATGCGGCCGTCCATCATGTCCGACGGCGCAATCACATCGGCGCCGGCCTCGGCCAGCGACACGGACTGCGCCGCGAGGCGCTCGAGGCTCGGGTCGTTGTCGACCTCGCCATCCTTGAGCAAGCCGCAGTGGCCGTGATCGGTGTAGGTGCACAAGCAGACATCGGCCATGACGGTGATGTCCGAGCCGAAGCGGTCCTTCAGCGCGCGCACAGCTTGATGCGCCGGGCCATCCTGACGTTCGCCAGTGCGCCCTTCTGGATCCTTGTCGTGCGTGACACCAAACAGCAGCACGTTGCGGATGCCGAGTTCGCGGTCCGCTTCGACGCGGCGCAGCAACGGGTCGATGCCCATGCGCGCAATGCCGGCAAGCGAATCGATCGGCTGTTCACCATCTTGTTGACCGAGCGCGAAGTGCGGTTGCACGAAGCCATCAGGCGAGAGCTGCGTCTCGGCGCTGAGATCACGCAGCGCTTCCGTGCGGCGTAGACGACGGGGACGATCAAGCATTTCGAAGCTCCAAGCAGGTCACAATCAAGGCGGCGGCAGTCGGCTCGGCAGCCGTCGCATCGCAACGCACGCCGGCGGTTGCCATGGCGGCTGCGGTCGACGGGCCGATGGCTACGTGCAGCGAGTCAGTGCTCGGCTGCTCGGCAAAGGCACGAACACCAGAAGGGCTCGTGAACACGGTGATCGAGTTGTCGTGCGCCGGCAACGCAACACCGTGCAACGGTTCCGTGCGATAGATCGGGACAGCCGTGACGGCGATACCGCGCTGCTGCAGTGCCGCTTCGAGATCCGGATGCCGTTCTTCCGCGCACGGGAACAGCACACCACCACTCGGCAGCTCAGCGGCTGCAATGTGTTCGGCGAGCAACGCGCCACCACTGCCAGCAAGCGCCGCCGTCGGCTTCATGCCGCGCATCTCCGCAGCTGCAGCAGTCGCCGGGCCACCGGCAAACACCGCCAGACCGTTGACGTCGATGTCGCGCTTCTGCTTGCAGAACAGTTCGACGGCGCGCGCCGACGTGAACGCGAGCACCTTGTCCTTGAGCTGCTCCGCAGTGACGACGACATCCGGCAACGGCACGACCTCGGTCAACGCGCAGTTGTGCACGCGGGCACCGGCAACGGCGAGCACGCCGTCGAAGTTACCGCTGTGGCCAGCAGGCCGCAGCATGATGATGTTGGTGCCGCGCAGTGGTGCTTCGACCATCGGCCGCCACAACTCGGCGAGTTGCTCGGCCATCTGCATGGCATCATCGCCGTGCATGTCTGCAAAGACCGCGTGCGCATCCTCGAGGCCGTGTTCGGGGTTGGTGTAGTAGGCCGCCTGCATGCGCATGGCATCACCATCGGGTGTCACCAAGACGCCGAGCGGCATCGAGCAACCACCGCCCAAGCGGAACAAGACATCCCGTTCGGCATTGGCGCACACCGCAGCGACCGGGTCGTGCAACTTACCGAGCAAGCCGAGCACGCGTTCGTCGTCAGCACGACACTGCACAGCGAGCGCACCCTGCGACGGCGCGGGCGTCGACCAGGTGACCGGCAACTCGTGACGTTCGAGGCCGTCGAGAGACAACTGCAAGCGGTCGAGACCCGCTGCGGCCAGCACCACGGCGTCGTATTCGCCGCGTCGCACCTTGTCGACGCGCGTCGGCACGTTGCCGCGGATGTCGGCGAACTCCAGGTCCGGGCGCAGGCGTTCCAACGCCGAACGGCGACGGTGCGACGACGTTCCGACCTTGCTGCCCGCGCGCAGCGGCACTTCGTCGGACGAACCGACGATCGCACCCGGCGAACAGATCAGCACGTCGTTGGGGCAGACACGTTCGGGCACCGCTCCGATCGTCAGACCGTCCGGATCACAAACCGGCAGGTCCTTCATGCTGTGAACGGCGGCATCGATGCGGCCCTCACGAAGTGCGTTCTCGAGTTCTTCGGTGAACAACCCCTTGCCGCCGATCTGCGGCAACGGCTTGTCGAGGATGCGATCGCCGCGCGTCACGATCACTTCGATCTCAACCTCTTCGCCGGTCGCCTCGGTCAACATGCGCGCCACCATGCGCGACTGACACAGCGCCAGGTCACTGCCTCGACTGCCAAACTTGATCACCGTGCGCACCTCATTCGCTTGAGATCCTGAATGTGGATGTGGGCGTTGCGACGCGCGGTCTTGGTCATCAACGAGCGCAGCCGTTCGCGATCTTCGCCTTCGAGGTGACTCAAGTGGCCGCCGAAGGCCTGATCCAACTCAGCCATCGCACCTTCGATATGAAGGTCGACAACGCGGCCGAGATCCGGCCGGCCACTCGTCAACTCGCCCCACATGCGGCGAGCAACAGCACGCGCCTCGACGACGCCAACTTCGCGCGTCTCGGCGTAGCAACGTTCTTGCTCGACGGCCATCGCCGACAACTCATCGAGCGATACGACCTTCGGCATCGCGGCATCCGAAGACCCCTCGCGCAATGCCGGCGCCAGGATCGACGGCTGACTGATGTCGACCACGACCTTCAGGCCGCGCGCGCCATCACAATCGAGCAACGGCTTATCGCTACTGACGGCATAGACAACGCCGTCCAGCACGGGCCGCGACTGTTGGAACTCGCTCAAAGACATCGCCCGCCCACCGAAGTGCCGCGCCAACGCTTCGGCCTTGGGCAACGAACGATTGACGATCAACACATCCTGCACATGGCGACGATGCAGCGTCTCGAGCACGAGGCGGCCAGTGTCGCCAGCGCCGACGATCGCCAGACGCGGCCCCGCCGAGACAACTTGATCGGCGGCGCGCGACGCAACCGATGCCGGTTTCTGATCGATGCCGACCCGACGGCGCAGGTCACGAGCGGCCGGCAACATGCGCGTCCGCAGCATCTGCAGGCGCTTGCTCAGCAACCCGAGGCCTTCTGCCGCGCGGAACGCTTCGCGCACCTGACCAAGGATCTGGGCTTCGCCAAACACCATCGAGTGCAATCCCGCCGTCACGCCAAGCAGCATGTCGACGGCCTGCTCATCGGCGAACGTATGCACGGGCACGTCATCGCCGAGCAAGTCGGGCACCAGCGCATCCGCCACTTCGTCGGACACGTCATCCGCAAGCTCGACGAGAACCTCGAGTCGATTGCAGGTCGGAATCAGCAAGCCACCGCGAATACTGCCCGCTTCACACAGCTCGAGCAGTCGCGCCTGGATGGCTTCGGCACGCGAACTCAACCGTTCGAGCATCGAGGGCACTGCCAGTCGGTGGTCGCTTCCGATAAGTCGCAGTCGGGCCATGGAACACACAAGAGGAGTTGCCTGCATCACGTGTGTCATCGGCTGGTCATTCGTGACGACGTTCTTCTTGTCGTCATGCCAACGTCATCAGGCAACACAACACGCAGTGACTACAACGATCTCTGCGACACAACTTTTTCGACGCGTGCTCCAGCAAAGCGCTCCGCCAACACGCGCATCTAGTTTCAAGGCACACGTCATTCACAACGGTGCGAAGTAGGGCGTAGGCAATCGGCGTGCGGTTCGCGGGTAGTCCCTTGTCACAAACGACAAGGAGGAGCGATACCATCGCAGCGACAAACTGACGCGCGAAACGAGGAGTGAGATGGCACGACACAACGACAAAGCAGGTCAACAACTCGGAGCTGCACTGCTTGGTCTGTTGTTGCTCCTTTCGAGCTGTACAACGTCACCGCGGCCACCCAGTAGCAGCGGGAGCAGTTTCCTCCAGCTATTCGACGACGCGGCCATGTTCGTGCCTGACGACATGGACAGCATCTGGCTGAGCGACTGGCGTGCGCCCGAGATCCGTGGCTTCCGGGACCACACCCCGCATCTCGAGCTGTGGTGTGGCCGTGATCATGGCAACTGGCCAGGCTGGACGCATCGCCAGACGTTCGTAGGCGTGCGCGTCGAAGACTATGGCAAGTCACCGATTCCGGCAGCACGCCGCGACCAGCTTGGCGACGCCACCGATCCGATTGCAGGCGCGCCCATGTGGCACAAGCCAGAACACAAGGTGGGCGTCGCGCAGATCACGCCCGCAACTTGGGCAACCATCATCGACAATCGCTTCATCGTCATTGCCGACTCCAAGCAGCTCATGCGCGACGCGCTGGCAAGACGCCGAGGATCGATCGTCGCGGACATGGTGAGGGACATGGAGATCCCCGCAGACTCGCTCAGTGTTGTCTATCACCAGATCGATCGTTTCGAGGTCGAGTGGCATGGGCTCCTGCTCGCGACCACTCCACCGCGAGCAGAATGGTGGGGCATTCCTGAAGAGCCTGACAACTACTCCAGCAACACACCTCTCTCACACGACACCCGCCGCGGCACGGACGTTTGGCATGTGAAGCTGGAGGGAGACGGCCGCGAGGCCAGCATGCATTCGTGGCTGGGTCAAGCCACTGCGTTCGGCCTGATGATCTTCATCTGAGCACACCACGTTCGGGCGCTCAGAAAGAAGCCAGCTTGCTGATCCCGGCCAGCACTGCCTCGCGATTCTTCGCCGCAATCATCCACTTCGGCAGACGGCTCTCGAGCAACCGGTTGCGCGTGCCCTCATTGTGGTCCGGATCGCGCGCCCGCTCGCGCAGCGGCGCCGCCACGTATGCCTTCAGGAAGGCGAGATGATCGTTGTTGTAGGCCCAGAGGAGTTCGCCGCAGCAACGCACACGCAGCCACACGTCGCAGTGAAAGAACGGATCGATCGGCGCGCCCAGAACCAACGAGCCTTCGAGGTTCTCGCCGGGAACGAAGCCATGACGGTACGACCCGCACGGCCCTTGCCACTCACGAACGTGCGCACACTCCCCACACGTCAAACGCGCAACGTCACGTTCTGGATCGTGGCGCACGAGCGCTTCCTTGGCGCACTTGCGGCACACGATCCGGCACTCGCCGATGAAGCTCCAGAGTGTCACCGGTTCTTTGGGGGCGCGTTCCGTCATGCTCACCTCAGGCCAACAGTTCGCTGATGACGCGCGCCGGCTCGACACCGGTCAGTCGCACATCGAGTCCTTGATGCGGGATCGTCAGACGTTCGTGATCGATGCCGAGGCAGTGCAGGATCGTCGCGTTGAGATCGCGAATGTGCACCGGCTTGTCTTCGATGTTGTAGCTGAAGTCGTCGGTCTCGCCGTAGACCTGACCACCCTGGATGCCGCCACCGGCCATCCACATCGAGAAGCACCGCGGGTGATGGTCGCGGCCGTAGTTCTTCCGTGACAGCTTGCCCTGGCAGTAGGCCGTGCGACCGAACTCGCCGCCCCAGATCACCAACGTCTCATCGAGAAGGCCGCGCTGCTTGAGGTCTTGCACGAGCGCCCACGCCGGCTGGTCGATGTCGCGGCACTGTTTCGGCAGGTCGCCAGCGACGTTGAAGTGCTGATCCCAACCGCGGTGGAACATCTGCACGAAGCGCACCCCGCGTTCGATCATGCGCCGCGCCAACACACAGGACGCCGCGAACGTGCCGGGCTTGTTGGCGTCGGGGCCATACATCTTGGCCGTGCTCTCCGGCTCGCCGGTGAGGTCCGTCAGCTCTGGCACGGACGACTGCATGCGATACGCGAGCTCGTACTGCGAGATGCGGTTCTGGATCTCCGGATCGCCGACCTGCTGCTGCAGGCGTTGGTTCATGCGACCGAGAGAGTCGAGCATGCGTCGCCGCGATTTGGCATCGACCCCATCTGGGTTCTTCAAGAACAGGACCGGGTCACCTTGCGCGCGCAGGGCAACACCAGCGTGCTTGCTCGGCAACATGCCTGCCCCCCACAACCGGTTGTAGAGCGCTTGTGCATCTTGGCGACCGGTCCACGTCGGCGTCATGACTGCGAAGCCGGGCAGGTCATCGTTGACCGAACCCAACCCGTAGTTGAGCCAAGAACCGAGACTGGGCCGTCCGGGTTGTTCGCGGCCGGTCGTGATGAACGTGATCGCCGGGTCGTGATTGATCGCTTCGGTGTAGACCGAACGCACGATGGCGATGTCCTTGGCCATCTGCGCCGTGTACGGCAGCAGCTCCGAGATCCACGCGCCGTCACCACCGTTGTCGTGCTTCTTGAAGTCGTAGATCGATGGCGCAAGCGGGAAGCGCTTCTGCCCCGACGTCATCGTCGTCAGGCGTTGGCCGCGGCGGATCGACTCCGGCAGGTCTGTGTCGTAGAGCTCGCGCAGCTTGGGCTTGTAGTCAAACGTGTCAATCTGCGATGGCGCGCCAGCCATGAACAACCAGATTGCGCGCTTTGCCTTCGGCGCAAAGTGCGGCACACCGGGCAACCCGTCACCGCGCGGGAGCAGCGTGCTGTTCCGCCCCATCATCGAGGCGAGCGCTGCCGTGCCGAGCCCGAGGCCCGACTGGCCAAAGAAGTGGCGACGCGTGATCTGCTTGACGAAGTCTTCGGAGGGATGCATCGATCTAGCCCTTGGTCAACACGGCGTCGAGGTTGAGGATCAGGTTGGCGACCATGGTCCACGCCGCCAGTTCTGGCGCGGGCGTGTCACCGTCGTTCTTGGTGATGCCGATGGCCAGCAAACGCTTGGCAGCATCCGGATCCGCGGCAAACGCCGCCCGCTCGGCGACGAGGAACTGCAGCACGTCGGCGATGTCCATCGGCTGCGCCTTCTGACAAGTCGCAGTCAGAAGCGCCCACTCGACGCGTGCCCGATCACCGTTGCCGCCTTCCTTGAGGATGCGACCAGCGAAGGCGCGCGCGGCTTCGACGTACTGCGGATCGTTCATCAACAGCAGCGCCTGCAACGGTGTGTTGGTGCGCTCGCGACGCACGCGACACTCTTCGCGACTCGGCGCGTCGAACGTCGTCATCTGCGGCGGCGGTGCCGTGCGTTTCCAGAACGTGTAGAGGCTGCGGCGATGCACCTTGTCGGGGGCCTTGTCGGCCTTGAAGCGCGCCGTGTTGGAACTGGAGTAGCCAACAGCCTTCCACAGCCCAGCCGGCTGCGGCGGTTTGACGCCGGGACCACCGACGGTGGGCACCAACAAGCCGGACAACTGCAGCGCCTGATCGCGCAACACTTCGCCATCGAGGCGGAAGCGCGGCCCGCGTGCGAGCCAACGGTTCTCCGGGTCGATGCGGTGTGCGTCCTTGGTGACGGTCGCTGCTTGGCGATAGGTCGCAGACATCACCATCTGCTTCATCAGTTGCTTGACATCCCAACCACTCTTGACGAACTCGAGCGCGAGGTGATCCAGCAGCTTCGGATGCGTCGGCCGCTCGCCTTGGTTGCCGAAGTCTTCGCTCGTCTTGACGATGCCGGTGCCAAACACCTGCTGCCAGAAACGATTGACCGTGACCCGTGCAGTCAGCGGCTGCTCGGGCGCAACCAGCCACTTGGCGAGCCCCAAGCGATCGCGTGACAATCCTTCGGCCATCGGCGGCAGTGCAGTCGGCGTGATGCGCGACACCTTGTCACCGCGTTGATCGTATTGGCCGCGCTTGAGGAAGAACGCGTCGCGCGGCTTCATGCGTTCCTTCATGACGAGCGTCGTCGGAACCTTCGCTTCAATGCCACTCTTGCGCTTGGCAATGGCAGCCAACTCCGCGTCCAACGGCGCAAACACCGAACGTGCGTCGAGGTTGATATGCCGCAGGTAGTGCCGCAGCACCTTGGCCTGCTGCTCGTCGCTGCGCTTGTCGGCGGCGATCTCGAGCAACTTACGGATGTCCTTTGGCACCGAGCCGTCGCCCTTGGCGACCAACTGCCACGCGGCAAACGAACGCAGATACTCATCGTTGGGCGGGCCAAACGTGCGCACTCCAGCTGTGTCCCAGAAGACCCTGCCATCGACCTTGGTGAAGGCCCAACCCGTGATCTTGTCGCCGGGCTTGAGGTCGCAATCGGCGATCGCAACTTCGAGTCGCACCCACTTACCGGTCTCTGGGATCTTGCCCGCCACGAAGTCCGCACCCTTGGCGCGGCCTTCGCCGTGCGCGCCGATGCCCCAACGCGCGCGATGATCCCACGAGCCGTTGGCGTGGAACTGTAACTGCACCGAACGCGGCGGGTTCTTCGGATCGAGCCAGACGTGCGCAAACAAGCGATCGCCCGCTTGCATCTGCAACGGCACCGGCACACTCGCGAAGTAGTCCTGACTCAGCCCCTTGCCAGCGCGCCGCAGACTGCGAGCGCCGCTATGCGGCTTCGGCTGCCGCTTGCCGCTGCCATCCGACCACTGCCACTTGCGACCATCGCCCTGCAGCGTGCTGCCCTTTGGCGCGTCGTCATCAAACCACACGTAGTCTTCAGCTTCCTGACTGCCGCTCGAATCGATGCCGATCGTATCCCAGTAACTCGTGCCACCAAACTGCGTGAACGCGATGCCGTGCACGGCCATGCCAGGTCGCAGACCAACCGTTGCCACCGGCACCTCCAGACGCACCCACTCGCCAGCTTTCGGCAAGTCGCCCATGCGGAACCGTTCGGTCGTGTTGGCCTTGCCGAACGCGATCTTGTTGCCGCCCCAATAGGCTCGGTGCTGCCACGCATCGGCGCCGTTGCTGTTCCACTGCAGCATGATCTCCTCCGGCGGATTGGCCGGATCGAGATACACCCACGCGAACAGCGAGTCGCCGGGGGCGATGCGCAGCTTCTGATCCGCGTTGCGGAAGAAGTGCTGCTGGTTGCCTTCGCTCGTGCGACGCATCGCACGGCGGCCGCTGTGCACCAGCGCCTTGTCCTCGACCCAGACCAGGCCGCTACCTTCGACAACGGCGCCGGCTGGCAGTTCATCATCGATCCAAATGATCTCGCGACGCTTGCCCGTCGCCGCAGCCACGGTCGCCGCTTCCGGTTCGTGATAATCGATTGAATCAAGCGCATCCGCGATCCGGCTCTCGACGTCGTCGGAGGCGGTCACGAGCTTGGCAAGCGCCTCCTTCTGCTCGTCGCTGTGAATCTTCAACACCGGCGCATGCGCCTTGTTGTTGCCGTCCATCGCGGCGCCGTCCAGGTTGTTGAAGAACGCGAACAGCTGATAGAACTCGCGCTGGCTGATCGGATCGAACTTGTGGTCGTGGCACACGGCGCAGCCGACCGTCAAGCCGAGGAACACCGTGCCCGTCGTGCTCACACGATCGATCACGTTGCGCACATAAACCTCTTCTTTGATCGAGCCACCTTCGTTCGTCGTGATGTGGCAACGATTGAACCCTGACGCGATCAACTGCTCGGTCGTCGGCTTCGGCAACAAGTCGCCGGCCAACTGCTCGACCACAAACTGATCGAACGGCTTGTTGTCGCCAAAGGCCTTCACGACCCAATCGCGATACGGCCACATCTCGCGGTAGTTATCGAGGTGTAGGCCATGGGTGTCGCCGTAGCGCGCCGCGTCGAGCCAGTAGCGCGCCATGTGCTCGCCGTAGGCGTCCGTCGCCAACAAGCGATCGACGGCACGTTCGTAAGCCCCATCCGAATCATCCGCCAAGAACGTCTGCAACTCTGCTGGCGTTGGCGGCAAGCCGGTCAGGTCGAGCGTCAAGCGCCGCAACATCGTGCGCCGGTCGGCTGAATGGTTCGGCTGCAGACCGAGAGGCGCCATCTTCGTCAGGATGAAGCGATCGATCGCTCCACGTGACCACGCATCGCCCGCGCCCTGCGGCACCTCTGGTGCAACCGGCGTGACAAACGACCAGTGCTCGCGCCACTCGGCACCTTCTTCGATCCAACGCACCAACAACTGCTTCTGCGCGTCGTCCAACGGCTTGTTGATGTCACTCGGCGGCATCAACTCGTCACCATCCGCGTGCAGAATGCGCGCCACGATCTGACTGCTCTTGGCATCAAACGGCACGATCGCCGCACCGCCATCACGTTCGGCAAACGCATCTTCGCGCCGATCCAGTCGCAGGTCGCCCTTGCGTTCTTGACCATCGGGGCCGTGACACTGGAAGCAGTGGTTCGACAGAATCGGCCGGATGTCGCGGTCGAAGTCGATCGGCGTTTGCGCCACCAACGTCGCCAACTGCGACAGGAAGACGCACACGATCATCGCGGTCGTGCAGCGCCCAACAGAAAGCGAGGGGTGGAACCGGTGCATGGGCTCCGCGCAGTGTAGCAAGACGGCTCGGCGATCGAGCGCGCGGGCAAGGAACCGTGCTGCCTTACGAACTTCTTCCTACTGTGCGGCGGATCGCATCGCCGCGCGCACCGCTACGAGCACTTGACGCGTTCGTCAGCGACACGCGCGCTGTCGAGGATCAACCCCATCGAGTTCATGCGCGGGTGTCGCCCACCCACCGTTGGCGGGCCACTCCAGAACGTGTAGTTCTTCGGCGTCGCTTCGAACATCCGCGCGAACTGGCGGCGAATCTGCTCTTCGAGCGCGACCATCAACTGGTCCTGATCCACCAAACCGCTCTCGATCAAAGCCAGCCCGAGTCTCGGCGCCGTCTTCGAGGCGAGCACCGCCTCCACTTCCGCACGCGTCAAGGCACCCTGCTCGACGAGGATGTCGCCAATGCGATCCCCATGGGGTGTGCCGTTGCTCTGCGCGTGCACGACATCACCCTCGAGCAGATCCATCTGAAAGCGCTCGCCATCCGTTTCGACCGCCAACACCCCTGTGCAGCTGGTCGAACTCAAGAACGAGATGAGGTCCGGAACCTCCACAAGGCTGCCGCTGATGGCGAGTGCTTGCACGTGCTCTTCGCTCGGCTGCTCACCGTCGACCGTCAACTCGTCCGCCTGCGGATCGAGCAGCTGATTGAGAACGTTCTCGACCAGACGATTCGAAGCGCGATGCGTACGGTTCTTTACCTCGGCACTCAGGTGTTCGGCGGCTTCCTGCAAGCAGCTCGAAACGGCCTCAATCGAATCGCTGTTGACCCCGTCATCCTCCGACCACGGCCGCACGTCGGCAGCCAATCGCCGGCAAGCTCGCGCGTAGGACCAGAGCTTCACGTTGCACGTCGGTGAGGACATTCCCTCCCTTTCGACCAGACCAGACATCGTGCATGAGCAAGGCAGCCATAGCGCCAGTGCCACCGCGACATTGCCGGCGCCTCAGTCGCGTGCAAATACGTCGACGGCCAACGCCCTCAGCAGGCGAAGCGACGTCATTTCAGGGGCGACAGCCCGTTCAGGAAGTCCGCGTAGTGCTCGACCATGCACGCCGGGCAAACCCCATGTGAGAACTTCGCGCCAGCAAGCTCTTGGAAGTAGTGGTCGATACGCTCCCAACTATCACCTTCCTTGCGAACGGCGTGACAGTGCGAACAAATCGGCAGCATGTCGGCGATGCACCGAGCGCGCTCAAGGTTCTCGGCCAACTCCCAATTGGCCTTGCGCAGTTCCATCAAGCGGATGACTTGGTGGGACAACAACTCCAACGCGAGCATCTGCTCTTCATTCAGCTTGCGAGGTTCGCGATCAATGACGCACAGAGTGCCGAGCGCGTGGCCGCAGCTGTCAACGAGCGGAGCGCCGGCATAGAAGCGGATGCGTGGATCGCCTACGACCAGAGGATTGTTCGCGAAGCGGTCGTCCAGCTGGGTGTCTTCGACGACCATGGTCGATGACTCCAGAATCGCGTGAGAACAGAACGCGACGTCGCGCGGTGTCTCTTCCGCATCGAGTCCGACACGTGACTTGAACCACTGACGATTCTCGTCAACGAGACTCACGAGTGCGATGGGAGTGCCGCACAGGCGGGACGCGAGCTGTGTCAACTCGTCGAACGAAGCTTCCGCTTCAGTATCGAGGACGCGCCAGGCGCGCAACGCATCCAAGCGTTCACGTTCGTGCAGCAACTGTTCGGATACGCTGGTCACCCGCATGACATCGGCAGATTGGGGCCCTGGCCAAAACGCAAAAGCCCTCGCCCCGAACTTGTCGGGGCGAGGGCTTTTACGAAGACGTGCCGGTGACTAGATGTCGCCGACCGTGCACTTCAGGCCGTTACTCGCGCGACCGTTGCTGTTCAGGATGCCAGCATCCATCGTCGCAGCTTGCGCGTAGAACTGGAAGCCGTTGTTGACGCCACCACCGCCCGGCAGGGCGAGCGCGGTCCACGTCACCGGGCCAGCCGGGAACAGCACGACACCAGTGACGATGTCGAGGCTGGCGTATGACGTGCAGTCACCAGGACCGAAGCCCGCGAGGGCGAGCGGCAGACCCGGGTTCGACAAGCCGATGATGCCAACGTGGATGATGTTGTTGGCGGGGATGTTCGTCGTCGTGACGTCGAAGTTGGTCGGCGCAAGACCATCGACCGGGCGGCCGGTAGCTTCCAGCGACAGCGGCAGGATCTCGGGCGAGTTGGTGATGACGGCACCGATGGACGACAGGTCAATGTTGCCCGGGTCGCTGCTCGGGCCAGCCGGCGAGAAGCCGAGCATGACACCGCCGTTCGAACCAGCGATCGAGGTGATCGTCTGGATCGCGATCGTGACCTGGCCGCTCGGGTAGAGCTGGAACTGGAACGTGCTGGCGCTACCGCCGGTGTGGTTCCAGTACGGGACGCCGTCCCACGTGACCGTGGTCAGACCAGCGGTCTCTTCCACCCAGACGTTACCACCACCAGTGGCGGCGGACGGGTCGAAGTCAGCTTGCAGGTAGAGGGCCGAGTTGGCCGCGCCGAGCAGGTCGAACGTCGACGGAGCAGCGATCGTGCTGTTGCCGACGAACTCCGAGATCTTGCCGTTGGAGATGACGTTGAGCGACGTCCACGGGACGAGGTCAGGGCCGACGAACGAGCCGACGGTGAACGGCACGGAGACTTCCGCATCGTCCGCCAGGACCAGAGCGACTGGGGTCGTGAGCGAGCCAACCGGCAGGAACGAACCGCCCGGAGCGACGATGTAGCCGGTGCCGGTCGGAGTCAGCGTGAAGGCAAGGCCATCGAGGTCTGCCTGGGTCGGGTCCGTGAAGATCTCGTAGAACGAGTCGTATTGGGCACTGCAGCCCTCACCAACGCTCTCGACCTTGGCGCACGCGCCAGTGTGCGTGTAGTAGATGTTCGTGTTGGCGACGCGAGGCGAGAACAGCCCGGCCGTGAACGGAGTGTTGCTGGCCGTGCCTGCCGTCAGCGTGAGCGGGCAGTTTTCGTAGACCAACGGGAACGGCGAGGTGCCGGTCGTGTAGGCGTGCTGCATGCCATTGGCGACAAGCGCCATGCCGATCGACGAGCCCGCCGTGATCGTCAGCGGCACCGACAGAGCGAAGTTGCTCATCTGGCCACCGCCGGCAGCCGTGACGGGATCGTTGCTGTGCAAGACCCAGCCACCGGCAACGCCGAGCGCTTCGTTGCCGAAGGCCGTGACCGGGAACGTGTAGATGTCGATCGAACCCAACGCACCAGCGGTGTTGAGGTTGAGATCCATGTCGGTGATCGTGACATCACCGCCAGTGGCCTGAAGATCGAAGTAGACGATGCCACCGACTGCGCCGCCGTTGTTGTTGGCGAACGTGGTGGTAAGGGTGCCGGTCTGCGCCATGAGTGCGCCGGCAGAGAGGGCAACTGCGAGAGCTCTAAGGATGAACATGTTTCCTTCGTTGCGTAAGTGAATGGGACGCGTCAATCGCATTAGGACAACGCTTGGGGACCCATTGGAGAACAGATGCCGCGGTAATGTTCCGTCGTAACACGCGAGTACAAGCAGAAATATTCCACGATCGGTCGAGCGTAAGATCCGCATTGATCGCCGGATACGTCGAGAACGAGGCCTAAACAGCCACTAGCCCCACGACCACGGTGCCACCGAATCAGGTCAGTTGAACAGCGACGGCTCCGGCCCCTCGCCAGGTTGCGTCGCCAGGACAAACTTGGAGCACTTGCTCGGGCGTAACCCCACGCCCTGCAACCACGCCTCGATCGCCTCGCGATGCTCGGAGCTGGCCTTGATCTCGACGATCATCAGAGACGGGATCGGCGTCTTGCGGCGACACGACAGAACGTAATCAAACCGCTGGTCGAACGCACGAAGCTCACGATCCACCGTAATTCTGAGGTCGCCGTCGCCTGAGCCATAGTAATCCCGGAGATAGCGGATCCATTGCGCCGGCTCGCGACCTCGCAGGCGTCGCTGCCACAGCTCGGGCACCCGCTCGTGCAGCCCGCGCCAGAACGCGCGCCGCGTCACCCCGGCGACCGGCATCGGGGCGAGATTGACGACATCCTTGCTGCCGAGACTGTTGACGCGGCACTTCCACTCGAGTTGGCCTTCGACCTCATCCGAGTCGTCGCCGTACCAGCGGAACCGCAGCTTCTGCCGGTTCGAGATGCCGGAGAGGTTGTCGCGCATCGCGAGGCCGTCATCGGTGTCGAGGTAGACGCTCTGCACGATCCGGGTCGGATGCAGCGGGCGCAACACCGACGGCAGCAGCCGCAGCTCCGTCTCGAAGCGCGGCATGTCCATCTCGGCACCAACCAGTTTGACTTCGTATCGCATCGAGTCGCTCATTCTTGCACCTACTTGCCCAACACCTTCTGGCGATACAACGCGTCGACGTCGATGTCCTGCGTCGCGACCTTCTGCTTGTCGACGGTCACCGCGCACCCGGTTTGCGCAAGATGCTTCGCAGCTCCCGCACCCTGCCACTGCAGGCCCGTGGCGACGAGCTGTGACGCGCCGAACTCGGGCTTCTTGATGTAGGCGGCGAAGATGAAGTGCTCGACGGCATCGACAACCAGGCCGTTGATGGTCAGCTCCGATCGATCCTTCGCGGCCGCGGCAATCGCAGCCGTCACGATGTGGCACTCGTTGGCGATCACCTTCGAGTCTTCTCCAATCGACAACGCCTTGTCGCCGATCGCGTCGAAGTGGCAGCGTGTCACGGTCAACTGCGAACCACTGACGTCGACGGCATCCTCACCCGAACGCAAGAAGCGACAGTCGACGACGTCGCCCGTCACGAAGTCGCCATCGAAGAGATCGTGCGGGCCACCATCGAGCACACACCGTTCGAAGTGCACCTTCGCGCCGAACACGTTGACGACGTCTTCGCAGTCGGCGTTGCGGAACGTGCAGTCATAGAACGACACCGGCGCGCGATAGAACGTCACCGCGCCACTGCTCTGCCAGCCACCACGTGCAATGGCCCGCGCGTTGTCGACTTCGAGGAAGTGCAGCTCGTTGTCCTGGCCAGCTCCGAGGATCAAAACGCCGCCAAAGCCCTTTACCGGGTCCTTGGGGCCGAATCGCACCGGATGCTCTTTGGTGCCCGCAACGTGCAGCGCCTCGCCCAACAACACGGCACCTTCATCAAAGACCAGCTCGACGCCGGCGTCGATGTGCAGGGCAATACCGGCCGGCACGACGAGGTCACCAACGACTTCGTAACGGCCAGCACCGATGCCGAGTTTGCTTGCGCGGAAGTCGTAGGACAGGAACGAGTGCTTCGCCAAAGCCTGCGCCAACGTCGGCGCGGCAGGCCGGCCAACGTGCTGCACATCAGGATCCGGCAAACGCCGCACCACTGCGGGCTTGATGCGATCCTCGGACTCGGCCAGCGTCTTGAAGACGAGCGAGACATCCACGTCGCCGCCGCCCTGCGTCTGGGCACCACCGCGAATCGCGCGCTTGATCGCTTGGATCTCCGACAACCCGACGAGGCGGTGATCACTGGGAAACCGGAACCGCACATGACGGCCATCGCGCGGCAACAACACCGAACCATCGCGCCACTTCGACACGACCCCTTCAGAGTCCGCCAGATCTCCAGAGTCAGGTTGGCCAGCAATGCCAACCAGCGCGACGCCGGCAGAGACCATGCGGCCGTTGCCAAACCGGAAGCCCGTGAGCTGCGTCGGGATCGCCGTCGTCGCCCACACGTCCACTTCGATCGTGCGCACATCCTTGCCGGACGGCAGTCGCACGCCGACGTGGTTGGCACTGGCACCGATGATCGACACCGGCCGCACGATGCGGCGCAGCGCGGCGATCTGCAGCGGTACCGACACATCGAGAATCTGCGCGAAGTCGAAGCCCGGCACGACGATGCCGGCCTTCTTCATGCCAGCGAGGATCTGATGCAAACGCGGCCGCAAGTCGGCCACGAGCGCTTCGCCCCATCCCGGCTCGGTCATGCGGCCGAGTTCTTCGAACGCCGCGGCCATCACGGCATCGCTGCTCGCAAACAGCCGGGCATCGTGGGAAGACAACGCCAACTCGTCAACGTGTTCGAGCAGGTTGGCGCCAGTGTCGAAGACGATCGGCTCGAGGCGATCGAGCACCGGATCGTGATAGAAGCGGTACTGGTGCCAGGCCAGTCCGTGGAAGCCGCGGAACAGCGTGTAGATCGCCAACCACTTGCCAAGCTTGTCGGCGGCGAACACGTCCTCGACGGTCTTGCCTTCGAGTTGTCGCAACGCCTGCGCCGAGCGCGCCGGATACGCGTCCATCGTGCTCACGGCGAGCCGCTGCAGATCGCGCGCTTGCGCCAACGCACGCTGCAAACGCTGCTCGAGGGCACCGTTCTTCTGCAGGGTGCCTTCGCCGAATGCGCCCGCCTCCGCCACGAAGAACGACGTCGCACTCCATAGCTCGGGCGACAGCCAGCCGGTCTTGTGGAAGCCGTGCTGGAACCACGTGTCCCACATCGCCGACTCGTCAAACCGGACGATCGGACCTTCGCGGCGGCCCTGCGCTTCGAGCAGTTCTTTGCTGAAGTGCTCCTCGAGGTAGTAGACGCCCTTGGCGGTGCCGTTGATCGCAACGCGCACGTAATCGCTGCGCGGCGCCAACACCCCTTCGCGCTGCGCCGTCTTCATCACGAGCCACTCCATGATGAAGCCGCGCGTCAGCGGATGCTGGATCGAGAAGCGCCGCATGCCGCGGAACGCCGTGTCCAACTCGAACCGCAACGACCACTGATCGGTCTTGACGTGATCGAGCCAGTCACCCTTGAGGCGCACTTTGCCGGTCACGGTTTCTGCGCCCATGGCGATACGCACCGGCACGGTGTCGCGTTCGTCCTGGATGATCATGCCCTTCTCGAGAGCCCGATCGCGCGCCCGCTCCAGCACCTGCCAGTCAGCCTCGTGGATCGAGATCTTGAGCTCGTCGAGGTCGGCCGGGGCGTCGGCTGTATTGCCGTCGCTTGTATTGCCCTCGGTGCTGGTCGGCACGACCGGCGGCGGCACGTTGTCCGGCTGCTTGACGGCAGAGCGCTTGCCCGTGGGCTCCGCCAAGAACTCCGACAACGCGTACCCGAGCACCAACCCGAGCATCACGAACAGCACGGCGGCCGCCACGCCAGAGACCTGCCGCTGCGTGCCTTTGATCAGCATGCGCGGCGCCTCTCGGAATAACGGCCAGCACTCATGCGCTTACTCCAGGCTGTCGCGCTCGATGAGGCTGACCGAAGCACCGGGCAGCACCCCGTCGACAGCCGCGATCAGCTCTTGCAGGCTGTCCACGGCACGCAACTCGACCAACAAGCTCGCGTGAAACTCGCCACCGTGACAGTCCACGCGTCGCAACTCGACCTGATCACACTGCGACGACACCGCCGGCAACAACACGCCCAAGGCCTCGCCTTGCGTCTCCTGCCCCGTCGCATCGATCTGCAACACCGTGCGCAGGTTGGCCTTGCCGCCCGGAACGCGCGTGCGCAGCGCCATCACGATCAGCAAGACCACAAATACGAGAACGGTTTCCCACGGTCGATTGGCACCGAGACCGACTCCGAGTGCAATCGCGAGGAACAGGTAGGCCAGTTCTTCCGGCTCTTTGACCGGCGTGCGAAAACGGATGATCGACAGCGCTCCGACAAGACCCAAGGACAACGCCAGGGACTGACCAACCACCGTGATGATCAGCAGCGTGGTCGTAGCGATGAACAACAACACGCGAGCAAGCTTGCGCTTGTTGCTAAGCACCTGCCCGAAGCGGACGAAGTGCCAACCGAGGATTTGGCCCAGCACCAGCACCAGGAGCAGGTTGAGACCAAGCGTGCCGAGCGGCGGGATTTCGGCCACCCACGCGGCGTCAAGCAGGGACGAGGGGAGTTGTTGAAGAAGCATTGCGAGGCGGCAGATGCTACCGCCCACGATCAATCAGCCCAACGGTGCACTGCTCCCAGCAGCGCCGAGCTACGGTCGCAACGGGCATCCGCGGCCCAACCGCCCATGACAACGCCAGTGAGCCCCAGCTAGGAATTCCCCTTAGTCGCGGTCTACGACACGGCCGATCAGCATCACATGCAAGTTGCGCAGAACGCTCCAGAGGCCGCGAATCAGCTGATCGACGGCTACTGTGATGACTTCATTTCTCTGGCCGCCATGCTGGCGCAAACGCTCGAACAAGCCTCGATGCGGGGCGTCGACATCACGGCCAACCGCGAGAACCTGCGCCGCATCAGCACCGGCATGAGCAGCTTGTCCGAGGCGATCCAAGCGGTCATCGCCACCGACGATGAGGGCGGCGGCGTTTCTGGCAGCAACGTCTCTGGCAGCAATGCCGCGACCGCGGCACCGGCCACAACGGAACGACCGCAACGACGCCGCCGTCGCCCCGGCGCCCCGCCAGCCAAGCAAGCCGCCCTCAAGGGCAACAACCGCAGCATGCCGCTGCGCTCGGTCTTCCAGTTCATCGAACGCATGAACAAGACCGGCATCGTCAACGTGAAGCTCAAGGACGAGGCGCTGCGGTTCCAGTTCGCCAACGGCCAACTCGTCGCGTGCGCCACCAACAACCAAGGCAAGGGCGACCGCTTGGGCGATCTGTTGATGGACATCTGTGACCCCGGCGCGATCGCAACCGTTCTGCGCAGTTCGGACACGATGGACAACTCGCAAGTCGGCGAACAGGTCCTGCGGGCCGGTGCTGCGACGCCCGAGCAGGTGACGCAGGCTCTGACGATGCAACTGAAGGCGCGGTTTACGCGCGCCTGTGATGCCAACGAGGCGGTCTACGCGTTCTTGGAGAAGCCCGCCGCTGAGTCGGACGACGAAGCGGCCATCGACCAAGAATAGGGCGTAACGACGCCCAGATGCTGGCGGCTGCGGGCTCCCGCCCTAGGATCTTCGGCCAAACCATGAGCACGAAGAGCCTGCTGGTCGAACTGTTCGTCGAAGAACTGCCGCCAAAGTCGCTGAAGCGACTCGGGGACGCGTTTGGCTCCGCCTTGGTCGCGAGCCTGCGTGACCAGGGTCTCGCGCCGCAAGACGGTGGTGTGACGACCTTCGCCACTCCACGTCGCCTCGCAGTCCTCGTCGCCGACGTCGCCGCGCGCGCCGCCGACCAACAGGTCGAGGTCAAGCTCGTGCCGGTCAAGGTCGGACTCGACGCCGACGGCAACGCGACGATGCCGCTCAAGAAAAAGCTGGCCGCCCTGGGCGCCGACGAGAGTGTCGTTCCTTCGCTCGTCAAGAAGAGCGACGGCAAGAACGAGGCTCTGTGGCTCGAACGCGTCGAACCGGGCGCCGAACTCGCGGCCGGTTTGCAGACCGCACTCGATGCCACAATCGCCAAGCTGCCGATCCCGAAGGTCATGACCTACCAGCAGGCCGACGGCTGGAGCAACATCAAGTTCGTTCGTCCGGCTCACCGCCTGACCGCATTGCACGGCAGCGACGTCATCGCGGTCGAGGCACTCGGCGTGCAAGCAAGCAACGTCACGCAGGGCCACCGCTTCGAAGCGAAGGCCGAGTCGATGGCTGTCGCTTCGGCGGATGGCTACGCACAGCAACTGGCCGACGATGGCGCCGTCATCGCTTCCTACCAGGAACGCCGCGACGAGATCGCAAACCAGTTGACCAAGAAGTCGGAAGCCGAAGGCCTGAAGCCCATCGACGACGACGAGTTGCTCGACGAAGTCACGTCGCTCGTCGAGAAGCCCAACGTGCTGCTCTGTCAGTTCGAAGAGGAGTTCCTCGAAGTGCCACAGGAATGCCTCATCCTGACGATGAAGCAGAACCAGAAGTACTTTCCGCTGCTCGATGCGGCCGGCAAGCTGACCAACAAGTTCCTGATCGTCAGCAACATCACTCCCGACGACGCAAGCGAAGTGGTCGGCGGCAACGAACGGGTCGTGCGACCGCGTCTCGCCGACGCCAAGTTCTTCTTCGAGCAAGACAAGAAGAAGCCGCTCGAGGATCGCCTACCCGGCCTCGAGAAGGTCGTCTACCACAACCAACTCGGCACGCAGGGCGAACGCATCCAACGCCTTCGTCAACTCGCCAACACCATCGGCGGACTGATCGGCGGCGAAGCGATGGCCGCCCTCGCGGATCGCGCCGCACTGCTCGCCAAGACCGACTTGCTGACCGAGATGGTCGGCGAGTTCCCTGCCCTGCAAGGCATCATGGGCGGCTACTACGCCCGCCACGATGGCGAGCCGTCCGCGATCTCTGAAGCGATCGAAGACCACTACAAGCCGCGCTTCGCGGGCGACGAACTACCGCGTGACATGGTCGGCGTCGCCGTCGCTCTCGCCGACAAGGTCGAAACGCTCGTCGGCCTGTTTGGCATCGGCCAGGTGCCGACCGGCGACAAGGATCCCTTTGCCCTGCGTCGCCACGCCCTCGGCACGATTCGCATGCTCGTCGAGCGCGAACTACCGCTCGAACTCGCACAACTGATCGACGTCGCCGTGCCAGTCTTCGGCGACAAGATCGAGAACCCGAGTCAGAAGCTGCAGGACTTCTTCTTCGATCGCCTCGCGACGTCGCTCAAGGATCAGGGTTACACACCGCAAGAGATCGACGCCGTCGTCAGCCTGCGACCACAACGGCTGTCCGACGTGCACAAGCGCCTCGCCGCTGTGCGTGCCTTCTCCAAGCTGGCCGAAGCAGAGTCGCTCGCGGCCGCCAACAAGCGCATCGGCAACATCCTCAAGAAGAGCGACGACCCGATCGCCGGCAACATCGACACGGCTCTGCTGCAAGAAGATCAGGAGAAGGCGCTGCACGAACAACTGACGGCAGTCGCCGCTTCGGCCGGTCCGAAGTTCGACGACGGCAACTACGAAGCCGCGCTCGCCGACTGCGCCGCGCTCAAGGGCCCGGTCGACGCGTTCTTCGATTCGGTCATGGTCAACGCCGAAGACAAGGCACTGCGCGCCAACCGCTACGCGCTTCTCAGTGGCCTGCACACGCTGATGAACCGCATCGCCGATCTCGCCAAGCTCGCGACCTAGCTCCATGCCGCTTCGACTGTCACTGCTTCGCTCATCGTTGCGCGCCACGATCCTGCTGGCGCTCGCGAGTTGCGCGACGCAGACGGGCGACCCGATCCCGCGCCACGAGCACATCACGCTCGACTCGGCGGCGATCGGCGAAGAGCGCCCGATCAACATCTACACGCCCGACGCCTACTACGTCGATGGCCTCGCGCACTTCCCGGTCCTCTACATGCCCGACGGCGGCCTGCACGAGGACTTCCCGCACATCGTCGCAACGATCGAGTCGTTGATCGCAGAAGGCGCCATCCCGCCGATGCTCGTCGTCGGCATCCCGAACACGGTGCGGCGCCGCGACCTGACGGGCCCAACGACCGTTGCCCAAGACCGCACCATCGCCCCGGTCGTCGGTGGCTCGGCCGCGTTCCGCACGTTCATCCGCGACGAGTTGATCCCCAACATCGAACGTCGCTACCGCTGCAACGACCACCGCGCCATCGTCGGCGAATCGCTCGCGGGCCTGTTCGTGATCGAAACGATGCTGCTCGAACCCAAACTGTTCGACCGCTACATCGCCATCAGCCCAAGCCTCTGGTGGAACGACCAAACCCTGATCCACAACGCCACCCGCCACCTCCAGGCCAGCAAGGGCCACAACCTGCGCCTCTACCTGACGTCGGCCAACGAAGAAGACATCGTCCCCCACGCCGCCGCCCTGGCACAGACGATCACCCAGGCCGCCCTCCCCAACGTCACGATGCTCTTCGAACCCAAGCCCCTCGAGAAGCACCACACGATCTTCCGCGCCACCAAAGCCCGCGCCTTCCGTTCCACCCTGGTCTACTGACCGTACGGTGCCTGGAACAAGGTCAACTTATTCGCGCGACGTGTCCGTACGGAGCCAGGTACATTCCGGACAGCTCGCAGTTCCTGAAGCGCCCGTACGGTGCCTGGAACGATGTCGACACATTCACGCACGTCGCCTGGTGAACGTACGGTGCCTGGACCGTTTTCACCTTCTCGCGCCGCGAACTGTCCGGAATGTACCTGGCTCCGTACGGCCACCCCGCGCGAATAAGTTGACCTTGTTCCAGGCACCGTACGGTCAACGCAGATGCACTTCGACGGAGGTGGTCTTGCCGGCCTCGAGGAACGCGGAGACGCGCACCGGATCGAATCCTTTCACCGTCACCGTGAACTCGTGGCGGCCGGGCCTCAGGATCTTCATGCACGTGAACGGCGTGTCACTCTTCATACCGCCGCGCATGTAGCCGTCCGCCGTCTGCGTTTGATAAGGCCGAACCGCCACTTCCTGGCCTGACTCATCGAGGGTCGTCGCCTTGAAGCGACTCAGATGCTTGCCCTTCTCGCCACTCGGAAAGTGCACCGTCATCTGCACCCGCCCGCCCGTTCGCGCGACGTCTTCGAGCAGGGTCTCCTGGTTGGCGCGAATGTGCACTTCGCGATTGAGCATGGCAAACGCATCAAACCCACCCTTGTCTGGGCCGACGCGCATCTGAATGGCGTAGCGTCCCGGCGCCATGCGGAACATGAAGTCATCGCCGTCGCGCGGTGCGGGTTCGTAGAACTTGGGCGACTGCAGCGAAGTCGCTTCGACACGTCGCATCTTGACGGCATCTGGAACAGTGCCATCGATCGCGCGTAGACGAACACGCAACGTGCCCGACAGCTCGATCGGTCGCATCGCCAGATCGATGACCGTCTCGTTGCGAGCGCGATCCGCATGCACGAGCACCTCGGCCCACTTCCCGTCTTCTGAGTTGCTCAGATACCACCACGTCCCACGTGCAACGAGGCTGTCGGAGACGTTGCCCGCAACCGACACGTTTGCACTGTCCCAAAGCTCCCTCCAGCCATTGCCCGTGCGCTCGGCAGCCTGCAGCTCGGAAGCACGATCCTCGCGCCACCCGCACAGGCCAACATCGTATGTGTCGCGCGCGCGGATGCGATGCCAGTCGATGACAAGATCGCGCATCGTCTCCCCCACTTTGAGCCGGAGAGTAGGTTCCTCTTCACCGCGAAACCCCCAGCAGTTGAAGATCAACTCGTACTCACCGTCATCGAGAGTCCGAATCGCGATCCGGCCATCGTCATCCGTCAGGACTTGAGCGTGACGCACATTGGCCGGCGACAATCCGTTGCCACCAACCGGCCCCACACGAACCTCGAACTGCTTGATCGGCTGACCATCCGCGTAGACGAGCCGGCCGAGCAGCGCCGGCATCGGTTGCAGAACCAGGTCGCCGACATCCACGTCTTCGTTCGCCACCAGATACCCTTCGCGCACGACCTTGCCGTGCGCCGCTGCGAACGCCACGAGGTTCCACTCCCCTGCCGGCAACCCCATCCGGAACGTGCCATCGACGCCAGACTCGATCACAACCCGATCTCGCCGATCAGAGTTGCCCGGCGGCCAAGCAATGAGCCGCGCCTCTGCAACTGGTCGTGCCGCCGCATCAATGATGCGTCCAACCAGCGCCGGCGAAGCCACCTCGACATCCCCAGCCTTCTCTTCATCAGTGACCACCGCCTGACGCTCGTCACTAGCAGAGTCCGGCGCGGTCGCCGCCGACCCTTCCGCCTCCGGCACCTCCTGCCGCACCGTGCCCCGGTCGACCGGCACGATCTCCGGATCGCCCGCCAGCCACCACCACGCCGCCACAATGAGCACGGCAAGCAACCCGAACACACTCAACTTCATTCGACCCAGCCTACCCGAACCAACCCGCCGGTACGGTGCCTTAGTGAACGTACGGTGCCTGGACCGTTTTCACCTTCTCACGCCGCGAACTGTCCGGAACGTACCTGGCTCCGTACGGCCACGCCGCACGAATAAGTTGACTTCGTTCCAGGCACCGTACGGTCACGAACTTGCCGACTTTGTTCCAGGCACCGGACGGGCGTTCCGGACAGGTCGCGGGGCGAATAAGGTGAAAACGGTCCAGGCACCGTACGTTCACTCAACCCAGCATCACCATTGGTCGACCTCTCACGTTTTCCTCGTCGTCGTTATACGCATGGCGCGACGCCCATCGAGTTCTTGCCCAACCTCACCGCGGCGCTTGGTGGTCCCAAGATCTGGATCAAGCGCGATGATCAGCTCGGGTTGACGCCCGGTGGCAACAAGACGCGCAAGCTCGAGTTCCTCGTCGCCGATGCGCTCGCGCAGGGGTGCGACACGCTCGTCACTTGTGGGGCGCCGCAGTCCAACCACTGTCGCATCACGCTGTCCGCCGCCGTCAAGGAAGGGCTCAAGTGTCGCTTCGTCATCGAAGAACGTGTGCCCGGCAGTTACAGCGAGGCCAACAGCGGCAACAACTTCCTGTTCCAGTTGCTGGGTGTCGAGCATGTCACCGTCGTGCCGGGCGGTAGCGACCTCGCAGCCGAAATGCAGAAGGTTGCCGACGCGCTCAAGAAGGAAGGTCGCAAGGGCTACGTCATTCCGGGCGGCGGTTCGAACGCACTCGGTGGCCTCGGCTACTTCGCCGGCGCCCAAGAACTGCAACAGCAACTGTACGAACAGAGCCTGCAGATCGATCGCGTCGTCGTCGGTTCCGGCAGCTCCGGCACCCACGGCGGCATGGTCGCCGGCTTCTATGCGAACCGCATCAACATCAAGTTGACCGGCGTCGGCGTCAGTCGCGACCACGCCGACCAGGCGCCACTCGTGCTCAAGGAAGCACAAGCCGTCTGCGACCTGCTCGAACTCGGCATCACCGTTCCCGAAGAACTGGTGCAGTGCGTCGGCGGCTATTGGCAGCCCAAGTACAGCGTGCCCAACGCCGCGATGGTTGAAGCCGTGCAGCTGCTCGCGCGCACCGAAGGCATCCTGCTCGACCCGGTCTACACCGGCAAGATCATGGCTGGCATGCTCGGCATGATCCGCAACGGCGAGATCGGCAAGGACGAGAACGTGCTGTTTGTGCACACCGGCGGCGCACCGTCGCTGTTTGCCTACGAGGACGTGCTGCTCGGCCGGACCCCGATCGCAGATTAAGGGGCCAAAAAGGCGCCGGATCGGGGGCAGCTGGGGCGCGATTTGGCCGATAATACGGGCATGTCAAACGCGACTGCCGGCCTCAAGACCGACAACCCCTTCTCCTCCGCCAGTCCACTGCCGCTGCACGCGCCGCAGTTTGACCTGATCAAGGAGGAGCACTACGAGCCGGCATTCGAAGCGGGCATGGAGCAGCATCTCGCCGAGGTGCGCGCCATCGCGACGCAGAGCGACGCGCCAACGTTTGCCAACACGATCGAAGCGATGGAACGCGCGGGCGACCTGCTCGATCGCGTCGCGCACGTCTTCTACAACCTGACGGGCTCGACGGTCACCGACGGTCTGCAAGAGATCCAAGCCAAGGTCGCGCCGAAGATGGCGAGCCACCGCGACAGCATCTGGCTCGACAGCGAGCTGTTCGCGCGCGTGCAAGCAGTGCATGCATCGCGCGACTCGCTCGATCCCGAACAACGCCAACTCGTCGAGCGCTACCACACCGCGTTCGTGCGTGCCGGCGCCGAACTCGACGAAGCCACACAGCAGCGCGTTCGTGAGATCAACGAACAGTGCTCGAAGCTGACGCCGAAGTTCCAGGAGTACCTGCTCAAGGACACCAAGACGCAAGCAGTCGTCGTCGGCACGAAGGAAGAACTCGACGGACTCAGTGACGGCGACATCTCCGCTGCGGCAAGCGCCGCGAAGGAAGCCGGCCACGACGGCAAGTACCTGATCACGCTGCAACTGCCATCGTCGCAAGGCATCTTGTCGTCGCTCAACAACCGCGACGTTCGCAAGCGCGTCTTCGAAGCGTCGATCGCGCGCTGCAGCCAAGGCAACGACCACGACACGCAAGCGATCGTGCTCGAACTGTGCACGCTGCGCGCCGAACGCGCCGCCCTGCTCGGCCACGACACGCACGGCCACTACGTGCTCGACGACGAAACCTCAGGTTCGCCGCAAGCGGTGCGCGAGATGATGGGCAGCATGACGGCGTCGATCGTCAGCAAGGCCAAGGCCGAAGCCGACGAACTACAGAAGCACCTCGATACCAACTCCCCCGGCACCAAGCTCGAAGCATGGGATTGGTCATGGGTCGCCGAGCAGGTCCGCAAGGCCCGCTACGACCTCGACGAAGCCGAAGTGAAGCCGTTCTTCGAGATGGAACGCGTGCTGCAGGACGGCCTGTTCTTCATGGCCAACCAGCTCTACGGCATCACGATGAAGGAGCGCACCGACCTGCCGATCTACAATGACGGTGTGCGCATCTTCGACGTGCTCGACGAGAACGGCGAACAGATCGCGATGTTCTACGCCGACTACTACGCGCGCCCGAGCAAGCGCGGCGGCGCGTGGATGAGCAGCTTCGTCGGCCAGTCCGGCCTGCTTGGCACCAAGCCCGTCGTCGTCAACGTCATGAACATCAAGAAGCCGACCGAGGGCCCGACCCTGCTCAGCTTTGATGAGGTCACGACGATGTTCCACGAGTTCGGCCACGGTGTGCACGGCATGTTCAGCGACGTGCAGTACCCGATGCTCGCGGGCACAAGCGTGCCGCGCGACTTCGTCGAGTTCCCGTCGCAGTTCCATGAGGACTTCGCATTCGACCCGGCTGTGCTCGCGCGCTGCGCCAAGCACTACGAGACCGGCAAAGCGATGCCGGCGGAGATGACGGACAAGATCCAGCGCGCGCGCAAGTTCGGGCAAGGCTTTGCTTCGCTCGAATACATCGCCGCCGCATGGCTCGATCTCGCATGGCACTCGTTGCCGAGGGACACCTTGGTCGACGACGTCGCCGCGTTCGAACAGAAGGCGCTCGAAGATGCGGGTGTCGCCTACGACCTCGTGCCGCCGCGCTACCGTAGCGCCTACTTCGCACACATCTGGCCGGGTGGCTACTCGGCGGGTTACTACGCGTATCTGTGGAGTGAGGCGTTGGCCGCGGATGGCTTCGCCGGCTGCATGGAGAACGGCGGGATGACGCGGGGCAACGGGCAGCACTTCCGCGAGACGGTGTTGTCGCGTGGGTTGACGCAGAACCCGATGGACATGTTCGCCGCGTTCCGTGGACGGGCGTTGGATACGCAGGCCGTGTTGAAGCGGCGTGGGTTGGCGTAGCTGACGCTAGTTGAGGGTGCGGTTCTGATACCGCGCCCAACCCCAGCCAGCACACCAGATGGCTAAGCCAACTGCGTGGATGGTTAGCAACAGCCTCCAGATCTGGGGCAACCAATTCCCAAAAGCGGCAGACAGTGGGCCAAACCCGATGTCGCCCCCATTGGGCACGACGATGCCAGTATCGAGGAAGAACCGCTGAGGCAGGGGATGCTCAGCGCGCCAGGACGGCGGACCATCAACGAGTTCGTTGGTCGGCCATGCCGTTGGCGACCACGGCGGCACGAGCCAGAACAAGAACACGGTCAGCACCAGAAGGCCGCAGAACACAGCACGGTTGAGGTTACCGAAACCGAGGAAGCGCGTCGCTGCGATAACGAGGGGCAGGATGATGAGATTGGAGTGGCGGGCCCAATCAAACGCGATGCAGAAGATCACGAGGACCCCAAGTCCAACGAGCCACAAGTGCCAGCGCTCACCAGCCTGCTTCTTGGTCATCTGGTGCCACGCCAGCACAGCTAGCACGGGACCAAACGTACACGTGTAATGAACGGCTGCGAGGTTCCAAACGACGAACGTGCCACCGGGGAACAGCGGGTTCTTTAGGAAGTAGTCGACACTGTAGGTTTGCTCGACGCTGCCCTTCACGCAGAAGTAGTACGCAACGTAGATCGCCATCGCGGCGCCCATGAGGATGATGTCGAGCTGCCAACGCACACTCTGACGACGGCGCAAGAACCACAACCACGGCACCAGGAACCCAGCGAGCTCGTGGTTCATCAGGTTGACGAGGAACAGCGACCAGAACACGTACGGGTTCCGTGCCGCAACGATCATCCACAGGAACAGCGTGTAGCAGATCGGGTCGGTGTAGCCCGACCAGTGCAACTTGTAGAGCTGCACCGGTGCCGTGATCGCAATGGCAATCGTCACGAGCAACGCGTCGAGGTACATCCCGCGCAGCCGCACAACCACGAAGAACACCGACGACAGCATCACGATGTGAAGGCCGTGCGTGAACGCGATATAGCTGTCGCCACCGGCACCGAAGAGCCAGGCTAGAAACGGTGCCAGAATGCGGTGCGGGAACTGGCCGAAGAGCGCAAAGGGATCCTTCGACATCTCCAGCCACTGCAGGCCGAAGCCCTTCGCGACCGGGACAGGCTCCACCAACCAACACGACAACGTGTAGGCAAACCAACCAAACGCCAATGCCAACAGGATGTCGGCACCAACCCGCTTCTGTGTCGGGTGATCGAGCAAGGCGTCTGCTGAGGTCATTTGGAGGGGTTCCTGCGAGAGAGGGTATCACACGGGACATCCCGCCGGACATCCCGCCGCACCGCGGCGCGACGCTACGAATCGCCGCCGGTATGGTCAAGCAGCGCGCGGCGACTACACTGCCTCGCCATGCGTTCGCCGTTCCTGTGGTTGGCTCTCGTCCTGCACGTCGCTCTGGCGACGGCGTATGCGTGGTCGACGCCGACCTTCGAAGGGCCGGACGAGAACAGCCACTACGAATACGCGTGGCACATCGCCAACGCCGGCAACCTGCCGTTGACGATGGGCCTGGTCAGCGAGCGTGGCCTACCGCAGACCGACGGCGCGGTTCTCGCACACCACCCACCGCTCTACTACAGCCTCGTCGCCGGCGCGATGGTGGCGATGGATCGCGATGACACGGTGTTCGCACCGCGGGGCAACCCCAAGTTCGGCCTCGTGACAGAGGAGTCGCGACGGTTGTTCTACTTACACGAAGAACAGCCCGACAACCTCGTGCATTGGCTGCGCATGGTGTCCGTGCTGCTCGGTGCAGTGACTGTCATCTGTGTGCATCGACTGGGCCGGGCCTGCTGTCCCGACGTGCCGCGGATCGGCGACCTCGCGGCAATGTTGACGGCGTGCCTGCCAATGTGGTCCGCGTTGCACGGCCTGCTCAACAGTGACGTGCTCGCGGCGACGCTGAGCGCCGCGACGTTGTTGTGCCTCGTCAAGATGCTACGCAGCGAACGTGTCACCACCCTTGGCGGAATCGGGCTCGGCCTCCTGCTCGGCCTCGCGTTCTTGACCAAGCTGACGACGCTGTTCCTCGGCGGCCTTGCCGGCCTCGTTGCCCTCGTCTTGCTGCGCCGCAAGGCAGTGAGCTGGGTCACTCTCGGCGCAACGGCAGCGACCACGCTGCTTGCCTGCGGCTGGGTGTTCTGGCGCAACTACTCACTCTACGGCGACCCGTTGGCGATGAGCGCGCACGACGCGTCGTTCCAAACGGTCCCAGCCGACTTGCGTTGGGAGTACATCTTTGGCCTCCACCCTTGGCCGGTGGAGGCGTTCGTGCCAACGGTGTTCACGTCGCTGCTCGGCAGGTTCGGCTGGTTCAGCCAACCGCCCAACCCCATCCTGATCTGGTGCGGGGCAGTCATCGGCGGCATCGCCGTGCTCGGCTTGCTGCGCTCGAGCCTCGACAAAGAACGCAAGTACCTGCCGCATGCAACGTGGCTGCTGCTACTCGCCGGCATGCTGGTGTTTGCCGGCACGCTCTACTTCAACCTGAGTGCCCGACAACCACAGGCACGGTTATTGTTCCCGGCGATCGCACCAGCGTCGATACTGATTGCGGCGGGCCTCGTGCGCATCACCAACCAGGCGCCGTATCGCAAGTTGGTGTTGGCGCTATTGCCTCTGGCAGCGATCGCGGCGTTCGTCACGACGTTCTTGCCAGCACTCGACCCTTCGCTCGCAAAGGCCCCCGTCGACCACCGCAACACCGTCGGCCACATCGTCGACGCCAAGAACGAGACCATCGAATGGACCTCCGAGCCAGGCGATGCCCCACTCGCGCAACCACCAACCTTGAACTGGCGCGACGCGAACGCACCACAAGGCACGCGCTACACGCTCTACGCCTTCGACGACAACGGCCGCGTCTGGCTCGCCTCGCACGAATGGTCGAAAGGTACACTGAACATCACCGGCACCTCGGCGGTCGTTCCCGACGCCGCTTGGAACATGTTGCCGAAGGGCGTGCCGGTCATGCTGCGCTTGCGACGTGTGCCAACCACGGCAACCGAATCCCCCGCCGACCTCGCGAGCTCCAAGGGCCTGCGCATCACCCGCGAGTAGTACTGTGCCTGGACCGTTTTCACCCTATTCGCGCTGCGCGCGAATAGGGTGAAAACGGTCCAGGCACAGTACGTTCACTTCATCGCATGCAACGGTCGCGAACATGCCGACTTCGTTCCAGGCACCGCACGGGCTACAGGTCGACTTCTATCGTGGCGTAGTTGATGACGCCGCCGCGGATGATGAGGGCTTTGGTGCCGAGGAGTTCGAAGCCGCGGCGGGCTTCGAGGAGGGCGGGGCCCGGCGGGACATCGTTGAGCTGCATGCGATGCTTGCCGGTGCCGCTGGCGAAGTCGGTGTGTGGGGTTGAGAGATAGAGCGTGACGCCGCGGGCAACGCGGCCGCGGCAGCGAGCGACGATGTCGATGCTGCCGGCCTGCTCCAACACGATCCTGACGCGGGGGGCGATGGGGCCTTCGGGCAGATCGAACGTTGCGTATTGGTTCGCCGACTTGTCGAAGAACAACATCTGCAACGGCCGTTGCCACAAGGACCGGCCACCGACCTTGAGTTGGTTGCCAGTGGATTGTTGGTGGTAGAAGGCGGAGTCGCTGTTTGGATCGCCGTAGCTCAGGTCGACGACAACCGCCGGGCTGCCATCATCGCGAAACACATCGAACGTGATCGAGGCTTTGGGATCGAAGACCTTCTTGATCGGCGCGAGGGCCAGCGTGTTGTCTTCCTTGCTCAGCTTGAGTTCGACGTAGGCACGCGGCCGTGCGACCGTCAACTCGACCTTCTGCTTCGCCGTCCAGCCATCGAAGCCCAAGGCGACGATCTCATGCATGCCCGACGATTCCGCATCTACGGAGAACTGTTCGACGGGATCGCCCATCCCCATCGAGAGCCTCTTCACCTCCCGGGCCAATGCCACGTTGGCCTTGGCGCGATTGCCATCCGCGTCGAGCACGAGGCCTTCGATGCGGAACGCACCGGGCATTGCCAACACAACCTCACCGCCGTTCTCAGCCGTCCAGTCTGCTTTGACGCGAGCGCCGCGACCAGGTGGAGTCATATGGGCATAGCCGTGCAAACCCAGCGGCGCTTCGAAGGTGAACCTGCCAAGATCATCACTGACCACATTGGCAGGTGCGACGTGCGGCGAGTTGGTGCCGTAGAGAAGGCTTGCCGCTTCGAGATCGACACGCACACCGCGCAACGGCCGCGCGTCTTCACCAAGCACGACGCCACGCATCTGCACCGTCCGCCACAGAATCAGGCGCACGGGCGTTCCTTCGTCTTCGTCCTTTGATACCGGCAACGTCAACGTGCGACCGACCTCCTCATGCAAGCCGCGCACAGCCGCACGATCCGCGGCAATCGGAATCTCACTCAGGCCGTCGCGGTCGGTGATCACCGTCACACCCGCCTCGCCCGACACGGCATCCACAACCGTGACGCGGGCACCGGCAACCGCATCACCATGCGCGTCGACGATCTCGACGACCAACGGCCACGTGCCCTCAGGTTGTTCGGCAATGAGTTCGCGAGTGCCAGACGTCGCGCTCTTGCCGTGACTCGCCTCAGCCGCGAGCGGACCAGTGCGCTCGTTCTGCGCCACCGACTCCGTGTGCTTGGGCGGCGCCGTATCCCCGCCCCACAACGACAACGCCACCAAGACCCCGAGCACAGCGATCACGATCACCGCAGTGAGCCACCGGTTGTTGGCGTTGTTCGAAGCGTTCATCACGAGGGGTCGACGTGGCGACAGGCTGGACTGGCCTACTGCACCACCATACACCGTCGCGCTACTTCTGCGGGAGCACTGCCCCGACACCCGGCGGCCCCGTGGCACGGTCCGAACCGGGCACCTCGATGCAATCGATCCACAACGTATCGAACTGCGGCACGGCTTCGGGAACGATCACACGCTCCATGCGCACGCCGGCAACCATGCGGATCGGTGCCAGGCCGGGCTTGGGCGGCAATGGCATGCCCATCGCTTCGCCAAACACCTGACCGTTCTGCACGAAGCGGAACCGGAACGCGCGGATGCCAAACGTCTGCACCCGCAACTCGCGCGCTTTGACACCTTCGCGGAAGCGCACGGCGACGCCGCCTTCGTAGACGATGTGCACACTCGGTTCGTCAAACCAGAACGCGCCGAGCTCAACCTCGTTTGCCGCATCCTCGGCAGCAAACTCGATGCGTGGCGGATTGTAGTAATCCTGCTGCAGGAACGCCTGGAAGTCCGCGTCGTAGCTGCCGAACGCCATGCTCCACAACGTCGACAAGCGCTCGCCATCGAAGACCGGCGCCCGCGTCAACGTGCGCAGCGCTTCGTAGTACTTGCGCAGGCCTTCGTGATGCATGCGGTTCTCACCGCTCGCGAGCGACTCCCAATAACCTTCGGGAATGCGCCGCAGCACGTGACCGATACGCCAGTGTTCTGGATTGCGCGCCGGCAAGCGCGCGATCAACGCGTCGCAGAGCAACGGGTCCACGATGTGACCCTTGGCACCCGCACCAAAGCCGGCCGAACCAACCGCGCCATTGAGCAACCACCAACGCGTGTCGCGACCTTCGGGAAACACCTGGCCATGCAGCGCGCCAAACTCAGGGATGGTGCGATGCTCGGACAACAGACCGAGCTCGCGGTAGTACATGCCCCGTTCATCAACGATGCCGTGCTGCTTCTCGACCTCCTCCGAGGTCAACGCCTTGTCCGTCGACGGCGCCCGCAACCACGCGGGTGCGCCAGCAACAAACATCAACGCCACGACGAAGATCACCAACCACTGCGCCTTCTGCCGCGTCAGCCGTGCAAACCACGGCGTCAGACAACCAACGACAACGATAAAGGGCGGCAAGAAGAAGCGGCCCTGCATGAAGCCACCGCCGACCTTGAGCACGTAGGCGAGATAACACAGCGCGCCGAAGGCGAGCCATCGCGAACGGTTGCCGATCAACAGCAGCAACGCGCCGACGATCGTCGTCACACACAGCGTTGGATCGTGCAACAGCGTGTGCAGCACGTAGCGCAAGCCTTGTTCGAGCAGTTCGGATGACGGGATGCCCGTGCCAAACGCCTTCGCGTGCGCCGTCACCGGGAACGGGCTGCCGTAGTAGATGCCCGCGAACAACAGCCACAAGAAGAACGGCGACGACATCAACACTCCGCGCTGCCACAACGCCTTGAACGGCACGCCGCGCATCGTCGACAAGACCGGCGCGAGGCACAGCAACGCGAGGTCCATGCGGTTGGTCGCGAGCAGCGTCGCCAACAACACGGCGCGCGAGTAGCGCGACACGGCTTCGCGCTCGCTAAGGATGTTGCCGACGAACATCGTCAACAGCACAAACGTCAGCGGTGTCTCGAGCCCCGACGTCATGTATTCGGAGAACGCTCGCGAGCACAACAGCAGCGCCCCGGTCGCGATCACGGCAACCGTCGTCTTGGCGCGTGCCAGCAACCACACAACTGCCGTCATCGACAGCACCATCGAGATCGTGAGCGTCGTGAAGTAGACCTCGCCCGACAGCCAGCGCCCGAACGACAACAACATCATCCACAACGGATGCGTATAGGTCTGCACCCGGTCATCGGGGTTCCACCGCAGGCCGTTGCCGCTAACCCAGTTCTCGACCGAACGCAGCGTGATGTAGGCATCGTCGCCGAGCCACGCGAGGCGCACGGCAACGGCGAGCATGACGAGGCTCGCGATGACGATCGCCAACACGCGCATCGATCGCGAGGGAGACTGACTTGCTGGATCCGTCACCTAATCAGCGCGCTTCCGGAAAGATGGCGACTTCGAACCGACCCATGGAGTTGGCCATCGCCCGATACATACCACTCGAGTTGAACGGCGCCGCGATGTTGCCATCACGATCGACGGCAACCAGGCCGCCATCACCCTTCTTGAGAACGTCGTGGATGACCGCCGAGCAAGCTTGTTCGAGCGTTTCGCCACCGTGCTCCATGCGCGCCGTGACCGAACGGGCAATGCCGTGACGGATGAATTCCTCGCCCGTCCCGGTGCAGCTGATCGCCGCGTATTCGTCGGCGTAGTTGCCGGCACCGATGATCGGCGAATCCCCGATCCGCCCCCACTTCTTGGCGGTCATGCCACCAGTGGTCGTCGCCGCGGCCAACCGACCTTCGCGATCGAGAACCACGCAACCGACCGTGCCATAGTCATACCGGCGATCCATCGGCACCAACGAGCCGGTGCGCTTGCGTTCTTGCAGCAGCTTCTCCAACGCGCGCTTGCGACGATCGGTATCGAAGTAGCTGTTCTCGACGCGCTCAACGCGCGCCTTGTCCGCAAACGTTTCGGCGCCACTGCCCGACAACAACACGTGCCGCGTATCGGTCATGACCTTGCGCGCCAACGTGACCGGATGCTTGACCGTGCGCACACCGGCGACCGCGCCACAACGCATTGTCGAACCGTCCATGATCGACGCGTCGAGTTCGTGCTCGCCCTTCTCGTTGAACACCGCACCCTTGCCGGCATTGAACATCGGGTTGTCTTCCATCGTGCGCAGCACCGCTTCGCAGACGTCGAGGGACGACTTGCCTTCGGCCAGCAGGGTCTTGCCGAGCACGAGCGCACGCGTCATCGCGTCTTCGTAAGCCTTGAGCCGTTCCTTGGGCGCTTCGCGACTGATGGTGCCAGCGCCACCGTGGATCGCAATCGCCCACGAGATCTTGGGAGCCACCGGCGCGGAACTGCATCCGGCAAGCAGGAGAAGGAACGTAGATGTGATGATCGAGACGGGACGCAAGCTTGGCACCTCCAGGGAGCCAGAAGCTTAGCCTGCATCCCGCGCGCGCCGCTACGGGAACTGCACCCGCAACGCGTTGGTGAACGACCAACTGGTCGCCGACTCGAGACACCCCTGCTGCACGTTGAACTGGAAGCCAGTCCACAGCCCCGGCGGAATCCCGAAGGCCTGCGACATCGTCGCCGGGGCCGTCGCGGAGGTCACGGCAAGCGCGGCCACCGTCACGTCTGTGTAGAGCGTGCAACCAACCGTGCCGAGCAGCGGATCGAGCGACAGCGGCAACGGCACCCCTTGATGCATGGTCGTGCTGAAGCCGAAGATCGTCACGCCGATCGCGTTCGCTTCGTGGTTGCCCGACTCGAACACAACCGGAGTGCCAGTCGTGAACGGACCGTTGGCCACCAACTCGGGCGTGCCATACGGCGCCGGGCACGACGTGCCGAACGGCTGCGCAAAGCCACCGCCGCCAACTTCGATATTGTCGAGTTCGTAGGTCGCGCCTTCGAAGTGCAACCACATCGCATCCCACAGGAGCGGGTTGGTTGCATCGAACGCACTCTGATCGAGTGCGAGCGGGATGTTCTGCAGACCAGGAACGGCGACGTAACCCGGCGCCGACGTCGTCAGGTTCTGCACGAACACCGAACCCTCACCGGCACCACCGGCCGCCGTGAAGTCCATGATGACGCGCACGCGCAACCAGTGGCCACCGCTAGCCCCGATGCTCGTCAGCGGCGCCTGCACGAACGTCTGGTCGGCGGCATACAAACGGAACTGCTGGTTGGTCTGGCCACCGACGGAGAAGCGCACACCGCGTTCGCCAGGTTGGTTGCCGCGAATGATCAAGTCGCCGTTCGTGTCGTGCGCCAGACCAAACGTGCCACCCCAGAAGCCGACGCGGATGTCGACCTGGAACATCGCATGCGTCTCGGTGCCGGAGAACGGCGCATACAGCCAGTTGTTGTCGTTGATGCGCGACGCATCACAGCCATAACCGGGCCCCGCCTCCTGAAAGCGCAACGCCTTGGTGCCGTCGTGCGACAGCGTCGCGGTCACGCCGCAGTTGTTGCTGGCGTTGAACGTCTGCTCGCTCCAACCGTCCTGGCCGTCGAGGATCGTGAACGGATGCTGATCCGTGCCGATGAGGTTTTCGAAGTCGTAGACGAACTGCGCGCTCAAAGCCGGCGCGAGCAACAACGGGACGAGGTAGCGGATCATGAAGCCTCGGGGGTCGGGGATCGCAACATGTTAGCCGTTGTCAGGCGCATGTGAGCGATCCACAGACCACCGATGATCAGCAAGGCCAGCAGCGAAATACGCTGCGGCCACACAACCCGGGCGGCGCGATACGAGAATAGGACTTCGTGCTCGCCCTTCTCGAGGTAGACGGCGCGCAGGTAGTGGTCCGCCGGCAAGACGTCGGCCGGCTCGCCATCGACGGTCGCGATCCAACCGGCGTCGTAAGGGTCGGCGAGTCGCAGGTAGCCGTTGGCGTCGTTGGTGACGCGGATCACTACACGCTCGTCTTTGTGCGAGACGATTTCGACCGACGCGTTGACTGGACCACCGGCAGGCCGCGGTGCCTCCGGGTCTTCGAGGATGACCTCGTTCTTCGCGTCACGATTGGCGCGACCAACGACGGCCAATCGTTTGACCTTGTCTTCAATCACGACCGAACGGGTGACAAAGGTCGCTCGCGGCAGCACCGACGTTCGTTCGTACAAACGATGCGGACCCGGCAAACCATCCGGCGTGCGATCGACGACGTTCGGCATCGTCACCTTGCGCGACGACAAGAAGTAGCGCACACCCATCACGTCGAGCATCGGATGCTGCATCGACTTGTCCAGGCGGAACCAGCTGATGCCGGCGCCACCCCAGGTGACACTGGCTTTGTTCTCCTCGTCCGGTTCGATCGCCAGGAAGAACTCATCCTGCCGCGCCGGCGGCAGCGGGTTGTAGGCGGCGAGGTCTTCGATGCCCTGGAACCCGGCGAAGTTCGGCCAGTACATCGTCGTGGCCTTCTTGTCGTCGGGATCGCCCAAGCGCTGGAAGCGAGGACGCACTCCAGGCGCTTCTTCTTCGGCATCGAACACGGGCTGCACGATCGCGGGCGGCGTCGTCACACGTTCGGACTCGACGGCGACGATGGCGCCGTGGCCAGCGTGCAGCAGTTCGATCATGGTGATGCCGAGCAACGTCAGCAGGCGCGCGCGACCGCGCAAGAACAACGCGATCAAAGCAACCGTTGCCACGAGCGTCGCACGACCAAACGTCATCCGCAGCTGGTCGAGGTTGACCTGCGCCTCATTCGGCCAGGCCTTGTCGTTCATCCACCCAACAATCAGATCGACGTTGCCCCCAACCTGATCGATCGCCGGGTTGCCACTGAACTTCACACCCCAGTTGGCGATCAACGCGATCAGATCCTGACCCGTCGCAGTCAACAACCAGATCGTCGCGACGCCACTGACAACGGCGATCGCGCCGAGCACGACCATGACGATCTTCGAACCCTTCTCCAGCAAGCGGTCGGCCCCCATCACAGCGAGCACGGTGCCAGCAAACGCCAACATGAACACGTTGCGCTTCGCGTTGGTGTCCATCAAACCAGGCAACATCTTGCCGATCTGGGTGAAGCCACCGGTCCCGGTCGCCAACCCAAGCGCGAACACCGCGGCCGCCGCGAAGTAGACGGCCAACCACCGTCGCTGCCGATTGGCAAACGCGAGCACGATGCTAGCCAACGGCGCGATGCCAAACGCAAACGAGCACTCGACCCAGTTGTAGCCAGGCGTCTCGACGGGCTGGCGGAAGAACGCGAGCGTCGACAGCGGCGGCCGCACGAGTTCCGGCTGATCGCGATGGAAGAAGTCGCCGGCCCACGCAAACAGATCGGGCCAGACAAACGACAGCACGTGATCCCATTCGAGCGACGTGTTGATCAAGTGCTCAACGGTCAACGTCGGCCGCCCAGTGTCCTGCGACGCCATCAACACGGGCAGCATGTGCGCCGACGACAACATGCCACCGAGCGCCATGCCAACACCGCAGAGCACGAGCGGCACGAGCCGTTTGCCCCGTTCGTTCATCAGGCATTGCAGCAACGCAAACCCGACGCACAGATAACTGATCTGCAATGCGACGACGACGAACCCGGTCATCCACGTGAGCCCGGTCCAGATCGCGAGGATGGCCATGTCGCGCAACCTTCCGCCGCGCGCAATCGCATGGATCGCGGACAGCATCGGCCACAGCGACAGTGCCGCGGTCAGCACGACGTTGTGATGCACACGACACTGCGTCCACAACCCGAGCACCGACACGATGACGCCAACCAACGCGGCGCCATGCGAAACCTTGATGCGCCGGAAGAACCGATACGCGAGCCACCCGAACAGCACCTGATGCAGCAGATACCAGTAGCCGTAGATCTCGACGCTCGGCACCGCGAGCAGCATCAGGTTCCACGGTTGATAGACCTGCGCCATCTGCGGCACGAAGCTCGCCCCGCCGGCGATGTCCTTCGTCCACAACGGGATCTCCCCGCTGCGCATGCGGTCCTGCATGATGCGATCCCACGCGAGCGTCTGGGAGTACTTGTCCCCCATGCACAACGCGCCGCGATAGAGCTCGTCGGGATCCATGCCCTTGTCGCGCGCGACCGCACCTTCGATCGTGTTGAGCTCCGGCGGGAACGGCACGAGCGCGCGACCGGGGATCAGCGCCGAGCCCAGGAACATGACCGAACACAGCAGCGCCAGTAGCACTGCCTGCAGTTGTTCGCGTGGGGTCGATGGGTTCATGACGAAGACCCAGGGTACGGTGCCAGGACAAGAATTCTCCTCTTCATCCGGCCCGCCGGATGAAGAGGAGAATTCTTGTCCTGGCAGGGTATTAGCCTCTTCATGGGTCGCGCCGATCGTCCTCGTCAACCAGTGCATCGAGTGTCGGCGGAAGCTGATCAAGACGGGGCAGCTGCCCTTGGCCTCGCACCGCAATCACCCAGACGGTATCCCGCTCATCACTGACGGTGAAGAGCAGCGACACGCTGCCGGCCAGGACGGAACGAACCTCATAAGGCACGCCGTCGAATCCCGCAGCAACCGGACAACGCTTCGGCATGGTCTCGAGTGATTCCACTGCGTCCCATGCGGACGCAAGCCAAGCCTCAGCGCCTTGTGGTTCTTGTCGGTCGTCAGCGATGTAGCGCGCGTGCGCCAAGATCGCGGCCGCGGTGGTGCCAGTCACCTCGACCGCATAATGCTTCACCTGTCGAGCCTCAATCCGAGCTCGTCGGCGATGTCACGCAGAGCCTGCTTGGCTGGTTTCGTACGGCCCGCGTCGATGTCCTCCATGCTGCGCCGCATCATTTCGAGAGTTGCTTCGCGTTGCTGCCGCCGCTCCATGTCGCGGAGCGCGGCGCGGATCACCTCGCTCTTGTTGCCGTAGAGCCCGCTCTCGACCTGGGCCGCGAGGAACCCTTCGAAGTGGTCACCGAGGTTGATACTGGTCGTCTTGGTCATGGCGTGCTCCTTTGCGTGAGTTACTACAGGTTACTATTATTTGGTAGTATCGGTCAATCGGCTGAGCCTCCTCAGCCCACGTTCACGCCCCCTCCTCACGGCGCGAGTTGGCGCAGCAATGCACGAGCCCCTTGCCACCGTCCGTCGACAGCCTTCTTCGCCCAAGCACGCGCGATTGACAGGTTGCGCCGAACACCCTGAGCCTGCGAATAGCACAACGCCAGGTTGAAGCAGGCTCCTGCACTCCCCGCGGCTGCCCCGCGGCGATACCACGACACGGCGGCCTCATCGTCACGCTCGACACCCAAGCCACTGTGGAAGCAGAAGCCCACCTCCAGCATCGCGTCCGCGTCTCCCAACCCGGCCAGCTCCGACGACAACCGATACGCCTTCTTGTGATTCTTCCTAACGCGGTCGCCATCGCGATAGCACATGGCTATCTGCAATCGCACCCTGTTCGCCTTTGCGTCGCCGGCCTCCGCCGCCTTGCTCGCCCATCGCCACGCATGCCCCAGGTTTCGCCTGACGCCATCGCCGTGCAAATAGCAGAGCGCCAGGTTGTGGCACGCGGCAGCGCTGTTGGCCCTCGCCGCCTGACGGTAGTAGGCAACAGCTTCACGCATGTTCCGACGAACACCCTCACCATAGAAGTGCCGGACTCCGAGGTTGAGGCGTGCGTCCGCGACCCGGTGACGAGCAGCGACCCGCAGCCACTTCACGGCAAATCGGTCATTGAGCTTTGTGCCCCGCCCCTCTTCGAAACAACACGCAACGTTGAAGCTCGCCAGCCCATGACCCGCCTTCGCCGCACGCATGTAGTTGGCGAACGCAGCCTCTGGATCCCGAGCGACACCCAGCCCGTCGTCAAGGCAGGCCGCAACTTCGAATGCTGCCTCGATGTGGCCAAGCTCCGCCGCTCGGCTCCACAAGCCAAAAGCCTTTCGCCACTGGCGACTGCGTCGCGAGGGGTCCACGAGTTCCTGGCCCCGCTTGTATAGGGACGCGGCGTCACCTTCCTCGGTTCGATACTTGACCATCGTCGTCCGGACTCCCTTCGACACAGCCATACATCTACTCAATGCATCGCTCAGGAAACGCCTCGCGGAACCAATCCGGATAGAGGCGCGACCTGGCATGCCGAAGTTGGACAACATCCGAGTAGCGACGGATGCAGCGCATTCGATATTTGTAGTCCGGGGGACGCACAACCGAATGATCATCGGCCCCCTTCTCCTCGATGCCAGCAAGGCGCGCCAAGGACGGGACCCGCACATGCGTCAAGCGATCATGCGTCGGGAGGATGACGTCTTGAGTTCTCAGCCCCGTAGAACCGAGGACGAAGAAGCCCTTCAAGTCCTGTAGCGCGGCGAGGTCGACCGCTTTCAGGCGAGGGCAGTCCTCGATATCGACCACGCGCAACCCGCGCGGCAATGCCTGCGATCCAACTGCCTCCAAGCTCCGCAACCCAATCAGCGACAGTTCACGAAGCTCCGACAAGGATGAGAGTTCGGCTAACGAGTGGACGCCTCGACACTTCGCCAAGGTGAGATGCTGAAGCCGCGGCAAGCAAGAGGCTTGGACAGCGGACTCCTCGTCGCCCTGGGTAATGCCCAAGGCACGCACCGTTTCGGGCAACCTTGATGCGGGCTTGCCGGACTTCCACTTCCTGAGCAGCAGACCGAAGAGGTTGGTTTCCGCCAGCCCACGCAGGCCCGGCCACCAAGGCATCGACAGCCACTCCAAGCACGGCAGATTCTCGAGCGAGAGAGTTCCCGAGACCTGATCTCCACTGTGATGCAAGTAGCGAAGATTCGTCAATCCATGAATGACGTCCCAATCAGATGAGGCCAGTCGACGGTTTGGCGACACTGACAGCCCAACGAGTTGAGGGAGTTCCCGAAGGATCTCGAAGGCATCCATCGGGATCAGATTGTCGCGATAGAGCCGCAGCTCGACGGCCTTGGTCGCTTCTACGGCAGCTAGAAGCGACTCATTCAACGACCCCGTCCAAATGATCCCCGGCCCGTAGGCACCCATCTCAGCTTCAACCATGTTTCCTTATTCCAGTGAAGACCCACGACCGCGCCTTCTCAACCGGTAAGCACTTGCCCCGGCACCGTAGGTGTAGGCTCAGCTGCCGATGGAAAGGGCTCAGGCGGTCATGACTTCTTCGGGGAGCATGGCGATGGCGTTTGGGTCGAGGTTGTCGGGGACGGCGAGCGCGAACAGGAGCGAGCCTTCGCAGAGGGCTTCCGGCGGGAGTTGCACCGTTGCCATGATGCAGTTCTTGAGGCCGCCGGTCAGCGACTCCGGCACCTTGATCGAACGCACCGGGGCGAGTTCGTGGTAGAGCGACCAGGCGAGCGCGCGTTGGTCCTTGGGGAGCGTGCTGCGGTCGACTCCCTTGAGGGCGAACACCGACTTCGCTGCTTCGGTCAGCAGCTCGGGCTTGTTGACGATGTTGGGGTCGAAGCAGATGAGGACCGAGCCGTGCACCCAGTTCTCGACCTGGCCCCACAGTGAGTTCGCTTGCACCAACGCGGCCGGCAAGACGAAGCCCTTCTTGCGAACGCGGCGACGTAGCTTCTGGAGCTTGTTGCGGAACAACGGGTGGAGGAACTTCATCGCCACGCCGATCAGGACCAGTAGCAGGAGCCACGCCATCTCTTCGCCAGGCGGGCCGTCGTCACCTTCCTTGGCGTTCATGCCCATCATCGTGACTTGGATCGCCGCGCCGATGTAGGCCGGGAACTGCAGCATCCAGACGAAGTCGTGCCATGGCAGACCTTCGTCGACCGTGGCGAGCAGCTTCTCGAGGTCTTCTTTGCGCTCGAGCTTGGAGAGGCGACCGCGAACGTCGGAAAGGTTCATACGACCTCCTCCAGCGGCAGCGAGTCGCAGAGGCTTTGGGCGCCGTGACCCCAGAGTCGTGGTGCAACGATGCGCGTGTATTCGGCGTCGCGACACTGTGGATCGGCGAATACGAAGAGCAGTTGCGAATCGACTTCTTCGCTCGGCAAGTCCGCAGCATCGAACGTCAAGAACGCGACGTCGTAGTCCTTGCCGATGCTTGGCGGCGCGGGCACCCGACCGCCGTCATGGTCTTCGTGATCACGCACCTCTCGCACAAACGACTGCAAGTCCGCAGGCGTCGGTTCGTCATTGCGCACCATGTCGCGAACGCGACCACCAGCGACGACCAACGCGTTGAGGTCATCGGCCGACTCCACCTTGGTGCCAACGAGCACGGCGACACTCGTGATGTCGACGTCTTCCTTGTCCGCCTCAACCGCGAGCACGATCGCCGGCATCTGCTCGCCGCGACCAAACAGCTCGAGCGTCTTGCGCGTCGGCGGTCCAGTCAGCAGCGGTCGCACGACGAGGCACGCGATCACCAAACCGAACGTCACCCAAAGCCCCGCGCCGCGCGTGAAGCCGGCGACGATCAATGCGATCGCCATCAGCGCGACGGACGCGATCCCGAGGTAGAGACTGTGCAGCTCGACGCCCGGATTGCCGAAGCCGGACGGCACCCCGCCGAGCCAGTCCCAGATCTTGTTCTCACGAATGACCGACAGCATGCTTCGCTGCTCGGCAAACAAGGCGCGCACGGCCTGATCATCCGTTCGAGATACGGATTTCAGGACGGGGCCGGCGACGGCATCGGACTCCATAAGATGGCTGTCTACCGGCGTGTTGCGGCAACCGCAAGGACACGCCGGCAGACAGTACTCCCATTGGTCGAGCCCAGCGTCCTTGGGCACAGATAGCTCGACCAACACACTCCTTTCCGCCACTGCCGAGAACCGAACCTCCCATGGCTGCGGGGGAATCCGGCTCCTATGGCGGGGGCGCCTGAATGTAGAACCCCAGCAAGTCTCGAAACCTCATCAACGATACCTCTTCGATACATCCGGGCCCTCGGACGGCCATCTGGTTACGCACTTATGCGCACGAAGAGGCCTTTCGCAGAGCTTTGAGCCGCGCGCGTCGACTCCTACCATCCTTCGCCACACCTCCGGAAGAATGATGCGCCTGCAGCCAGCCACCCTCGCCACCCTCCTCCTCGCCAGCCCGTTCGCGATCGCCCAGCAGCCGGCGGACAAGAAGGTCAATCCCGTCACCCTTGTCAGCCGCGCCGAAGCGCTGATCAAGAAGGGTGAGAAGGAAGACGCCGCCCTGATGTTGTGGCAGGCACTCGATCTGCTGCGCGGCAGGGAGCCGCACCCGATCGAAGATATGACGCGACTCAGCGCGCGGTTCTTGCTGAAGGAGAACGATCCATTCGAGATGGAACGGCGCGCGGCGTTTACCGAGGTGGCCAAGTTGCAGGTCGCCGTCGGCAAGAGCTATCGCATCAAGAAGTGGTACGACACCGCGCGCGGACGACTCGATGTTGCGGCGCTCTACGATCCGCATGCGATCGGCAAGGAGCGCACCGTTCTCGAAGCGAAGGCCAAGGGCAAGAAGGGTGCGCCGAAGAAGGCCGCGCCCAAGCCGGCTGCGAAGAAAAAGGTCGACAACCTCGATCGCACGTTCGCGGTGAAGGTCGGTGGTTCGTGGCGCAACGTCGATGGCGAGCTCGAGTCGAAGCAACACAAGGGCGACAACGAGGCCGAGCCGCGGCACTGGCATTGGACGACCGAGCACCACCAGGACCAACACCAGGTGAGCTTCGAGTTTCGGTCGCTCGACCCCAACGGTGAATACAACTTCGGGTTGGGACTCGGCGTCGATCCTGCCAAGAAGGTCGGCGGCTACCGGCTCATCCTGCAGCACTTCAAGAACCACAAGGTCGCGAACCTTCGCATCCTCAAGGTCGACGGCATGACGCTGACCGAAGTTGCCGCCGGCTTCGCGGAGCTCGGCAAGACGGCGAACGGCTACCACCTGGTGACGGCGACCGTGCGTGAGGATTCGGTGTCGTTCCAGATCGATGCCAACAAGCCGACCGTCGCCAAGAACATCGCGCCGCCCTCCGGCATCGTGGCGTTGATGGTTGGCATCCAAGGAGTGACGTCGAGCGCGATTCGCTATCGCAATCTGACGATCGGCCCGTTGCCAGCTGATGCGCCGACGGACGAAGAGCTGCGGCAACAAGAGCTCGAGAAGCGGCAGCACGCGATCACGGACGCCGTCGAGAAGGCCAACGAACTGATCGCGGCGCGCAAGAAGGAACCGGCGGCGTTGCTGCTGCGCGGTGCGTTGCTCGAACTGCGACAGATGCCCGCTGGAGTGTTGCGCGACAACCTCGCCAAACCGATCGACGAGATGCTGAAGAAGGCCGACCCCACGGCCAAGAAGCGGCATACGGCGGCGCTCAAGTGCGCCGAAGCTCTCGGCGTTCTTGCTGAGAAGTATGCTGCCGACAAGCGGCCGCGACTCGGGTTGGTGTTGGCGCAGCGTGCGATGCAGTTTGATCCGGACGGCCAAGCGGCGCGGCTCAAGAAGGTCGAGAAAGCGATCGCCGATTGGAACGTCGCGCAGTTGACCGTTCGCACGGCGGAACTCGCTGCACCCAAGGACGACGGCAAGATGCTGCGCGAATGGTTCGCCGGCGGCACCTTGCTCGACAGCCGGGCGAAGCCATGGATTGTTGAAGGCGCCGGTGCGCGCATCGAGAAGGCCAGCGACGGCTGCAGCATGCTGATGCCCAAGCAAGGCACGCTGCTCGAAGGCACGTTTGGTGTTCACGTTCGGCTGCCGGCCAATGCCACGCAGGGTGGCGTGGTGTTCGACGCGGCGGGCCCGCACGACTTCGCCGTCGCCATGGTGATCCGCACGCGGAAGGAACTGATCCTGCACGTGACCCGCTGGGCCGGTGGCAAGTGGCTCAAGCTCGCAACCAAGAAGGTGCCGACCGATGCTTGGCGCCTCGAGGCCTGGCACCCGATCACGGTCGAGACCGCCAAGTCAGGCATCAAAGTCAAAGCGCTCGGCGTCGAAGTCAAACTCGACCGCAAGCGCCTCGGCGACGCCAATGGCCGCATCGGCCTCTACGCCGCCAACCTCACCAACGACGAAGCCACCATCGAGGTGCGCGCCTTCCACGCCAAACCCAAGTAGCTGCCATGCCGCAACACGCGCAACTCGTTCACGACGTCTACTTCACCCTCAACGACAAGTCCCCCGCCGCCAAGCAAGCGCTCGTCGACGAGTGTTATGGCAAGCTCGCCAACATCGACGGTGTGGCATTCTTGGCGGCCGGCACGCGCGACGCCGAACTGCAACGCGACGTCAACGACCGCGACTACGACGTCTCCCTGCACGTGTTCTTCGCGACGCGCGCTGCGCACGACAGCTATCAAGATGCGCCGGCGCACATTGCCTTCATCGAAGCGAACAAGGATGGCTGGGCCGGTGTCAGGGTCTTCGACTCCAACATCCAACCGCGCTGAAGCCTAAAGTACCGTGCCAGGAGAGAAGTTATCCTCTTCAGCCGGCTCCGCCGGCTGAAGAGGATAACTTCTCTCCTGGCACCGTACGGATACCCTTAGATGTCGATCGTGTTGAGGTCGAGGCCTTGCAGGTTGAACGGGATGCGGCCGACCTCTTGCTTGTCCTTGAGCAGGATCAGGTGGGTTGCCTTGTCGGACACGAGGTAGAAGGGGCCGTGCTCGGCAACGATCTTGTGAACGTAGTCGTGGCTGACGACGCCGGGAGAATGGCGAGCCGAGCTGACTCGCCCGCCGTTGGCGTCGACCAACTTGAAGCGATTCGCCTGCGTGTTGCCGGTGACGCGCAGCTTGAACTTGTGCAGGCGTGACACGACGAACCGGACTGGCGCATCATGCTCCGGAACCTCGAACTTCTGCCAATCAACACCAATGCCATCGACGGAGAGGTGGATGTTGGCGAGCGGGCAGCGTTCGATGACAAACCGACCATCCGCTTCACACTCGACCGTCGCCAATCGATCCAGCGTGCCACCGCCGTCTTTGTAGATGAGGCGAACCATGACCCCGACCGTCGCACTCGCAACGCCCTGGCCATGCTTGTCGACAACAACACCTTCGAGGCGGCGATGGGCAACCTTCGGCGTGCGGATCACGAGGTCTTTGGTGCCGGCCGCAACAGGCCCGGTCTCCATCACCACCATGCCCGCCTTGTCGATCGCGCGAATGTTGTAGGTGCGATCGCCGAGGCCCTTCAGCGTGAAGCGTCCCGCACGATCCGTCTGGATCCCGTCCGACTTCTGCTCGCCGACGACACCTTCGATCCACTGATAGGCATTGCCATCCTTGATGCCGTCGACGAGCAGGATCCGCACGGACCGAATCGGCTCGCCGCCCGCGTCGACGACCTTGCCGCTGATCTCGAGCGCTTCCGCCCCAAGGTCGACCACGATGTTGGTGCCCGCTGACGGATCTTGGCGCAGACGCTTGCCGAGACCGGCGAGCACGACCGGCTGGATACCCCTTCGGTAGGCGATCAAGTCTTCGTCGCCACGCACCCTGGCAACTTCGATTTCGAACTGACCGCTCTCATCAGCGAATCCGCGTCGACTGCCGAACACGAGACGTGCCTTTGCCGCCGGTTGGCCGTTGGCAAGCCGCACGATGCCCTTCAAGACCCGGCGGTCGGGTTCGGGCTTGGTCTGCAACACCCACTTCACCGGGCCGCGGATATCGGTCGTCTTGACCGTGAGCCCTTTGTGGCCTCGCTTCTGCGCGTGCACAGACAGAGCCGCATGTTGCGGCAGCGGCCCCAGGCGGAACGAGCCATCCTTCCCCGTGTGCTCGTTCCATGACCTGTAGCTGCTGTCGGCAAGCCGTTGGCCCACCCCCGGCACGCTGTCGATGCTCATGCCCATGTGCACGTAGACATCTTCCAGTGGCACGCCGCGCTCGTCCGTCACGGTTCCCGTGAACTCGACGGCCGGGCCGACGACGAACACCTGGCGCTCGTCATCCAGCATCTTGCCCTTGCCGTAGATCATCGACCCCTCGCGCTCGACGCGCAGATTGGCCGGCTCGTAGTCCTTATCGAACGCGAAACACCCGAACGAATCCGTGACCGCGCTGGGGAACTCGAGTTCCTCACCGCGAACCAGCCGGTGGACATCCTTGGCGTGGCGACCGAAGCCCATCGCAAACATCCATCGACCAAGCTTCGATTCCAGTTCGCGACGAACCCCGGGCTGATCGAGATCCATCGACATGTTGCCGACATACAGCCTCGAACCCTCCAAGCGTGGTCTGGACGGCTCGCGATAGACGACGCGCATGTTTGCCATCGGCGCGCCATCGGGCGCCAGCATGCGACCTTGCAGACCTTCCTTCGCAACCGCAGGGGGCGGCGTTGGCTCAGTGACGGTCGGCGCCTCGACAGTCGGCGCTTCCTTCCGCTCGTTCTTGACGTCGTCGACTTCGGCAACCTGTGCCGGCTCGACAGTACCGCCGCCACTGGGCGCGGGCGGCTCCGGCGCGTTCCAAATGGTTTCGACGGACACGAACAACAACGCCACCACTGCCGCACTCGGCACGAACAACTTCCACATGGCCAGACTCCCGAAGATGGTTAGTAGGGAGACACCTGACGCAACCTTGGCGCGCGTGAACAACGGCAACAGTGCTGCGCACCACGCCTGACGATCGCCGAAGCGACCATCGAGCTTGGCGCGCATCTGCGCGAGGCCACGTTGCACCTGCGTGCGCACGGTCGAAACCGGGCGCCCGACCTGTTGTGCGATCTGCGCGGGTTCGAGATCCTCGAAGTAGCGCAGCATCACTACGGTGTGATACGGCTCCTCGAGCTCGAACAACGCATCGACGACGCTCTTGTGCGCCGCGACCCGTTCGGCCGCGTCACTCGGCCCCGCGTGCGTCACGTCGCTCTTGGCAACCTGCTGCTCACGCTTGGCCCGTCGTCGATCCGAACGAGCGAACGCCCGAGCGGCGTTCTTGGCAACCTGCGCAAGCCACCCCTTCGGGTGACGGATCTCGCGCGGTGCCTTCTCGATCGCTTCGAGCATCGTCTGCTGCGCGACGTCATCCGCTCGCGCAGGATCCGCCACCAGACTGCGTGCGAGCGCACGGACCCAGTCCTGATGGCGAAGCAGAGTTTCGATGTTCGGGTTTGCAGACGTCATGGTGTCAGCAGGGAGGTGTCACCGAGTGTCGTCGCGTCTCAGACAGACCCAAGAAAAATGCGCCAGAGTCGTTAGGCCAGTGAATGGCCGATGTTAAGGCGGCCACCGCCAGCCCAAGCCGATACGTACCGTGCCAGGAGAGAAGTTATCCTCTTCAGCCTGCCCGCAGGCTGAAGGGGATAACTTCTCTCCTGGCACCGTACGGACACCCTTCGGGTTCGGTTGGCCGGTACGGCCGCAATCGCGTCTTGCCACCGATTGCGAACTGCCTAACATGCTTCCCCTCCAATCTTACCGGCAACGCCGGTTCGCCAGCCGCACCCGCACCACCACGTGACCGACCCCACCCTCATTCGCAACTTCAGCATCATCGCCCACGTCGACCACGGCAAGTCGACGCTGGCGGATCGTTTGCTTGAGCTGACCGGCACGGTCGAGAAGCGCGCCATGAAGCAGCAGCTGCTCGACAACATGGAGATCGAGCGCGAGCGTGGCATCACGATCAAGGCGCGGGCGGTGTCGATGGACTACAAGGCCGACGACGGCCAGACCTACCAGCTCAACCTGATCGACACGCCCGGGCACGTCGACTTCAACTACGAGGTGCTCAAGTCGCTGCAGGCGTGCGAAGGCGCTCTGCTGCTCGTCGATGCTTCGCAAGGTGTCGAAGCGCAGACCGTCGTCAACGCGCACCTCGCCGAGCAGGCCGAACTGTCGGTCATCCCCGTCCTCAACAAGATGGACTTGCCGCACGCGCGCCCCGAGCACGTTGCGATGCAGGTGGAAGACGCGATCTGCTTGCCGGCCGAAGACTCGATTGCCGTGTCCGCCAAGACCGGCCTGCAGTGCGAACTCGTTCTCGAAGCGATCATCAAGCAGATCCCGCCGCCGACCGGCGACCCGAGTGGCAAGCTGCAGGCGTTGATGTTCGACGCGGTCTACAACGACTACCGCGGCGTCGTCATCTACGTGCGCGTCATGCACGGCACCCTCAAGAAGGGCGACGAGATCATCATGCTCGGAACCGACAAGGAGCACGAAGTGCTCGAGGTCGGACAACTGCGCCCGGACATGGTTGCAAGCGCCGAGCTCACTGCAGGTGAGGTGGGTTACGTCGTCGCCAACATCAAGACGCTCGCCGATGTGATCGTCGGCGACACGGTCACGCACAAGGACGAGAAGGAGCGCGGCGAGATGCTCGACGGCTTCCGCGAGCCGAAGCCGATGGTCTACTGCGGCTTCTATCCGACGGTGCCCAGCGAGTTCGACAACCTGCGCAAGTCCCTCGAGAAGGTCCGCATCAACGACAGCTCGTTCACGTTCGAGCCGGAGACGTCCGACGCGCTGGGCTTCGGCTTCCGCTGCGGTTTCCTCGGTCTCCTGCACATGGAAGTGATCCAACAGCGCCTTGAGCGCGAAGAGGACATGGACATCGTGCAAACGGCGCCGAGTGTGCGGTATCGCGTCAAGCTCACCAGCGGTGAGATGATGGAGATCCACTCGCCGAGTGATCTGCCCGAAGGCAACTTCATCGAGGAATACCTCGAACCGATCACGCGCGTGAACATCGTCGTGCCGAGTGAGTTCATCGGGGCGGTCATGAAGATCTGCACCGAACGGCGCGGCATCTACATCTCGACCGACTACTACGGCAAGGAACGCGTGATGCTGGGCTTCCGCATCCCGTTCTCCGAGATCATCTTCGACTTCCACGACCAGTTGAAGTCGTTGACGCGTGGCTACGGCACGATGGATTACGAAGTCGAAGGCTTCGAAGGCTCCAACCTCGTCAAGGTCCGCATCCTCGTCAGCGGCGAAGAAGTCGACGCCTTGTCGTTCTTGACGCACAAGGACAACTCCGAAGAACGCGGCCGCAAGATCCTCAAGCAACTGCGCAAGGAGATCCCGCGCCACCAATTCGAAGTCGCCCTACAAGCAGCCATCGGCGGCAAGTTCATCGCCCGCGAGAACATCTCCGCGATGCGCAAGGACGTGACGGCCAAGTGCTACGGCGGCGACATCTCCCGCAAGCGCAAGCTGCTCGAGAAGCAGAAGAAGGGCAAGAAGCGCATGCGCATGGTCGGCAGCGTCGAGATCCCGCAGAAGGCGTTCTTGTCAGTCCTCCGCAGCGACGACTAACCCGGCGTACGGAACCCGCTTCAAACCGCCGGCGAAGCGTACGGCGCCGAGTAACCTTCGCCGGCGGTTTGAAGCGGGTTCGGTACGCCGGCGAAGCGGACGCGATCAGCCCGCGAGCCCGGCCTTGACCAATACAAGGCCAAGCAACGCACCACCGGCCAACAACCACGTCGTGCCGACGCGCCAGCGCAGCATCGCGACCAACGCCGTAACGCCAATCGCAGCTGACCACGCATCGCACACCGCGTCGCCCAGCAACTGCAAACTGACGTCGATCATCAACGCAACCGAGGCGACGGTGACACCATCGAGCAGCGCGGCGGTTGCGCGACTGCGTCGCATCCACGGCACAAACGGACCGAGCACCGCGACGAACAAGAATGCCGGTAAGAAGATGCCCGCCGTCGCTGCGAACGCGCCACCCGGTCCATCCGCCACGTAGCCGACGAACGTCGCCGTCGTGAACACCGGACCGGGTGTCACCTGGCCGACGGCAATCGCGTCGAGACACTGTGCTTCGGTCAGCCAACCGAGCCGTTCGACGAGTTCTGTGCGCAAGAATGCGAGCAGGACGTAGCCACTGCCGAACAACACCGAACCGATCTTGGCGAACACCAGGAACAACCCTGTCGGCGTCGCAGCCGTTGCGACAGCCGCGGCGACCGCGGTGCCAGCTGCGCCCTCACCCAACGAACACGGGATGGCAAGCAACGCACCGCTTGCCGCACGTTCGCGCGTCATCAACGCAGCCACCATGACCGCGGCACCAACACCGAACAACACGACAAGCTCGCCGACCCCGAACCACAACAGCCCAAGCGCAACGCCCCCAGCCACACGCAACAGCCAGGTGCGCGCAGCCTTCGGCGCAAGGCCGAACAACGCCTGCAACACGACCGCGACCATCACCGGCTTGACGCCATACAAGATGCCGGCCGCATCCGGCAACTCGCCGTATTGCACGTAGAGCCAACCGAGGACCCCGGTCATCAGCATTGCCGGCGCGATAAACGAAACGCCGGCAATGAGCAGTCCGAGCCAACGGCCGCGTTCCCATCCGAGATGGATCGCAAGCTCCGTAGAAGTCGGCCCGGGGATGACGTTGGCCGCACCAAGCAAGTCGAGGAAACGTTGCTCCGTCAACCAACCGCGCCGGACGACGACTTCCTCGCGCATCATCGCAATGTGCGCAGCGGGCCCGCCGAACGCAGTGCAACCTAGCTTGAGGAACAACAGGGCGAGGCTGCGCATGACGAAGGGCGAGGAACCTACTTCCTCGCCGCCGCGACTGCCATCACGCGAGCGGATGGCGGCAGCGAATCGCTAGAAGCCGACCGTCGCCGTGCCCGCGTTGGTCGTGAGGATCCGACCAAGACCAATCGAAGGACTGATGTAGACCGACACCATCTGCACGTCGAACTGCATTCCGGCGAGCGCGGAGTTGGACGGGATCGGGACGTCATGCGTAAACGAGAACGACGTCGGCGACGGCATCGCCATCATCTGGACGAGGTCCGCAGACACGCGCAAGAAGCAGTTCGACGGCTGGATCGGGAACCCAGTTAGCGGGATCGGGGTCGGCAGTGGCGTCAGGCCGAACACGACCATCGGCAGGTCCGCGGCACCGGTCGGGTAGGTCCCACCCGGCAACGCGACGCGCTGCAGCTGCATCGTGCTGCCGATGACTGGAAGGCCCGGGCATTGCATCAGCGGCGGCGGGCCACCGACCCCACAGCCGAAGCCGAAGGGAGCAAAGCTCGCCGCCTGGGCGCTGGCGTTGCTGCTGAACAGGACGGTGGTGAACGCGAGCGAGATTACGGTGAGAAGTCTGTTCATGGTGGCAGTCGAAGAGCGGTGCGGCGCCCGCCAATCGTGGCCGCGCCAAGGCGACCTACTGCTGGTAGGCCGGCAACACCTCAGGCGAGGTTTCTGACCAGATAGCCGGTGGTTTCCCGCCACCCCGCGAAAAAGTCACTCGCCTCGTCTCCCTACTTGCCCGCCTCGGCCTTCTTCGCCTCGGGCTTCTTCGCCTTCTTCGGCTTCGGGGCCGGCTTGATCCGTTGCCGCATGACCATGTTCATCTGCATGGGCCCGCTCATTTCCGTCGTCGCCGTCATGTCCATCTCGATCGGCGACCCGGTCATCAAGTCCAATCGACTCGTGCCCTTGCTCGACATCTTGAACTCCTTGACGCCGGGGATCTGAACCTTGCTGGTATCGAGCACGAGCTCCTGCTGCAGCGTGATCGTCTTCTTGTCCACGGCAAGCAGTTTGTAGTGCATCACACCATCGGCCTTGCCCATGGCGCCGAGCGGGATCTCCTGATCGACCTTCCAGGTTTCACCGATGGCGATCGGATGGTCCGGCAACTGCGTCACGGTCGACTTGAGAACTTCGTTGAGGTCGACGCCGGCTGCCTGCGCACCGTTTGCGGCATCTGGCACCTTCGCCTCGCTGACCTTGCCCAGGTCCGTCAGCTTCATCGTGGTTGCTTCACCAACGAGATCTGCGAGAGGCTCCATCTGGCCGGGATCCGAGTCCTCAACGTCGCTGTCGTAATCGACCTTCAGCACCAGGTCGTCGGCCACGATTTTGACTCGTGTGATCTTGTTTTCGATATCCGCGACGTTGCCTTTCGCAGCCTTGACGGTCGTCGTGGTCCACATCGAGGTCTTGGTCTTCGTCACGATGTCCTTCGCGCCCATGTTCATCGTCATGGTCATGTCCATCTCGAGAACACTCTTGCGCACGGCGCCTTGCTTGAACGAAAACCGCACCAGGTGTTTCTGGACCGGCTTGGTTGCACTTGGCTTGGGTGCTTCTTGGCCAACGGCCGTGCCAGCGAGCAGCAGAACGAGAGGCAAGGTCGCGAGGCGAGCGTGGAACTGTTGCATGAGTCGTCTTCTGTGATGAGGTGTTTGCGTTTCTCGATTACAGGCAATGCCGCGGTATCCGGCGTTCGGATCAGTATTCACCCCAGTACTTGCGCGCCGATGGAGTGCCGTCCCGATCCACCAACATAGGTCCGACCCACACAACAAGAAGCCCCCTCTCGCCATAGAGGTAGAACCGGAAACATCGCCCCCGTTTCGCTTGGAGTTCATCAACTGCTGCCTGCGGCGCCCACAAGTTCTCGACAACGCGTTCGTGCAACCACGAAGCAGCGCTCTGCCACTCCTGCTCCACGCTGATCACCGGATGTCTGATCCATGCATCGATCACTTCCGGAACGACCATCTCCTCAAATGGCACGACAGCCCAGCAGGGCAACAGGGTGCCGGGTGCCATCAAGCCACCCTTGGTCAACAGAGCTCCCTGGGGAGTGGGTTGTGGCGCAACTTCGGGCGAACTAGCACAGGCCGCCGCAACACAAAGCATCAGGATCGCCGTCCTCGTCCACACTCTTGTCATCGCGAGTCATCATACGAAGTGTGACCGTCCTCCGTTCGGTGGCACGAGTTCGCATGGGGTTCGAAAGCGACTGACAGGGACAGCGCCCGCAACTGCGCTGCCCACCAAATGACTCATCCGGTTAAGATCACCACCATGAGTCGACGGGAAACCCTTCAAGCCACTGCGTGGATCTTGCTACTGCAGATCTTGGCAACGCCGCTGACTTGCCAAGAACCTGCCAGCGCGCCGCGATCGAACCACGTGCGACCTGACGCCTGGCGAGCACTGCGAAAACTGCCCCTGCACGAACACGACAAGGGGGGTCGGGAGGTGCTCGTTCGCGACGAAGCTGGCAACCCAGTCCAAGCGGACGTGATTGCGTTCGAGAAGCAGCAACCGACTCCTGACGACATGCGGTGGGCCCAGAGCTACGGCCACCACTACGACATCGCGCTTGCCGCTTGCCCAACCGCCGCGGCCAAACGCTACCGCAGTGATGCAGATGGCGTCGTCCGGATTGCCGGGGGCGACAACGTGCAATGCTTCGGCATCTCTGACGTCGCGATCTCCACATCACTCACCCTGGCAGAGGCCACCGTCATCACGATGCGGCCACATCGGCAGGTCGCACTGGAAGCGATCACCGCAGAGGGTCGACCGGCTGCCAACCTGCCCCTGGCGATCATCGACGACTCCACTGGGCGCTCCGTTGCCGGCGGGGTGACCAACATCATCGGCAGGTGCACGATCTACGTCCCCTGGACCGACAACGAGACCTCGCCGGCTCTTTCCATCCAACCGCTACTCGTCACCAAGACACTGACCGGAATCCCGATTGCGGGTGGCTACTTCGACGGCAAGCCTCGCCTGCAACGTGTCCAACTACCGCCGGTTGGCAGCGTTCGTATCCAACTGGCAGCAACCGCCCGCACATCCGACAAGCCAGCGCATGTGTCCCTGTCCGCGCTGACCGATGCAGGCCTCATCGCGAACAGCAGATCACAGCCTGCGCAAACCGTCGCGCATGGCGAGATGCTCGTGCCGTACGTCGCACTCAACCAACAACTCCGCGTCTTCGTCTTCGCAGCCAACAACCACACGCAGAGTGCCCAAGGGCCGACCAGGCCAGGCGAAGAAGTCACGATCACCGTGCACGGCAAACCAGTGACCGTGACTGGGCGACTGCTCGACAAGGATGGGCAACCGATCGCAAACCGCGACGCATTCGCCGTGGCCGCCATGCAGCACAGTCAGCATGAGTGGCAACTCCGCACGGACCAAGAGGGCAAGTTCTCCAGCGACGTGCACGTCCTCCACATGCGTGCCGGCAAGGTTCGCGTGCAGATCGACTTCGCCGACCGGCCGTCAACATCTCCCCTCAGCAGCTTCATCAACAACACGACCACCAACAGCAGAGAGCCACGAGTTGCGCGCATCGTCGACTGGCCCACCCACGGCACAGTCGACCTTGGCGACTTGACGATGCAGCTCGCACCCGCACTCCTTGAGGGCAAGGTCGTAGACCTTGATGGCCAACCCGTCGCCGACCTGATCGTGCAAGCTCCAACAGGCTGGGGAACGCCATCCAAATACCAGGCCAAGACCGCAGCGGATGGCAGCTTCGCGTTCTATGACGCGGCACCAGACGCGCACGAGAAGAAGCCGTCGCTCTCTCTGCGAGTCTCCTCCGAGCATTGGCGCACGTCTCAGGGTGCCAATGCAGCCATGGGCGACACCGCCGACCTACAAGTCCGGCCAATCTGCAGCGCCAAGTTCCACCTCGAGAGCGAACGACTGAGCCCAATGCTGCGCGCCTACCTCGTCGGCAAAGACGGCAGGCGCCACGCCAGCTACCCGAGGGGCGGTGTCTGTAGTTTTCGTGGGCTTGCCCCAGGCAAGTACTCACTGCAACTCGAACTCGCGGGCGCCCTGGCCACACGCATTGATGACCTTGAGTTGGTGCATCGCAAAGCCAATGCGCCGGCCGGTGCAGCAGTCGCCTGGCTCGACGACGTCCTCAAGACCAAGCTGCAAATCCGAACAACTGCCGGCGAGCCGCTTGACGCAACCGGCGCAACGGCGTCTGCCGAACAGAACACGAAGTTCGTGCCTTCGTACACAACGGGAGAGCTGCAGCTGCCCTACCTCGCCGGCCAAGAGATTCTGATCCAGGCGCCGCTGCACCGTTCGCAACGCGTGAAGGCGACGAGTGACGCCAAGACCGTCATCATGCAACCACGCGCCGATCTGCGGATCAGCGCGCCTGCAGGCCTGGCGCTACCACCAGAGACTTGGGTGAGGTTCGACGGATCCTCCGAGCAACAACAACTTCGACCGGTGGGCGCCACAAGGGTTCGCCCCGATGCGGATGGCGAAACCTACATGTCGCTGATCGTGGCCGATGGCCGCGGCGGCTTCGATGAAGTGCACAGCCAGGCCATCAAGCTGCCGGTGCATGCGAAGCCAACGGCGATCGTGCTGCAACTCACGGCCGAGATCGTCGCCCATGCCAACCGATTGGCGGCGGCAGGGCGAGCCAAGCGCGCGGCTCGCATTCGGCGATAGCCGTTCGCTCCATTTGGGCAGCGCGGTTGCGGCGGGCTACGGTGTTGTGATCTCCAGGCCGCCGGTGCGGTCCTACTGGTACTGACTCAGCTCGATGGGCGGCACATTCTTGCCTGCCACCACCTCAACCTCGACCGCATCTGGAATCGCGTCCATAGTATCTCCGAGTGCCAGCGCGTACGACCCCGGGGCTACGTCGCCGAACGCGAAGCGGCCATGTGCGTCGGCGCGAACCAGCCGCTGACCAAGGTAGTGCCCAAGGACCGGCCAACTGAGCGGCGTCGCAACCCACCGTTCACGATCACCGTTGGTACCGCGCAAGCTGACCAGGGCGCCTGGAACGGGCTTGTTTTCCATTCCCAGCACGACCCCCTGCACGACCTGCGGCGACGCAAGCGCGATCTTGAAGACATCGATCTGACCTGCCGCTGGCGCTGGCAACGCGTACACCGCTGTCGCGCAGCCGTCCCGGCGCAAGAGCAACATGGCATTGCAGCGCGGATCGACCCCATCGCAACGAAACGTGCCATCGGCAGCAGTGCGCACCGAGAGCCACGGGATGCCGTTGGACTGCGCACTGACGACAGCGACGTATGCATTGGCACACGGATCGCCTGCGGCGTCGAGGACCGTTCCGATCACGGATACGCCGCGCTCAATGGCAATGTCGAGTGTCGTTGGCTCCTTGGGCAGGCCGTTGCGGTTAACAATGCCGCGCAAGTAACCCGAGGCGCGGCATTGCACGTCGGGACGGCCGGGGTCACCGTAGCCCTGCAGCCGATACTTGCCGCCGGCATCTGTTGTGACGGCCTTGTGCAGCGTCCAGCCTTCACCTACTTGCGCTCCGGCGATCGGCTCGCCTGTCGCGGCATCCGTCACAGTACCTTGCAACAACGCGCCGGCCGCAAGCCGAAAATCGTGCTCCACAGGCGCGTCTGGAGTAAGCGTCGCAGTCCACCAATCGGTCGACATCGCTGAGTCGGGTTCGACATCGCACGTGAAGCGGCAAGCAGGCAGACGCTCGAACACGAAGTTGCCCTTGGCGTCCGTACGGCCGCGGCATAGCTCAGTATGGTGCTCGTCCCACAGACGCAGATGACCAGTAGTGCCCTCGCCCGAACTCGCAAGGAGGAGACGGCCACGGAAGGAGCACGGCGGACCAAGCTCGATGCGAAGCTCGCCACCAGGCACGAGTTCTTCGCGTCGCCAGACCGCGTGTCCCGGGTGGTCGACTTCGACACGCAACACCAGACCTAGAGGGACCTGCAGACCAAACCGACCCTTCTTGTCGACGCGCGTGCGGGTGAGTGGGCGCCACGAGTGGCGCAGTGCAAGGTCAAGGCAGTGGAAGCCGCGGCCCTCAGCGCGAGTAACGACAACCTCGGCGTCCTTGACGGCTTGCCCATCGCCGTCGACCACGACCCCGACAAACGCGGTGGTCGGCTGCTGCGCCGGCAACGAGATTGCGAGAAGGGCCAGGGCCTCGAAGTGGATCAACTTGCGCATTTGCGGATTCCCTCGGATGCAGTGGGGGGTGGGTCAGCATATCCTGGCCAGCCTTCCGCTGCGCACGCGCGACTGATCGGTAGCCAAAAGGTGCTCACCCTCGTCGCCCACGAACCTACTTCTTGGCTTGCTTCTTTGCTGCCGCAGCCGCACCGCAGCTCAACGCATACGACTCCGCCACCCACTTGCGCCAGATCGACGCCGGCAACGGCTTCTCCGCAGTAAACCGCGCAACAACCCACTGGCCGCTACCAAGCTCAAACCGTTCGGGCTGCTCGGCCGCCAACTTCGCCGCGCGGTCGCGCGACGCATCGAGCTTGAGCATCATCTTGTAGCCGACGCCTTTCGCACCGGGGCCGATGTAAAGGAACGCTCCGCGCGCCGTCTTGAACGACGACTGCGTGCACGACGTGCCTTTGAGCACTTCGGGAAATGCCGCGGCCTCGTTGCGGATGGCCTCGGTTGGATCTTTGCTCGCAGCTGGCATGGCAACCTCAATCCTTGTAGCGGTTCGGACGCCCCAAACCCTACCGGATGAACCCCGGTAGCCCGGCGGCGTTGTTCACAACAGCGGTATGGTCGTTATCACCTCACGGCCGAGACAGCGACCCGCATGACGACATCCGAACCCAAAGCCCACCGTTGCCAGACGCGTTCGCGTGCCACTTCGTTCTCGGTGCTCCTCGCGTTGCTGGCACTCTGCGCGTGCAGCGGCGAGAAGCAACCAGCCGCGGGCACTCTCAGCGGTGACCTCGAACCGGTGGAGACCGCCCTGACCTCTCGCTCCGACTACGAGGACAAACTGCGCCAGGCCCTGATGAAGAAGGCGCCTCGGTCATGCGAGTTGCAGTTTCTCGTCATCGCGTCGTTCCAACCAGAAGTGCTGCTCTCGGTCTACCCTGTGGGCGATGAGTACGAGGCACAGGTCCTCACTCCCGTCACGCAGATATGGGTAACCGAGGGGGACGCCGCTGCAATCGAGTTGCGTGAAGCCAAGAAGGAGTTGCCCGCTCCGATTGCGAAGAGGCTCAGCAAGGTCTGGAAGCGAATGCTCGGGCGCACCCGTTACTCGGAAGCCGCGCCGACAGTTCTCGATGGAGTTGCCTACACGTTTGTCCACTACGACCGTGGCGCATGGGTCGGCGAGTCGAGCAACCCGAGAAGTGGCACGCGGCCGTATGTCCTCGCCGAGGCCGGCGAGGCGTTGGTCGCCTATGTCCATGCGCAGCCCGATGAAGAGCAGCAGTTGTTGGCACAGGTAGTGGACTCGCTCGCGCAACTAGAAGCGTCGCTTCCGAAGTGAGCCCGCCGGACGAACGCTGACGCCTACTTCACGAGCGGCTGACCAGCTCCGGTCCACCCCTTGGTCCCAGCCTTGAGATGCTTGATGTTCTTGAACCCGAGCTTCTCGAACGTGGGCAGCGCACGGCTGCTCCGACCTCCGGATCGTCAATGCATGACGTAGGTCTTGTCCGGATCAAGTTCACGCAACCGATCGGTGAAGTCCTTCGACTTGCAGTCGATCATCACGGCGCCTTCGATGTGGCCCGCCTCGTATTCACGCGGTGTGCGGATGTCGAGCACGACCACATTCGGATCCGACGCGAGCAAGGCAGCGGCGTCGGCAACGCTGATGTCTTCGGACGACGGCATGGACGATTCGGCGGGGGCACTGCTCGCACAGCCCGCGAACAAGATCGCGAGGCATGCCAGGGGAGCGGTTATTTGCATGGGCGCAGAGCCTAAGGCAGGCGACGTTCCCGCGCGACCACGGAGCATTGGCGGGCGTTTCGCGTCGTGGTGGCCATCACTTGCCTGGAACGACCGATTCCCGTTCCCACTGGCCACATCGAAACCCGCTTTGCCACTTCGCGAGCGAGGGCCTAACATGCCTCGCCGTACGAGGCCCTATTGACGGGCACGTGCCGCGGCAAGCACAGAGACAACATGGCTAACGACACGAAGGCGAAGAAGCCCATCCTGGTCGGACCGATCCGTCACAACCTCGAAGCGTTCGGCGTCGCGATCCTCGCGGCCGTGCTGCTCAAGTGGTTCTGCATCGAGGCCTACCAGATCCCGACGTCGTCGATGCAGCCGACGCTGATGGGCAGCACCGAAGCGAACGTGCACGACCGCATCCTGGTCAACAAGATCATCCAGACGTTCCGCGAGCCGAAGCGCTGGGACATCTCGGTGTTCAAGTACCCGCTGCAGAAGAACCAGAACTACGTCAAGCGCATCCTCGGCATGCCGCTCGACAAGCTCGCGATCGGCGGCGGCAACATCTACCACGTGTCCGGCGAAGGCGACAACCTGACCTACAAGATCGAGCGCAAGCCCGACGACGTGCAGGAGATCATGTGGCGCAACGTCTACCCACTGCGTCGCGAAACGCGTTCGGAGACGAAGGCGATGCCCGGCATCTTCAGCGCTTCGCCGCGCGCCAACGCCAAGGAACTCGACGACGGCTTCACGCTCGACGCGAAGGGCAAGACGGTGCGACTGTTCTTCCGCGATGAACCCGACGGCGGCATGGTCGATCGCGTTTGGGACGGCTACCCGGTCGACGTGGCGCGCCCGATGCGCGACGCCAAGGTGCTCGACGGTGGCGGCAACGACTACTTCATCAACCAACAACGCGGCCAGGAGATCGTCACGGACGTGCGCATGACCGCCAACGTCACCCCCACCACGGCGAGTGGCACGTTCACGATTGCGATCGAAGTGATGCGCCCCGACTTCGACAAGCTGACCTACTCGCTCGTCGTCAAGGACGGCAAGGGCAAGTTCGAGGTCCTCGCCAAGAACAAGGTCGTCGGTTCGTCCGAGCCGTTCGATTGCGCGCTGACCGCTGGCGAGGCATCCGAATTGTCGTTCGCCCACGTCGACGAGCAACTGCTCGCGTGGCAGGACGGCACCGAGCTGCAACGCTGGGACAGTTCGCAGTGGAGCTGCCGCGAAGGCTGCGTCATCCCGTTCAACGGCCGCTACGAATCGCCAGCCAACCGCAAGGTCATCCCGCAGTTCATTTGCGCCGGCAAGTCCAAGGTGACGCTGACCGACGTGCGCATCGACCGCGACCAGCACTACACCCGCGATCAGTCGCCGGACATCATCGAAGTGCCCGAAGGCCACTACTACATGATGGGCGACAACACGCTGCAGTCGATCGACTCGCGTGGTTGGACCGCGATCACGATCGGCGTTGATGCGGACAACAACATCGTGCCGCTCGACAGCCCCAAGCTCGTCCGCAAGATCCGCGGCAACAAGCGCGCGATGGACCTGACCAAGGCACCCGACCGCGACGAGACGCCGATCGCGCTACCCGACAAGAACATCATCGTGATGATCGACGAGTTCGGTGAGATCCTGCGCCTCAAAGGTTCGCCCGGTTCGACCTGGTCCCCCAACGTGTCGTTCCGCAACATCCACGCGGAGTCCGGCGACCCGAAAGCCGAGTGGGAAGCACTCGACACGAAGAACGCCAAGGGCATCTCGTTCGTGCCGCGCTCCGACATCCAGGGTCGCGGTTTGATGGTGTTCTACCCGTCGCGCCCAATCAGTTGGTTGACGGGCAGCGCCTGGCCAAACCGCTGCGGCTTCGTTCGCTAGAGGCACAACATGACCGACCTCGACCCACCGCCAATCGATACCGGACCCGAGCTCGAGATCCCGGATCCCGCGCAGGCCGAAGAGATCCTGCACACGGAGAACCTGGTCAAGGCATACCGCGGCCGCCGCGTCGTCAACCAGGTCAGCCTCAGCGTTCGCGAAGGTGAGATCATCGGCTTGCTCGGCCCAAACGGCGCCGGCAAGACCACGACGTTCCGCATGGTCGTCGGCATGGTCACGCCCGATAGCGGCAAGGTCATCCTCAACGGCGAGGACGTCACCAAGCAGCCGATGTATCGGCGTGCGCGCCGCGGCCTCGGCTACCTCGCGCAGCAGGAGTCGGTCTTCAAGAAGATGTCGGCGATCGACAACATCCGCTGCGTGCTCGAGGCGCGCGGGATGCGCAAGGCCGCGCGCGAAGAACGGGCCCGCGAGTTGATGCAGGACCTGCAACTGATGCACGTCGCCGACTCGATCGCCGAAACGATGTCCGGCGGTGAGAAGCGCCGCCTCGAAATCGCGCGTGCCTTGGCAACCGAGCCACGACTGCTGCTGCTCGATGAGCCGTTCGCCGGCGTCGACCCGATCACAGTCGAAGAGATCCAACAGATCCTCGCGGCGCTCGCACGCTCGGGCATCGCGATCCTGATCACCGAGCACAACGTCATCGCGACGCTGCGCATCACCCACCGCGCCTACATCATCAACGCGGGTTCGGTGATCGCCAACGGCGACGCCCAGACGATCGTCGCCGACGAACAGGTACGACGCGTGTATCTCGGCAGCTCGTTCGGCGAAGGCATCACCGAAGAGGAAGAGCGCGGCCTCGAACTCGACTAGCGCGCCTTCGACCACTTCCAACAAGTGGTCCGTACAAAGAAACAGCCGGGGCGGCCCAGTCTGTTTCCACGCACGGGTATCGACGTTTCACCCGTACAAAGAAACAGCCGGGGCTACCCGGCTATCTCCCGCGGAGTCGCCTCCGCTGCGGCAAAGGAACCGCTCGTCCTCACGGCTGGCTATCCAGTCCCGTGGTGCCGGCTTCTAGAGAGCCGGCTTGAATCGCTGCCTCGTCTGGCGGCACTTACGCCGCCGGAGCGACGTTCACGCTGCCGTTAGAGGGCTTACTGCAGGAGCTGCAGGGCGGCCTGCGGCTGCTGGTTGGCCTGCGACAAGATCGAGATCGACGCCTGTTGCAGGATGTTGTTTCGAGTGAGTTGGGCCGTTTCATAGGCCACGTCCACGTCGCGGATGCGACTTTCGGCGGCGGACAGCGATTCGCTGGCGACACCGAGGTTGGCGATGGTCGATTGCAGTCGGTTCTGGAGCGAGCCGAAGCGACCACGAAGCTGAGCGACGCTGCCGATTGCGGTATCGATCTGGGAGATCGCGTAGGCGGTGTCGCCACCGGAGCCGACATCAACGGTCGACAGGCCAAGCGAAGTCGTCAGTGCCGGCGTCAACGACACGTCGAGCGAGTCGATGCCAGCCGTGGTGTTGATGCCGACCTGGAAGGTCACCGAGCTCGACGAGCCATCCAACAGACGGATGCCGTTGAACTCCGTCGACTGCGCAATCCGGTTGATCTCGTTGACCAGGCTGCTGAACTCTTCCTTGATCGTCTCCTTGTCAGCCGTCGACGCGGAGCCGTTGGCCGATTGGATCGCGAGTTCACGAAGTCGCACCAGGATGTTGCTGACTTCGTTGAGCGCACCTTCGCCGACCTGCACCAGGGAGATGCCGTCGTTTGCGTTTCGTGACGCCTGAGAGATCGAGCGAACCTGCGAACGAAGTCGCTCGGAGATCGCGAGACCTGCTGCGTCATCCGCAGCAGTTGAGATACGCAAACCAGTCGACAGACGCTGGTAGTTGCGAGCGAGTCGATTCGTTACCTGCGCGGTATTCCGCTGCGCATTGATCGACGCAATGTTCGTGTTGACTCTAAGTCCCATAGCTTTTCCTTTGCCTTGCTGTTTCGCCCGCTAGGGCGGAGTCGCCTTCGATTTCGACTCACAACAATGGTCGGAAGATCGCGAAGGCGCTTTAGCGCTGCAGCCAAGAAACTCTCGGTGGCAGCGCGATTGTGGTTAGCGCACCGGGTGACGCGTGAGCACTTCGTCGCGGTTTGTCGCGTGCAAAAGCGCTTCTTCCTCAAGCACCAAGTGCTGGTTTAGCAAACCCCTAAGGGCAACATCAGTGGTCTGCATGCCGAGTCCGCGGCAGCGACGCATGATCGCCGGCAGGTCCTTCAGACGACCTGTACGAATCGCCGCTCGCACCGCCGGGCTGGCCACAAGAATCTCGACGACCGGCACGCGGCCACCCTTGTGGGAACGGTTAAGGAGGCTTTGCGCCGTAATGCCGCGCAATGATCTCGCCAATCTCGCGCGCATCCGCGGTCGATCTTCAATGACTGCCAATGACGTCATCTCGACGATGGCCCCGATGATCGAACCGGCTTCGACGCCGGCAAAGACCAGGCAGCCCGACTCGGACGCGGTCAGCACGGCATCGAGCGTCGCGAGATCGGAGACCTCCGACACGATGATCACGTCGGCACCGCTCGCCACCGCCTGACGAACACCTTCGGCGGCAGACACGACGTGGCGGCCGACTTCGCGTTGGTGCAGAAGTGCCGCACCGGTCTGATGCACGACCTGGATCGACTCTTCGATCGAAACGATGTGGCGATCAGCATCGCCACTGCACGCATCGACGATCGCGGCCAACGTCGTACTCTTGCCGGCTCCGAAGAAGCCAGAGACCGCGACGAAGCCGTGGCGCAAGCGCGTGAACGCACCAACCTGCTCCGGCAGATCGAGGTCCGTCATCTGCGGCGCCTCCGTCGGAACGGGACTGAGTACGACCGAGCATTCGCCGTTGTTGGAGGAGACCGTCGCGCGGTAGCGAGCACCTGCGCGCGAGACGTAGAGCACTTCGACGAAGCCGCGGCTCTCGAGTTGTTCGCGATGGTCCGAGAACAACATGTCGCGCGTCAGTTCTTCGACGTCGCCAGGTTGCACCGGCGTTTCGTCACCGGCAACAAACCGACGCTGCACCCGCAGAGACGGGGCGCGGCCGGGAACGAGGTGGAGCGCCGTCGCCCCCATGCGGGTGGTCGCGGCGAGCAGGGTATCGAGACGAGTCGTATCCATCAGTTCTCCTCCGTCGTGGCGGCAGCATCGGTGGTCACCGCGAGGTTGCGGGTGCGTTCGAGCAACCACGACTTCTCCTCGGCGCGGGCAAACACGTCATCCATGCGCACGCTGCCGTTGCCGAGCAGTTCGAGCATGCTGCGATCCAACGGGTGGCCGCAGACGCCGCCTTCGGCGCGCAGGAGCAGGTTGATGTCGTTGAGGTCGCCGGTGCGCAGGATCTCGCGAACTGCGTCTTGCACGACCAGCAATTCGGTTGCGGACACGGTGCCGGTGTGGTCGGCGTTGGGCAGAAGCTGACGCACGAGCACGGTCTTGAGAACCGCCGCCAACGCGACGCGAATGCGCGGCAGTTCGTACGACGGGTAGAAGTTGAAGATGCGCTGCAGCGCCTGCACGACGTTGCGCGAATCGAGGTAGGCGACCACGAGTCGACCACCCTCGGCGGCACGCAGCGCCAGTTCGAACGTCTCCGGCGAGCCGACGTCGGCAACGACCATGACGTCGGGATCTTCGCGAACAACACTGCGCAGAACATCGGCGCGCACGTTCGGCTCGATGCCGAAGCGACGTTGCACGACGAGCGCGCCACCGTCTTGCGTCGCGACCGGTTCGTCATCGACGACGACGACATATTGGCCCTCGTCTTGCGAGGCTTCGCGCGTCAACGATGCGAGCAGCTCGGAACGGCCGATGCCGCGTTCGCCAACGCAGAGGACCAGGCCCTTGTTGCTCTGGCCCTTGCCGCCCTGGATGGCTTCGAGAACCGCCGCCGGCACCCCGAGGTCACTCGGTGAGGCGACGCCAGTCGGCGCAAAGGTCAAACGACTCGCGACACCGTCGAACTGCCGGAAGGCCGTCGCCGCGCCAGCGCCGATGCCATCGAGGTCCCACGGCCGCGTGACGAAGTGGTTCTCGGCGAGTTGCTCGAGCACGTCGGCGCCCATCGTCTCGCGCACGAAGTCCCAGACTTCGGGACCGCTGAGCGTTTCCTCGGTGAGTTGCTGCCAACTCGCGCCAACGCGCACGCGCACCTGCCGACCTTCGCTGACGACGATTTCGCTGGCACCGTTCGCCTTGGCGGCGGTGAGCAGCGAAGTAGACGCGAGGTCATCGGGCGCTACCTCGGCGGCCTGGGTCGTCGCACGCGAACGCTGTAGCTCAAGCAAACGCTTGAGCGTCGGTTCGTCGAGCAGACCCTGCTCCACGAGGATGCGACCAATCGGTCGCGAACTGCCGGTCAGTGCCTGGATCGCCAAACAGCGGTCCAGACCGGCCTCATCCACGACCCCACCTTCAAGCAGGATCGCGCCAAGTCGGTTCTCTTCCATTTCCTTTGCCTCTGCACCGAGCACATCGGTCGCATGGGCGTTTCGGCTTGAGGGGGTCGCGAACGGAGCTCCGGCGCGAGTCCGTTTACTGCAGGCGCTTCTGCGCCTCGGCGGCCAGGCTCGCGGCCACCGGATTGGCCGTCAGGCGAGCTTGCGCGGCAACACGACGCCACCGGATCAGGGCCCCTGGGGCGTCGCCACTAGCTTCGGTCATCATCGCAGCCAGAACGTTCTGCAGCGCGGCGTCGCCGAGGGCCAACCACTGCTGGCGCTCGGCCGGCAACACCCGCTCGGCGCCTTCGCCGAGGCGCGCCTCCAACCGATCGAAGGCCTCGCGGTCGCGCACGGACACAGCCGCGAGCGTCGCGGCCCAGCGCCCGCGCAGGTCGCCGGCGGACTCTCCCAAGTCGATCAACCGCAATAGCATACGGTCGCGTTCGCGACGATCGAAGTCGCCGTCGGCCAGCAGCTCGATCGCGCCTTCGAGGTCCGGCGACTCGTGCCGGAATGCGAACGCCGCGCCCACAACCCCAAGCACCAACAGCAGAAACACCACAAGTGGTGCCGTCAGCAGGCGGTCGGGCGTTTGCGTCGTCATGGAAGTGCTCTTGGCTACCGCACGGAGGCTGCAAACGCGAGAAGCGGGGCTTGGGGAATCGCCGAATTCTGATACTCTACTTCCTGCAAAACCGGCGACCGTATCCCCTGGCCCATACCGGGCTGATCTCCCTAGCGCACCTACTGTGTTGCGTCCGAGCGCAAACGCTTGGGAGACTGGCGGACGTGTCCCACAACGTGCCCATGGCAGCGAAAACCAAGTCCGAATCCCCCACCAAGGCGCCAGCCAAGAAAGCTACCAAGAAGGCATCGAAGACGAAGACGACTACTGCCAAGAGCAAAGTCCCGGCCGCCAAGGCCAAGGCTGCACCTAAGAAGGCCGCCAAGAAGACGACCAAGAAGGCTTCTGCATCAGCAGTTGCGACGCCCAAGCGGGCTTCGCGCGCCAAGGCACAATCCGATCGCACCATCTTCTTGCCGCGCGCCGTCGCGAGCGTCGACGATGACAACCCGTTGATGGCCCACGGTGGCGGTGGCGGCGGCTTCGGTCGCTGCGGCGGCCGCATGCTGTCCAACCGCCTCGAGCAGCAGCTCTGCAACCGACTCGGCATCGCCGGCGTCGTGCACAGCCACAGCCCGCGTCACTATGAAATCCGCGTAAGCGAATCCAAGGTCGCAGCATACGCCCCGATGATCGTGCTCCGCGGCCGCGGCCGGGAAGGCAAGGGCGTCGTGATCGAGGCCATCGAGGATGCGAAGGCGTCGATCCTGACCAAGGTGATCGCCTTCCGCGAGCAGTACGGCCAGGAGTTCTACGTCATTCTCGTCGCCGACGATGAGGTCCTCGATGAGGTCCCGCTCGCGTGCTACGACGAATCGTGCTCGTCGACGAACGTGCACACGCTAATCGCCCGCTTGGCCGAGTAACCAGGGCTTCGCCCCCCGCTGCGCGGAGCAGGGCACTCGCTGACCCGGCCTAGAATCGCCGGGTCCGCCCAAACAACCTGCCGGAAGCGTCCCGGAACGTGGATCGGCGCTGGCGACTGCCCGTGCGAACAGGTATCGTCCCCCCCCCATTTTCCGCTAGTTACGCAGCCCTCGGGTCCGAAGTTGACGAACGAACTGGTCCATCTCGCCCGCTCCCACAATCTCGACGAACTCGAGACCGCCTGGTCCCAGGCGGTCGGTGCTCCCAGCGCCGATTGCATCCCTCAATACGCCGATACGCTCGACCTCCTGTGTGAACAGGACATGGCGAGCAAGGCATTGGGTATGGCCACCTCGATGATCGAGGGTCTGGTCGGCAAGGGCGAAAAGCGCGCCGCAATGGAACTCGGGTTCCGTGCGATGCAGCGCAGCGCCCACAACGACGCACTCGTCAAGACGGTCATCGACCTGATCGAAGAGATCTACGGTGATGAGCCGTGGTTGTCGTTGATCAAGCAACGCTCAAGCCTGAGCAGCGCCACGGTCAACGCCCTCCTCGATTTCGACTCCCTGCGTCGCTACACGAAGGGCTACGTGGTCTACCACCCAGCAGGCTGGGGGGAAGGCACGGTCGGCGGCTTCGATTCCGCGACGCAGGAGATCACGGTCAACTTCGCCACCGGGCGCAGCTCGCCGTTCCCGCTCGACACGTTGCTTGACAGCTTCAAGGCGCTCGATCACGACGATCTCCGCGCGATGAAGCTGCAGCGCATGGAGCAACTGCAAGACGAGGCGAAGAACGAACCGAACGGTTTGATCCGCCGCGCTGCGACGCTCTACCGCGGCACGATCACCAGCACGCAACTCAAGAAGGAGCTCGCTGGCTCGGTCATCGAGACGAAGAAGTGGCCGACGTGGTGGAAGGGCGCCAAGACCGCCGCCGCCAAGGATCCGTGGCTCAAGGTCGAAGGCACGCCGACGCGCCCGATCTTCGTGCTGCGCAAGAAGCCGGTCAGCCTCGTCGATGAAGCGACCACGACGCTCAAGCATCAGAACGACCTCGGCGAGCGCATTGCCGTGCTCCGCGAATACCTGAAGCGTTCGGAAGATCCGGAAGTGCAGGCGCAGATCCTCGATCTGGCCGGCTCGACGGTCGAGAAGGCGCTCGAAGAGAAGCACGCCAACCCCGACGCGCACACCCACGCGCACATCCTCGACGGCATCCTGTATCTCGAGGAGAACGAGCGCAAGGCGTCGGTCTCCGCCGCCGAAGAGCTGCACGAACTCCTGATGGAGGGCAGCGAAGAAGAGGGCGGCAAGGTCCTCCACCCGACCGCGATCGACCTGCTCGCCACGCAAGCGTCCCGCGAGCACGCGGTGTCGCTGCTGCCGCAAGCGCTCGGTGGCGACTGGGCCGAGAAGTGCATCGCAACTCTGACCGACTGGCCAGCGACCGTAGCCGAGAAGGTTGCAGACAAGCTCGTCGACACCAAGCACGGCCCCGAGATCCTGACGATCTGGGATCGCGTCGCGCCGTACCCGCGCCGTCACCCGTTGATGACCTACTTGCTCGGCAAGTACTTCAGCGATGGCGTGTTCGAAGGCGTCGAGAAGTGCCCGGACGCCGTGTCGATGGTTCGCGTGCTGCTGCAGCTCGCCCGCATCCTCAACGAGGACCGCAAGAAGAACCAACTGCACAGCCGCCTGCTCAACCGCGTGATGAGCCTCCTGACCGGTAAGCGCAGCCTGCTCGATCGCGCCTGCGACGGCATCTCGCGCGAAGATCTCGGTCACTACATCGGCATTGTGGCACGCGCCGGCGACGACTTCCCCGCGGAACTCGAAGCCTACCTCGACCGGACGGCTGGCAAGCTCTACCCGGACCTCCTGGTCCAAGACGAGGGCCAGTTCTGGGAAGACGAGTCCCGGATCTTCACGACGATGGAAGGCCTCAAGCGGATCAAGGAAGAGTACCGCGTGCTCGTCGACGTCAAGATCCCGGAGAACTCCAAGGCAATCGGTGCCGCCGCGTCGCTGGGTGACCTCAGCGAAAACAGCGAGTGGGATGCCGCCATGGAGGAGCAACGCAACCTCACTGGTCGCGCCCAGGAGATGGACGAGCAGATCCGCAGCGCCAAGCTCATCGAGGACCAAGAGATCCCCGAAGACATGGTCGCTCCGGGACGTCGCATCAAGCTGGTCGAGGAAGAAGGCGAAGGCAAGACCTTCGAATACCGCGTGCTCGGCCCGTGGGACATGACCGACGACGCGACGATCAACTACATGGCGCCGATGGCGCAAGGGTTGCTCGGCCTCGCAGTCGGCGACTCCGGCGAAATGCCATCGCTCAACGGCCCGATCAAGGTGCGCGTCGAAGCGATCGAATCCATCGACCTGTAACGGCGCGCTGTGAGCACGCAGCCGTTCCGCATCGAGCTCGCTGACGACCACCACATCGTCGGCGACGCCTGCGAGGGCAACGGCCCCTACTACGTGTTCTTGCACGGACTCGGCTCCGTGCGCACCGGCGAGAAGAGCGAGTCGCTGCGCGAACACGCCAAGGCGCGCGGCCAGGGCTTCTTGCGGTTCGACCTGCGCGGCCATGGCGAGTCGTCGGGCCAGCTCGGCAAGGTCGCCGTCAGCGAACTGATCGCCGACACGATCAAGGTGCTCGAAGGCATCGGTCCCGCCAACCTGGTCGGCTCAAGCCTCGGCGGACTCGTCGGCGCCCACGTCGCGGCGACCCGCCCCGACCTGTGCCATCGCCTTGCGCTGCTGGCACCGGCATTCGGTCTGATGGCCAAGCTCGGCGAACGTCTCGACCACGAAGGCCGCCTGTCGACGAACGAGGGCATCAGCTTCACGATCGAACCGCGCGTGCTCAAGGACGCGCAGGAGCTCGACGAACGCGGCTTGCCGGCGCGCCTCAAGGTGCCGACGCTGCTCGTGCACGGCACCGCCGACGACGTCATCCCACAGTTCGTCAGCGAGCACTTCTTCGCCGCGATGACGCACGAACCCAAGCAGCTGTGGATCGTGCCCGACGGTGACCACCGACTGAACACCGTGCGCACGCAGATCTGGCAGCGCATCGACGAACTCCCCACGAGCTGACGCGATGCACTTCCACATTCCGGAAGCCATGCGCAGGCTCGTTGATCAGGTCGATGGTTGGCTCGAACTGCGCTGCCCCGAACGCGCCCTCGAACTGGTCGGGCCACTGGTCGCCAACGAGGACAGCTTCGCGATCGGCCTGTCGCTGCGGGTGCGCGCCAACTCGCGATTGGGCAACTACGAGGCGGCCCTGCAAGACCTCGCCGACCTGCGCAGCCTGCACTCGACCAACGAGTGGATCGACCTGACCGAAGCGTGGTGCCGCCGCCGCAACGACGACCTGCCCGGCGCGATCCGCTGCATGGAGCAACTACTCGAACGCAACCACCGCCACGATGTCGGCCACTTCAACCTCGCCTGCTATCTGGCGCTGTCCGGCGACCACGATCGCGCAATCGATGAGCTGACGATGGCGTGCGGCCTCAACCCAGAATGCCGCACATTCGCGATCGACGAGCCAGACTTTGATAGCCTGCGCACCGACGAACGGTTCCGCCAATTGCTGCGGCCCGGGTCGACGCCCACGTAGACACGCCTCCCAAAGCTCACAGTGAGACCGATGCCATGGCCCATGCCAGATCGGCGCTCACCGGCGGAAGGAGTTGTGCCGAAAAACCGTCTCAGGAACTCCCAGTGACGGCACCAACGCAAATGCTCCAAGTTCGCGCCACGCGTGATCTTCTGATCCGCAATCTGACGCACGTCGTCAAGCTGCCCGAAGCGTGCATCGAGCCGCTCCTGTGCGCCATCGTCGCCGGCGGTCATATGCTCGTCGAGGGCATCCCGGGCATCGGCAAGACGCTGCTCGCGCGAACGCTCGCGGCCAGCATCGACGGGTCGTTCCGACGCATCCAGTTCACCAACGACCTGATGCCGAGCGACGTGATCGGCACGTCGGTATGGAAGCAGAACGAAGGCTCGTTCTCGTTTGTGCCGGGGCCGCTGTTTGCCAACCTTGTGCTCGCGGACGAGATCAACCGAACGAGCCCGCGCACGCTGTCGTGCTTGCTCGAGGCGATGGAGAACGGTCGCGTGTCGATCGATGGCCGCACCGAAGAACTGGGGCGACCGTTCACCGTGCTCGCGACGCGCAACCCGATCGAGTTCCACGGCACGTTCCCGATTCCTGAAGCGGCTCTCGATCGCTTCCTCGTGCGGGTCGAACTCGATTATCCGACGCCCGACTTCGAACTCGAACTCTACATGGGCAGCGACGCCGAAGAGCGCCTCGCCGAGATCGAACCAGTCATGAATCCTGCTGACCTGATCGCGCTGCAACAAGCCGCCGACAAGGTCAACGTGCGCCCGCCAGTCGCCGAGTATGCGCTGCGGGTCGTGCAAGCGACGCGCGCCCATCCCGATGTGCAGCTTGGCGCCAGCCCGCGCGCCGCATTGATGTGGCTCAAGGCTTCTCGCGCGCGCGCCTTGCTCGACGACCGCGACTTCGTGCTGCCCGACGACCTCAAGGCGATGGCCCTGAGCACGCTCGCACACCGCATCTTCATGCAGCGTGGCGACGACGCCGCGCCACTCGTGCGCGAGATCCTGAAGAACACTGCGGTGCCGCTGTAAGACGCGATGGGCACAAACGTGTCAATCCGTCCGAGTGCACTTGGCACCAAAGGACTCCTGTTGTTCTGCGCAATGGAACTCGCGTTCCTGGCGACGAACTACAGCAACCTGTTCTTCATGGTGCTCGCATTCAGTGCCGTGCTCGGCGTGCTCGGCGCCGTGTGGTCCATTCGCAACGTGCAAGGCTTGCGCATCGACGACGTCACGCTCGGCATGGCAGCGGCCGACACGTCGCGCGCGATCCAACTGCAAGTCGATGGCGGCAAACGCGCGCGCTTCGACCTGACGTTCGAGATGCCGCTGCACGGCGGGGTGCAAGCAATCGGTTATGCGCCATTGGTACGCGGCCATGCAACAGTCCATGACGCGATGCCCGGCCAACCGCGCAGCCTGCAACAGATGCAGCACGTGCATGTGCGGTCGCGGTTCCCGTTCGGGTTCTTCATCGCACGCACGCGACTGCCGGTTGATGGCGAAGTGATCACGCACCCGAAGCCAGTGCCGTTCGGCGACGAAGGCGGCCGTCATGCCGCGTCGGATGATGGCTCGCTACTCATCGCTGGCCGCGGCTCGACGCTCGCAGGCCTGCGGGCGTTCCGACAAGGCGACATGCTCGGCGACGTACACTGGAAGGCGACCGCGCGGCGCGGCAACGCCGTCGTCAAGGAACGCGAACGTGAGAGCGATCCCGAAGTCGACGTCGTGCTCGACCGTCGCTGCGACCCCGCTTCTCTCGAGAGCGCGCTGTCGCAACTGACATCGCTCGTGATGGCCGCCCGCCACGGCTGCCCGCTGCGCATTTACAGTCAAGGCGTCGAGATGCTCGTCGATCCCGATCGCGGCGGCGCCAAGGACGCGCTGCGCTGGTTGGCGGAAGCTGGGCCCGTCGCAGCCATTGCTGGCGAACCGCCGGGGCCGCGCTCGGCCATCCAACTGCCAACCAGCGGGAGGTTGACCCGGTGATCGACCGCCTGCACCCACTGCTCGTTGCGCTGTGCCTGCTCGATCTCGGGTTCGTGCACTCGACCGATGCCGTCCCGGCAGCCACGCTGCTGCCAATGTGGCTGCTGGCGATCGCCTCGCCGTGGCTGCGGCGCCTGCAGCGATTCCGCGGCTACCGCGCCGTCTGGAACGTCGGCGTGCTGATCGTGTTTTCGATGCTCGTGCATCGCGCAGTCAACTCCGGCCTCGTGCACATGCTCGAAGACGGGCTCGTGCTCGCAGTGCTGTGCCAGGTGCACCTGCTCAACAACATCGGCGAACAACAGCGACCGGACCTGACGTTCTTCAACTCGTTCCTGATCGCGTTCGTCACGAGCTTCTTCGCGCCGGATTTCTGGTGGTCGCTGCTCTTCATCGCTCACACGCTGGCGTTCGTGCCAGCGCTGCAAGTCTACGTTCTGACCGGCAGCGGCCACGACATCCAGAAGGACGACGTGCGTGCCGTGATGCGGGACAGTGTGCCGCGCACGGCGGCGATCGTGGCGTTGACCGTGCTCGCGTTCGTGTTCTGGCCACGCGACTTCGAACGCAAGGGCTGGCTAAAGGAGACGCTCGCGCTCGCCAGCCAGATGTCCGGTGGGATGACCGAGCGCATCGACCTCGACCGTGAGACGACGCCGTTCCTCAACGAGAGCATCGCGCTACGTGTCGAGATGATCGATGGACCGATCTCCGACATCCCGTCGCGATGGCGCGCGATCGCCTTCTCGCAATTCACCGGCCGCACCTGGCTCCCACAGGAAGTCAGCCATGTCGGCTCACGGTATGCCAGCGATACCCAATGGCAGCGACAAGCGGACGGCACGTGGAAGCGCCCCGCACAGAACACGGCCGGACACCAGATGTTTGTGCAGCAGTTCGACCGCCACACGGACCGACTGCTGACGACGCTCGACTCGGTGCAGCTAACGCCACGTGAGATGAGTGGCTGCACGTTGAGTTCCAAGTCGTTTGCCGGCTTCAGCGTCATCACGCCTTCGGATGCACCGGAGAAACCTCTGGCCTACACCGTCGCCCTCGGCGAACCACAGCCAGCCCGAGAAATCAGCAGGCAAACTCGCCAGCACTTCCAGAAGTTGCCGCCGAGTGGCGTGCCAGTCATCGTCAGAAACATCAGTGAAGAGATCCGGCGCACAGTGCCGCTCACTGCCGACGGGCTCGACTTCGCCACGGCTACCGCCAACTGGCTACACAGCAACCGCAACTACGCACTACCGGGATCGTCGAACTTCGCCGACCACATCGGCGAATTCTTGACCGGGACTGCCGCCGGCCACTGCGAATACTTCGCCACGACCATGGCATTGGTCCTTCGCATCCAAGGCGTGCCGTGCCGACTGATCGGCGGCTACCTCGTGCACGAGCGCAGCGAAGACGGCAAGGCGCTGATTGCCCGCGGCCGCGACGCCCACGCGTGGGTCGAGGTGCTCGCCCGCGATGGCACGTGGCACACGTTTGATCCGACGCCGCCCTCCGACATCCTCGGCTCCAACCACAACTACGAATCGTTGTGGAACGACATCACTCTGTGGATGCAATCGCTCTGGAACGACATCACGGGCTTCAACAGCGCCTCGCGCGATCGCTGGCTCAGCAACCTGCTGACGCTGCCCCTGCGCCACCCGCTACCTACGATCGCCATACTGCTCGCCTACCTGTGGCTCCGCCGCCGCCGCCAACGCACCCGCCGCCCGCCGTCGATCAACAACTTCGAACAGGCCCTGCGCAAAGCCCAACTCACGCTGCTCCCCGGCGAGACCCCACGCGAAGTCCTCGTCCGCGCCCGCGAACAGAACGTCGCCCCCGAGCTCCTCACCGCGATGCAAACGGCAGCGACCGAGCACGAACAAACCCGCTACCGCTAGTACTGTGCCTGGACCACTTTCACCTATTCGCCGCTTCGCGGCGAATAGGTGAAAGTGGTCCAGGCACAGTACGATCAGCTCCGCGTGATGAGGGGATGCGCTCCGGTCAGTTCATCCGCTCAGTTCATCCAGTTGGGTTTGCGCTTGTCGAGGAAGGCGGTGAAGCCTTCCTTGGCTTCGTCGGTGGCGCGCAGGTCGGCGATCCACTTGGAGGTGACCGGAATCGCGTCTTCGAGAGAGAGGTGCGAGACGGAACGGATCAGTTCCTTCGCGCTCGCGACGGCAGCTGGGCCAGCGGACAGCAGTTCCTTGAGGACCTTCTGCACAGCGTCGTCGAGTTGCTCGGTGGGCACTGCGCGATGCACGAGGCCGATGCGCTCCGCTTCCTTGCCATCGAAGCGCTCACCGGTGAGGAACAACGTGCGCGCACGACCCGCGCCGATCTTCTGCAGCAAGAACGGGGAGATGACCGCCGGCACGATGCCGAGCTTGACCTCCGTCATGCCAAACAAGCAGTCCTCCGTGCAGATCGCAACGTCGACGGCCGCCGTCAATCCCGAACCGCCGCCGAGTGCGTGGCCGTGGATGCGACCGACGACCGGCTTCTTGCAGCGCGCGATCGCGAGGAACATGCGGGCCATGTAGTCGGCGCCCTTCGCGTTGTCTTCGTGCGGCAAGCCGGCCTGGTCCTTCATCCAACCGAGATCGGCACCGGCGGAGAAGCTCTTGCCGTTGCCACTCAGCAGGACGACACGCGTGGCATCATCGGCGTCGGCTTCGGCGAACGCCTTGTGAAGGTCATCGACCACGACGCCGTTGAATGCATTGCGAACGTCGGGCCGGTTGAGGCGGATGTTCCGAACCGGGCCATCCTGCACAATCTCGAGGGTTTCGTAGCTAGTCATCTGCGGGCAATTGTCCGAAGACGACCGCCAAAACCAACGATCGAATCGACGGCTTCTGCAGCGGCCGAGCGGTTCGCGCATTGCCGGCTCGTCTTTGGTATCACTGAGCGGGTTCACAGGAGCCCTGATGAAAGCGATCTCACCCTTGGCCGCCCTAGCGTGCACCTTGTTGCTGTTCGGCGCGACGGCGTTACCGGCCCAGGTAACGCAGCCCACCGAGGCCGAGAAGGCCAGTCACACCAAGATGGTCGCCAAGCTCGCCGAGCTCTCCGAGTGGGCCAAACGCGACCATCAGTATCACGGTGACCGCCGAGCGAAGGCGCTGTGGGCGCAGCTCAAGGCGCGCGGCAACACCGCCGACTGGAAGTTGCGTCTCGATGCGGCGCTCGCGCACATGCGACTCGGCAACACCGCCGAGTCGATCGCGATCCTCAAGAAGGCCAGTGACGAAATGCGCGCCGGCCGTTTGCGCGGCAATCTCGATGCGGCCAGCTCGATCGTGTTCTACCTCGGCATGGCCTACATGCGTCAAGCCGAGAACGACAACTGCTGCGCGCGCTCGACGCCGGAGAGCTGCATCATGCCGCTCAAGGGTGGCGCGATTCACACGCTTCCCGAAGGTGCGAAGAACGCGATCCCCTACTTCGAGTTGGTCATCGCCAACCGCCCCGCGAACGACTACTGGCACCTCAGCGCGCGGTGGCTGCTCAACCTCGCGCACATGACGCTCGGCACGTGGCCAAAAGGCGTGCCCGAAGCGCGTCGTCTACCGATCGAGGCGCTGCAATCGCAGGCGCAGTTGCCGCACTTCAAGAACATCGCCGAACGCGCCGGACTCAACACGTTCGACCTGATGGGCGGCTTGATCGTCGACGACTTCGATGGCGACGACGACCTCGACATCCTGATGTCGATCTGGAGTGCGAACGGCCAGATGCGCTACTTCCGCAACAACGGCGACGGCACGTTCGTCGAACGCACGAAGGAAGCCAACCTGCTAGGCATCACGAGCGGCCTCAACACCCTGCAGGCTGACTACGACAACGACGGCGATATCGACGTGCTCCTGCTGCGCGGTGCATGGTTGTTCGATCGCGGCCGTCACCCCAACTCGCTACTGAAGAACCGCGGCGACGGCACGTTTGATGACGTCACCTATGCGGCGGGCCTCGGCACCGATCCCTATCCATCGATGACCGCCGACTGGGCCGACATCGACAACGACGGCGATCTCGATCTCTACGTCGGCAACGAGACGACGCCGCAACTGCACGCGCCGTGTCGGCTATGGCGCAACGAAGGCGACGGCACGTTCGTCGACATCACGAAGGAAGCCGGCGTTGCCAACTTGGGCTACACCAAAGGTGTGTCGTTCGGTGACTACGACGGCGATCGTTTGCCCGACCTGTTTGTCAGCAACCTCGCCAGCGCCAACCGCCTCTACCGCAACCTCGGCGACAACCGCTTCGAAGACGTCGCCAAGAAGCTCAACATCCAAGCGCCGATCGCGAGCTTCCCGACGTGGTTCTGGGACTACAACAACGACGGCAATCTCGACATCTACGTTGCCGCCTACTCGACGGGCGTCGGGCACATCGCCGCGCATCACCTCGGCATCACCGTCAAAAACAGCAAGTTCGATTCGATGAAGCTGTGGCGCGGCGACGGTAAAGGCGGCTTCACCGACGCAGCGAAGGAGATGGGACTCACCTATCCCGCGCTACCGATGGGCGCCAACTTCGGCGACCTCGACAACGATGGCTGGCTCGACTTCTACCTCGGGACCGGCGATCCGTTCTTCTACAACCTGATGCCGAACCTCATGTACAAGAACATGGGCGGCAAGTCGTTCGCCGACGTCAGCATGGCCGGTGGCTTCGCGCACCTACAGAAGGGGCACAGCATTTCGTTTGCCGACCTCGATAGTGACGGCGACCTCGATGTCTATGCGATCATGGGCGGCGCCTACACCGGCGACCCGGCCTACAACGCACTGTTCGAGAACCCGGGCAATGGCCACCACTGGCTGCGCGTGATCCTCGTCGGCACAACAAGCAACCGTTCGGCCATCGGCGCCCGCATCCGCGCGGTGTTCACCGAAGGCGACGACGAACGCTCCGTCTACCGCCACGTCAGCAGCGGCGGCAGCTTCGGTGCCAACCCACTGCGCCAGACAATCGGTATCGGAAAGGCAACGATGATCGATCGGCTCGAAGTCTTCTGGCCAACGACCGGCAAAACGCAGACGTTTGTGGACGTGACTCCCGATCGCATCATCCGCATCACGGAAGGCAGCGCGGTGATCACTCCCGTCCACATCAAGTCCGCGCCCATCGGCCGCAAGAAGTAAGCAATGGAAGGCACCTACAGCATCGAGATCGACGCGCCGCGCGAGACGGTCTTCGACTTCCTGGCTGACGAGAAGAACATCCGCAAGATCGTTCCCAACCTCGTCGACGAAGGCATGATCGAAGAGACGCCGGACAAGGTCGGCTCGACGTTCTGGCACGTCTACGAAGAGAAGGGCCGCAAGATGAAGATGACGGGCACCGTCACCGAACACAACGAGCCGACGAGCATGGCGGTCAAGATGAGCGGCCCAATCTTCCGGCTAGAAGTTCGTTACGACCTCGAAGAACTCGGTCCCGACAAGACGCGACTGACCCAGTGGTCGAAGGCAACCTTCCGCCACGTATTCAAACTGATGGGCCTGTTCTTCGGCAAGAAGATGGAAGCCGAGGGTAAGAAGGTGCAGGAAGAGAACTTCGCGCGCATGAAGGCCACGATCGAGTCCGAAGCAGCGAACGCCGAATGAAGCGCGGCATCGGTCTCCCGAGCGCCGTCTGCCTCGTCGTCGCCAACATGATCGGCGTCGGGGTCTTCACGACCTCTGGCTTCGCGCTCGCCGACCTACAAACACCCGAGCGTGTCCTGCTCGCATGGACGCTCGGCGGCGCCATCGCCATCCTCGGCGCACTCAGCTACGGCGCCCTCGCCTCGCGCATCTCGGAGTCGGGCGGCGAGTACCTGCTCTTGTCGCGCACGATCCACCCCGTCGCCGGCTTCCTCGCCGGCTGGGTTTCGTTGCTCGCCGGCTTCACCGCGCCCATCGCCGCAGCCGCATGGGGCCTGCAGGCCTACCTGCGCCCCGACGACACCTACCCGTGGATCGGCACGCTCGCGATCGTCATCGCCGGCGGCCTGCACGGTGTCTGGCGCGCGCCCGGCCTCGTCACGCAGAACCTGCTCGTCGCAGTGAAGCTGCTGCTCATCACCGGCATCGTGATCTTCGGCCTGACCAGTCTGCCTACCGATATCGAACCATCGACCGCCCCGATGCCGGGCATCGGCGTCTTCGCAGTCACGCTCGTGTGGATCTCGTTCAGCTACTCCGGCTGGAACGCCGCAGTCTACGTCGCCGGTGAAGTGCGCGATCCGAAGCGCGGCCTGCCACGTTCGCTGCTGTTCGGCACGCTCGCAGTGATGGCGCTCTACCTCGCCCTCAACGCGGTCTTCGTCTACGCGGCGCCAGTCGAGCAACTAGCCGGTCACAAGGACATCGGTGCGATCGCGGCCGCTGCACTCGGCGGCGAGACGTTTGCCAACTTCGTGCGCGTGGTGATCGGCATCGCGTTGTTCACGTCAGTATCGTCGATGGTGCTGGCTGGCCCACGCGTCTACGCAAAGATGGCCGACGACGGCGTCTTCCCGCGCATCTTCTCGACGCAACACACAGCCCCCGCCGCCGCCGTCTGGTTCCAAGTAGCAATCGCCATCCTGGTCCTCTGGATCTCGACGCTGCGCGACCTGCTCGGCTACATCGGCTACACGCTCAGCCTCAGCACCGCAGTCACGATCGTCGGCCTGTTCCTTCTGCGCCGCCGCGAAGGCAAAGAGAACGTGCCGATTCCCGGCTACCCCTGGGTCCCCGGCCTGTTCGTCATCGCAACGGTCTACATCGGCGTGCGGAGTATGACCCTGCTGCCGTGGAACACGCTGTATGGCGTGCTGACCCCACTGTCAGGACTGCTCGTCTACTACGCAATGCGCAGGAAGTGATCGTACGGTGCCTGGACCGTTTTCACCCTATTCGCGCCGCGAGAGTGCGAAGCACTCTCGCCTGTGCGCGAATAGGGTGAAAACGGTCCAGGCACCGTACGCCGTGTTATTGTCGCGGGATGCTCGGAAAGGAGACCGCGTGGCGCGCGTTCATTGGTGCCGTTCTGGTTGCGTCGACGATGGTCGCGCAGGATCAGAAGCCGGCTGAGATTGCGCAGACATTGACCGGCACCGTCGTTGATGAGGCGGGCAAACCGATCGCTGGAGCTGCCATCGGCTTGCTCAAGCGGACAGAGCTCGCGGACGTCAAGGCACTGCTGAAGTCGCCGCAATTCACGAGTGACAAGGGCGGTGGCTTCTCGATCCCGAGGCCCAAGGGCAAGAGCGTCGGCATGAACGTTCTGGTCGCTGCCAAGGGCCGGCAGGCTTGTTCCACGTTGGCCAACTACGCCGAATCGCCCGCGAAGGTCGACCTCGGAGAGTTTGTGCTGCCGCGTGGTGCCTCGTTGGTCGGCCGCATCCGCGACCCCGAAGGCAAACCGCTGGCCGGCGTCGAAGTGCGCGTGACCAGCGCGGTGAAGGCTCCGAGTTACGGACGCACAATCTCGCGCAAGGTTCTGTCCGGCGGCGTCAGCAACACGCGCGGCATCTTCCAGGTGCCATGCGTGCCGCGAACGGGCCTGCGCCTGGCCGTGAGCAAGAAGGGCTACCACCCGATCGTTCGCATTGTGTCGCACGAGTCGCCACTCGCGTTCACACTCGAGCCGGCGCCGATTGTTACCGGCAAGTTCGTTGACGCTGATGGCAAGCCCATCGCAGACGCATCGGTATCCATCAACCTGGAAGGAGATCCGACCCGCACTCGCGAATACGTGCGCACTGCGGCAGACGGTTCGTACACGCTCACCGTGCCATCCGCGCCGCAGCGCTATCGCATCACGACCTACACCACGACCCCTTATCGGCAATTCGAATCGCCGTTGCTCCGCGGCGCGCAGACAAATCCATCGATCAAGGAGTCCAGCGGGAACGGGGATGCCGCGTCACAACTCACGCTCAAGGTGATCGACAAGGCGACGAAGAAGTCCGTCCCGAAGTTCGCTGCCGCTGTCACGTCGATGCGGATCGACAACCCGCAAACGGCGATGTTCCATGCGGAGAGTCAGTACAAGGACTACGAAGGCGAACCGCAGATCCCGTTGCGCTACCAAGGAACGACGGGCGTGGTCGTGCTAGCACCGGGCCGCGCGGCACAGGTCACCGAGGTTCCCGAGGATCTCGACGAGCCACTGGTCATCGAACTCGAGAAGGGGGCCGTACTGCACGGTCGTGTGATTGACGTCAACAACAAGCCCGTTGCCGGCGTCGCCGTTCGAGCGTTCCCCGATGGCAGGAGTAGTGGCAGCGGCGGCAAGGTCAGCAAGTACTGGCCGCGAACGGACAAGGACGGCAAGTATCGCATCGACTTCCTGCAACCGGGCGAACACCAGGTGCAGGTCTACCCTAGCAATCGCGCGGCAAGCCCACCGGAGAAGGTCAAGGTAGCGCTGGACAAGGAAACCAAGCTCAACCTGACGATCGATGCCGAACAGAAGCTCACCCTGCACGTCACTGGCGATCTGCCGCCGGGCCCGGCACCAGTGATTGCCAACACTGGCTTCAACCGCGGCGGGGGCGGATTCCAACACAGCGTGCCGGCACCGCGCCCAGTCACGCTGCGTCGCGGACAAAGCGACTACGACTTTGGCTTCGTGCAAGGCAGGCGCGTGTCGTTGAACCTGTTCTTGCCGTCGCGCACGCGGACTGGTTCTGGCACGACCATCCCGCTCGACACTCTGGAGATCGTAGACGGCAAGGTTGAGGTGAAGCTGCCTGAGCTCGCGTGCACCGTTTTGCGCGGGCGCATCGAAGTCAACACGCAGCTACCGACCGCACGCATTGCGGTCATGGCGACACCGATCAACGAGGAGCGTCAGGCGTTTCAGTTTCGCGCGCTTCGCCAGCAGCGAGTCGTTGCCGGAGTGTTCGCAGACGGCACGTTCATGATCGATCTACCGAACACCGAGCACGTGCTGCAGCTTGTCGACGTCGAGACTGGCATCGTGTTTCACACCGAAGCCAACAACCACAAGCCGGACGTTCCGGATCTCGTGATACGCCCCGACCTTCATTGGCTCGACATGCAGCTCAAACCTGCGGAGGAAGGCGGAACGATTGTCGTCGGGCACTTCCAAGCCGAGCTCGACCGCCCGCGCGGCGGTCAGCAAGCCGCGTTCCTGCAGAGCTATCCCGGCCGTGGTCGCGGCACCGACAGTCAGAGCATCAACCTGCAGTCGCACCCGATGCAGCTGCGCTGGCTGGTGCCAGAAGGCGAACTCAAGATCGAGGTCCGCCAGGCACCCGACATCCTGCGAACAGGCAGACGCAGCTACCGCTTCTCATCCGTCGCCCAAGACTCGGTCGGCATCACGAAGCCCGAGCACACCATCAAGCTGCAGCTACCCGCCCCACCAACCGACGAAGAGCTAGAAGAGCCACAGAAGTAGGCGGTACGGTGCCTGGACCGTTTTCACCTATTCGCGCTGCGCGCGTGTCCGTACGGAGCCAGGTACATTCCGGACATCTCGCAAGCGAGCGTGCGACGATCTTCACTAGCAGCAAGCGATGAAGAACTGGAAGCGCCGACTTCGTTCCAGGCACCGTACCGGCGACTTCTGGTGAGGTGTCCGGAATGTACCTGGCTCCGTACGGACACGTCAGGCGCGGTGAATAAGTTGACTTCGTTCCAGGCACCGTACGGTCAGTACATGAAAACAACTCATCCGCCGGGGTGTGGCGAATGAGTTGCCTTCGTGCCGAGGCCTGTTGCCCCAGGACTCAGCACCCCGCACCCCATGCAGTGCGGGGTTGGACTAACGGGTCTGACGCCAAGTCTTGCTGGACGTCTTCTTGTTCTTCTTGGCCTTGCGGTCCGCGCGCTTTTGCTTGGCGGCAACCTTAGCAGCTTCGATCGCGGCCTCTTCGCGCTCCTTCTGCATGCGGGCTTCGCGCTTGCGGGTTTCCTTGGCGGCCTTGGAGAACGTCTTGCCCTTCTCGCCGCGGTTGTTGTCGTAGAACGAACGGCCGTAGTCGACGAACTTCTCGAGGTCGAAGTCAGCGAGCTTCTTGAAGCGGCGCTGCAACATGCGGTCGTGGATCACTTCGGGAACGGACTTGAGTTCGAGCTCGCCCGACGCCGTCTTGCGGAACGTGTCGCGCTCTTCGAACTGCACCCGCTTCATCTCGACCCAACGGTCGAAACCTTGCCATTGACCGCGACGCTTCGCAGCGGGGCCGTAGCGACGCATGTGCGTCTTGTGCAGCATCGAGAACATCTTGCCCTTCTGCTCGTCGGTCTTGTTCTCGTCGAGGTAGAGGCGATTGATCTCGAACGCGAGTTGCAGTTCGGGCACCAGGTCTTCGGCATGCCAGAAGCCCGGCAACGCGTGCAGCACCGTCTCGTCAGCCGAGAGGATCAAGAACTGCACGTTGCGGCCACCGGCACCATTGGTCGTGCCAACGCACGACTGGGATGGCGAGTAGCCGTGTGACAAACCGACGTGCTCTTCCTTCTCGATATTGCTATGCGCGAGGATGAAGCGGCTGTCGAGATAGTTGATGACGTCGTCGTTTGGCAGGGTCACGCCCCGCAAGCTTTGCAACGCGCTTCAAGCAAAGCGGTCGATGTCACCAAGCGTCTGCAGCAGCAGGATCGGCTTACCGGTCTGCTTGGCCTTCGACTTGGCCTTGGACAACTTCTTGTGCCACGGCAACGCGGCCACCTTCTTGACCGCAGCCTTCATCGCCTTGCCCTTGAGCTTGACGCCCATCGTCGACGGGTCGGGCTTGACGGCCTTGGGCGCCGGGCGAACCTTGACGCCGCGCGGACGCGCCTTGGTGGTGTCGCCGCCGATCAGCGGTTGGCCAGCGAGGGCAGGATGGTTGACCGGCGGCGGCACCATCGGGGTGCCAGGCAGCCGCTGTAGCTGAGCCGTCAGCGAGCCGGCAAAGACCAGGCTGACAGCGAGAAGCGAAGAGAGGGACGCTAGCTTCATCATGTGAGGGTTACTCCGGAAACGGCGTCGCCCGGGGTAGGCGAACAGTCATTGGATCCCCTTTGGGCGAATCTGTCAGGGGCCAATTTGCGGGTTTCGGGCCTGCGACCAGCGCCGCACGCGACCGCAGAAATCGTCGTAAACTTTGGCGAGCCCACGTCGTATACACCGCCCGCCGTTCTGGCGAAGCGCCTTTCGACCACGGGAAACCGGGCGACGAAGGCTAGAACCGGGAAGCACTCCCCAGACATCGGGCAGCTGTCACAACCCACGCTTGCCCCAGCTACTTCTGGCAACTAATCCCCCTGCATCTACATGGGTAACTACGACTTCGACCTCTTCGTGATCGGCGCCGGCTCCGGCGGCGTGAGAGCTTCCAGAATGGCGGCCAAGACAGGAGCCAAAGTGGCGGTCGCCGAAGCGCGGCACCTCGGCGGCACCTGCGTCAACGTCGGCTGCGTGCCGAAGAAGCTGATGTCCTACGGGTCGCACTTCCACGAGGACTTCTCGGATGCCGCCGGGTTTGGCTGGTCCGTCGGCGAGGCGCAGTTTGACTGGCCAACGCTGATCACGCGGAAGAACACCGAGATCGAGCGCCTCAACGGCATCTACGGCAAGCTGCTCGAGGGCGCGGGCGTCGAACTTATTCTGGGACGAGCGACGCTTGTTGATCCCCACACCGTCGCGGTTGCGGGCAAGCAATACACAGCCAAGACCATCTTGATTGCGGTCGGTGGCGCGCCCTGGATCCCTGAGTTCCCTGGCTCGGAGCATGTAATCAATTCGGATCAGTTCTTCTTCCTCGAAGAGATGCCGCGCCGGACTCTCGTCGTTGGTGGCGGCTACATCGCGGTCGAACTGGCGGGCATCCTCAATGGCTTTGGCAGCGAAGTCACTCTGAGCTACCGCGGCGAGTTGTTCCTGCGCGGGTTTGACCTCGATGTGCGCAAGCACCTGAAGACTGCGATGCAGCAGAAGGGCGTTGCCCTGCAGTTCGAATCCAACGTATCGAAAGTCGAGCCCGCAGAGGGCGGCGGCTACACCGTTACCTGGGCCAACGGCGAGTCCGCCGAGTTCGACCAGGTCCTTTACGCCACGGGACGCAAGCCACTGATCCAAGATCTGGGTCTCGAGAATGCCGGTGTGGAGCGCAACGACTCAGGCGCGATCCGTGTGGATGCGTTCAGCAAGACCACGTCGGACAGTGTCTACGCCATCGGCGACGTCACCGACCGGATCAACCTGACACCCGTCGCCCTGCACGAAGCGATGTGCCTCGTGCAGACGTTGTTCCATGACAACCCCACCAAGCCGGTCCACGAGAACGTCGCATCGGCGGTCTTCTCGCACCCGCCAATCGGAACGGTTGGCTTGAGTGAGTCCGCAGCGCTCGATGCAGGCTTTGCGATCGAGGTCTACCAGTCCGAGTTCCGCCCGCTGAAGCACACCCTGTCCGAGAACGTCGAACGCACCTTGATGAAGCTGATCGTCGACAAGCAGAGCGATCGCGTTCTGGGCGTGCACATGATCGGGCCCGAAGCTGGCGAGATCATCCAAGGCTTCGCCGTCGCGATCAAATGTGGGGCGACCAAGGCGCAGTTCGATGCAACCATCGGCGTGCATCCAACCAGTGCCGAAGAGTTCGTAACCATGAGAGAGCCGCGCAGCTGATCGCTTGCATGCGTCACCGCCCGTCCTACTAACCCGCCGATCCACTGCGTCAGAGAATACTGAAATGAAGAAGATGTCCCTCTACCACACTCCCTCTTGCCCCTTCTGCCTCAAGGTCCGCGCTGTGATCGAGGAGCTGGGTATGACCGACTCGATCGAACTGCGCGACAAGATTGCGAACCCGGCGTTCGGCGAAGAGCTCCACGCAGCCACCGGCAAGACCATGGTGCCCTGCTTGCGCATCGATGATGAGTGGATGCACGAGTCGGACGCGATCATCGCGCATTTGCGCAGCCTGAGCGCCTGAGCCCCTGAGCGCCGCGGGCTAGAAGCCCGATCCAGGCTGCTTGAGAAACTCGAGTTCCTCAGGAGTCGAGGCCCTGCCGAGCACAGCGTTGCGGTGCGGGTAGCGGCCGAATCGATCGACGATGACCTTGTGCCGGTGCGCGTAGTCAACGTTGCCTTTCAGGCCCGGGTTCTCGGGCGCGCGCTCGGCGAGTGCCGTGAACTGCTCGACCGACTGCGCCTGCCGAGCCCGATCCTCCGAGTGCATCAACGGCATCAATGCGAAGCACTGCCCTTCAGAGCTCAGTTCTGTAAGCATGCCGCTACCGAGTAGGTGATCGGTTGTTGCCAGCGCCAGAGCGTCGGATGCAAACGCCTCCGGTTGATCACGAAAGATGTTCCGCGAGAACTGATCGAGCACCAAGACGCGTGCGAGGCAACCGCGCGCACTCTCGAGCCACTGCTCGTGCCTTCCTGCCATCAGCGCCGCGAGCAACTCTCCGAACCGTTCGCGTATCTCGCCGTCAAACGCCTCGGACTTTGCGAACCACTGCTTGCGGTATGCAGGCTCTGGATTGGTTGCCGTTGGGTTGCCGAACCAGAACGTGATGACGTCGTCGATCGTAGGCATGCTGGGATACTGGAGAACGGGAGTTGGAAATCACGTCACCCGGGCCCGTCAAACCCGGATATCGAAGCGCAGGAGATAGTTGTTGTTGGGCATCGATCGAACGGTGGGCGCTTGCAGCTGTCGCAACGAGGCGCGCGCCGTCAGATCCGCAAGATCACGAACGCCGAAACGAGAATCCTTTGAGCGCAGTTCTGCATCGAAGGCAACGTTGCTCGGAGCCGACGCAACGTCGGGCAAGAAGAACGCGCCATAGACGATCAAACAACCGCCGGGACGGAGGTGACGCGCAGCACCGTCAAACAATGCATCCGTTGTTCCGATCGGCGAGATGTGCAGGAGGTTGCTCGCGAAGATGACATCGAGGCAACGACCTTCGACGGGCCAGGAGTCCTGAAGGTCGAAGGCAACGGGCTCTCGCAGGTTGGGCAGGTTCGCATGATCGATCCACGCCCGCAGGGAGCTCAATGCCTCGGGATCGCGATCCGTCGGCCACCAGCTCCAATTGGGCAGGTGCTCGGCAGCGAGCACCGCGTGTTCGCCGGTACCTGCAGCAACTTCGAGAAGGTCGCCGGAGGGCGCCAACTCCTCGACCAGGGCGTCAACGATGCTCTGTCGGTTGCGTTGGGCCGACGGCGAGAACTTGCGGCCATCGTTGCCGTGACCCAGGTCTTCGAGGCGAGTCGGTGGGCGCGGAGCGTCGTCATCTGCGTTCATCGGTCGGGATAGGCTATCAGGCGTGGTGGGCTCAACTCACTGCCCAAGCCGGCCGCGAACGGCGCCGGCGCAGCGAATCCGTGCTGTCTGTTGCGAAAGTATTGATTGTGCGCCGCGTGCGGTGCATACCCTTGCCGTATGCCTATGCTCGCCAAAGACATCGAAGCGCTTATCCGCGAGACGTTTCCCGATGCGGTCATCACCATCACGGATCTTGCGGGCGACGGAAACCACTTCGCTGCCGAGGTTGTCGACGAGAGCTTCCGTGGCCAGAACCGCGTGCAGCAGCAGCGCGCTGTGTATGCGTCGCTCAAAGGCAAGATGGACGGCGAACAGGGCGAGCTGCACGCCTTGCAGTTGACCACGAAGTCCCCCGATTAGACGTTCGTGAAGCGGCGCCCTTGATCTCTGGAAGGCGGGCGCTGATGGTCCTTCGCCTCACCTCGCCGTCCCCCACCCATTCCGTCTCCCGGCGAACACTCTCGCCGCGATTCGGCCCCTGTGGCCAACTGGCCTGAGCAACGAGAATCCAACAATGAGCACTGAAGAACAGATCAAAGAAACCATCTCCAACAATGACGTCGTGCTCTACATGAAGGGCAACAAAGTCATGCCGCAATGTGGCTTCTCCAACCATGTGGTTGGCGTGCTGAGCACGATCGGCGTCGACTTCCATGACGTGGACGTGCTGGCCGATCCGGCCATCCGCCAGGGCATCAAGGACTTCTCCGATTGGCCGACCATCCCACAGCTCTACGTCAAGGGCGACTTCGTCGGCGGTTGCGACATCATCTCCGAGATGACCATGTCCGGGGAGCTGGAACAGCTGCTCGACAAGGCGGGTGTCAGCTACTCGAAAGAGCAAGCCGAGAAGATCCGCAAGAGCCAAGGCTAGCGGCCCGGCCCAGAAGGGCCGCTGGCGACTCGCGGCGGATTTCACGCCGCCGGTAGTGGAGCCGCGCGTGAGTCCGCGGCTAGCATCGCGTTCATGAAGACGCATGCCGCCGTTGCCTACAAGGCAGGTCAAGACCTGACCATCGAAGAAGTCGACCTCGATGGCCCACGCGCCGGGGAGGTCTTGATCGAGATCAAGGCCACCGGCGTTTGTCACACGGACGCCTACACGATGTCCGGCGCGGACCCAGAAGGTCTGTTCCCGGCGATCCTCGGTCACGAAGGTGCCGGCGTGGTCGTGGATGTCGGCCCGGGCGTGACCACGCTCAAGAAGGGCGACCACGTCATTCCGCTCTACGTGCCCGAGTGCCGCCAATGCAGCTACTGCACCAGCGGCAAGACCAACCTGTGCCAGTCGATTCGATTGACGCAAGGTGCGGGCATGATGCCAGACGGCACCAGCCGGTTTTCCATCGGCGGCGAGAAGCTGTTCCACTACATGGGCACGTCGACCTTCGCACGCCACACGGTTGTGCCCGAGATCGCGGTCGCCAAGGTTCGTGAGGACGCACCGTTCGACAAGATCTGCTACATCGGCTGTGGCGTCACGACTGGCATCGGCGCCGTGATCAACACCGCCAAGGTGCAGCCCGGTGACAACGTCGTCGTGTTCGGCCTCGGCGGCATCGGCCTCAACGTCATCCAAGGCGCGCGCATGGCTGGCGCGAACTTGATCGTTGGCGTCGACATCAACCCGAGCAAGAAGGCACTCGCCGAGCAGTTCGGCATGACCCACTTCGTCAACCCCAAGGAAGTCGAAGGCGATCTGGTGCCGCATCTCGTCGACCTGACCAAGGGCGGCGCCGACTACTCCTTCGAGTGTGTCGGCAATGTGGACTTGATGCGCGCGGCATTGGAATGCTGCCACAAGGGCTGGGGTGAGAGCATCATCATCGGCGTCGCCGGAGCCGGTGAAGAGATCGCGACCAGACCCTTCCAGTTGGTCACCGGCCGCGTCTGGAAGGGCACTGCGTTTGGTGGCGCCAAGGGCCGCACCGACGTGCCGAAGATCGTCGACTGGTACATGGACGGCAAGATCAACATCGACGACCTGATCACGCACAAGATGCCGCTCGACAAGATCAACGATGCGTTCCACTTGATGCACACTGGCGAATCGATTCGAACGGTCATCACGTTCGACTAGTGGCGCAGCACCGAGCAAGACACCCACAAAAGAGGATCCGCATGAGCAACGAGCTGCCCAAAGAGGGCCTGACGATTCACACCCTGCCGCTTGGGCCGTGGGACAACTTCATCTACCTGCTTGCCGACGAGGCGACCAAGACCTGCGCCGTCGTTGATCCGGCGTGGCATGCGCCTTCGATCCTGAAAGCAGCAGAAGGACTCGGCCTTCAGATCACGCACCTGCTGTGCACGCACAGCCACTTTGATCACGTCAATCGCGTCGAGAAGTTGCTGGAGACGTTGGATGTGCCGGTGCACATGCTGCGCCCCGAGATCGAGTTCTCTGGCTACTCCTGCGAGAACCTGGTGCCCTCTTCGCCTGGCGACACGCTGCGCATCGGCAAGCACGTTGACGTGACCATGATGCACACGCCAGGGCACACTCCCGGTTCGTGCAGCTATCGCCTGCGCGACGCCATCGTGACCGGCGACACGTTGTTCGTTGACGGCTGCGGTCGCTGCGACTTCGTCGGCGGGGATCCAGAGCTCATGCACGCGACGCTGCAGGGCCTACTCGAGAAGCTCCCGAGCGACACGGTCATGTATCCCGGTCACGACTACGGACCGACTGCCAATGCTTCCTTGGCGCAGCAACAGGGCACCAACCCATATCTGCAACACAAGACGGTCGCCGATTTCGTCGCGCACCGCATGCAGGGCAAGACTCCGAACACCGGCTTGTCGAGTCCGCCTGATTGGGAGCCCGAGAACTCCTAGTGGGCGTTCGGCTGTGAGCGCCCAGAACGGGCGCCTTGCCGGCGAACGCTAGACCGTCTCGCCCGGAGCAAGCGCCTTGATCGCCAGAGCGTGCACGCGTTGACCGGGAATGTCGCCAAGCGACGCGATGACCTTGCGGTGGCGCTGCAACCGCGAGACCCCGGCAAACGCCGCGGACTCGATGACGACAGAGAAGTGCGACTCGCCGGTTCCGTCGTCGCCCGCATGGCCCGAGTGTTGGGCGCTGTCGTTGACCACTTCGAGCCGCGTCGGCGCAAACTCGCGCCGCAAGATCTCTTCGATTTCTGCCTGCATCATGTCGGGGTCCCTTCGGAGTTATCTAGCTGTCGCGTGCCTCACGACGCGCGCGCAATCACGGCATCCAGCACAGCGCCTTCGAGCGCGACGCCATCGAGTTGATGGATCTCGCGCAGCCCGGTCGGGCTCGTGACGTTGATTTCCGTGAGGTAGTCCCCGAGCACATCGATGCCGGCGAAGATCACGCCCTTCTCGCGTAGCACTGGCCCGATGCGGGCGCAGATCTCACGTTCGCGCTCCGACAACTTCGTCTGCACCGCGCGACCACCAGTGTGGAAGTTGGCACGCGCGTCATCGTCGGCAGGCACACGCAGCACCGCGCCAGCGGGTTCGCCTTCGATCAGAATGATGCGCTTGTCACCGTCCCGCACTTCGGGCACGTATTGCTGAGCCATCAGCAACCGCGTTTCGTTTTCGGTGCCGGTCTCGAGAATCACCCGCGCGTTGCGATCGCCGCGCACCATATGGAAGATGCCTTTGCCGCCAGCGCCATCCAGTGGCTTGACGATCATCTCACCACCGAGTTCTTCGCGGAATGCGAGCAGTTGCTCGATGCTGTTGCTGACCATCGTTTGCGGACACAGGTCGGCAAACTCGAGCGCGAACAGCTTCTCGTTCTCGTCGCGCAGCGCTTGCGGGTCGTTGACCATCACCGGCCCATCGGCACGCGACAGCAGCAGCGTGGCCATCAGGTAGTTGTTGTCGAACGGCGGATCCTTGCGCATCCAGACCGCATCGAAGCTGGATAGTGCAACCCGTCGCGATGGCTCGGTCTCATACCAAGGTGATCCCCCATCCTCGATGCGCGTCGCGCAGGCATGGGCGAATGGGGCACCGCCGAGTTGGCCAAGCTCGCTGATCAAACAAGTCTCGACCGCGTGACCGCGACGCTGCGCCTCACGCATGAACAGCATGGTCGTATCCGTCTCCGGGTGGAGGCGGTCGAGCGGATCGATGATGAACAGGTGACGCATCGGACGACTTCTAGTCCTTTGGGTTCGGCTGCGGCGCGGGGCAGTCAGGGTCGTATTGGCGGTCGATGTCGGCGAGCGCAACGATACTGCGTCGCAGCACCTCGCGGGGACTGAGTCCCTCTGCTACCTGCGCCAACCACTGCTGCGCAAGGTTGCCGCTGTCCAGGATCTCGCGGACGGGTTCCAGGCGATCCTCGAAGCCGTGCGCTCTTGCCGTCACCAGACAACTCGAGAAGCACGCCTCGATCCAATCACGCATGAGCAGATCCTCGCCCGTGCGCCAATCCGTGATCGTCGCTTCGAGGCTCGACTCGGCCGCACGCTTCTCGTTCCGCAAACTGATTTCCTGCAGCTCAGCATCGCTGCGGTAGTGCAGAGGGTCGAGGATCTTGCCGCCTTGTGCACGATCCTCCAGCACTTGCCAGATGCGCGCTTCGAACAGGGCGATCACCGCGCCGAGGATGCGGGGCTGCGAGATGCGATCGCAGATGCGCAGTTCGAGCCGTTCGATTTCCGTAGGTGTGGCCACGCCATTCGGCCGGATCGACCCCCAGAGATGGCGCGCGTTGAACATGCTGCCGCTTTCAATCTGCGCCGCGACCCACTTCTGGAAGTGTTCGTGGCTTGTGAAGAACGGCACATCGGAAGGGGTTTGGGGAAACACCAGCCAGCGGTTCGAGTGCGCCCCAGTGGGTTTGCCGTGCAAGAACGGCGAGTTCGCGGTGAGCGCCAGATACATCGAGGCCTCGGCGCGCAACACGCGATACGCAGCGATCAACGAATCGGCGTCAGGGATGCCGAGGTTGATGTGGGTACTCGCCGTGACCACCGTGATGCCGTAGGTGTCCCGAATGAACCGGTAGTAGGGGTTGTTCGGGTTCGAGATGATGAACTCGTCGCTCTCTTCCAGTGACAGCGTGCTGCCCGGGATCAGCGTGTATTCACCAAGGCGCCAGAGGTAGCGGCGGAGTTGACAACGCTTCGCCATCAGACTGTTCAGCAACACCTGATAGCTGCGATACGGATCGGTGATGTACTCGACGTTGCGCGAATCTGGTTCGGTGGCGAAGCCTGCCAGGTCGGCCGCGATCCGGTGTGAGAGCGGAATGGGCTCGGCGTCGAGAGTGCCGGTATAGACCTCTTCTTCGAGGCCTTTGCGCAGCAACTTGTGTTCGGTCTCGGATGCGGCCTTCATGGTTTAACTACGAATCCCGATGCCTCGACGAAGCATCCACAAAGCCGCCAGATAGAAGCCGACGATAAAGAAAGCAAGCACTGCGAACGCGGTTCCGATCGGCAGGTCAGAGCGACCGAGGATGCCGTAGCGGAATGCGTTGACCATGTAGAGGATCGGGTTCGCGTAGGAGAGCGTCTGCCATGGTTCACTGAGCAGTTTGACGGAGTAGAAGACCCCGCCCAGCATCGTCAACGGCGTCAGCACAAACGTCGGCACGATGGAGATGTCGTCGAAGTTGCGGGCCACCATGGCGTTGATGAAGCCGCCCAATGAGAACGCCATCGAGGTCAACACCGCGACCGCGATCGTAAGCCAGGGGTATACGACAGGCAGGTCGGCAAACAACAGGGCAACGATCCCGACTACAGTGCCGATCACGAGGCCGCGAAAGACTCCACCGACCGTGTAGCCGAGCAAGATCGATTGGCTCGACATCGGCGACACCAACATCTCTTCGATGTGGCTTTGGAACTTGGCGCCAAAGAACGACGACACGACGTTCTGGTACGCGTTGGTCAGCACCCCCATCATGATCAGACCGGGAGTCACATACTGCAGATACGTGTAGCCATCCATCTGGCCGATGCGGTCCCCTAGGACCGGGCCGAAGATGATGAAGTGGAGGCAGGTGGTGATGACCGGCGGCAGTAGCGTCTGCGGCCAGATGCGCACGACACGGGAGACCTCACGCCGCACCGTTGTCACGAAGGCGACCCAGGCCTCCGCGAGCCGGGATCGATCCAGATCGGAAACCGAACGCAGCTTCTGCATCGGGTTCTCGACCTTCTCCTGCTTGGCCGGTTGCGCGCTCACGAGGTCGCCTCCGCCGATTCCGAGGTTGCTACGACTCGCTCCTTGGAATCATCAACGAGCTTGACGAACAGCTCTTCGAGCCGGTTGGTCTTGGTGCGCATCGAGGTGATCTGGATGCTGGCCTGGTCGAGTGCCTGGAACAGCTTGTTGAGGCTCGAACCGCGCTCGACGGCCACTTCGATACTGCCGTCCTCTCGCAACAGGCTCGCGAAGCCCGGCAACTCGGGCGCTTGCGCCAGCGGCTGCATAGGGTCGAGCACGAAGGTCTCGGTTGCCAACTGACGAAGCAGCGAGCGTGTGTCGGTGTTCTTGATGATCCGGCCGCCGTCGATGATCGCGATGCGCTTGCACAGCGCTTCCGCTTCTTCGAGGTAGTGTGTGGTCAGGATGATGGTGGTGCCGGCTGCGTTGATCTCCTCCAGCAACTCCCAGGTCGCGCGCCGGATCTCGATGTCGACGCCTGCGGTTGGCTCGTCGAGAATCAACAATCGCGGCCCGTGCACCAAGGCACGCGCAATCATCAGCCGGCGCTTCATCCCACCCGACAACGAACGCGCCATCGCGGCCCGCTTGTCCCACAAGCCCATCCACTGCAGACACTCTGCTGCACGTTCGCGAGCTTCACGCCAAGGGATCCCGTAGTAACCAGCTTGCTGCGCAACGATGTGTAGCGGCTGCTCGAACTGGTTGATGTTGAGCTCTTGCGGCACGATCCCGATCAGTCGCTTGGCGCCCTCGAGATCCTTGTCCATGTCGATGCCGAAGACTTCGATCGAGCCGGCACTGCGATTGACCAGCGACGTAACGATCCCGATCGTTGTCGACTTGCCGGCACCGTTGGGGCCCAGCAGTCCGAAGAACTCACCGCGGTGCACTTCGAGATCGATGCCTTGCAGCGCCTTGACGCCATTCTTGTAGGTCTTCTGCAGGCCGCGGATGCGGAGGGCGGGACTGTTGCTCATGGTTGGGTAGCGGTCTCAATAACTGCGGTGGCTGGCGACGGATGCAGAGGCCGCTCACTGGAGCAGGCAGCCCCGAGCCACGTTGCACGCCGAGCCCGAGGCGCAAGGTACGGTCCCCGACGCCGAAACAACAGCCTGACGAGACAGTGGCTCACGTTGCGGTCGGCCAGGGCGTTGCTGCATAAGCCGAATGCACAACATATCCAGACCGCACCGCTCCTCATCGCGAACTGCGCACGCGCATCAACAACACGATGAGGAACAAGCACGCCGCGCTGAGCAACGTGATGGATCGCCAAGACATCGCCGCCTGCTTCGGCGTCGACGGCACCTTGCCGTTGGCGATATCGAGCAGCGATTGCAGGGTCTTCTCCGAAGACACGTCTTCCCCCCGCTCGATTGCGGCGGCCTCTGCTTCTTGGAAGCTGGCCAACCAACGATCTGCCTCAGCGCGCTTCTCGTCGTAGTCGTCCTGCGTCGGGTTGACGTGACCGGTCTTGTTGTGCTGCCGCGCTTCGTCCCAGTGCTTCTCGATGCTGCGTTGCACGGCGCGCATCGTGTCCGCCGCGGGATGGCCACGTTCGGCGGCGCGACCGAACGACCACCACGCAAGGTTGAGGTGTTCTTTGGCGAGGTACAGTTCGCCGAGAGCGCGATAGAGCTCGGGGCCTTCGAGTCCGCCATAGCGCAGCATGCCGCCAACGGCCTTGTGAGCGGCGTCCCAATCGAGAGCACGATTGCCGTTCCAATCCCTGTTGTGCTGCTCCTTGTCGTATTCGCCGCTCTTCAGGCCACCCGCACCGACATACATCGGCATGCGATAACGGGCGTCACGCAAGAAGCTGCGCCGCTGCCAGATCTCCGGATCCTTGCGCGCGGCAGCGACGTACTCGATCAATTCGATCTGGAAGATCTCGCGGCCGAAGTGCGCCTCCGGATTGATCTCGACGGCCGTGCGCAACTCGCGCAGCGCTGCGTCGAACTTGCCTGAGTGCGCATAGAACGTGCCGAGATTGGCGTGGTAGCGATACTGATGCTCCTTGTCGGGAGTCTTCGCCAGCACCTTCGCCTTGCGCGCCATGACCTCGATCGCCTTGTCGCGTTGCTTGAGGCGCTCGTAGGCGACGGCGAGATCATCGAACTCGACGAGCGTCAGCTCCTGCTTCTCGCCCAACTTCGTGATGCGCAACTGGTAGTAGGTGTCGCTGTGCCGATGCCATCGGCCGACCACTAGATCGAACGAGTCAGGCAAGCCTCGCAGTTCGGTATCAAGCGTGTCGCTGTCCCAAATACACGGTGTCATCGCGACTCCGAACATTGCGATCGCAAGCAGAGACTTCATGCGCGCAGTGTAGCAAGGAGTCGTTCCAACCGGCCGATATCACCGCCGTGAAAGCAACTCGTCGCCGTCGCATCCTCACTACAGTGGCCGTTGGCACGGTGGCCGTTCTGATTACTGCCGCGGCCTACGTGGAGAGTCAGGCGAAAGCGAGCTGGCAGGAGATGGTCGCGTTGGGCGAGCAACTCGATGCCGAATGGCGCACGCAGCCGCAGTCGCGCCAGCCGTTGTGGGGCGAGGCGACGGACGACAACGCGTTCGTTCACTATCGCCGCGCGGTATCGTTGATCGAACCGCTCGACAGTGATCGGCGCACGTTGGGCAAGTTGCTCGCCAAGAACGATGCTGAGCTGGCCGAGTGCACCTCAGAACTGCGCCCCGCGTGGCAGCGCGGCTTGACTGCGCTGCAAGATGGCGCGCACGCGTTGCGGTTCCTCGAAGTCACCGGGCCCGGTGCAGAAGACAGCGTGCTCAACCTGCTCGGCTACCGCTCGGTTGCCAATGCCGCGGCGCTCGAAGCGCGCGTGCTGCGCCACGAAGGTGATGCACGCCGCAGCGCGCAACTGACGCTCGACACGATGACGATGGCTTCGGACATCTTCCACAGCGGCATCGTGATCAATCAGATGATCGGCATCGCGCTGCTGCAGATCGCGATGGACCCTTGGTCCGACGAAGCGTTGCAGCAACTCGACAAGCCGACTGCAGACATGTTTGCACGAGGGCTCGCGCGTCTCGACAAGCGCATGCCGGCGCGCATGCTGACGAAGCGCGAAACGGCGTTCATGATTCACTACGCCCAGCAGGCGCCCATCACCGATGACTGGGGCGACTGGAGTGCGTTCGCGGCGTATGGCTACGGCTTCTCGACGCGCTGGATGATGGCCGACGCCGTGCTGCTGACCGCCGACTGCTTCAAGCAACTCGACGCGATCCCCGACAACGATTGGCAGGCGCGCAAAGCCCTCTCCGACAAGCTCGCCGCCGACGTCCTGGCCACGAGCAACACGGCGGCACATTGCATGCTCCCCAACCTCCTGTCGGCCGAACTCTCCATCCGCCACACGGTCGGCAACCTGCGCCTGTTCCGCATGGCCCTCGACCTGCACCGCGGCGTCGACAGCGACCCGCTCGCCGACCCGTTCAGCCGCGGCCCCCTCCTCATCGAAAAGACCGGCAACGCCCTCCGCCTCAAAAGCGTCGGCGACGCCGGCCACAGACGCCTAGAACGCCTAGTCGCCTTCTAGCCGAAGGGTATCCGTACGGTGCCAGGAGAGAATTTATCCTCTTAGTCGATGGGCTCGCGGATCTTCTTGATGATGCGGTGGGCGCCGTAGCCGACCAGGGCGAGGAGGGCGGCGGGGAGGATGATGCGGCCCATGCCGCGCAGCCAGAGGAGGACTGCGAGGAGGAAGAAGGCGAAGCCCAGGAAGTAGGCGCTGCCGAGTTTGCCGGACTGGTCGGTCACGCGTCTCGTGAGCCGATGATGGGCTGCGCTCCGCGAAAGACCTCGCGGACGCCTTCTTGCCACGGCCAACGGTGTTGCTTGTCGGGCCACACCAGCTGCATGACGGGGAACTCCTTGTCGCCGTAAGCCCACTTGGCCGTGTTCATGTAGTCGGCGACGCGGTCGGCGGGAATGTTGAGGAACCGCACCGGGTAGCCGACAAGCAGGTCCTTGTAGTTCTTGCCGTGCTCGAAGCGGCTGCCATCGTCGGCAGCGTCGGTGACCGCGTTGAGCAGGTCCTCGGCGACTTCCTCCGGCAGGCCAAACACGATCAGCTCGGGATGCTCGAACTGGAAGTAGAGCCCGATCGTCGCCGAGAACGCCGCACTCTCTTCGGTCGCCGGCACGTGCACGATGTGCACGCCTTGCTCCGCGACGTCGGACAGGACCTTCTTTTCTTCGGGGGACAGATCGTCGGAGAGCTCGCGCATGACGGCTGCACGATAGCGGACGCTTCGGCGTCGGCTAGAGCGTTCCGCCGGAACCCGCCCGCTTCGCGACTACATACGGAAGACCGGCGCGCGCCAATCCGGGATCTCGGCGTTAAGGCTCGCCGAGAACGCCAACGCCAGCGCCGAACGTGTCTGCCGCGGATCGACGATGCCATCGTCCCACAGCCGCGACGTCGCATACATCGGATGGCCTTCGGTCTCGTACTTCTCGAGGATCGGCGCCTTCAACGCCGCTTCGTCTTCGGCAGACAAACTCTGCCCCTTTGCCTCGAGTTGGTCTTTCTTGACCTGCGCCAACACACCGGCGGCTTGCTCGCCACCCATCACGCTGATGCGCGAGTTGGGCCACGTGAACAAGAACCGCGGCTGGTAGGCGCGGCCGCACATGCCGTAGTTGCCGGCGCCAAACGAACCGCCGACCAACACCGTGATCTTCGGGACCTGCGCCGTCGCAACGGCCTGCACCATCTTGGCGCCGTCCTTCGCAATGCCGCCGGTCTCATACTTGCGACCAACCATGAAGCCCGTGATGTTCTGCAAGAACAAGAGCGGCACTTTGCGTTGATTGCACAGTTCGACGAAGTGCGCGGCCTTCTGCGCGCTCTCGGAGAACAGGATGCCGTTGTTGGCGACGATGCCGACGGGCATGCCGTGGATGTGCGCGAAGCCGGTGACGAGCGTCGTGCCGTAGCGCGCCTTGAACTCGTGGAAGCGACTGCCGTCGACGAGGCGCGCAATCACTTCGCGAACGTCGTAGGGCGTGCGCGTGTCCTTCGGAATGACACCGAGCAGTTCTTCGGGATCGTAGGCAGGCTCTTCGGATGCCTGCATCGCGACCTGCTGCGGCTTCCGCGTGTTGAGGTGCCGCGCAATCGAACGTGCCATCTCGAGCGCGTGCGGTTCGTCTTCGGCGAAGTGATCGGCGACACCACTGAGGCGCGTATGCACGTCGGCACCACCGAGGTCTTCGGCCGAAACGACTTCGCCAGTCGCAGCCTTCACGAGCGGCGGACCGCCGAGGAAGATCGTGCCGTTGCCCTTGACGATGATGCTCTCATCGCTCATCGCCGGCACATACGCGCCGCCCGCCGTGCACGAGCCGAGCACGACCGCGAGTTGCGGGATGCGCGCCGCGGACATGCGCGCCTGGTTGTAGAAGATGCGGCCGAAGTGATCGCGGTCGGGGAACACTTCGTCTTGCAGCGGCAAGAACGCGCCGCCCGAATCGACGAGGTAGATGCACGGCAGGTTGTTCTCGAGTGCGATCTCCTGCGCGCGAACGTGCTTCTTGACCGTCATCGGGAAGTACGTGCCGCCCTTCACCGTCGCGTCGTTGGCAACGATCATGACTTCGCGACCTTCAACGAGGCCGACGCCAGTCACGATGCCAGCACTCGGTGCGGCGTCCTTGTAGAGACCGTTCGCGGCGAGTGACGACAGTTCGAGGAACGGCGCACCCGGATCGAGAATCGAATCAATGCGCTCGCGCGGCAACAGCTTGCCCCGCTTGTGATGGCGCGCGCAGGCCTCTTCGCCACCACCCAACTTGGCACGAGCCACCGACGTTTCGATCTCTTCGATCGTCTTCAGGTGGTGTTCGCGATTCTCACGGAACTCTGCCGAACCCGGCTTGGCAGAACTATGCAGGACTTCACTCATCGAGGCCGAACACGATAGGGCCTCGCCTGGACCTGGGTCAAAGGACTGCCGAAGAGGATAAATTCTCTCCTGGCACGGTACAGATAGTCTTCGGGTGGCTAGTTGATGATCGTGCGCTTCAGCGGGCTGGCGGAGAGGCTGCCGGCCGTGGCGTCGAACGTGATCATCTGCGTGAAGAAGGTCGCTGGGCGGGCTGCTTGCGGGATCGCCATCTGGAGGGTGGCGGGGACCGACGGCTGGAGGGTCACACCCAGGACCGCGACCGGGTTGACGAGCAGGAGGCAGTTTGCGGACAGCGGCAGGGGCACGCTGGTTTGCTGCATCCCCAGGGCAAACAGGGCGAGGTTGTCCGTCGGTGCAGCCAGGCCGACCAGGTCGACGTTGCGGTCGAGGTTGGGGACAACTTCGAGAGTCGGGTGCGGCGTGCAGGGCTGGAGGGCGTGGGTCGTCGTGTGCGCGTGCGTCGGCTCGAAGCGGATGCGAAGTTGCGCAGCAGCGCTGCCGTTCCAACTCCATGAACTGCCGAACGGGCCTTGGATGGTGCCGGCGTTCGCATTGATGCGCACGGTGACGCGCACATACAGCGGATACGGGTCTTGGAAGACGACCGGAATGGTGTCGGAGCCATAGGCATCGACGTAGCCATCGTTGAAGGCGTCGACCGCAAGGCTCGCCTGACCCGTGCCGGCGATGACGGGATCCCAATCGATCACCAGGTTGCCGGACTGCAGGAGCGGCGAGCTCAGCTCATAGCGCAGGTCCAGCTCAGCTGCCGACATACCGGTATTGACCGCCTGGCCGCTGATCTGCCAACGCAAGTCCGCAGCACCAGGGTGGATCTTGTTCAACGTGGCGACCGAAGCACTGCCGACACCACTGTTGGCCGATCGCGACAAGCCGCTCCAAACGTTGGTGCCTGGAGCAACCGAGGGCGCCACGCTCGCACCGGACTGAACCGTCGAGTTGAGCATTGTCGCGACACCGGTAACTTGGGCGGCAGCCGTCGTTGCCGTCATCAGCAGACTGAGAGTGAGATTGGATAGGCGCATGGTTCCCCGGCCAAGGCTACCGCACAAAACTGGACAGAACTAGGTAGCCAGGCGGCTCCAGACGCGAACCGTCCATGCCATCGCATGGACAAGCGTGAGACACTGTTGCATCATCGCCTGCGATGAGTTCCGCCCCCACCCTGTCGATCGTCATCGTCAACTGGAACACGCGGGACCTGCTGCTCAAGGTGCTCGGCCAGTTGTTCGGCGAACCGCACTTCGAGATCGAAGTCCTCGTCATCGACAATGACAGCAGCGACGACAGTGTGACCGCCGCGCAAAAGGCCTTCCCGCAGGCGAAGGTGCTGCCGCAAACCAAGAACGGTGGCTTTGCCTTTGGCGTCAACCGTGGCCTCGAGGCCGCAACGGGTCGCTGGATCATGCTGCTCAACACCGACGCCGAAGTCGACTGGCAGCAACTCGACTTGTTCATCCAGGCCGCCGAACAAGAAGGCACACCGGGAATCTTCGGCCCGCGCATCGTCGACGAGCATGGCAACACGCAACGCAGCACGTGGCAGAAGCACCTGCCGCGCCACTACCTGCCAAACGCGTTGTTCCTCAACCGCTTCACCGAGGCACCACAACGAACGGACAAGGGCGACGTCGACTGCGTCAGCGGTTGCGTGTTCTTGATCCACCGCGACGTCCTCAACGACACGCCCCGCTTCGACGAACGCTTCTTCATGTACTTCGAAGAAGCCGACTACTGCGAACGCGCGCGCCGCAACGGTCACGTCGTGCGCTTCCTACCTTCGGCAAGCTTCATGCACGTCGGCGGCCTCAGCGCCGAACAATCCGCCAAGCGAACGTTCGTAGCCTTCCGCGAAAGCACACTGCTCTATCACGTCCAGTGGCACGGCTGGTTCTTGACCGAGTACATCCGACTCTGCCTCACCCTCGGCCACCTGATCCGCCTCGCCATCTGGTGCGCCCTCTACCTCACCGGCAAACGCGGCCGCATCAGCCTCTACACCGCCGCCCTCGCCAAGCTCCTCAACCCGCTCTACATCACCCAACTCGCCAAGCGCCCCCGCCTGATCAACTGACCGTACGGTGCCTGGAACGAAGTCCACTTATTCACCGCGAGTTGCCCGTACGGAGCCAGGTACATTCCGGACATCTCGCCGGCGACGCGCGGCGAGTTGTCCGGAATGTACCTGGCTCCGTACGGACAACTCGCATCTTCGGCAAATGACGCCGCTATGAGATCACTGGGTCGGTAAGTTCCTGGCATGCGCCATTGGTTCTTCGGGATCTCAGCCATCGTGATCGCCCTCGTCGTGGTGGCCGGCTTCTCTTTCCCACCGATTTGGTGGGCGCTCGTCGTCGTCATTCCGGTGACGCTGCTTGGCATCCGCGACTCACTGCAGACGCGGCGCGCAGTGCTGCGGAACTTCCCGGTCATCGGGCACTTCCGCTACCTGTTCGAGATGATCCGGCCGGAGATCAACCAGTACTTCATCGAGTCGAACACGGACGGCATGCCGTTCAGTCGCAACATGCGATCGGTGGTGTATCAGCGCGCCAAGAAAGAACTCGAGACGATCCCGTTCGGCACGCAGCGCGACGTCTACGAAGTTGGCTACGAGTGGCTCAACCACTCGATCATGGCTCGCGAAGCGCCGGAGAACCCGCGCATCCTGATCGGCGAAGGGCGCTGTCGAAAGCCCTACGACGCGTCGGTCCTCAACATCTCGGCGATGAGCTTCGGCTCGCTGTCGGCGAACGCCGTGCGCTCGCTCAGCGGCGGTGCCAAGATCGGCGGCTTCTACTGCAACACGGGCGAGGGCGGCATCAGCGACCATCACCTCGAACCCGGCGGCGACCTCGTCTGGCAGATCGGCACCGGCTACTTCGGTTGCCGCAACGAAGACGGCACGTTCAACAAGGAGGAGTTCGCCAAGAACGCGGCGCGCGAATCCGTGCGCATGATCGAAGTCAAACTGTCGCAAGGTGCCAAACCCGGCCACGGCGGCATCCTGCCAGCCAAGAAGGTCACCGAAGAGATCGCGCGCATCCGCGGCGTTGGTCTGGGGGAGGACGTGCTATCGCCGCCGTACCACTCGAGCTTCTCGACGCCGCGCGAACTACTCGCGTTTATCGACGAACTGCGCGAGATCAGCGGCAAGCCGGTTGGCTTCAAACTGTGCATCGGCCACCGCGCTGAGTTCCTGGGCATCTGCAAGGCGATGACCAAGACGGGCATTCTCCCGGACTTCATCACCGTCGACGGTGGCGAAGGTGGCACGGGCGCCGCGCCGATAGAGTTTTCCAACTCGGTTGGCACACCGCTCACCGACGGCCTCGTGTTCGTGCACAACGCGCTCGAAGGGTTTGGCCTGCGCCAAGACATCCGCATCATCGCGTCCGGCAAGATCATCACCGGCTTCCAGATCGCCCAACGCATCGCCGCGGGCGCCGACCTGTGCAACTCGGCACGCGGCTTCATGTTCTCGCTCGGCTGCATCCAAGCACTGCGTTGCAACTCCAACGATTGCCCCGTTGGCGTGGCAACGCAGAACGGCCGCCTGGCCAAGGGCCTGGTCGTGACGCACAAGACAGAACGCGTCGCCAACTACCACAAGGCCACCATGCACGCGTTCCTCGAGACGCTCGGTGCAGCCGGGCTGACGCACCCCGATTGGCTGCGACCGTGGCATGTGCATCGCCGCGTTTCGGAAACGAGCACGCAGACCTACGCCGAGATCTACAGCTACTTGAGCAAGGGCGAACTGCTCGACGACAACATTCCCGAGAAGTGGCAACGTTCGATGGCGCTCGCCTCCCCGGATTCGTTCCGCCCGCAAGCGCAACCGCTCAACATCGGAACTGCCTGATCAAGGACAGTCCGACGCGCGCTACTTGATGATTCGCAGCGCGACGAGCACAAGCAGACGCATGTGGTCGAGCACGACGTTGAGCACTCGCATCTTGGAGAACCCCAACAACCGCGCCTCGAGCACACACGGGTGTTCGATCACGCGACCGCCGCGACGCAAGACACGAACGAGCAGTTCGGCCGTGCCGAGGAAGCCCTTGTTCTTGATCGGCAAGTGCACGACCGACTGGCGCCGATAGACACGGAAGCAACTCGTCCACGTCGCCACCTTGCTGCGCAACAGCACGCGGTAGGCGCGCGACAACGTGCGCGACAAGAAGAGACGCCAGTCCGGCACGTTGCGCACACCGCCGTCACGGTGATACGGCGACGCGGTGACGATTTCGGCGTCCTCGAGCAGCGGCACCATCGCGCGCAGCTCCATCGGATCGTAGGACAGGTCGCCATCGATCGACGCGACCCAGTCCGCCGTCGTCGCCAGCATGCCCGTGTGAATTGCCGCAGCGACCCCGCGATTGCATTCGTGCCGCACGAGGCGAATGCGCGGATAGCTGCGCGCCGCCTTCTCCAGCATGGGCCACGTCAGATCCGTGCTGCCGTCGTCGACGAGAACGAACTCACAGTCGGCGATGTCGGCCATCGCGATCAGCAATGTGCTCAGCTCACGAAACAGCGAAGGGATGCCCTCGGCTTCATCCTTGAGCGGCACGATGACGGCGAGGCGCGGCACGCTCCCAGGCTCGCGCACCTCGCGCAGCACCTTGCGGGCTGGATCCGAAGAACGTGCGGCCGGCGGCACTTCAGGCAAGCCTTCGAGATCCTCGGCCGCCAATCGCCGCGCCACTTCTTCGGGCGAGACAGGCACAGGCGCCGTCGCGCGCCGCGGCAGGCCGAGGCTCTGCGCGATCGGCATCTGCGCCAACAAGCACGCGCCCGACAGTTGATCGGCGCCGCGCTTGACCATCGCCTCGTGCTTCTGTCGCACCTCGCGCGGCAACCCCATCAAACGCGGCTGCTCGTCGTCGAGCTGCCACGCGTGGAATCGTTGGCCGATCACGACCGATCCAGCAAGCTCACCGAGCAGCGCAACGGCCACGCCAGCCGAATCCCGCACCGGCGTCGCGTCGTAGTCGAAGCCGAGCTTCTTCAGATCGTCATGCCACCACGCCGGCCCTTTCGCGACTTCCCACGTCGCGCTGAAGCCGTGCACACCGACTCCGGTCACACGCTCGAGTTCGACCCGTTCGTCCTCCCAGGCGTGCACGAACGCAACGCGCTTGTCTTCGGGCACCTGATCGATCGGCCACGGCGAACGCACCGACAACCCGATCTCGTGGCCCGCAAGCACGACATCCTCAAGCAGCTGCGGCGCCCGAAACGCCAGCGCCGCCGGCACGAAGAACGTCGCCCGCGCGCCATGTTCTTGCAGCCGCGCAAGCGTCAGTTTGACGGCAACATCGGCGCGTATCGGCAGCCGTCGCCAGTGGCGCGGCGTCACATGTTCACGCCATGCTTCATCGACGAACCACTCGCTGGCGTCGATCGCTAGGGCGGGAACGGGCTTGGTCACGGCAGCGTTGTAACGCGCCGCCGTCGCTTAGACCATCTTGCCGACGAACGTTGGCACTTCGTGCACGAGTTCGTTGACGACCGAACCGAGCACCGGCGTGCCGAGAGCACGAAGCGTTTTGAGGTTGCGGGTCACGACATCGTTTTGATGGCGGTTGGCCTCGACGACCAGGACAACCGCATCCAACGAACGCACCACGAAGCTCGCCTCGGGCGCTTGGTTGAGGCTCGGCACGTCGACGAGGCAGAGGTCGCGGTCGGTGGCGACATCCGTGATGACCTGCTTGAGGTTGTCACCGGTGAACGCCCAGAACGGGTCGGGCGTCTCGCCCGCCGGCAAGAGGTCCACGCCGGCCGCGACTTCTTGGCGCAGCGCATCGCGGAGCACGGCCTGGCCCGTCAGGATCTCGGCGAGGCCCGGCATCGGTGTAGCCTGGAAGACCGACGCGAGCGCCCGGGAGCGCAACGCTGCTTCGATGAGCCCGACGCGCATGCCCTTGCTGCCAAGGAACAGGGCGAGGTTGGCCGCCAGCGTGTTCGAGCCTTCGTCATCGCCGATCGCGCAGAAGCCGACCGAACGATGGGTATCACCAACGCCGCGTTGCAGCAGGCTGGTCCACAGGTAGCCGAGCTCGGTCGCGATGACTTCGGCGCGTCGACTCTTGGTATCTGTCTTCTTGATCAGGTTGCGCATCGTCTGTTCCCCCTTACCAACCTTGCTCGCGCATCGCGCTATGACGGCGCAGGTTCGTGCGATCGAGTCGCGGCATCACACCGATGACGGCAAGACCTTCGATGTCCTCGAGATCGCCGCGCGTCCGCACGATGCGATCCGGCAAGGCGCGCAGCACAATCAAACCGAGGCCCATGAACAACCCAACGAACAGGCCACCGATCAGCAGCTTGCCGCGGTTGGGGCCTTCCTTCTCGAGCGGCAGCGATGCGGCCTGAATCGAATCCAAGACACTGAACTTGCCGAGGCCAAGTGCGCGTTTCTGCTGCGCGGCGTCCCACGTGATCGAGGAGGCGCTCTTCTCTTCTTCGGCGCGCACCATCGTCGAACGCAGCGTCTCGTACTCGGCGAGCAAACCGTTGAGGCGCTTCAGCTCCTTGTCGGTGTCCTTGTGCAGTTGGTCGGCCACCTTGACCTCAGCTTCCAAGCCCCACAGTTCGCGCTCGAGCTTGCTGCGTTCCGCGTCGGTGTCGGTGTACTGCTTGTTCTCGACGACTTCGTCCACCCAGGTTTCTTTGTCATCGATCTTGGACATGTTCTCGAGCGATGCTTCGATGTCCCCGATCAGCTGCTCCTGGGCCTCGATTTCAGGCGCCTTTGGATTGACGAACCTGCGCCGAAGACCGCTGAGCTTGACGTGCGCTTTGGCCAACTGCGAACGCAGCTCCGTCGTCAGTTCCGTCGCGATGCTCTGACGCACCTTGCGCTTGATCGTCGGCGGCAGCTTGTCCTTGTCCTGGAGCAGCGTCTCGAGCCGCTTCAACTGCTGGCCCTTGATGTTGATGTCGTCGTTCAGTTTCTTGAGGCGCGAGTTGGCGGCCACTTCATCAAGCTCGACGGCTTGCTTGGTGCTGTCGAAGTTGGTCACGAGCGCCTTGCGCTCCAAGAACTCGCGCATGTTGCGCTGCGCCAGCTGATACGCCTTGAAGCTGTCGTCGTAGGCCTTCTGCGCGGCATCGTAGACGGTCTTGTCGTCGTACTTCTCGATGTGCCACTCGACGGCTTCGACCATGTAGGTCTCGAGGATCGCCTGCGCGAGATCCGGGTTGTTGGCGTTGCACGTGGCAATCAACACGTCGGTGAACTGCGGGCGCTTCACGGCGATCGTCTTCTGCAATCGCTTGAGCGCCTCCTCCTTGGTCATGTCGGCCTCGTCGACCGCATTCCAATCGCGCTGGATCTTGAAGAACAGTTCTTTGGCGTGGCCCTGACCGAGTCCGCCAGGCTTGTACGGCTGCAGGATGCGTTGCGGCGTCAACTTGTCGACAACACGCATCAACAGGTCATCACTGTTGAGGATGTAGGCCGCGCCGGTCGCAATCGTCTCCTGGCTCGTCTCCTTGGCCTGCGTCGGGTCGAGGCTGCGACTCTCAGCGCCGGACGACGTGAACAAGAACTTGCCCGTGCTGATGTAGTTGTTCGAAGTCGTGATGGCCATGAACAGGCCAATCAGCGCGCCGAACAGCGTCGTGCCAAACACGAGGTAGCGGCCGCGGAAGAACGCCGCCAACAACCTGCCAACCGGCAAGCCACCGGGTTCATCTCCTTGGCGGTTGGGCGCGAGGCCAGCCAGGGCCTGGCGCGCATTGCGATGCATCTCGTCGGAGAGGTTCTTCGTCATTGTCGATCGGCAAGCCAGCGAGTCAGTCGGCTGCATCCTACACCATGCCTCCTCGGCACGGCATCAACGGCGCGTATCCACAACTCTTTCGACATTCGCAGACCCTGAACTGACCTAAGGTATGGGGTCACCTGACTCTCCGCGCAGCTGCGCACAACGACTCCGGCGGTGTCGCGAACTGGCATGCGGCGATCAGGCGGCTACCCTGTCGGCAATGAAGACACTCGAGCAGCGACCGCGACGACCCAGGTTCTTCGCCGGCGCAGTGCTGAGTCTCTTCCTGATGCCGTTCGTCGCCTCGGCATGCCAGTCGCCGAAGAACGCTGTCGTCAAGCAGGACAGTCCGCCGTCGACCGCCCAAGTTCGCGACGGTCTCGGTCCCGATGTGGACAGCCAGGAGCAGCGGTCGTCGCTGTTCGCAAACTGGGACCCGTTCATCGATCCCGAAGGCAGGCCAGTCGTCTACGAGTGGAGTGTCGGCACGCAACCGGGCAAAACGGACGTCAAGGATTGGCAGTACGTCGCCGGAGCACAACGCGCGGCGCTGAGCAACGTGGACCTGCCGATCGGCGTGACGTTGCACGTCAACGTTCGCGCTCGCGACCTCACCGGCAACCGCAGCGCCGTCGCGAGCAGTGACGGGGTCGTCATCGGCGAATACGTCTACCGCCCCACCGGGATGGGAACGGCCCCCGAAGTCGCCATTCCGGTCGGCCACCTCGCGGCCGTCGATCGCCACGGCATCACGTGGACGTTTGGGCGGCCGGCGCGTTGTGGCCGCTACGCCAACGGCGACTGGTGGGTGCTCGGCCCGATCACGATCACGAGCATCAAACCGGCGAGCCTGCTCGACGGCACGCGCGTGCGGCACGGTTCGATGATCAACCCATCGCCGACCGCGCTGCAGCAAGGCTACGACACCGCAATGTTCGGCAACGGCAACAAGGGCCGTTTCGATCCCAAGCTGAACGTCGCGCTCAACGTCTCCCGCGAGAACCCGCTGACGCTCGAGCCCGGTTCGTCACTCGTCTCGACGGTCAGTCATCCGATAGCCGGCCAACTGCCGCAGATCGAAAGCGGCGCCGTGCTGACGTGCGTCGCCAAACAACCGCCGAGCAACTCGTTCCGCCCGCCCTACTGCGGCGCGGACAAGGCGCATCACTGGTCCGCGAACGATCTCGACATGACGCAGTTCGCGCGACTCGAGGCGGTTGTAGGTGCACCAGACGTGATGGACCTCGTGCAGCGCTTCGAGCGCACGTGGCTCGATCACCTGCCGGGTTTCACCGGTCGCTACCTGCACCCGCGGCAGAACATGCCCGACTACGGCCGCGACCTTGCCGACCTCGTCAGCGTTGGCGCGCTGACGCTGCAACTCGACATGCCGACGACGGACAAGCGACCGCTCGTCATCGCGATGACGCAGCTTGGCATCGATACGTTCGGCATCGTGCAAGGCGGCGGCCGCTTCCTCGCCGATGGCGGCAGCGGCAGTGGCCGCAAGTTCCCGCTGCTACTTGCCGGTTCGGTGCTCGGTGACGAGGTGATGCTGAAGTTGGCGAGCGAACGCAAGCTGGCGTTCGGCGAAGACGCGCAGACGTTCTACGTCGAGAAGACGACCAACAACGAATACAACCGCGGCTACGGCGGCTATGGCCCCGAGGACGCGGGGCTGCCCGAATGGGGCAATCGCCACGCTGACGATCCAAGCATGGATCGCAAGGCATGGACGGCCGATCCCTATCGCCGTTGCTGCACCGCCAACGTCTGGCACGGCTACGTGCTCGCGACGCGCATCATGGGTCTACGCGATGCGTGGGATCATCCGGCCCTGTTCGACTACGTCGATCGCTACATGCAGATCGAAGGGAAGGGCAACTGGATGCGGGGCTGGAACCCGTTCTGCGAACGGATGTGGGACCGCTACCGCGGCGACTTTTAGGCTGCGTACCGAACCCGCTTCAAACCGCCGGTTTCACATCCGGCAAGCCGGATATGAAACCGGCTGTTTGAAGCGGGTTCGGTACGCCGGGTTAGTCGCCGCCCATCAAGTCGCGGAACAATGCCAGCGACTCGGACTCGGCGCCGGCGACCTTGCCGTCGGCGTTGACGACCATCTCCATCGTCGTCAAGAACAGCTGGCGGTGCGCGACCGGCACCGACGTCGGGTCTACGTCTTCGATCGGCGGCGGCACGTCGAGCCAGCCCTTCACTTCGGCGGCTTCCGTGTCGGTCAGGTTGAGGCTGCCGGAGATCCGCATCACGAGATCGCGTTCGCTCTGCGAAACGTTGAGGTCCGTCCAGACGAACGAGCACACAAACCTCATCAAGTTCATGCGTTCGGTAGGCGAGAGTTCCATGCCGGATAGTGGAGCACCGGCGGTGACCGTTCGCCACGGTGGCGGAAATGAAAAACGGCTCGCACGCTGCGTGGCAGCGAACGAGCCGAGTTCGTTTGCGCGCCGCGGCCGCGGCTACGGCGAATAAGGTGAAAACGGTCCAGGCACCGTACTATTGGCAGCCGGTGCCGGCGGCTCGGATGGTGAGGCCGTTGCTGAGGCTGCCGTAGCCGAGGAATGGGCCGCCGGTGTAGAACTCGGCGACTTGGACCGAGAGGTCGGTCGGGGCGAGAGCTGCCGGGATCGGGACCGCGTAGTGGAACGTGCCGGAGGCGTTCAACTGGATGAAGTCGCTGATGATCAGTTGCGTGTTGTTGATCAACAGATCGCAACCGCCGCCGACCGGGATGTTGGCGGCCGAGCCGGCGAACGCCACGACTGCGAAGTTCGACCCACCGCCGGCGATGTCGAGTCCGTAGGCCGCGTTGGGCGACGACGGCACGCCGTTGGCTTCGATCGACGTCGGACCACCGCAGCCATCGCCAAGGTAGCGCGTGCCGAGCAGGCCCGGAATCGTCGTGCCGACGTTGACGCTGAGCGCGCCGGGGCCGAGACGGGCCTGATCGATCGTGACCGAACCGGTGCTCGGCGCGGCATCACTGTCGAACCAGAAGTTGTAGAACGTGTTCCAATCGAGCGGGTTGTTGGCCGACGCGAGGAACGACAGTTCGCCGCCTTGGCGGTTGATCGCCCACTGGTTGAACGAGTCCTGATCGATGTCGCGGAAGCCGATGTTCTCGACGCGCGCATCGGCACAAACCGGAATGCGCAGCGAGGCGCCACCACGATCGTTGTCGACGTTTTGCACCGCGTATTCGTAGTGCCACATGCCGTTGACCGGACCTGTGACCTTCACCGCGACGCGGAAGCGACCATCGTCGTTGCCGTTGCCGCCAAGCGTCGACGTCGCGCCGGTCCACTGCTCGAGCACCGAACCCATCTGCGACGAACCCAGCAGGTTGATCGACCACGACGAGCCACCCCAACTGATGTTGACCGGACGCGAGACCTGGTTGTTGTCGCGGTTGGCGACGGGCTCGCCAATGATCGACACCTGGTTCTGCCCATAGAACTGACCGGGGATGATCAACTCCTGCTCGGGCACGTTCATGCGGTTTTTGACCGGTGTGAAACCCGACGTGTTGAGCGACTGCACCGAGTCCGCCGGCGCGGGGTAGCCGGCTTGCCCCGGATCACCGATGTCGAAGTAACTGCCGAGCGGGTTCCACGTGCCGAGCCACGGGTTGAGTTCCGTCGTCGGGCCGAGCGTCTGTTGGTTGCCGTTGAAGCCAGCGCTGTAGATGTCGTAGCAACCGATGCGGAAGTGATTGGACGGACCCGACTGACACGGGAAGCACGGCGCCGAACCACTGAAGTTGAACGCGATACGCGAGTGCTTCATGAAGCTCTTGCCGCTGACCTGCACCATGCGACCGTCGCTCTCGCGCGCCAGCAGGAACGCGATGCGCACGTGGTTGTCGACCATCTGGCCACCAACCGTTCCCTGCCACGGAATGTGCACCGAACCGCAGTTGCTCATCGAGTGACCGATGACGAAGCCCGCGGTGCCGTTGGGATAAGGCGCACCGACGCGACCGTATGCCGATGGCCAACCGACGTCGTAGACCATGACGTCAGAGCCCGGGATCGAGTTGGATTGCGCGGCGAGTGGCGCGAAGATTGGCAGTGCGAGTGCCAGACAAGCCAGCGAGAGAGGTGACTTCATGCATCAGGTGTCGCGAGCCGAGCCGAATCGGTCAACCCCCACACGCCGCTCGCATGGGAGATTCCCCCGAATCGATTGTTGGCAGGATTCGTGAATCAGGTTGCGAGCAGGCGACCACCGTCCGCACAATTGCCATATGAAGATCCTCAAGCTCGTAGTCGCCCCTGTCCTTTCCGCTCTGATGCTCGCGAGTTGCGCTGGCGCCCCCGCCGTTGAAGGTGGCGGCAACATGGACGCCGTCTGCGTGATCAGCGGCGAAGACGCCACCGGCGGTCCGACCGCCGAGTTCATGGGCCAGACCGTCAGCTTCTGCTGCGACCGCTGCGCAGCCAAGTGGGGCAAGATGGATGAAGGCGCCCGCAAGGCCGCCGTCGCCAAGCTCAACAAGTAACCCGATGAGCAACCCCGACATCCCGCAGCGCACGCCCATCTTCATGGATTGCCAACCCGGCAAGTACGCATGGTGTGCGTGTGGCAAGAGTGCCAACCAACCGTTCTGCGACGGCAAGCATTCCGGCACGGGCATGGTCCCGGTCATCGAAGACGTGACCGAAGCGCGCAAGGTCGCGTGGTGCGGCTGCAAGCACAGCAAGAACCCGCCGTTCTGCGACGGCTCCCACAACAGCCTCCCCGAGTAACCTCGGCGAGATGGTCGTACGGTGCCTGGACCGTTTTCACCCTATTCGCCGCTGCGCGGCGAATAAGGTGAAAACGGTCCAGGCACCGTACGACTACTTGAGTTCGTGGCCTTCGCGGCGGGAGAGCCAGAGGCTGCAGACGAGGTCGGAGCAGACGTTCGGCATCGTGCGTGTCATGTCGACGAGGCGGTCGACGCCCAGGATCAGAGCCAGGAACTCTGGTGGCACGCCAACCTGCGTCAGCACGATCGCGAGCAGTGGGATGGAGCCGCCGGGCACGCCCGCGGCGCCGATCGCGATCAGGACGGAGAAGCCGACAACCAGCGCTTGCTGGGCGATTCCGAGGTCGCTGCCGTAGACCTGCGCCAGGAACAGAACGGACACGCCTTCGAACAACGCGGTGCCGTTCATGTTCATCGTCGCGCCGAGTGGCATGACAAAACCCGCGATCTCCTTTGGCGCGCCGAACTCATCGACCGCAGTGCGAATCGTAGTCGGCATCGTCGCGTTGGATGACGACGTCGAGAACGCCGTCACCATCAACGTGCGAATGCCGCTGTAGAAACGGCGTGGTGACAGGCCGGCAAAGACACGCGCCAGTCCGGTGATCACAACGACCTGGTAGAAGATCAGGCCGCCCATCGATGTGACGAAGTACCAGCCGACGAGCTTCATCACGTCGACGCCGAGCTTCGCCGTCGCGTGGAAGATCAGGCACGCCACGCCGATCGGCGCGAACTCCATGACCCACGACAGCACCTTGATGCACAGTTCGTAGAGACCTTCGAGCAGGTCCTTCAGCGCCTGCGTCTTGTGCGACTCGATGCGCGTCGCTGCCGCGCCGAGAATCAACGCGAAGATGATGAGGCCGAGGATGCTCTTGTTGTCGCCAGCGGCGCCGACGATGTTGGTCGGCACGAAGTCGACGACCATCTGCAACCAACCCTTGGCCGCCGTACTCTGCTCGATCTTGGTCTGCGTGATCGTGCCGTACTGTTCTTTGATGCGATCGACAGTCTCGGCCGACACGTTCTTGCCTGGCTCGATCAGCCGCACCAGCGTGATGCCGAGGATCGCCGCAACGGCCGTCGTGCTGAGAAACCATGCGAGTGTGCGACTGCCGAGCGCACCGATCTTCTGCACGCTGCCGAGGCCGGACACACCGAGGAACAACGAGCAGAACACGATCGGCACGACGACCATGAACAACAGTCGCAAGAACAGGTCGCCAAACGGTTTGATGACCTGATCCGCCCACCACTCGACGGTGATGAACGACTCGGACTTCGCTGCACCAAGTTCGGGCGCATACAGCAGGTTGCACGTCACTCCGACCGTGGCACCGAGGAACAAGCCCAGCAAGATCTTGGTCGGCAGGGACATACCGCGCTTTGGGGCGTCACCTGGGGAGGAGCCGGGTTGGGGAGCATCCATGCGGCGAAGAGGGTAGCATCGCACGCCCTCGCCGAAACCGCCGAACCGACGCAGGACTGCCGAGAGTGCAATTCTTGCCAAAAGCGTGACACGCCGCGGCCGCCGCGATCCTCAGGAACGCCACGTCCGCGACTCCCACTCACGAACCATGACCGACCACAAACTCCTCGCCTGCGTGGCTCTGCTCGCCGCGCCTCTCGCCGCCCAACAGTTCCAGACCGAACTCGCACGCGACGTGCTTCGCCAGAAGCCGATCCACCACCGCCACAGCGCGGTGGCCGGCGACCTCAACGGCGACGGCCTGGTCGACCTAGTGTTTGGCCGCGACCCCAACGGCTTCAACCAGGAGGTCCTGTTCCTCAACCAGGGGCAGCACTTCACGAGGGCGTCGCTCGGCGTGCTGCCAGGCTCGAGCGGCAGAGCAACGCTTGCGGACGTCGACGGCGACGGTGACCTCGACATGATCGAAGGCAACGGCGGCCTTCGCCTGCTCGAGAACGACGGCAACGGTTCGATGACCGACATCAGTGCGACACATCTGCCGGGCTTCGTCAGCGCCTTCGGTCGCGCGGCGGCCAACGACATCGACAACGACGGCGACCTCGACATCATCCTGCCGGTCGGCAAGATCCTGACCAACGACGGCAACGGGGTGTTCACCGACGTCACGGCAACGCATCTCTTCACCACCGGCTTCTCGATCAGCCTCGAGCCGACGATCGCGGACTTCGACGGCGACGGTGACGACGACCTCGTGTTGATGACCGGCCTGCACCGCAACGACGGCAACGGCGTCTTCACGCACGATCCGAACGCCAACGCCGGCCACAGCTACGGCGAGCAACCGGCGGCTTTCGACGCCGACATGGATGGCGACATCGACATGCTGACGCTCGGTGGCCGGTTCTTCGAGAACGACGGCAACGGCATCTTCACGGAGCTTGCCAATGTGCTGCCCGGCCCCGAACCAGGCCAGCCCGTCCCGTGGGTCGTCGGCGGCTACGGCGACCTCAATGGTGACGGCGTATGGGACATGCTGATCACGCCATACAGCTCGGTGTTCGGCGACGTGCCCTCGTGGGTTGCCAACGACGGCACTGGCGGGTTTCCGATCGGCCAGGCGCAGCCCCTGCCGTGCGAACACCGCCGTCTGCACGACACGCTCGTGGCCGACCTCGACTCGGACGGCGACAACGACTTGATCATCACCGACGGGCAGGCGCTCGCGCCGTCGCCGGCCGAAGTCCTCTTCAACGACGGTAGTGGCAGCTTCTTCAACGCCACACAGCTCGGCGGCCTGTGGACGCCGCGCACGTATGGCCGCGTGGTCGTCGACATCGACAGCGATGGCGACGAAGACGTCATCGCCGGCACCGTCGTCCACCAGAACGACGGCAACGGTATGTTGTCGCCGGCCTACCTCCCCTACGGCATGAGCGCGGTGACGGTTGCGGACTTCAACGGCGACGGCCTGGCCGACACCGTCGGCAGCGACTCCCTGTGGTTCGCGCAGGGCAGCCTCAACTTCACGCAGGGCGCGCCGCTCGTCGCCGCCAACGAACGCATCTTCGAAGCCGTCGCCACCGACCTCGATTTCGACGGCGACCACGACCTGCTGATCCTAGCCGGTGCCTACGCCACGCCCGCGACGCTGCGCGTCCTGATGAACGACGGCTCCGGCACGCTCACCCAGGGCAACCTCGCCGGCATGGGATTGAGCATGCCCGACCCGTCAGCGCTCGCCGTCGGCGACTTCACGGGCGACGGCATCGAAGACCTCGCGTTCGGGTTCTACGGCACGTTCATCTTCGGCGGCACCCCGATGCGCCTGTTCGAGAACGACGGCACTGGCCAGTTCCAGCAGCTGCCGATGCCGACCAGTCAGTGGGCCGTGCGCAACCTGCACGTCGCCGACTTCGAAGGTGATGGCGACCTCGACATCGTCACCGACAGCCCGAACCTGCCGATCCTCCATATCAACAACGGCAACGGCCAATTCAGCGTGCAGACGCTCAGCCAGATGGGCGGTCACTTCCTGCGACCCGACGACGTCGACTTCGACGGCGACGTCGACCTGTGGACCAACGGTATTGGTTGGCCGGAGCTCTACGTCAACGACGGCTCCAACACGTTCACGCTCGATCCGTCGCGCGTCGATCCGGACCAGGCTCCCGACTCGGCGCCGGAGTTCGTGCTCATCGACCTCGACCGCGACGGCGACAAGGACGTGCTTACCGTCGCCGAGACGTTCTACACGCAGATCCAATACCACGTGCCGATGTGGAACCACACGCGCCACCTGCGTGCGCCGCACCTGTCCAACATCGGCGGCAGCGTCGACCTGTTCGTCTCGGCGATCGAAGCTCAACCCGCCCCACCGATCGCGTTCGTCGGCGTTTCCGAACAGGCCACACAAGTGCCCCTCGGTGAGCTCGGCCTGCTCGGCATCGACCTGGCCAGCGCCCTGATCTTCCCCGCGACCATGACCAACGGTGCAGCCGAGCTGAACCTGGCCGTGCCAAACGATGGCACGCTCCTCGGCCTCGAACTGCACGCTCAAGCCCTGCTAGCGACCACCACCACGCTCCGCCTGACCAACACGGTCACCACCACCATCACGCCGTAGTGACCGTACGGTGCCTGGACCGTTTTCACCTTCTTCGCCGCGCAACGCGCGGCGAAGAAGGTGAAAACGGTCCAGGCACAGTACGAGCACTAACTGACTTGGCGCACTTCTTTGGCGGCGGCTTCGGCTTCGGTAGTTGCAGTGCCTAGTTGGCGGTCGAGCTCGCGGGTGCGGGCGCCGGGGGAGCCGGTGAAGCGGGCGATGAAGCCGTAGGTGCCGGGGACGACGAGGAGTGTCGTCAGCGTGGCGACGGTCACGCCGGAGAGGACGACCAGGCCGATGGCTGCGCGGCCCTCGGCGCCTGCGCCGCTCGCGACCACGAGTGGGATCGCGCCGAGCGAAGTCGACAGGCCGGTCATCAGGATCGGGCGCAGGCGCAGCACGCTCGCGTCGATCACGGCGTCGCGCCAGTGGCGGCCTTCGTCGCGCAACTGGTTGGCGAACTCGACGATCAGGATGCCGTTCTTCGCGGCGAGGCCAATGAGGATGACCATGCCGATCTGGCTGTAGATGTTGATCGTCGCGCCGCCGAGCTTGAGGCCGAGCAGGCCACCGAACAACGCGAGCGGCACGGTCAGCAAGATCACAAGCGGCTGGAGGAAACTCTCGAACTGCGCGGCCAACACGAGGTAGACCAGGAGCAGCGAGATCAAGAACGTCAGCATCAACGCACTCGACGACTCGACGAACTCACGGCTCTGACCGCCATAGGCGATGCCGGGCAGGTTGTTGAGTTTGTCCTTCACGACCGTGCGCATAAAGGTCAACGCTTCGCCGAGCGTGTAGTCCTCGGTCAGGTTGGCGCTGATCGTGATCGCGCGCAGACGATCAAAGCGGTTGCGTGATGCCGAGTCGGCAAACTCGCGAACCTTCACGACGTTGGCCAACGGCACCAACTCGCCTGTCGTCGACGAACGCACGAAGATCTGTTCGAGGTCGGCCGGCGAACGTTTGTTGCGGTCTTCGGCCTCCAACACGACGTCGTATTCTTCGCCGCGATCGACGTAGGTCGTCGCGCGACGGAAGCCCATCATCGTCTCGAGTGTGCGACCGATTTCGACAGCGGACACACCAAGGTCGGCGGCGCGCTCGTTATCGATCATCACTTCGAGCTGCGGCTTGGTCTCCTTGTAGTCACTGTTGACGGCGACCAGCCCCGGGTTCTTGCGCGCCTCAGTGATGACGACATCGCGCCACTGGGCGAGCTCTTCGTAGGTCGAACCGGTCAGCACAAACTGCACGGGCTGGCCCGAACGGCGCAACAAGCCCGACTCCGCGATGCAGAACGCGCTGTAGCCGGGGATCGCCCCGAGCTTGCGGTCGACATCGGCCATCACTTCCTTGGTCGTGCGATCGCGTTCGCCCCACAGCTTGAGCAACACCGTGCCGAACGCCGAGTTGACGCTGCCACTCGATCGCCACGAACCGGGCACGCGCAACAACACACGCTGCGCCTCGCCGGACTCGATCAGCGACAGCATCACATCTTCGCCGTGCGTGCCGGCGGCGACCGCATCCGCAAACGACGCGCCTTCCGGACCGCGCATGCTGATGCGGAACGAACCGCGGTCTTCTTGCGGCGCATACTCCTGCGGCAGGCCTTGGTAGAGCCCGCCGATCGACAACGCGAGACCGACTGCGATCCCCAACGCGGCAAGCGGCTGGCCAACCAGACCATCGAGCAACCAACGGTAGCTGCGCTGGATCGGCACGAAGATGCTGTCGACGAACCGCATCATGTACGGCGCCTTACCACCCTTGAGCAGGATCGAGCACATGACCGGCGTCAGCGTCAACGCCACCAGCGTCGACAGCACGACAGCACCTGCCAACGCGAGCGCGAACTCGGTGAACAAGCGGCCCGTGTTGCCTTCGACGAACGTGACCGGCACGAGCACGGCAACGAGCACGACGGTCGTAGCAACCACCGCGAAGCCAACTTGCCGTGTGCCAACATACGCAGCACGCAGAGGCGACTCGCCATCACGAATGCGCCGCGACACGTTCTCCAGGACGACGATCGCATCATCGACCACGAGACCAATCGCGAGCACGAGCCCGAGCAGCGTCAGCAGGTTGATCGAGAAGCCGAGCTGATCGAGCACGAAGAATGCGCCAACCAACGACACCGGCACCGTCAGCGCCGGGATCATCGTCGCCAAGCCACTGCCGAGGAACAGGAAGATGACCAGCACCACCACCAGACCGGTGATGAACAGCGTGCGGTAGACCTCGTTGACGGCGGCGCGGATGTAGACCGACGAATCGCTACTGGGATACAGCTTGATGTCCGACGGCAGCGTCTCGTTGATCTCGGCCATCTTGGCGCGCACGCCATCGACAACCGAAACCACGTTGGCCTTGGCTTGCGCGATGATGCCGATGCCAACCAGGTCCTCGCCGTTGCGGCGGAACAGCGTGCGGTCGTCGGAAGGACCGATCTCGATCCGCGCAACGTCGTGCAGACGCTGCAGGTGACCTTCCGAGCTGCGGCCAATCACCAAGCCACCAAACTGCTTCGCCGTCTTGAAGCGACGCGCGACACGAACCGTGAACTCGCGGCTCGTCGACTCAACGCGACCGGCAGGCAGTTCGACGTTTTCGCTGCGCAAAGCGCGCTCGACATCCCCGGCGGTGATGCCGGTCGCAGCCATCGCTTCACGATCCAGCCAGATGCGCATCGCGTAACGGCTGCCACCGCCATAACGCACATCCGCCACGCCTGGCACGTTGGAGAACTGGTCCGCGAGGAAGCGATCGACGTAGTCGGTCAGCTCCAACGCATCGCGCACCGGCGACGCGAGACTCATCCAGAACACGGTGTCCGAGCCGGACTGCGCCTTGCTCACCGCGGGTGGATCGATCTCATCCGGCAACGCACGCAACACGCGCGAAACCCGGTCACGAACGTCGTTGGCGGCCGAATCGATGTCGCGATCGAGCACGAACTCGATGTCGATCGAAGACCGACCATCCGTCGTGCTCGACGACACCATGCGAATGCCATCGATGCCACTGATCGAGTTCTCGATGACCTGGGTCACGCGCGACTCGATGACCGCGGCCGCAGCACCAGGGTAGTTGGTGCTGATACTGACGCGCGGCGCATCGATGTCCGGCAGCTCGCGCATCGACAGTCGCATCATGCCGACGATGCCGAGCGTCACGATCACGAAACTGAGCACCGACGCCATCACTGGCCGGCGCACTGCGAGATCGGACAGGATCACTGCTTGTCTCCGTCGCGGACAGCGACGACTTCAACCGCGGTGCCATCACGAACGCGCACCAGGCCTTCGACGACAACCTTGTCGTTGGCGGTAACGCCCGCAAGAACCTCAACGCTGCCGACGCGACGACGGCCAACTGTGACATCCGTCTCGCGCGCGACCCCATCGTCACCGACGACAAACACGAAGTGCTTGTCGCCCTTCTGGATCAGCGAGTCCTCCGGCACCTGCAGCGACGGCTTCTCACCGCGGTCGACCTCGACCTTCATCAGCATGCCGGGGCGCAGGTGCAGGTCCGGGTTGGCCACAATGGCGCGGATCGTCGCCGAACGGGTCTTCTCGTCGAGCCGCGTCGCAATCGCGGTCACCTTGCCTTCAAAGACCTGCTCCGGCCAGGCATCGCTCAAAGCACGCACCGGTTGGCCAATCTTGATCGCCGACAACCACGTCTCCGGAATCGTGAAGTCGACCTTGACGACCGACAGGTCATCGAGCGTCGTGATCTCCGTCGACGGTTGCAGCAACGTCCCGACACTGATGCGTCGCAGACCCAAGACACCGGGGAACGGCGCGCGGACCGCGTGATCCCGAATCGTCGCGTTGAGCGTCGCGACGCGCGCCGCCGCGGCGTTCATCTGAGCCAGCGCAGTCTGCACTTCGCTATCCGGCGAGATGCCTTGCTCGTTGAGTTCGACCGCGCGGCCGTGCGCCGCCTTGCGTTCGACGAGCATCGCTTTGGCCTCGACGAGGCGCGACTCTTCTTCGGCTGTCTGAAGCTCGACCAACAACTGATCCTGTTTGACCTGCTGACCGTCCTCGAAGTGGATTGCCTTGACGAGGTCACTGCGGTTGGCAGTCAGGCGCACACTCTCGTTGGCAATCGCAGTGCCCAACGCCTGCAGGCTGCTTGCAAACGGTGCGTCAACCACGGGCGCCAGGATGACCGGCGTCGAAGACGACGGCCGCCGCGACTCCTTGCCCTCGACGTTGTTCTTGTCAAAGAAACCAAACCAGACGCCAGTACAGACGGCGATGATGGCAAACAGATAGGCAACGAGGGCGCGCATTGGGGATCAGCACATTACCCGAGCCAATGGCGTTGCACCGGCTCAAGAAGTCGCGGGGTTGTCGCATTCGTCGCAGCGATTGCGCCCGCTTCGACCGACGGCGGACTCACAACGTCGATCGCAACGACGAATCCGGTTGGTCCGTAGCGCCAATCGAAGCAACCAGAGATGAATCCTGCGTCATCGCGGCGGTTGCACCACGAGGGTGTGTTCTGTCGCTGGCTTGCCGTCGGCGGCGACCATCACCACATTGCCGCTCTCGATCCGGCGCGAAGTGCGCAACCAAACACGACAGGCGACGGGTGGCACCGGCAGTTGCAGTCGGCCATCCTGGTTCGCCCGCACCCATGTTCGGTTGGGCAAGACGACACCCAAGCCCCACTGCAGATCGCCGTTGTCGTCATCGAGGGCGCATCTGGAGATACCGACGAGTGCCCCGGCAACTGGCACACCTTGCTCATCGACGACGCGCACTGGAACGCGATCAAACGACTCGAGCTGCAACGCCATCGGCACACCGTCGGCCGTAGTCTTGCCAACAACGAAGCCATGATCGTCCGCCGCGACCACCAACCGGCCTTCGCGGGCGGGTCCCGGTAGCAGTGCCTTGCCGATGCGATCCGTTCGCACGCCGATCATGCCCCCCGATCGTTGCTTCATCATCACCGCAACGCGGGCGGCTGGTCGGCCATCGACAGCAGTGACCTGAACCGGCGTCACATCGAACAAGCCAAATGGGTCGTCGCCGACGTTGCCCTTCAGCAGACCGCCAGGCCCAGTCGCACGCCAGACGCGCGGTGCCATGCCGTGCTCCTTGCGCAAGCGTGACCGGAACCCGTCTGCCAACGTCGCTTCCACGAGTTCGACTTCGGTTCCGGGTGGCAACGGCGCCAAGAACTGTACCTTGCCATCCTTGACCGGCACGGACTGCGTCAGAATCGTGCCCATCCCACCGTTGTTGATCTTGATGTTGACGCGCAACCCGAGCTGCATCCAGCCGTCAACGGGAGCAATGCGATCTGGACCGCGAACGTCCAAGACGAACGGCTCACTCTTCTGCAGCACGATCCGCAGCGACAACTCGTCCGAGTCCCACGCCTCGATATCCTTGCCGTCGCGTATCACGCGACCGTTCTTCGTGCCGTCCTGCGACATCCGATACCCGTCCTTGACGGTCAACAACCAGATGCCGATGCGGTCGTCGTTGACCGGCAGCGTGACTGTCGCCTCGCCGGCCGCATTCGTCGTGCCTATGACGGGCCACATGGATTGAAACCGTTGACCGGCGGGCAACGTATCGGCCCGCGTGTACCAGTAGTTGCGGATGTGCCAGCGAATCGCGGCGCCGGCTACCGGCTCGCCGTTTGCATCGACAACCTTGATCTGCCAGTCGCGCACTTCGGGCAACTCCTTGACGACCTCGTTATGCCACGGACCGAGCGAGTAGCCCCAACGCACGACGCCCGCCTTGTCCAACACCTGGAACGGCCGCGACGAGTAGGACGGCAACGACGGCACATGGAACACATCGCCCTCGCGCTTCGCCGTGACGAAGTCGATGTTCTGCCCGCCGACCAGCAACCGCACCGAGCATTGCTCCGGCTGGGGCCAACCGGCCAAGCCGTCGAGCTTCATCGTGAACGGCCCTGTATCCGGCATGCCCTTCAGTTCGAGAAACTCCCCGCCGCTCACGCCTTCCGCAATGCCACTCGCGCCGTCCGTCCACGTCGCCCACACGGTGTAGCGCCGATCCTTGGCCAGCTTGAGTCGGTAGCGGCCACGTTCATCCGTCTGCCCGACCCGTCGATCTGCGATCCCCGCCGTGTACGAACGCGGCAGCGGTCGCGACAAGAAGGTCACCGCCGCTCCTGCGACTGGCTGACCATCCACGCCAACGACGCGACCGACACTTGTGGTTTCCGCCTGTTGCGGAATCGGGGCCTGAGCAACAGATGCTGCAAGCAACAGCGACGCGAGGAGCATCGCTGCAGCATACAGGGATCAGAACGTCACCGAGATCACGTTGCTCGTCGCACAACCGACATGGTCGTACGCCTGGAGCAAGAAGGGAATCTGACCCAGGCCAACCGGGACCGGCACCGTGAAACCAGAGTCGCCGTTCGCATCGGCGACCGACGTTGCGAAGATCAACGGCGCCGCGAGGTCGAAGCCAACGAGGCAACCAGGGATGACCGTCTCCCCGGGGAACAAGCTCACCGCGTAGTAGACCGTCGCCGCCGGCGTCACTCCGCTGACGCAGAACGTGTTCGGCATGCCCGCAAATCCCGGCACCGGCGGCTTGAGCAACACCTGCGTCGGCACCATCACAAACGGTTCGAAGTAGCCGTCGATCACACCAGAGCCAACGATGTGACCATCGTTGTTGATGCCATGCGCGCGCACCGCAGTCCAACCGGACAGCGTCGGCAACAGGTCGTTGAGGTTCTGGATCGGGCTGCCGGCGAGTTTGACGATACCGACGTATGGCGGCATCGAGAACGTGCGCGCCCAACCGACGACATCACCGAACTCGTTGATGGATTCCCCGAAGCAGTCCATGCCGGCCAGGTGCCCTTCGTCCGTGATCTGGCCGTTCTGCCACGTCGCAAGGTGCACGTAACCAGTCACTGCGGACCCTGCCGAACCAACCGCGTGACCGCTACTGTTGACGTCACCGACTCGCCCCCACCCAGCAAGCGCCGGCAACACGGTCACCGTCGGAACCGCGCCCGAGATGTCCCAGTAGACCGGCTTGCTCGAACCAAAGTCCGCGGCAAGGCCAACGACAAGACCACTCGCTGTGATCCCAGTCGCTTCGCCGGCAACGGCCCAAGGCGGCAACGGCAACGTTTCAAAGGTCGCCGTCGTCGAGACACTGCGCCACATCGCCGGCGTCGCGAAGATGCCGTCATCGATGTAGCCAACCGCTACGTCGTTGGCGATCCCGAGAACCGACGCGGCGAAGCCCGAGCTGCCAACGCCAAGGTTGACCGCCGTCGCCACACCACTCGACGGCGTCCACACCGCAGCAGCACCCATGCTCGCCGCACTGCCACTCGTACCTCCGATCAGTTCGCCATCACTGATCGTGTATGCCGTTCCAGAGTTGCCACCCGGCAACAACGGCAACGCAACGCCTTCACCGTTGCGCCAGACAACCGGGTGCGCAACGCCGTTTGCGTCGAGCATCTCGCCGACGATGTTGCCGGCGTTATCGATGTCCCAAGCGGAGCCGTGCTGCAGGCCAGGACAAGTGAGTTTGCGAATCGTGTAGCCGCTTTGGGCGGCTGCAAACGCAGCGGTAGACAGAACGGTGCAAACCGTGAGTACGAGCGAACGGCGAGCAGGCATCGCGCATTCCTGATTGTGAGGGGCCTTGGGGGCACACCGCACCGATCCATCTTCCATGCCGTGGACTTAAGATCACTGCGGCACCAAGGACTAGCCGACCCCTCGCGCGAGGTAACCCCACCAACGCTTGCTTAGATGCCGCGCGCTCGAACCCGGCTCTGACCAGAACCCTCCGGACGCACCTCGACGACTGCACCGATGCGCTCAGCGATGCCGTCAACGTGTGAGATGACACCGACTTGGCAACCGGTCGCCTGCAGCGAATCCAACGCGCCGAGCGCGATCTCGAGGTTCTGCGCGTCGAGCGTGCCGAAGCCCTCATCGAGGAACAAAGTCTCGACGCGCGAACGCGGCGCAGCGAGTGTCGCCAACGCCAGAGCGAGTGCCAACGACACGAGGAATGTCTCGCCGCCCGACAACGTGTGCAGGCTGCGGCGGGTTCCGCCCATGTCCAAGTCGACGACGACGAAGTCGAGTTCGGCGCCCTTGCTCTTCTCCAGACGGTAGCGCCGGGCAAGTTCTTCCAGGCGACGGTTGGCTTCGAGCAACAACAGGTCGAGCGTCAGGCCTTGCGCGTAGACGGCGAACGCATCGCCGCCGCTGCTGCCGATCAAGTCGTTGAGCGCGCGCCAGACGTCAAACTCCTGGCTCGCACGATCGAGTTCGGGCGCAAGCTTGGCGCGACGCTGCCGCGCGGCGTCGTCGAGCATGACGCGGCCGTGCACATCGAAACGCATCTTCTCGATGCGAGCGCGATCCTTCTGCGCATCGTCGAGTGCCTGCAATGCTTCGTCGGCATCCAACGTCGGCTGGTCGTGACCGTCGTGCTCGCGCCGCAAGCGCGCACGCAAACTCAGTTCCGTGCGACAACGCGCCACTTCGTCGACGAGCGCTTGCAACGCCTTCGCTTCATCGCGCAACGCGTCAGCACCAAGGCGGTGCGCGATCGCAACATCGTCTTCGCACACTTCATTGGCCTTGAGCGCCTTGTTGAACTCCTCTTCAAAGCCCTTCAGCTCCGCGCGCGCATGCGACTCGCGCTCGCTCGCGGCCTTGACCTGCTGCTTCTGGTCGGCGAGTTGCTGCTCAGCAGCCACAACCTCTTCGTGGCGCTCGTGCATCTCCTGCAACACCGCGAGGCGGTGCTCACCGAGCGCCGCGATCGATTCGACGCCATCCGGCAGCCCCGCACATGCCGGCTGCAAACCCTGCCGCGTCTCCTGCATCACCGCGTTCGCCCGCGCAACGGCCGTGTTCGCTTCGCCCAGGTCCGTGGTCGCCGCGCGCAACTCCTGCTCGGCCAACTGCAACTGCTCCCGCCACGCGGTGCGATGCAACTCGGCCTGCCTGCGCACACCGCGCGCTTCGCGCAACTCCGTCGAACGGCGCGCGGCGTCCTTCTCGACCGCCTTCAGGGATGCATCCGCCTCTTGCCACGCCTTGTGGCGCTGCTCGAGTTCGGCAACTGCAGCAGCGACCACAACCCCATCAGTCAACGCGCATGCGGCGTGGGCCTTGTCCGTGCGTTCGCGCGACGACTGCAATTCGGCGGCTCGATGCTTCACGTCACTCTGCAGACGCTGCCAATCGAGTTCGGCTTGCGCCGTTTGCTTCTGCGCCGACTCGTACGCTTCTTCGCACTGCGCCAACGTCTGCCGCAACGCTTCGACATCGGCGACATCATGCACTTCGGCGGGATGCTCGGTGGAACCACACAAGGGACAGTCTTCACCATCTGCCAACTGTGCTCGCAAGGCCGCGAGACCGTGCTGCTGTTCGGCCTTCTGCAGATGCTTGCGCGCCTCGGCCAACGCCGCCGCTGCGGTCTTCTGCTGGGCTTCGCGCGCTTGACGATCGGGTTCGGCGGTCGCCGCCGCATCTACTGCCTTTGCATGCGCCGCTTCCGCCGACGCCATTGCCTCACCCGCCGCTTGCCACTGCTGCAACGCCAACGCACTCCGCTGCAACTCCGCTTCTTGGGCTGCTAGCTCACGGCGCTGCTCGGCAACACGATCGTAGTCCGCTTCAGACACCGCCTTCTCGGCTTTATGGACCACCGCCTCGGCATCGACTTCCGCCTTCTCCAAGCGGTCAGCATCCGAACGCAATTCTGCGCATCGCTTCTCGGCAGTCGCACCCTTCTTGCCGAGCGCAGCAACCTGCTTCGCGGCAGCAGCGGCTTGCTCTTCGTTGTCCTGCCACCGCTCCAGCGATGGTCGCCACTGCGGCAACGTCCGCACGAGATCCGGAACGGTCGACAACGTTCCGAAGTGCGGCGCCATGCGTTCGGCCAAGGCCTTCTGCAACGTGGCCACACGCTGTTCGGCCGTGCCACACGCGGCCGTCGCTTTGCCAACCAGCGCCGTCACATCGACAACCTTCTGCCGCCCTTGCAGCACAACCTCCCAACGTGGCACAACGGCCATCGCCCGCTGACTGGCCAGCAACTGCTTGCGCCGGCCATCAGCTGCGTCGCTCGCTGCGACGGCCGCCTGCAACGCGTGCGTCGCCTTGTCTTCTTCTTCGCGATGCGCGGCCGCCGCCTTGTGCCAGATCACGTAGTCCTGGGCGAGCTTGATACCGACGTCGCAGATCTTGATCTGCTCTTGGAGGCGCGTGCGCTCCTGCTCCAACGACGCACGCAGGTCATCGGTCAGCACCTCGCATTGCTCCACCCGATCGCGCAAATTGGTGACGATGATGTCGTGCTCGCGCTTCTTCCGGTACGCCCGTTGCGACAGGCGGCGATACAGCTGCGCGCCGGTCAGTGTCTCGAGCAGCTTGGCCCGTTCGTCCGCCGCCGCATGCAGGAACGCATGGAACTCGCCCTGCGCCAACAGCACCGAACGGCAGAACTGGCTGAAGTCCAAACCAAGCCGATGCTTGATCGCCGCCAACACTTCGGTGCGCCGTCCGCCTGACACCACGGTGTCCTTGGCGAGATCGCGCAACACGAGTTCTTGATCCTGCAACCGGCCATCCGGCTTGCGCCGCGCGCGCCGGACGGACCAACGCGAACGGTAGGTAACGCCATCGCGGCCAACGAAGTCGACCTCGGCATACCCATCCACCGCATTGCGACGCAGCAACGTGCGCGGATCGTTGGCTCGCAACCAATCGCCGCGGTCCTGGCCTTCGTCACCTATCAACGTGCCGCCGCGACCGCTCAGCCGCGGCGTGCGATCAAACAACGCGAGGCACAACGCATCGAGCAACGTGCTCTTGCCGGCACCGACGGGTCCGGTGATCGCAAACAAACCAGCGTTGGCCAGATCGCCGTGCGCCAGCTCGACCGCGAACGTGCGCGCCAGGCTCGCGAGGTTGCGGCCGCGAATCGCGAGGATCCTCACGCGCCGCCTCCGGTATCGTGCTCGACCTCTTCGACCAACTCGCGAAACGCGCGCATCAGCGGCTCCGGCACGTCGCCTTCGAAGTCGCGGCGGTAGCGCCTCACGAACACTTCTTCGACGCTCAACGTAGACAGATCACGCGGCGGTCGCGGCGCACTGCGCGGACCATCGGCAAGCATGACCTCGACACGAACAAGGCGAGCGTTCTTGTCGGCGATCGCACGCGCGATGCGTTCGGCAATCGATGGCGACGGCTGCGTCAACCGGATCGCGACTTCGACAAACGGCCGCTGATCTTCGGGCAGTTCTTCGTCGCGCTCGTCAAGTGCTTCTACTGCTTGCAGCGCCGCTTCCGGATCCAACTCACCACGTTCGGGAATGCGCTTCAACTCGACCAACCGCGGCGTGCGCAGCGGCCAGACCTTCTCGACCTCACCATCCTGCAGGTCGCAGAAGATTACGTGGTGCGCGTGCAACCGCTCGGGCATCGACAGCGGGATCGGCGAACCCGAGTAGCGCACGTGTTCGTGGCCAGCGAGCAGCTGCGGTCGGTGCAGGTGGCCGAGCGCGACGTAGCGACAGTCTTCGGGGAACAGGTCGATCGGCAACGCGTGCTGGTTGCCGCCGAGCACCTTGCGCTCACTCAGCTCGCTGAGCGCACCGCCGACCAGGTAACCGTGTGCCATCGCCACGAGCGCCTGGCCATCAGCAAGACGTTCGCGCGCGGCCGTGAACAGTTCTTCGTGCAGCGCACGCATGCCTTCGATCAACGGATCGCCGACGTCCTCCTCGTCACCGGGCGTCGGAATGACGTAGTCCTCGCCACTCGGTTCCGCGCGCTCGACACGCGGCGCCAAACCCATCACGTCACTCGCGCGCAAGAACGGCACCGCTACACACTGCGCCACGACAGCGCCGCTCGCATCGCGCAGCGGCACGATCACATCGCCCGTCTGCAGCGCCCCGCTGGCATCGCGCTGCAGCTGGCCAACCACGCGCACATCAAACGCCGCCAACAGGTCACGCGGCGCTTCCATGCGCGTCGCCGAGTCGTGGTTGCCGGCGATCACGACCACCTGCACCTTTGGCTGCGCCTGCTTCAACTTGCCGAGGAACTCAAACCACATCCGCCACGCAATCGGCGACGGGTTGGCGCTGTCGAACACATCCCCCGCGATCAACACAGCATCGACGCGCCGTTCGACAACGGTCGCGACGAGCCAGTTCAAGAAGTAGCCATGCTCCGCCGTGCGCGCGTGGTCGCGCAGCGTGTGTCCCAGGTGCCAATCTGCCGTGTGCAGGATCCTCATGTCGCCATCCAGCACCGCCAGCATGCCATCTTGCCGGCGGGCTACAACGACAAGGTCACGCACCGGGGGCGAACCCCAACGCCGCAGCCGGTCAGTTACCGACTTGCGTACGCACGGTGTTGGTCAGCGTGAAATCCACGCCGCCGCCAAGGCTGCAACCGCCAGAGATCGCGAATGCGTCAATGCCCTGCGTCCACCACTGCAAACCGACCAATGCGCTGTCGCACGGAATCGAGAATGCGAACTGCGGCCCAACCATCGCGTCGGTCGCCGTGCCGACGGTGCAGCCCGGACACGCCGCAATCGCCGCCGGGCTGAAGCCGATCGCAATCGCCTGCACGAGGCCCGTGCCGCCCTGCACGGTGTAGTTGACGAGGCCGCCGATGTTGGGCGCGCCCGTCGCCGACAAGGTCGCACTGCCGCAACCACCGGTCGTCGCCGCAAAGCTCCCGGTGTTGTTGTCGTAGGACACCGCCAATTCGAACTCGGTCTCCCCGCCAGTCGGGGCAGCGACCTTGATGTAGTAGTCGGTGCCCATGACGACGTTGGCCGTGGCCGCGCTGTGAACACCGCAGCCGTTGTCGTCACAGCCGATCTCGGCCAACGAACCGCACGACCCCGACCAGATCGAAACCGAGGTATCGGTCGTGCCCGCCGTCGCACAGGTATCGGCACGCAAGGTGCCCGTGCACTGCGCGGTGTAGCGGAACCAAACGTCGGGATCGTTCGCCCCTTCGCAGCTCGCGACGGGCGTCGACGGCGTCGCCGCCACCAGATCGAACGTGCCGTTGTGGCCGAGGTTGACGGTCGCCGCATCGGCACAGTCATCGTTGGCCGGCGCAACCCACAGGTCCGACGTCGAGAAGAACACTTCGCCTACCGGATCATTGCGTTGCCACGCGATCCACAGCACGTGGTGCCCCGAACGGTTCGCCGGGATCAGCTGGTTGAAGTCAAAGTGCTGGCCAGTCAGCGTCGGCGTCGGCCGCCCCAAGAACTCCATCTCCGACCAACGCAGCGGCGTCGTCGGATCCCAACCGGGCGTCGTCATCCACACATCCCACACGCTCGGGCTATGCACTGCCGTTGCCAAGAACGTCACGTTGATCGTCTCGCCCGCGGTCACCGAAGTCTTCGGCCAATCGGCACTGACCTGATCGAGGCCGGCGTAGGTGCGTGGGTATTCCGTCGAGTTGGGATCGGTGCGGCCAGCGCTCGCGAGCTCGCCATCCGGAATCCAAGGCGAGTAGTCGAAGCCAGGCGGCAGTCCGGCCTGCACTGCGGCCGAGATGTTGCGCGAGACTTCGTTCCACGTGTAGTACGACAGCGTGCCGTCCATCGCGACCGCGTTGGCAGCCAGCGCGAAGTTGGGGTTGGACGGGTTGCTCTGGTAGACGCGATAGACGCGGCTCATCGGTGAGATCACCGAACCGTGTGGAACTGGCGGCGCTTTGGTCAGCGCGAGAGTCGTAACGGCGGCGGCGCCGAGCAGAGCACAGGTGGCGAACTTGATGAACATCGGATCCTGGGGGCGCCCAGGATCCTAGCGACACCTGACTACGTAGTGATGATCCCTGTCACTTGAGACAGTTCTCTCACGTACGGTTTGCACTGATGCGCATTTGGCCTCGACGCACTGGCTGAAGTTCGCCATGGCAGCCAAAAGGGTGTCCCCGCCGACGCCGCTGCGACAAGCGGGAAGCGGCTGCAGCGCCTTCCATGCGATCTGTGTGAACGCAGTGGTCTGCGCGTAGTCAGCGCCTCGCAACCTCGTCCTCGAAACCCGCCATGCATACACCCCTCGCCATCGGCCTGTTCACCACGCTCGCCTTGCTGTCCGCGCCAATCACGGCGCAGACACCCAACACGCTGCTGATCATCGCCGATGACTTCGGCGTCGACGCGCTGGGGATCTACGGGCTCAACGCCAACACCGCCCCGACCCCCAACATCGATTCGCTGGCCAGCGGCGGCGTTCGATTCGAGAACGCCTACGCGTGCCCGACCTGCTCACCGACGCGAGCGTGCATGCTCACAGGACGCTACGGCTTCCGCACCGGCATCGGCTTCCCACTCGGCCAAGGACAAGACGGACTCAGCGCAAGCGAAACCCTGCTACCCGAAGCGCTCGCAACCGCCGGCGTGACGTCGGCGTTGCTCGGCAAGTGGCACCTCGGCAGCGACCTTGGGCCAGCCACGCCAACCGCCGAGGGCTTCGACCTGTTCACCGGCACGATCGGCGGCGGCGTTCCGAACTACTTCCAATGGCTCCGCGTCGAGAACGGCACGAGTACGCAAAGCACGACCTACGCGACAACGGACGCGATCAATGAGTCGCTCGCATTCATCGGTCAGGCCACCGCACCGTGGTTTGTGCAGGTCAGCTTGCATACGCCGCACACGCCCTACCACGCGCCGCCCGCCAACCTGCACACACAGAACCTCGCTGGCCTCGACCCCACCATCCACGAGCACGAGTTCTTCAAGGCGATGGTCGAATCGATGGACACCGAGATCGGTCGTCTGCTCACTTCGATCCCCGCGGCAACTCTCGCCAACACGAACATCATCTTCGTTGGCGACAACGGCACGTCCAACGGTGCGGTGCTGCCACCATTCAACCCGCAGCGCAGCAAGGGCAGCGTCTACCAGAACGGCATCCGCGTGCCGCTCATCATCAGTGGCCCGGCAGTCGTCGGACCACCGCGAGTGGAGCCCGGGCTCGCACACGTCGTCGACCTCTTCCCGACGCTCGCGTCGATGCAAGGCGTCGCGACGACACCGGACGACGGTGTCGATCTGACTCCGCTACTGCAAGGTGCCGGACAACCGTCGGTGCGCGAGTATGTGTTCTCCGAGCAGTTCACTGGCGCCACTCCGATGACCGCCAGCAACGACCAGGAAGTGATCCACGACGGCCGCTTCACCTACCTGCGGTTTGTGCGCCCCGACGGCACGATCCGGCGCGAGCTCTACGACCTCAGCACCGACCCGCTGCAAACGAGCAACATCATCCAACAGATGCCGCCGGTGGCAGCGGCAGCGTTCCGCAACCTGTCGCGCGAACTCGCGACCCTGCGTGGCTTCGCCTGGCATACGAGGTTTGGTTCGGGCTGCAGCGGCGGCGGCATAAGCCCGACGCTCAACTCCATGATGTCGCCGGCCCTTGGCGCCAACATGACGCTGCGCGCGGGCGGCTTGTCGCCCGCCGTCATTGCGACGGTCGGTGCGGTTGGCTTCACGGATCAGATATGGAACGGTGTCCCGTTGCCGGTCGATCTGACGCCAGCCGGGTTGACGGGCTGCACATTGCTCATCGACCCCGCACTGACCACGGTCGCTGCGCAGAATGCCACGAATGCGTTCTGGACGATCTCGATCCCGAACAGTCCGACGATCGTTGGTCAGCCATTGTTTGCGCAGGCGTTTCCGCTGGTGATCGGTGCCAACCCCGCGAACGTGCTGGCGACAAACGCGATCGAAGGGATCGTCGGGAACTAGTGCTGTGTTCGACGCTCGGAGTTCCCGCACGCACTCTCGCCACGCACGCACGACTCGCATAGCGAACCATTGACTTCCTTGTTCATGATGTAGCGACGCGATTGACGGAAACACTCGCCGTTCCATACTTCATCGAGGCTGTGCGTCAGCACGTTGCCGATGTTGAAGCGGCTGTCAGCGATCTCGGTGCAACGCGCGACGGTACCGTCGGTATTGGTGGCCATCGTGTGAACACCTGCGCGCACGACCGGCCAGCCTGCACTACCTAAGCTGAGATTTGCGGCACCCAGGAGCCCCGGGCTTAAGGTGGGTGCATAGTCGTGAGTGGAAGAGGCCAATCCGCCTCGGACAATGCCCTCAAGCAACCTCAGCCCCGCCCCTGCACAAGATCAGGAAATTGCCCGCCAGCTCCGTGAGCGGGACGCCACCGGTCTGCGGAGCCTGCTCGACCAACACGGAGGCACCGTGCGTCGGGCTCTGCAGAAGACCTTCGGAAGTATGTTGACCCAGACTGAGATCGACGAAGCCATCTCCACCGCCTCTTTCAGTGCGTGGCGATCGGCTGGCACCTACGAGGCCGAGAAGGGCTCGCTGCGTGCATGGTTCTTCACGATTGCCCGCAACGCCGGCAACGAGACCCTGCGCGCCCGGCAACGGCGCAGCCCTGAGGCGCTACAACACAACATCGAAGCGCTGGCGGCCCCCTCTGGCCCCGCCGAACCTGTCGCCCCATCGCCGTTCATCGATGCATTGCACACCTTGATCGCGGCGCTGCCTCGTGTTCAGCGCCACGTCATCGAAGCGGACCTGCGCTGCGGCGGTATCGCCGAAGCTGGTGAACTCGCCGAGCAACTAGGCACATCCAAGAACTCCATTTACGTCTCTCGCAACACAGCTCGCAAGACTTTGCGGCGCGGCCTCGAAGGACTGGGCTTCGATCCATCCTCTGACCGGAGCGCCAACTGATGACCATGAATGACGACAGGTATTGGCAGGCCATACAGAAGACCGTGGACGGTGCACAATCGCCGCCTGAGGACGAGTTGGCGAACGCCGAGCAGCTGCTCCACGAGATCGACCAGCAAGAGGGCGCGCAGCCGCTGCCCAAGGCATTCGTCGACTCAGTAGTCGACGAAGTCACGGCAGCCGAGGCTGATCGGGCCCCGCAACCCGCCCGCATCCCCAACCTGTCGACGTTCCGCCGCCTGCTCGCCACGGCGGCAGCACTGCTGGTCACCCCCAAGTTCTTGCTGGCCGCAGGCGCAGCCACGGTGATTACCATCAGCGCGCTGGTTCTGCGCAACACGACTACGAGCCTGCCGTTCCAGGACGCCATCGCGGTCCTGATGGACGTGCGCAACAATGAGACGACCCGCCAAGCCGCCCAGGGTCGGATCTTCTTCGACGTCGTCGAGTCAATTGGCATCCTGCATGACGTTGGCGCTGAGCCGGCAATGGCCGCCAGTGCCCAGCAAAGCATGGAACGGATCCGGATCGCGCTCGACGAAGATCAGCCGTTCGTAGCGATGAGCTTCTCGTCGCAGCACCAGCTTCTCGGCAACCAGGCACTCATCTCCAACGGCGACCCTGGCGCGCGACTGAGCTCGGTGGAGGAGCTGACCGAACAGGTAATCTACGGAATCCGGGCGCTCAAGGCGATTGCAGCAGCTGGCTCGCCACCGAACCTGATGACGCAAAACGCGGCGCAACTGACCACGATTCGCAAGCTGGCCAACCAGTAGGCGCGCCGGCCCACCAGCGATGCGCCTAGACAATCGGCGCGTGCTGCTCGGCGGCCTCGGGCGCGTTGAAGTTCGCGCCAAGCCAACTCGGCACCTGCCAGCTAACCGTCCCTCGCCCATTGGCGTCGAGGGTAATCTCGATCACGGCAGTCTGCGTATTGCGCCGCATGCCATTGTCGACATCGATCAGCACCGTCTGGCCCGCCATGCCGGGGTTCACGTAGCCAATGGTCACGGCCGTTCCGGCGGTCAACACCGTCGGCACCTCTACCGACTGCGCTGTCAAGGATGACGTGAGGGCGAGAGAGGCACCGAAGGCCAACGATGGAACTCGAATGGTGTGCAAGATCTGGCGTATTCCCGGTTGCAGCCGGCGGTATGCCAGCACAGGGAACATCGGCGCGCACTGCCTAGGAGAGGCGCCTCAGGGCCTTGGATCACCTGCCGCCATCTCGTTCTGGGACCTGGGAATCGGCAATGGTATTGGCGCAATGACAGGTGGATGGACCAGTCAGCGAAGTTCGCGTCGAGGCTCTAAAGCGAAGCAGGTGCGAGCGCGCGACCGGAATCAGGGAGCCTGGACTCGCAGGCGCACGACCCGTGACCGAGTCGACTCCACAACACGCACCGAGCCGATGTCGCGCGCGCCACCCTGATCGCGCCAAGACAGCTCGTAGCGCCCAACTGGCACACGCATCAAATCGACCACGCCGGACTCGCCCGGACGGCAAGCGAGCACGCAGCCGTTGTCGCCGCGTAGCACCACCATGCCTTTGCTTACCGGCTGCTCGTCGTCATCTACCAACCTCAGCTCGATGCCGCCTGTGACAATCGAGAACAAGGAGTCGTCACGTCTTTCACGGGGCCCGAGTTCGACCCACTTGGTCAGAGGGACGCGCACCTGCTGGCCGGCGCAGGACCACGGCACGTGCAGCGCGTAGTGCCCGGGCAACAGCCCGCGCGCATCGAGACGGCCTTGTTCATCGAGCGCAACGCGCATTGCGTGGACACCACGCACCTTGCCGTCGAGACCACGTTCCCCGATCTCGATCACGGCTACCCGAACCGGCTCGCCGTCGCAGAACACTTGCGCCGTCCACGACGCCGGCGCCATCGCCGCGCGCAGATCCCGTTTGACTGTCGTGCTGCGGCCAGCTGATATCCTCAGTCCCTGCGCTACCGGCATCGTGCGGCGGCGACCGTCGATCGTTGCAAAAATGCTCACGTCCCAGCTGCCCTCGGGCAGCGACAGCAGCGCTCGGCCAGAGCCATCGAGCACGCACGGTGCACTCCATGAAGGCGGCGCCGCGATTACGTCTCGTACTACGTCTTGACGCGTGGCGATGACCTGCCATCCCTCGGCGCCGCCGAGTGACAAGTCCAGGGTGCCCGCTGCTCCGACATGCACGACCAGTCCGTCGCGCGACAAGCGCACGTCGGCGAGCTCGGTTGGCGGCTGTCGGCCGCCAGAGATCCGCAGCACCAATGGCGACGGATCATCGAACCAGCGTAACGTCGCAATGCCATCGACACCGGTGACAGCCTCGGCCAACCGCACTCCCAGACGGCTGCGGCTCGCGCCGTTACGCAACAGGTCACCATGGTTTCTGACGACGTCGTGATCACCGGGACGTAACAACTGCACGCGCGCAGCCACTACCGGCCGATCAAAGCCATCGAGTACCAGCACCCGACAAGGCCGCGCCCGCTTGAGCCGGACGTGAACCGGTTGCTGGTCGTGTTCGACCACCGAGAAGGCCACGGGCAGGTTGGGCAACCATCGATCGTCTTCCGGCCAGACGATCAGGCGATGGTCACCCGGTTGCAGACCTGCAAGCGATGCCCAACCTGCTGGATGCGAGCCGCCTATCTGCTGCACACCGCTGCGGCCGGAGCGAACTCCCGACACACGCGCGGACTGCACGGCATAGCTTTCGATCGGCGCGCCGCTCTCAGCGTCGGTGACCCGCAACGGAACCGCCTGACCAGGTGACAGCTGCAGCACCTCGTCGACAGCCCCCCAACGGATGTCATGCACGATGGTCTCCAACACTCGCCCACGCTGGATCGCTGTCGCCGACAGCGAACACGTCAGACCGCGCCGCACACCGCCAAACAGCCGAAACCGGCCGCCCGGGCCCGTACGCGCCGTGGCGACCGGCTCGCTCTGAGCGCGAGCCTGCACCAACGCGCCGGCGACGCCGTTCCCGGCGGGATCGAGGACCCAACCCGTCACCGATTCGCTCGGCACAGTCCTTTCGCATCGCAGCTCCAGATATGTCTCGGCCGTAATCACGTGATTGGCAGTACCGAGCAATGGCGGAGCCCCCTCGACCGTCACCGTCACCGGTCCCAATGGCACGCGCTCCGGCAACCCGAAGCTGCCGTCAACGTCGACTCGGGTCGACAGCGAGCAGGGTTCGCACCAACCGTCCCCGCGCTCGGCATGCGGTATCGACCCTAGCTGGACGACAGCTCCAGCGAGCGGCTTGCCGCGGACGTCTTGGAGCCGGCCACGCACACGCCCACCACGGCGCAGCCCGACGCGTAGCGCGCCGTGCTGCCGTCGGTCGATGATCCGCTCCGCAACGACGTAATCACGGTGACCGACCCGGACGAAAACAGCCCATGGATCGTCGTGACATTCGACCCGCCAGCGGCCAGCTGCGTCAGATTGCACCTCATGGCGAACGTCACCGACCACCTGCACATCACACCCAGCGACCGGCGCGCCGGTATCCCAATCGACGCACTGCCCCACCAGCACCAGCGCGTCGCGTACCACCGAGCGCGCGAGCGGGCGCGCGGCATGGTTCGTCGGGGCCGGGCTTGAGACCTGCGGCGGGCGAACCGGCAGGGCGGTCGGCGCGGGCACGACGTCCGTCACGCCGGTTAGCACGAAGGCGCCAAGCACGGCGGCACATAGCGCGACGGTCACCAGGAGCGGATTCGGGCGGCGCATCGCCCACGGTATCGACCGATTTTCGGAGATTGCCCCAATCGCATTGCCAATCAACCACTTGCGCGCACCCAATGATCCGTGCCACGGGGGGTTTCTTAAGGTTTGCGCATAGCTGGGGGTGGCGCCGGATCCCCTCGGCAACGTCGCCGTGAGCCCAACCCAGAACCATCCCCCAGCCATGACAACGATCAGCACCGCACCCTCCACCGAGATCCAGCGCCCGGACGACGTGCAGCCCCTCGTCCAGGAGTCGCTCGCGCATCCTGCCGTGCACCACCCGTTCCTGACCCGTTTCGCGCGAGGGGACTTTCGCGACCCGAACGCCGCGCTGAGAACCTACGCGGTCGAATACAGCGGCTACGCGGCGTGGTTCCCACGCTACCTCAAGGCGGTCATCGCCAGCCTGGACAACGAGCATCATCGCGAGCTGCTGGCCCACAACCTCGAAGAGGAGCAGGGCCACCTCGGCGAGGACGACTGCCAGGAACTGCGCAAGGTCGGCATCAACCCGCAAACCGTGCAGGGTGTGCCGCACCCGAAGTTGTTCCGTCGCTTCTGTGACGGCATGGGCATCTCCGCGGACGAGCTGCAGACGCCAACGAGAGCCGCGCGCCGTTGGCGTGAGCGGTTCGAGGCCTTCTTGCGGCGGGCAACGCCCGCACAGGCAGTCGGCGCACTCGGTCTTGGCACCGAGCACATCGTGCGGCCGATCTACGAGCAACTCATCACCGGCATCCTGGCGATCGGCAAACTGCGCCGCCAGGAGTTCGTCTTCTTCGAGCTGCACTGCCTGGTCGACGACCAGCACCAGCAGGACCTGCTCGAGATCGCCCAAGACCTGGCGCAGAAACCCGGCGGCGTCACGGAACTGCGGCAGGGAATGCTGACGGCTCTCGAGCTTCGCCGTGAGTTCTGGGACGACCTCTACAACGTGATCCTCGACAACCAACTCGCGAACCCGGCATGAGTATCTCAACGCAACAGCTCTACAACGATGCCAGCAACGACTGGCAACGCACTGAGCCAATCCTCCTGTCAGACTTCACGGCGCGTCCCTTCCTGCTGGAATGGTGTCAGCCGGTCAAGGGCCTCGACGTGCTCGACCTCGGCTGCGGTGAAGGCTACTTCGCACGCAAGCTGAAGCAGCGCGGCGCCGGCCGCCTGCACGGCATCGACGTCTCCGAGGAGATGATCCGAGGTGCACAACAACGCGAAGAGCGTGAGCAGCTTGGCATCACTTTCTCGGCGGGCGACGCCAGTGACCTGCACGAGATCGAGTCGGAGAGCCTTGACCTATGCGTCGCGGTCTTCCTGTTCAACTACCTCGACCTCGACAGGACACGCCACACGATGCGTGAGGTACACCGCGTACTGCGCAGTGGCGGCCGCTTTATCTTCGCCGTACCACATCCGTCGCTCGCCTTCCTGGGCGACAAGGTTGCGCCGTTCTACTTCGAGCCCGAAGACAAGGGCTACTTCTCCGGCCGCGACCGTCAGTTTGAAGGCAAGATCTGGCGGCGCGACGGCAAGAGCGTGCCCGTCCGCAGCGTGCACAAGACCCTCGAGGACTACATGGATGGCCTCGCGGCCGCTGGCTTCGAACGTATGCCGAAGATCTCGGAGTTGCGTGCGACCGAGGAACACCTCGCCATGGACGCCAAGTGGTTCGAGCCGCTTCGCGACCTGCCGCTGCACCTCGCCTTCAACCTGACCAAGTGATCGGGCTCACAAATGACCGCCACCGTCGTCCCGTCTACCGTCCCTGAACCAGCTTGGCTCTGGTCTGCCCCGCAGTTGCAGAGAAGTGATTGCTGGCGGCGCAGCCTGCCGATGGCAGTGCGCGAGGAATTGCTGACATTCGTCGCGGGAGAACCCGAGACGGCGGCGGCGGACTTTATCTGGCAACCGGAACGCTGGCCCGCGCTACTCGCGTTTGTCGACGATGTGCGACGCGAGCTCGAAGACGGCTGTGGCGTTGTCATCACGCATGGCCTCGCCAAGCTCTCGCTGACCGCTGAGCAGCAACGTTGCTTCTACATCGCCTACGGTAGCGCGCTCGGCACCCCGATGCTGAACTACGGCCGGATCTATCCGGTCGTCGACCGCGGCGGCTCGCACGAGACCCAGTCGATTCCGGTCTCGATGACGAACGCCGAGACCAGCTTTCACACCGACAGCAGTTCCATCGACGTCGTGCCGGACTTCGTCGGCCTGCTTTGCGAGACGCCGAGCCACAACGGCGGCGAGAGTCTGATCAGCAACGCGATCCGTGCCTACCATCAAATGCGGGACGAGGCACCCGACCTCGCCGCACTGCTGGAACGCCCGCTGATCCGCGACATCGTCACGCCAGGCCGCGACAAGACTCGTGAGAATCTCCTGCGCAACCGCTTCCCGGCGTTCCAGCTCTGCGACCGGACTGGCGGCTTGTTGTTTCGCTACATGCGGTATTGGATCGAGACCGGCCAGCAACGCGCAGGTCTGCCGTTGGATCCGCGCACGCTGCAGGCGCTTGACCTGCTGGATGCACAGTTGGAGGCCTCAGACAACGTGCTCCGTTACGACCTGCAGCGCGGCGACATCCTTTGGGTGAACAATCGCCGCCTCGCACACAATCGCACAGCCTACCGGGACAGCCCCGGCAACGTTCGTCAGCTGCAGCGAATGTGGGTTCGGACCTAAGAAAAACGGCCCCCATATCGAGATTGCTCCACCCGCCGTTGGCAACGCGCTTTCGGCTTTGGGCACCCAGAAAGAGTGACTCGCACAGCGCCTCAGGTTGAATGCAAATCCCGAAACGCCCGATAGCAAGACCACCATGTATGGACTTGTCAATCGTGCTGTTGAGGGCCTTATCAAGGAGAAGTTCGGCGACGATACCTGGACGCGCATCTGTGCTCGTGCCGAACTCGGGCAATCCAGCTTTGTCGCGATGGACGCCTACGACGATGCGATCACGTATGCACTCGTCGGCGCCGCCTCAGCCGAGCTCGAACTGGAACCTGCCCAGGTACTCGAAGCCTTTGGCGAATACTGGACCTCCTACACAATTGAGGAGGGATACGGCGACATGCTCGCGATGATGGGCAACAGCCTGGAGGACTTCCTCGAGAACCTCGACTCGATGCACGCACGCATCGGCGGGACGATGCCCAAACTGGTGCCGCCGAGCTTCGAGCGCGAACCGCTCGACGACGGCTCGAGCATCCTGCACTACCGGTCAGAGCGCGAAGGCCTCTCGCCGATGGTCCTCGGCCTGCTCAAAGGGCTCGCACGCCGCTTCGAAGTCGACATCGAAGTAGCCCAACTCGAGTCCGAAACCCCGGGCCACGACCGATTCCACGTGCGATCGACCTAGGGAGCGCATGGCGCCAGGCAACATCGAGATTCGGACAGAAGACTTCGCGGCCGCCGTCCCATTCGGGTTCGTCGTGACCTCCGAAGGCATTCTGACGAGCGTCGGGGGAGCTCTCGGCCGTCGGCTCGGCATGCAGCCGGGCCAACACATCGATGACGTCATCAAGATCGTGCGACCGCCACGCAAGCAGTCGTTCCTCGAGCTGGCTGTCGACCCCTCGATCACCGTGGTGCTGGCAGCGACCGAAGGTGGCGACTTCGAGCTCAAGGGCATGACCATCGCCACCGACGGCGGCGACCGAACGGCCTTCATAGGCACGGCCATCGTCACCAACGTCGAGCAGTTCAAGCACCGCGAATTGTTGATCTCTGACTTCCCGCCGAGCGACGCGACACCGGACCTTCTGCTCAGCATGCAGGCGACCAGTACTGCGCTCCGCGACGCGCGCAAGATGAGCGCCAATCTCGAGCAGGCGCTCGAGAAGGCGCGTTCCGCCACCGAAGCGAAGGCGCGCTTTCTTGCGGTCATGAGTCACGAGATCCGCACGCCGTTGAACGGCTTCGGCTCCATGATCGACCTGCTACGCGATAGCGGGATCGACGCGGACCAACTTGCGCACCTCGACACAATGGATCTCTGCGCTCGTTCGCTGCTGGTCCTCGTCAACGACATCCTCGACTTCTCCAAGCTCGAGGCCGGCAAAGTCGAGCTTCATCGGGCACCCGTTGAACTGACGCAAGCCGTGCAACGCATGACCGAGCACTTCCGCGCCGCTGCGAAGGAACGCGGCCTCGGTCTTGAAGTCACGACTGAGCCCGACCGCCCACAGTGGGTCGAAATGGACTACGAGCGCGTCCGCCAGGTCATGGCGAACCTGCTTGGCAATGCGATGAAGTTCACGCTCGAAGGCGACATTCGGGTCGACGTGGCAGCCACTCCTGCCGGCACGGTCACGATCGACGTGCAAGACTCCGGGGTAGGCATCCCCAAACAAGACCGCGACGGCCTGTTCGATCCTTTCGTTCAGGTCGACAACTCGATGACCCGGCGCTTTGGTGGCACCGGCCTCGGGCTGACCATCTCACGCCAACTCGCGCAGGCCATGGACGGCACGGTGGAACTGATCGAAAGCAAGTCCGAAGGCACTCACTTTCGATTCACGTTCGACGCCTCGCCGTGCGACGCTCCTTGCTCGAGCGACGACGAGCAGGACGAGACAACGGCCGGCAACAGCAGCTTCCCGAACGTCAGGGTGCTCGTCGCTGAGGACGACGGGACCAACCAGCTCATCGCGAAGAAGATGCTGCAGAAGCTCGAGATTGCCCCGACCATCGTCGACGATGGCGTGCAAGCATTGCAGGTCGCCAAAGAGCAGCACTTCGACCTGATTCTCATGGATGTAATGATGCCAAACATGAACGGCATCGAGGCAACCAGACATATCCGCAAGTCAAACGGCCCCTGTCGCTCCATCCCGATCATCGCGTTCACTGCAGCAGCGTTTGAATCCGACCGCGATCAGGCCCTCGCCGCCGGCATGACCGACTTCATCGACAAGCCGGCGCGCCTCGACACGCTGCGCAAACTGTTTCGACAACACCTGTCACATCCCGACGCGGCAGAGTAGACCGAGGCTTGGCTCGGGCGGCGGCGGCATCATTCCGACGTACGAGACGCAAGGCGCTCAGCGAATGAATGCTGCCCCACCCACGAGCAGCTGTCGTCGAGAAGCGCTACAGACCCTTCTTGAGCAGCTCGCCAAGCTCGTTGAAGTCCGCAACCGGAACAAACGTCTCCGGCGACGCCTCACGCCCCTTGCTGCCGATGATCACGCACCGCATACCAGCCGCCGTCGCACCGGCCGCGTCGACCTCCGGACGGTCGCCGACGTAGAGCACTTCTGCCGGTGACAAACCCCACATCTCACACGCACGTTCGAGCCCGCGCGGGCGCGGCTTCAACGCGTTGACCTCTGGGTCACTGGCGCTCAAACACACCGACGCAAACTCGCGGATCTCCATCGCGTCGAGTTTGGCTTCGACCGGGTAGTCGGAGAAGAAGCCGATCTTGCAGCCGTCTTCGCGCAGCTGTTCGAGGAACGGCAAGAGCCCGTCGCGGCGGCAACGCTTGAGGTGCGGCAGCGGCCGCTTCATGAACCAATCCTGAACGGTCGCCCAGACGCGTTCGGGTTCGTCACCGGCGAGTTCGGCGGCGCGTTTGAGGTGCACGTCCGCAACGTTGTCGTCAGATGGCGGGTAATCGCGGATCTCTTCGAGCGCGTGGCGATAGCCGCGCAGGTGCCGCATCACGCGCATCGCACGGAACGGTCCGCGCAACGGCAGCATGAGCAACGACGCCGCCATGCGGATGCGCATCGGGCGCGCGTGATAGAGCGTGCCGTCAACGTCGAACAAGACGGCTCGGATCGGCGGCGATGACTGGTCGGTCGACACGCATGACGTTCTACCTGGACCCGGAGCAAACACCAACCGCGTTGCGTTGCCGCGGCGTCCCTGCGACAGTCTCGCTTCGCGATGAGTCCCCTCTGCTTTGTTACCGGCGCCAGCAGTTTTGTGGCGCGTGCACTCGTGCCGCGGCTTGCTGCCGGTCATCGGTTGCGCTTGCTCGTGCGGCCGGGGCAGCACCTCGAGCAGTTTGCCGGCATCGAGCATGAACGGGTTGAAGGTCGCCTTGAGGATGCTGCCGTTCTGAAGGAAGGGCTGCGCGGTGTCGATCGTGTAGTGCACCTCGCGGCACTCGTGTCGTTCCGTCCGGAGGATCGGGCCGCGATGTTCGCGATCAACGTCGATGGCACGCAGCAGTTGGCGGCGCTTGCGCGAGAAGCCGACGTGCGCCGGTTCTTGCACGTGTCAACGATCTCGGCGGTCGGCTACACGGATGGGCCGGAGGTGCTGGATGAGAGTGCGCCGTTCAACTTCGGCCCGCTCAAGATCGGTTACAGCGACAGCAAGTTCGCCGCGGAGCAGAAGGTGTTGGAGGAGGCGCGGCGCGGCTTGGATGCCGTGATCGTCAACCCGCCGTCGATGTATGGCCCGGGTGATCGCCGCAAGGGTGACGACTCGCTGTTGACCGCGGTCATGCAGGGCAAGGTCAAGATGGCGCCGTCGGGCGGCACCAACGTTGCGACGGTTGGCGATGTTTGTGATGGCATGATCGCGGCGCTCGACCGCGGCCGCACCGGCGAACGGTATCTGTTGTGCGGCGAGAACCTGACCGGCATCGAACTGCTGCAGCGCATCGCCAACGTCGTCGGCGGGCGCGCGCCGACGCGGGCTGCACCACGTTCTCTGCTGGTGGCACTGTCGCGATTGTTGCGATGGAAGGAACGTCTGCTCGGCAGCAAGCCGCCGATCACGAGCGAGATCGTGCGGATCGCGGCGATGCACATGTGGTATTCGAGCGCCAAGGCCGATCGCGAACTGGATTGGCGTGCGGGCTCGGTCGATCGCGGCATCGAGGCCGCGTGGCGCGAGATCCAGGCTTCGGACTGAGCGCAGGTTTTTGCGATCGCGGTGTCACCGTGGGCGAATCAGTACCCCTAGTGAAGCAGCGGTCGGCGTCGGTGGGATGCGACGGCCGCGCGCCCACGGGCGATCGCTTGTCCCACGCAGGAGGAGAGTCATGAAACTACGTTCGTTTGGGGTCGCGCTTGCCGCGATGTTGTTTGCCGCCGCTGTCACTGGTCAGAGCACTTGCCCGCATCGCGAGGCGAAGCACGTGCCGGAGTCGTTCGCGTTCTACGGCAACCAATCGTGTTCGGGCACGACGTTCAGCCTCGGCGGCGCGACGGTCACGACGCCGGGCCAGAATTGTCCCGTCGTGGCTACCTACTCGCCGCCTAGCGAGTTCGAGTCACCGACCGGCAAAGACGTTTTGACCAAGGTGCAGGTCGTGGCCCAGGCCGCGGTCAAGGTCTATCACTTCTCGTGCCAGACGGATTGGTACGTGATCGTGCCGTGGGGTAGTTCGTGTCGGGTGACCTCGCAGGGGAACGGGGCGACGTTGCTGCGATTGGTCACGACGCCCTGCTAGAGCGTCGTGAGGTGCCGGGTGAAGAGGATAAATTCTCTCCTGGCACCGTACGGATAGTCTTCGGGGGTTCGCCCCCGGTTGGGCACTGGAGGGGTATGGAGCAACGAGAAGTAGAGGGGTCGCGTTGGGCGGCCGGTTTGTACGTGATGTGCCTGGCTGCGGGGATTGCCGTGGCGGTGCTGTGGTTGTGGCCGGGAGCGGAGCCGGGGCTTGGAGCTAGCTCGATGGCTGTGCCGAAGACGACGCCGGTCATCGAGGCGGCGGCTACTGAACCGGTTGTGGCCGAGGCAAGGCAACCAGTGACGAGGATCGATGCAACCCCGGTTGCTGTGACGAAACCGCCGTTGGTGTTCGAGAAGTGCGTCGCACAGCTGTGCACCATGGGTGCGCGGGTCGCGGAGTTGGCGCAGGACGACGAGCATGACGCGGCCCGCAAGCTCGATGGCGAGGTGCGGCAACTCGTCGCGGACGTGCTCGAGGCGTTTGCCGATGCTGGCGAACGCAGCCTCGGCATGCTGGTCGGAATGGCCGGGGATCCGGAGCCCGCGAGCGACGAGCCACTGCGCAATACACGCCTCGGGGTGCTGCAGGTGTTGTTGCAGCGTGATCTGGGGCGGCGGCATCGGCTGGCCGAACAGGTGAAGGATCACTCGCGCAGCAATGCGTTGGTGCAGGCCGTCCTCGACTCGATGCCCGTGGGCAAGCTTGCGACGCAGATGGGCGACCGCTGCCTGCACAAGGCCCCCTACTTGCGCGGGGAACACGAGCCGACCGTTCTGCATCTGCTGAAGCTGGCCAACGACAACGAGTTCTCGCGCGAAGTTGCGACGCACATGTTGATGACGTTGTGGGACAACCTGGTGGCGAGTGGCGAACGCACGTCGGCAGAACTGTCGCGGCTGGCGCTGCTGCAACTCGACGGTTCGGATCCAAGTGAGATCGTCGCGGCTTGTCGGCAGTTACTCAGCGATGCCAACTACCGCGCCATGGTGCTGGCGTGGTTGCGCGATCGAAGCGACCGCACGCTCGCGGGCAGCATCGCCGAACTGGCGGCGCGTGAATTGCCGGTGCGTGATGCTCTCGAGGTCCTGCGCGAACTGTCACCGATGCTCGGCCACCGGCGCGGCACGTACATGGCACTCGGCATCCGTTCGCCGCAGATCGTCGCCGACGCCTATCGCGAACACCTCGCCGCCAACAACCAACCTGACATCCGCCGCGAACTGATCATGGGCGTCAGCATGCTGCCCGATCAGAAGGGGCTCGAGCTGGCGGAGCTCGCACTGCAGAACGACCCGTCGCCGCAGGTTCGCATTCAGGCGATGTTTGCCTTCACGATCCACGCCGACGCCGCGAAGGCCGAGCAGGTGGTGTCGCAGTTGCTCGATGAGCCGGCGATCGCCAACAGCCAGCTGCACCTCAATTCGGTCGTGCTGGCGCTCGAAAACCTCAAGCATGGCGATCCAAATACAATCGCACGACTGGGGGCCCGACTGCAGAGCATGTCGCTGTCAGAGCAGAGTCGTAAGAGCCTCGCAGCGCTGATGGCGCGGTGCCTGCCAAATGGCGGCACACCTCGCCCTGGTTCGGGCGGGTAGGAGGCTGGCGCGGAAAGAAGGAGCGGCGGAGCGCCGGTCTACTTCTTCTTCTCGACGTGCGTCGTGTGCTTGCGCAGACGACGGCAGTACTTGCTCAGCTCGAGCTTCGGAGTACCCGGCTTCTTCAGCAGGGTGTAGTTACGGTCGCCGGTTTCCTGACAGACGAGGAAGACGATCTCTTTCTTCTTCTTGGGCTTTGCCATGACTGCGCTCCGGTCCTGGGAGAGAACCGAGTTGGGAGGGCCGAACAAAGTAGCGACCGCCCCCAAAAGAGCAAGAGCTTCCCGGGTCACTGTGGAAAGCCATCCTGATTCGGGCAGCCCGGATTGGGCTAGTAGTCGAGCAGAATCACCGGCATCAGGCCCACTTGCGGGCCCCACGGGGCGTCGTCGAGGTCATCCGGGAAGAAGAACGAGCTGCAGTGGTCGTCGATGCCGACGGCGTTGCAGATCAGCTGGAGGCCATTGCTCAGTGACAACGGGATCACCGGACGGGAGGTATCGAGCCAGCCGGCCTGGAGCGCGATGCGCTGACCGATCCCGGCGTTGCCCGGGATGTCGAGCGTCGTCGCAAAGCGGCCGGCCGAATCGGTCGGGCCAAACCAGGCGTAATCCAGAGGCGCCCACATGTGGCAGTCGATCATCAGCGGGTCGGCGGCCCCAAACGAACCACCGTAGCCCACGTAATTGGTGCCGACGGGCGCATTGAGCGGGTCGAGCCCCAGCCAGACGAGCACGAAGCCTGTTTCGCCGCTTGCCGTGGGCGGCGCGCCCGTGACTTCGAGATTGATCGTCGTAGCGGAGACCGGGCCGTCCGAGCTGGTGTATTTGAGCTCGGTCGGTTCGGACCTGGTCGTGCACGACCCATCGCCGACCTTGGCGACGTAGCCATCATCCGAGCCGACGGCGAACTGCACCGAATCGACCCAGTTGCCGGGGGAGATTCCGAACGGCCCATCCATCGCCTCAAACTCGAGGAACAGCGTGCCAGCGGTTACGGGCAGCGGGTTGGAGAACACGATCTGCACGAACTCATCCCCTACCGTCATCGTCGGGCCACCGGGGGTCGGCGTCGCCGCCACGGTGACGGGCCCCGGACCAAACAGCACCTGGCGCGGCACGATATTGTGGTTCGTGGTCGCGGAGCCAATCATCTGGACGGCGGCAAACGACTGGAACCCGCCCTCGATCTTCATCGTGCGAGTCACCGCCGGATAGGCGCCTGAGCCTTCGAGAGTCGCCCGCCGCAACCGCAAGCCAGTGATCGTCTCCCCAACGAAGTTGGCCGGCATCAGCTCCGGATCGATGAACACCTGCAGCTTGCCCTTGGTCCAGCGCAGCGGCATCGCGACGCCAGCATTGCCGGGCAGGGTTTCGAAGACAGGGGGAATGACCGCGGTGCTCTGGCCCATCAGGGCCGATCCGCAGACAAGGGCGACGATCGGTAGCAGGTGCTTGCTCATCGGGTTCTCCAGTTGCCCATGCCATCGGCATTTCAGGGGAGCCAGCCCAAAGAAATCCGGCGGTGGCGGATGGGCGGCGGAGAAAATGTGAAGGGCCCGGTCCCCACCGGGCCCTTCTAAGGGTCGTCCGCAACTCGACGCTCCCTACTTCCTATCCCACACCCGTATCGGCCATCGCATCGGCCGAACCTGAGCACGATCCTCCGCTGACCCGCTGCGAGACGGGCCACGGTTGGCCAAGACCGCCCGCATCCTGGCACTCGAACGTTGCGGAGAGCCGCCCCCCTGCGCGAGCATGGCGGCATGTCCGAGGCCTCGAACGCTGACCCCAACGCCCCCACTCCAGGGCCCAACTCCTCAGGGCCCGTCACCATCGTGACCGGCAGCAGCCGCGGCATCGGCCGCCAGATCGCCATCGGCCTCGCCAAGGACGGCCACCGCCTCGTGCTGACTGCCCGCGACCAGAACCGCCTCGACGAAGTGCAAGCAGAACTGCGCTCCACCGGTGCCGAGTGCACCACCGTCGCCGTCGATCTGCGCGCGCCCGAAGCCGCGGCCCAGGTGCTCGCCGCCGCCGAGCAATCGTTCGGCCCGGCCGACATCATCGTCAGCAACGCCGGCACCGCGCCTTCGGACAAGGTCGAGAACACGACGACCGAGATGATGCAGGAAGCGTTCGACCTGCACGTCGCCGCACCACTCGCGTTCGCGCGCCTCGCCGCCAAAGACATGAAGGCGCGCAAGAGCGGCTGCCTCCTGCATCTCGCCTCGAGCGCCGGCCTGCGCGGCTACCCGTTCACCTCGGCCTACACCGCTGCCAAGCACGGCATGGTCGGCCTGACCCGCGCGCTGCACCTCGAACTCGCACCGAAGGGCCTCGACATCTACGCGGTCTGCCCTGGTTTCGTCGACACCGACATCACACGCGCGGCTGCCGAAGCCGTCGCCAAGAAGGGCAAGACGAGCGCTGCCGACGCCCTGCAACTGATGGGCAAACAGAACAACATCGGCCGCATGCACACGAGCGACGAAGTCGCTGCCGCTGTTTGCATGCTGCTGCGCGAGCGGCCGGACGGCTGCATCTACGACCTCGACCGCGAACCCGCATCGTTCCGCGACGAATCATGAGTGACTACGACTTCCACTTCGAGATCGACGACGACGGCGTTGCGACGCTGACCCTCGATCGCCCCGAGACTCTCAACTCGCTGACGTTTGCGATCTACGGCCAGCTCGAGCAGCTGTTCGTCGACTTGCAAACCGACGACCGCGTAAAGGCCATCGTGCTCACCGGCAAGGGCAAGGGTTTCTGCAGCGGCGGCAACGTCGAAGAGATCATCGGCCCGCTATTCGAACGCGACCTCAACGGCACGCTCGAGTTCACGCGCATGACCGGCGCCGTCGTGCGCAACATGCTGCGCCTCGACAAGCCGATCATCGCCGCGATCAACGGCGTCGCCGCTGGCGCCGGCTCCGTGCTCGCGCTCGCCAGCGACCTGCGCGTGATGTCGGACAAGGCCAAGTTTGCGTTCTTGTTCACCAAGGTCGGCCTGACGGGCGCCGACATGGGCGCGGCATGGTTGCTGCCGAAGATCATCGGCACCGGTCGCGCGATGGAACTGCTGATGCTCGGCGACAAGGTGCTTGCCGACGAGTGTTACCGCATCGGCCTTGCCAACCGCGTCGTCGCCGCGGACGCCATGCTCGACGAAGCGATGGCCATCGCCAAACGCCTCGCGACCGGCCCCAACCTCGCCTACCGCATGACCAAGAAGATGGTCTGGAACGAGTGGCCGATGGATCTCGACGCCGCGATCGAACAAGAAGCCCAGGCGCAAGCGCTGCTGCTGCGCGCGCACGACCATCGCGAGTTCTACGACGCGTGGATGGGCAAGCGCGAACCGAAGTTCGAAGGTCGCTAGTCGCCATGAGCACGCCAACCAACGACAGCCTGTGGCTTCCGGATGACGAACTCGATCCGGAGTTCCAGGAGTTCACGCGCAAGATCCGTAGTTTTGCGGCCGACAAGCTCGCACCGCACGCGCGCACGATCGACGAACAGGTCACGTTCCGCCGCGAGATGGTCGCCGACCTCGGCGCAGCCGGCATCCTCGGCGGACCACTCGCCACCGACATCGGCGGCGGCGGTTGGACGCCGTTGCAACTGGCCCTCGCCCACGAAGAACTCGGCGCCGTCTGCGGCAACGCACGCGGCTTCTGCGCGGTGCAGACCGGACTCGTATCGCAAACGCTCGCCAAGAACGGCAACGACGCACAACGCGCGCAATGGCTGCAACCGCTGATCAAAGGTGACGCGATTGGTTGCTTCGCATTGACCGAACCCAACGCCGGCAGTGACGTCGCATCACTGACGACGCACGCCGTCGAGCAACCCGATGGCAGCTACCGCGTCACCGGCCAGAAGCATTGGGTGACCAATGCCGGCATCGCCGATGTGATGCTCTTGTTCGCGACTGTTGATCCCAAGCTCAAGGGCAAAGGCATCACCGCGTTCGCCATCGATACGAAGCGCGACGGCCTCGATCGTAAGCCAATGGAAGGCGTCGAACTCGGCCACCGCGGCAGCGATCACGCCGTGCTGACGTTCACCGACATGCCGGTGCAGAAGAGCGAGATGCTCGGCCCGATCGGCAAGGGCTTCGGCATCGCGCTCGGTGGCCTTGCCGCTGGGCGACTGAGCGTGTCCGCCGGTGCGGTCGGCATTCACCGTGCGGCGCTTGCGGCTGCGGTGGCATTCACGACGGGCCGGCAGCAGTTTGGTCAGCCTCTGGCGCAGTTCCAGATGGTGCAGGAGCGGTTGGCTGACATGTTGTGTTCGCTGCATGCGAGTCGTGCCTTGGTGCACCGCTGTGCAAAGCGGCGGGCGAATGGCAACGAGACGCATGCGGATGTCGCGATGGCCAAGCTGCACTCGACAGAAGCGGCGGCGACCGCGTGTGACCAGGCAGTCATGCTGCACGGGGCACGCGGCTACAGCTCGGCGTTCCCGGTGGAACGGTTGTGGCGCGACATCCAGGCGCTGCGGATCTACGAAGGGACTTCGATGATCCAGAAGACGATCCTGGCGCGGATGCTTAGTAGCTGAGAGCGGCGGCGACCCGGCTTACCTGTTTTCCATCTGCGTGTTGGAGAACACGATCGAGATCGTCGCCTGCTGTTCCCAGGTACCGCGTGATGGGATTTCGTTCTGCGGCTGGAACTCGTGCACGACCATGCTTGGCCGCACTCGGGGGTTGGCCCCCACCAAGCTGCCCAGCGTTAGCATCCGACGGATACTCAGGTCTTTGGACGTAATTGCGCGCCGGCCCGAACCACCGCTGTAGACCGGGAGATCTGGACTGCGAACGCGAATGCGAATCGTCGACGTGAACGTGAGGGAACCGTCGATCGTTCGATCGAGCATCGAGAGGATCGAGTTCTTGACGCGGTCGGTGATGCCCTCGTCGAAGAACTTCGTCATCGGCGCCGTCATGGAAATCGAGTCATCCGTTTGATCGATCTCGAGCGACGACCCCATTTGTTCTTTGAAGTCCTCGAGTTCGTCAGCGAGGAACTCCTTCATTCCGCCGTCTTGGGCCGTAACCAAAGGCGCAGGCATCGCCACTTCACCGGCACCCTTCTGCTGATCGAAGATGCCGGTGTCATTGGTCTTGCCTTCACCCGAGATGTTGAAGGCGAACTGGATCGACTGCTTGAGCTTCTTGAGCCGCTCCAAGTCGGTCTGGCCCATCGCGTAGAGAACGACGAAGAGCGCAAACAGCAGCGTCATCATATCCGCGAACGAGATAACCCACCGTTCGTGGTTGACGTGCTCTTCGTGCTTGTGCTTCTTCCCCATCGTTTAGCTACCTCGGCGATTACTTGTCGCCACCGCCGCCGTGGCTGCCGGCGTAGACCTTGAGCTTGCTGCGCAAGGCGCCGGGCGCGATGCCGCTTTGGATGCCAACAACACCTTCGAGCACCATGCTCTTGAGCAGTTGGTCGTGCTCGACGTGGCGCTTGAGCTTGAAGGACATCGGCAGGCAGACGACGTTGGCGAAGCCGACGCCGTAGACCGTCGCGACAAACGCGACCGCAATACCGGGGCCGATCTTCGATGGTTCGTCGAGAACAGACATGACGTGCATGAGGCCGAGAACGGCCCCGAGAACGCCAACCGTCGGCGCAAGTGCACCCCACGATTCCCAGAACTTCATGCCGGCCTTCTGATCCTCTTCCGTGATGTGCATGTCGATCTCGACAGTCTCACGGATGGCTTCGGCGGAGCTGCCATCGATGGCGAGCGTCAGGCACTTGACGAGAAACGGATCGCCTTCGCCGCTGTTGGCGTAGGTCTCGAGCGCGAGCAGGCCTTCGCGACGCGCGAGGTTGGCGAGTTCCAGGATCTTCTCCATCAGGCCGTGGAAGTCGTACTTCTCCGGAAAGAAGATGCGCTTCATCGACTGGATCGCAAACCCCATGTCCGACGGCAACGTCGCAACCATGGTCGCGCCAAGCGACCCGACGATCACGATCAAGAACGCCGTGATCTGCAGCAGTTCGCTCGGGTGACCCCCTTCCAGGATCATGCCTCCGATCACGCCGATGAAGGCGAGCGCGAGACCGAGAATTGAAAAGATGTCCATGTGCCGGGAGCGCTACTGAGCTGCAGGTCGGAAGTTGCTTGCTTCGATGATGGTCGAAAGCCGGCTGCGCTTGAGCCTGGTGAGGCGCTTCGCGACGGGACCAACGACTGATGTTGTGAGTCGCGACAGAAGCCACGTGCTCAGCTCATTCATCGGCGGAGAGTCCCTCGGATCCTGACACCGGCCATGAGTGCGTACGAAGCCGCGATGTCATTGGCCGTATCGACACCACAAAGTTGTATTCACCGTGACGAGTATTGGCGGCAGCTCCAATGGCTGGGCAGTCTGGATGGCCGACCCCAACCGCACCGCTCGCAATGACCACTCAGTCCCGCAGCCTTCTCGTTGTTCTTGTTGCCCTGATCTACGCCAGCCTGGCGCCGTCCCTTGCTGGCCAGTCGAGGCGCGGCAAGGAGGTCAAGGTCATGGCCTGGAACATCTGGCACGGCGGTCGTGAAGACGGCAAGGAGGTCGGCCCGCAACGCGTGATCGACGTCATCAAGGACAGCGGTGCCGACCTCGTCGCGATGCAGGAGACGTATGGATCCGGCGAGTTGATCGCGAAGGGCCTCGGCTTTCACTTCCATCCGCGCGGGACCAACGTTTCGATCCACAGCCGCTACAAGGTGCTCGAGGACATCTCGGTGCACAAGGAGTTCGAGTGCGTCGGCGCGTTGGTCGAACTGCCGAACAAGACACAGCTCGCGTTCTATTCGATCTGGTTGCCGTACTCGGCGGAGATCTGGGCGAAGGGCACGCGCGACACGAACAAGCCCGAGACGATGCTTGCGGCATGCAAGGCGTCACACGTGAGCCTGCAAGCGATTCGTGACGGCATCAAGAAGCGGCTGTCGGATGCGAAGTATGACAACGTGCCCGTGGTGATCGCGGGCGACTTCAATTCGATGTCACATCTCGACTACGGCTACGTCGGTTGGGATCAATACGAAACGGTCGTCGACTGGCCAACGGGACACGTGCTGATCGACGAAGGGTTTGTCGATTCCTACCGCGCCTGCAACCCGCGCGTTGATCGCGCCGTCGACAGCACGTGGACGCCGCGCTTTCCTGAGCAACAGCAAGACCGCATCGACTTCGTGTTCTGCCGCGACAGCCGCACGCATGGTGCCGTTGTGACGCCGGTCGCTTCGAAGGTCATTCGCGATCACAAGGTGAAGTTTCCGTCGGACCACGCGGCCGTTGTCAGCACGGTGCGCGTGACGAAGCAAACATCGGCGGATGCGAACAAGCCACAGCCGGTGCGCGTCGTCAGCTACAACATCAAGCACGGCCACGGCATGGATGGCAAAGTCGACCTCGCGCGCATCGCTGCCGTGCTCAAGAAGCTGCAGCCCGATTTCGTTGGCCTGCAAGAGGTCGACCTTGTTTGCAGTCGCAGCGGCAAGACCAATCAGATCAACGACCTCGCCGAGATGACGTCGATGCATCCGGGCTTCGGTTCGTTCATGAAGTATCAGGGCGGCCACTATGGCATGGCGATCCTGTCGCGCTATCCGCTGCGCAACGTCGAGAGCTTGCGCCTGCCTGGCGGCAACGAGCCGCGCGTCGCGTTGCTCGCCGAAGCACAACTGCCGAACGGCAGTTCGGTGCTGCTCGTCAACGTGCACTTCGATTGGGTGCGCGACGACAAGTATCGGTTTGCGCAAGCGAGCCTGCTGGCCGAGCACCTGGCAACGGTGAAGACACCATTCATCCTGCTCGGCGACTTCAACGATGACCCGGACTCACGCACGCTGGCGTTGTTCGACAAGCTCTCGCTGCGCACGCAGAAGCCAAAGGAGGATCGCTTCACGATTCCCTCCGACAAGCCATCCCGCGAAATCGACTTCATCTTCTGCGCGCCGGCAAAGTCGTGGCAGGTCGGCCGCGTCGAAGTCATCACCGAACCAGTTGCATCCGACCACCGCCCGGTCGTAGCCGAGCTGACGTTCCGAAGCCGATAGTACCTTGCCAGGAGAGAAGTTATCCTCTTCGGCGAAGAGGATAACTTCTCTCCTGGCACGGTACTATCGTCTTCGGCGGAAGATCCGGGCGATCGCGTTCGTCCCACGGATCTGTGTCCACATCCAAGCTGCTCGTCGCACTGCTGCTCGTCGCTACCGCCGCTGGAGTAGCCCTCGCGGTGTTCTACAACCCGCCTAGGTCCGAGCGAGCGACGCAGGCGGCGCCGCCGGTTGCCAACGAGGATCTGGAAGTACAGGGAGTCGCCGGCCACGTGTTGTTGCCGAACGGTCAGCCTGCCGTTGGTGTGCACGTCACGTTGCTGCCGCGCGTGAGTGACGACCCGATCCAAGCGTTCTTGCTGGCGAAGACGGGCGGTGCTCCGACGCCAGTCGCGACCGGCGAGACGTTGGCGGATGGTTCGTTCTCGCTGACAACGGCAGCGACGCCGACGCCGCTGGACTTGCGCGTAACAGCCAAGGGGTTTCCGGAGATCACGCGCACGTCGATCGTGATCATCGATGGCGAGTGGTTCGACGCGGGTGATGTGCAACTGCAACCGGGTGCCGTCGTAACCGGACGTGTCGTCGACGCGATGAGCAACAAGCCGATTGCGAACGCGACGGTGCACGTGCATCCCGGCGGCGTGATGACCACGGGCGCTGATGGAACGTTCCGATGTGCGACGGTGCCGCAACGAGGTTCGGTGCGGTTCAAGATCGAAGCCGCCGGTTACGCAACCCGCGGCCTCAAGAGCCAGAAGATCGACACAGCCACAGAGAACACGTTCGAGTTCGAACTCAATCGCGCGCAACTCCTGCACGGAGTCGTGCTCGACATGCAACGGAACCCCATCGCGGGGGCCCGCATCAAGCTGCGCCGCCTGGACTCCGGACAGCCGGGGTTGATCGAGATCGCATGCCGCGCCGACGGCACCTTCTCGTGGGACGTGGATTCGGGCGGCTCTTACGAACTCATCGCGAGCGCGAGCAATCACGTATCGGACAACCAGATGGTGGCCGACATCAACGACGACATCGAGTTCGTCCTTCGCCAGCGCGGCGTTGCCAAGCTGCGAGTGCTCGACCCGGAACGGTTCCGCGTGCCGCAGTTTGAAGTGTCGCTGTGGCACGTTGCCACGGACCAACGGCCGCTGCGTCCCGTGCGCCACCTCAGTGCTCGCAAGATCGACGAATCCCATCACGAAGATGGCTGGGCAAGGGTCGACGACCTGCCGGAAGGCACGTTCAGCTTCGCCGTCGACGACGGCCGACACACAGTCACGTTGTCCGAACCGTTCGAGATCACATTCGACGACGCCGCAGTCGAAGTCATCACGAACCTGGGCCAGGGCGCGTCGATCACCGGCAAGGTCGTCGACAAGCACGGCAACCGCATTCCGAACGCGCTCGTGTCGGCACGGCCAAAGCAGACCTTTACCTCCGGTTTCACGCATCCAGAGTCCAACTGGATCGCACCGCGATCCCTGCGCCAGGTGCACGCGGACGCCTCGGGCAGCTTCGTGCTGACCGGCCTCTCGCTCGGCCCATACTTGCTGCAGGCCAGCCACGAGGGTTTCTGCATCGCGCGCAGCGAGGAGATCATGATCACCACCGCGGACAAACCCCTCGCCGTCGACCTGCTGCGCCTGCGACGCGGCGCGATCGTGCACGGCATCGCATCGATCGACGGCAAGCCAACCGGCCACATCGAGATCCAACTCGAAACCCACCCAGACCGCAGGGCCCGCAACCCGGACAAGACGTTCTTCACCAAGACGCTCAGCGACGAGAACGGCCGCTACGAATTCCTCAGCCGCGTCCCCCCAGGCCACTACTGGATATCAGGCGCCCCCAAGGACATCGACTCCGTCCAGCGCCTGATCACACTCCAAACAAGCGGCCGCGCCCTGATGATCACCGACATCCGCAAACCCATCGAAGTCCCCTTCGACATCCGAAGACGATAGTACGGTGCCAGGAGAGAATTTATCCTCTTCGGCGAAGAGGATAAATTCTCTCCTGGCACCGTACTATCGTCTTCAGAATCATTCAGGGACATGGCTGCACGTCGTTATGGAACGATCATTCGTCACCTTCGCGACGATCCGGATACTGCGCGGGAACTCTGTGAGAAGTTGTCGGATGACTTGCTGATCGAGCTCGGGGCTGCGATTCGTGATGAGACGATGCGGCGGGCGCGCGAGGCCGGTGATCACGATGCGGTGATTGATGCGGCGTTCGAGAAGGGCTTCGCGCGCGATGGGCTGGGCGTGCTGCCGTGGATTGCGCCGCCGTTCTTGATCTGCCCCGGTGGCCTCGTCGGCAAGAACCGCGGCAACCATCGTTGCCAATTCGTCTCCGCCGACGACACCTGGGTGTGGGAGAACAGCGACCTGATCTCCGAGGTGAAGCGTTCGCTGCCGGGTTCCGACGAGGGCTTTCGCGCAATCGCGTTGCTCCCGGTGGTCGAAGGCATGGAACTCGACGTCGTTCGCGCGCGCATGCGGCAAGGCCAACACAACGTCGAACGCGTCACGAGCTACAAGGTCCGCAAGGGCCGCCTCGTCGAAGTCGAACAACGCGACGTAAACGCTCGCGGCGCGCGTTAGCCGGCGTACCGAGCCCGTTTGCAGTTCAGCAACATCGCCTGCATCGCTGCCAGGAGGTTTCTTGGCGCGCGCCGGCGCGCTACCGTGCAGCCACCTCGTTGCTGAATCAGGCCTCTGGCCTCGGTGAACATCATGCAGAAGCTCAAGCTCGTGTGCCTGTCCGCGTTCGTTGTCCTGTTCGCAAGCTGCACGCAAGTGCGCTACCAGCCGTCGACCAGCGACACGGAACTGTTCTCCATGCAGGACCCGGTGCGAACCGAGTGGCCGGAAACAGAAGAACCGCGCCGCCAAGAACCACGTCGCCAGAAGCCGCGTCGCACAACGCGGCGCACGCGCCACATCGACGACGTCCGTGATTTCGAGGGCCGCCCCTACGAACAGACCCGCGTGCGCCTGCAACTGTTCCGCGAAGACATCGAGCTCGATGACATCGACGTCGACTTCGACAACGCCGCCGACGCGAGCATCTTCGAGACCGAACGCGATCGTTCCGGCTTCCGCGCCGAGTTCGGCAAGAACGCGACGGGCGGGTTCGTGCAGGTTTTCCGCGAGAAGCTCCGCGCACCAGCGCTCCTGACCGAGGAGTTCGTCAACCACGGCGTCGGCTTTGGCGCGCACGGCGTGCCGCGGGTAGCTCGGATCCGCAACATTGACTTACTCGTGCCGTGGCGCGTCGAAGGCAACCTCGTCGGCGGCTCCGAACGCACCGGCGGCTTCGACCAGGACCTGTTCTACGCGGAGAGCAACTTCGAAGTCGGCTTCGGCGCCCGCACGCTAGGGATCCAAGCCACCACCGGCCTCATCGCCAACAGCATCGGCGGCGTCTTCGACACCGATCTGCCAAGCCCCGGCGACGCCGACATCAGCGGCACCAACGTCGGCGCCTTCTTCGAGGTCCTCTACAAGCACCCACGCGTCCCGCTGATGGGACGCATCCGCGCCATCGCCGGCGACGTGCAAGGCATCATGCTCTCGTTCGGCTTCGCGTTCTGACCGTACGGTTGCCCGTCAATGAAACCGGCGGTTTGAAGCGGGTTCGGTACGCCGGGCTGCTAGTTCGTAGTGGGCGAAGAGGGTCCAGGAGCGCACACAGGCGGCGCGTTCGGCGTCGGGGGCGCCGCTGTAGATGAAGCCGAAGCTCTCGCCGACGTTCTGGTTGAGGATGGCCGCCATCGCATCGACAACGAGCTTCGGGCTGTAGTGCCGCGTCGCTTCGAAGCGGTCCTTCGCCTTGTTGCGCAACGTGATGCCCGAGTCCGGGAGCTTGCGACGCACGTCCATCGCCGCAACCATCTCCACCACTGCATCGCGGCCGAGGTCTTCGAGATCGGAGAACGTCTCGTGCTGCATCTCCTTGCCGCCGCACATGCGCTTCATCAACCGCGTAACCGCCTTCTGCCGTTTGCGATCCTGACGCAACGGCTGCGCCAGCAACTTGCGATGCAACGTCTCGCGGTGCCGCACTCGCTTGATCGCGTAGCGCGTCGGCTCGACGACTGACTGCCCACGCTTGTCGTTGGCGAGGTAGTAGCGACCATCCGTCCGCGACAGGAACACGATGCGGTCCTGGCCGTCCCATGAAGTGACGTCCTTGCTCGCCACCTCCCAGGACTTCGTCGGCACGCCCGTCACGGGCACGTAGACTCGGAAGTGCGCAGGTTCCTGCTCGGGCCCGAAGATGTTCTCGCGAACGTCGACACGAACCGACACGTAGCCAGCGTCGGCGATGGCCTTCTTGAGCTGCCCCTGATGCACGTGCACGGTCCCGCGCACAATGCGTTCGGCAGAGACATGCGTGCGCGCCTCATCGCCCCACACAAGCAACCCCGCCTTCGCGGACTGCAACGCAGGCTTGAGAACGGGCTTGGGCACCGGCTTCTCTTGCGCGGCAGCAGCCAACGCCAAAACGGCACCAGCCAACACACCCATCACTGTTCGCAACAACTCCATGCCAACCAAACTAGCAGAGTCGCAAACGGCGGTAACGGCACGCTACCAACGGTACGGTGTCTGGACCGCTTTCACCTTATTCGCGGCGCCTAGCGCCGCGAATAAGGTGAAAACGGTCCAGGCACCGTACGTTCACTTAGAGTTGCCAGCCCTTGCGGTAGATGCGGCGGACGAGGGCTGTGGCGACGTAGTTGTCGAACTCCATGTTCGCGGAGTCCCACTGCAGCTTCTCGCTGGCGAAGTGGCCGGCGACCGTGCCGATCAATACGGCTTCCGTCAGCGGGCATGCGTAGGAGAACGGCGTCGAGGTCTTGCCTTCGCCGCGGCATGCATCCGTCCACTCGTTGCGGTGCTCGAGGCTCGGCAGGTTCTTGACGTCGACGTCCAGCTTCTGGCCGTTGGAGTAGAAGCGCGGCGGCGCCCAGTGCGGAATCACCATCACGCCCTTCTCGCCAACGAGGAACGAACCTGCGCCCGGCAGCTTCTCACCCTTGGGCAGTTGCGCCTTCTCGATGGCCTTCTTCGAGGAGCCGTCCGTCCAACGGAACGTGATCGTGTCCTCGGTCTGATCCGTGCCGGGGAACTCGTAAGTCAGGTCGCCGTTCGGCGCGAACATCTCGTTGAAGTGGCCGGGGCCGTTCGACACGACACTCTTCGGCGCGCCGATTCCGAGTGCGGAGAACACCGGGTCGAAGATGTGACAACCCATGTCGCCGAGCGTGCCGCTACCGAAGTCGAGCCAGCGCCGCCATTGACCAGGATGGTAGGCACCCTTGACGAACGGACGATCCTTCGCGACGCCCAGCCACAGATCCCAATCGACGTGATCCGGCACCGGGTCGCCCTTTGGTGCGCGACCCTTCGTGCTGCCGCCCCACGACTTGCCCACCCACAGGTGCGCTTCCTTGACCTTGCCGATGACACCAGAACGCAGCGTCGCAACCGCGGTGCGATACGCCGCGTGGCTGTGGATCTGCGTGCCCATCTGCGTCACGACGCCCGTCTTCTTGGCGAGCGACGCCATCTCACGACATTCGTAGAGATTGTGCGCGATCGGCTTCTGGCAGTAGACATGCTTGCCGAGACTCATCGCCGCAAGCGAGATCGAACCATGCATGTGGTCGGGCGTCGCCACGACCACGGCATCGATGTCCTTGCCCATCGTGTCGAGCATCTTGCGATAGTCCGCGAACGTCTTGGCGTCACCGTGACCCTTCGCAGCACGACCCAGGTTGTTGGCGTCGATGTCACACAGCGCGACGATGCGAACGTTCTTGCCCTTGGCAGTCGCGTTGAGATCACTGCCGCCCATGCCACCGACACCGACACACGCGACGTTGAGCGTCTCGAGCGGATCGGGGTTGAGGATGCGCGGGCCGAGCATCGGCGCCGACGCGGCGGCGACCCCCGATGCTTGCAAGAAATGACGACGAGTGATGCTGCTGGGAATCGGCACGGGGAGCTCCGGGACTTGTTGCGCCGACGCATGACGCCGGGCGTAGAAACGAAACCGCCGGCGCGCAGCCGGCGGCGAGCGGCGGCTTACTCGACCTCGCCGCAGTCTGCGATGACAACGTCAGCCGACGTCGAGCCCGAGCTCGAGCCAACCGCTTCCATCGCTTCGACGACGTCCATGCCTTCGACAACCTTGCCAAAGACGACGTGCTTGCCGTCGAGCCACGACGTCACGACCGTCGTGATGAAGAACTGCGAACCGTTGGTGTTCGGGCCGGCGTTGGCCATCGACAGAAAGCCCGGCTCGGTGTGCTTCCGGTCGAAGTTTTCATCCTCGAACTTGGCACCGTAGATCGACTCACCGCCCGTGCCGTTGCCGCGCGTGAAGTCGCCGCCCTGACACATGAACTGCTTGATGATGCGGTGGAAGCCGCAGCCCTTGTAGTGCAACGGCTTGCCTGACGGGCCCGTGCCCTTCTCGCCCGTGCAGAGGGCGCGGAAGTTCTCGGCCGTCTTCGGGACGGAGTCAGCGAAGAGTTCAAAGACAATGCGACCGGCGGCGTTGTCGCCAATCGTGATATCGAAGTAGACGCGTGGGTTCATATCCGCCCTTTGTTACTCCCTGGCCGCCGCGAGGCCAACGACAACTGGTCCGACAGTGGGACTTGTGCGGCGCAGCGCTATGCTGCTTGCTCGAATTCACCCCCTAATGGCCACCCCCCGCGGCCCAGCAACCAAAAACATGACACGCGCATCTGCCCGCCACATCCTTGTCGACTCCGAAGAGAAGTGCAACCAACTGAAGACCGAGATCGCTGGAGGCGCTTCGTTTGAAGAGCTCGCCAAGCAACACTCGTCCTGCCCGTCCGGCCAACGCGGCGGCGAGCTCGGTGAGTTCGGCCCCGGCCAGATGGTCAAGGAGTTCGACACCGTCGTCTTCAACGAAGAAGTCGGCGTCGTGCACGGCCCGGTGAAGACGCAGTTCGGCTTCCACCTGCTCGAAGTCACGAGCCGCTCGTAGCAGCAGCAGGCGCGGCGCTACTTCTTGTTCTTGTTGCGCCCGCGCCGCTTCTTCCCGCCCCACTTGGCGGGGACCATCTGCTTATCGAAACCGGCGAGCGCCGCATCGAGCGCGGCCTTGACCTTGGCATCGATCAGGTCCATCGGCGTCGCCTCGCCGACGTCGCGCGCGAGGTTGTAGATACTGCGAACCTCTGCGCCGTTCTTCGTTTCGACGTGCAGTTTGTGGTCGCCGATGCGAACGGCACGCTCCGAACGTTGTCGCCAGTAGAGCGCGCGTTCGTCGAGCTTCGCCACTTCACCCGTCAACCGCGGCAGCAAGTTGACGCCATCGAGTTCCCAAGCGGGATCGACCTTGCCACCACTCGCCGCGACAAACGTCGGGAAGAAGTCGAGCGACACCACCGGCTCATCGATCTTGCTGCCCGCCGCGATCTTGCCCGGCCACCGCATGCACATCGGCACCCGAATGCCACCTTCGAACAACATGCCTTTGCGACCGCGCAGCTTGCCGTTGTTGGCGCCGGTCATCGTCTGACCACCGTTGTCGTTGGTGAACACGACGAGCGTGTTGTCGGCAAGCCCGTGCGCCTTCAACGCGGCGAGCACTTTGCCGACGTTGTCATCGAGCGACTTGACCAACCCAGCGTACTTGCGCCGCCGCACCTTCGTGATGTGCGACAGCTTCTCCAGGTCTTCGGGCTTGGCCTGCAACGGCCCGTGCGGCGCCGTGAATGACAAGAACAAGAAGAACGGGTCCGCCTTGTGCTCCTCGATGAACCGCACGCCCGCGTCACCCAATCGATCCGTCGTGTAGCCACCTTCGGGCGTATCCTCACCGTTCTCCTGAATGACACGATGCTTGGTCGGCTTCGGCATCGGGTAGTACGGCCGCGAACCTTGCAGGCAGCCATAGAACCAATCGAAGCCGCGCTTGTTGGGGTGGTACTCGGCGGGATACCCCAAGTGCCACTTGCCAACGAGACTCGTCGCGACACCGAGCGCCTGCAGTCGCTTCGCCATGAACGTCTCACTCAACGGCAGGCCACCGTCCATGTATCCCGGCGGGATGTTGTACTCGTGCCCAAAGCGCGTCTGGTAGCGCCCGGTCATCATGCCGGCGCGCGACGGCGAACAAACGCAACCGGACATGTAGGCGTTGGTCAGCGTGACTCCCTGCGCCGCGATCGAATCGATGTGCGGTGTGAGTTCGCGCATGTCCTCCGCGCAGAACTCCTGGAAGCCGAAGTCCGCGTAGCCGGCATCATCGGCATACAGCAGCACGATGTTCAGCGGCCGCCCGTTTGCCGCAGCGGTTTCCTGCCCACTGGTCTCCTGCTCGCCAGTCTCCTGGGCGGCGACCACCACAACCAACGCACACATCACCGACACGATCCGTAGTCCGAACATGCAGACGATTGTCGCCACTCGCACCGGTTCGGCAATCTCCTTGTCGCATTGCGACGCACACGCAATCGCCGGTTACGATCCTGGCGCATGATTCTCTTCGCCGCACTCGCGCTCGCGACCTTCTCCCCGCAAGGACCGGAGCGCTTCCCCGGCGTGCCCCAACAGGACGCACGCCACTACGACATCCACCTGTACATCGACATGGCCAAGCAAGAGCTGGAAGGCCACGTTGAGTACACGTTCACCGCCGTCGAAGACCTCAAGACGATCCGCCTCGACGCGAAGCGTTCGGACGACTACGCCATCACGTTCATGAGCGCGGACAACACCACCAAGCTCGACAGCAAATGGAGCGACGACCACGTCATCGTGTCGATGCTGCAACCCGTCAAGAAGGGCAGCGACGTGCGCTTCCGAGCGCAACTGCAAGGCAAGCCGGTCGACGGCTTCTACTTCAAGAACAACCGCTACGGCGACCTGATGGCGTTTACGGATCACTACTCGATCCGCGCGCGCGGCTGGTTGCCATGCGAGGACCACCCCGGTGACCGCGCCAAGTTTTCGGTCAGCATGACCTACGCCGAAGGCAACGAAGCTGTCGCGTTCGGCATGCGCCCACAAGGCGTGCAGCAGGCCTTCGCCCCACAAGGCCTGCGCACGCAGGTTCTCGCCGGCAAGAGCGAGATCCCGCCCTACATGTTTGCGATCGTCGTCGGCCCGCTCGTGCGTGTCGCCGAACTCGGCGACAAGCGCCTCGCCGACCACCTCGTCTACAAGCAGGACGCCAAGAAGGCCGAAGCCGAACTCGTCAACCACGGCGCGTGGATCGCCGCGATGGAGAAAGCCTTCGGCGATTACCCATACGGCAAGTACATGACCGTGCAGTGCCCGACACGTTGGGGCGGCTTCGAAGCCCCCGGCAACGTGCAACTCGCCGAAGGCCTGTTCGACAAGCCAGGCCGCGGCCAGGGCACACTCGCGCACGAACTCGTGCACATGTGGTTTGGTGACGCCGTCGGTTACTCCGAGTGGCGTGAAGTCTGGCTCAGCGAAGGCTTCGCCAGCTACTTCGGTCCATGGCTGCACGCGCAAACCGGCGGCCCCGCCCTGCCGCAAAGCATGGCCTCGATGCGCGCGCGTTGGCGCAAGAGCTTCGAAGGTCGCACCAAGTCCATTCGCGACGATAGCTTTCCGCACCCCGACCAGGCACTCAACAACAACACGTATCCCAAGGGTGCGTGGGTGCTGCACATGTTGCGCGGCGAAGTCGGCGACCAGAAGTTCTTCGATGCCCTGCAGGCCTACGTGCAAACGTGCCGCGGCAGTTCGGTCATCACGCGCGACTTCGTCGTCATGATCGAACGCATCACCGAGACCGAGCTCAGCTGGTTCTTCGATCAGTGGCTCGACGGCATCGGCTGCCCCGAACTGAAGGCCAGCGCCGCGGACGGCAAGATCACGATCCAACAGGTGCAGAAGGGCAAGCCTTACAAGTTCTGGCTGCGCCTCGCCTGGCAGGACGCCGACGGCAAGCCGGTCGAGAAACGCGTGCGGATCGAGAAGGCCACGACCGAGATCGCCTACGAAGGCGCATGCAACGAACTGCAACTCGACCCCAAGGTCGAACTGCTGTTCCGCGCCAAGTAGCGAGCACACCCGCGCGCTCATCCGCTACGCTGAGCGCGTGCGAACCCTGAAGGAGTTTCGCGCCGCACTCAAGCGGCGCGCTGAAGACCGAGCACTGCGCAAGGCACCGTCCCCGTACGGCGTCGCGCTGTTCGACTCGATCCACTACGTCAACGCCGATGCCTGGGACGCAATCGTGCCCCCGGAGCGACTCTTCCAACAGCGTCGCTACCTCGCCGCACTCGAAGCCTGCAAGCCAGACGACATCGCGTTCCGCTACGCGATGCTGTTCGACGGCAACCGTCCCGTCGCAGCGATCAACGCGCAACTCATCGAGATGAGCGGCGCCGCCGTCGGCAACCGCGTCGCGAAGGACGGCGACACCTCGTCGCTCAAGAACCTCGCGTCCAAGGTCAAGGGCGCCGCCTTCAAGGCTGCCGACAAGATCGAGACGCGCGTCTTGCTCTGCGGCAACGCATGGGTCACCGGCGAGCACGGCTTCTCCTACGTCGCAGACGCCGACCCCAAGACGATCTTCGACGGCCTCGCCGAAGCGCTCTATCGCATGCGCCGCGCGGACAAACTCGACGGTCAGGTCGCCGCCCTCCTCGTCAAAGACTTCCCCGCCGAAGACGAAGACACGCACCCCGCCGACGAACTCGAGCGCTTCGGCTACAAACGCTTCGCCGTCGATCCGCAGATGGTCGTGCCCCTGCGCGATTGGCAATCGTTCGACGACTACCTCGCGGCAATGACCGGCAAGTACCGCCGCCGCGTCAAGAGCGCCCGCAAGAAGGGCGGCCAGCTGCAACGCGCCGAACTCGACGAGGCAGGCGTCACCACTGCGACCGACTGGATGCACGACATGCTCGACGCCGTCGCGAGCAAAGCATCGCTGCGCCTCACCACGCATCCGCGCCACTACTTCACGGCACTCAAGCAAGCGCTCGGCGATCAGTTCCGCGTCTTCACGTACTCGCTCGACGACAAGATCGTTGGCTTCCGCACGACGATCTACAACCACGACAGCATCGAGGGCCACTACCTCGGCCTCGACTACGAGCACAACACGAAGCACGCGATCTACCAGAACATCCTCTACGACTACGTGCAGGACGGCATCGACGCGCGCGCCAAGAACCTCTGGCTCGGCCGCACCGCTCTCGAGATCAAGAGCGCCATCGGCGCCGTTGCACGCCCGATGCGCTGCTTCCTCCGCCACCGCAACCCGGTCGGTAACCGCGCGGTGAAGCCGTTGTTCAAGTTCATCAAGCCAACACCGTGGACACCACGCAATCCGTTCGACACGACCGATTGATCACCCGCTAGGATCCTCGACATGCGCAGACTTCTCATCGCACTCGCACTCGCCACGCCCTTCCTCACTGCGCAGCAGCCCAAGAAGCAGAAGGGTGGCTTCGACGCCGACCAATGGAACACCGCAGTCGGCCTCGGCGGCGGCTCCGGCGGGATGTATGGCAAGCGCCGCCTCCGCGTCAAAGGTCCCCACCACGCAACCATGCTCGCCGCGCTCACGTGGCTCAAGAACAACCAGGCCGCCGACGGTAGCTGGCCGTCGGGCACAACCGAAGACGCAACGGTCGCTGCAACCGGCGCCGCGCTGCTAGCCATGCTCAGCAACGGCAGCACGATGCGCATGGGTCCCTTCAAAGCTCCGATCAAGAAGGGCGTCAATTGGCTACGCCAACGACAGAAGGAATCCGGCGCGTTCTGCGACGCGACGGGCCCGCACCTCATCGCGAGCCTCGCGATGGCCGAGAGCTACACGCTATCCAACTACAAGCTCCTCAAGAGGAACACCACGAGGGCCCTCAACTTCGCTCTCTCGCGCCGCGCGGATGACGGGGGCTGGCGCACTTCCGAAGACGCCACCGATAGCAACCCGGCGTTGACGCTCTGGGGCACGACACTGATCGGCGCCGCCGCGTGGGACAAACTCTACGAGGCCCCCAACCCGACCACGGGCATCCTCGAGTGGCTGACAGGCCCACGCGCAAACATCGTTCCCGACAACGGCATCCTCGGCGCCAAACCACCGATGGCGCGCATCGGCGAACTCGCTTTCGACCAAGGTGCTGCGAACGCGTTCACGCTCTTCTGGATCAAGATCGACGAGGACAGCGACCACCCCGCCCCAACCATCGCCGAGGCAAAGAAGCGCCGCGACGCCGCACTCACTCGCGCCCGCAAGCTGCCGCGCAAGTGGACCAAGGATCCCAAGCACAAGCTGAGCATCAGTGAGTGGTTTGCGAGCGCCCACGCATTCCACCTCTCGGACGACAAGACGGCACTCGCCGAGATCCAAAAGGCACTCGCCGCAGCTCAAGTCGCCGAGGGCGAACACAAGGGCACGTGGGAACCGATCGGTGTCTGGGGCGCAGCCGGCGGCCGCGCGTGGACGACGGCGATGGCCACGATGACGCTCGGCGCCCAATACCGCTACACGAAGATCACCGGACGCTGAGGTGCCGCACAAGTTGCTGGCCGACACAGCGGCCATCGCCTGGCTCGAACAACACACGTCAGGCACGCCCACTTCCGTCGAACCCGTGCAGTCGCTCTGGAGCGGTTACGGCGAGATCGTCCGCGTGCACCTGCAAGGCGGCATCGCCCCCAGCGTCATCGTCAAGTGGGTCGAACCACCACACGACATGAAGCACCCGCGCGGCTGGTCCGGCCAGGCCTCCCACAACCGCAAGCTCAAGTCGTACCGCGTCGAGCAACACTTCTACTCCGAGCACATCAAGGACTTCACCAAGTCCCACCGCACCGCCCGCTGCCACGCTGCCGAAGCCACAGAGCACGGTTGGCGCTTCCTCCTCGAAGACCTCGACGCCGCCGGCTTCGCCCGCCGTTGCATGAGCCTCAACGCGACCCAGCTCGACAACTGCCTACGCTGGCTCGCCTCGTTCCACGCCCACTTCCTCAACAAGAAGCCAACGGGGCTATGGAGGGTCGGAACCTATTGGCACCTCGCCACGCGCAAGGACGAGTTGAAGGCACTCAAGGACAAACAACTGCGCGCCGCCGCGACCAAACTCGACGCCCTCCTCAACAACTGCCACTACCGCACGTTCGTGCACGGCGACGCCAAGGTCGCCAACTTCTGCTTCGGCTCCGACGACGTCGCCGCAGTCGACTTCCAATACATCGGCGGCGGCTGCGGCATCAAAGACGTCGCCTACTTCCTCAGCAGCGTCCTCACCGACGGCGAATGCGAGTCCCAAGCCGAAGCCCACCTCGACACCTACTTCACCCAACTGCGCCACTACCTCCCCACCAACATCGACGCAGCCGCCGTCGAAACAGAATGGCGCGCCCTCTACCCAGCCGCCTGGGCCGACTTCCACCGCTTCCTAGCCGGCTGGGCCCCCGACCACTGGAAGATCCACCGCTACACCCGCCACATGACCGAAGTAGCCCTAGCCACCTACTGACCGTACGGTGCCTGGAACGAAGTCAACTCATTCGCAACTGGTCGTACGGTGCCTGGACCGTTTTCACCTTATTCGCTGACTCCTGCCGCAATACACATGAGGCGTCGTGCTGTTCGCCTTCAGCCCCAAGCTTGCGCCCAAGATCGTCGCGTAGACCGACCGCAACGAACAAAGATGCTACTCACTCAAGCAGAACGCCAGTACCACCTGCGGTCACGTCACGGCAACTGACGCAGTTGACCGCACACCGCCAGCCAGCGAGGATGACCCAAACATGCTCCTGTCCAAGCACTTCGTCTTCATCCACGTACAGAAGACCGGCGGCACGACCGTGCGCTCGATCCTGGAGAAGCACGCGCCAGAGGAATGGGAGCTGACGGACTTCGGCCAACACCCCACCTACGCCGACATCCCGCCGAGCCACGCACACCTGCCGAAGTTCGCCTTCGTGCGCAACCCGTACTCATGGTACGTGTCGTGGTACCACTTCCAGCGCAACCGGGAGCGCAGCGACATCTACCTCGAGGTCAGCGAAAACGACACCTTGGGCTTCGCCGATACCATGCGGCGCATGTTCAAGATTCGCCCGGAACTGAAGCACGGATCGGGCCCTCTCTTGCAGTACCTATGGAAAGCGCTCGGACCTGGCCTCGAAGGCATCAAGGCCGGCAAGATGGAGAACATGCGCGACGACCTGGCGCGCATTCTCGGTGAGTGCTGCGAGATGCCGACAGCAATGGAAGCCGCCATCGCGTCCTTGCCCGTACTGAACGCGAGCCCGCACGACCACTACTCCAATTACTACGACGAAGAACTCCGCGACCTGATCTACGAGAAGGACAAGCCGATCTTCCAGCACTTCGACTACTCCTTCGAGTCGCCACCGAACTGACCGGACGTCGGCCACGGCCGGCGAGTGGGCGTGATCTCTAGTAGCATGCTGGCCAACGACACGCAGGAGTTGACGACCGGGCGCGTTCGCAACGGAACGTGAGAGAACGTTCCGCGGACGGATGCCGGCCCAAGTCGCGCCAGCAGAATGTCACCCCAGCGCATTTGTGATCTATCGATCGCTGGCTGGAGCGTACTCTGCATCGACGCGCACATGGGATCCAAGCGGTGACATGCGATTGGTTCTGCACCGCCTGTCTAGATGTATGATGCCGGCTATCTAGATGATGCAGCTGGCGAGGCTTCGCCTCGCAGCTGATCATCCACAGACGTTGGTCGGACACTCGCTTTGGAAGTTCTGCTTATCAGCATCGGCCTACTTGTCGGTGGAAGCGCGTTTGTCTTCCTCGGCCTGCAGGCAACCTCGTGGGCATGGCTGCCCGTGCAGCGACTCCACATAAGGCTACGTGTCGTGGTGCCGTGTTTCGCACTTGCGCTTCTCCTAGCAAGTGCTCTTGGCGTTCTGGCCGGGCACGGCCTTCTCTGCGTAGCCCCTCTTGCAGGGCCGTTCATCGCGCCCGTGGCCACGCCGAACTACCAGCCCATCGAGATGGCGCTGCACGGAACGTTGACGCTCTTGTGCATTGGCGCGCATCCAGCATGGCCGCATCCGATCACCGGTCTCGTCACTGCTCTCGGCGTCGGATGGTGGTTCCTGGTCGGGCTCGCAACAACCTACAGCGGTGTATGATGACCGCCCAACCGACATGCCAGCCTCGCGACGACTCGCAACGCAGCTGAGAGACCGCAGACGTTAGACCTACGCATCATGCCCGCAGCCGAACAACCAGACCCCGCCTTCTTCGATCGCGCTGACGCCCACATCCACCTGGCCAACAAGCATGCTGAAGACGTGGAGCCGGGCAAAGCGAGCGCTTCCTTCTTGTACGCCTCCTCCAGGTACCAGGCCTTCGTCATCGCCATGGGGTCAGAGTCAGCCTCGGACATGAAGGCACAGCGAGGTGAGGCCATTGACTACTTCGTAGAGCAGTTCCGCAGAATGCTTGAGGACAACGTCGATGACTTCATCGACAACTTCGATAGCAACACCCGCGGTGATGATGCCTGACCAGGTCGACGACCATTGCCGCGTCATGTGCGATGGTAAGTGCTGCCTTGCGTGCAGCATGCCGGCCCCACGACGTTAGGCACACCGGTTGACGATGAAGGAAGATCTTGCTCGGGCGATTCTTCGACTGATTGCCGTGACCGTCGCGCTGCTAGGGACTGTCCTGGTAGTGACTGACCTGGTGCGGATGTGTTCTCAGAACGATGCTGGAGTTCGCTACTCCACGTTCGTTCCAGACAACGGTGTCGATGCCAGCGGCTTGCTTTCGTCAGCCGTAATCCTGCTTATCGGAGCAGCCTTCTTCGTCGTCAGCAGGAGGCTAGCGCGATGGATCGTTGCATGATCAACTGGGCGCGCAACTGGACGAGTCAGGAGGAAGCCGCTTCGCGTCGCACCTGATCGCCAAATGGCACGGACAGGACTCCCCCATGAACAAGCTGATGAAGTTCCGCGACTTTGCTGCGGCCTACGGCACTTGCTACCTGGTCACGATTGTAGTCAGCGCTGTGACCTGGCCGAACGAACCCAACTTCCGAGTTCTCGGGGCAACGCTGTTTCCTCTGATTGCCTTCGCCTACGCGGTGACACGAGATCATGAACCTGCGGTCGAACCAGTTGATGGGCAACTGAAAGAGACCCGTTCATGATCAAAGGTGCAGGCGGCCACCCATCGCTCGTCGGACGTGAGCTACTTCGTGTGTGCTAACCACCAAGACCCAGACCGCATGGCTGAGTTCAGCCGAGTCAAAGCAGCGCTCGAGGCTGCCGAGTGCCCGAGCGCGGACTTTGGCAGATTCACGAGTGGCCGCATTCCTGATGAGATTCGTCCATCGGTCTTCGACACGCGCCGCGCAGTTCCCGTGCTCCTGGCTCTCCTGCCAACCGTAGTGCACCGCGACGTGCTGCGAGCCATCGTCGCCCACCTTGCATCACCGGCCGCTCGCCCGGTCGCAGCCGAACCGCTGATAGCGCTGTTCCGGGATTGGACTGACAGCTACGACTCGCCCGTCGAGTGGGGCATCGGCAATGCGATCTCGGTTGTGACAACCCCAGACCATGTCGATGACTTGCTCGATCTGGCTCAAGACCCCAAGCATGGGAGAGCGCGGCAGATGATTGTCGAACGGCTAGGACGCATCTCTCGCGACGACAGAATCGTGCCGCTTCTTCGGCGATTGGCCGTGGATCCCGATGTTGCGCTTCACGCAATGGGTGGCCTTCGGCGACGTTTGGGAGCGGCTGACGCAGCCGATGTCATTCAGCCGCTACTGAATCATGCAGCGGACTCTGTTCGCCAAGCGGCTCAGCAGAGCATGAGCAAGATTCGTAGGTCGCTGAAGTAATCCGCCCCCAACCCATCACCAACACCGTGATCCCCATCGGCTACAACGCAAAGCTGATTGCCCAACCCGAGCCATGGCTCGAGTGCGACGCGGTAGAGGAGATCCTCTCCGTCAGCGAATGCACATCCGATTCCCCGATCGACCACACGTCGCTCTGGCTGTGCAACTCGTGGTTCCTGTACGACTCGGAACAAGCTCTTGAAGACGCGCTGTCCAAGTCATCGATTCCCGATGGCTCCGTAGTCCGACGGTTCTTCTACGAGCTCCACCCCACGTTCCTTGAAGAAGGGCAGCAGTTCCCAGCGGTCAAAGTCCCTTCCTCGGTAGCTGCTCGCCAAGACGGCATGACCCTGCGAGGCTTCGACGTTTCGTGCTTCAGCAGCGGTCCGCCGGATTGTTCTCCCTTGTCCTGCAACGCGGGCGCCAAGGAGTTCGCAGTCAACCGCTACTGCCTTCTCGACACTCTCGAGCAAGCGTTCGAGGCCGCGAAAGTCATCGATCGCGGCGGCTACGAGCCAGGGCCCTACGGCGTCATCGCTGTGTGGGAAGTGGACGATACCGACCACGCAGGCGATCGCAGCTGATGCAGCCAACACTCGCGAGTCCTAGGCAAGCTCACCCCATGCACATGAGCGCTTGATTCACGCAGTCGGTGGCCCAAGACCCAGCCACTGAGTCGCCAGAATCGCTAGATGGACCACCCGCCACCTCCCACCACCCAACGCCAGACAAGCCGCGCATACCTACTGGTGGTCTGGGGCGCGTGGCTCATCGGACCAGGAAGGTGGCTCGCCTGGATGTTCTTCTCTCCAAGCTACTCACATGGCGCCTTCCATGGCGGGACCCCGCAGCCACCGATCACGGCAAACGCACTCGGCCTCGTCGTGTTCTTGGTGGCGTCACAGCGTTGGAGTGGCTGGCGGACCACAGAGTTCTGGATCATGCTGAGCTACTTCTGCCTGTTTGCCGTGGTGCAGCTCATGAGCCACGCGCTGACCGCAATGGACGAGAACAGCATCGAGGCGCTGATGTGGCCGACTCTGGCTTTGTTCGTCTGCACGGTTGGCTGTGCACTGGCGCTACCTGGGCTAACCATTGTCCGCTGGCTGCGCGGCAAGCTCAGCAATCCATGAGCCATAGGGACCTGTTCTCGGCCTCACCTTCCGCAGACTGGTGAGACATCACGGGGCAACCACGCACGCCCCACCAGCTAACAACAACACCACCACGAACTACCGAGCCACCGGCTTGTCACCGTTGATCCGAACCCAAACGGTGTGCGCAGTATCCTCGCTCCGCGAAGTCATGAACGTGAAGCGGTACGGCAGCGTCTGGAAGATCAGGGCCCGATCGTCGTCGTAGTTGCACTCGTGCCGCTCCTTCGGCAGCCCCTTGAGATTCGAGTACTTCTTGTCATCCAAGAACGGCACGAAGATCGCGATGCGGATCTCATCCTTGTATTCGTCCCAGTGCCTCATCTCGGCACGATCCTTCTCGCCCAACTTCATGTGCTTGATGACGCGCTTCACGAGGTCTTCGTCACCAATGGAGTAATCGAGGGCAAATGTCCCCTTCGCGTTGCGCTTGATCACCTGCGTGTGCAAGACGAGCGTCGCCTTCGGATCGAGCACGTCCTTGCCCTTGGCTGCAGGAACCTGCTTACGGTCCTTGTCCAAGTAGGCGACGACGTATGCCTGATACGCATCGTGCAAGACCCCTCCTGACTTGGTGTATTCAGCCTGCAGGCGAAGCGTGTGCTTCTGCCACTCGACGGACACCTTGCTCAAGAACGATTGATAGATCGGCGGGCAATGCTGCGCCTGGGCCGCTTGTGACAGCGCGATCAACAGGAATGGGATCGTGAACTCGTGCAGATACTTCATGTCGGAGTTGCCTCGCGCGAACGGGATTGAAGGTGCTTGAGTAGCAGACTCCGGGCGCCCCCAATGCTTACAAGGTTTATCGGCTGGAGCAGCACAGCCTGCGATGTTTGGCAACACCGCTAGCGACACCCAGTAGGATCACTGCATGCAAGCCCGAGCAGCACGCCGCGTAATAACATCCATCGCCTTCTGCGCCGCACTGACAAGCTGCGCTGCATCGCCACGCTACTCATTCCTACTCGCGCCAGGATCGGCGCTGTCCGGACACCAGAGCACCATGGTGTACAAGTGCGACAGCCAGACCGGGGATGTTTGGTTCGCGTCGCCACACGATCGTCGGCGGCCCAAGGGATGGTCGCTCATCAACGACGACGCCGTGGCGAGCGGGTCGACGGCGAAGACCCGGTAGCATCCCGAGGCCGGCAAGAACCAACGACGAACCTCGGGCATGCACATCTCTCCCAACATCGGGCTCGACACCATTCGCTTCGGCATGAAGCGCGACGACGTGCAGGCCATTCTCGGCCCGCCCGAAGAACGCACGGCGTACAAACTCGACGACTACTCGACCGAAGCTTGGTACTACTGGTCGCAAGGCATCAGCCTCAACTTCGACGAGGAACTCGATTGGCGCCTCACAACCATCGAGGTCGACAGCCCCGATGCCGAGCTCATTGGTCACCGCCCAATCGGCATGAATCGCCAAGCTCTGCGCACACTTCTCGAAGGGCTCACGGTCGAGTGGACCGACGACGAGATGGAGCCCATTCGCGTCGCGGAATGGGAGATGGACATCTACTTCGAGGACGGCGTCCTCGGTCAGGTCCAATGGTCCGTGCCCCTCGATGCGGATGACAGCGAGGTCTGGCCGGACTAGGGCCGCGCCGGAACGGTTTCGAGACTGCTAGTCCTTCGAACCCGACCGGGGCTGATCCTTCGCCGCTTCCAGCTCGCGCACCTGAGCCTCACGCTCCTCGCGCTTGATCTTGGCGCGGTGGCTGAACGAAGCCTTCACATCCGGGCGGCCCATGTTGGCGACCGAGCAGTTCGCGCACACGTCACGCAGTTCGAACTTGAACAGCTGGTTGCGCAGCTCGGTGAACTTCTCGCCGGTCCAGATCTCCTCGAACGTCTGCGTCTTGAAGTCGCCGAACGTCGTGAACTCGAACCAACACCCGCATGGGAACACCGTGCCGTCCGGGTTGACGTGGATGTAGAACCACGGGAAGTAGCACGGGCGGTTGTGATGCTTCTTGTGCTTGACCGCCAGACGGAACTCGCGGTTCTTGTGGTTGAGGTATTGGGCAACCGCTTCGGACTGCTCCAGACCTTCCGGCTCGACTTCCGGCGCCAGCAGCGCGTAGCCGCCATCCTCGTCACTGCGGGACTGGTCCGTCACCTCACCTTCTTCGTTGAACGTCTCCGCGATCGGGATCGGGAGCACCACGTTCATGCCCACCTCATCTGCAACGCGCTGCGCTTCGGCCAGCGTCTCGTTGCAGAGCTTCGGCTCGTTCATCAACGATTCGTCTTCGATACCGAGGCCGCCGATGACCGCCATGTGCACGAAGTTCATGTCGCGGACGCCGCGCTTCTTGAAGAAGCGGATCATGTCCGGGACCTCGCGGATGTTGCTGCGCATCAACACGCACGTCACCGACACGTGAGGCAGCTCGCTGCCGCGCGCCTTCTTGCGCGCGTCGATGATGTCGAAGCGACGCAAGAACGGCTCCCACTTGCCCGGCTTGCGAATCTTCTCGAACACTTCCGGCGTCACCGAGTCGCAGCTGACCGTCAAGATCGGCATCTTGTTGTCGATGATGGTGTCCATGATGGCATCCGTCATCGCCAGACAGTTGGTGCTGAAGTGGAAGTCCGGCACGCCATACTTGTTGCAGAGTTCGAGCGCGCGCGGCAGATCCGGCGCAAGCAGCGGCTCGGAGCTGGACGACAACACCACATCCTGCGCCAACGGGAACAACTCGGCGGCAACCTTCTCGAGCAGCTCGCCCCCCATGATGTTGGGGTTCTCCTGGAATTCGGGATGTGCGAAGTGACACATCACGCACCGCAATTGGCAGCGCGTAACCATGTCTAGCTTGACGCGAAGAAACCGACCTTCCTGAAGTTGCGGCATATTGGTGGGAAGCCTAACCCATCGAAGAACGGGCGTCACGCTGATCCGACGGGCCCCGCGACTCATCTTCGCGGCCCTACGCCGTGGCGTGTAAGCTCCCTGCGCCCCCGCATGATCAGCCCGACTCACTATTCACTCATCGCATCGAACGTTCCGCGTCAGGAGTGTCGCTGATGGCCACCATCGCACTGACCGGTGGCACCGGCCTTCTCGGCAACGTGCTCGTGCCGATGCTGCTGAAAGAAGGTCACTCGCTGCGCATTCTCGCGCGGCGGCGCACAGACCGTGAGCTGCCGCCGATGACAGGGGTGACATGGATCGAAGGCGCACTCGATGAGATCGAGCCCATCGACCGACTCGTGCAAGACACCGACTGCATCGTGCACGCGGCCTACCTTGGCCTTGACGATGCCGTGGCACCGAACCGTTCGCCGGCTGAGCATTGGGTGCAGACGAACTTCGTCGGCACCATGCGACTGATCGAACGCACGGGCGGCACGCGCGGCAGGCAACTGATCTACCTGTCGAGCCTCGCGGTCTTCGGCAAGGACCCGAACAACGATCCGGTCGGCGATCGCTTCGCACGCAACGAAGAGTTCCCGCTGTGGCCGCGCGACTTCTACGGCGGCATTCGATCCGCGACCGAGAAGATGGTGATCACCGCGTCGCACGAACTCGGCCTCAACACGTCGGCGTTTCGACTTGGCTGCGTCATGGGGCTGCGGGAGCCATGGACGACAAGCCCGCTCTACACCGCCGTCGACGAGGCCGTGCGATTCGGCGAGATCCGCAGCCAGATCGGCACCTACTCCATCTCGGTCGAGGATTCGGCACGGATCCTGTGCGCAGCAATTGGCGACGCCTCGCTGCGCGGCAGCGTGTTCAACACATTCGACCAATGGTTCGACCACGCCAACGTCGCGCCGTGGGTCGCCGAGATGCTGGGAACTCCCGTCACCATCGCGTGCAAACCGGCACACGAGCCGCGTTCTCCGATTCTCGGCGACCGCATCCACGACTACTACGACCGCTTCGAAACGGAACGCCACCTGCGCGAACTCACCAGCGCACTCGTCGAACGTTGTCGCGCCCGTTGACGCACACGCTGGTCGCGACTGGCCACCGCGGCTATTGTTCTGGGATGCGCCCGACTGATCGACAGTATCTCAAGACTCATGAGTGGTGCCAGATCACCGACGGAGTCGCCAAGGTAGGCATCAGCGACTTCGCCGTCGCCAACCTCCCCAGGCCCGTGTTCGTCGACGTGCCATCACCTGGCTCGTGGATCGCCTGCGGCCACGCGATTGGCGAGATCGAAACGGTCGGTGGCGTCTACGATCTCATCTCGCCATTGGGTGGCGAACTGCTCGAGGTCAACGACGATGTCATCGACAATCCCTCGGCGCTGGCTTCCGATCCGTTCAACACTTGGATCGTGCGCATCAAGGTCGGCGGCAAGAAGCTGGATATGATGGAAAGCGAAGCCTACGAGCAGCACTGCCTCGAGCAGGACAAGTAAGGCAACGCTGCGCGGATCGACTTACTCAGCGCTGCGCGGATCGACTTACTCAGCGCTGCGCGGATCGACTTACTCAGCGCTGCGCGGATCGACTTACTCAGCGCTGCGCGGATCGACTTAATCACCGCTGCGCGGATCTGGTCGAATCGGCAGCGGCGCAATCTGATCCGCGGGGAACTCCCCCACCACCGTCAGCTCGAACAACCGCGCCACAAAGGGGCCGGCCTGACCACTCGACCAGATCTTCGAACCGAAGATCACATCGTTGGTCGGATCGCCGCGATGCTCGCCGAGCACCGTCCACTCGCCGTTCTCACAGTGCGAGCACGTGACGATGTCACCGCGCCGCGCAACGCGAAACGACCCTTCCGTCGCCGACACCGCAACCGGGTCCGTCAACACGTCGTTGTTGAAGTTGGCCAGCACTTCATGCGGCTGCGCACCGGCAGTGCGACGCTGCGCGTAGTAGCGCAGCTGCGACGGTTCGTCCTGAGCGAACAACGCGACCGACACCGCATCGCCACCCGGCTGCCACTCGCCCAACTCGTAGCGAATCGTCGCCTCGAAGTCGCCGCGCACCCGAGTCGGAACGTAGAAGCCCGACGACGTGACATTGCCCAGATCGCCACCGTGCATCGTGATACACACGTGGTCCTTCTCGGAAACGATGTCGACTTCGCCACGCGCCGGGAAGCGATACTTCGCCAGCCCACGCTCACTCAGAGCCTCGGGCGAGTTGGGGAACACCCAATCCAGGCCACCGCTGATGTAGGAGTTGAACTCGATCATCAACACGCGAATGCGCCCAATGGCCGTGCGCAACGCTTGCTCGGCTGCTACCACGCCCGCCTCGTCGAGCTTCGCCGGTTCGAGAACGGCCTCATACGCGACGCCAGTCTTGCCCATCTCCTCGCGAAACGCAGCATCGATCAACTCCGCCGAAGCACCCTCCTGCGGTTGGAACAAGAACTGCAACTGCTCCGGGCCGCCGCTTAGTTCTGCGAGCACCTCTTGTTCTTTGCAGGCCTCGGCAAAGGCACTGCAAAGGCGTTCGGCGTTGGTTGGCATGGCGGGCATCAGAGCACGCTGCGCTGGTGCGGGCCAGAGTGTTGGTTGGGCGGCGCCCAAAAACCACCCTTGGAACACTGCTGGCAACGCGGGTTCGTTCACGTCGGCCTGATCGACTATGACTTGCCTGCAGACCGAGGAGACGACATGGAACCCACGAGTGACGAAGCGCCAGGATGGGCTGCAATCGACGAAGCGCTAGCGAAACTCTATGGCGATCAGAAGCCATCGCACTTCGCACCCGAAGTGCCCCCATCGCTCGGCGGCGACTATCCGTTCGAAGGCGTGAGCATCTATCGCAGTGACGCCGGCGGGCCACACTGGCACGCGGTCACCTACGGCCTCACGGAGTTGCACAAAAAGGAGTCCGACAACAAGAAGGACAGCGGCTGGGGCTTCGAACTCACCGTGCGCATTCCAAGGGTCGAAGGTGAGAACGCGATCACCGTCGTCAATCAGATCCTGGAACCGATCGGCCAGTACGTTTGGCGCACGGGCAACTGGTTCGAACACGGCCACCGCATTCCGATGAGCTTCCAGTCAAAGATGCCTGGCGCAACTCTCGGCGCGCTGGCGTTCTGCTTGGACCCTGAGCTCGGCAGCATCGACACGGTCCACGGCCAAGTCAGATTCCTGCAGGCAGTAGGCATCACGGAGGACGAACTCGAGCGCATCCGAGACGCTAGCAAGGGCAACGGCTCGACGGAGTGCCTGCTCGGGGTGCTCAAGGACCAGAGCCCCATGTTGATCATGGAGTTTGAACGCGAATCCGTGCTGGCCAACGCTCCGTCGCGAAACCAACTAGAGTCCTGCCTGAAGAAACTCGACCAAGACAGCCCTGAGGCAACCCCGTAATGAGAGCCAAACTCCTCGCCCTCGCGACCCTGCTCGCAACACTCCAGTCATGCGCCGGCCTGCCGCCCGAATGCAAAGCCCTCCGGCAACGCATCCCAGAAGGCTCCGGCGAAGGCTGGTCCGACGCCGAACTGCGCAACTTCGCCAACGACGCGTGGGCCTACTGCGAGTCGCAAACCACACCGCGGGTGCAATGGCACGCGCTCTTCTACGTCATCGATGCGTGCCATCGCGGCGGCACCTTAGAAGGCAGCGGCAAGGTCCTGGAGGAGACCCTCGACCGCTTCGCCAAGGTTGCGCGTGACGACGAATACGCGTGGACGATCGTGCTCATCAACATGGGCCACCTCGCACGCGACATCTCTGAAGTCCGCGGCGAAGCCGACAACAAACTGCGACTCCTGCAGCGCATCGAAGACGAAGCCAAGACACCGTTCGTCAAAGCCGTCGTGCCGTTGCGCAAACTCAGCATCTTCATGGACCTCGACGGCGCCGACCTTCTGCACGATGAATCCGAACGCGACGAGGCCATGCGGCAAGTCCAGTTGATTGATGAACGCCGCGACGGCCTCGACAGCTACTGGGGTCGCAACACGGACACCAGGATCGCACGTGCGAAGGCGCGCCTGCAAACAACACGACTCGGTACCCCGGCGCCCGCACTCGCCGGCATCACGCTCGAAGGCGCGCCGTTCGATCTCAAGTCGACGCGCGGAACGGTGACGCTCATCCGGTTCTGGGGATTCTGGTGAGGACCTTGCCGCAAGGAGATCCCACACGAGCGGTCGCTCGTGCAACAGTTTGCAGGTCAAGAGTTCACCTACGTCGGCGTCAACTCCGACAAGGATCGACACAAGGCTGCGAAGATGGCGAAGGAACAGCAACTCAGTTGGACCAACGTCTGGTGCGGCCCCGAAGGCCCCGCCGAACCGATGCCGGAAACGTGGGGCGTGACTGCGTGGCCAGCGACGTTCTTGCTCGATCGCGAAGGCCGCATCCGCCATCGCGGTCTGCGTGGTGATGAGCTCACAGCCAAGATCGCGGAGATGCTCGCCGAGTCGCGGTGAGGCACTGACAACGTCAGCAATCTCGCAGGCCCCGGTGCCATCGGCACTTGCGCGCCCGCACCGACGGATTTGCCCGTTTCCCTGTCGCGAACTCGCCGCTCGCGACATGGCACGGTGCATCCCTCGGTCCAAGCGAGACACCCATGAAACGCCTCCCCATCGCCATCTGCGCCCTGCTGACGACGCTGTCCGCGCAGCATCCCACTGCTGACGCCACGATCCATGACCGCGTCGCCATCACTCGCAACACCGGCTTGCAGCACGATGGCCCAGACGCACTGCGCGGCGCCGGCCCCGACTATGGCGTGCGCTTCCACGCCGACGGAATGCACTTCGATGCCGCGCTGGACAAAGCGGCACCGACGACCCAGTTCTTGAAGCTGCGCGCGGTGTCGGCGATGCGCGACACGCATGCCGTTGCCGAACTGCCCGCAACGACCACACCGCACATGCTGGATCGCACCGCGATCTACCAACACGCGAGCGGCGTCAAAGAACGGTTCGCGTGCACCCTCGACGGCGTCGAGTTGTCGTGGGTCTTCGACCAGCGACCGGCGGGCACTGGCGACCTTGTCGTTAGCTACGCCATCGAGACCAACCTGCCGACACCGACCACCAACGACGCCGGCGAACTCGAGTTCTTCGATCCGCAGATCGGCGGCATCAAGGTCGGCACCGTCACCGGCATCGACGCAGTTGGCAATCGCGTCAACGGCTCGCTGCAAGTCGTCGACAACCACATCGAGATGTCGTTGCCAGCAGCGTTCGTCGACGCGGCCGCCTATCCACTCGTGCTCGACCCGTTGATCGGCACCAAGTTCTCCATCTGGGGCGGCTCCTACTCGGACGCCGACCCCGATTGCGCTCACGACCCCGCCGAGACCAACTACCTCGTCACCTTCTTGCGTACGTTCTCCGCACTGGATGTGCGGGCACGCACGCAACGCGTCGATTGGACAGGGCAACTTCTCGGCGGCGTAAGCTGGCTGAGCAGCGGTACGGTCGCCACGCGCCCACGCGTCGCAAGCTTCCCACTGATGAACCTGTATGGCGTCGTCTGGACCGAGGCCGTCGGCTCTTCGGTCTACGCGTTCTTCTCCACGGTGTCGGCCATCGACGGCTCGGTCACGGGACCAAGCACAGTGGGCGTTGCGCTCCTCAATGGCATTCGCGATATCGACATCGGCGGCGAAGCTGGTTCGATTGGCTCGCAACACGCTTTCGTCGCGGTATGGCACGAGTCAGCCAGCGGCAGCATCAAAGCGCGTCGCATCGCGATCACGGCGCAGCAGACGGCTGCCCTGCAACCGACCTACACGATCTTCGGCGGCACAGGCTTCTCGCTCTACTCCGAACCATCGATCGCACGCGCGACCCCGGCCGCCGGCAAGCTGATGGTCGTCGCGCAACGCTGGAGCCTGTCGTCCAACAGCACTTCCTTGCGCGCCGTGCTCGTCTCCAGCCGCAACAACGGCGTCAGCACCAACACGGTCCTCGCCAGCAGTTCGACCGATGAGATCACAACGCCGGACGTCGACGGCTACGGCAGTGAATGGGTCGTCGCCTGGCGACAGAACCCACAAGGCTCGGCCAACCACCTCGTGCGCACGCGCTCCGTGCAACTCGTCAATGGCGCACTCGCGGCACAACCAGTCGCAACGACCGGCAGCTCGTTCGTCAAGGCCAGCTACCCATCGGTCGGCTACTCACTGGGCAAGACCTGGCTGTGCTTCCACCGACTCTGGTTCTCCCTGCAGACCCTGCGCGTCGAAGGCGTCCATAACACGACCACGCAAACCTGCGGCGACATGTTTGAGGACGGGATCACCGGCAGCGAACGTCGCATGACCGTCGCAACCCGCCCATACGGCGACATCGCCCTGTGCGTGTGGGAGAAGGGCAACGACATCTGGGCGCAACGCCTGTCGAACAACTCCAGCAGCGGCACTTCCGTCGACCTGGGTGGCGGCTGCGGCAACGGCGGCATGCAGTCGAGCAACGACCCGTCAATTGGCTCGAGCCAGTTCTACAGTTCGGTGCAACAGCTATCACCAACGGCTCTGCTGTCGGTCTTCAACTTCGCACAGAACGGCACGCCGCTCACCTGCGGCCCATGTGCTTGGGTGCCGTTCTCGGTAACGCTCGTCTTGCCGGTCGTGCTGCCGGACAACCCATCCGTCGGTTTCCCGATTCCGTGCGCACCGGGCTTGGTCGGCGTCGCGTTCGAGACCCAGTGGACGACGTTCGATCCAGCGGCAACTCCGTGCGGTCTTGCGCCGGGGTTCTCGATCTCGAACCGACTGCTGCATACGATCGGTCAGTAGCGCGGCGCGTCCGCCCGCTACGGATCGATTGCAGATGCTGGACAACCCGACGTTCAAGAAGATCGCACTACTCGCCGCGGTAGTCGTGACCGGAGTCGCCGGCATCACCTACTACTTCATCAAAGGTGAGGTATGGACGTTCGCGTTCACCCAAGCCCAGATCGAAGAACAACTCGCCAAGACGTTCCCCGCCAGGAAGACGCACCTCCTGTTGTTTACGGTGCACTACGAGAATCCGCGGGTGCAGTTGACGGACGGATCGAGCCACGTGCAGATCGGCCTGGATGCGCGACTGAACATCAGTGTCGACAACACACAACTCGGTGGCTCGGCGGACGTAACGACGAAGGTCGCCTACGACGCGGAGACTGGCACCTTCGTGTTGCACGACGCGCACCTGGACAAGCTCAGCATCAATGGTGCGTCTGAGCGCTTCAACAAACTGGCCAAGGACGCCAGCAACGAGTTCGCCGACGAACAAGTCTCGGGTATCGCCATCTACAAGCTGCGGCCCACCGATGTGAAGCACGCCCTGGCGCGACTCGTGCTCAAGTCCGTGTCCGTTCGCTCTGGTGTTCTCTACATCGAAGTCGGCGTGTAGCGCCGGCTCCGCAGCAACTAATCTGCAGCAACAATGGTGACCCCACCAACCATGCAGTGGTTGTCAGAAGCAAAGCCGCGCCGCGTCGTCGCTATTGGCATGAACACGGGTGACGAGTTGCAGCTGCCCGCACTACACAGACCGTTCGCAGTACTCGTGATCGCCTTCGATCCGACAGTGCCGCAAGACCGAGCCGAACAGCTCGAACAGGAGCTGGTCGCTCAAGGTGCGCATGTTGCAACCGACGCTGGCGGACCTGCTGCGGACCTCTGGGATGAAGGCATCCTCGAAGCAGTGCCTAGTCGCCGTTCTGCCGCGTCCGCGATAGCGGACTACTTCAGCTATCAAGTCAGTGGCTACGGCATGGACGTCACCGACTTCGTCATACTCAGCCTCGATGGTGACGACGCCGATTGGCGTGAGGTTGTCGATGCGGGCAAGCTGGCTCTGCAGGCCAACGTCGACTGGCGCCTTCATACAGCTGCGGGGAATGGCAACTTGTCGCAAGTACTGCAAGCCATCGCCGATGGCTGGCCTCTCGAGGAACTGGACTCGGACCTCCACGAGACTCCGCTGCACAGAGCGGTGGTCGAGCAACAGCTCAGCATCGTGCGAGCACTGATCGCGGCTGGCGTCAACGTGGATCGGCACTGCGAAGAAAGCAACGAGACCCCACTGGCGCGCGTCGCGGAGAACGGCTCCATCGAGATGCTGCGAACACTGCTCGAAGCGGGTGCCAATCCAACGATCGTTGGCTGCTTTGGAAGCGCGCTCGAAGTCGCCGCGAGGCGCAAGACCGCGCGGGGTCGCCAGGTGCACGAGATATTGCGAGAGCACGTCGACCGATCCGGGTTTGCGGAATAGGGATTGGATGCAGCATGACCAACCACATCCAAGAGTTCTCAGAAGCAGCTACCGCGTACTGTGATTGGTGCCGCAACGAGCCCGTAGACGAACGTCACGAAGCACGACTCGCACTACGCCATCTATCGCGCCTCTACTTGCTCGCCCAAGAACTGCGCGAGCTCGAAGACGCACCTGACCTCGACGGAGACCGCCCCGATGACGCAGCGTGGCGTGTCATCTATCAGCGCTTCGGGTCGCTGCCGTTCAACCACTACCAATCCATCTTCGACCCGCACAAAGAAGAGGAGGAAGCCACGACGGGCGACCTCGCCGACGACCTCGCCGACATCTTCCGCGACCTGAGTGAAGGAGTAGCGTTGTGCGAAGCGGGCCACATCGACTCTGCCGAGTGGGAGTGGGCGTTCTCGTTCCGCAACCACTGGGGCCGCCACGCGGCGAGCGCCATCCACGCCCTGCATTGCTGGTTTGCTGATGAAGGCGCTTGGTGAAGTGGCCTATCGGCAATGCTTGACGGCTAGAGAGGGCTCGCGTTCACTGCGAACAGTTCTGTGAACGAGGACCGCAACATCTCTGGTGAGTTCGCCGTCGTCGTTGGCGCGTTAATCGCCATCCTATGCACCTTCAATCTTGCCTCAGAGCTATGGCGTGACCCAATCACCCCAGCCATGACTTCGCGGATGCAGCATCCCTGGCAGGTGCGCGCCTTCACCATCGGAGGCATCCTCGTCGGATGGCGCACGTGGGTCATCGGCCGACGCATCGTCGCCAAAGAACGTGAAGATGCTGATCAGGATTCGGAGTAGCACACGATCGACCATGACCAACGCCCCTGCCCAGCCCCACCGGTTGCTGCTCATGGCCGCGTGCGCCTCGATGGCATCCTGCCACACACCCGAAGCGCCCACCACCGTCGACACCCCGCCTGCATCCGCCACCAACAAGGTCGACGTGCCACCGATCTCGGTAGCAATCAAAGGCACACTCTGGCCGGGCGGCTCGCGAACGAAAGACGTCATCGCAGTCACTAGCTCTGCGGCGACAGAGTTGTGCCGGCACATCCCCGGCACCATCCACATCGAACGCATCGAACTGTGGCCGCGCCCGAAGAACCCGCGCGTACTCTTCGAACGCCTCAGCGACGGCGGGTATCAAGTCGGCCTCTCGTTCGGCGGCCGATTGTGGGCGAAGTGCGCCTACCAGTTCAGCCACGAACTCTGCCACATCCTCGCTCGCTACCAACAGCGCGACAAGCGCGACTGGTTCGAAGAACTGATCTGTGAAGTCGCCAGCCTCTACACGCTGCGTCGCATGTCTGAGTCGTGGGTGGAGAACGCGCCATACGAGAGCTGGCGCGACTACGCACCGGCCCTTGCCGACTACGCCAACGACATCATCAAGAACGGCGCCCTACCGGATGGCACAAGCCCAGCGGACTACCTCGCCGCACACTTGAGCGAGCTCGAAGCGGCCCCGCGTCTGCGTGACATCCAGACCGCGCTCGCGATCGAGCTGCTGCCGCTGTTCGAAGCGCAGCCACAGGGGTGGGCTGCGATTCCCTACCTCAACAGCAGGAAGGATGAAGGCGCCGCCGAGTTCGGAACATTCCTTCGGCGATGGCAGCAACGCGTGCCTCAGCATCTGCGCGGGTTCGTCGCGCAGATCGCTGCCGTGCTCGGCTACCCGTTGCCCTAGCGCTGCATCTGCAGCAGCGCGTCCGCGAACGCGTAGCCGATCTGCGCCATCGTCTTCGCGCAGCCCAGGTAGTGATAGCCAGCGTTCGAAGCACCGCGCGCGAGCGTCGCTGCGTCCTCTTCGCCGATGAGGCGGCGACGGTACTTCTCGACATACGCCTTCTGCTGCGCCTTGCTCATCGTGCCCTTCGCGTTGGCGTATTTCTTGTTCTTGGTCCGCAGCAGACGCGCCATGTTGCGAACCTTGCCCATGCGACCAGAGATCTCATCGAGCTTCGCATCCCAGTAGGGCGCCGTCGGCACAGCCATGACGTTGCCGAAAAACTCTTCGGTCTTCGCAGGGGCAGCCATCGCCGCGCGGAAGTTGACGTGCACCGCACGCTTCTTGGCGTCCTTGATCGGGCCACCGACGCCCATCACACCAATCACGAACGGTAGCTGCGGCGCTGCGAGATCCTTGCGCACGTCACGGATGAAGTGCGACATGCATTCCGTGTACTGCGTGTAGCCGCCCGGCTTATCGCGCGTCGGATACGTGCCGCGATCGACCATGTCGTTCCAACCTTGGAACCAGACGAAGCCGGCAAGTTCATAGCCGCGCGCCTTGTTGTACTTGGGATACACCCGCTTGATGTCACCGAGCACGTGCTTCACGTGTTCGACCATCAACCGGTAGTAGTGACCCGTCGCCTTCTTCTTGTCGGCCTTGATCTGCGCGACGTCCTTGCCCTGCTTGGCAAACTGCGCGAGCTGCTTCCCGTTGAACTCATATGGCCCCGCGCTCGGCGACCGGAAGTCCGTGTGCAGCGACTTGCCACCCCACGCCGTCTTGATGATCAAGATCGGCTCTTTGTAGACACTGTCCATGCGCAGCCCGAACGTGAACTCCGGGCCAATCTTGCCGCCATCCTCCTTCGGGTTGCGCCGCGAACCAAAGCCAGCGGTCAGCTTGCCAACGCCTTCGCCGGTCTTGCCGCGAGCACCGGTGAGATACGAGATCCACACGTCATCACAAACGCGCGGCTTGCCGTTCTTGTCCTGCATCGCGGTGAGCAACGGCACAGTCTTCTCGTCTTCGCCGATGTAGCCAAACGTCGAGACCTTGGCATGCCCTTCCATGTTGGACTGGCCAGCGAGGATGTAGACCTTGAGCTTCTGCGCGGATGCGGCCGTGCTCAGCAGCATCAAGCTCAAGACGAATAGAGAGCGGATCGAGGTCAGCATGGTCCACGCAAGCTAGCCCCTCCAGGAAGGCCGTCGATGGGCGATTCCACAGACTGACGTCAAAGCGACATCATGCCGCTCGTTCCCCCCAGCAGGTTCTCGCACCGACGCGCGGAGGGCACTACGCTGCGCGGACTTCTCACCCCTCTCGGAGCTTAGCCGTGACTGAATCGACGTTCTGGAACCCCAAGACCGAAACCCTGCCCAAGGAGCAGCTGCAGGCACTGCAACTGCGCAAGCTGCAGAACCTCGTGCAAAGCGCGTGGGACAACTCACCGTTCCATCGCCGTCTCTACGAGAAGGCGTCGGTCACTCCCGACCAGATCAAGACGCTCGATGACATCCGTCGCCTGCCGTTCATGACGCGCGAGGACTGGATGGAGTGTCAGGCGGAGAAGCCGTTGTTCGGCGACATGCTCACGCGGCCGCAGGACGATGCGATTCGTTACCACCTCACTTCGGGAACGTCCGGCCGGCAACCGCTGCGCGTCCTAGACAGTCGCAAGGACTGGTCGTGGATCGCGGACATGTGGTGCTACGGCTTCTGGGGCTTTGGCATCCGTCCGACGGACAAGGTGTTCTTCGCGTTCTCGTATGGCTCGTTCATCGGGTTCTGGGGCGCGCACTACTGCTGCGAGAAGATGGGCACGCTGACGCTTGCGAGCGGCAACATGACCACCGAGCAGCGCGTCAAGCAGATCGTGGAGATGGGTGTAACCGTCGTCTGTGCGACGCCGACCTATGCGCTGCGCATGGGCCAGGCCGCCGAGAAGATGGGCATCGACCTCAAGAAGGACGGCAAGGTGCGCCGCGTGATCGTCAGTGGCGAACCCGCCGGCTCGATCCCGGCCGTCAAGCAGATGATCGAAGACATGTGGGGCGGCAAGTGTGGCGACACCGCCGGCATGACCGAGATCGGCACGATCATGATCTTCGAGTGCGATCACCAACCCGGTGGCCCCCACATCATCGAAGACCACTTCATCGAAGAAGTGCTCGATCCCGACAGCGGTGAGCCGATGGCCTACGGCGAACGCGGCGAACGCGTCGTGACGTCGTTTGGTCGCGGCTTCATCCCGCTGATTCGCTACAAGACCAAGGACCTCGTCTGCAAGGTGCCGCACACCACGTGCGACTGTGGCCGCACCGGCGACATCTACGAAGGTGGCATCCTCGGTCGCGTCGACGACATGAAGCTCGTGCGCGGCACCAACGTCTACCCGCGCGCCGTCGAAGCGGTTGTTCGCGAGCACTCGGAGATCGAGGAGTTCCAGATCATCCTGTCGCGTCGCGAAGACGTGCAGGACGAGATCACGGTCAAGGTCGAGCTCAAGCCCGACCAGGCCTATCAATGGGGCCGTCTCGAAGGGCAACTCGGCAAGGACCTCGCCGACGCTCACGAAGGCCTGCGCTTCAACGTCGAATTGGCCGCGCAAGGCGAACTGCCGCGCTTCGAACTCAAGGCCAAGCGTCTGCAAGACCTTCGCCCGCAGTACTAGAGATACTGAATTACAGGAGACTGATGATGACCAACGAAGCAACCGACCTGCTCGGCAACGCGCTCTCCGCTGACGAGAGCGAACTCGTCGACATCTACACGCGCCTCAAGACTCTCAGCCAACGCGACGACCTGCCGCCGGTCGCCACCGCCAACGTCAAGCAGGCGATGGTGCTGATGTGGAATGCGTGCAATGACCTCGCGTTGATCTGCGAGGAACCAGGCTGCGACTAGCGAAGAGCCGGCTGCGACTAGCCGCCTACCATCGCGACCGCATCACGTAGCGGTCCTTCTGGTAGTAGTCGAGGTTGACGACGACCCCAGCGCCATGACGTGGCAACGCGGACTTGAGCGCCTTCGACGTGTCGAAGATGAGTCGCCAGCTCTCATCCAGATCGCCCTCATCAATGCCCTCTTCGGCGAACATGGCCTCCAGGCTATCGAAGCCACCGGAGATGGTCTCCAGCAAGTCGACGAACGAAGCGACCTGGATCCCGCACCAATCCGCAGGCATGCCTGCCAGGCGGACGTCGACTTCCTTGGCGAGTGGCGCCACATCCCCACCGGCTGCGACAGCGCTCGCGGCATCGAGCACCCCGCGGAGGTTCTGCTTGGTGCCCTCACCACCGCCCACACCAATCACCAACAACGAGTCCGTCACCGCGTACTCGATGGCCAGCATGCCGAGCAGGTTCATGCTGTAGATGTTGGTGCCCTGGTAGTCCGTGCGCTTGCGGCCGACGTGCAGTCCGCGCGCTCGAATCATCGTGTTGAGGCTCTTCGCCAGCGCCCGACCATCGCGCAGCTTGATCACGAAGCAGCCGTCCGCGAGCTTCTCCTTCGCATTGGCGACGGCCTCCGAATCATCTTCGTCGTAGTCGCCTTCTCCGGAGAGATCGTCGATGCGCATGTACTCGTCACCAATGTGCGCCAGGATGTCCTTGAACAGGTCCACCTTCGTCATCTCGGTGAAGCGCCTCTCGATCTCCTCACGCGAGATCGGAAGGTCGTCCTGCAGCTCCGTCATCGAATGCTTGTAGAAGCGTTCCAAGGCGGCGATATCCATCGGCGCCGACGCGTATGTGCCAGCGCCCGCCGGCAGGTAGCGCAACAGCCCTGGACGCTTCGTGCGCGGCGGCACGACGACATCGATCAGGCCGCGCGACTCCTCACCAAACCGCAACTCGATCTTCTGACCGACGTATCCCTCGTCGGGATAGACCGAGAAGCTGAACGAGCGCATCGCCTCAACTCCGATGAGTCGCAGCAACGGCCCATCTGGCCGCGAGATGGTCTCCATGATCTCAAAGAGCTTGGCCACGGCACTCTTGAGTTGGACCTCCATGAAGAACGAACTCGTGCGCAGGTCCTTGGGAATGACACGATCGGCCTGGCCCTCAAAGAACCAACTTGATCGCTTCTCGAGGTCTTGACCGATCAACAACACTGCATTGCCGTCGTGCTGAAAGGGGCCAACGAGCTGGGTGCCATCGAGGTCACGCACCGGCGCGGCAACACCAGCCACCTCCATCTCACCCTCGGTCTCGGCGGGAAGCATCGCCGTCACCTTCTCGATCAGGCTGTCCAGGTCGACGCCATCAGCACCGCCAAAGACCAAGACCCCAGCGCCTGGGAAATGATCGGCCGTCACGTCGACGGCATCCCAGTCGACGCGACCAGCAAACACAATGTCGCCGCCGTAGCCCTGCAACTCCCTCCAAGCAGTCTGGAAGTTGCCGCGGCCTTCTTCGCCCAACACCTCTCCATCCAGCTCAAACGTCGAGCCGAAGTACTTCACCAGACGCTCCCAGATCGGCGCCAGTTCGGGATCGGCAAACGCCTTGCCCAAACCCGTCGCCGCAAAGTCACGCCGCCAAGCCGCCGGACCAACAACCCGCATCACGACGTCCGCCTCGGCAGGCACATAACGCAACGGGTCGGTCTTGGCCTGAGCCAGGAGAGCAGTCGAACAAAGCATGGCGGCGAGAATGCGCATGCGTGCATCGAACGCTGCGGCGGCACCACAGGCAAGTACTGCACCGCCCGTACCGAGCCAGGTACATTCCGGACAGTTCGCGAGCCCAACAGTACGGTGCAGCGGCGATGAAACCGGCGGGATGAAGCGGGTTCGGTACGCCGGCTAGCCGGTCTTGTCGCTTTCGGAACGGCTCTTGCGCGGGAAGCCGATGTGGCGGTCGTAGACGCGGCCCTCGGCAAAGAAGTCCCTGGCCATCTTGAGGTACTCGGGGTCGCGCCAGCGCAGGAACATCATGCCGGGGCCCACGAGGTTCGGCATCGCGCCGGCGCGGATCGTGGCGGCGAGCGTGTAGTCGCCCGGTTCGGTTTGCACCGTGTGCCACCAATGGTTCGGCACGCGCAACACATCGCCTGGACGCATCGTCAACTTGATCTTGGGGATGTTGAGGTAGCCGTCAAAGCCGCGCTGACGCTGCACCTCGCGCGACTCGCGCACATCGATGTTGCTGCCGATGTAGTTGGTCGTCTGCTTCACGCGTGGCCGCATCGCCGGCGTGTAGTAGGGATGCGCCATCGTCCAATGCTTCACACCCCTGGCGAGCACGAAGAAGTTGTCGCCTGGCTCGGCATGCCACAACGTGAACGCACCTTCGGGCTGCATCAGCAACTGCGCACCGGCTACCTTGCCGGCCATCATGCGCGAGTGCAGCCAACGCTTCTGGTTGTCCGACCAACCGCTGACGTCTTCCCAGTAATCGAGGCCGAGGTCTTGCCGCAAGCGACCGCCGCGTTCGTGCATCACATCTTCGGCGGTACTGATGCGCATCTTGCCGCCGTCACGAATCGACTGCGCGACCTCGCGCAGCTTGCCGCGACGGAAGTCATAGTAGTGATGCGCCTTCGTCGGCCGTTCGGTGTCGTTCGACGGTTGATCCTGAGCCTGGTTGATCGGCACGTCACAATCGCCGGCAACTTCCTCGAGGTAGTCGAGCGTCCAGTTCTTGATCGGCAGGTGGCGCGCACCATCACGGATGACGAACGGCACGTTCTGCGCCATCAGCCAACGCAGGTCCACGATCGACAACTCACCGTGCGCGAACGTCGGCACTTCGATCGGCGCCGGCTCTTCGCCGCGACCGATCAGGCGCTCGTTGATGCGGTCACACCACTTGTCGTAGCGACGCTTGAGCGGACCGTCTTCATACTTGGCGTCTTCGAGCGCGGAGAAAACCTGCTTGCCGTGCTTGGCGAGCTTGAGATACGCGAGCCAGTAGAACAGCCGATGGTGGAACGGCACGCGCACCGCGACCGCCTCACGAGCGAATCGCTTCGCCGCGGCCTTCATCCGTCGCGTGGCCTGTTGTGCTTCCGAGGTCATCTGAGCCGGTTCTGCTGCGCCAAAGCCTCGACCGCATCGGGCAGATGGTCAACCCCCATGCTTCCGCGAGATGCCGCCAAACACCTGGGCAGTCTACGGTTAGGACGGATCCAGGGAGCGCGTTTGAGAATCTTCGCCGTCGATGAACCACAATCGGGCCAGCCCATGAGTAGCGGTGCGATGACCGCATCCTCGCCGTAAGCTCCGCGGCATGCATCGCATGCAATCGCTACTCACCTCGCTGATCACGCTCACTGTCATGGTGAGCTCGCTCGCCGCGCAGACGCCACCCGAGAAGCCATCGCGCGAAGCCGAGAAGGCACGCCGCGGCGCAGCCGGCTTCCTCGCCGGCCTGACCGGCGGCGCCGAAGATCGCCAACCGAACATCGTCTTCGTCATGGCCGACGATCTCGGCTACCGCGAACTCGGCAGCTTCGGTCAGACCAAGATCAAGACGCCGCGCCTCGACCAACTCGCGAAGGAAGGCATGCGGTTGACGCGGCACTACTCGGGCTCGCCAGTGTGCGCGCCGTCGCGTTGTGTGTTGATGACGGGCAAGCACCCCGGTCACGCCGCCGTGCGCAACAACAAGGAACACAAGCCCGAAGGCCAATGGGCCATGCCGGCGAGTGAACCGATGATGAGCGAGATGCTGAAGGCCGCCGGTTACACGACCGGCGCATTCGGCAAGTGGGGCCTCGGCCCACCGGGCACGCACGCGGGTCCGATGCAGCGCGGCATCGATCGGTTCTTTGGCTACAACTGCCAACGCCACGCGCACTCGTACTACCCCAACTACCTCTGGAGTGATCACAAACGCATCGCGCTCAACAACGAGCCGCCGGTGCCCGGTCACGGCAAGCTCAAGAAGGGCGAGGATCACAACGACGCGAGCAACTACGCGCGCTTCATCGGCAAGGACTACGCCCCGGATCGCATCCTCGATGCGGCGAAGCAGTTTGTCACCGACAACAAGGACAAGCCGTTCTTCCTCTACTACCCGTCGGTCATTCCGCACCTCGCGCTGCACATTCCGGACGAAGAGCTGAAGCAGTACGAAGGGCAGTTTGAAGAGACGCCGTATCCGGGCGGCAAGGGTTACACGCCGCACTACAAGCCGAAGGCTGCCTACGCCGCGATGATCACGCGCCTCGATCGTTCGGTCGGCGAGATCCTCGACCTGCTCGAAAAACATGGCCTGACGGAAGACACGATCGTCGTGTTCACGTCAGACAACGGCGCCACGCACAGCCCGATCGGCGGCACCGACGTCGACTACTTCGAGTCGTGCGGCGAGCTGCGCGGCCGCAAGGGTTCGATGTACGAAGGCGGCATTCGCATCCCGGCCATCGTGAAGTGGCCCGGCAAGATCAAGGCCGGCAGCGTCAGCGATCGCATCACGGGCTTCGAAGACTGGCTGCCGACGCTTGCCGAGATGGCTGGCGGCAAGGCCGACAAGTCGACCGACGGCATCAGCTTCGTGGCGACGCTCAAGGGCGAGAAGCAGGCAGACCGCCCGTTCCTCTACCGCGAATTTGCCGGCTACGGTGGTTGGCGCTCCGTGTGGCTCGGCGACTACAAACTCGTGCAGAGCAAGATGCACAAGAAGCCGAAGACGGAGCTCTACAACCTGAGCAAGGACCCGAGTGAGACGAAGGACCTCGCCAAGCAACGGCCCGACGTCGTTTCGCATATGATGAAGATCGCCACTCGTGAGCACGCGCCGTCCGAGGTCTTCCCGCTGAAGGCGATCGACGGCAAGTAGTGATCGGCTGGCGGGAGAGTGTCCCGCATGAATCGGTCCGCCAAGACAGTCATCGTCGTCGTCGCTGGCAGCCTCGCCGCTCTGTATCTGTACAACGGGCCCGAGCCGCTGCCGCCGACTTCGACCGAGGCCCAGGGCCAGGCGGCCGGCTCCCCCACCGCTTCGCAAGCAGACACGATCAAGCCGGATGAAGTGACGCAACGCGTCGCGGTGCCAACTGACGCGCCCGAGCAACCTCAGGCCACGCACAAGTACGAGATGGAACTCGTCGTGCAGGTGATCGACGAGCTTGGTCTACCGGTTGCTGGCCACCGGCCGAAACTCGCACCTGTCGGCGGCGCCGAGCGCAAGTCTCCGCAGGCGACCCTTGCCGACGGCAAGGTGACCATTCGTTGGCCATCACGCACGCCGATCGCGGACATCGAGCTGCGCGAACAGCGCGGCTGTCGCAGGCTACTGCGTCTACATCACGGCAAGCCAACAACCGCTACGATTCTCAATCGGGTGCAGGGGTCGTACTCATTCACGTTCACGGGTGATAGCAAGGGCACGCTGCGCTTGATCAGCAACGACTTGTCGGCGCCTATCCTGGCGGGCAATGCGACGAGCTATGAGATGATTGCCGGGATGCACACTGAGGCCGTGTTTAGTGAGCGCGGTCTCGTTGCCTTGATTCGCGAAACCACCGCCACTCCCGCCTCGTTGAACCCGACCTTTCACAACCTCGTGCTAGGCGAATACATCAGCGGCACCAACTTGCGCATGGTGTCTACCGATATCGAATTGAGTGGCTTCACGATCTTCAACAACAGCGAGGAGCCGACCTCCAACTGCTCGATCGACGGCATCGTCTACGACGAACACGGCAAGCCAGCGAAGGAAGTGCCCGTCGTGCTACTCGGCAGTGGTCCACAACCGTTGCATCGAGGCAAAACGGACAAGGCTGGCGCGTTCAAGTTCAAGCACCTGATGGCTGGCACGTTCACGGTCCGCGCCGGTGGCACGGAGTTGGGTCTGGCCACCGTTGCCGTTCGCGTCGATTCGGGCAACTACTCACAGAACCTGCAGCTACAACGCGAAGCCTGCATTCGCGGCACGCTGCGCGATCAAGACGATGCCCCGGTTGCGAAGGCCGTCATCGAATGGCTGAGCAACGATGGCTCGTGGGCGGATCGCACCAAGACGGACAGCGACGGCAACTTCGTGCTGGCCAACCTGCCGCGCAAACCCGGCCATCTTTACGCGTGGCACAACAGTTCGACGTGGCGCTTCCCGCTTGCCAGTGTGTCCGGCGTGCTCCCGGATAGCGGCAACGTGGCACTCGCGTGTGACCTGCAGCGGCACAGTTCGATTCGCGTGCAGCCACAGGTGCACCACCCCGACTGCGACCTGTCCGATCTTCGCCTTCGAGTGCGGCAGGTCGATACAGGCCTCAGCCGCAAAGTGCGTGTGCCGAAGGTGAAGACCACGTCGCGCGACAAGAAGGGCCGCGAAGTCACCAACAGCGTTCTCCGCCCCGAGACGCCGTGGCACATCGACAACCTGCCGGCCGGCTTCTACGACATCGAAATGTCACTGCCGGGCTGCGGCCGCCGCAACCTGGGACGCCACTGGGTCGACGGCGAAGGCGCGACGGACCTCGGCACGGTCGCTCTGCCACGTCCGGGCATGGTGCACTTCGAGACGCCTGACTCGAAGATGCCGCAGAACCTGCAAGTCGAGATCTGCGAGCTGCGCGAACCGTTCGACGTGCGCATCGAAAGCCTGCACACGCTCGTCAACGACCTTCTCATTGGCGAGGGCAACTACATGCTGTCGTACCAACGCGGCAACGAGCCGCTGCAGATCCAGACGTTCTCGGTCAAGAGCGGGGCGACAACCGTGCTGCACGTGAACTGGTAGCAACCAGACACTCGCGTCTATAGTGTTGGGCGTCGACCAAGCACCCGCACCTATGAGCACGAAGCAAGCCATCGCCAAGAACGTCCTCGGCACCGAACTCAAGACCTGCAGCACCGAACCGCTGACGGGCTTCTTCCGTGATGGCTGCTGCAACACTTCGGCAGACGACCACGGCGTGCACACGGTGTGTTCCGAGATGACCGAAGACTTCCTCTACTTCTCCAAGGAAGCCGGCAACGACCTCTCGACGTCGCGCCCCGAGTTCGGCTTCGTCGGCCTCAAAGCCGGCGACCGCTGGTGCCTCTGCGCCGCCCGCTGGGCCGAAGCAGCAGAAGCCGGCAAGGCGCCACGAGTTGTGCTCGAGTCGACGCACGAACGCACCCTCGAGACGGTGCCGTTGGCCGTGCTCCAACGACACGCCATCCCGGGCTAAGCCCCGGCGGGAATCAGCGGGTTCAGTACACCGCGATTGTTCGTGCAGGGGAATTCGCGGCGCGGTCCAATGGTTGGCTGATTGTGAGCACGCTTCGACTGATCCTCTGGCCGTTCCTGATTACTGCGCTCGTCAGTTTGGCGCGCCTTGTGGCGGAAGTGCAGGGCTGGGTCAGTCCGCAGTCCGGTGGTGCGCTGAATCCGCTCGGCATCTCGTGGCTGGCGTTCGTGTTTGGCGGCTACTTCGCGTTCCGCCTTGCGCGCGCCGGTTCCAAGCCACGCAAGCGACCGGCATGGCCGTGGTGCATCGCCGCCATCTTGGCGATCATGGCCTCGGTCGCGTGGCAGTTCGGCCCGTTGCTCGACGCGGACCAGAGCGACGAAACGTTCCAACGCGTGCGCAGTGCCGTGCTGGTGCTGGCAACGATCGCGATCACCCTCGCCGTGATCGTCACCGTCGTGTGGCCGCGACTCGCCCTGACGATGCTCTGCTACGCGATCCCAACGCGTGCACTCGTGATCGGCATCACGTGGCTCGCCAAGCACAACGACTGGACGACGCACTACACCAAGTTCGGCCCGCCCGGCATCGAACTCGACATGGCGAACACGCTGCTCAGCGCCACGATCGCCCAAGTCGGGTTCTGGATCCCCTGGACCATGATCGCCGGCAGCGCCCTAGGCTCCTTCTTCGGCCGAAGCCGATAGTACGGTACCTGGAGAGAAGTTATCCTCTTCGGCGAAGAGGATAACTTCTCTCCAGGCACCGTACTATCGGCTTCGGGGGCCTTAGTCGTGGGAGAGTTCGCAGGCTTCGTAGACGGGGCCTTCGATGCAGGTCTTGGAATAGGGCCAGTCGTGGAAGCGGTCGCCCTTGACCTTGACGGTGCAGCCATTGCAGACGCCGTAGCCGCAGGCCATGTAGGTTTCGAGGCTGAGGAAGCAGCGGAGGCCGCGCTGTTCGCAGAGGTCGGCGACGGCGTGCATCATCGGGTCGGGGCCGCAGCAGAAGACCGTTTCGCCTTCCTTGACCGTGCCCTTCGCGAGCAGGTCTTCGAGCAGCTTGGTGACGAGGCCGTGATAACCGTGGCTGCCGTCGTCCGTCGAGGCGAAGACGTCGGCGATGCTTTCAAAGTCTTCGATGCCGGACAGTGCTTCGCGGTTGCGACCGCCAAACAGGAGGCGCAACTTGCGACCGGCGGCGTGCTCACTGCGGGCCAACAACAGGAACGGTGCAAGGCCAACGCCACCGGCGATGCAGATCGGGTTGTCGATGTCGTCGGGGAACGTGCGGCCAAGCGGGCCAGTGACGACGAGCTTCTCGCCCGGTCGCAGATCACAGATCGCGCGCGTACCTTCCCCCACCGGCTTGACGAGGAAGCTGCCCCACGAACCGTCGTCCGCGCGGTCATACAGCGAGAACGGTCGCGGCAGTTGCACCGGCCACCGTTCTTCGGTGCGCACCATGTAGAACTGGCCGGGGCCAGTCTCGGGGATCGGGCCATCAACCTCGACGGCAAACGAACCGCCACCGAGGTCGCGGAGCTTCTGCAATACGTGCACGCGGGACTGCATATCGACCAAACACCATAACGTCCGGCGGGCGCGATCCCACAGAAGGGCGGCGCGGCAGGCCTAACTAACCGGTTCTGGCTCGCGATCTGGCGCCGCTTCGCGCACAACCGCCTTCGTCTCGGTGCGCTCGACCGGACAGCGAAGCGTGATCATCGGCACTTCTGGCGGCGCACCGATGCGGATCGGCAGAACGGTCACGCCGACGCCACGGCCGACGTAAAGGCGGCAATCGTTCTCGACGAACCACCCTTGTTCGTAGCCGAGCGTGCTGTGGTGCAGCGGCGCCTTGCCGCCAATGCGGATCTGGCCGCCGTGTGTATGACCGGACAGCTGTAGGTCGACGTCCGCGGCCGCGGCTTCGTAGAAGAAGTCCGGATGATGGCTGAGCAAGACGCACGTCTCACCTTCGCGCCGGCCTTCGAGGGCGGCTTCGAGGTTCGGGTCGCCTTCGGTCAGATCATCGACGCCGCACAACCACATCGATTGTTCGCCATGTTGGATGCGCACGCCGCGGTTGGTCAGAACCGACACGCCATGATCTTCGAGGAACGCACGCCACAGCGAGATGTCCGGGCCGAAGAAGTGATCGTGATTGCCGGGCACGGCGAACATGCCGTAGCGCGGTCGCAGCTGGGTCAGCGCGTTGCGGAACAACAGGATCTCACGATCGCGCGTGTTGATCATGTCGCCGCCAAACAGCACGAGGTCTGGCTCTTGCGCCTGCACGCGGCGGAAGATGTCGGTCAGGTCGGCTTCGTTGAGGAAGCTGCCGGCATGAACGTCCGAGATGAACGCGATACGCAGGCCACTGAGCGATTCGTTGTCCGGGCGCAGCGGCAACGTGAGGTCTGGCATCTGCAGGCTTCGACGAATACGGCGATGCAACCAGTGCGTGAAGGGCAGGCGGTCGAGCCAACGATTGACCGCACCAAGAAAGAGGGAAAGGCAACGTCGAGAACCGGTGCGCTTGCCAGACAGCACGCCGTTAGGGCGAGGGGCACACCTGCGTTCTTTCCGGGGTTCTGTCACCCCCGGCTCTGGTGCTGGCCGTTCTCCTGTCTTCCCCATCTACTTCTGCTTCTCCGGCACCTGCGAGTGCCGGTTCACGCAACTTGTTGAACAACGTGCGCACACCAATGCCGAGCTGCTCGGCCGTGCGCTTTCGGTTTCCCCCACAGTGGTCGAGCGTGCGCTGAATCAGCTCCCGCTCCACTTCTGCCAACGTTCTTCCGACCAGTCCGCCAAGTGGATCAGCGGGCTGAAGAACGACTACACGATCTTCGGCAGCAGCAGATTTTGGCTGCAACCATTGACGCACCAATTCGGGACAAACCCTACCCCCGTCGCACATCAAGCCGACGCGCTGCACAAGGTTCTGCAACTCGCGAACGTTGCCCGGCCATTGCCATTGAGTAAGTAGCTGCTCGGCTTCGGGGTCGAACTCGAGCCCCGCCTGCAAGAAGTGGCGTGCCAACGGCACGATGTCTTCAGGCCGCTCGCGCAATGGCGGGAGCATGACTGGCACGACGTTGAGGCGATACAGAAGGTCACCGCGGAAACGGCCGGCTTCGACTTCGGCTTCGAGGTCGCGGTTGGTCGCAGCAACGACGCGCACGTCGACGCGCAACGTTTCGTTGCCACCGACACGTTCGAACTCGCCTTCTTGCAGAACGCGCAGCAGCTTCGCCTGCATCGACGGCGACATCTCGCCAACTTCGTCGAGGAACAGCGTGCCACCGTCGGCCAACTCGAAGCGGCCTTCGCGCCGACGACCCGCGCCGGTGAACGATCCGGCTTCGTGGCCGAACAGTTCGCTCTCGAGCAGAGACTCGGACATCGCGGCACAGTTGAGTTTGACGAACGTGCGTTGCGAACGGTCACTGCGCTTGTGCACGAGCGCGGCGACGCGCTCCTTGCCGGTGCCACTCTCGCCGCGAACCAGCACGGTGGCATTGCTGCGCGCCACGCGACTGACCATTTCGACGACATCGAGCATCGCGCTCGATGCGACCACCAGGTCACCGCCGACGGACTCTTCACGCAAGAACGTGTTCTCGCGCATCAGCCGACGACGCTCGCGGATGCGTTGCAGCACGGCTTCGAGGGCGTCGAGTTCGACGGGCTTCTCCAAGACGTCCGCAGCGCCTTCACGCATCGCATCTACGGCGACGTGCATCGTGCCGTGCGCGGTGACGAGGACGACAGGGCGATCGGGATCCGATTTCTTGCTCGCCGCCAACACATCCATGCCATCGGCGTGCGGCATGCGCAGGTCGGTGACCACGCAGTCGAACTGGCCTACGGCCATCGCTTCGATCGCGGCGCGGCCATCGGTCACGGCCAGGACATCACACCCGAACGAACGCAGGGCTTCCGTCAGGAAGTCGCGCGACAACGCATCGTCGTCAGCCAGGAGCACTCGATCTCGTGTACTCATGCCGTCGCCTCCGCGACTTGTCCGGGTGCAGCAACCACCGGGATCCGCACGCGGAAGCGCGCGCCAGGTTGGCCGGGGTTGAGCAGCTCAAGGCCGCCACCGAGGAACGACAGCACGCGCGTGCTGAGCGCCAGGCCGAGGCCCGTGCCACGTTGTTTGGTCGAAACGAACGGCTCAAACACCTTCTTCGCAACGTCCGCCGCGATTCCAGGTCCGTCGTCTTCGACCAGTAGTTCGAGTTCGCTGCCCTTGATGGTCGCATCGATGCTGAGACACACCTTGGGCGCCGCTTCAACCGCGTTGCGAATCAGGTTGGCCATGACGCGACCGAGCGCGTCCGCGTCGACGAGAGTGTCCGTGGCGCCACGCAAGTGCCAACGCATGCGTGGCAGATTGGCGGCCAACGCGACCCGATCGATCACGTGCTCGAGCGGCGCAACACTGGTCGGCTTGTCGGCGGGCCGGGCAAAGCCAAGCAACGCTTTGACGATGTCGTCGACGGCGCGCACGCCTTCGCTGATCTTGCCGGCGTAACGCTTCATGACGGTCTGATCGTCGCTGCGTTCGAGCAGGTTGGCGAAACCCTTGACGCCGTTGAGCGGGTTCTTGATCTCGTGAGCCACGCCGAGCGCGAGTTCCGAAAGGCCGGCCAAACGGTCGAGCCGGCGAACCTGGCCTTCGAGTTCTTCGAGGCGCGAGCGATCTTCGATCAAGACCAACTCGCCATCCGGAAGGTCGACGCGACGCACACGAACGACGCCACCCGTGAAGGTCACTTCGCCAGCGTGATGCGATACGAGGTCCACGCCATCGTCCAACGCCTTGGCGATCAAACGCTGTGCTTCGCGGTTACTGCTGCTCTGCGAACCATCGGCACGCAACGCAACGAGGCCGATCGGCAGCGCCGAGAACACAGCTTCGCGTTCGGCAAGCGACTGTTGCAGCGCGCGGTTGCTGGCCTGCAATTCCAAGTCGACCGCGGCGGCACGCTTCTTCAGCGCGGCGTAGCCGGCTTCGAGTTCACGGGCCGCGGTGACGAACTGGGCAAAGCCGTCCCGCAGGATTTCCTTTTCATCCATCACTGACGGTTTTCACCTGGCCAGGTCAAAGCCTCGATCCTCTGCAGCGCGTCGTAAGACGCATACGTGTTCATCCACCGGAAGTGTTCGACGGCAGTCTTGGCAGCCTGACCCCAAGAGCCAAGCAGTTCGACCGAGCCCGCCGGACCACTCTTCTGCACGTCGCGTGCAGTGATCTTCAAGAACGGCTCGCGCACGAGCTGGCGACGACGACCGAACTCACCGGGCTTGGTTTCGAGCGTGAGGCCTTCGTAACGTTCCGAGAACCGGAACAGCAGCTCGCGACAACGACCGAGGTAGAAGAGCACGACGTACTCGGGGTCTTCCTTGGTCGACAGCGGTTCGAGTTCCTTGATCGCACGATCCAGGCGCGCCTTGGCACGGAAGTCGAGTTCGCGAGCAGCATCGACGCGATCGTGGCCGCGCAATTCGACACCACGATCCATCAACGCCTGGCCGACCTTGAACAGAGCCTGCGCGACGCGCAAGTGATCCTTGGAGCCGTGAATCTGCGCCTTCAGCGGATCGAGGGCCAACGCCCCAAGATCATCGCGACCAACGCGTGACGGCTTCGTCTCGACACCAGGTGCCGCAGGCATCGTCTTCGGCGTGGTTCCCGTTTCCGGCCGGCGGCCCGGGGTGCGTGGCAAAGAACTGCCGGTCGCTGGGATCGCCTGGCCAACGTCTTCACCGTTGCCGGTGACTTGGGCCGCGTCGTTGAGCAGCTTCACCTTGGCGCGCAGCTTCTCGTACTCACCACGGAGAAACTTGGTATCACCCTCGAGACCCTGCAATTCGCGGCGCTGCTTGGACATCAATCGCGGCGTCGTCGGCTGGTCGACGCGCACAATGTTGTCGTCGAGTTCGGTCACGAGACCGAGGTCATGACGCATACGTAGCTCGATCAGGTCCGCGACTTCGGCAGTCGAGTTCTGCAGCGCGCGACCGGCATTCCGGTAGCGCTCAGCCTCATCCTGCTGGTCGCCTTGCGCGACGACAGCTTGGAGAAGCAACGGCAGAACGACTACGAAGCGCACGTTCATCGCAGGATCCCCCGGAAGGCATCCGCGGCGTGCTCGAGCTTCTGCAGCGTCGTGTAGGCCTCACCGATCATCGTCGCGATCTGCTCATGCAACTTGGGATCCGTGACCTTCGGCGCAATCGCAATCGCCCGCGCCGGGAAGTCGTCCATGTGCTTGCTGGCTCGCGCCTGCTCATAGAGCGCCTTGACCGTCTTGAACCTGGCGAGGTCACCAAACTCACCGTCCGTCTCGGAGAGCAACGCGGCGATCGAGATAGCCCGCTGCCACTGGTTGTCGGCCAGCAACTGGTCCACCAAGAACAAGGTCAGCTCCGGCTCTTCGCCGCGCAGGACCATTTGTTCGAGTTCGAGGAACGCACCTTCCTTCTCACCCAACGCGAGCGCCGATCGAGCCCACACCTGCAGGGTGCGTTGCCGCCATTCGGAAGTCATCGCGGCAAGGAAGCGCTTACGCGCCTCGATGCTGGCCGCGCGGGCTTGCACGAAGCGGTTCTGCGCCATGTAGGTCTCGGCCAACATCACGTAGGCGCGACCGCGACGTTCGTCGTCTTCGGCGTGAATCAGGTACCACTCGAAGGCTCGCATCGCGAGGTCGTGCTTGCCGACGCCGAGGGCGCCGAAGCCAAGCAAGAAGTGGTAGTCGAGGAACTGCTCTGGGCCGAGGTCGTCGAAGTACGCCGACTCGCGCAACGAGAGCATCGTGTTGTAGGCACGCTCAGGGCGGCCCATCAAGAACTGCGCGTTGCCGGCGATCAGCCAGACTTCGAGCAGTTCGACCGAGTCGAGCAGGCGAATGATGCGCGCTCGCAGTTCGTCTTGGCAGAGCTGCGCCATGATGCGCGTCTGCATCTTGTCCGTCTGCGCCTCTGCCTGGCCGAGCATGGCACGGCCGAGCAACAGTGTCGCTTGCGTGACCGCAGGTGAACTCGGCATCGTGTCGAAGATGCGACGCACCCACTTCTCAGCTTCGGCGAGCTCCTTGAGTTTGGCCTCGCGGTCGAGATGACCCTTGGCGAGATCGAGATGGCACTCGGCAACCTTGAGGATCGCTGGCCCCACGTCGTCATGCGGACGACGATCGTAGACGTCGCTGAAGAACAGGATCGCGTTCTCGAGATCGCCGCTGTCGATCAGCAACTGACCGAGGTGCATGCGAACATGAACGCCCTTCTCCTGAACGATCGGCTCGAACTGCAGTTCCTCGCGCAAGAACGACCGGTACCATTGCCCCGCCATCGCGCGCAGGCGCTGACGACCGGACTCGGTCTCACCAGAAGGCACACGCACGACGTGCAACGTGACGCGAGCCCCTTCGAAACCAGCGGGCTCATCGAAGATCGTGTCAGCACCGCCAGCAACGGCCAGCAGTTGCGCAACCATGCGCGGATCCTGGTCCGCGAGGTTGAGATCGATCGGCGCAAGACGAAGGTCGGCTTCGAGCGGCGTGCTCTCGACGACCAGATTCCAGTTCATCGCGTCCGCGAGATCACCAAGGGCGGCGAAGCAGTCGGTGCCACGCTTGTCCGCAGTCACAACGGTCCGCACCGGACCGTCGTCCTTTGACGCGATCTCCTTCTTGACGAAGGTCTCGGGCTCCGGCGTCTGCGGCACCAACAGTACCGACAACGCACATGCCAAGATGCCGGTCACTTGTTGCCTCCCTCGCGCATCGCCTCGGCACGCAAGCGCGCGGTGGCTTCCTGCAACTCGAGCAACTTGGCAGCTTCCGCCGCCGTGTCGGCATCACTGCGGTAGCTGTCCCCCAACTGCAGGTAGGCTTGCGCCACGTGCTGGTAAAGCCAGCTCGGGATCTGCCGCTGCTGCAGAAGGAAGCGCGCCCACGTGCGGCGCAACGCTTCTTGGTCGCCAGTCTTCAGGGCCGATTCGGCCATCTTGACGAGGTCTTCAGGAAGGTGGTGGCTTTGCTCCAGAGCCTGCGCCTTCTGCCTGTACCTTTGCGACTTGTCGGTATCGAGGTCGCGGGCCGCGTAGTTCGACAACGCAAGGAAGACACTGAGTCGCTCGGCCGAGTGCATCATCGGCGCGTCGTTCAGATACTGCTCGAGGATCGCAACGGCGCTCGCGAAGTCGCGGTTCTGCGAAGCCTGCATCGCGCGGTTGAACGGCTCCGACATCGGGATCGGCTTCGGCGTATCCTTGACTGGCGGCTCCGTCGCGACGGGTGTCACCGGGCCCTGCGGACCTTCTGCCGATGGCATCATCGACACGACCAGCATCGCGAGGATGTTGACCGCGAGCAGCACGCGCAGAGCGAGCTCCTTCTTCTTGTTGCCAGATGCTGCAGGTTTCGCAGCGGCCTGCGCACCGGCTTGCTTCTGCAGTTCGACTTGCGCCTGCGCGAGAGCTTGTTCGCCCTCGGCAACGGCAGCCTCTGCAGCACGCATCGCTTCGGCCTCGAGATCGACGGCAGGTTTGGCTGCCTCCTTCTCTTTGGCGGGTGCATCAGCCATCAAGCCAGACAGCTTGTTCTCTTCGACGGCCTCTTCAGGCTTCGCCGGTTCGGCTGCTGGTTGCGCATCAGAATTGGGGATCGTTGCGATCTCTTCTTCGGGCGCAGGATTGTTGTCGGCTTTGTCGTCGCTCACGGCTAGCTCCAGAGTTCGGCCAGCTCCGCCGACAGGCGGGGTCCGACCCGTTCTCTCATCGGCATGTCATGGGTCCTTTCCCAAACCGAGGTGACCGATTCGAGACGCTCCGGCACGTTGAGCAGGCAAATCCTGCCGCCACGAGCGTTGCGTTTTTCGACATCAGTGAGCCAGTTCGAGAACGTGCCCGTATCAACCTCGGTGCCGGCGCAGTCGATCGCGAACGATTCGCAGTCTGGCCAGGCATCGCCGAGTGCAATGACGGGAGTGTCGGCATCCGGCCGACCATCGCGGCAAAGCCGCAGTTCCAATTCGCAGTAGTGCTCGCTCGTGAGGATCCGCAGATCGCCACCGCGATGCTGAATCTCGGGCACCGATGCCTTGGGCATCTTGGCGTGCAGCACGACGAACGTGCCGTCGTCCGTGCAGTTGACGGTGGCGTCTTGCGGCAGCTGCGCCAGCAAGTCGTCGAGAACGACCTGAACGTCCCGCGCCAACGGCGCCTCAGACTCAGCCGCCTCGGTGGACTCCTGCTTGCCGTACTCGGCAACGCAAGCATGCACGCGCTCGAGCAGTTCTGCCGGACGCACGGGCTTGGCCATGACGTCACGGATCGAACCGGTTCGATCGACTTCTTCGGGGTGGCCGCTCACCGCGACAACCGGCACCGGGCTGTCTTTGGCGAAGGTCAGCGCCAGGCCATCGGGCAGGCGCCAATCACTGACGACGACGTCGAACTCCTGGTTGGCCAGGTGCTCGGCAGCAGTCGCGCAGTCGCCCGCCGTGTGGACCTCGAAACCGCGCCGCCGCAGCAGCATGGCCAGGCCTTCACGAATGCCGGGCTCGTCATCGACGAGCAAGCATCTCATGCCAGGTTGTACTCCGCTCGTGGCAGGGTGATCGTGAAGCGCGTGCCCGACTGCAGCGGCAAGCAACGAACATCACCACCACAGGCGGCAATCGTCGTTGCGACGGCGTGCAGGCCGAGGCCCGTGCTGCCAGAACCAGAGTGACCGGCTTCGAAGATGCGCGAGGCGTCTTCGGGATCGACACCGCGGCCATCGTCTTCGACGTGGATGTCGAGGCGATCGCCATCGTGTTGGGCAGCGATGCGAATCTTGGCGGCCCCGGCGGAACGAGCGTTCTCGCAGAGGTTCTCGAAGACTCGCTCGAGCAAGCAGCGGTTGCCCGCGACCTTGAACGCCGGCGGGGCGCACAGGAGCTCGGCGCGATTGCGGTTGGCAACAGCCGTCAGCATCTCTTCGACGTCGACCGTATCCGTAACACCGTGCTGTTCGCGCGCCAACTGCAGCCAACCATCGATGAGGCCGGTCATGCGGTCGAGGTCACGCAGCACGCCGTCGAGCACGATGGCGCGCGGGTCGCTGCCGTCGATCATGTCGCGCGCGAGCATCGCGCCGGTCATTGCCGACGCGAGCGGGTTGCGCAGTTCATGGCCGAGGAGGCCAGGTAGGTCCTGGGTGACGGCGCTCATACCAGCACCTTGCTCCGCATGGGGCGCTTGCCCAGTTCGTAGAGGCGGATCTTGTTGTAGAGCGTCGTTCGGTTGATGCCGAGGATCGCGGCGGCGCGGCTGATGTTCCAGTCGGTGTCTTCGAGCACCTTCGAAACCAGCTGCGACTCGAGGGCGCGGATCGAACGATCTTGGCCGTCGAGAACGAGCGCCGTGCGGTCGATCTCATCACTGCCGTCCGGCATGCCACCGGTGAACTTCGGCAGGTGGACTTCGTCGATCATGCCTTGCGAGCAGACGATGCACGCGTGCTCGATGGCGTTGCGCAGTTCGCGCACGTTGCCGGGCCAGCGGTATTCGGTCAGCGTCTCCATCGCTTCTTCGGTGAAACCGGAGAGCGACTTGCCCATCTGGCGGCCGATCTGGTCGAGGAAGAAGTGCGACAGCAGCGGGACGTCGGCGGCGCGCTCGCGGAGCGGCGGCACTTCGACGGCCATGACATTCAGGCGGTAGAACAGGTCTTCGCGGAACGTGCCGGCTTGCACCATCTGGCGCAGGTCGCGGTTGGTGCTCGCGATGATGCGCACGTCGACCGGCACATCCTGCACCCCACCGACGCGGCGGAAGGTGCGTTCTTGCAGCACGCGCAGCAGCTTGGCTTGCAGCGTCGGCTCCATCTCACCGATCTCGTCGAGGAACAGCGTGCCGCCGGTAGCAACGGCGAACAGGCCGTCCTTACCTTCGCGGGAGGCGCCGGTGAAGGCGCCGGGCTCGTAGCCGAACAGCTCAGCCTCGAGCAGTGCTTCGGTGAGAGCTGCACAGTTAATAGCGACGAACGGACCGTGGCGGCGCGAACTGCGTTCGTGCACACAACGAGCGACGAGTTCCTTGCCCGTGCCACTCTGACCGGTGATCAGCACCGTCGTGTCCGGGGCGTGCGCCACTTGATCGATGCGGGTCTGCACTTCGCGGATCGTCGGCGACAGGCCAACGAGCTCCGTAGCAGTCAGTTCGCGAACGCGGTCCTGCAACCAGCTGAGCTCGTTCTTGAGCTGGCGGGTCTCGAGGACGCGGCGAACAACAGCGAGGATGCGGTCACCAGAGAACGGCTTCTCGATGACGTCACTCGCACCCTTGCGCATGGACTCGACCGTCTTGGCGACCGTGCCGTAGCCCGTGAGGATCAAAACATCCGGTGAGGGCGTGCCTTGACGGAACTGACTGATCGTCGAGAGGCCGTCGGCGCCCGGGAGGTTGAGGTCGAGGAAGACAATGTCGAAGCAGCGCGCGCCAACTCGACGCAACCCTTCTTCCGCAGTGCCCGCGGTTTCGACGTGAAGACCTTCGTGTTGGAGGAGAGTGCGAAGCCCCTCCCGCACACCGTCTTCGTCGTCAACGATAAGAACGCGGGGGAGTCCTGAGAAACTGAGGTTCTTCATGTGCCGACCTTGTTTTGATTTCCGGCAGTCTGGGGGGAATGCCTACCGGAGGTCCTTGATGACCTTGCCATGGGACTTTTCGGCACAAACGGGCGTTGACCTTTTGGCCACTTCCTCAAAATCGTGGGGATTTGCTTCTGTTCCTGCATTCCCCTCCTCAAGGACGCAACACATCCGCCGGATGATGCTTCGAAGTCATCGCCCGCAAGGGCAATCAACAAGCATCAGGGGATCATGGGTCTAAGAGTCAACACGAACGTCGCTTCCATCAACGCGCAGCGGAACCTGTCCAGCGTCACCGAACGCCTGGGCGGCAACTTCCGCCGCTTGTCGACGGGCTTGCGAATCTCGACCGCAGCGGACGACGCTGCCGGTCTTGCCATTTCAGAACGCCTGCGCTCGCAGGTCCGCTCGCTAGAGCAAGCCAAGCGGAACGCCAACGACGGCATCTCCTTCGTGCAAACCGCCGAAGGTGCACTGAATGAGGTCAGCTCCATCTTGGTTCGTCTGCGTGAGCTGACGATTCAGTCGAGCAACGGGTCGGTCAGCGACCAGGACAAGTCGACGCTCAACGAGGAGTTCCAGAGCCTCGTCAGTGAAGTCAACCGAATCGGCCGTTCGACCGAGTTCAACGGCATCAAGCTGTTGGACGGCTCTTCGAGCTCGGTCAGCTTCCAGGTCGGCTTCGGCACGACCGCGGGCATCGACACGCTGTCGGTCAGTCTCTCGGCTGCCTTGACGACGTCGCTGTCGCTCAACACCCTCGACATCAGCTCGACGGGCACGACGACTACGGCGCTGACGAACATCGACTCCGCCATCAACTCGATCAGTTCGTTGCGCGGCTCGCTCGGTGCGGTTCAGAACCGTCTCGGCAGCACGATCAACAACCTGGCCATCCAGACTGAGAACCTCAGCGCTGCCGAATCGCGAATCCGCGACGTCGACGTCGCCTACGAGACGGCTCAGCTGACGCGGAACAACATTCTGCAGTCCGCCAGTATCTCGGTCTTGTCGCAGGCCAACGCCCAGCCGCAGTCCGCACTGCAGCTCCTCGGCTAAGCGACCGCTATCTAGCGAACACCGCAACAAGGCGGCCTCCTTCGAAACGAAGGGGGCCGCCTTCGTTGCGTACTGAAGCCTATACGTACAGTGCCAGGAGAGAAGTTATCCCCTTCAGCACCACCGGGAACGCTCAGACAGGTCGTCGTCGACGCACACCCTATATATGCGTCGCCTCCCCCACGACCGACCGCGCCTAAGGGTCGTCGACGTACGCCATTCATCCCGCGGTATCGCGTTCTTGGCCAATAGCGGGCAGAAACGGCTGTTCCATCGCGAGACTTGGGGCTTTCGACGTACGAAGAAACCACACCGTGCGATCGGTTTTTGTGCGCAATCATTGGCTGCGCACATGAGTCCGGTGACATCGCAGCGTGGTTGACGCGAAGGAGGACACATCGCCGCAAACGGCAACAACTTGGCGTGATTGTGGGCTGCCGTCGCTCAAGCACTCAGCACAGTCACCGAGGATGACACCATCACTGCCCGGCATTCGGGCACTTACCGTAGAGACAACAGGGAAAGCATGGGACTTCGAGTCAACACCAACGTCGCCTCCATCAACGCGCAAAGGAACCTCTCCACGGTCAACCAGCGTTTGGGTGGCAACTTCCGTCGCCTGTCAACAGGCCTTCGCATCTCCACCGCTGCTGATGACGCCGCTGGCTTGGCCATCTCCGAGCGCCTGCGCTCGCAGGTTCGCTCGCTCGAGCAAGGCAAGCGCAATGCCAACGATGGCATCTCGCTCGTGCAAACCGCTGAGGGTGCACTCAACGAGGTCAGCTCGATTCTGACCCGCCTTCGCGAACTCGCCATTCAGTCGTCCAATGGCTCGGTCAGTGACCAAGACAAGTCGACGCTGGACGAAGAGTTCCAAAGCCTCGTCAGTGAGGTCAACCGAATCGGTCGCTCGACGGAGTTCAACGGCATCAAGCTGCTGGACGGCTCGTCCAGCTCCGTCAGCTTCCAGGTCGGCTTCGGCACGACTTCGGGCATCGACACGATGTCGGTCAGCCTCTCGGCTGCTCTGACGACGTCGCTCTCGCTCAACTCGCTCGACATCAGCTCGACGGGTTCGACGACGACGGCCATCACCAACATCGACACGGCCATCAACTCGGTCAGTTCGCTGCGTGGTTCGCTCGGTGCGGTCCAGAACCGCCTCGGCAGCACGATCAACAACCTGGCCATCCAGACTGAGAACCTCAGCGCTGCCGAGTCGCGAATCCGCGACGTCGACGTCGCCTACGAAACTGCCCAGCTGACGCGGAACAACATCCTCCAGCAGGCCAGCATCTCGGTCTTGTCGCAGGCCAACGCCCAGCCGCAGTCCGCACTGCAGCTCATCGGCTAAGACCCTCGTCCGCGGCCCTAGCGGGCCGACGCTACGTGGTTATCGCCAACGTCAAACGGCGCCGCACTCCTCAGGGTGCGGCGCCGTTTGCCGTTTGTGGTTGCTGCTCAAGTGAGCGCGCGCGCCGCCGAGAATAAGGCAAGACCCCTAGGGGATGTTCCTAACGGACGTCATGGGGCCCAACTTGCCAATGAGCGTTCGCATCTCGAGCTACCCCACCGCCACGCCCGCGCATCGCCAACTCGCGCGCATCTCCGTCGACCTCGGCAAATCGATGCGCCGGCTGTCGTCCGGCCTGCGCATCGCAACTGCCGCCGATGACGCCTCTGGCCTCGCGATGTCCGAACGACTGCGCGCACGCATCCGTTCGCTCGACCAGGCCAATCGCAATACGTCGGATGGCCTGTCGATGATGCGCGTCGCTGACGGCGCACTCGGCACGGTTGCCGACCTGTTGATCCGCATGCGCGAACTCGCGATCCACGCCAACAACGGCACCGTCAGCGCCACCGATCGCAAGACGCTCAACAACGAGTATCAGTCGCTGGCCAACGAGATCGAACGCATCACCGAGTCGACCGAATACAACGGCATCGGGCTGCTGGACGGTTCGCAACAATCAATCGACCTGCAGATCGGAACGGGCACGCAAGCGGGCATCGATACGTTGACCGTTGACGTGAGCCGTTCGCTGATGGTGACGCTCGCGCTCGGCAACAGCCGCATCAACACGCCAAAGAACGCGGTCAAGGCCGTCAAGCGACTCGACCGCGCGCTCGACCGCCTCAACACCAAACGCGGCAGCCTTGGTTCGGTGCAATCGCGACTGGCCAGCACGATCCGCAACCTGAGCAACCAGTTCGAATCTGCATCGGCCGCCGAATCGCGCATCCGCGACGTCGACATCGCCAAGGAAACCGCCGAGCTCACGCGAACCAAGATCCTGCAGGCAACCAGCGTCGCCGTTCTCGCGCAAATGCACGCGCAACCCGCTGCCCTGCTGCCGCTGCTCCTGCCAGGCGCGGCGACCGGAATCCGCTGATGTAGTAGGTACGGTGCCTGGACCATTTTCACCACATTCGCGCTGCGCGCGAATGTGGTGAAAATGGTCCAGGCACCGTACTGGCGGCTTTCTGTGGTACACGTGTCGGCATGTCTGATTCGAAGTGCGCCTGGCTCGGGAGAACGGTTCGGGTGGCCTTTGCTGCGGCGGCGCTGCTCACGGTTGGAGTGCAGTGCCAGAAGGACCCGGGCACTGGAACGGGGGCCGAACCTCTCATTGGCACATGGCAGGGCACGGTTGCGACGCTTGGCTACACCTTCGCGGTCGCCATCCACGTAGGCATCGAGGAGGGGCAACCGGCGATCAAGCTCGATGCCGTCAACTCGCGGCTGCTCGGATTTACCGCCAAGAACGTGGCCGTGGACGGCCGTTCGGTTCGATTCACGATGCCCAGCACGGCATTCGAAGGCGCGGTCGACGACAACGGAGATCTGTGCGGTATGTGGTCCAGCGGCTTGCGCAAGATCGACGTCAAGCTGCGACCAACGCCGAACGTCGTGTTGCCGAAGCGACCGCAGGAGCCGCGAGCGCCGTTGCCGTATCAAGTGCACGAAGTGGCCTACAGCTACGTGCCGTCAGAGGGGCTGAAGACCTTGCAGTCCGCGGCGGCAAGCAAGCCGGATGCCATCAGCTTCGCTGGCCGCCTGACCGTGCCGCCCGGCGACGGTCCGCATCCCGCGGTCGTGCTCGTCTCGGGCTCGGGCCCGGATACACGCGATGCGCCGATCATGGGGCATCGCCTGTTCCTCGTCTTGTCCGACTACCTGACGCGGCAAGGCTTCGCGGTGTTGAGCTACGACGAACGTGGCTGTGGCAAGTCGACTGGCGACTTCGGCGGGGCAACCCTCGCGGACCTTGCGATGGACGTGCGCGCTGGCGTGGCGTTCTTGCGCGGACGCACAGAAGTCGACCAAGAACGTGTCGGTCTGATCGGCCACAGCGAAGGTGGCATGGTTGCGCCAATGGTTGCCACGGGTCCGGACGCGGCGTCGATCAAGTTCGTCGTGTCGCTTGCTGGTCCGGCCGAGGACGCCGAAACACTGTTGTCGCGTCAATTCCGCGCCCTGCGTCAGTTGCGCGGGATGCAGAGTTCGGACATCGATCTTCTCGACGATCTGTTCCATGCCCAATGCACACTCCTGCGCGCGGAGCCGGATCCCGAGAAGTGCCACACGCAGATCGAAGCGGCCGTGAATGACGTGTGGTCAAAGCTCTCTGCCGATGGCAAAGGGCACCTCAGTCATCACGTCGGCAACCTGATGGCGACCACGATCCGGATGAACACACCCAAGTCGCGCACGTGGTTGCACCACGATGTCGCGGCGCCTCTTCGCAAGCTGCAGTGCCCGACGCTGGTGCTTGTCGGCAGCAAGGACTTGCAGGTCGATGCCGACGCGAACCTCGCCGCTGCGCGCGAGGCTCTGCAGGACAACTACCAGGTGACCATGCGCAAGCTCGACGGCCTCAACCACCTCTTCCAAGAATGCACGACCGGCAGCTACGCCGAATACGCCACGATCGAGCAGACGATGTCGCCAACGGCGCTGCAGGCCATCAGCGAGTGGCTGCAGCAGAGATAACTGCCAGGCGTTGCGCGAATCGGGGGAAAAAGTGTGCACGTTTGCGGGGTGGATCTACTGGCCAAATGGCCAGCACTTCGGCGGCTGATTCGGCCCTGCCAACGGCAGTACGTTGGGAATTGGCACACACCGACCAAAATCCCAACGGATGCTCTTCAGTTGCCTCTCCCTGTTGTGCCGATCGTCATCACGGCGTCGCCCAGATGCCAACCACACACCACAAGAGCTAAGCAACGGGGAGAAAGATGGGACTTCGAGTCAATACCAACAGCGCGTCCATCAACGCACAACGCAACCTCTCGGGCGTTACCGAGAAACTGAGTGGCAACTTCCGTCGTCTGTCGACGGGCCTTCGCATTTCGTCCGCAGCCGATGACTCGGCTGGCCTCGCAATCTCCGAGCGTTTGCGCTCGCAGATTCGTTCGCTGGACCAAGCCAAGCGGAACGCCAATGACGGCATCTCGCTCGTGCAAACCGCGGAAGGCGCGCTCAACGAAGTGAGCTCGATCATGACGCGACTGCGCGAACTGGCCATCCAGTCGTCCAACGGCTCGGTCAGTGACCAGGACAAGTCGACGCTGGACGAAGAGTTCCAGAGCCTCGTCAGCGAGGTCAACCGAATCGGCCGTTCGACCGAGTTCTCGGGCATCAAGCTGCTCGACGGCTCGTCCAGCTCGGTGAGCTTCCAGGTCGGCTTCGGCACGACCGCCGGCATCGACACGCTGTCTGTCAGCCTGTCGGCGGCACTCAGCACGTCGCTTGCACTCAACTCGCTCGACATCAGCTCGACGGGTTCGACCACGACGGCCATCACCAACATCGACTCGGCGATCAACTCGATCAGTTCGCTGCGCGGTTCGCTCGGTGCGGTGCAGAACCGCCTCGGTAGCACGATCAACAACCTCGCCATCACGAGTGAGAACCTCAGCTCCGCTGAATCTCGCATCCGCGATGTCGACGTCGCCTACGAGACCGCACAACTGACGCGGAACTCGATCCTGCAACAGGCCAGCATCTCGGTTCTGTCGCAAGCGAACGCACTGCCGCAGTCGGCTCTGCGTCTGCTCGGCTAATCGAGTAGCTGATGCTCGGTGGCAAAGCCGCCCGTCTGGTCCCATGCCCGGCGGGCGGCTTTCTCATTCCACCTGGAAGCACGCCTCACGACTGTGCAGATTCGCAACAAGCAGCTTCGCGATCTGATTGACTGAATAGACCCGAAGGCTAGCTGCAAGAGCTGCTTACGCGGCAACGGGGCACAGTCACGCGCCGCCGGCGCAAACGCCCGCAAACGGGCGCCTACGGCCCCTGTGCGGCGGTCTGAGCCGCCGACGACAGGAGGGCGACCAAGCGTCACCACGGCGCCGAACTCCCGGCAACATGGCCGGAATCTCGACCCACCTATCAAGTGACCCAGGGTCGATTCCGATACTTCCGTAGCGGACTCTCTGTCCGCAATGAACACATCATGTCATCAGCAGGAATCAGCTTCGGTGGTCTCGCATCCGGTTTGGATACGCAGGCGATCATCAGCGCACTGGTCGCCGTTGAAGAACGGCCGATCTTCCAGCTGGAGCGTACGAAGAGCAGCCTGAAGAAGCAGAAGTCGCTGTTCGGCGACCTCAATGGTCTGCTCGACAAGTTGACGGATGCGGCGAAGGCGTTGAAGACGACGAGCAGCTTCCTGCAGATGAAGGCGACGTCGAGCAATGAGGACATCCTCACTGCGTCGGCTTCGAGCACGGCGACGCCGGGCACGTATGGGGTGACGGTAGAGGCGCTGGCCAAAGGCCAGGTCAACTCAGCTGGCTCCTCGTCGGCGACGGATCCGATCGCCAACACCAACCCATCGGTAACGCTTCAGCTCGACGTTGGCGGCAACTCCTACTTCATCAGCGCAGCCAACAACCTCGAGGCCATCGCGTCGGCGATCAACTCCGAAGACGACGCCAACGAAACCGGTGTGCGTGCAGAAGTCGTCGACACTGGCTCAGGAGCCGCGGCTGGAGAACGCTATCAACTCGTCATTCGAGGTGAGGAACCCGGTGCGGAGAACTCATTCACGCTAGCCGTCGATGAGGGCGGCACCGGATTCGACGACCTGGTCGCGGAACTGAATACGGATCCAGTTGTCGCAACCGATTCCCACATCAAGGTCAACGGTCTCGACATCTACCGTTCGAGCAACACGATCGCCGACCTGTTTGGCGGCATCACGCTCGACCTCAAGTCCGTCGACGCTCAAGAAGTCACGATCACCGTCGCAACCGACGGCGAAGAGACCAGCACCAAGGTCAAAGAACTCGTCGACGCGTACAACGCGGCCGTCGACTTCTTCGAAGCGCAGAACGTTCTCGACGAAGAAGGTGGCGCCCAGAGCGAGCTCTTCGGCGATACAACCCTCCGCTCGATCCGCACGAGCATGCGTAGCATCGTCGGCGGTTCGGTAACGACAACCGGCAACGAGGCCTACCAACTGCTCTCGCAGATCGGCATCACCGCCGACACCAAGGGCAAGCTCGAGTTCAACCAGAGCAAGTTCGAAGAAGCGCTCGCTGAGGATGAAGCCGCGGTCACCGCGCTGTTCTCGGACACGACCAACGGCATCGCCGCGCGCCTCGAGACGCAGATCGATCTCTACACCGATTCGGTCGACGGCCTGATCAAGACGCGTAACGACGGCTTTGATCGTCGCATCAAGCAGACGACGACCCGCATCGAAAACGCCGAGCGTCGACTCGAGCAGTACGAGAAGTCACTGACGGTCAAGTACGCCAACCTCGAGCAGTTGCTATCGCGACTGCAGGGCCAAGGCAGCTCGATCGGCAACATCGCACAATCATTCGGATAACCACAAATCACCCCCACTGAACGAGAGCAGGAGAGCCCCCAATGACCTACGCACAAGCAGCCGCGACCTACCAACGCAACGCGGTGTTGACCGCCTCCCCCGAGAAGCTGATCAAGATGCTCTACGAAGGTGCGATCAAGCACCTCGAGCAGAGCCGCATCGGCCTGACCGACGCAAACACGTCGCGCTCGCAGGAAGTCGGCCTCGCGCTCGGTAAGGCCATCGGCATTGTCGGCGAACTGCGTGCCAGCCTTGACCACACGGTCGGCGGCGACATCGCGCGCGATCTCGACCAACTCTACGAATTCGTCCTCGATCAACTCAGCCAGGCCAACCTTCAGCGCACGCCCGACGGCGTCAACGCGTCGCTCGAGGTCATGCGCACGCTGAAGGAAGGCTGGGATGGCATCGTCCCCGCATAACGAAGCGCACTCCGCAGGCGAAGCCGCAACCACCGAATCCTCGGTCGGCTTCGCCCTGCAAGAACTGATCGCATGCTGGAGTCAGGCACATGAAGCCATGACCCGCGGTGATCTACAGAGTGTCACGGCCCTGCTCAACCAGGCCGACGAACACTTGCGCGCAGCAGGCGACGGCTCGTCCGACACCGCGGCCGAAGCCACCCAACGCCAACGCGCCACCACGGCCTACAACCTGCTCCAGCATGCAATGGAGACGGGCCTCACCGGCCTCCGCAAGGAGATCGGCCAGACCCGCCGCGGCAAGAAGGCCCTCAACGGCTACAGCAAGGCCGCCGGCAACACCGGCTCCCGCCTACTGAAGAGCTGCTGAAGCCGATAGTACCCTGCCAGGAGAGAATTTATCCTCTTCACGCGCCCGGCTTCGCCGGGCGCGTGAAGAGGATAAATTCTCTCCTGGCACCGTACGCTAACCCTTCAGGAACTTGCCGCTGGCGACCCAGGCCTTCCAGGCGTCTTCGAGTTCCTTCCAGTCTTCGTCGGTCTTGAAGTGACGGAAGGCGACGTCGACGGCCATCTTGGCGTCGCCCTTGACGAGGATCACGCGGCGATACATCTCGGGGATCTCGCCCCAATGCTTCTTCCAACCCTTCGAGCCCTTGCCGCGGCGGAAGAAGTCGATCATCGAGAACGCCTGCGCGTAGTAGTACGAGGCGCGACCCGAGTAGAAGAGGTTGCGCGGCCAGCGCACGATGTCCTTGAACGGCACGTAGTCGCCCTTGCGAACCATCTCCCTGCAGTTCGCGTAGCGCATGTCCGACCCCTTGTACTTCCAGCCGCTCGCACCCCAACGGTAGCAGCCGAAGTAGTCGCCGTGGCCTTCGTCAAACCAACGGTGCAGCGTCGCGTGCTTCTCCGACTCCGGCGGATGGAAGTAGAAGTCGGCGAACTGGTGCCAACCTTCGTGGTAGGTCACGGTCTCGGTCGCACCCTGCCCCATCATCTTGTCGCCACCGAGGAACACGACGAGTTCCTTGCTGGCCGGCGAGTACCAACCAACGACGCCGCGGCCCGAGCCGCCGTACTTCAAGAACTGCTCATACGTCGCACACAGGCGGAACACCGAGTACGGCTCCTTGCCGAGCTCCTTGCTCTTCTCTTCGCGACGCTTCTTGGCGGCGGCAGCAGCCGTCTTCTCCTCTTTGCTCATCTCGCCGGTGACAGGACCACCGACACCTGGGATCGATGACGGGTCGGGCATGATCGCCTTCGTGCCGGTCTTGTCGAGCGGATAGCTCTCGATGTAGAGCTTGCGCATCTTCTCGAGTCGCTCGCTGTAGAACGTCGCCTGCTTCTTGGCCTTGGCCTTCTCGCTCGGGCGTTCAAAGTCCCACGAGTAGAAGACCATGTAGTTGGGCAACGTGAAGTAGTCCCAACCCTTGAGCCCTTCGATGTTGGCCTTGGCAGCCTTCAGCGCTTCCTTGCGCGCGGGAGTGTTGGCGAACTTGTCGCGCTTGTCACTCGCCTTGTTCGCCTTGCTGTCTTTGCAAGGCTCGCCGCTGCGCATCACCTTCTTGATGATGTTGTACCACTTGCTCTTCGGCTTCTTGTCCCGCTTGTTCTCGAGCGGCATCCGGATGACGAGAGCAATCTGCTTGTCGGGGAAGTCGTAGACTGCAGCTTCGCAGTAGACCCGACCGGCCGGGGCATACTGGGCTTCGTCGTAGTAGATCCAGTGCTCGTAGTTGAGCCTCTTGCCACTGCCCTTCTTCTTCTTGCCCTTCTGCTTGATCTCGACGCCCTTCTCGGCCGCAATGTAGTCGGCGAAGCTCTTGTGGTTGGAACCACCACGACCAGCAAGCAGCTCCCGGAACTGCTCCTTCATCGACTCCGGAATCCCTTCCGGCAGCTCGATGTCCTCGGCCTTCTGCTCACCCTTGGCAAACGAGTAGACGTCGCAGTACCACTCGTAACGAGCGCGAACATAGTCCTGCGTGTCCTTCGGCCGCAGACGCGCGCGCTGGTAGATGGCGCGGCTACCGAGCTTCATCGGCAAACGCTCCAGGCGATTCGGCGCCGTGAACTGGATGCCACAATCCGGGACCCTTTCCGTCCGATACTGCGCGGTCGCGGACACCGCCATCACCAAGAAGGCAACTGCGGCCAGGCCATGCTGGAGCCACGCGCGCGAAACGACTCTTTCCTTTCTAATCACGCGACAAAGGCTAACGCCAAGGTGCGATCACAACCCCCCGCAGATCCGTGAATACGGCCGCGGTACATAAACAGAGTCGTCGCTCGGGCATTCGTCCACGCCGTCTTCATGCGCACTACATTTGGCTATGCGGCGAAACCGGCAACGAAACCGTTCACCGTACATAGGCGCATTGCCGGCTGACAAGCCGGCCCCCGGAACCGCGACGACGTGATCGCCGCGGTGTTATCGGGTTTCCTAGCCGATGCTGGCCAGGTTGAACTTCGCGTCCTCGTCGGCCGGATCCAGTTGCAGCGCGTTGGCAAAGCACGTGCGTGCTTCGTCGATGCGCTCCAGCTTCCAAAGGCACACGCCGCGGTTGTTCCACGTTTGCGCGTCGTTGGCTTCGAGCTCGTTGGCGCGACGGAAGCAGTACTCGGCTTCGGTGTACTGCTCTTGGCCGAACACGACCATGCCGAGGTTGAACCACGCTTCGCCGTTGTTCTCGTCGTCACTGATGACGCGGTTGAACGACTTGATCGCCGACGCATCATCGCCGGTGACGTATTGCACGAAGCCCAGCTGCATGTGGTACTCGTTCTCGCTCGGCGAGAACGTCGCGGCAGCTTCGAGGTGGGGAAGCGACTCGTCGTAGCAGCCTTGCGACAGGTACGCTTCGGCGGCCGTGCGATGGATCTCGGCGAGCTTGAGGCCAAGCTCCGCGAGGTTTTCGCGCACAACGGCCTTCTCCTGCTCCGCGGCCGGCTCGACCACGAGCGGCGGCACTTCCGTATCGCGCATATCGCGAATACGAGTCGGGATCGGCTGGAAGCCCTGGCCATCGTTGGGGGTGATCGACGACGGGATCGTCGTCGCTGGGTTATTCGTCGTAGCAGTCATCGTCTCTCCATTCCGGGGGGGGGTGTTGGCCAACTAGATCTTGGCCAGAAGGTCGTTCACCGCCGTTGCTTCGCGGTCGAGGCAACGAGCCTCGAGCAAGCGCACGGCGTGTTGGCCCATCTTGCGCGCGGCGTCCTTTTGGCCGAGCCGCTGCAGAATGAGCATGGTTTGTTGGCAGGCGCCCGGTGAATCCGGGTGGCCCGCAAGGAAGCCGGTGAGCACGTTGAGAGCGTGCTCGTAGTCGCCGTCTTCGAGATACATCCTCGACAACAGCAAGAACGCGACTTCGTAGGCTGGTTCGATCGCGATCGCCTGATTGAGCAAGCGACGGGCGCGCACGCGATCGCCGCGTTGCAGCCAGGCCTGCGCGATTCCGGTGAGCGACACGAAGCTCGTGATGCCCTCCTGAACCGGCACGACCAGCACACGGCCGCGATAGGCCATGCAACGTCGGTAGTGGTGCATCGCGGTTTCGCTGTCGCCATCGGCGTTTGCCAGGCTGGCAGCGAGGTAGTGCAAGTTGGGCGTCGGCACGAAGCGGCGCAGCCCGATGTCGATGATCTCACGCGAACGAGCATGCTGGCCGGCGCGCTCAGCTTCGAGCACACACAGCGCCGCAACTTCGCCGGCATACGGAAGCGATCGCGGCAGCGTCGGCTCACTCGCGAGGATCAGTTCGAGGCAACGATCCAACAAACGCTTCGCGTCCTCGGTGCGACCCGGAACACGACGCAGGAAGTCGCCGTACTTGTAGTGCAGATAGACGTCGTCGGGACGCTGCGACAGGTCCTTCAAGAACAGGCGCTCGTTGCGCTCGTTCTTGTCGCGATCGACCATCAGCTGATCGCTGTAGCCGATGTGCTCGACTTCGATCTCGGCGCTCAAGAGCTCCATACCCATCGGCCCGCCGATGCGCTGCAGACTTGGCGTGACCTGTTCGTGGATCACGTTGGCGTACTCGATGCCCGGCAGGTTGCGGAACAGCCGCACCATCATCACGCCGGTCGTCTTGCCGTTGCCGTAGTTGTTGGTGAACAGCAGGTGGTAGCCGAGCGCGTATGGGTTGTTGACCAACTCACGCATCTGAGAACAACCATCACCCTGGATGAACTCGTCGGGATCGAGCACCAGGATCCAGTCACCGGAAGCTTCACTCAGGCCGAGGTTGCGAGGCGTCGCGAAGTCATCGTCCCACGGTCGGTGCAGCACCTTGGCGCCATACGACTCCGCGATCTCGATCGTGCGATCCTTCGAACCTGTGTCGACCAGAATGAACTCGTCGAACGCACCTTGCGCGCGCCTCAGGCATTCGCCCAAGAACTCTTCTTCGTCGCGCGCAATCATGCACAAAGTGATGCGCGGAGCACGACCGACCCAGGGCACCGGCGGTGCAGAGACCGCAGGCGTGTCCGTCGCGCTTCGCGCAGGTTTGCCTTCTTCCACGACCGCCCAACGCTGCACGAGGCTCTGCGTGTCGGATTCGAGTGCTTCTGGGGCCTCGAGTGGAACCGCCGGCACGACCAGTTCTGCAGCGACTTCGTGAGCCGGCGGCAACTTGCTGTCGAGCATCAGGGAGTACTCTTCGAGTGCGACCTGCGTGTTGGCAATCTGTTCGGGCAGCGGGCCAACAAAGAGTGCGTCGAGACGCGGCATCATCATGCCGGCGACGTCCCCACCATTGCCTGCGCCATCAACGGCCGCGTGAACCGGACCGATGCCCGCCCACGGAACCATGTTCTCAAAGGTTTCGGCGGACGGCTCCATGCCGGCGCGCACGAACCAGATGACGTCGCCACGCGAAGCAGCGATCGCGCGATTCCACTGCGCGCATTCGCCGATGGCGTCGGACGTCACGACTTCCCAGTCGTCTGGCAAGAAGCTGCGGAGCACCGCTTCGGTCTTCTTGCGATTTGCATCATCACTGCCAGCGAGCACGACCGAGCCAGCGAGCGACTGGGTCTTCTCGCACTGCAGCCAGAAGCGAGCGGGTGGCGCACCGCGCAACCAGTCGATCGGCATCAGCCCGCCGTCGAACAGTTGCTTGGGCAGTTCGCGAGGGAACTCCTCGGCGCCGGACGGCACACTGAGTACATCGCGAATGAGCAGGCCCGCCGCCGATGCGGCCGCGAGCGCGCGACGCAGCAGCAATGCCTGCGATGGATCCTTGGAGCTACCGACGGGATCAAACGAACCCGGTCGACCTTCGACGACCAGGCGCAGTTGCCGCGCCGATTGAGCGTTGTCGAAATCGCAGAGGAAGACGCCACCATCGATGAGCTGAGCCGCGAGGTCCGCGAACGCGTCTTCGACGCGCCCCATCGATTCGGTGAGTGCGGTGACTTCGATCAGGTCACGCGTTGCAGTGCTCTCTGGGCCAACACGCCACTGCGACAACTCCCTAGGAAGTTGCAGCGGGCGTTGCGCCGCCGGTACAAGGCTCCCCCATCCCTTGACGGGACCGAGGAATCCAGTCGGCAGATTGTTGCCAGTTTGAGCCATTCCTTTGCCTGGTTGGACAAACCGTCCAACACCTCCACACCATCGGCAGAACTGGACTGACAACTTCAGTCGGCGATGATGTGGGCGGTTCCCAACCACCCGACATGACCTCCGAGCAATTCCTCGAATCCGAGCTAAAGCGGCGCACGCGATTTACGAAACTGGTCTACCAGCCGTCGTGTGAATCGACGCAAGATCTGGCCATCGCTAGAGCTACGGGCGGTCCGGACGGAGCCGTCGAATCCGGCGACGCCGTATTCTGGGCCGATCACCAGACCCGCGGGCGCGGTCGCCAGGAACGCAATTGGGACGACGAACCGGGCCGCGATTTGGCGGTCACGCTACGGGTGACGGCGCAACTCGACAATCCGCTGGCGTTGGCGGCGGCGCTACCCGTGGCCGTTCTGCAGGCCTGTGAAGCGATGGCCCGCCAGGCGCTGCGCATCAAGTGGCCCAATGACGTCTACTGCGGCGACCGCAAGCTGTCGGGGGTGCTGATCGACCGCGACTCGAGCCAGCCGGACACCTACCGGATCGGGGTCGGCATCAACGTCAACCGCATGGCGTTCCCCGAGGAACTGAGCGAGACCGCGACGTCGTTGCGGTTGCTCGCCGGCCGTGAGTTCGATCGCGGCACGTTGTTGTTGTCGGTGGCGCAGCACATCGACGCGATGGTGACGGCAATCGCGGCCGGCGACCTTCTGGCGCACGAAGAACTGTTCTGCGAGCGGTTGGGGCTGCTCGACCAGCAAGTCGAGGTGCAGGCGAAGGAAACCGTTCGCGGCGTGTTGACCGACATCAACTTCGAACGGTTGGTCCTCGACGGGCAGACCGCGGTGCCGCTGGCGATCGTGCGTTCGTTGCGGCGGGCCGTGCTAAGAGGATAAATTCTCTCCTGGCACCGTACAGATAGTCTTCAGGAGACCGTTTCGAAGGCGGCCAGGAGGCGGGCTTCGTACTGGATGATCTTTGAGGGGGGTGGGCCGCTCAGGAGTTTGGTGAGGAACTGCTGGTCGGCTTGTTCGGCGCTGAGGAGGGGGTAGCCCTTGCTCTGGAGCCAGGCGTTCATGCCTAGCCATGCGACGACGACGTTGAAGTCGGGGAACGGGGCGAGGCGCGCGAAGCGCCACATCATGCGGAAGCCCTGGCGGACCGGGTGCATGGCGTTGAAGACGACCGGCATGTCGCGGTAGCAGCGCTTGCGATCGAAGGAGTCGATCAGGAAGCGCAGTTGCTCGGGCGCCGGGTAGTTGATGTAGAGCAGGGCGTCCCACGGCGGGCTGCGGCGCAGGTCGTTGTTGCGGAAGCGCGGCAGCTCCTTCGTCATCGTCCGGAACAGCTCCACGAGGAACCAGCCGTCCGGCGGGATGCTGTGGGCCGCGCGCTGCCGGATCATCGCAAGGCATTCTTGCAGGCCCTTGAGCAGGCGGTATTCCTGCGTCAGCGGCGACATCTTGCTCTGGCGGCCAGCCAGGACGTGGGCAGCTTCTTCGTCGTCGATCACGAAGCCGCGAATGCGCAGCAGCGAGATCAAGAACTGCGCATCCGTCGGCGCCGGGCGGCGAATCCCATCTAAGGCCCGGTGGGCACTCGCGATGAGATCTTCCTCGACGCCGGCTCCGACGAGCCGATTGGCCAGGGCCAGGTCGACCCGATCGAGCATCGAGATGTTGTGCTTCTTCTGCTGGTTCGTCACTCCGGAGAGTTTTTCGGCATGATGCCCCTCTCGCATGGAAGCCAGCTCGAACTCTGAATCTGTCCCGCCCGTACCGCCCGTGGCACCGAAGAAACGGCGACTGCTCTTGAAGGTAGTTCTCGTCGCATTCTGCGCGCTCGTTCTCCTGGTGCTGCTGCTGCCCTACGGGCTATCCCTCGGTTTCCTGAAATCCAAGGTCACAACGGCGGTCAACACGAACCTCCGCGGCGAGTGTGAGGTCGAGGACGTTTCGTTCTCGTGGTTCTCCGGACTGTCGATCAAAGGCGTCCGGGTCGAGAACCCACCCGAGTATCCATCCGACCGTCCGGCGATCGCGATGGAGAGCATGAGCGCCGACGTCTCGATCGGCTCGCTGCTCTTCGGCACGTTCCTCGCGGATGCCGAGATCGTCGGTCTCGAGATCAACGTCGAACAAAACGCCGACGGCACGACCAACCTGCAAGACTTGTTGCCGGAGTCCGAGTCGAGGTCGTCGGAAGGTCCCGAAGCACCGGAGCCGAACGAGCCGGGCGGCAGACGTCCGCGCGGAGAACCCAATGACGACGACGCGGGCCTCGGTTTCAACTTCAACCTGCGCGACTGCGCCGTCACGATCCGACGCGAAGGCAAAATCCTCGAGTCGCTGACCGACTTCAACTGCGAAGCACGCAGTGCGACGGATGAGAGCGACATCCACATCGACGCCGGTGGCAAGTTGCTGGCGGGCGACCTCGCCTTGAAGGTGCACGTCGACCCCACCGCAGAGACGACCGACGCCAACCTCGTCACCCACGGCCTCAACCTCAACAACTGGCGCCCACTGCTCGACGCGTTCATGCCGGATCAGTTCACGGCGTTGACTGGCACGGCCAATGGCGAGATCTCCTGCGCCATGCACGGCGACGACAAGGTCGAACTGTCCGGCGACCTCGTCATCGACGGACCGCGCGTGGCCGGCCCGGTCGTGCAGGACATGGACCTGTCGGCCAAGCAATGGAAGATCACGCCGGTGCTCGCGCTCGGCGATGCCGCGACGGAAATCGACGCGAGCAAGTTCGTGATCGATCTCGAATGGCTGCACCTCAAGGGCAAGGCCCCCACCAAGCCGGGCCACGTCACGCTCGGCTACGACCTCGACGTCGCGCGCCTCGCCGACTTCGGCGGGCCGATCCCAGAACTGCTGAAGGGTTCTGGTTCGCGCCTCGACGGCGTGATCACACTGCCGAGCAACGAACTGCCTGCGGATGCCGCCGGTTGGATCACGGCGCTCATCACCAACGCCGACCTCAAGGTCAAGACGCTCGACCTCGCCGGCTTCAAGCTGAGCGACGTCGGCCTCAACATCGCGATGCAGGACGGTGCGCTGACACTCAAGACTTCGGAGTCGAGCAAGCTCGATGGCGGCGCACTGATCGCGGACATCAGCGTCGACCTCAACAACCTCGGCAGCATTCCAACGAGCGCCACGTTGAAGTGGTCCGGCGGCAAGCTGACCGGCGGCGCAACGGAAACGCTGCGCTACGTCGTGCCGTTGTTTGCCGGCCTCGATGCGAGCGCCGCGCAGATCATCGGCGACGTCAACCTCGACCTCAACGTGACCGGGCCGGCGATGCTGAAAGACGGCCAATCGCTATTGGAGTGGCTTGATGCATGGTCGGGCGATGGTTCGATCGGACTCGAGAACACCGCGTTCGCACCTTCGAAGCAGCTGCAGGGTTTGCTGTCGCCGCTTGGCGCGTTGTCCAAGGGTGCGACGCCCATCGCCGACAAGGGCAAGCTCAAGGTGGATGGCTTCAGCACGCCGTTCTCGTTCAACAAGGGAGTCGTCACGAGCACTGGCGCCAAGTGGTCGGCCGCGGGCCAGGACATCGGCCTTGCCGGCAAGGCGAAGTTCGATGGTGGCATGGACTACACGATCGACTTCAGCGGGCTGCTCAAGGGGCACAAGGACGGCGAGAAGGTACTCAAGGCGCTCAAGGGCAACCTGCCCAAGGCGAGCCTGAAAGGCACTGTCGACGACCCCAGCCTCGGACTGCCCAAGCTCGAGAACATCGCGAGCCAGTTGCTCGAGAGCCAGGGCAAGGACCTGCTGAAAAAGGGGCTCAACAGCCTCTTCAAGAAGAAGAAGTAGACCCGGCGGCCGCTACTGCTCGCGGTAGCGGTGGCTCACCGGCATGCGCCGGCCGCGCCAACAGCGGTCGGTCAGACGCAACGTCGGCGGATACTGATAGCGCTTCCACTCGCTGTTCTGCACGAGTCGGAACAGCCGCTCGACTTCGCTCTGCTCCATGCCACAGCGCGCAGCGGTGTCGGCGACGGAGAGTTCATCTTCGACCAGGCACCGCAGCACCGGATCGAGCTTCTCGTAGTCCGGCAAGCTGTCCGAATCGAGCTGGTCCGGGCGCAGCTCGGCGCTCGGCGGCTTGTCGATCGAGTTCTTCGGAATGCGCTCGCCGTCGCGATTGAGCCAACGACTCATCGCCCAGACTTCGGTCTTCCACAGATCCGCGATCGGCGCCAATGCACCGTTGGTATCGCCGTAGATCGTGCAGTAGCCAACGGCGCACTCGCTCTTGTTGCCGGTCGTCAACAACAGGTGTCCATGCTTGTTGGCAAAGCCCATCAACAACACGCCGCGCATGCGCGATTGCAGGTTCTCTTCGGCGACACCCGGTTCGGTGCCGGCAAAGACGGGCTCGAGCACAGCAGCAAACGACTCCTGCAGCGGCCCGATCGCCAGCACGTGAAACTCGATGCCGAGGTTCTTCGCGAGCTGCTCCGCATCGCCGAGGCTGTGATCACTGCTGTAGTGCGACGGCATGCCAATGCCGCACACGTTGTCCTTACCGAGCGCGTCGACAGCCAACGCCGCAACCAACGCCGAGTCGATGCCGCCAGACAGTCCAATCACGACCTTCTGGAAGCCGAACTTCTGCACGTAGGCGCGAATGCCCTGCACGCAGGCGGCGTGCTGCATCGCGACCAGTTCTGGCTCGATGAGTTCTTCGGTCCACGGTTGCTCGGTGTCGACAACGGTGACCGCCGGCGCAAAGGCGACCGGCTGCGCAGCGATGCCTTCGCCCTTGGCTGCGATCGAACCACCGTCGAACTGCAGTTCGACATCGCCGCCCACTTGATTGACGTAGATCATCGGCGTTCCGTGCCGCTTGGCCGCCGCGGCAACCATCCGCGCCCGAAACGCCTGTCGCCCGCGCGCCCACGGACTGGCACTCAGGTTGATGACCAACTGGGCGCCCGCATCCACGACGCGCGCGACAGGATCGATCGCATAGGCGCGACGACCGAAGAACTCTTCGTCGTTCCAGCTGTCTTCGCAGACGACCACGCCGACCTTCTTGCCACCAAGTTCGACGACGTTCTGTTCGGGCGTCAAGAACGGTTCGAAGTAGCGCGACTCGTCGAAGACGTCGTAGGTCGGCAACAGGCACTTACGCGCCACGATCCGGCACTTGCCGTCACGCAGGTGCGCGACCGCGTTGTGCAGTTGGCGACCACCGGTAGCAGCTGCATCCGTGTTGGCCTCGAGGCAGCCGACCAATACATCGATGCCGGCCGGCACCTGCTTGGTCAGATCCGCCAAAGCAGCGTCGTGCGCCTTGAGGAACGCATCGCGCAACAACAGGTCTTCGGCCGGATAGCCGCACACGGCCAACTCGGGCATGACCGCCAACGTGGCACCATCGGTGCGCGCCTGTTCGGCGGCAGCGACGATGCGCTGCACGTTGCCGGCGAAGTCACCGACAGTGGTGTCGATCTGACAGAGCGCGACGCGCATCGACAAACGGCCTACGTCCGCAACTCGAGCGGAAGGGTGAACTCAATCGTCTCGGGAATGCCGTCGACCTCTTCGACCGACTCCACCCCGAGTTCGCGCAAGCGATCCACGACTGCGCGCACGCTGCTTTCCGGCGTGCTCGCACCAGAGGTCAACCCGATCGACGTGACTCCTTCGAACCAAGCCTCGTCGAGCTCTTCCGGGCCGAGCAACAGGTGCGCCGGAACACCGGAGTCGGCGCCGAGTTCGCGCAGGCGGTTGCTGTTGCTGCTCATCGGATCGCCGATGACGAGCCACAGGTCGACTTGACCGCGCAAGCTGTTGACGGCCATCTGGCGGTTGGTCGTCGCGTAACAGATGTCTTCCTTGCGCGGTGTGCGCAACTCGGGGAAGCGCCGCTGCAGAACCTTCATCACCTGCGTCGCTTCATCAACGCTGAGCGTCGTCTGCGTGACGACGCCGACCTTGGTCGGATCTGGCACCTCGACCTTCTCGGCCTCGGCCGCGGTCGCGACGACGATCGTGCGATCGGGCGCCTCCCCCACAACTCCCTCGACCTCGACGTGATCGGCGTGGCCGATCAACAGGATCGTGAAGTCACGGGCGGCAAAGCGTCGCGCCTCGAGGTGCACCTTGGTCACGAGCGGGCACGTCGCATCGATTGCGTGCAGTTGATACTTCTCCGCCTGGTCGAACACTTCCGGCGCGACACCGTGCGCACTGAAAATCACGTGACTGGTTTCCGGCACCGTCGCAAGATCCTCGACGAAGATCGCACCCTTCTCTTCGAGGCCCTGCACCACGACCTTGTTGTGCACGATCTCATGGCGCACGTAGATGGGCGGACCCCACTTATCGAGAGCACGCTCAACGGTCTCGATCGCGCGTTCGACACCAGCACAGAACCCGCGGGGGCGACATAGGAGGACCTTCATTGGGGCGAACAGTTTCGGCCCCGACGCGCATCAGGGCAAGGGAGCGAATGCCCTTGCCGCGATGAGATCCTCCGTTCCTGCCAAGTCTCAGTAGGCCTCGATCACCAAACCGACGCCCAATGACCGCGAACCGGAAGTCGGCGGCGGTGGCACCGGGTTGCCCGAACCGTTGTAGAACTGGTAGATCCGGGCCACTCCAAGCGGACCGCAAACCGTCGTGCTGCGGCCCAAGGACGTGATCAGGAACAGCGGATTCGAGGTCGGCGACAGGACGAGCGCCTGCGAGAAGATGTCGACTCCGACCAGTTCTCGCCCTGGCGGCAACACCAAGCTCGCCTGGCCTTCGCCAATCGCATCGGTCACGCCGCCGATCGACGCACCCGGGTTGATGTTGATGTAGCACTCGTTCGCCGGCCAGTTGAGGCCTGCTGCCACCAATGCCGCCGATGGTTGCGTGGGGTCGGCCGGGTCGAACAGCGGATACGGCAGGTTCCAACCAGGGAACCCGAGCAAGGTGCCGGTGTTCTCGAAATTGAGCGAGATCGAGAACGGCGTCGACACCGGCGCGTTGCTGATGCGCCACGTGTAGTTGCTGCCGGCGAGCATCGACGTGTCGCCTGTCAACTCGACGGGTTGGTTGCCGGGCACCGAACACGCCGGGCCGATCATGCCGAACGTCGATGTCGGCGCCGTGCAACCACTCAGGTTGTCGACGCGGTAGCTGCCGCTTGGTTGCGAGTGGATCCAGATCTCGACGAGCAGGTTGTCCGGCTCGGGCTCACCGGTGATGACTGGCGTCAGGCCATACATCCACGGCGCGTCGAACATCAGATCGATGTTGGCGGGACGCGGACCGACAACCGGATTCGGCAACAGTGGTTGCCCCGGCAACTGGACCACGCGGTTCTGAATCACCCATGTGTGGTCCGTGCCGTAGTTGTCGGCGAAGACCGAGCTCGACGTCGCCGCCTTCTTGCTCGTGGTCGACATCAACACCGAGATCTCGAGGAAGCCCTTCGGCGGTGTGGCCGCGCCCGTTCCCAGATCGGGACGGATGCGAATGCCCGTGAGCACACGCGGCCCGCTCCACGGCAGTTCTTCGGCGTCGTAGACGCACTGGTATCGACAAGCGAGGCTGCCGCCGAACGGGATGTTCGTGCCGCCGCCTCCTTCAACACCATCCATCAACGCGGGCACGGTGTTGTTTTGCGCAGCGAGACCGGCCGCAAGGCAAGACAACAGAACGACGTTAGCGAGTGATTTGCACAGCATGTGGTTCTCCAGCCGTTGCTATCGGCAGTTGCGCGGCACGGCTTCACCGGATTGCGTCCCCGCCGGCGTTGCAGCGGGACGAGCAGCCGTCCCTGACCGAGACGCGTCGATCAAGGAACCGCCTGATCGCGTCGATCCTGGAGTGCCGCAGTGTCCTGATCTTCAACAGGTAACAAGGAGCACTCTGTGAAACTGGAAAGTCATGCGACCCCTCTCGAAGGGACGCCCCAACAACGCTACGCAACCCTTCATCGCGCCATCGAGCAAGGCCTCGATTCTGACGATCTCTGGTGTGAACTCGCCTCGGTGAGCTCGACTCTTGGTCATCACCGCGAGGCCCAACGGTGTGTCGCACGCATCCGTGATGTCGTGCGTCGCAGCAAGTTCGAACGAGCCTTCGCGCTCGGCACCAAGGCGCGGAGCACCCAGGCAGATCATCCTGCCGCGGCGCCGGCAGCCAGCAATGCCGGACCCACCAAGCGCAGGGCCAAACGTCCTGAGCTGCAGAAGGGTGATCCTGGCGTCGTCGATCATCTGGTCGACGCCGGCCAGTACATGGTGCATCAGCACATGCCGTGGCTCGTCCTGACGACGATGCTCGCGTTCCCGCTGATCGTCGGTGTCGGCGGCATGCTGACCGCCGGCGAGTCGCTCGTGCTCCTCGCCGCCCTTGCCGCGGTGCCAGGCCTCTGTGTGCTCACGGTCGTTGCCGCGATGGCCCACGAGATCCTGCACAAGAGCAGCAACGGCGAAGGGGACGTTCCCGAACTGCCCGAGTTCACGCAGCTGCTGCACGGCGCGCGAACGTTCCTCTGGGACGCGACGCTCGTGCTCGCACTGTTCTTCGGCGCGCCCGTTGCCATGACGGTTGCCGGCATGCCGCTGACCAACGCGCTGCCGTCGCTTGCGATCGGCATCTACTTCGCCCCGCTCGCGTTCGCACTCCGCCATGTGCGCCGCGACATGCGCAGCTTTGCGCCGGTCTTCCTGTGGCGCGCTGCGCGTCGCAGTGGCCGTGGCTATGGCCTCGTCGCCCTCGCCATCACCCTGGCGTTCTCGCCGGCCGTTTTCGTCGGCTCGGCGGTCACGTCCTATGCGGTCTGGGTGCAGGTCGCGGTCGTCGGACCACTCTGTGTGCTGCCGACCCTGGCCGCCGCGCGCCTGCTCGGCACCTGGCTCGATACCCACCGCAAGTCGCTCGGCTACCTGCTCACGACCGACGCTTCGGCGCCGACGGGCAAGCAACCGCTCGGCATCCGGCAACCGCAGAAGCCAACGGAGCGGCGCGATCTGCGCCGCCCGCAGGCGCTCGAGTCGTTCAAGCCGCCGGTGGCCAAGAACGTGCGCACCGCCAGGAAGTCCGCGCCAGCCCGACCCGTTCGCCCGGCGTCGGCAAGGCCCGGAAAGAAGCGCCCCGCGCCCCGCGCGATCGAGGGCCGTCGCCCGGTCACCAAGAGTCCAGATCCTGCACCGGCACCACAAGCCCAAGCCACTGACAATACTGAGGTTCCGGAGATTTCCGGGATCGCGGGAGCCTACATGGTGACCGGCGAGGAACGGCAACGCAGGGGCGCGGCTTCGCGGCCGCAGTGATCTACTGCTCGCCTCCGCGGAGGGACTGAGGCACGATCCCAGAATGGACCTCGCTGCCTACCTCCGCGACGTCCCGGACTTTCCGAAGCCGGGCATCCTCTTCAAGGACATCTCCCCGATGCTCGCATCGCCCGAAGCGATGCACGCAGCGACGGATCAGTTCGCTGCGATGGACTTCGGCAAGATCGACAAGATCGCCGGCATCGAGTCCCGCGGGTTCCTGTTCGGGGTGCCGCTGGCGATGAAGCTCGGCGTCGGCTTCGTGCCGGTGCGCAAGCCCGGCAAGCTGCCGTGGAAGACGAACCGCATCGAATACGTGCTCGAGTACGGCACCGACGCCGTCGAGATCCACCAGGACGCAGTCCTGCCCGGGGAGCGGGTCCTGATCATCGACGACCTGCTGGCCACCGGCGGCACGATGGGCGCGGCCTGCAAGCTGGTCGAATCGTGCAGCGGCGTCGTCGCGGCATGCGGCTTCGTGATCGAACTCGAGTTCCTGAAGGGCCGCGAGAAGCTCGAAGGCCACAACTGCCAGTCGCTGATCACGATCTCCTGAAGGGTCGCCCGGTAGGGATTTCCCTACTGCCTTCCGCAAAAAGTTGACGGTCGCAAACGGCCATGCTGAGACGACTTGTGGAAATCTCTCAAGTTTCTCTCAAGACCGTGCTCAATCTTTGACTAGGAACGGCCGATTAAGGGAGTCCGGTCCGGACTTTCCGGATCACGCTCTTTGGTGAACTCGACTCCCACCAAACGCTTCTCGAAACGGCAAAGTCGACGAAAGTCGATGACGCAAAGCCATAGGGCCTTCGGACGCATGGGTATCCACAAGATGCTCATCCGACCATGGCAGCCTGGTTCCCGAAATGAGGCGAGGTCTGGTAGACGGCAAAACAATCATGGCGCCCGCAACAAGCGCCGAGCTCCCGCGCCGCTCTTCCGACCACGAATCCAGCCACCGGCTCGCCGGTGACGACCACAAGGGACCCAGACGCTTTTCGAACCTGATCGAGGCGCAAGGAGTCGAACCGGCCTGCAACCGCAAGCCGTGTCTGCATGCGAGTCCCCACTCGCCGTCCCTTCCCGTCGTCTAGTTAGCTGGAGCTCAGAATCATGGCCAAGTCCTCGGTCGCCGTCCGCAAGTCGTCCCGCACCACCTCGTCCCGTAGCACGACTGCCAAGAGCAGCACGACGAAGACGACGACGAAGCGCACTGTTCGCAAGGCCGCCGCACCGACGCGCAAGTCGACTGCGACCGCCGCTTCGCCGACCGTGCCGACGCCGCATAACGCGCCGCTGACCGACGCCGAACTCGAGGTCATCTGGAAGACCTACAAGCGCACTCGTGATGAGAACCTGCGCAACACGCTCATCGAGCACCACATGCCGCTCGTCCGCACGATCGCCGAACGCGTTCTGCAAACGCTGCCGAAGTCGATCGACGTCGACGACCTTAGCTCGGCTGGCACGTTTGGCCTGATGGACGCCATCAACGGCTTCGACCTGTCGCGTGGCATCAAGTTCAAGACCTACTGCACCACGCGAATCAGGGGCTCGATCCTCGATGAGCTGCGTTCGCAGGACTGGGTCCCGCGTCTCGTTCGCTTGAAGGCCCACCGCTTGGAGCGCGCCATCCGCACGTTGGAAGGTCAGCTCGGTCGCAACCCGAACCAAGCCGAGATCGCCAAGGAACTCGACATCACGCTCGAGGAACTGCAAGCGCACGAAGCCGAAGCCAACGCCAAGACGATCTTCTCCCTCTCGGAGAAGTGGGACGACGGCGACGACGACAAGGACATCGAGAAGGTCGAGATCCTCGCGGATCGCAAGTCGGTCAACCCGGTCGACACGATCCAGCAGCGCGACGCGCTCGACATGATCACCAGCAGCCTCACCAAGAAGGAGCGGCTGATCATCCTGATGTATTACTACGAAGGCCTGACGATGCGCGAGATCGGCGAGATCATGGAGCTGACCGAGTCCCGCGTCTGCCAGATCCACAGCAACGTCATGGCGCGCCTCAAGGCGCAGCTCGACCGCGCCCAAGGCGCCGAGTAGCGAGCCCGATCGGAGGCCCGGCGGCACTTGCCGCCGCAGCGCCCCAGCTCTTCAGAGCGCAACGCCGCCCACGCGAGCGGCCACTCCCCCGGCAATCACAATTGCCGAGTTCTATAGGGGATGCAATGTAGTTGGCCTCCGTGCTGCTCGTAACTCGCAACTCTCTCGTCCCCCAAACGCCGGTGCCATGGGCGCCATGACGGCGTCGCCAGATCGGTTGAACATCGGCGGACTCTGCAACCGATACGGCGTGGTAACCCAGGTCAGCAATCGAGAGTAACCATGACGAAGAACGTACTTATCGTCGACGACTCCGCCACTATGCGGAAGATCATCATGCGTGGCATTCGCCAGGCAGGCATCGACAACGCCGAATTCAAGGAGGCCGGTGACGGCGTAGAGGGCTTGCAGGCAGTGGAAGGCGCGACCTTCGACCTGATCCTCTCCGACGTCAACATGCCCAACATGAACGGCCTCGACTTCGTGAAAGAAGTCACCGGCAAGGTCGCCAGTCCGCCGCCGATCGTAATGATCACGACGGAAGGCTCCGAGGAAGTCATCAATGAAGCGATGACCCGCGGCGCCAAGGGCTACCTGCAGAAGCCGTTCACGCCCGAGAAGATCCAAGAGATCATCGGACCGTACCTCAGCTAGGCAACCAGCTAGCTAGTTGCCTCACACAACCGTAGCTAAGGACGATTCGCATGGTGGTTGAAACGCTTGAACCGCATCTAGTCGACACTCTGCGCAAATCGGCTTGGGAGATCCTCGAGACGATGGTGTTTCTGACGCCGTCGTCCGTCGAAGTCCAAACCGTTGAGAAGGACACGTTCTCTGACGAAGTCATCGGGCTGCTCAGCTTCACCGGGACCAAGTCGGGCACGCTCTTCGTGCGCACGAGCACCGAACTCGCCAACTTGATGGCGGCGAAGATGCTGATGATGGAGCCATCCGAGCTCTCCGACTTCGAAGAGACCGCCGACGCTTTTGGCGAAATCGTCAACATGCTCGGAGGCAACTTCAAAAACGAATGGGTTGCCGGCGGCAACCAGATGGAGCTATCCGTTCCTCACGTCGTGCAGAGCGGCAACATGCCGATCAATACGTCGTCAGTAGCGGGACTGCGATCGTGCGTCCGCGTCGACATCGATGGCAAGTATGTCGACATCGACGTGCACTTTCAGGCCTAGGAGAATCGAGGGGTCATCTAGTCGGCCATGGTGGCGGCAACACTCAAAGAAGGAACGGACACAGAGCTTCGCAGCCTGCTCGCATCGGTCGTTGGTACGATCGGCGAGACGCTGAGCTCCCTGGTGGGGCGCGAGATTGAGGTCAAGCCAGGCGACATGCTCGTCCAGGACGTGGCCTCCGTTCTTGCGGCGCTGCCACGTAATTCGGCAGTGGCGCGCGGCGCGATGGACAAGGACTTCTCAGGCAAGTCGATGATGACCGTCATCGAAGTGCCAGACGCCGTTTCGATGTCCGGCCTGCTGATGATGACGCCTGCCGACGTCATCGCGCAACGCCGCGAATCCGGCGCCTTCGAGGGCGAAGACGTCGAAGCATTCGGCGAATTGGGCAACGTTCTCTACTCCGGCTTCTCGAACGTGCTGCGTGAGAAGATCGAGAACTTCGACGTTCGCATGCAGGACCAGGGAGTCCTGCAAGCTGGCGCTGAGTCCTCTGACTTCCTGGGCACCGAGGAACTGGTCACGTTCGCCTTCACAATGAAGGTCGGCGAGAACCCGCAGTCTATCGGCCTTGTTGCGATCGACCGCGAAACTGCCCAGCGCTGGAACAACGGCGAAATCGAGACCGTTGCTGTTGCGAGCGATGAAAGCGGCGAGGAGGAGTCCGCAACCGCCCCGACCAACCGCCTCGACGACGACGGCTTGGAGAGCATCCCCGCGGCACCGATCCGCGGCGCCCTGGCTGCCTTCGTCATCCAACCCGACGTCTATCGCATGCTGCGCCGCAGCTGTCGCCGCGTCGGACTCGAACTACAACGCCACGGACGCGGTGAGATCCCGAACCCGGCGGCGCACCGCGACCAGATCGTGATCATGGATGTGCCGGCCAACGAAGACCGCCGGTTCGATTGGTGTCGACGCATCAAAGACCTGTCGGCGACGACCAAGGTCGTGCTGCTGATCCATCACGCTTCCCGCGCGCGCGTCACCCAAGCATTCTTGTCGCGTGCCGATGCGATCCTCGGCTTCCCGTGCGACGAGCAGCAACTGTCGCAGAAGCTCGACCAGTTGCTCGGCGAACTCGAGGCTCACAAAGAGCCCGCGCCAGAAGCAGAGTAAGCCACGCCAGCTGCCGGACTGCGTCAGGCAGGATCGGAGTCCGCGCCCTTCTGCCGCAACTCGTCCAGTTCGGCTCGCGTTCGGCGCGCGGATTCGACGATGTGATCGATCGCTTCGGTCAGTGCCTCGGGCGTGCCAATGGTGCGCGCGACCTCGGACTGGATCTCGATCGTTCCCAGCAGGTTGTTGACGCGATGCAGGATGTCGTCGATGCGCTGACTGTGAGTCACGCCCGCACGATAGCCAGCCGGAGACGGCACGTGTCGTACGAATGGACAACGACTTGTCGGCATTCGCATCGCGGCGTTGGGTAGGCCACCCCCGCCAACCACCACATCTTGTGGTTTTGAGGTTGGCACGCCCCGTGCTTTAGGGAGGGCGTGAGGCTCCCAATGAAGTCGACTCCCAAGTGGCTGCTAATTCCCCCGGCCGTTGCCCTTCTGCTCATCCTCGGACCGATGTCCATGGGTGGCGGCGACACGTCCGATTCCAACCAACCCGCGTCCGCTCAGCCGGCGACCCCGACGTCCGGACAACCGGCGTCGACTCGCATCGGCGGCGGCCAACCCGCTGCCAACAAGGCGACGCTCGAAACCTCCACGGACGCGGAGATCGGCACGCTCGTGCCGCGCACGCCGGACATGTGGAAGATGAGCAGTGCCTTCGTCGGCGTGCTCCTTCTCGGTGTCGGCGCGCTGCTCGTGCTCAAGCGGATGCGCGGTGGCGCGACGCCGAGCGGCTCGACGGCTCTGATGACGCTCCGGCAAACGGTGCGCCTGACGACCAAGCAGTCGCTACACGCCATCGAGTTCGACAACCGCATCATCCTGGTCGGCGACACCGACAAGGGCCTGTCGCTGATCGACCGCGGCAGCCTGCCGGAAGTCGCGACGGATGAGGAGACCGTGCTCAAGCGCCAGGCTGAGGTTGTGGACGACGACGGCGCTGTGCCGCGCAACCTGCTGATCCCGCGCCCGGACAACCCGCAACCGCGAACGCCAACGGCTCCGACGACGGCACCGGCAGCCACGCCGTCCAAGGCCGATGCCGCCATCGCGAAGCTCAACGACTTCCGGACCCTGCTGGAGAAGGCTGGTAACTGATGAAAACCCACGCCGCCAACCTGCTGCGCACGGTGCTGATCGTCATGCTGACGATCGTCGCGCCGTTGCGTGCTCAGGATCCCCCACCCGCCAATGCGAACACGCCGGCGACCGCCACCGAACAGAACCCGGAGGCAGCTAGCGAAGACGCGCAAGCTCCGGGCCTGACGCTGCAGCTCAACGGCGGCAACGGCAAGCAGAAGCTCGGCAGTGCGATCGAGATCGTGCTGCTGATGACGCTGCTGGCGATGGCGCCGGCACTCGTCATGACGATGACGTGCTTCACGCGCATCGTCGTCGTGTTGTCGTTCTTGAAGCGCGCGATGTCCATGCAGGACTTGCCGCCGGCGATGATCACGACCGGCTTCGCGCTGTTCATGACCATCTTCATCATGAAGCCGGTCGTCAGCGACATCTACGACAACGCCTACGTCCCGTACACCGAAGACCAACTCGACTGGAAGGAAGCAGCCGGTATCGCTTCGGACCGCATGAACCGCTTCATGCTCTCGCAAACGCGAGAAGCCGACGTCGCACTGATCCTCGAGCTCAGCCGCGAACCCGCGCCTGCCACCGTGCTCGAGACGCCGTTCCACATCACCGTGCCCGCCTTCGTGCTGTCTGAGATCAAGACGGCCTTCCAGATGGGCTTCGTGTTGTTCTTGCCCTTCGTCGTGATCGACCTGGTCATCAGTTCGATCCTCGTCTCGATGGGCATGTTCAGTTTGCCGCCGGTCGTTGTCTCAACGCCGCTCAAGCTGCTGTTGTTCATTCTTGTCGGCGGGTGGGATCTCGTCGTCGTATCGCTCGCTCAGAGCTTCGCTACTTCCTAGGAGAGTCATGGGCCACGAAGCACTACTCGACCTTGCCAAGTCCACCCTCGTCACCGCGTTGATGATCTGCGCCCCCGCGCTGCTCGTCGGGATGTCGGTCGGTTTGATGATCAGCCTGTTCCAAACGGTCACCTCCGTGCAGGAACAGACGCTGACGATCGTTCCCAAGATGCTCGCCGTCGTGACGACCATCGTGCTGCTGATGCCTTGGATCCTCGGCACGCTCTACGAATACACGACGACGTTGTTCTCCAACCTGGCTGCCTTCGGCAGCGCCGGCTGATCGTTCCCGACCTCGGCTGATGGAATACTTGCTCGTTCAGGACTACGCGACGTCGCTCTTTCTGCATGTTGTGCGGATTGGTGCGTTCGTCGCGATTCTGCCCCTGTTCGGCAAGCAATCCGACTCAGTCATGCTGCGCCTCGCCCTGTCGACGTCGGTCGGTGCCATCTACTGGTGGATCGGCGAGCAACAGATCGAAACGCCGAAGTATGCGATCCAGCTCGGCGTCATGGCCATCCGCGAAGGTCTGATCGGCCTCTCACTCGGCTTCGTGTTGTCGACGATGACTTCGATGCTCGTGTCGGCCGGTGAGTTCATCAGCCACGAGATGGGTTTCTCGCTGGCACGCACGATGAACCCCGAAACGGGCGTCAACGGCACGGTCATCTCGCAGCTGCTGCAGGTCACCGGCTTCTTGCTGATCCTCGCGTTGGACCTGCACCACGACGCGCTGCGCATCCTCGAACTGACCTTCAACTCGTGCCCGATCGGTCAACCGTTCGACTTCCAACCGATCTGGGAAGGTGTCACGGCACTCGTCGACGGCAGCGTTCGCCTCGCACTCCAGTACTCGTTCCCGATCCTCGGCACGATGCTGCTGATCTCGACGGGCCTCGTGCTGCTCGGCCGCGCGGTCCCGGCGATCAACCTCATGGAGTTCGCCTTCGCCCTGCGCATCATCATCGCGCTCTCGGGTCTCGGACTCTTCATCGTCGAAGGCGGTCCCTTCCTCGTCCAATCCTTTGCCGGCATCCTCGAACGGGCTGCCGAGATGTTCGCGAACTAAGCAATGGGCATCTTCAGCGACGACCAAGGCAAAACCGAGAAGCCCACACCGGGCAAGCTCGCGGACGTGCGCAACAAGGGCGACTCGCCCCTGTCGAAGGAACTGACCCAAGGTGGCGTTCTGTTCATCGCTGCGATCCTGCTGATGTGGATCGGCGAGTGGCTGATCGATGCGTTCAGCCAGGTCCTGCAGAATGGTTTGACCGTGTCGCTCAAAGACCGGCAACTGACCGAGATCGGCGGTGTCTGCGCCGAACTGTGGCGCGCGGCGAGCACGGTGCTCCCGCCGTTTGCGACGCTACTGCTCGTGCTGTTCGGCTCGACGCTGCTGATCGGTTACGGCCAGATCGGCGTCAAGATCTCGCGCCAGGCGATCAAGTTCAAGCCCGAGAAGCTCAACCCGTTCACCAACATGAAGCGACTGTTCAGCCCGCAGTCGATCATGCGAACGGTGTTCGCGGTCTTCAAGCTATCGATCATCCTGTCGACGCTCTACTTCGTGCTCGGCGACCGCCTGCCGGTGCTGTTGCACTTGCACGAACAGGAGTTCTCCGCAGCCGCTGCCGAGATCGGCAGCCTCGCGCTCACGTTGCTCTTGTGGGTTGGCGCGATCGTCACGCTCATCGCGGCGGGCGATCTCGCCTATCAGCGCTACGACTTCCACAAGCGCAACATGATGACCAAGACCGAGGTCGAAGACGAGCGCAAGCGCTCCGACGGTGACCCGACGATGAAGTCGCGCCAGAAGGGCGCCCGCATCGAACTGCTCAAGCAGCGCATGATCGCCGAGATCCCGCGCGCCGACGTCATCCTGACCAACCCGACGCACTACTCCGTCGCTCTTCGCTACGACAAGAAGCGTGATGCCGCGCCGACCGTCGTCGCCAAGGGTGTCGACGACATGGCCATGACGATCCGCAAGATCGCCAAGGAAAACGACGTGCCGTTGATGGAAGACCCACCACTCACTCGCGCCCTCTACCGCGCCGTCAAGGTCGGCCAGTCGGTGCCTGAAAAGTTCTACCAAGCCGTGGCGACCGTTCTGAGTCACGTCTACCGCCTCAAGGGCCGCTCGGCCTAATCGCTGAATCATGACTGCCGAACCCAAGAAGGAACAACGCAACAGCCTGCTCGCGATCTTCTTCCTCGCCATCTTGGCGGTGATGTTGATCCCGATGCCGCCGCTGATGCTCGACGCGATGTTGTGCCTCAACATCACGCTGAGCCTGCTGATCCTGATGGCGGTACTGAACTCCAACCGTCCGGTTGAGTTCAGCACGTTCCCCAGTGTGCTGCTGTTCACCGCGTTGTTCCGGCTGGCACTCAACGTGTCGTCGACGCGATTGATCCTGCTCGAAGGTGACGCCGGTAGCGTCATCCGCACGTTCGGTAGCTTCGTCGTCGGCGGCAACCCAGTCGTCGGTATCGTGATCTTCCTCGTGCTGGTGGTGATTCAGTTCATCGTCATCACCAAGGGTCAGAACCGGATCAGTGAAGTCGCGGCCAGGTTCGCGCTCGATTCGTTGCCCGGCAAGCAGATGTCGATCGACGCCGACCTGTCGGCCGGCTTGATCAGCAGTGACGAAGCCAAAGAGAAGCGGCAGTCGCTGACCTCCGAGATGGAGTTCCACGGGTCGATGGACGGTGCTGGCAAGTTCGTGCGCGGGGATGCCGTCGCCGGCTTGATCATCACCGGCATCAACATCGCCGGCGGCCTCATCCTCGCGATGGCCATGGGCAACCTGACGCTCAGCCAGGCGTTCGAGAAGTACACGATCCTCACGATCGGTGATGGCCTCGTCGCCCAGATCCCGGCACTGCTCGTGTCGACGTCGGCCGGCATCCTCGTCACGAAGGGCGCCAGTGAAAGCGCACTCGGCCAGGAGATGGGTGATCAGGTTCTTGGCAGCCCAGTGACCCTGCGCATCGTCGGGCTGATCCTGATCCTGATGTCGCTGCTGCCCGGCATGCCGACGCTGCTGTTCTGCGGTGTCGCCGGTGCGATGTTCTTGATCGCGGGCAACGCCGACAAAAAGACAAAGGACGACGACAAGCAACAAGCCGAAGCCGAGCAAGCAGCCGAAGCTGAGCAAGCTCCGGACCCGAACAACGCACCTGTCGAAGAGCTGCTGCAGATCGATCGCCTCGGCATCGAGATCGGCTACCGCCTGATCAGTCTGGTCGAACCCGGACAACACGGCGGCTTGCTCGATCACATCCGCTCCCTCAGGCGACAGTTCGCAACCACACTGGGCGTCGTCGTGCCACCGATCCGGGTGCGCGACAACGTGCAACTCGAACCCAACACCTACCGCGTTCTGCTCGGTGGCCAGGAGATCGCCAGTGGCGACCTGCGCGCCGGACACTTCCTCGCGATGGATCCGAGTGGCGCCGCCCCGGCGATCGAAGGTATCGAAACGGTCGAACCTGCGTTCGGTCTCCCGGCGCGTTGGATTCAAGAGAGCGACAAGGATCGCGCCGAGCTGCTCGGCTACACGGTCATCGACGCCGCCTCGGTTCTGATCACGCACCTCACCGAGACGCTCAAGACCATCGCCGGCGAACTGCTGTCGCGCGACGACGTCAAGTCGCTGCTCGACAACCTCAAGGAACAGGCACCGGCCGTCATCGAAGAGTTGATCCCCAACCAGATGACGATCGGTCAGGTGCAACGCATCCTGTCCAACCTGCTCAGCGAAGGTGTCCCGATCCGCAACCTGCAGACGATCCTCGAGGCGCTTGCCGACTCGATCGTCGAGACGAAGGACTCGCGTCAGCTCACCGAACAGGTTCGTTCGCGCATCGCTCGCACGATCTGCGAACCGCACCTCGACACGACCGGCACACTGCACGCGGTGTTCCTCGAGCCCGACCTCGAGCGCAACCTGTCCGAAGCACTCGCCGGCAACGAAGGCGCGACCAACCTGCCGCAAGGCTTCCTGTCGCGCTTCGTCGACAACACGGCCGAGGCCTTGTCCAGCATGGCCAAGGATGGCCGCGACCCGGTCCTGGTCACGCGCGCAAGCCTGCGCCCGTTCCTCGCCGAAGCGGTCTCGGGAGTCATCCCGAACGCCGCTGTTCTCAGCTACCAAGAGACGTCCCCCGCGAAGAAGGTCGAAACGGCCACTCGCGTCGCCGTCGCCAGCTAATCGATCCAACCCCCTACGAATATTCCTCCCATGTTGCTCAAGCGAATCGAAGCCAAGACCTTGCCCGAAGCCATCGAGCGGGTCCGTGCCGAATGTGGTACCGACGCGTTGGTCGTCGAAACCAAGCCCACCCGCGCCGGCTACCTTGTCGTCGCCGGCAAGCCGGACACCAAGTCCAACTCCAAAGCAGAACCGCGTGACCAAGCTGGCTCGCGCTCGTTCTTGTCGAAGTGGACCAAGGGCTTCCAACCACTGGCCGACAAGGCCGAGGACTTTGGCATCTCGCGCACGATTCTCAACGCAGTAGAACGCGCGCTGCTCGGCACGCGCGTCGAACTGTCGCGCCCCGGTGACCCGGCACTGCCGTCGCTCGCCAGTCGCGTTCTCGCCGCTCTCGTCAACCACGAACCACGCGTCGAAAGCTCCCGCGGCTTCCAGACGATTGCACTCGTCGGCCCGACCGGCGTCGGCAAGACCACAACGCTGGCCAAACTCGCCGCGCGCGCCAAGGATCGTGGCGAGCGCGTCGCGATCATCACGCTCGACACCTACCGCATGGCCGCGGTCGAACAACTGCGCACGTTTGCCGAACTGCTCGACGTGCCGTTCTCGGTCGCGCTGTCGGCCAACGACGTGCGCCGCGCCATTGAAGCCAACATCCAAGCCGACCGCATCTTCATCGACACGACCGGCAAGAGCCCACGCTGCCAAGACAGCCTGCCGATGCTCGAAAGCACGCTCCGCGCCGCGCAAGCCAACACGCTGCTCTGCATGGCCGCCGGCACGCGCGCCCGCGACAGCAAGATCATTCTCAACGCCTACGAGCCGATGGGCATCGACGCCGTCTGCCTCACCAAGTGGGACGAAACAGTCGCGCCTGGCGAATCCCTCGCGGCCGTCGTCGAACAAGGCCTGCCGCTGTCGCACCTGTGCATCGGCCAAGAAGTGCCTTCCGACATCGTCGTCGCCGATGGCAAGCAGATCGCCCACGCCGCGTTCGACTGCGAACTGACGGAGGCGACGGCATGAGCAACGTTCCGCATCAGGCGACCGGCCTCAACAACGTTGCGACCAAGACCACGCCGTGGCTCTGCGTCGCGGGCGCCAAGGGCGGCGTCGGCAAAACCATGCTCGCGAGCAACCTCGCGCTGCTGCTGGCACGCGCCGGCTACCGCACGCTGCTCGTCGACTTCGATCCCGGCACGGGCAACGTCGGCGTGCACCTGCGCCTGCAAGGCACCTACGACCTCGACGATGTCGCCGCGCGCCGCTGCTCGGTGCACGAAGCGATCGTACAAGGCCCGGGCCGACTGCAAGTGCTGCTCGGCCGTTCGGGCCCGACCGAACTGACCGGTTCGTCGCCCGCGCAAGTTGCCGAACTGCTGCGCTCGATCCGCACCGCGGCCAGCGATTTCGACGTCGTTGTCTTCGACACGGGTGCCGGTCTCAACCCGAGCACGCTCGCGGTTGCCGAAGAATGCGATTTGACCCTCGGCGTCACGACGCCCGAGGTCACTTCGCTCACGGATGCATACGCCCTGTGCAAGGTGCTGCACGCGCGCGGTTGCGCGCTGCCCCACCTCGTCGTCAACCGCACCCGCAGTCGCGAAGAGGCAATGCGAACGGCCGCGAAACTCAACGCCGTCACCGCCAAGTTCCTCGACGTGCAATCCGAACTCGCCGGCTGGATCAGCCTCGACACGCAGATCGAAACGAGCATCCGCAACCAGCGCCCGTTGACGTTGTATGGCCAGTGCCAGGGTCTCGAAGACCTGCGCAGCATCTGCGCCGCGGCCCTCGCCGCGCTACCGCCGATGAAGCGTCGTCAGGAGCCGCAGAAGGCTGCGGTCCGCAACGTGAAGCTGCGACCGACGGTGCCGCAGGCGTAGGCACGGCGCCTACGAGTAGCAGGTACTGTGCCTGGACCATTTTCACCTCATTCGCGCGCTGCGCGCGCGAATGAGGTGAAAATGGTCCAGGCACAGTACGATCACTTCTCGGCGTCTAGTAGTGCGGGGAAGCGCTCGCGGATGCGGTCGAGGTGTTCGTCTTGTGAGTCGCGCGGGCCGGTCAACAGTGCCACCAACGACAAAAGGTCCTGACCACTGACCGTGTAGGTCGCCTTCGGGTTGTCTTCGACGTGCTTCGTCAGGCGCTTCGTTGCGACCTTCGGGGAGAGCACGCGGCGCGGCAGTACGACCGGGCCTTCTTCGAGTTCCTTCAGCGCGACCTCGATCACTTCGGACTCGTCACCTGGTTCGGCGGCCAACACGCGGCGGCAGATCTGGCGCGCTTTGCTCCATGAGATCATGTCGGCGTTGAGCAGGGCGCGCAGGCGCGGGTCCATCGACGGCACGAAGCGCACGATCTCTTCGACCCACGAGATACTGCGATCGAGGAACTCGGCGATGCGTTGCTTGCTCCAGTTGGCGTTGTTGAGAAAGACGACAGTGTCGAAATACTCGGTAAGCCGCGCGTCGAGCCGGTCCGCGTTGAGCTTGAGGTTGAGCGCACGCATCTCCTCGAGATCGCCGGAGACGACGCGCACGTCGACGCGATCGTAGTAGCCCGGGTTGTCGCGGCGGATCAGGCCGATGGCGTTGAAGCGATGGAAGCCCCCGACGAGGAAGAACTCGTTGTGGTTGCGTTCCCACACGACCAACGGCTCCAACAGACCGTTGCGCAGGATGTCATCCTTGTAGTGCAGCACCTTCTCACGGTTGACCGGACGGTGGTTCTCGATCGACGGATGCAGGTGGATCGTGCCGTATGGCACGTAGTCGTGTCTCTTGGTGGCGATCATTGGATGGAGCCCGACCCGCAGGAGCGGGTTTTGGGGCAAATAGCGTACGGCCGCATCACTGCACTGCAATTGCGGTTCGGTCACAACCCGACTTAATGCGCACGAACCTCGGGCATTGGTTCTCAGGGACCCTCCTGACTGCACGCAAGCTACTTGAATCCCCCATCTTGCCGACGGTTGGGGACCATCTGCCTCAACTTCCCACACCGTGATTGCCGATGAAGGTCTGGCAGGATCCATGAACTCGGCAGGCAGCCAAGAACTGACACGCCTTACGGCGGCTTACCTCACCAGCATTGTATTTGGGGCTACGTTCCTCATTGCAGTGGCCTCTGGTGTGGACGGTGCGACATCACTTTGGAGAAGTGTTGTCGCCAGTGGCATCGCTCTGCTGGCTGCCAACTTCCTGGCACCGCCCGTCGTCAATGTCGTGCTAGACGCATTTGCGCGCGATGAAGCGAAGCGCAAGGCGGCGCTCGAGAAGGAGGATGACAAGTGAGGACCGCGGTCAAGATCCAACGTTCCGCTGAGGAACGCGACCGCATGATCGAGCAGTACTTGCCGCTCGTTCGCTACGTCGTCGCTCGCTTGCCCGTCACGATGCCAGCTTCGCTGGACAAGGACGACTTCTACTCCGTCGGTGTCATCGGTTTGATGCACGCGGCGACGACGTTTGATCCGGCACGCGGCGCGTCGTTCAAGACGTTTGCCTACACGGCCATCCGCGGCGCGATCCTCGATGAGGTTCGCAAGCACGATCCCGTGCCTCGCAACCGTCGCGATCGTCTGCGCAAGATGGATCGCGCCAACAACCAGTTGTGGAATGAGCTCGGTCGCGAACCGACGCCGGCCGAACTGGCAGAGGTGCTGGAGTGCACCGAGGACGACCTCGATGACGACCTCAAGGCGCTGCACACATCGCGTGTGTTGTCGCTTGACGAATCCTACAGCGGCGAAGGTGCGACGATGGGCGCGCAGATCGCCGACATCGACAGCGACAACCCGACCGAACGGGCTGATGAGCGCGAGCAGGGCGAACGCCTGACGCGCGCCATCGCAGAACTACCAGAGACCGATCGCCACGTGATCGTTCTCTACTACCACGAACAGCTCTATCTAAAGGAGATAGGCAAGATCCTGGGCGTGACCGAGTCGCGTGTCAGTCAGATCCTGACGCGAGCGACAGAGAGGCTGCGCCTGAAACTGAAAGAACGGGAGTAGACGATGGACGGGGTGACCGGACCGAGTCGTATCTACGGTTCCACTCAGGTGCACGAGCGCAAGGGTGGCAACCAGCAACAGGCTGATGCGTTCCGCCAGGCAATGGAGGAACACGAGGGTGGCACGGCCGCCGAGCGTGAGCCCGAGGCCCCTACTCCCAAAACTCCCGTGAGAAGGGGGCTTCAGCCAAACCGCCCCGACAGCCGAAAGCTAGAGGAAGAGGTGCATCACGTCGACGTGGTCGCCTGACGCACAAGGATCTCATGGCTAGCGAACCGAGCACCAAGAACAACGTCATCCGCAGCGACAAGGTGAGGTTGGTTGCAGCTCCAGCAATGCTGGACTGCGCCACGGTCACCGACGGCAAGCCTGCGCAAACGATGGCCGTTGTGCCGTTGCTCGATGGCGAACGTGTCGCTGGCTTCGAGGTCCGCTGCGGTTGTGGCGCATCGACGATCGTCGAATGCGTCTACGAAGACACTCCGCCAGAGGAGCCCAACCAATGAAATGGCGCAACCTGATCGTTCTTCCGTTGTTGGCCTTGGTGAGTTGCGAGACCGCCACCAACCTCGTGTTCGAACCTGAGCCAACCGATCCACTCGACGGTTACGAAGGCAGCCTCGCACAGGCTGGCATCAACACCGACATGGATTGGGGTCCGAAGCAGAGCCTGCTGCTGAGCAAGTACAAGACGTTGCTCGAGACGCATGCGCGGCTGAAGAAGGACCACGAAGAGACGCTCGCCATCAATCAGAACCTGCAGACGCAACTGCGCGGCGAGCAGTCCTCGTTGGCGACGGAGAAGAGCAGGCTGGCACAAGCCGAAGCGGAGACCGAGCGTCTGCGCCAACGCAACCGCGACCACGAAGCCAAGATCCTCAGCCTGTCGATCGAGAAGGCCAAGCTTGAGCAAGCGCAACTGCGCACGCTGATTGCCGACCTCCAGAACACGGTCGAAACGCAAGGATCCACGCCAACCGAAGCGACCGCAAGGCCGCCCCGCTAGCCATGAACCGCACAATCTCATTGATGGCGTGTGCCACGGCGCTGCTTCTGAGCAGTTGCCAGCTCGCGCGTCCGGCCCGACCCAAGGCGATCAACAGCTACCTCGCTGAGCCAACGGATCTCGCCAATGTGCGCCGCATCATGGTGCTGCCCTTCAACACAGAAGCCGGCATCACGGTCGACAACAACAAGATCCGCGACGCGTTCGTCAGCGAACTGCAAAAGCTGCGTCGCTTCGAAGTCGTGCCGCTGTCCGATGCCGCTCGCGAAGACGACGTGCTCAACGCCTCGATCGCTCGCGGCCGCATCTCGACCGAAGCCATGGTCGAGCTGTGTGATCGCTACGCACTCGACGGTCTGTTCGTTGGTTCGGTCACGGCCTGGCGCCCCTACACGCCGCCGCACCTCGGCCTGCGCACGCAGCTGATCTCGGTGCACTCCGGCTCGAGCGTCTGGGCGGTCGACACGATCTTCGACTCTTCGGACCGTTCGACGATCAGCGACTTGCAGCACTACGTGGACAAGACCCAGCGGGACGACGGCAACCTGCACGGCTGGGAAATGACCCTGCTATCGCCATCCAAGTTCACGAACTTCGTCGCACACCGCTGCGTCGGAACGTGGATCGAAGGCTAGAACCGCAGAACGGCGCTGTTTAGCGCCAGAAAGGTCGCGCGCGCGCAGCAGGATTCGTATCCTGTTCGCCCCTAACTTCCCCGAGTTCGCGCGTGTATTCGATCCTACTGTCGTTGTCCTTGTCCCTGCTGCTGGGTTTCAGTGGCGTGTTCCTCGAATGGTGGCATTGGGCCTGGGGCATCATCTTCACGATCATCCTCGCGGTCGTGATCTGGATCCTGATCGCCCGCAACATCGGCAAGCGTCTGCAGCCCGCGATGGAACAGGTGCAGCGGCAGATGCAGGCACAACACCTGCAGCTCGCCTACCAGTCGCTCGAAGACATGCTGCCGATGTGCAAGTGGATCCCACTGCTCAAGGGTCAGCTGCTCGCGCAGATGGGCATGCTCGCGCTGCACCTGCGCCAGAAGGACAAGGGTGTCGAACTGCTCGAAGGCGCTTCCCTGCGCAACGCTGACGCGCGCTTGATGCTCGCGTGCATCCGTTACCGCGATGGCGAAGTCGATCGCGCGCTGCAGATCCTCGAGATCACTTCCAAGCTCAACAAGAAGCACCCGCTGCTGCACAACACCTACGCATGGATGCTGCAGAAGGCCAAGAAGGCCGAGCAGGCCCAGGTCGTGCTCGCCGCGTTCCTCAAGAAGAACGCCACCAGCGCGCCGACCAAGGAGAACATGCTGCGCCTGCAGAACAACAAGCGCATCAACATGACCGGCTTCGAGATGCAGTGGTACGCGCTCGGCCTCGAAGAGCCGCCGCAGACGATGGGTCAGATGCGCCGCGCGCCGAAGGGTTTCCGCGAGCCGCCGAAGCGCAAGAAGCGCGGCTAGTGGCCAAGCGCATCAAGCACGAACTGCCACCCGCGCGGTGGCCATCGGCCGAAGAGGCCGAACGCGCGCAACTGTTCGCGCCGATCTCACTCGGCCCGGTTGCAGCCGACACGCGCACGTGGGTGCCAGCGATGGTGCCGTGGCGCGCGACCGAAGACGGCTTCGTCACGCAGAACGTGATCGACTGGTACAGCCGCTTCGCCGACGGCCAACCGGGTGTGCTCGTGGTCGAAGCAACCGGCATCCGCGACGTGCCGAGCGGTCCTTTGCTGCGCATCGGCCACGATCGTTTCGTCGCTGGCCTGCGTGATCTGACTGCAGCCGTTCGAGAGCGCAGCAACGGCAAGACGCGCGTCCTCCTGCAGATCCTCGACTTCCTGGCCATTCGCCGGCGGCCGGAGAAGGAGAAGTTCTTCGCGCGCTTCCTGCAGATCACCGACCGTCACAAGGACGCAGTCGCCGAACGGTTTGGCGAAGCCGCTGCAACTGACGTTGCGAGCATCCGCACGCAACTCGAACAGTGCGACGACGAGACGCTGCAAGGCATCTTGTCTCCGCGCGAGTTCCGCGACTACGCATGGGGCTACCGCGAAGAGGTCAACGACCTGCACCTCCCCCACGTTCGCGATCTGCCCGAGGTGTTGCCGGACTTGTTTGCGTCCGCCGCCGTACGCGCACGCGACGCTGGCTTTGACGGCGTCGAACTGCACTTCGCGCACGCCTACACGATGGCCTCGTTCTTGTCGCGCACCAACATGCGCACCGACGGCTACGGCGGCTCGCCCGAAGCGCGCTTGCGCCTGCCACTCGAAGTCTTCGCGGAAGTTCGCAAGCGTGTTGGCAACGACTGGTGCGTCGGCACGCGTTACCTCGGCGACGAAGTGATCGAAGCAGGCAGTCACCTCGACGACGCGATCCACTACGGCACTGCGTTCGCGAAAGCCGGCCTCGACTTCTTGTCGATCAGCAAGGGCGGCAAGTTCGACGACGCCAAGCAACCTGGTGTCGGTGCGGCCGCGTATCCCTACACCGGTCCCTCCGGCCACGAGTGCATGCCAACCGTCCGCAGCGACGAACGCGGCCCGTTTGGTCGCAACGTCGAACTCGCTACAGCCATTCGCAAAGCCGTTCGCGCAGCTGGCCACGAGACCCCGATCATCACGGCCGGTGGCATCTGCCACTTCGACCAAGCCGAAGCGATCCTGCAAAACGGCGAAGCCGACCTCGTCGCCGCCGCGCGCCAAAGCCTCGCCGACCCCGACTGGTGGCTGAAGATGCGCACCGGTCACGGCGACAAGGTGCGCCGCTGCATCTTCACCAACTACTGCGAAGGCCTCGACCAGAAGCACAAGGAGGTCACGTGCCAACTCTGGGACCGCGACTTCGAAGCCCCCGACGCCGACACCACCCCACGCAGCATCGACGGCAAGCGCCGCCTCGTCCCCCCACGCTGGCAACCCTGACCAAACGCGAGCACCCGTACGCTGCCTGAACGGAACGTACGGTGCCTGGACCGTTTTCACCTTCTTCGTCGGCCATCGGCGAAGAACTGGCCGGTTGGGGCCGTTGTCGGAATGGCCGAACCGCACCGTTTCGGCTATGCCACGGTCATGATGACCAGAACCAAGTGCGTCACCCTCACGCTCTTCTTGGCCAGCTCGCTGATGACATCATGCGCCGGCTTCAAGAGTGCCTCGCCTCTCTCGATCCCCGCGTTGCGCGATGCGCCCGCCGTTGCCGACGTCGGCTACACCAACGGCGTCGGCGTACCGTCGCTCGCCGAGCGCTTCGCCGAACGCAAGGACCTCAAGTTCGCGATCGTGCAAGTCGCCTACGGCATCCAAGGGCGACCGGTGATGACGTTCACGAAGGACCTGCAGAGCTTCGGCGGCGTCACATCGTGGACCCGGGTCACGACGCCAGAGATCATGCTGCCGGCATCCGTCGTGCAAGCCGCAGCCGTTCATGCCGCCAAGACCGTCGAACAGCAACTGAGCGCGCAAGGCTTCGGCGTCATCCCGTTCGAGAAGGTCGCCGAGACAGCAGCCTACGAGAAACACTACGGCGACTACCCGAAGGGTTACGGCATCCGCGGCGGCATGATGCGCGGCTTCACGATCTGTGGCGCCTACCCGATGGGCGTCTACAAGGTGCCGACGATCTTCGCGTGGGGCAACCTGCATCAGGTGTGGCCCGACGCGCAAGCGCTCGCCGACATCAAAGCCGAACTCGGCCAGGACACTCTGATGCTGTGCCTCAAGATCGAAACCAAGACGATGCGCGGCGGCTCGGGCAACTTGTCCGCCAGTGCGGTGCTCAACGTCGCCGACCCGGACTACGCGGGCTACGGCATCGGCGGCTACGGCCACCTTGTCACGGCTCTCGATGCGCACACCGATCCGAACGGCGCGGACGTTCCAGGGTTTGTTGCACGCGACGGCAAGCAGTGGCTCGTCAACTGGACGCCGGTCTACAAGGACCTTGCGCGCGTGCACAAGGCGTTTGCCAAGGGCATGGCGACCGAGCTCAAGAAGATGGCGTTCCCGCCGAAGCAGTAGCGCGGTTGGCTCGCAACCAGCGCGCGGCGTTCCTGGGTTGATCGGTGCAGATCAAATCGATCCCCAGGTCGAAGAACGCCGCCCACGCTTCCTTGCGATCGGGAGCCGCCCAGAAGCGAACCTTGCGGCCTTGCGCGTGTGCCTTGGCAAGCAACGCCTTGACGCGTTGCAGTTCGCCGGCCATCAGATCATCGGAACCCGTCCAGTCAGAGATCTCGCGCCACGAGCCGCTGACCCACGGCACGAGGTGGAGCGGCGGCGGCGCCTTCACGTTGAGATCGCGCATGCGGCCGTCGAGTGCGCAGAAGCGATCTGTCTCGCGGGCGAGCATCGCTTGCGGACGGCTGCCCGACAGAAGAACGGTGACGGCGCCCGGCTCGATGCGACCATCGACGAAGCGCGTCAACATCTCGCCGTAGCCTCTGAGGACCGTGCGCAGGTGGCGATAGACCTTGTCACCGTCGGCCTTGATGTCCACCAGCAACACGAGCGGTTCGCCATCGGCTCGCAGTGGTCCTTTGGCTGCGGCCACGCGTAGTGGTTCGAGATACATCGACTGCAACGTCTTGCCGGCGCGCAGCTGCCATCGCTCGTGACCGACGCGCAGTTCGCCGTCGACGAGATAGATGTCCGCCTCGATGCTGCCGAGGCCGAGTTCGAGCGCCTTCTTGAACGGCACCGGTTGCAAGTAGTCGTTGTGACCGTGCAGGCGCAGCGCCGGGTCATGCCTTTCGGGCGCCGCATGTATGGTCGGAACCGCGCAGGCGGAAAGGCCGCAGACGAGCACGAACAAGAACCGCATCGGGGCAACCTACCCGACCTTTTTGTCCGTTCCGCACAGGTTCGGTGGGAAGAACCCGCAAAGGACCACCGTCCGACGCGGTCACGAGGAAACCAACATGCGCCTAGCCCTCACGTTCTCCCTGCTGGTTGCGGCGGCGTCCGCGCAAACCGTTGTCGTGGACACTACGGAGACCCGGCGTCACGGCGACATCCTCACCAACAAACGCGGACTGACGTTGCCCGCTGGCGAGTTCACGATCGGCGAGATGATCGATGCCGTCGCGAGCTACCTGTGCCGCAACTACGTCTACGATCTGTCCGTCGTCAATCAGCAGCGACCGATGAAGCTGCATCGCGCATTGTCGCTTGATGCACTCGGCAGTGAAGAAGTGCTCTACGCGCTCCTCGCCTCGCGCAACCTGGTAGCTCTGCCGTTGGACGAGCAACGCGGCGTCTTCCAGATCGTGCCACTCGCGGCCGACCACGAATCGCACCCGATGGCGTCGATCCCGTGGCGCCGCCCGCAAGACCTGGTCCTACGCCCGCACTTCCGCGAACTGGTGATGACCTCGGTCACGCTACAGAACCTCAACGCACCACAAGTCGCCAACGGTCTACGCAGTCACTTCAGCATGCTGCGCACGTGGCAACCGGGCGCCCCATCGGTCTCGTTCCTCGGCACGCGCACCCTGGTCCTACACGGCTACGGCGACCAACTAGCCGAACTCGTGCAAGCCCTGGCCCAACTCGACCGCCTCGCCGCGCCCGCGCCACCCCCACCGAGCACGGCAGCACTCCTACAACGCCTCGAAGCCCTCGAGCGCGAAGTCAGCGAGTTGAAGAAGCAACTGGCCAAGTAGGTCGACCGCGAAGGGTATTCGTACGGTTAGCGGGCTAGCAGGTTGACCAGCAGGCGAACTGCGCCGGGGTTGCCGCGGCGCAGTTGGCGGTAGAGGGAGAGGGAGCAATAGACGAAGTCGCCCTTGCCGTAGTTGGTGTAGAGGAGCGAGCCTTGGTGGTGCTTCTCTTCGCCGGTGTCCTTCATGCTGAGCATGGGCACCCAGGCGTCATCCCACTTGCTGGGGAAGTTGAGGCCGCGTTCTTGCACCCAGTTGTCAAAGTCGGCGTCGACGATCTGGTGTGGGAACGTCATCAAGCGGTGCTTGGGGTTGAGCAGCTTGACGACCGCGTCTTCTTCGGTGACGCGCTCGTTGCCGACCGTCAAAGCGAACGGCGCAAGCAGCGGATGGCCCGCCTTGGCGTTCCACTCGCGCGGCTTGTGATACATCGAAACCACGCGGCCGCCCGAACGGCAGTACTGCTGCAGGCGCTCACGCACTTCAGCCAGTTCTGGACGATGGTGATAGGCACGGATGTCGAGCAGGATGACCGTGAACTGTTCGAGCTGCGCCGACACCAGCGAGTCGCGATCGAGGCTCGTGAACGGAATGCCGAGGTCCGTGAGCGTCTGCTCGGTCGAATCCTCGGGACCGCGCACGAGGCCGATGTTGAGGCCCTCGGGCACCGTGACGTCGATCAGGCGCAGCGGCAATCGCACCTTGCCTTCGCCAAAGCCAACAGCGAGGCCGGCATCCGCCGTCATCTCATCGGCGTCGATCGTTGCACGAACCTGGATACGCGCTTCGTTCTGCTCCTTGGTCAGTTCGATGCGGCTCGGCGTGGCCTTCGCCTCGATCCCGGGGCCCATCTGCAACTGCACCGGCGCGTTGACCGTCGCATCGAGATGGCTTGCGACACTGATGTCGAGCAACCGTTCGCTCTTCTGGCCACGACGCACCAACACCACCTCGCGCTCGAACGTCAACGCAACCGGCTCGACCGGCGTGTAGGGCAACGACTCACTGATCGTGAACGTCTCGCCATCGAGTTCGAACGTCGCCAGCACTTCGACGAAGCTCGGCTCCGGGCCGGTCGGCAACTCGTCCTTGCGACCATACTCACACGCGAACGTCCACTTGTAGCGACCGGGAAGCGGTGTCGCCTGCGTCTTCATGGGCTTCGGCGCGGCCTTGGGCGCAGGCTTCTTGATCTCACCACCACCCGGAAGAGGCGGCTTCGGCAACTTCGGTGTGCGTCGCGCAGAGTCATCAAACGGCGTCTGCTGCACCGGCTTGGTCACCGGCTCCGCATCGCGACCAGCGCACTGCACGCTGAGGTTGCTGACGCGTTGATGGCCATGCAACACCACGTAGCCAGTGCCGCGACCACCGCGCGGTACGTCTTCTCGCGCCAGCCACACTTCGGCGCTGACCCCAGCCATTGCCAGATAGAGACCCTGCAAAGCATCGGCTCGCCGCGCAAACACCGCCGTATGCGCCGGATCATCAGCGCCGTTCTGCGCCAGACGAGCATCGCGCATCGCACCGAGGACCGCCTTCTTGCGATCGGCCAGCGACAACGTCACGAAGTCCGCGGGCAAACTCGCTTCGATGCGCGAACGGCCCCACTGCGACAGGTTCTTCGCGTCGTTCTTGCTGACACCTTCGGGGAAGTGCACGCGCCAGTAGTCCTTGCCAACGCGCAACGGGTTGTGCTCGCCCCACGGCCCCTGACTGACGTGCTGCACCCATGCGGCATAGGCAACCCGCGCGTAGGTCTGGCCACGCGCGACGTCGATTTCGCCGGTTTCGAAATGCAACTGCGCCTTGTCGAGACCACTGCGCGCATACAGCCGCGGCACGTATTGCTTCGCCGCCTGCCGTTCCTTGAGGATCTCGATCGCGGCCCAGATCGACGCGCGGTGATGGCCATGACCACGAGTCAGAGTGTGATTGGTGATGATGACGTCGGGGTCGACCTCGTCGATCACGCGCCGCATGCGGTTCTTGAGCTTGTCCGCACCCCAGAACTTGAGCGTCTCGGCGAGCGTCTTGCTGAAGCCGAAGTCCTCCATGCCGAGCCAGCGAACATCAACATCAGACATCGCCGCGGCACGCAGCGTTTCGCGAACGCGGATCTTGGCCAACGCCGGACCGATCTCGCGGCCGATCGCGTTCTGGCCGCCATCACCGTAGGTCGAGTAGACCGTGACGATGCGCATGCCATGCTTGCGGCGCAGCATCGTGTTGGTGCGCGACGATTCGTCATCGGGATGCGCCGCAACGTTGAGCACGACAACATCACTGCGCGCATCGAGCAACGCCTGGTGCGCGGCAACGAGACCGGTCGCAGCCTCCGGATGTTGCGCAACCGCGCCGGCAACCACACCGAGCAATGACACAAGCGAGCAACACAGAGTGGTTCGATTCATCGGGCGAGACTCCTGAGGCGCTCGGCCGCTTCGGCCAAGACATGCCGTTCGACGGCGAATTGAAAACGCATGCAACGCACTCCTTCGGGTTGCGCAAAGAACAGATCGCCCGGCACGGCATTGACGCCGATGCGCTCGATCATCGCAATCACGGCGTCGTACGGCGACACGTCCCCAAAAACATCGGTGTAGTCAGCAAGCACGTAGTAGGCACCTTGGGGCACATCGAATCGGAACCCGGCGTCACGCAACGCCGCGCAGAACAGATCTCGCTTCGCCTCGTACTCCTTCTGCAGATCCGAGTAGAATGTGTCCGGCAGCTTCTCGAGCGCGCGCTGCACGCCGCGCTGCATTGGCCGCGCGGCACACACTTCCATCTGGTCGAAGACCACACCGCACTTCTCGACGATCTCTTCGTGCCCCGCCAAGAACCCGATCCGCCAACCGGTCACCGAGAACGTCTTGCTGAACGAATTCATCGTCAGCGTTCGGTCGGCGAGTTCCGGCACCGTCGCCGGCGACACGTGCTCACGACCGTCGAAGCACATGTACTCATACACCTCGTCCGTCATGACGATGATGTCGGTGCCGTCAAGAACGCGGCCGAGCTCGGCCAATTCTTCTTTCGTCCACACTTTGCCCGACGGATTGCCAGGCGTGTTGACCACAACGGCGCGCGTTCGCTTGGTCAGCACCGCGCGCAACGCGTCGGCATCAAACGCAAGCTCCGCACCCTGCAGTCGCACCGCCTTCGGCACTGCACCAAACAAGGGCACCGTCGTCCAGTGATAGCTATAGAACGGTTCGAACAGCACGACTTCATCGCCGGGCTCAAACAACGTCATGCCAGCCGCGAAGAACGCACCACTGCTACCGGTGCAGACCGCGACGTTCTTGGCGGTGTAGTCGAGCCCATTGTGCCGACGCAATTTGTCCGCGATCGCTTCACGCAACTCCGGCAAGCCCGTGTAGGGCGTATACAGTTGCCGATCTTCGCCGCCGATCGACGCAATCGCGCCTTGCACGAGCGGGTCGGGCGAGTCGAGATCGCAGACACCCTGGCCAAGGTTGATGCCGGAAGGCACACCGTTGATGACGAGGGTCAACGAGCGCAGCAGATTGGGCTGATCGAGGTGGCGGCGGCGAGCCGCTGTCCGCGCAAAGGCGCTGTGGAGAGCATTCATGGGTCGAGGGGCGGCGATGATACGAACAACTACACTCCGCGTCTTGAAGTCCATGCCGTAACGGGGACCATCAGCACCTCGTGAACAGCGCCTTGGAGTTGCGGGACCTGCACTTCGGATACGGCCAGAGAGCCGCAGTGCGAGGCGTTTCCCTGCAGTTGCAGGCTGGCGACTGCTATGGCTTCCTGGGCCATAACGGCGCCGGCAAGACAACTGTCATGCGTTTGTGTCTTGGCCTTTTGCAGCCGGCAAGCGGGTCCGTGCGCATCTTCGGCATCGACCCGACGCGCGATCGCCGCCGCGCCAACTCGCTGCTCGGCGCCCTGATCGAACGGCCGGGCTTCCACCTGCCCGTTTCTGCCCGGAAGAACCTGCTAGCGCTAGCCCGTCTGCAAGGCATCAACCGCCTGCTCGCCAGCGTCGAAGTCGAACGCGTCATCGAGTGCGTCGGGCTCAACGATGCGATCGACAGCCGCGTCGGCACGTTCTCGATGGGCATGCGACAACGACTCGGCATCGCGCAGGCATTGCTCGGCAAGCCGCGACTGCTGTTGCTCGACGAGCCGACCAACGGCCTCGACCCGGAAGGCATCGCCGACCTGCGCGCGCTTCTGCAAATGTTGACGCGCGATGAAGGCACGGCCGTGATGTTGTCGAGCCACCAACTTGCCGAGCTCGACGGCCTGTGCAACCGCGTCGGCGTGTTGCGCGAAGGCAGCATGGTTGTCGAAGGTGACCTAGAGTCGCTGCGTCGCCGCGTTGGCGTGCAGCACGTCGTTCGCGGCGAACCACTCGACACACTGCAGCAACAACTCGAACAACGCGACCTGCAACCAACGCGCGATGGTGACCGTTTGCTCGTCGACATCGGCCAACAGCCGGCGCACGAAGTGACGCGCGCGTTGGCGACCGCTGCCAACCTGACGTCGTTTGCGCCCGAGCAGGCAACTCTCGAACGCATCTACCTGCACGCCGGCAACGCCACACGCGACGCAATCGACGACACGCCGGCAACCGACAACAATGCAACCGAAGCACCCGCGCCACAGCTCGGCTCCATCAAGGGACCGCGCCGCCGCGCGTTTGGCTTCGAGGCAACGACGCTGCTGCATCGCCGCTCGACTCTGCCGCTGTTGCTCGTGCCGTGCGCGATCGCCGCATGGGCCGCGGCTCGCTACAACACGCGCGTGCAGGAGGGCCTCGCCAAAGTCGACGCAGGCGAACAGTTCAGCGCCGATGCTGGCAGCGGCTTCCTATCGATGGCGCAAAGCCTGCAGACGGCGACACCGGCACTCGCCTTCGCCGTTCTGTGGTTTGCGAGCCAGACCATCGCTTCCGACTTGTCCAACGACACCCTGCGCAACTCGCTGATTCGCAGCGTGCATCGCAAGGACGTCCTGTTTGGCAAGGTGTTCGTCCTGCTCAGCGCCATGGTGGTCGGCTGGCTGTCGCTGTGCGCCACGAGCTTCGCGATCAGCTGGGCGACCGTCGGCTTCGGCGACCTCGAAGAAGTCAGCCGCTTTGGCGATCGCGACCTGCTCGCCAAGGCTGCCGAAATCTGGCCGACGCTCCTGACAACGCTGACGCAGATGACGTTGCCGCTCGCCGCGATCGTCACGATCTCCGCCGCCGCGTCCGCCATCGCCAAACGCCCCGCTCTCGCCCTCGCCGCGGCCGCTGCGCTCGTCTACCTGCCCGCACTGACACGCAGCTACCTCGGCGAACAAAGCGGCTGGCTGCTCACCAGCCACATGCCACTCGGCATCCGCGACGATTCGGCAATCAACTACCTCGCAGCCGTATCCCGCGGCGCGGCCGACGCCATGTGGTCGCACGCTGATCTCGCCGTCTACGCGCCGGTCGCCTGGCTCGCAGCTGGCGCCGTCGTGCTCGGCCTTCTGGTCTCTCGTCTCCGCGTATCATGATCGCCATGCTGCGAATCGCAGTCCGCCTCTCGTTGCTCGCCACGCTGACAGCATGTTCGCTGTCGCCCGATCTTGCCGAGCAGTCCCCCGCTCTCGCCGACATGGAAGAGCCGCTCGACTTGCGGCTCGAACCCAATGACGAAGCCGAACGGCTGGCACTGCCGGCTGGCACGTTTTCCGGTCTGTATCTCGACGATGCGCGCGACACGCTCGCGGCCAAGCTAGACGACCCGGGCACTGCTGAGATCAGCAAGGTTGTCGAGAACTCGCCAGCGGATCTCGGCGGCTTGAAGGTTGGCGACATCGTGCTCGAAGTCGAACTAGAAGGCGGCGAAGCCAAGACCATCACGCGACCGAGTGAATGGCGAAACATCGAGCTCGCGGCCAAGGCCGGCGCCAAGGTCACCATGTATGTCGATCGTGCTGGCCGCGAGGCACGCACGGAGTTCACGTTGGTCGCACGCGCTCACCCAGCCAAACGCCAGCTCGCCGAACGCTTCCGCGAAGAGCAACGTGTTGGCGTAGTCGTCAGAACCGCAACCGAAGTAGAAGCTCGCGCGGCAGGCCTTGGGCCCGGTGGCGGCGCAGTCATCGTCGGGCTGTCGGCACGCAGTCCGTGGCGATCGGCGGGATTGCGATTCCAAGACTTGTTGGTCGCGATCGATGACCAACCACTCACCCACCCACAAGAGCTGCTCGCTGCGGCTCGCGATGAAGCACGTGAAATGCTGCGTGTGACGTTCTTCCGCGACGGCAAGAAGCAGACCGTCGCCGCGGCCCTCACGAGCCGCGCGCACGAGGTCAACGAAGTCTGGCTGCCGCCGGTCTTCTCCTACGAAGTCGACCGCGGCAAGACCGAATGGTCGCTGCTGCTCGGCATCATCAACTACCGCTCGACCAAGGCAGCGTGGCGGTTCCGCTTGCTGTGGTTGCTCGGCTTCGGCGGCGGTGACGCCGATCAACTACTGGAGCAAGGCGAGTGATGCTCAATGTTGCACTGGCGCTTCTCGCAAGCGCATCGCCACAAGATCCACGCACGGCGACCATCCAGCTGCCCGAAGGCCAAGAGGTCACTGGTGCGATGCGGGTCGACGTCAATGATGACAAGCGCCTCGATCTCGTCCTCGCTTGCTACGACGAGAAGACCGACAAACGCAGCCTGCGTGTGCACCTGCGCCAAGCGGGCCGTCGAACGGCGTTCCTGTCCGTGCCGTCGGGCAAGCCCTATGCCATCACGTCTGACGTCGTCGCGTTCACGTTCTTGGATTGCACGAGTGCGCCCGGCCGCGAGCTGGTGCTGCTGACACCCGAGCTAGTTGTCGCGGCCGCTCCAAAGGCCGACGGCTCGATGGGCTACCAACGACTCGCCCGCCATCAACTCATATGGCCGGCCGCCAACCCGATTGCCGTTGTGCCGCTCACCAACGCCACGATCGACTTCGATGGTGACGGCCGCACGGACCTGCTGCTGCCAAAGCCAGACGGCTGGTCCGTTCTGTTTCAGGATCGCACTGGCGACAAGGCCACATTCACGCGCACGGAGACCGTCGATCTGCCGCAGTGGGAAAACAGCTTCGGCAAAGCCATTCGCGGCCGTGGCATCTCCGCTGACGGCAACTCGATCGAACTACGCATGCGCAGCGGCAAGCCGACGGACGTCGGCGGCACGCTCGTCAGCACTGCGACGCGCACGGCGCGTTGCAAGGTGCTCGACCTCGATCACGACGGCCGCCTCGACCTTGCGATGTTTCGCAACGACCACATGCACGCAGCGCGGCAACAACAAGCAGGCACCCTGACGCTTACCGCGCAACCGCTGCCGCTGCCGCAGAACCGCCTCAAAGCGATCGATCCGGCGTTCAACGTGCAGTGGCCCGACGTCAACGGCGACGGCATCGCCGACCTGTTGTTGACGACGTCCGCGCAGCGCGACGGCGATGTCGAAGTGCGCGTCGACCTGTTCCTCGCGGACAAGAACGGCGAGTGGGCCGACAAGCCCGACAGCCGCCTGCGCATGCAGCAGCTCGCCCGGCCGCCGCAACTGATGGACGTCGACGGCGATGGCAGAGACGACCTTGTCTGCGTCACGCTGCGCACGTCGGCGATGGCCAACCTGACCAACCCGAAGGCGGCGTCGTTTGACGCGCAACTGACGATGTATCGCAACGACGGCAAGGCCTTCGCCACGCCGTCGCTGCTGACCAAACAGATGCCGCTGGCAACCGACGCGCAGCTGCGGCGCGCACTACTCATCGTTCGCCCCGGCCGCCGTGGCCGCCCCGGCGATGTGCTCATGCACACCAACGGCAACCTCGAACGGCGCTTCCTCAATCTCAAGGGCAAGCAACTGACGATGGCCAAAGCCGACGCCAAAACGCCAATCAGCAAGGACGCCAAGGTCCTCGTCATCGACAAGTATGGCGACGACATCCTGATCGTTACCGGCAGCGAAGTGCGCCACGTGAGTTTCCGCCGATGAGAGCGCTCTCCATCATCACGACGGTGACGCTGGCAGCAACTGCGCATGCGCAAGCACGTGTCAGCGGCAGCCTGGAGCTCGCTGGCGTCACAACGCAACGCCTCGCGGACACTGACGGCGACGGCCGCCAAGAACTGCTGCTCGTGCACAAGGACCCGAGCGGCAAGGCGTCACTGCGGCGCGTTGGCTTCTCCGCCGACAACAAGCAGCTGACACAAACCGGCGTCATCCACATCGTGGATCCGGTGCACACCTTGATCGCCGTCGCCGACCTGCTGGCGACGCCCGGCGATGAGATCATTCTCGCAACTCCGCGCCACACGGCATGCATGCCGTGGCAACACGGCGACACCGCCCCGAGCAAACCCAAGGTCCTCGCACGGCGCGCGCGCTTCACCGTGCGGGTCGACGAACCCAAGCTGTCGCCATTCGTCATCGACCTCAACAAGGATGGGTTGCTCGACCTGATGATGCCCAGCCTCACTGGCGTGCAACCCTACTTCCAGGAGAAGGTCGGCGAAGATGGCATGCCGGTGTTCCGGCGCATGGCCGCGGTGACGGTGCCGGTCGACACGAAGGTTGGCCTCGGCAGCGGCGGTCTCGATCAAGAACTGACGGGCAGCATCGGCATTCCGCAGATCGACACGGAGGACCTCAACGCCGACGGTCGCCCGGACCTGCTCACCAAGCAGGGCATGACGCGCGACTATCGCATGCAACGGGCCGACGGCACGTTCGCCGACCCGATTCACATCGACATCAGCCAGTTCGTCGACAGCACGCCCAAAGCGGTCATGGACCTCGGCACGACGGCGGTATTGAGCGATCGCCAGATGATGCGCCGCGGCGACCTCAACGGGGACGGCTTCGCCGATCACGTGATCGCCCACCGCCGCAAGATCTGGACGTTCCTCGGCAGTTCGAGCGGGCCGCAGTTCCGCAAGGCTCGCACGCAGGCGGTCGCCGATGACATCACAGAGTTGATGCTGCTCGATCTCGACGGCGATGATCATGACGACCTGCTCGCGTTCCGTGTGCAGCTACCGGGGCTCGGCACGATCCTGCTAGGTCTCGTGCAGTCGATCGACATCGACGTGCGCGCCGTTGGTTACCCGAGCGAGAAGGGCGGCTTTGCGCGGACACCGAAGTGGCGACGCACAGTCACCGTTCGCGTACCACCCCTGCTCTCGTTGCTGAGCCGACAAGACGAGTTGATCGACCGCTTCACCAGCCTGATCAGCAAGGCGCGCATCTCGGCACGCGGCAACTTCAGCAACAGCGGCCAATCCGATCTCGCGCTGGTTGCCGAAGACGGCACGACCGTCGACCTGTTCCAGAACGTGCCAGCAGCGCCCGAGCTCAACACCAAGGAAGGCGGCAAGCTGCTCAGCAACCTGCTCTTCGAAGAGGAGAACACGATCTTCGACCTCGACCGCGTCTTCGGCCTTGCCTCAGGTTTCCTGGATCGCCTCAGCGACCAAGCCGTAGGCGTTCGCAAGCCAGCCGCGACCGTCAAGCTGCGCGACAACGAAGCCTGGTTCCTCACCGACATGCACGTCGGCGAATTCGACGGCGAACCCGGCGAAGAGATCCTCGCCATCTACCGCTCAGCCAGCGACCCAACCCTGCGCGCCTACGACGTCATCTGTTGGTAGCACGCGGCCAACCGTGTGCTAACCCTGCGTACCGACCCCGCTTCGCGCCGCCGGCCTAGCATGCGGCTAGCCGCATGCTAGGCCGGCGGCGTGAAGCGGGTTCGGTACGCCGGTGGCGCGGCACTAGCGGTTCTTCAGGTGCCAGAGTTCGGCTTTGCGAACGGCGCTGCGGTTCTTGTCGTAGTCGGACTTGTGGTCGAAGCCGAACGACTGCTTGGTGATGTCGCGCAGTGCGAGGACGGCGGCGTGGCGTTGCTGTGGCACCTCGCTGCGTAGCGCCTTGAGGATGTCCGGAATCGCTTCCTTGCCGCGCTTGACGAGTTGGCGGGCGCACTCGTCGATATCCTTCTGCTTGGAGGCCTGGCCGATGTTGACGAGGCGCACGATGTTCTCGGTCAGCGGGCCGCCGATCTCCTTCTGGAACTTGCGGCGCAGGAACAGGATTGCGAACGACGTCGGCACCGAGTCGCCCCGCTTGCGCGACAGGCGATGGCCAGGGAAACCGTCACGCGTGCTCGTCCAACCACCGCCGCTGAGCTGTTCTTCGACGAACATCTCGGCGCCGCGCGCATACCAATCGGTGATGCCGCCGATCTTGGTGACGTCGGTCAGAATCGCCGCGCGCTCGAGGCCGTAATGGTAGTAGTAGCTCCAGCGCTCTTTCTTCGAACCGATCGACTTGCTGTTCTGCTGCATCCACGCCCACGCTTTGTTGATCTGCGTGTCGACCTGCTTCTTGCGCGGGTATTGATCGCCGAGCGCTTGCTTGCAGATACCCAACACGGCGATGCCAGCAACCGTCATCGACGGATACGGATCCCAACCGTGCCGCTTGCGCGTGTAGCAGAAGCCACCATCGGGTGCCTGCTGGTCGCCGATCTCGCGCGCGAGGCGACTCCACACGTTCTTGGGGATCTTGATGCCGAGGCCGTGCGCCGCACGCAAGCCGAGTGCACCGTACTGCGTGTTGCTCAGATCCCAAGTCGACGGGCGGCGTTCGTATTGGAACGTCCCCTCGTCACAGCGGTGCGCCAGCAACGCCTTCGCATCCTTGCGCGCAATCTTCATCCGATCGGGGAACGTCGGGCACGCCTCGATCACCAACAGGCGCAACGCGATGTCGTAAGTCTGATGCGGGCGCCCCTTCGCCAACTTCTTCAGGGCGGCTTTCAGAACCTTGTCGTCGGCGGGGATGCCATCGTGGATACCAGCCAGACAAAGCAGCGCCACTTCGCCAACGCGTGTGCCACCGCGCACCGTCGCCTTGAGGTGACCGATCAACGCGGGTCGCGCCATCTCGAGGGCGTCGTTGATCTTGCTGCGCAGATCCGCACTCTGGGCAGTTGCGGGCCCGACCACACCGAGGGTGGCAAACATCGCGGCACAGATCAGTTGTCGGAGACGTTGCCCCATGGTCAGTCCCATCATAGTGACTAGACCCGAAGACGCTGCATCTCGTAAGCGCGCCAGGACGAACACCTCACTCAAATGCGCATTGCCATCACTGGTTCGACGGGCCTCGTAGGCCAGGCACTGGTTGCCGCCCTTGAGAAAGACGGCCACAAGATCGTTCGCCTCGTGCGCAAGCATGGCAATGCACCCGAAGGTGATACCGCGTTGTGGCAGCCGGACACCGGCGCCATCGACACTTCCGCGTTGGGCGAAGTGGACGCCGTCATCCACCTGGCTGGCGAGAACGTCGCGGGCGGCCGCTGGAATGCCGCGCGCAAGCAGCGCATCGCCGACAGCCGCGGCCCGGCCACCGACAAGCTATGCCGCACGCTTGCCGCATTGCCTACGCCCCCGCGCATTCTGATCAGCGCCAGTGGCACCGGTATCTACGGCGATCGCGGCGACGAAGAACTGCACGAAGACAGCGCCCTCGATTCGTCGGGCGACTTCCTGGCAACTGTCGCCAAGGATTGGGAACGCGGCACGCAACCGCTCAGCAACTGTGAAACGCGCGTGGTTCATCTACGCATCGGCGTCGTGCTCGACCGCAGCGGCGGCGCACTCCAGCGAATGCTCTTACCGTTTCGTCTCGGTATCGGTGGTCGCCTCGGCTCGGGTCGTCACTGGGTCAGCTGGATCTCGTTGCACGATCTCGTGCGCGCCATGCAACACATCCTCAACGACGATTCGATCCGCGGACCGATCAACGGCGTCGCACCGACTCCCGTCGACAACCGTGAGTTCACGCGCACGTTGGGCAAGGTGCTGCGGCGACCAACGGTTCTGCCGATGCCACGCTTCATGCTGCGACTGCTCTTCGGCGAACTCGCCGACGTACTACTGGGCAGCATTCGCGCACGCCCACAACGCTTGCTCGAAGCCGGCTTCCAGTTCGACCACGCCAACCTCGAAACGGCTCTGCGCAGCACGCTGCACACGTAGCGAACAGTACTGTGCCTGGACCGTACCTAGTGCTTCGGTCGCGGGTAGTCACACGGTCTTCAAACCGCCCACTGCGCGAACTCGCACGGCATAGCCGCACGTTGTTCGTGTGTGCGGCGGTGATGCAGAATCGAACGGTGATGCAACCACCTTGCTGCGTTTGACGTGGAGTTATCCACATCAATGGCACGCCGTTTGAACACAGTGTGTTGCCGCTCTTCCCCAGGAGTCGGGAAACCCCTCAAACTGTTTTCAAAACGCGGCGCGCTGACCGCGACTTGATCGTGCGCAGCGCATCGCTTGCGAAGACGGTCGATTCGCTATGACCGCACGATGCCTGCCCGCGGGCTCTGTGATGCGGATGTTGGCGCCAGGCATGGCCGCCGCGTTCGTGTTGTTCTCTTCTTGCACCAAGTCGAAGCCGACGGCTGACGCCACTCCTACTCCGACCGTGCAGCCAGAGTTGGCCCTGATGGAGTACGGCCGACTCGTTGACGTCTACGGTTACACAGACGTCGAAGGCGTGACCGAGGTCACGCTGTTTGAACGTGACGTGATCATCGGTCCCGACATCACCGATGAACGGCCGTCGAACACACCCATCGCCGATGGTGCGATCCTCTACGACTTCATCGGCACCGATCCCGACACGCTGCAAGCACGCCTGCTGATCCCACGCGACATCGACAGCCCGGTGTTCGAACAGGCGGTCGCGGCACTCGATGACGATCTCACCGAGATCGGCGCACAGCTCTACGGCACTGGCGGCGGTGGCATGCCGTTCTCGGTCGTGCCGCGCAACGCAGCCATCCGGCTGTCCTTCACCGCGCCGCTTGGCGTCGAAGACGCGTTCTTTGTCACGCGCAACGAACAAGGCATCGTCACGTCGCTGATCAACTCCGAGGCAGTGCAACTGCTGCGCATCGTCAGCGATCCGGAGCAATCCAACCCGTTCGTGCCGTTGCCGGTGCGCGTGATTCCGCGCCTCACGACCCTGACCCTCGATCCCGTTCTGCTCGGCACCGAAGGCGTGCAGTATCAGGCCCCCAACAACGCCGAGGGCATGCCAGCGTCGTCGGACATGACGACCGCCAACATCCGCATCGCCATCGCCCTCGACGGGCCACTGGCGATCCCCAGGATGCGCGAAACGAGGCGCGGCATCACGGGCAGCAACAACACGGGCGCGCTCGCGATCGTGCGCGACTTCCGTTCGGGCAACGCCAACGACAACTCCGCCGAGATCGCGCGCGGCTTCGTTCGTGATGAACTGCCACTGCGCATCGTCGGCCAGATCCCGATGCTTCTTGAACGCGTCGACAGCATCAACTCATCGACGCAGGAGATCACCGTCTACAAGAACGGGCTCTCACACGAAATCGATGTCGGTGACGTGATCCGCATTCAGTCCGGCAGCTCCAACCAACTGATTGGCAAAGGCGAGGTCGTCGTCGATCCGGTCGACGACCGCGACAACCCGGACGAGCAGCACGTGCGGGTGCGTATCCGCCACATCAATGAGCTCGAAGCGAACGACCCCAGCAACCTGCCCGGCTATCCGCAGTCCGTCGCCGCACGCGAAGAGTGGTTGCGAGAACACGCGCCCGCAGCAATCTGCATCGCCGAGTTCCGCGCTGGCGGCGTCGATGGTCGCGATGATCCGATCAACTTCCTGACGTTCTCGCCGGAGCCGCTGACGCTCGACGGTTACCGCCCAGCCAACGGCGAGTTCGTATCCCCGTTTGCTGGCGCCGTCGTGCGCTTCACCAAACCCGTCGACCTCGACACCGTGAAGTGGGCGGACACGTTCTTCTTCGCGATGCGTGACCTGACGAGCGAATCGAGCCGCGAAGCGTTCATCGATAGCCGCCCCAACAACGCCGGCGGCACCGGCATCGACACGACATCATTCAACGATGCCAAGTACCGCACGCCGTTCTTGATCTCGTCGCGCATCGTCGACGAAGACGGCTCGCAAACCACACTGCGGTTGCAACCGACCAACGGCTTCTTCCTCGACGAGACGATGCGGACGGCGGCACCCGAAGACGACTACCGCTACTTCTTGCACGTGATCGCCAACTCGCCGGACGGCGGCGTGCGCGACCTCGCGGGCAATGCCGTCGACCTGCAAGGAACGACCGCAGAACGCAGCGGCTCGATCGTCGTCGATTTCACGGTCGACACGCGCAAGGACGACGGCGTCCCGTTGTTTGATGACAACATCGTCGTGTCCGTTGTACGTCGCTTCGCGGATCCGGATGAAGACGCGCGACCGAGCCTGTTCAAAGGTGAAGAAGTGCGCGCACCGGGTGCCCCGGAAACGGTCGGCACGAGTGACGTTGCGGACCTGTTTGGTGCGTTCCTCTATCTCAACGGGCAACTCGCCGCGCGGCCGACGTCGCGCGTACGCGCCGTCGCCGACAACTTCAACCAACTGCCGCCCATCGGGCAGCCGCCGGGTGGCCAACCACAGAACCCACTCGCGTGGTGCCCGCAGACCGTGTGGACGCCGTGGGTGACTCGCGACCAGGTGGCGATGAGCACGGCAGGTTCGGCGTTTGGGCAACCGATCCAGAACCCCCTCAACCCGGCCGGCTGTCGCCTGCAGACGCTATGGCGCGAGATCGACATGAGCTTGTCGCGCGACAACCCGTGGGACTTCAACCTCGACATCGAACAGATGTATTGGGCGCCGTTTGCCGGCGACCCGCTGCTCTACGACGAGTTCGACCGCGTCAGCCTGGTGCTCGGCCACAGCGAGTTCCGGCCCACGCCGTGTGTCGGCGCGATCGGTTCGTTGCCGTGGCTGACCGAGTCTGGTCTCAAGGGCGCGTTCGACGGCAACTACCTGCGCAACCAGGTGCCCACCGGCAACGGGCAACTCGTGCAAACGAGTGCGCCGCGCAACGAGCCGTACACCGACGCGCGGCTGCAGATCAACCCGTCCGCAGTCATCACGGCAGACAACGGCGGCAACCGCTTCCTGCCGCTGCCTCAGTTCCAAGAACCGTACTTCGTATGGCGCGACGAGACCGTCGTGGAACAAGGCTGCGATGCCGGCATCGGTTCGGACCTGACGACGACTCCCGGCGGTGCCGTGATGGGCACGTATGCGCCATACATCCTCTCGCCGTTCCACAACGGGCAAGGCTCGAACATCGTCGACGGCGCGGAAGGACTGCAGTTCGTACCGAGCTACTGGAACGATTCGACCAACTACCAGATGGCCAACCCGAACACGCGCGACAACTACACGGGTGGCCTCGTTGGCAGCATCGCCTTGCCGTTGCTCGCCGACTTCCAGACCTTCTATGACTCGACCGAGCTCCCGGCGTCGAACCCGTTCCAAGCGACGGGCAGCAACGGTTGGCAGGTGAGCGTCACGGTTGGTTCGGATCCGCGGCCGCGCTTCCGTGTGTTCAGCGGTGGTCGACCGGCGGCGGCGCCACAAGGCGAACTGCCGATGGGCCCCAACGATCCAGGTTGGAACGTCGCGTCTGGCGGCTGGGCTTTGGTGCCCGGCAACCCGCAGGCTGCGTGGACCGTCACGCCGCTGCCGGTACTCGGCTCAAACCACAAGGGCGACAACACATTCTATTGGATCATGATGGACTTGCTCAAACGACAGAGCGTCGTGACATCGGGATTCGTCGACCTCAACAACCCGCATCGCGTTCCGGAAGGGTTCGCCGATGCCCGTCTCGGTCCGTTCTATCTCGACAACGGCAACGTCCTGCAACCGGCAGATGTGTTGCCGTCGTTTGGCTATTCGTTTGATCCGCCGCTCACTCGTATGCCTGCCGGCACTTCGGTCACACCGCAGTTCCGCGGCGCGAGTGCCGTCGATGATACGCCGTGGTATTGGCAGCGCTGGGTCAACACGACGACGCGTCTGTGGCCGACACCCAACAACGTCAACCCGAGCATCACGCCGCAACATCGTCAGGACCTCAAGCCGACGGCCGACAACTTCGCGCTCGATCCACGCAAGGCGGGCGACGCGCATATCCGCAAGTGGGATACGCGACCGGTGCCTGGCGGTAGTCCCTCACGCAATTGGTGGACCCATCTCTACAACCGCACGGTTACGGGATACGTCGAAGACCCCAACCATTTGATGAACGCCGAGTATGCCGAGAGCTACTCGTCACCCGGCGATCCGTTCGCGCCGAACGACGTCCGCTACGTCAACTGGCGCTTCGTCATGCAAAACAACGTGACGACGACGACGCCGATCGACCCGGCTATCGAGACCTTCGCGATGACGTACCGCTTCCAACGCAGGTAACAAAACTGCGCCCGCCCCTCGGAGCGAGCCAATGGCAGCAGGCACTCGGCGCCCCCAGGAGCCGATAGTGCTTGCGTCCTAGCGTGACACGGTTTCTCGTACTAGCTCCTCGCCAAAACAAACATGACCGAACTCCCGCGCAGGTCCGGGGAGGCGTTCGCCACCGAACGCCTTCGCGAGAACCCACAGCTGACGTTCGAGGCTCTTCGCCAAGCCGCCGAACTCGAAGGAATCACGATCCAACCAATCCAATACGGTCGCGCCCGCCGCCAACTTGGATTGACAGGAGCACCACTCCCAACACCTCTCGACGTCGAGTCGAAGGCGCCTCCCGAAGCCACGCCGACCGATCCAGTCGACTCCGATCAGATCACGCACGACTCGCCGCCCGACCCAACCGAAGCACCGGTCGTCGAGATCCCAACGCCGCCACCGGCGGCACCCGCAGCAGCACCGCAGAAGAAGAGCAAACCCGCGTTCGAGTTCCTGGTCTCATCGCTCCGCGAAGATGGCACGCTGAGCTATGGCGAACTGCGCGCGCGATCAGAAGAACGCGGCTTCAAGATCGCACCGATCATGTACGGCCGTGCCAAGGCGCTGCTCGGACTCGTGCCGGTGCGCCCGCGTGGCCAAGGCAAGAACCGCACCGCCGCCAAAGCCAAGGCCGCGGCGACACTCGGCAACTACGCTGCAACACAGCCTGACCAGTTCAGCAAGCAACTCGACAGTGTGCAGAGTGTCGAAGACCTGGTCCGGATCGTGAAGCAACTCGACGGCGAACGTCGTCGCTTGCGCGGCCTACTCGAGCACATCGCCAACTCGATCGACGAAGCGCTCGACCAGCCCGCCATCAGCTAGTCGGCGCGCCACCTGGCGAGCAACTGCTCCGCCGAACGCACCGCGCCTTCGAGGGTGGCCGGCAACCCGGTCGCCGTCCAATCGCCGCACACCATCAAGTTGTTCGGCCCACCCGGCAGCGGACCAGGCGCCGGCCGCAGCGTCTCCGTGCCTGGCGCGGCAACAAACGTCGCATGCTGTTCCTTGCGAATGGTGACCTGCGCGCGACTCGCATCGATGCCGTAGAAGCGCTGCAACTGCGCGAGTGCAATCTCGCGAATCTCCGCCACCGACTTGCCGTCGAAGCTGCGATCGCCGCCGGACAACAGCGCAAACCGACCAACCGGTTCGCCCGGCGTGCGCAACAAGAAGTGGAACGGCGCGCCGCCGACCAATGCAGTGACTGGCCCCTCATCCGGTGGCACCTCGCCGGGTTGCATATCTGCCGCCATCGTGAAGTACGCAGTGACGATCGGCGCCGAGCGCAGAGATGCTAACGACTGCACTGCCGCGTGCTCACCCATCACCCGCTGCAAGGCGAACCACGGCATCGCCGAAACAACGACGTCGCCAGCCGCGACTTCGATCAAATCGTCACCGAGCAACACCGCCGTGACGCGATCGCCATCGCAGCGCAACCCGGTCACCCGCGCGCCCGTGCGCAACTCGACTCCCGCCTTTGCGAGGGCAGCCGGCGCCGGATCCCCCAGCAGTTCGCCCCACGGCCGCGTCGGCAGCCAGAACGCCGCCGAACTGGCCTTGCCGAGAAACGCCTCGCGCAAGGTCGCCAAGAAATCCACGGCACTCGCTTCTTCGGGTTCAACGTTCATGACGGCGCGACACAGCGGCCGCCACATCACATCGTCGGGCTCACCCGTTTGGCCACGCCGCCGCAACCAGTCGGCAAACGTCCATTCCTTCTTCGCGCCCAACAGCACGCTGGCCATGCCATAGAACGCGCGCAGCCGAGCACCGAAGCCAATGCCAAGTCGCAGCAACGCCCACGGCATCGCAACCGGCACCGGCAACCGCGACAACCGCAACGACGCGCGCCGATCGGCGCCAAACCGGTAAGCCATCGTCAAACTGCGATCACGTTGAAAGCCATCGTCGGTGCCGAGCCGGCGCAGCAACTCGCGCATGCCGTGATAGCAGCCGAGCATCACGTGATGACCGTTGTCGAGCTGGCGCTGCGTCTGTCGATCCGGACTCGAGAACGCACGGCCACCGCAAACCTTGCGCGACTCCAGCAGCACCACCTGGTGGCCGCGATCCGCCAGCCCAAACGCCGCCGCCATGCCCGCAGCACCACCACCGAGCACCAAGACTCGTCCGGCGTTGCTCACGCACGCACCCCTGCCCACACGGACAGCGCCAGCCAGATCTTGCGGCCCTTCGGCACACGTGCACGCGGCTGCGCAATGTCACCGCCACGTCGCCGCAACTGCCGCAGCAGGTCACCGTAGACCGCCCCCATGATGCGCGCGGCAACCAACGCTCGCCGTTCGGCCCGCGGCAACTGACGCAACGCCGCGCGCGCATCGGCAAACCGTTCGGTAGCAATGTCGGCCATGCGCTCACACAACCGTGTCACGCCACCGCCTGGCGCGTAGTGGCTGGCGTCACCCTTGCCGAGCAAGTCTTCGCGCGTGATCCCGAACTCGTCGAGCCAGGTCTTGGGCGCATAACAACGTCCGACTTCCGCATCGCCGCGCAGGTCGCGCAGCACGTTGGTGAACTGCAACGCGAGCCCAAGTTGGTTCGCAAACTGTTCGCCGCCGCTACTCGCGGCGCCCAATACCGGCAGGCACGCGATGCCAACTGCCGACGCGACGCGGTAGCAGTAGAGTTCGAGTTCTTCGCGATCAGCGATGCCCGCGTCGCCAAGGTCCATCGCGCAACCAGCGATCAAGTCTTCAAGAGCACCGATCGGAATCGAGAACTCACGGATCGCAGCAGCCAACGCTTTGCCGACCGGCGTCTCCGGTTCGCCCGATTCACAGCGCGCCAGTTCGCGACTCCAGAAGGCAAGTCGGCCGCGCCCGGTCTCGACATCGGGCGCATCATCGACGGCATCATCCACCACGCGGCAGAACGCGTAGATCACGGTCATCGCATCGCGGCGCCGTTCTTCGAGACAGACAAACCCGACGAGGAAGTTCGAACCCGACTTCTGCGTGATCGCATGCGGATCCAGGTCGGCATCCGGGGGCAACAGGACGTCGGTCATCGCGGCCCCCACTCAGGTTGTCGCGATGTCAGCAACCCGGCGAATACGGTGCCGACCCGACGCATCTTGCTGAGATGCACGTTGCCACCGAGCACGTCGCCGTCGACGGCCCGAATGCGTGCCAACACGGCCGCCGCCCCGCGCATGATCGCGCGCAGTTCGAGTCGCAAGCGACCGCGGACACCATTGACGATTGGCCACCCGGCGCGGAAGTCCGCGGCGATCAGGTCCGCCTGCGACAGCACGAACCGGCGCACCGCGTCATTGGCCGTAGCGGCCCGCAAGTCGTCGACCGTGGCGCCGCACGCCTCGAGTTCTTCGATCGGGAAGTAGATCCGGTCGCGGTCGATCAGATCCTCGCGCATGTCCTGCAGGTGGTTGACCAGTTGCAGGCCGGTGCAGACACGATCCGACTGCGCGTCCAGCTCGGCATTGCGATAGCCGCTGACGCGCAGCACGAGCCGGCCGACCGGATCCGCCGAGCGGCGGCAGTAGTCGATCAGTTCGGGGCGGCTGTAGCGGCGCTTGTGGCAATCCTGGTCGAACGCATCCAGCAAGTCGGTGAACAGCGATTGCTCCAACTCGCACTCGACCATCGACAGGCGCAGCTCCGCGAACAGCGGGATGTCCTGCGGATAGGCCCCCGCCGCGTCGGGCTGCAGGTGCCGCAGAAAGTCCGTCCGGAATGCCGCGAGCGCCGCCGCATCCTGCAGTTCGTCGGCGAGATCATCGGCCGTCCGCGCAAACGCATAGATGCGGTGCAGGTGCCGGCGCGCGACCTTTGGCAGCAACCACGAGCCCACGGGGAAGTTCTCGTAGTGGCGCTTCGCCATCGCCAGGTAGTCGGCGGGATCGCGCAACGCGGCGCTAGGGTCGGAAGTAGTAGAGGACGGAGCCAAAGCAGGAATCAGATGCCGGAAGTCGCACGGTACTCGGGGCGTGCGCCAATAGCAGCAGAGGCCGTGACCGGAAAACCGAGAATCCGTGTCACCGTGGCTGATTTCGTACCCCTAGTCCAATGCGGGAACCGCGAGAACAGCAATGGAAATCGACTTCGACGCAAAGGACGCCATCTCCGACTTCATCTCCGTGCCTCCGGGCACCTACTTATGCCGCATCGCAGAAGTGCGCACAGGCATGACGCGCGCCGGTGACGAACGCTGGTCGATCCGACTGGTCGTTTCGGCGGGCATGCACGTCGGCAAGCAGGCCGCATGGGACAGCCTCGTGTTCAGCACGCGCGGCCGAGCACGAGCGCGCATGATGCTGCAGGCATTCGGTCTGCCGGCCACGGGCAAGGTGGAGCTGCAGCCCGCGGACCTCGAGGAGTGCTCGGCGCTGGTCGAGGTCCGGCCGTCGGAGTACGAGTCGCAGTCGGGCCAGGTCGTCCGTCGCAACGAGGTTCCCTATGACGGTTATCGGGCCGCGAATGACGGCGACAATCAGGACGACGGCAGCGCAAATGACGCCGCAAAAGAAGAGCAAGACCCTAGGGACATTCCCTTCTAGACAACAACGCGCGACTCGCGCCGCAGAATTCCTCGACGGAGGCAACAGCCAAGCTCCCATGGCGCGGTGCGTTCCCAAACGCGCCGTTTGCTAACTGATGATCCTTGGTACGTTTGCCTAAGCAACACTCCTTGGTCCTGCCGATCTGGCAAGCATGGAAGGTGCCCAGTTTCCGATTACTGCCGCGGACTCTCTCATTGAGGGCTACTGCGACGATTTCATCTCACTTGCTTCGATCCTCTCGCAGACGCTCGAGCAGGTCTCGATGCGCGCGATCGACATGAGCAACAGCACGTCCCACCTCAGCCGGATCGAGAGTGGCATGCGCGAATTGTCGGAAGCCATTCGCGATCTGATCGAACGCGGACGCGTGATGACGCCGGGTTCTGGTGCCCTCAATCGATTGCTCGAATCCGAACCTTCGGTGCTACAGACCGCTGCCTGCGCCGACTGGTTGTCGACGGATCCGACCGATCCTGACCCGGATCCTGATCCGGACGACGCGCCGCCCGCGGACAACGCGCCTGAGCACGGTCTTCGTGAGCAGCTGCACAAGGAACTGGGGCTCGACCTGGCCGAGCAAGCCGGCGCAAGCGCACCTTCGGTCGTCACCGACGTGGTAGTGCCGACCGGCCCAGCTGCCAACGAAGTTGCCAGCTCCGTCACTGGCGGTGACTCGAGCGACAGCAGCGCAGAAGGTCCGGCCGGTGGTCCAAACTGCCTGCGCGGCAACAACAACGGCATCCCGATCATGTCGGTCGTGCAATTCGTCGAGCGCATGCGGAAGACCGGCACATTGACGGTCAAACTCAGCGACGAGACCATGACGTTCGAGTTCGACCGCGGCTTCATGCAAGGCTGCCAAACCAGCAACCCGGCGCCCGGCGATCGCCTCGGCGACATCCTGGTTGAGCGAGCCAACTGCGACCGCGACCGCCTCAATGCCATCATGAGCAACGCTGGCGGCCGCTCCTCGGCGCAAGTCGGCGAGGTCCTGGTTCGCGCTGGCCTGGCGACCAACACCCAGATCATGGAAGCGCTCGAGCATCAGGCCCACGGCCGCTTCGAGCGCGCCTGCGAGGCCGAGGACGGCGACTACGAGTTCGTTGAGTCGCAACCGAAGCCGACTGACGGCCGGGTCCACATCGCCCTGTCTGAACTTGCGCCCACGGCGGCCTCCTAAGCCCAACCTGCGCTTGACCGCCCGCGTGCCTGCGACTAGGACCATGTTCGGTGACTGCCGAACAAGAGATCGACGAGCTGCGGACGCGCATTCGCAAGGCTGATGACGCCTACTACAACGGTGGCGTCAATGACCTGACCGATGCGCAGTATGACGAGTTGTTCGTCAAGCTGCGCAAGCTCGAGTCCGAGAACCCCAAGCTCGTGACCGAGGATTCGCCGACCCAGAGTGTCGGCGCCCCGCTGCCGAAGGGCGGCACGTTTGCGACGCAAGAGCACCTTGCGCCGATGGGCAGCCTCGAGTCCCTGATGCAGAAGGACGAGGTCGTGGCGTTCGTCGAACGCGCGCGCAAACTGCTCGAGATCGAAGAGGACGCGCCACTCGCGTGGAGCTGCGAGCCCAAGCTCGATGGCGTCAGCGCCAACCTGCTCTACGAAGACGGCGTCCTCATCCGCGGGCTCTCACGCGGCGATGGCCAAAGCGGCGAAGACCTGACGCGCAACCTGCTGACGATCCGCAACCTGCCGACGCGGCTTGCGGGTAAAGGACCGTTCCCGCAACGCATCGAGATCCGCGGCGAAGTCATCATGTCCAAGAAGGGCTTCGCGGCGCTGCAGCAACGCGAAGAGACGACGAGCGAAGGCACGTTCCGCAACGCGCGCAACACGGTCGCCGGAACGCTGAAGTTGATGGACCCGCGCATGGTAAAGCGGCGGCCACTCGACTTCCTGGCGTTTGCCGTTGGTCTCGTCGAAGGCATCGAGTTTGGCACCCACGAACAACTGCGCGCCAAGCTGGCCGAGTGGGGCTTCACTGTCGCCACGCCAGCGACGCAAGCGGCAGACCTCGCCGCCATCCTGGCCTTCCACGAACAACTCGAGAACGACCGCGACGAACTGCCCTACGAGATGGACGGCATGGTCGCGAAGGTCAACGACTTCGAACTGCAACAACTGCTCGGCCGCACGTCGCGCACGCCGCGCTGGGCCCTGGCCTACAAGTTCGCGCCGCGCCTGGCCCGTTCGCGCGTCGAGAAGATCGGCGCACAGGTCGGCCGCACCGGCGCCGTCACCCCAGTCGCCCACCTCGACCCAACCGAACTGGCCGGCGTCACCGTTCGCAACGCATCGCTGCACAACTGGGCGCTGCTAGCCGAACGCGACGTGCGTGAAGGCGACGCCGTCGAGATCCAACGCGCCGGCGACGTCATTCCCGAGGTCGTGCGCGTCTTCGTCGACGAACGCGGCAAGGACTCGAAACCCGCCGAACCGCCGACCGAGTGCCCGGCCTGCACCGGCCCGCTGCAACTCGAAGGCAAGTTCCTCTACTGCGGCAACATCGATTGCCCGGCGCAACTCGTCGGCCGCATCGTGCACCTCGCCAGCCGCCGCGCGTTCGACATCGAAGGCCTGGGCCCCAAGCAGGTCGAACAACTCGTCGCCGCCAAACTGGTCACGACGGTCGAAGACGTCTTCGCGCTGCGCCCCAAGCACGAACAACTGCTCGAGCTCGAACGCTGGGGCAAACGCAGCACCGACAACCTGCTCAAGCAGATCGACGCGCAAAAGAGCCTGCCGCTCGGTCGCTTCCTCAACGGCATCGGCATTCGCCACGTCGGCGAATCCACGGCACGCGACCTCGCCAAGCACTTCGGCACGCTCGACCGCCTGCGCAGCGCCACGTCGGCCGAACTACTCGGCGTCGACGGCGTCGGCGATGAAGTCGCCGCAGCGATCCTCGAGTTCTTCGCCTCCGAGAAGAACCAGGCAACCCTCGCCGCCCTGCAAGCCGCCGGCGTCGACCCCATCGCCGCCGAACGCAACGACGACGGCCCGCTCGCCGGCCGCGTCTTCGTCTTCACCGGTGGCATGTCCTCCATGTCGCGCGACGAAGCCAAAGAACGCGTCGAAGCCCTCGGCGCCAAAGCCGCCACCGGCATCAGCAAGAAGGTCACCGACGTCATCGCCGGCACCGACGCAGGCAGCAAACTAGCCAAGGCCGAAAAGCTCGGCCTCCGCATCCACGACGAAGACGAGTTCCAAAAGATCCTGGAGCAAGCGTGAGCGACCGCCCCTTCCGCCACGCCCTCCGCCTGACCCTCCTAGGCCTGGCCCTCGGCGCCCTCCTCTACCTCGCCTACCTGGCCCTGGGCATGACGTAGGTACGGTGCCTGGACCGTTTTCACCTTCTTCGCCTACTGACCGTACGGTGCCTGGAACGGAGTCAACTTATTCGCCCACCAGCTCCCCGCATGAGGCTAGCCACATCGCGGACAGTTCCGCGCGGACAACTCGCGGCGTCGCGAACGCGAATCACCCGCCCCAACGCCACGCCGCGCGGCGGCGAATAAGGTGAAAATGGTCCAGGCACCGTACGACCAACACTGTGCGATGGGCGGTCGGCGAATAAGTTGACGTCGTTCCAGGCTCCGTACGGTCAGAACTTGTGGAAGCGGGTGTGGGCGGCGCGTTCCAGGGATTCGCGGTGGTCGGGGTGGGCGATGCTGATGAGGAGGCGGGCGCGTTGGCGGAGGTTTTGGCCGCGGAGGTCGACGGCGCCGTGCTCGGTGACGACCCAGTGCATGTGGGCGCGGGTGGTGACGACGCCAGCGCCCGGTTGCAGCATCGGGGCGATGCGGGAGATGCCCTTGCTCGTTTGGGATGGCAGGGCGATCACTGGCTTGCCGCCCTGGGATAGGGATGCTCCGCGCATGAAGTCCATCTGGCCGCCGACGCCCGACCATTGGCGCGTGCCAATCGAGTCGGCGCAGACCTGGCCGGTCAGATCGAGTTCGATCGCACTGTTGATCGCGACGACCTTGGGGTTGCGGCGGATGACGTCCGGATCGTTGACGAACGCAATGTCGCGCATCGACACCTTGGGGTTGTCGTCGAGGAAGTCGTAGACGCGGCGCGAACCCATCACGAAGCCGGCCACGATCCGACCGGCGTGCACGGCCTTTCGGCGACCGGTGATGACGCCGCTCTCGACCAACGGGAGGATGCCGTCGGAGAACATCTCGGTGTGCACGCCGAGATCCTTGTGACCAGCAAGCTCTGACAGAACGGCGTCGGGGATCGAGCCGATGCCCATCTGCAACGTTGCGCCGTCTTCGATCAGTTCCGCGCAGTGCTTGCCGATCGCGTGCTCCACGTCACTGAGATGCTTGCGCGCATGTTCGGGCAGCGCCTCATCCACACCAACTGCCGCTGCGAACACACTGTGATGCACGAGGCCATCGCCGTGCGTGCGCGGCATGTGCGGGTTGACCTGAGCGATGACTACATCCGCCGAGTCGACAGCCACACGGGCGATATCGACCGAGACGCCAAGCGAACAATAGCCGTGCTTGTCCGGCGGCGAGACGTGCACCATCGCCACGTCGAGCGGCAACACACGATCGCGGAACAGCGCCGGCATTTCGCTGAGGAACGCCGGCACGTAGTCCGCATCGCCACGACCAACGGCAACGCGCGTATTGGCGCCGACGAACAGGCAGTTGACCTGGAAGCTTCCCGCGACGTCAGGCGCGGCGCACGGATGGTCGCCTTCGGTGTGCAGCCCGACTAGCTCGACATCGCGAACGTCACCAGCACGTTCGGCGAGGGCACGCAACAATGCTTGCGGAGTCGCGGCGGCGCCGTGCACGAACACACGATGGCCGGACTTCACGCAGGCAACAGCTTCAGCAGCAGAGCAGAACTTCATCAGGATCGATCGCCGATAACATACAGCGGAGACATGTCCACGGTCGTCATACGGTCGCGCAGTTCCTTGCAACGGGACGCCATGCGCAGACCCGTTGCATCACCGGGCAGCGCTGCAAACGCGTGACTACTGCCAACGAGCACGGCTTTGGTCCGCGCCCTCGACAGCGCAACGTTGAGGCGGTTGAGCGACAAGTGGAACGCACTGCCGCGCTTGGACTCGGCCGGATCGCCAGTCGCCAGTGACAACACGACCACTTCGCGCTCTTGGCCCTGGATGCGTTCGACGGTGTCGATCGTCAAGTCGTCGAAGCCGGTGAGTTGCTTGCGCTCGATCGCCGAGCGCATCAAGCGCACTTGCGCGCGGAACGGCGCGATGACCGCGATCTCCTTGGCCGGCACCCCGTGGCGGCGGATGAGGTCTTCGACGACATCGGCAACGGCGTTGGCCTCTTCGGTCGAACGCTGACCGGGTTGCCGGTGATCCAAGCGCAACCACACGACCGCGGCATCCGGCGCCAACACTTCATCGAGTCGACCGCCAGCCACGAACGGCATGCGCCTCGGACCTGCAATGTCCGCCGGTCGCAACGTGGCGCGATAGAACGTCTCGCTGATCAGCTTGCAGACGCCGTCATTCATGCGATACGTCGTATCGAGCAGCGACGAACCATAGTGCTCATGCAGGTGTTCGAAGATCGACATCGCCGCGCGACGATCGGCCTCGGCCGTCGTCACCACAGGCGGCAACTGTTCGTGGTCGCCGAAGAACAACCAACGCTGCGACCGCAACATGCCGGGCAACGCGTGCGGAATCGGGAGCTGCCCCGCCTCGTCGAACACTGCGTAGTGGAACTGTTCGCGCTCGTGCATCTTGCCGAGCGCGAAGCACGTGCCCGCGACGACGCAGCCCTTGTCCGGTGAGCGCGCGCGCCGCGCATCGAGCAACTGCACGTTGGCCGCACGCAAGCGTGCACGACCTTCGTTGGACGATGACGACAACTTGACCAGCGGCAGGTCCTTGGCCTGCGCCCGAATCGCCAACAACGCATTGTCGACGGCGCGATGCGTGAAGGCACACAGTGCGATACGGCAACCCTTGGAAGCCAACGCCGCGACGACCGTCGCCAAGAGCCGCGTCTTGCCCGTGCCCGGCGGCCCTTGCACGAGTGCCAGGCTCTCGCTGCCGATCGCGGCTGCGCCGGCTTCGACCTGGGTCTCGTTGAGTTCGGAGGCTTGCAAGAACTTGAGTGCGCGCTCGTAGCGGGCCTTGTCGCGCTTGACCTTGTGACGACCGGCAAGCACGTCCGTCAACATCTTGTGCGCAAACGTCGCGCGCACCGCATCACGCAACCGACCACGCAAACCAAGCGGGCGCCGATCCAGCACGTAGACGGCATCGACTTCGAAATCGGGTTCGATCTCCCGCCGGAACGGATCGAGCTCGCAAACCAACTCGCCGTTCTGCGCGTCGTAGCTGCGGTACGACAACGGCAACGCGTCGTCGAGATCGAGACCATCGCCGACCATCAGCGGATCCCCCGGCCGGAACTTCGACGAGTTGTCCGGCACTTCGAACACGAAGCCGCCGTTCTCCATCCGCTTGAAGACGGCACCTTCGATGCACTCGCCTTCGATCACGCGCAACTCAACCGGCTGCGCCCGCAACTCGCGGTTGGCGCGCTGCTCGTCGCGCTCTTCGCGAACGAGGAAACGCAGCAGTCGTTGTTCGAGGGTGAGTTGCAAGGTGTCGCGCCGTGGTGTGCCCACGATCATGAAGGGGCACGCGAACAGTTCCAGCCACTTGTGTGGCCGATTCCGTCAGCGCTGCACTTCGAACTCGAGGTCGCCGGCCGCGGGCAACGGCACCGGCGCGGGCTTGCCGTCGCGCACCTCGCGAACCACAACGTCCATCGCGACCTTGCCCGGATCGGGCCCCAACAGCGCAAAGGCGCCATCCCGGCCCGTAATCACACTCTGGAGCACAACACGCTTGTCGCGCGCGACCAGGTCCACGTGACAACCGGGGGCAGCCTTGCCGTTCTGATCGACGACACGGCCGACCGCCACGGACGCGCACTGCTGCATCGCCACCGACTCATCCTGCTCGCGCATGCCCCACCACAGCTGATCGCGTTGCGAACGGTGGCTTGCCAGCACCAACCAAGAATTGGTCGACTCGAACACCTTCGGCGGCGGGAACGACACGTAGCGCTGCGCTGCGTCGGGCCACCGGTGCGCGAGCATTGGCGCAGCCACAAGATTGTGCAACTCGACGCGCCACGGGTTGGCGCTCAGATCCATCGATGCGGGCATGCCCTGCAACGCGACTTCGAAGCCGTTGCTCGGCACCAACGCGATCGAACACGGCACGCGCGCGCCTTCTTCCTTCGCCGCCAGGAACGTCGCACGCATGCTGCGGCCCGACGTCACCAGGCCGCGCACCTCGATGCGTTGGCCCGCGGCTTCACACAAGACCTTGGCACGGCCACCGACCATCTTGATTGGCCGCCACCGATTGGCCGGCCAGCTCGCCGCCGCGGACCGCACGTAGGCAGTCATCGCTTCGCCGGTCAGCTCGCCGTCGACTTCGACGACTTCAATCTCCAACACGCACGTCGGCGGCATCGCCAACGCGACTCTGTTGGCATCAGCCCTGAGCGTCTTGCCCGTGCCGCTGATCGTCGGGAACGCGAAGTCGGCATAACGCGGTCGTGGCGCCTCGCTGCCACTCGGCCACACGGCATCGCCATTGCGATCGATCAACAGGTTGACGTTGCGCAAGCCATCACGCTTGCCAAACAGCAACTCGACAGGAACGGGCAAACCGTGCCGATCGCCACCTTCGACGTGGACGTACAGTTCGCGCGCGCCCTTGGCACCGCGCTCGATCTCGGCCGCTTCCAACGGCACCTCGTTGCGCAGCTCGTAGGTGACGCCGTCGGACGATGCGGGCTGCACCTTCTCGCCGTTGCCATTCCCATCGCTGCCATTCCCGCCACTACTCGGCGCCGGCTTCTTCGGCGGCAACTCCGGCGGCACATCACCGCCACCGCCCAGACCAAACGTCACGGCAAGCACGCCCAACAACGCCAGCGATATCAGCCAGGCGGTTCGGTTCGGCTTCTGACCAAAGACCGTCACTGCGATTGCATCAGCGTGCCGATCCACACCGCGATGCCGAGCGACGTCGCGCGCAGGTGCAGGTCATCGTGCGGCGCCATGAACAGCGTCGCCGTCTCCGGCGCCGTCACCGGCAATGCCAGCGCACTCGCCGTCGTCACCACACCATCGGTGCCCGTGCCCAGGTCGCCGTAGATGATGTGGTAGCGGGTCGCGTTGTCGAAGTAGCTCTGGTTCATCACCAGCGGCAACGACCCCGGCTCTTCGCTCAGATCCACAGCCACCTGCAACAGGTTGCGTTCGGACTCGGGCAGAACCGATTCGAACATCGCAAACGGCAACGTCGACGACTTCGCGCCCGCGTTGGGCGGACCCAACATGATGAGCTGATCGACGAACGTGTCGAACCCGCCATCGTCCGAGCTGTAGCCAGCCCGCGCTTGATCCGTCGCCGACTGCTCAATCATGTAGCGACCGACCAGACCACCGATGCTGTGCCCGACGATCGAACAACCGAAGCCGGGCTTCTTGTTGTCGTTGATCAGGTCGTAAAGCTCATTGGCAACGTGGGCGATGCCGCGCGCCGACGGATACGACAGCAACACGACGTTGTTCTTGCTCAACGCGAGGTTGGCGACCAGGTCTTCAACCCCGAGGAAGTCGAGCGGCGAACCGATGACTCCGTGCAGGATCAGCACGTTCTCGCTCGCCGGCGAGTTCCAGAACGACGCGAGACTGCCCGTGCCGACCGTCTTCATCGTCGTGCCGTTTTCGATGGCGACTTCCGAACCAGCGAGGAACTCCGTCGCGACCGGCACCGCCGGGTCGTAGATGCGCAGTTCTTGGGTGAACAAGCGGTGCAGGATGCCGCTCGACGCGACGAACTCGCCGAGACGCGTCGTCGTCGCCGTCACCGTTCTTGCCGCGCCATCGACGACCGTGTTGCTCATCGCGCTCCACGGCGTCATGTCGTCAACACGCATGAACATCGACAGCGCCGGCGTGCCATTGGCAAACAACACGTCGCCAGCCGGGATCGTCACCGTCACTGGCGCCGCACTGAGGTCGAGGGACGCAGGTTCGAACCGGTAGACCGGGAACAGGCTCGGCACATCGGGGTGGCTGCGATCAAGCAGCGCGCGGAAGCTCGTATCGACGGCCACAACGCCAGCAGGAATCGTCAGCGACAAACCGGCGTTGGCACCGGACGCGATCGACAGCGTGCCACCACCTGGACCGATGACGCCTTCCGCAACAACCTGATCCGTCGGTTCGATCGGTGGCGGAGCACTGCCGCCACCGCCGCCACCACCACCACACGAAGTGAGAGCTGTGACAGCCAGCAAGCTGCAGGTCAATGATCGGAGTCCCCAGTGACGCATCGATACATTTAAACACGGCAGGCAACCGCCAGGGGATAACGAACCGCGCATCCGGCGAACGACTTTTGCCGGATCGCCGCGACCAAGGCGCCGTCGCACGGCCTTCCCGGAATGAGAATCCAGGTATCTACCTAGCCACAGCTACGAACCACTACCCGCCGGTAGTGCCGTCGCACGTCGCAACCCGATGCCGAGCAGCAACGTCGCCAACACCACCGAACCGGCGCACCAGAACGGCGAGCCCTTGCCCAACAGGTCATAGGCTCTGCCATACAGCAGGGGCGCCGAGATACGCGCCAAGCCGGCAAACGACTGCTGCACCCCGAGATACATGCCACGATCGGTCTGCGGCACCAGACGCGACAAGAGCGCCGTCATGCACGGGAACGTCAACGCCATGCCGATCGGATGGAACGCCAACACAAACGCCAGCGCCCCGATCGAACCGACGAACGGCATCATCAAGAAGGCCAACGACAGGGACACGATGCCGATGCGCGACACGCGCACTTCGCCAAACCGATCGACCGCGCGACCAAGCAACAGCACGCGCGCGAACACCGAGATCGACCCGATGTACATGAACACGTAGCCAATGCTGTCGACATCAAACGCGAGGCGGTCCTTCAAGAACAACGCGAGCAGCGGGTTGATGCCGTGCGCCGAGCCGATCGCCAACGCGTAGATCAGGATGATGCGCGACGTCGCGCGCTTCGGATGCGCGAGCACCTCGGACACCGCTGCCACGACCGACGGTCGCTTGCGATCCTTCGGCGTGCGCACGGCGCTCTCCTTCAAGAACGCCATTGCGAACACGGCATTGAGCACGCACAGGCACGCGGCCAAGACCCCCGGCGATGCGTTGCCCATCGTCACGACTTCTTCGCCGGGCCATACGTCCCAACCACCAAGGGTCTTGATCGACTTCGCCCCAATGTATGGACCGAGCGCCACACCGAGATTGGTGGACGCCGACAACCAACCGAGCGCGCGCGCCCGCTGCTGTGGTTCCACGGTGTCGGCAACGTAAGCCTGGATGACGCCAACCAGACCACCGCCCGCGCCTTGCACAACGCGCGACAACAACAGCAGCCAGAGCGAATCGGCCAACCCAAACAGCAGATACGCAATCGTCGACGCCGACAACGCGACCATCAGCGCCGGCCGTCGGCCAAAGCGATCCGAGAACCGCCCCCAGAACGGCGCCGTCAACAGTTGCGCCACAGTGAACGCCGACACGACAAGCCCCGTCAGGAGCCCTTCGTCGAGATCCATCCCAAACAGCGTCTCGCCGTTCTCACGGAACTGCACCACGTAGAACGGCACGAGCGGGATGATGATGAACAGGCCCGCCATGTCGATGAACGCGGTCATCATCAAGGTGAGCAGCTTGCCCGGCACGTTGCGCAACTCGCGCGCGAGTACGAGGATCAGCAACGCGCCGATGCCGAGCATGAACCGATCGACAACGACCGGATCGAACATCGGTTCTGCGGCAGCGATCATCAGGCTTCGGCCTGCTGCTCCTGCAACGCACCACTGGACGCATCGAGGATCTCAGCCTTCAACGCGGCGAGATCGAACAGGTCCGCGCGCAGCTTCGCTTCGAGGCGCGCATCCCCGTCATCTTCCAACGTCCACATCGCCGCCGCCCCCGCGTGCCCAGCACGCAACGGATCTAGGCCAAGTCCATGTTTGACGAAGTCCGGCAGCAACACGACGGGCGCCGGATAGATCGCCGCGGTCTTCAACCGCTTCTGCATGTCGACGAACCGCGCCTCCATCGACGGATCCGCCTCACTGCTGAACGCATGCTCTTCGTGCCATCGCCGCAACGTCGCGCCGAAGTGCAACAGCACCGTTCGTGCCGGCAACTTCGCGGTCAACTCACGGAACGCCTGCCACTCATCACCACGCGACTTCGGCAGCACACACGTGAACTTGCCATCGGCCGTCGCCGGATGCAGCAGACCAAACCCGAGCACTCGATCGGCAAACGCATCCGTCAGCACGTGGATGATCGCCGAACGATCCAGCTTCTCCGCGCGCGGCCGTTGTTCGACGACAGGCTTGCCTAACAGATACGTCTGCGCACTGCGCCGCAACCGCCGCAACAACGTCGCGTCCAAGTTGCCTCGCGCCCGCGCGCCATCGGGATGGAACGTCGCCAGGTCCTCGATCGACGCACAGCCGGACTGTTCCAGGATCGCGCGCGCGCCTTTGCTCATGCCCTGCACCAGCGACAGGTCGCCGCGCTCGCGCATCTGTGGCAGGCACCGTTCATCGTGGTAGCAACCACTGCACCCCAACTGAAAGAACGGCCGCGACGAATCGGGATCCTCACGCAACCGCCGCAACTCACCGACGACTTCATCACAAGCCGCCACGTAATCGGCGATCTCGAACCGTTCTTCCGTGCCATCCTTGAGGATCAGCGCGCCGTGCTCCGGCATGCGCCCCTGCACCTCGGCCAACAGCTGCGTGTAGAACACAACCTGCAGGATCTGATCGCCACGCGCCTTGCCCGACGTCTTCACATCGAGCACCTCGTAGTGATGGTCGCCAAGCTCCGACTCACCATCGATCTTGCGCAGAAGGTCAGGCAAGCCGAGCCGGTCTTCACTCTGCAACACAGCCTGATGCAGCAACGGCGCGCCATCGCGCAGCAACTGCAACGTCGCCTCGGCCCCGGCGTCGAAATCGCGCTCGGGATACTCGGGCTGCACGATGTCCAGGTCGGCGACGTAGACGTCTTCGAAGTCGCGCCCGCGCTTCGCGGCGAACTCTTCCCACGGGGTCGACGGCCGCCGCTCGGATCGCTTGAGGTAGAGGTCGAGCGACGCCAGGTGCGGACACTTCACGTAGGAGTAGACGTGAGTGCCGGTGATGCGCCGCATGACGTCACCATACGTTTCCTCCCAACAACTTCGAGCAACTCCGCTGCGCACTCGAGCCGAGGCCAGCGAACCAACAGCCGATGCCACCGCCGCCGCGACGAGGGCCACCGGCCACCGGATCAGACACCGCCAAAACTCATTGCCCGCCGGGGTAAGCCCATCCTTGCAAGTCGCCTCAGCCTCGCTAGGCTCGCTAGATTCGGGATGTGGAAGAAAACTCAGGTTTGCCCTGAGCGGAGAGGAGACCGGACTGAACAAAGAGCCTGCCTTCCTGTGTAAGTGATTATCGGGTGGGCCCTTAGAGACCCATCAATCTGATAACTGATATGAACTTCGAGGCAGAAATGTCCGAGGGCACCCCCGTGCAAGCGGACGCCCCGGCTACCGATCCCCAAATGGCCCCCGACTCCAACGAGGCCATCCAATCCAACGAGGCCATCGAGTCCCCTGAGGCGACCGATACCCCCGAGGCTCCCGAGCAACTTGATGCTCCCGAGGAGCCTGAGGCTCCCGAGGAACCCGTGTCGCCACTGGCGCTCGCCCCCGCGGAACTCATCCAGGCCCTCACCAAGCGCGGCTTCGAGAAGCTGACCCCCGTCCAGGAAGCCATTGCGAACGCTGACGACGGCAACCGCGACCTGCGCATCTCGTCGCAGACCGGCTCCGGCAAGACCGTCGCGATCGGCTTCGCGCTGACCGAGCGCGTTACCGTTCAGGACCGCACCGGCCCGACGACGTTGATCATCGCGCCGACTCGTGAACTGGCGATGCAGGTCAAGGAAGAGCTCGCGTGGCTGTTCGCCAACCTGCCCGGTGTCAGCTGCGAAGTCGTCACCGGTGGCACCAACCTCGATCGCGAACGCCTGCGCCTGCGCCGCCGCCCGTCGGTGCTCGTCGGCACCCCCGGCCGCCTGCTCGATCACTTGCGCCGCGGGTCGGTCGACATCTCGTCGGTCTCGCAGCTCGTACTCGATGAGGCGGACCAGATGCTCGACCTCGGCTTCAAGGACGAGCTCGACGGCATCCTCGAGTGCTTGCCCGAAGAACGTCGCACGCACCTCGTGTCGGCGACCTTCCCGCCGGCGGTTCTCGAGCTGGCCAACCGCTTCCAGAACCACCCGATCCTCGTCGAAGGCACTTCGCCCAACGAAGCGCACAACGACATCGAGCACGTCGCCTGCCGCATCGGCGATCGCCAGCACTACCAGACCGTCGTCAACCTGCTGTTGATGGCTGGCGAAGAGCGCACGCTCGTGTTCGTTCGCACGCGCGAAGAGACGACGCGCATGGCCGACAAGTTGGCTGCCGATGGCTTTGCCGCCGCGGCGATCAACGGCGACCTCGCGCAGGCGCAACGCACGCGCACCCTCGCCGCGTTCCGCAGCGGTCGCACGCGCACGTTGGTTGCGACCGACGTCGCGGCGCGTGGCCTCGACATCCCGTCGGTGACCAAGGTCATCCACGTCGAACTGCCGATCGACAGCTCGACCTACGTGCACCGCAGTGGCCGAACCGGTCGCGCGGGCCAGAAGGGCAAGAGCATCCTGCTCGTGCCGAAGTCGCGTTCGGGTCGCACGACGCGCCTGTTCCGCACGCTGCGCCTCGAAGCGCGGTGGACGTGGCCGCCGACCCCGGAAGCCGTCAAGAAGAAGCTGCTCGAGCGCGCCGAAGGCGAAGCGTTGACGATGCTGACCGCCGCCCCGGCTGCGACGCCGGAGAAGCGCGCGATGGCCGCCAACCTGCTGCAGGAGCGTGACCCGGTGGAAGTGGTCGCAGTGTTGCTCGCCAAGTCGACGGCGATCACGCGTGAGCCGTTCGAGCTGATTCGTCCGCGCCCGGAGAACGAGCAGGAAGGCCCGCGTTCGTTTGCCCCTCGTGATGGTGCCCCGCGTGATGGTGCACATCGTGATGGCCCCTCGCACGACGGCGACGCACCGCGCCAGTTCGGCAACAACAAGTTCCAGAAGCTGCCGCGCGAACAGCGTGGTCAGCCGGGAGCCGGCCCGTCGTGGCAGCGTCCGGATCGTCGTGAAGCGCAAGCACCGGAACCGGGCTTCACGCGCTTCCGCATCAACTGGGGTCCGCGCGATGGCGCCAACCCGAGCCGCATCATGGCGCACGTCTGCCGCCGCGGCGATGTGCCGAGCAACATGATCGGTTCGATCTCGATGGACGACAACGCGAGCACGTTCGAGGTCGCCAACGCGGTCGCCGATGAGTTCGCCCAGCGCGTGCAGCGTCGCGATCGCCGCGACCCGCACCTGATCATCCACCGCGAGACGTTCGATCGTCAGTCGTCGGGCCGCCCGTCGTTCCAGCGCGGTGGCTTCGATCGTCACGGTTCGGATCGTCATGGGCCGAACCGTCACAGTGCGGATCGTCACGGCTCGGATCGCCCGCGTCATGGCGGCGGCGATGACTTCCGCGGCACGCGTGGCACCCCGCGCCACTCGCGCGACCGGACGCCGTACCGCGGCCCGACGCGCTCGCGTCCCTCGCGCTAATCGACGGATGCGTGCATGAAGGTCGGATCCACCAGCGCCAACAGCGGCGCCAGGCTCTCGCACGACGCATACTCCGACAGCCGGTGCCATTGATGGCAACGGCCAACTGCTGAGACCTGGTGCGCTCGCACCAGATACTGCGTCAATAGCATCCATCGCAGCGACTCGAGCGCATGGCTGCCGTCGGTCGCAAACTCACGGAACGCGTGCACCCGCCGCATGCGCGCCTTGGCTCGACGTTGCTTGGTGGAGAGTGCCCAACGGACCTTGGCTTGCGGCTCGTCCGGTGCCGGCACATCGAACAGTTCGCCATTCGCATCACACCCTTCACTGCGCCGGTAGTCGGCAAACTGGATCTCGATGCGTTCGGGACGGTATGTCGTCAACGCCAAGACCAGCCCCCGAGCGATGCCGGCGTTGCTGATCCCGGCACGGCGCAGATCGACGTCGTCCGCGTGTGGATCTGCGTCGCCATCGTGACGCTCCCCGAGCAAGAGCGTGGCGCAGGATTGCCTTGATGGCCGGCCGACACCATTGCCGGACTGCTGCAGAAACTCCAGCAGCGCATCGGCATGCCGCCGGTGCGTCACCACGCCGGGGTGGCCACCGTCGGCCGCGCGATCATCGTCCTTCATCAGGTGACGCATGCTCGTCGGCATCAGGAACTGGCCGTCATCGAGAACCGTCAACAACTCGCCAGCGGGGCGGTGTTCTGCCGCAATCTCGCGCAGGTCGCTGAGACAGTCGACCGACGCGATCGCTCGAATGCCGGCCGCCGCGCAGTAGGACCTCACCAACATCATGTTGAGCATCGTGTCCACGGCGAACTGCAATGGGGTGGCGAAGCGCTCGTACGCCGATGATCGACGAATGAGTTCGCGACCAAGCTTTCGGAAGTGTTCGTTGGGCAGCGACTCGATACTTGCGCGCGTCGTTTCCGTCAGCCAATCGCCAGTTCGCGCCGTGCGCCCAGCCATGACCACCTCGCCACGCGTCATGCTCGCAAGCTCGACTGCGACCAGATCCGGACGCACCTGCTCACACTGTGTGATCACGGCGCGAGCGATGTAGCCGTTGCTACTACCGCCCTCGGCGAAGTTGCTGAGGCACACGTCGGTTCGCTCGACGCCCATGCTGTCACACCAGCCGCGGGTCAGTATTTCGGGCCAGGCCTCCTCTTCGTTCAAGCCGCCGCCGAATGCGTGGCTCTCGCCGAACACAAACACGTGCCTGGCAGCGTCAGGGGCGAACTCAGCACCTCGAAAGCCAAGCGCGTTGAATCGATAATGCTTGGTGCCAGATCGATCTTCGCCCTGTTTGTCGCGGACGAAAGGCGTGCCTCGCCGATCGTAGCGATCCATGTCGTCGCCCATGTAGGGCAGGGGCTGTCGCCGCGAATCCATCCGCAAACAGTCTACTGCCGGACTTTGGTTCTGTGCCCGCTACGTGCAATGCCAGTGGCCACGGCGCGCTTGCGCTAGCACTCGGTCCACCGTGCGCCGCCGAGTTGACGATTGGGCCCAGCTAGTAGAACCTGGGCACGTGGAGTCACAGCTACGGGTCAACAACGGACAACGCCTCGTCTTCATCGGGGACAGCAACACCGACACCGAGTACCGCACCCGGTTTCCGCCGCATGGCTACGGCTACGTGATGTTCGTCGCGAACATGCTGGCAGCGTCGCATCCCGAGCTGCAGCTCGACATCATCAACCGCGGCAATGACGGCGACACGGTCGTCGACCTGGCGAAGCGTTGGCAGAGTGACGCCATCGATCTGCAACCGGATTGGTTGTTCGTCTTGATCGGCACCAACGACGTGGCCTTCCGCTACCTGCCGGATCCCGATAACAAGGCGGTCGACGACGACACGTACGTGGCAACGCTTTCGCGCTTGCTCGAAGACACACGCGCGCGCACATCCGCACGCATCACGCTCATCGAACCAATGCCCTACGAGATTCCACCGGGCATGAGTGCAGAACCCAACGTGGCAACCGAACGGCTGTGCGAGCACCTGGCAAGCTTGGCGCAGCAACATGACTGCGGCCTCGTGCCAGTGCGAGCGGCACTCAGTGAGATCATGGCCAATGGCCAGGCGCAGGGGTGGTATCAGAACTTCAACCATCCAGCGTTCCCCGGCCACGCCTTCATCGGCCAACAAGTACTGCGCCACCTCGGCTGGAGCTTCTGAGTCGCATGCGTGTCATCTACCTGTGCCCATGGACCAGCGAGAGCGGCGGCATCCAGGTCCTGTACGAACACGTGCGCCTGCTGCGCAAGAACGGCATCGACGCCCTGCTGGGTGCCCCCGAACAGTTCCAACGCTGCACATGGTTCGACAACGATCCCAAGAAGGCACCAGGTATCGACAACGTGTTCGCGCAACTGCGTGATGATGACGTGCTCGTCGTGCCCGAGATCTGCGTTGGCGCCGAGCTCCTCGACAACGTTGCCGCAACACGCATCGCGTTGGTGCAGAACCCGGATCTGCTGACCGCGCCGCTCGACGAGTACGCGGCGACAATCGTACCGACGCCCGTTCTGAAGCCTTGGCTGGAAGGGGTGGCTGGTGGTGCCGCGCCGATCCACGTGGTGCCGGGATTCCTGCACAACACGTTGGTGCGCGCACCCCGTCGCTTCACGCGCAATCGGCCGCGAGCCTTGATCGTCGACCGACCGAGCAAGCACCGCGGCGAACCAGTGCGCATGCGCGATCGACTGACTGCGGATGCAGTCATGGACATCACGTACATCGACCAGGCCATGTCGCGCGACAGGTTCACCGACCTGTTCCGACAGCACGACATCTACCTGCACCTGAGCTATCCCGAAGGCTTTCCGATCTCGGTCATGGAGGCATTTGGAGCAGGCTGCCTTGTGGTTGGGTTCTCGGGCAGAGGCGGCCTCGAGTTCATGCGCAACGGCCAGAACTGTTGGGTTGCGCCGGACGGCGACTTCGACGGAGCGCTCACGCAACTGCACAACGCTCTCGACAGCAGCAAGGACGAACGTGATGCCATGCTGATGGCGGCACGAGCAACTGCCACGGCATACCCCGAGCATGACACGGCCACAGCACTGCACACGGTGTTGCGACAACTGCATCTCGAGGAAGTGCGTTGAGTCGACCACTGGTGACGCACTTGATGCGCGCACCGGTCATCGGCGGCTCGGAGCTGGAGACGCTGTCGATCATCCGCGCCCTGCCCGAACTGCAGCACCGCGTGATCTTCCCGTCGCGGTTCGAACACATGCAGCCTTCGATCCGCGATCAGTTCGACGTGCCTGTCGAGGCGGTCGATGACGTCGGCGCATTCTTGCAGAGGATGCGGGCAGGAATCCTGCACGTGCAGTTCCCATTCTTGCTCGTCGACGACATTGTCGGCCATGACTCCGTGCTCGAACTCGAACGGCTTCCCGACGTGCCGACCGTGTTCACCGTGCATGCAGCGGTCAACGTGCCGATCGTTCCGCAAGTGCACTACGTGTTTCACACCGAGCGACTCGCGAATCGGTTTGCCGATCAGATCACGAGCGATCGTCGCACGGTTTGCCCAAGCCTCGTCACGCCACCGAGCACAGTGCCCCATCGCGACTCGCACAAGGCCGTGCGGATCCTGTGGGTCTCGCGCAACGAAGAGGGCAAGTTCCATCCGGAAGTCCCGGCAATCGTGGCCGCGGTACTCGAAGCCAACCCCAACGTGCACTTCCGCTTCATCGGGCAGTGCGAGCACGCGCCAGTTCCGAAACACGAACGCGTCAGCGTCGAACCGTGCCCGGCGCAGAACCTCGCCAAGGAATACGCCGCGGCCGATATCTTCTGGCACTTCCCCCACCCTCTGCTCGAAGAGACCTGGTGCCGCACCGTGACCGAAGCGATGGCACACGCGCTACCGTGCGTTGTGGCGGCGCACGGAGCCATGAGCAGCCAGGTGCAGAACGGTGTGCATGGCTCCGTCGTTGCGAAGCCGGCGCACTGCATCGACGCGCTGATCAAGCTCTCGCAAGCGTCGGCGACGGAACGCACCCAACTCGGCACGAACAGCCGACAAACCGCAACGCGCTTCGAAGCAGAGTGCCTGAGCACGTGGCGAGCGCTCTACCGGCGACTCAGCACACGATCACCTGCGTGAACCCGTGTGATTTGCTACGATTCCAAATCGCGATAGGGTTCGCGGGAAGACACGAGCAACGGCTTCCGAACTACTGACATGCATGTGATGGGAACAGCGAGTTAGCGGTATGAATCGCAACACAGCGCAACAGTGGCCGGTGCCCTACTGCGGCCCGATGGACGACCGGACCAAGCACCTCGGCGCGCCCCACGAAACGCGGTTCTGTGCCAACGACCGCACTGGCAAGATCCGGTATGCGTTCAACGCGCTGGGCTATCGCGGCTACGAGTTCCTGCCTAATGCCAAGCTGCGGGTCTTCACGTTCGGTGAGAGTGATGCATTCGGCACGGGCGTAGAACACCACGAGGCGTGGCCAAGCCGGGTGGCTGCGAACCTTCGCGAAAGCCTGGGGCTGGCTGAGCATGAACTGTGCTTCATGAACTTCTCAGAGCCAGGAGGGTCGTGCGACTTGATGGCCCGTCAGGTGATCACGCAGTGCAGTGCCGCACCGCCAGACCTCGTGCTCATCAACTTCTCGGAGTGCTTACGCACGGAAGGGTTCGCTCAGGGGCAAGTGTTCAATGTCGGCCCCTGGTTTGCAGACCCTGAAGTGCACAAGCAAATCGACGCGATCCCGACGAGCGAACGCGAAAAGCATCCTTACGCGGAGGCACTCCAGCGAGGCCAGGCCTACGCGAAGTTCACGAGCATCGAGCATGGCTTCCTGGCGTCCGTGCGAGCGATACTCCTCGCCCAGTACTACCTGGCCAGCACCGAGATCTTGGCCTTGGCAACCGCGCGCAAACAATGGGGCCCGTTCCAGCAAGATCTGGAGACGCACTCCGTGATTGGCCCGCTACTGGCGCAGATCGATCCGGAGTTTCTGGTAGCTCACGAGCACGACCAGGCAAAGATCGACACTGCAGCCCAAGGTGACCATCACGGACCGGGCGGCCACGCCGCCATTGCAGCCTCTGTCTGGTCGCAGCTGGAGTCGAACGGCACCGTCGCGGCTCTGCGGAAGCGAGCCACTGACCGTACATAGAGACGACGCCTACTTCGCTGCAACGCGCACGAGGCAGTCGAGGTAGGCAGCGCCCATCCCAACATCCGTTGCCTGCGCAGCGATCAGCGAGTTGGCACTGTGGCCACGATCGAACTGGCCGCCCTTCGGCATGATCGCGACGTCAACGCGCTGGTTCGCATCGTGACGCAGCTCGGCCTCGATCTCGCCAGTCGGACTCGTGACCTTGACGGTCGTGCCAACGGCTATGCCCGGAACAGCGTCCGGATGCACGGTGATCCACGTGTGCTTGCCCAGGCCTTCACCGGCCCACTGCGACCCCTGACTCTTCTCCGTCGAGTTGGAGAACAACCACAGCGGCTTGCTCGTGCCGTTGCCGGCCGCAGGCTCACTGGCTGCTGACTCACCGGACGCCACCGCCGGCGGCGCTTCATCGAGCAGTTGCACGCGACCGGTCTTGGTCAACACGCGACCGTTGCCAAACAGCAGCGGACTGGCCAACGGACTGCGCAACGCCCCAGAACGACGCAAGGAGTCGAGTCCTGCCCCTTGGCCGGCGACCATCGATAGAGCCTTTCGCTTGAGCTTGTCGATACTCTCCTGCGGGTAGCTCTCGAGCCCGACGCGCTTGGCGAGGTCCTGGAAGATGCGCACTTCGTGGCGAATGCCGGACGGAGCTGCGACAACCGGCTGCGACTCGGCAATCCAGTGGTGGCCGTACGAACCGAGCAGGTCGCTGTCCTCTAGCAACGTCGGAATCGGCAAAACCACATCGGCGCGCCGCGCCGTGTCCGTCATCAGGCAATCGGCGACGACGACAAACTCGGTTTGCTCGATTGCCTTCGCGACCGTGTTGGAGTCCGGCAGCATCGACACCGGATTGCCGGCCGTGACCCACAGCATGCGGATCGCCGGTTGCGCGTCGAGCAGGTCCGGACCGAACAACGGTTCGCGGATCGTGCGCGGGTGCTGGACCGGCGGCCCAAATGGCGTGAAGGACTTGCGGCGTGCGAAGTAGAACGACACGCCACCGCCAGAACGAAACAGATTGCCGGAGATCGCGCATAGCGCATCGAGCGCGCGCACGATGGCGCCACCGCGTTGCCGACGCTGCATACCCCAACCGACGAGGATCGCCGTCGGACCTTCGGCGAAGCGCGCCGCAAGCGCACGCATCTCGGTCTCAGTAACGTCCGCCTTGTCAGCCCACTCGGCAACCTCGCACTCGTGCACAAGACCGCGGTAGGCGTCGAAGTTGTCACAGAAGCTTGCCGCGTCGAGGTGCACCTGGCCGTCGTCAAACAGCACGCGCGCAATTCCCATCGCAAGTTCGTAGTCACCGCCGGGACGCAACTGCATCGACACGTCGGCGAGGCTGGTCGACTTGTGCTGCACGGGATCGATCGAAACGATCTGCGTGCCACCCTTCTTCGCGTCGTTGAGAACGGGCACGAGGTGCACGTTGCTGACCTTGGGGTTCTTGCCCCACAGCACGATGTGCTTGCTGTTGAGCAAGTCGAAGATGTCGTTGCTGTCGCTCGTGCCGAAGTCGGTGAGCTGCGCCGTCTCGCCGGCGCCCGAACACACATCGCCAAGTTTGGTCGTGCACGGACCGAAGTCGTCGAAGAAGTGATCGGTCAGGTGCTTTAGGATTCCGAGCGAACCACCCGAGCGGTAATGGAAGATCGCTTCGGGTCCCGACTCTTCGCGGATCTTGACGAGCTTGGATGCGATCAAGCTCAGTGCCGCTTCCCACGACGCCGGCTCGAGCCGGTTGTTGCGACGCACCATGGGCTGCGCAACGCGCGCGTCCGATGCGGCGAGTTCCGGGAAGCGACTCGTGCGGAAGCACAGGAAGCCCTTGGTCACCGGATGCTCGGGATCACCCTCGATCTTGGTGACAACGCCATCATCGAGCGTGGCAACAATGCCGCACGCATCGGGGCAGTCGCGGTTACAGGTTGTGCGGGCTTTGTGTTGCGCCATGGCGAGAGGGGGCCAAGCATGAGATCGGCATTCGGGCACGCAAAGCTTGTTGTCATCGCATTTTCGTGTTCATCAGAGTTATCTGGACGGCATGCCTGAGTTCGATCTCATCGTGGTTGGTGCTGGCCTTAGCGGCCTGCAAACGGCTCTACGCACTCAGACCCACAACCCGGACAAACGGATTCTGGTCGTCGACCGAGAAGCGTGCCCCGGGAATGACGTGCGCACGCAACGGACCAACGGCTTCGTTTGCGAACTCGGTCCAATCGCGTTCACGCAGGAGGAACTCGACCCGCACCTGCAACTGCTGCAGAAGCCACCACGCATCATCGCGAGCAATCCCGAGGCGAGCACGGGATGGCTGTTCGACGGGGAGACCTTGCGCGCGTTGCGCGTCGAGCCGCAGCCGATTTCGTTTACGTCGGGTTGTGAGGATCTCGTGCAGGCGTATCGACGCGAACTCGACCAATGCTTGCGGCTTGGTCGCGCCGTCACGCAACTGCAAGCCCACCCCGAAGGCGGCTTCGTACTCACGCTCGGCGGCGAAGTCCCAAGCGAACTCCACACCGCGGAAGTCGTGCTCGCCGTTGCGACGATGGATGCCGCGCGACTGCTCGGTCATCTCGAACCCGAACTTGCCGACTTGTCCGACCAAGCGGCGCTGACCGAACGCGCCTTCGTGTGGTTTGGTGGCTTGACCAAGGACGCGCCAGAGTTGCGTGGTTACGGCGTGCTCCCCCATCCGGAGATCGAGACGTCGCTCGCCGAAGCGATCATCTGCACCAACGTGTTTCCACGCCGCGCGATGCCCGACCGTTTTCTGCTGCGATGCGAAACGGCGATGGCCGAGCTACCGGAAGACGACGACGAACTGTGCCGAGTCGTCGAGCAAGAGGTGCGCAAGTGGACGCGCACGGAGGCTGCGTTCGGCTTTCACAAGGTGCACCGCTTCCATGAGCCGGCATCGGATGGTACGCAGGCCGAGTGCCTGGCGCGCATCCATGAGATCGTCGGCCGGGTTCCTGGGCTTGCGGTGGCGGCATCGGCCGACTAGCGACGCGGCGTAACTGAAACCGGCGGGATGAAGCGGGTTCGGTACGCCGGACTTTCGGTACGCCGGGTTCAGGTTGCTGCTGGTTCGGTGAGGGTGGCGTCGCGCAAGAACGTGCGCTGCCAGATCTCGAAGCCGAGGAGGGTCCAGAGGCGGAGCTCTTCGTTGCGGCGGCCGCGCATGTGATCTTGCAGCAGGCCTTCGATCGTGCGCCGCTCCAGGTAGTTGCTGACGAACGAGTCCTTGCCGAGCAACAGATCGTGCACGTAGTCCTTGAGCCCGCCGCGGAACCACTCATCGAGCGGGACGCGGAAGCCGACCTTCTTGCGGTCGATGATGTTGTGCGGCAGATGCCGGCGCGCGATCTCTTTGACGATCCACTTGCCGCACTTGCCGCGGACCTTCATTGACGAGTCGACGCGGGACGCCAACTCCACGAGGTTGTGATCGAGGAACGGCGGACGGTTCTCGACGCTCGCGGCCATCGACATGCGGTCGCCGCGTTCGAGCAGGTTGTCGGCGAGCCACGTGTGGCAGTCGACGTAGAGCATCTTGCGCAGATGGTCACCCTGGCACCGTTCGTATTGACCTAGCGTCGTGTCCGAGCCGTAACCCGAACGCAGTTGCTTGCGCTCGTACCAAGTGAACGGCGCAAACCACGTCTGCAGTCGCTCCGCCGTCGTGCGCCCGGTCAACGCACGCGCCGCCTGACGCGCGCGGAACTTCGAACCAGGCAACATGCGCTCCCCGGCGCGCATCAAGAACGACGGTACCGATGCGAGCTTCGCGATCTTGGGGTCGTAGGCGTACTTCGGATAGCCGCCGAACAATTCGTCGGCGCCTTCACCCGAGAGCAACACCTTGACGTTCTGACGCGCGTACTCAGCGATGCGGAAGATCGCGACGTCGGCCGGTTCGCTGATCGGACCATCACGATGCCACGACAGCTTCTGCCACAGGTCTTGGAAGTCCTGCGCCGACGAATGGATCTCGTGATGGGTCGTGCCGACCGCTTCACTGACCTGACGTGCGTATGGCAGTTCGTCGTAGCGCGGATCGTTGAAGCCGGCGGCGAACGTCTGCACTTCGCCGCCCTCGCGAATCTTCTTCATCAAAGCAACCGTCAGGCTGCTGTCGAGACCGCCGCTGAGATACGCACCTACGGGCACGTCGGCCACGAGGCGTAGAGCGACGGCTTCTTCGAGTGCAACGTCAACGGCCTTGAGCGCAGCGTCGCCCGTCAACATCTCCTCGGGCATCTCCGTCGGGATGCGCCACCACGTCTCGTGCCGCAACTTGCCGTCGCGACCGATGCGAATGGCGGTCCCAGCGGCGAGCTTCTTGATGCCCTTGAACAACGTGTTCGGTGGCGGCACCGAACGGTAGGTCAGGTAGTCCTCGACGGCGTCATCATCGAGCTGCGGCGCTTCGAGCGCAGGCAGCAGCGCCTTGATCTCGCTGGCGAACGCGACGAAGCCATCACGTTCGGCATAGTAGAGCGGCAGGATGCCGATGCGGTCACGCGCGAGCAGCAGTTCGCCGTCATCTTCGTCGTAGCAGGCAAACGCAAACTGCCCGTTGAGTTGTTCGAGGCCGCGCAAGCCACCGCGCCGCAACGTCTCGAGCAAGACCTCGGTGTCGCCATTCGTGCGCAACTGCACGCCATCGCGAACTAGTTCTGCGCGGCGCTCCTGATAGTTGAAGATCTCGCCGTTGAACGTGATGTGGAAGGGACCGTTAGCCGAGGTCATCGGCTGCGGCGAACCGGCGAGGTCGATGATCGACAGGCGCGTGTGACCAAAGCCCACGGAGTCCCCGATGACTTGGAAGCCATCGCCGTCCGGGCCGCGATGATGCAGTTGGCGAGCCATCTGCCGCAGCAGCTGCTCGTCTACCGGCTTACCATCAAACCGACGAATGCCTACGATACCGCACATGGAGAAACGTTCGACTGCAGGGGAAGTTGGCGCGACGCCAACGGTTGGGGTTCAAAAAGGGGGCCCTGCGAACCTTCATCATCGGGTTGCGATGCTACCAACCTCAAGTGTTCGCCGCGTGTGTCGCATGGCAATCCACGTGACTGCTGCATTGCTCGCCAGCTTGTTGTGCTACGCGACACCCGCGCAGGAGAAGAAACCGGCGAGACCGAACGCGGAACCGCTCTACGTGCGCGCCGTCAAAGAGATGGAGCGCGCTCTGCACGACCATGACAAAAAGCGCATGGTGCTGCCGAACTACGTCGACAAGAGCGCCAAGCCGACTGGCACTGCATGGCGCCAGGCCGTGGCCAAAGCAGCCGTCGCGTTGACGCTGTTCAAGCAAGCGACCCAGATTCCGGCATGCACCTTCAGGACGAGTGAGGACTCCGAACAAACGGGCCTGCGAACCAAGGCCATGAAACTGGTGGAGCTGCGCAAGATTGTGACGGCCCACGGCCTCCAGCAAGCGCAGAAGAATCCGCGCGGCGCGTGCGCGACGGCGTTTCATGTCCTGCAGTTCGGGATGCACTGCGCCCAAGATCCGACGCTCATGGGGATCGCGATGAACCTGGACGCCGAGGTCCATGGCGCTCAGATTCTCGAGGCGGCCTTGCCACAACTGGCCAAGACTCCCGATTCTCGCGCTCTCGCGACAAGGTTGCTGAAGCTCCTGGAACTTCACCTCGCAAAGAGACCGTCACGAGCCGACCTCGCCGACACGACCGAGCTCGAGCTCGAATGGATGCTCAAGGCCGAATTCGCGACCGACAACACGGGCAACCCCGCGACCGAAGCTGCCAGCAAACGCGCCAAAGAGATCCTTCGCGAACTGTTGCAGCCGCTGCGCACGGATCCGCCGATGGCGAACAACGACTTCGAAGCCCGGTTCGAGAAGCGCATCGCCGAGATGAAGAAGATCACGCGAGCGAAGAAGGTCGACGATGTCCTCGAGAACGGTTCCGGCGAGACGCTTGCTGCGGTCCTCGTCCTGCTCGGGCCCGGCATCCCTGCCTACGTCCTCGAGCAGATGGACCAATGCGACGCCGCCCTCCGGCGCTGCCAACAGAACCTGCAACTGATCGCCTCGAGGAAGGGAACGCCGAAGAGCAACGCGGTCGAGGTCTATCTGTTGGCCATCGATGAAGCGCGGCGCGCGTTCGGGGTTGGTGATCGCGAGATGCTCAACCTGCCGCACAAGGTCAAACTCGAAGATCACCGCGATGCGTTCTGGGTGCAATGCAGTGAGACCTCAGCCACCGCAAGAGCCTTGTTCGAGCAGGCGACGCAAATCGACACCTGCCAGTTCGACCGCTTGCCTGCGCGTCGCAACCAGCTTGATGACCTCAGCCAGATCTTGATGCAGCTGCGCACGCTCGTCTTTGCGCACGGCGTCCAGCACATGCATCGCAACCCGGGCGTCGCAATGTCCGGCGCGTTTTGCCTACTGGACCATGCGCGCCAGTTCCGCAGGGTGCCATCGCTGCAGGCGGTCGCACTGGCCAACGGCGCTGAGCAAAGTGGCTTGCAGATCATCGAGCAGGCCACGATGGCCGCTATCGCCAATCGCGATTGGGTTGCGATGAAGCGGTGCACTGCCAAGCTCGAGGAGCAGCAGAAGCACCACGGCACGCTCGCGCCGTTCGCCACCATGATGCAAGACGCGATCATGGCCGAGCTGGACGCCAGCAACTTCATCACATCCGAGGTGCAACGCAGCAAGCTCCGCAAGACAGTTGCCGCCTGCCTGACGCCCGTCGCGACTCATGGCACCAAGCCGGTAGCCGAGGTCCTGTTCGAGATCCGCGGCAAGGTCACCGCTTTGCAGAGGGCCGTTCGCGGCAAGCCCTCGCGACAAGCCAAAGGCGCCGACAAGGCCACCGCCCTCACCAACGAGCTGCTACTCAAGAAGCTGACACGCCTCGAAGGCCTCATCCGCCATCACGAACAGCTCGCCGAACAGATCAGCGAACGCCTGTCGCAGATCCCGCGGTAGCGCACGGTGTCTTCACGATAGGTACGGCGCCTTCGCCGTTGCAGGTACTGTGCCTGGACCATTTCCACCTCATTCGCCGCGCGCGTCCGCGCGGCGAATGAGGTGAAAATGGTCCAGGCACAGTACGATCAGTTCGCCGGTTGAACTGTCAGGATTGTACCTGGCACGGTACGGACACTCGGTCAAGGTAGCTGAGGAGTTCGTTGGTGCGGTCGTCCCAGGTGGCGTTGGCTAGAAGGGCTTCGCGGTCGCCGGGGGATTTGTTGCCTGCGACGACTTCGTCGATGCGTTGCAGGAACTCGTCGCCGGTCTTGCCGATGTGCAGGTAGTCGAGGTAGTGCTCGGCTTCGGGGAACCATGTCGTGACGACCTCTTGGCCGAGGGACAGGTACTCCTTGAGCTTGATCGGGTTGCAGTGGCGAATCCAATCGTTGTCGAGCCACGGCATGATCGAGACGTCGAAGTCGGCGCCGAGGTCGGGGATCTCGGCATACGGCGTGAAGCCGACGTGGCGCACGTTGGGATGGCGCGTCAGGCGCTCCATCGACAACGTCGCATCGCCAATCAATACGAGCGAGTAGTCGGGGCGTTCGACGGCGACACGTTCGAGCAGGTCGAAGTCGATGACGTAGTCGTCGAGACCGCCGAAGAAGCCGACGATCGGCCGCTTGCAATCGAGGTCCGCGAGCGCACCGGTGCGTTCACGCGGCTTGAAGTGCTGCTTATCGACGCCGTGATCGAGGAAGAACGCGCGGTCGCCGGTCAACTCGCGCTCGCTCTTGAGGAACGCGCGACTCGAATACAACACCCCGTCACTGTTCTTGAGCAGCTGCTGCTCGAACTGACCGATCAGGCCCTGGTCGGCCTCACCAAACGCCGAGTGCTTGTCGCTGCGGTTGTAGATCAGCGACGTGCGCGGCATGTCCTTCGCCACATCCCACGCCGTCGGCACCGTCACGATGATGTGCGGGTCGACCATGCCCATCTTCTTCGCGGTGCGCATGACCTGCCGACGGATGTTGCGCGCGTTGAACGCCCGCGCCTTCTCACTGCCATAGAACGGAAACAGCACCGGCGTCATGACCGTGAAGTTCGGCGTGTCCGGCAACGGCTTGCGCACGGACCGCAGCATGCTCTTGAGCTTGCGGAAGATCCGCTTGAACGGCAGCGGCGAGCGCCCCGGCATCGGCATGCGCATGCCAATGCTGTTGACCAGGAGCACCTTGCGATGCTTGGCGGCGCGCGTCATCAGCTGGAAGTCGCTGTGCGCACGGTTGTGGTACCACCAGTCCTGGCCGCAGAAGATGATGATGTCGCGAGGGGTTGCCACGTGCGGTTGTTATATCGACCGCACCCCCAAACGAGCTGAGCCCGCGCGGCGCATGCCGGCGGGCTCAGCAGATTCTCGTTTGGAGAACGGGTAGTGGTTAGTTGGTGATGCGTACGGTGAGACCGTTGGTGCGCTTGGCGCCTTCGAACAGCGACGGCGCGAACGGGTCGAGCGTCACGGCCGTCAGCTGCAGTTCGAAGCCGACGAGCATCGGGGTCGGCGGGATCGGCAGCTGCATGCCCATGTGGCCGAGCGGGTCGCTGATGCCACCAACCATGTGGGCACCGAACGGGTCGAGCGGCATCTCGAAGCCGGGGCCGATGAACGGCAGCGGCACCATCGGCGCCTGCAGGTCGCCACCGGGGCCGGGCGTCAGCACGAACAGGCCGAACTGGTTGGGAGCAACGAAGGCGTTGAAGTCGCCACCCTGGCCGGGCACCGGCTGGCCTTCGAAGATGAGGAAGTCCTCGGTCTCCTGGCCGTTCTGATCGATCGAACGATCGTATTCGGCAGCGCCACCCTGCGGAACCTGGCCGGCACCGGCATCGACACCGTCGAACACGTCCAGCGCACCACCGAACAGGTGATACCAGAGGCCCTGCACCTTGCTGCCGTCGTCCATGCGATCGAGGCTGAAGCAACCCGGAGGGATCGGCGTGATCGGCGCGACCGACGGCGGCAACGTGATGTCGTTGACCTTGAAGCCCTGCGCCTCGAGTTGTTGACGCACACGGTTGTTGATCGTCTGGCCGTCGTCACCCGGTTGGATCTGCACGACAACCTGGATCCACATGAGCACCCATTGGCCGTTGATCAGCTTGAGAACCTCGACGTCGACCTGGATCTGGCCGGGGCCTTGCGCCTGGGCTTGCGGGTTGGCCTTGCCCATCTTGGCGCCGTTGTTCTTCTGCGCTTGTGGGATGGGCATCGCCGGGCCAGGGGCCTTCTCGACCTTGGCCTTGACGCCGTTGACGCCGGAGTCGGTGCTACCGATGCCGCCGCCGTGCAGCAGTGGCGCGCCGCCGGGGCCCGACGTGACTTTGATCTCACTGCCGTTCTGCACGACGGTGAAACCGTTGGCGGTCAGTTCGTTGGCAGCCGCCGTGGCGATGCCGACCGAGCCGGTGCCCGGCGGCACGTTGACCGGGAAGTTGCCGTAGCCACCGATGGTGACGCCGATGCCGCCCGGGCTGCCGTTGCTGGCGGTGCCGGTCGTGGTTTGACCGGGCGAGATGCCGATCGTGATGTGGTTCTGGGCAGCAGCGGTGCCGCTGATCAGGAGGCCAAGGGAGAGGAGAAGAACGTTGCGGATGTTGGTCATGGTTATGATTCCTTGCCCTCAACACCGCAGGGCCCGTCTGGCACCGGAACGAAAGCCCTTGGGATTTCGACGCCACACCTCATAACCTATCTATTTATAGCCATTTACATCCCATCATTTTCGCGGGATTCGAATCCGCGGGCGCCGCTACTGCAGCTTGAACGTGCCGACCAGCTCCTGCAAACGGTCGATCTTGTGCGAACTCTCGCGCGACGCGTTCGCCAGGCTCTCGGCACTACTCGCCGCCTGCTGCGTGTTGTCGCGCAGGTGCTCGACGCCGCTAGCGACCGAATCAACGCTCTCGCTCTGACGCGTCACTTCTACCGCTGCATCCGCCAACAAGCGTCCGACCTGTAGCGTCTCGGTCTGGATCTGACCGAGCACCAAAGCAACCTCCCCCGCAATATCGACACCATGATCGGCGCGATCGGATGCCTCCCCAATGCGATCCGCGGTCTCGGTTGCTGCCTTGGCACTGAGCTGTGCCAGCTTGCGGATCTCCTCGGCAACGACACCGAACCCTGCCCCCGACTCACCAGCCTTCTTGGCCTCGACTGCCGCGTTGATCGCCAGCATGTTCATCTGGAATGCAACGTCCTGAATCACACTGACGACCTTCGTAGTCGCCTGGCTCGAATCGAGGATCTGGTCCATTGCTTCGGTCAACCGGTCGACCTCCGTGTTGCCACGTGCCACGGCCGCTTGCGCCCGTTCGGCACCATCGGTCGCTTGGCCACACGTGCTCGCCGTAGCACTCGACAGTTCGTTGACCTCACGCAACGTCGTTGTGATGTCGGTGATCGTCTCCGCGTTGGTGATCGCGCTGCCAGCCAACTGACGTGACTCCGTTGCGGCAATGCTCGCAGCTGCATCTGCTTCGCTGCTCAGCGACGACGCGTTGAGCAACACCTCGTGGGTGCGCGCCACGAACGCGTCGTAGTGGGTTGCGACGGCACCCAATTCATCGGCGCGAACAACGTCCATCCGCTGCGTCAAGTCCCAGCCACCGAGCGAGACCGTCGAAAGCCGATCGATCAGCACTTGGACCGGACGATGCAGCCACACCAAAGCAAGCATGTAGAAGCAGGCGGTCCCAACGAACGCGACGGGCAAGATGACGAACGCCACAAACTGCCAGAAGGCAGCCGCCGTTTCGAAATCCATCCCGAGCCACGCAATCGTGGTTCCGCCGATCAGTAGCTGCGCAGCCGCGACGATCGTCAGTCGCTTTGCGATGCTGGTGCTCCTCATTACTCGCCAGAATCGGCAACCGAGGTCGCCACAAACGATGGGATGAGCCACTTAGGCATCCCTACCGATGACGATCCCCTACGCCTTCGTGCCAACCCTGAGGCGAGCCAGCGAGCGCGGAAAGCATGCTGCGTTACGCCTTTGCGCACCCGCAAACCCCCTGTCATGGCAACTTCTCGAAGTTTTCGAATAGCCTGACGTCGGTCCGGGCATTGGCCCATGTGCAGGCCACCAACACAGCAACCGTATTGATGACCGATTCGGGCCAGGATCCGTCGCCTCGAGAATTCGTCGATCGCCACCTGCAATCAGTGTGGCGCTACCTGCGCATGCACGGCGCCGACGCGCACGAAGCCGACGACCTGGCCCAGGAAGCGTTCGTCACCGCATTGCGCAAAGGCGCGCTGCATCTCGATCCGCCAGCAGCACAGGTGTTCTTGCGGCGCGCGGCGCGGTTCGCGTTCTTACACCACCTGCGCGACAAGCGGCGGGATCCCGAACTCGCCGATGCCGTCGACGAGTTATGGGATCAGACTGCCGAGCAAGATGGCGGCGAGCAACTCGTCGACAACCTGCGCGAGTGCATCAGCAAGTTGGAAGGCCGCGCGCAACAAGCGATCCGCTGGAGCTACGGCATCGATGGTGCCGCGGCGCCATCGCGTGAGGACGTCGCCAAGCGGCTCGACCTGCAACCCAATGGCTTGAAGACGCTGCTGCAGCGCACCCGACAACTTCTGCGCACGTGCCTGGAGAGGGCTACCCGATGAACGACAACAATCCCAAGGCGCAGGCAGAGGACCTGCAGATGGAAGCGTGCCTCACCGAACTTGGTGGTGCTGCTCCAGACCGCGCGCTCGCCAATCGCATTCTTGATGCCATCGCCGAAGACGACCAAGGTGGCGCTGCGGCAACGTCCGATGCAGGTGCGCCGCGGTGGTTGATCGCTGCGCTCGTCATCGTTGGTCTCAGTGTGGTTGGCGGCATTGCCTACATGCAGTCCCAGCCGGACAAGGCAGTCGCGGTCACGCCGCAGGGCAAGCAGGAGCCAGCACCCGATGAGCAGGATCCACAGACCAAACAAGACCCACAGGGCAAGCAAGATCCAAAGCCGAAGCCGGCCGACAACAAGCCTGCTCCCAAGCCACAGCCGAGCACCACCCTGATCGCCGACTACTCGGACAACCGGGTCGTGCACATTGATGCCAAAGGCAAGACCATCTTCGCCTGGGAAGAGATCTTCGGCGCGTGGGATGCCGAGCTCCTCGAGAACGGCAACCTGTTGATCACCGAGTTCAGCGTCAGTCGCATTTCCGAGCGCGACCGCAAGGGCAACTTCGTCTGGCAATACGAGGACCTCAAGAACCCCTACAGCGCGCAGCGGTTGCCCAACGGCAACACGCTGATCGCCAACACGTTTGGCAGCGAGGTCATCGAAGTCACGCCGAAGAAGAAAGTCGTGTGGCGCTACAACAATGACGTCCGGCCGTTTGATGCGGAGATCACGACGTCTGGCACGATCTTGATCGCGGACGTGTTGAAGGACCGTGTCATCGAAGTGAATCGCAAAGGCAAGATCGTCTGGGAGGCCAAGGGCTTGCCCAACGCGCACGACGCAGATCGTCTACCCAACGGCAACACGCTCGTGACCATGCGCAACAAGGGCGAAGTTCGCGAGCTCGACAAGAATGGCAAGGTCGTGTGGTCACTCACAGGCCTGTCGTCGCCGAGCGACGCCGATCGACTGAGCAACGGCAACACCATCGTCGCGGAGAACACCCGCGTTCGTGAGTTCAACAAGAAGAAGGAAGCGGTTTGGCGCAAGGACATGACCTGGGCTGTCGAGGTCAACCGCTACCCGCGCTAACGAGAAGGAGATACCGATGAACCATTTGGCACGCACGATCACACTGATCGCCAGTCTCAGCTTCGTCACCGATACGGCGACGGCGCTTGTTCCCGTTCTACAACAAGGTCCGGAGCGCTCGCTGATCGCGGACTACTCCGACAACCACGTCATCGAGGTCGACCAGAACGGCGAGGAGTGCGCCCGCTGGGACGACGTCCTCGGCGTGTGGGATGCAGACTACCTCGACAACGGCAACATCCTCGTCGTTGAGTTCAGCGTGAGTCGCGTCAGCGAACTCGACCGCGACGGCAACACGGTCTGGTCGTTTGAGAAGCTCAAGAACCCCTATGCCGCGGAGCGACTCAAGAACGGCAACACGCTGATTGCCGACACGTTTGCCAGCCGGGTCATTGAAGTGAACCCGAAGGGCAAGATCGTCTGGCAGTACAACGAGGACATCCGGCCGTTTGATGTCGAAGCGACGTCGGCGGACACGTTCTTGATCACCGACGTGAAGAACAGCCGCGTCATCGAGGTCAATCGCGCAGGCAAGATCATCTGGGAGATCGACGAGCTCGAACTGCCGCACGATGCCGACCGCCTGCCCAACGGCAACACGCTGATCACGCTGCGCGGTTCGGGCACGGTCATCGAGGTCAACGGCAAGGGCGAGATCGTTTGGAGCCTGTTCGATCTGATGTACCCGAGTGATGCAGATCGTTTGCCCAACGGCAACACGATCGTCGCCGAGAACAAGCGCGTGCGTGAGTTCGACAAGACGCGCAAGCCGGTCTGGACACGCAAGATGACCTGGGCGGTCGAGATCAATCGCGGGATCCCAAAGCCACCGAAGAAGCCCGCCAAGCAGAAGCCACATGCCAAGGCCTCTGTCACCACCACCATCATCGCCGACTACTCCGACAACTGCGTCGTCGAAGTCAACGACAAGGGCAAGGTCATCGGCAGGTGGGAGGAGATCTATGGCGCGTGGGACGCCGACATCCTGCCCAACGGTAACCTGCTGATCGTCGAGTTCAGCGTCAGCCGCGTGCGCGAGATCACGCGCAAGGGCAAGACCGTGTGGACGTTCGAAGACCTCAAGAACCCCTACAGCGCGCAGCGACTCGCGAGCGGCAACACGCTGATCGCGAACACGTTCGGCGGCAGCGTCATCGAGGTCGATCCACAGGGCAAGGTCGTGTGGGAGTACGACAAGAACATCCGCCCGTTCGACGCCGAAGAGACCAACGTCGGCACGATCCTGATCGCCGACGTGCTCGCCGACCGCGTCATCGAGATCGACCGCGCCGGCAACATCGTCTGGCAAGCAAAGAACCTGCCCAACTGCCACGACGCCGACCGCCCCCCCAACGGCAACACGCTGATCACCCTTCGCAACAAGGGCATCGTCGCCGAGCTCAACCCGAAGGGCGACACCATCTGGGCGCTTGCGGGCCTGTCGTCACCAAGCGACGCCGACCGCCTCCCCAACGGCAACACCATCGTCGCCGAGAACACCCGCGTCCGAGAGTTCAATGTCGCCAAGACCCAGGTCTGGCGGAAGCAAATGACCTGGGCCGTCGAGGTCAACCGCGGCCTGCGCTAACTGACCGTACGGTGCCTGGAACGAAGTCGGCAACTCCGCACGCGGAGTTGCCGACTTCGTTCCAGGCACCGTACGGTCAGTTTGGTACCGCTGGGGCTAGTGGCCGGCGGCTTTGGCGGACTGCTTGATGAACTTGGTCCACTTGGCGGGCCAGGTGGTGAAGTCGCCGGAGAGTTTGAACTCCTTGACCTTGTTGCCCGTGTTCGGATCCACGATCACGAAGTGGGGGTTGGCCTTGGTGCCGGCGATCTCGGCCTGCACCTCGCGGTTCTTTTCCAACTGCTCAGCCGTCAGCGTGTTCTGCGTGTCGGTGTGCAGGCGGGCTTCCACAACTTGTTCCTTCATGAGATCGGCAACTGCCGTCTCGAGGAAGACCGAGTCTTCCATGATTCGACACGAACCTCAATTGAAGCCCGTGAAGTTGTAGAGCAGTAACTTGCCCTCTTTCTTGGCGCGAGCCAACGCGGCATCCGGATCGTCGTAGACGAGGATGTGCTTGGACGCGGCCTTCGCGTGACCACCGCCACCCGACATCACCATCGAGTTGGAGTAGTTCGGGATGAACGAGGTCATGATCATGTCGAGACGGTTGCCCATCGCGCCGAACAAGAAGTAGGCGGCGAGCAGTGTGACGAACATGCCGCCGGCCATGCGCCCGTTGCTGACGCCTTCGTTGACGGTGCCTGCCTTGCGCAGGATGCCGAACAAGAACATCGCCCACAATCCGAAGATCGCGGCCCACAGCATCAGGAACAGTTCGCGCGGCAGCGCCTGCCAGCCGAACGCGAAGTCGACCATCGAGACGAACTTGAAGGCCGCCGCCAGCTCCACGAAGCCGAGCGAGATCTTCAACGTCTCCATCCACTCACCGGACTTCGGCATCGTCTTGACCTTGCCCGGCATCAGCGACAGCGCCATGAACGGGATGGCCATCGTCAAACCGAAGATCGCCATGCCGACGCCAACGCGGACGAGACCTTCGCTCGCGACGTTGGCGATCAACGTGCCGACGATCGGTGCCGTGCAGGTGAACGACGTGATCACGAGCGTCGCGCCCATGAAGAACACGCCGAGCAATGCCACGAACAGGCCCCCAGCACCACCGCCTGAAGCAGCACTGCCTTGCGCCTTGTAGGCCAGCTTGTTGAGGAACTGCGGCGGGTTGAGGTTGACCCAACCAAACAGCACGAACGCGAAGAAGAAGAACATCATGCCGATGATCGTGTTGGTCACCCAGTGGTTGACCACGTCGATGATCACGGCGGATAACAACACTCCGACGGCGACGAACATCGCGATGATGCCCAGGCCGTAGACGATCGTGAGCCCCAAGACACTGCCACCACGCTTCTCCGCCTGCTTCGTGAAGAAGCTGAACGTGATCGGGATCATCGGGTAGGTGCACGGCATCGCGAGCGCGAACAGGCCGCCACCGATCGAACTGAGGATCAGCAACCACCAGCTCTTGTCTTCTTCTTCCTCCGGCTCGGCAACATCACCGCCACCTTCGGGGTCGCCGCCGCCTTCCTTGGCGTCCGGCTCCGTGCCAGCGACGACGGTGTCTTGCGGCACTTCGGTGTGCTCGGCGCGCGCTTCGCCGGCCTCGACCGTGAGCTGCACTTCGACGTCGCCTTCCGCCTCGGGGTCACAGTAACCATCCGTGCAAAGCTGATAGTCGAGCACCGCCGTCACATCGATCGTGCCCGCTTCCGTGCCCGCCGGCACGCGCACGTGCTGCTTGACCTGGAAGTGATGCGGCAACGGGTACGACGGCTCGAGCGGCGTTTCCTTCTCGATACCCGGCGGAATGATCGCCTCGCCTTCAAACTCGAGGTCACCCGCATCCTGCTTGAACGGGTCGAACGCAACCGGAACGTTGGTCATCTCCAACGTGCCGTAGGCATGCCAGCCTTCAATCACGTCAATGTCCAACACCAACGTCGTCACCTCACCGGCGCGAACCGTCGGCGGATCAAAGCTCGCGCGAATCGTGATCTTCTCTTCTTCGAGCGTCAATCCCGGCGCCGTGCCAAGCCCGGTCACCGGCTCCTGCTCACCACCACCACCGAGCGTCGCGACGAACGACGCTTCATTCGGACGCTCGCACATCGAGGAGTCACAGATCTGGTAGCCGAGCGCACCTTCGACCTTCACTTCCGTCGCGCCCGCCGACACCTTCATCGGCACCGTGACCTTGAACGTCTCGGGCAGCGGGTAGGACGTACCGATCGGCGTGAACTTCGGCATGCCGGCCGGGATCACCGCATCGCCAGCGAGCTCGACACCAGTCAGCTTGAGAGCCGACGTATCGAGCGACACCGGAATGTTGGTCGTCTCCATCGTGCCGTAGGCATGCCAACCGTGTTCGGTTGTGCCCTCGAGCACCAGCTTGACAGCATCGCCGGGCTTGGCGGTTGCCGGCTCAAGCGTGGCGACCAGTTTGAATTTGGGATCGTCCTGCGCGCTGAGTGACGCCAGCAGCGACGTCATCAGGACCAGGAACCAGGAAAGGCGGGACTTCATCGGGGCGGCGATAATACGAACCGATCGCGACACGACACCGATGGTTAGCGAAGAACTTCACAGGAGTTCTTCGCAGCGGCCTTTTTGACGAACTCAGGAACCGACCGGGTGGAGCTCAGTAAGGGCCCGCTGGACCGGTTCGCTGTCCGGCCGCTGCAGCAGGAAGACCTTGCAAAGCTTCTCGCCCTCAGCCGTTCGCCCCATGCGAGCGAGCAGTCGCGCAACGTCCGCAACGATCCCGGGCTGGTCCGGCGCCATCGCGAGAGCTCGAGCTGCCGACAGGAACGCGCCGGCATCGTCGCTGCGGCCGACGTAGGTCTGGGCCTCGCGCAGATAGACGTCGATCGAGCCGAGATCCAGGGGATCGCGTGTCATCGCCTGCTGGATGGCAAAGGCGACGCCATCGAGTCCCACCGAAGTAACCGGCACCGTCAGGCAGCCGGTCCACTCCGGATCGGCGACCTCGGCCAGCGCAATGACTTCACCTGCGTAACGACGCAGTTCGGCGAGCCCTTCTGGCGCGCTCATGTCCTCGCCCGACAGGCCGACGACACAGATGGTCGAGCCGCGGCCCCGCATCATCAGTTCGCGCAGGTGATCGAGTTGGCCGAACAGGCGCCAATCCGCGACGCACACTCGCGTTGCGTCGAGGAAGTCGAGGCCGATGGCTTCGTTCGCAGCCACCACATGCCAGCCCACCAACTGAGCCTGCAACGCGATGTGAGCGGGATTGCTCGCATCAATGATCACCGTGTTTCTGCACACACCGGGAGTCGCGTTCGCGGAGGGGATGATGGGCATACCCCATGCATCGGTAACACCCATGGCATGGCTTGAGTCGCGCCGCCCCATTGGCCGATCAATGATCGTGTGAAGTCGCCGCCCGACTGAGTCATCCCCGACGAGTCATCCCCGACGAGCCATCCCCCAGAAGGCCAACCGTGAACTACAACCTGCTGCAGGTCCCCCGTGACAAGTCCGAGCTCCGCTGTGCGATCGCCGCGCAACAGAGGTCGACGCAATGCGACACCGGCACCGACGCGATCGCGCGCGTGCTCGAGACATGCGAAGTCGTCGTCGACCCGCGCGATGCGTCCGTCGCCAAGCACATGCTCGAGGTCGGGTTCTGGGAATGGTGGGTCACCAAGTCGATGGCTGACTGCATGCGACCGGGCACCGTGTGTGTCGACCTCGGCGCCAATGCCGGCTACTTCGGCGCGTTGTTCATGTCGCTAGGTGCTGCGGCGGTGATCTCAGTCGAAGCCAACCCCGATCTGGCCCGCCGTCTGCGACAGACCGGCCAACGCAACAACTGGCAGAACTTCGAAGTGATCGAGTGCGCAGTCGGCGATCGCGAGGGCACGGCGAAACTGCTCGTTCGCGGCGAAGACAATCTCGGCGGCGCGTGCATCGTGCCGGACAGCCATATCGAAGAAGGCATGATCGAAGTGCCGATTCGCACTCTCGATCAACTGCTGCTGGACCTCGCCCCCATCCACATTCTCAAGATGGATTGCGAAGGCAGCGAACCGGCGATCTGGCGCGGCATGCAAGGCGTGCTGCGCAACAACCCGCAGATGCACATCTTCGCCGAGGTCACGGTCAACAGCGAAGCGGAGCCATGGCTGCGCGAAGTGCAGGCGCAGGGCTACACGATCCGTTATTGCGAGTACGACTGCACGATGCCGAAGCTGCCGATCGACCGGCTCGACGAGAAGCCGCTCTGGATGGCCTACTTCCACAAGGAGCAATAGACATGGTCACCGTCATGCCGCGGTTGCACTTCGCCATGCTGACGTATGGCGCGCTCGACGAAACGAAGCGAGCGGTGCGTTCCCTCGTCAGCAACACGCCACAGGGGTTTCAGCTCAACGTCGTCGACAACGCGTCGGCCGACGCGACGCCCGAATGGCTCGAACAGCAGAACAAGCCGTGGCTGCGCTACAAGGTCAACGCGAGCAACCGTGGCGTGCCCGGTGGTCGCAACGATCTGATGGATTTCATCCTGCCGACAACGGCGGACACCGACTGGATCGTGTTCATCGACAACGATCTCGAGTTCCAGGAAGGCTGGGTGCAGCCGTTCCTCGAAGCGATCGAACGGTTCCCCGACGCGCGCGTGCTCGGCAAGGTCGGCCACTTCCTGACGGTGACGGAGGAGGGGCGTGCGCTGGCGCCGGCGCCATCACACACGGCCGAGGTCGACGTCGTCAGTGGTGGCTTTGCGTGCTTCGTGCGCGCTGACGCGGCGCGTGTGATCGGCAAGTTCGACGAACAGCTCGGTCAGTTCTGGCACGAGGATGACGACTACTGCGTGCGCGCCGTGCAACACGGCTACACGGTGGTCGCCGTTCCGGAAGCCAACATCGTTCACCACGAACATGCCTCTGGCGTTGCGACGCCGGACCTCGAAGACGGTGGCTCACTCACCAACCTGCGGTACCTCGCCAACAAGTGGCGCGACGCCGGCTACGTCGACTCGGGTGGCTGGATCAAGCGCAGCAACGGCCCCTACATGCTGCCCGAGATTCGCCTCGTTCTCGAGCAGCGCTCCGCGCGCACCACAACCATCGGCCGCGCCGAGATCGCCGCATCGATCGCGCTACTCGGTCAGATGCTCGAACAGCCGAACGCGCTGGATTGGTTCGACAAGAACCGTCAACCCATTCCGGCTTGCACCTGGCCGTTGCTAGCACTGCATCGCGAGCACGCAACGACAACCGGCGACAGCAACCTCGCCAACAAGTTCGCGCAGATCGAGGCCTTCCTGCAGCAGGCGTGCAACACCAGGTTGCTCGCACCGATGCAGCGCGGAGTTGCCGTTCACCAGATGCTCGCCGACAAGGGCTACCCGGCTCCGGGGCAGGGCGTCTGCCGCGACGACGATTTCGACACCCCAGAGTTCACACAGGCGGCGCAGGATCTCGGCCTCGACGAGCTGGCGGCGGACCCGCACACCCGCACGATCGGGTTGTGGGAACTACTTGCCATCACGACCCAACTGCGCCGTGCCCGCATCGTGCGCCCCACCGCCCGCGCATTGATCATCGGCGAAGAACTGCAACGGGTGCCCGGGTGGCTGCGCGCCAACGGCGTCGCATGCGACTACGCGGAGCAACCCGACCAAGCGCAAGGTCACTACGACGCCATCATCTTCGTCAAGGCCAGCGGCGACGCGATCAAGAAGGCCTTGGCAAGCCACGCCAAACCAGACGCGACGGTCATCCTCAACGGGGTCTGCTCGCTCAACGGAGTGCCCACGAGAGACGCGCCGCAATCGCAACAGATCGCGTTCGAACTCGACCGCTTCGGTCTCGCACCGAACTACGACATTGCCCTCACCGCGGACACCGGCGCCCTCGAAGCATGCCTGGTAACAGATGACTTCGACCAAACGCCGCAACTCTGTCGGCTCAGTGGCCCGCAACTGCTGACGTCGCACGTTATAGCAGCGCATCAAGTCGGCGCTCCGAGCCACTCGGGCACGGTGATCACACCAGCCAGAGCCAACACGGAAGCCACCCTGCGCGTCGGCGTCGACCTGCGCACGCTCGGCTACGAAGACTCGACCGCGCGCGGCATCGGCAAGTTCACGACACAGCATCTACTGGCACTGTGTGACGCGGACCCCGGTCTGCGCATCATCGGCTACACCCAGAACGATGGCTGCGTGCTGCCCAAGGCACTGCAACGGCCGCAGATCACGGCGATGTCGATCGACGACTACTCACCCGAGCAAGTCGACGTCGTGCACATCCCAGACCCGATGAACATGAGCCTCGGGTTTGACTCACCGACACGCGTGCTGCGCCACAAGAACGCGACGGTCACGTTCCACGACCTGACGCCGCTGCACTGCTACCTCGATCAGTGGCCCGAAGCCAACCGCCAGGCCTACCACGATCGCCTGCAACAACTCGAACGCAGCAACTGCCACCTGCTGACCAACTCGCAGTTCACGGCCACCGATACGATGGCCCACACGAGCATCCCAGAAGAACGGGTCACGCCGATCCTCGCCGGCCTGCACCACGATGGCGGCCAACCGCCGTCGCCCGAAGTGGTCGCCGATGTGCACCGGCAACTCGGCATCAAGGGTCCGTTCGTGCTGCACGTCGGCGCGCTCGATCCGCACAAGAACTTCTACGCCTCGCTCAACGCGTTCTTGATGGCCCGTTCGCAGCAACCGCTGCAACTCGTCGTCGTTGGCGCCATCGATCCGGGCATGACGCAAGCCGCCGCGTTCATCAACAAGAAGAACGTGCCGGACGTGCTGTTCACCGGCTACCTGCCGCGCAAGCACCTCGATGCGCTCTACGCCTCGGCGACGGCATTGCTGTTCTTGTCGAAGGCCGAAGGCTTCGGCTTGCCGATCCTCGAGGCGATGGCCAAGGGCTGCCCGGTGATTGCGAGCAATGCGACGAGTCACCCGGAGGTAGCGGGCAACGCCGCGCTGCTGATCGATCCGGAGGATCAAACGGGCGCCGCACACCACCTGCAGCAACTGCTCACCGACAACACGTTGGCGATGGAGCTGCGGCAACGCGGCATGCGCCAGGCGAAGCGGTTCACGTGGCAAGCCACGGCCGAACGCACGCTCGCGGTCTGGCAGACGATGACCGCGAAGGCACCGTCGCCAGTGACGCCTACTTGCGTGGTTTGAGGTGGATCTCGGTGATCGCGGCACGCGCCGCGGCACCGATCTCCTTGTCCTTCTCTTGCGACCATTCGATCAGGAACGGCAGGGCTTCGGGTGCACCGAGCACGCCGAGTGACTTGATCGCGAGGAGGCGTTGCTCCTTCTTGGCTTCGGGCTTGGCTTGCACGAGCAGTTTTTCGGCCGCCGATGCCGGGCTTGCGTCGAGGCCCTTGAGCACGCGGTCCCAGTGCGCTTGTTGTTCGTGATAGAAGCGGATTCGGGTCAATGCTTCGGCGGCACTCTTACGCACGTTGGCGTCGCTGTCGCGTAGCAGCCCGATCAGACCGGGCACCGCTTCCTTCTCAACAACTGCCCCGAGGTATATCGCTGCCCCGTGGCGGATGCTCCACGACGTGTCGTTCAAGAGCGGCAACACTTTGTCAGCCGACACCTTCGCGAACGCGTTCGCGATCTGACCAAGAGCAAACTCCCGCACAGAAGCGTTGCGGTTCTTCAACATCTCGGCGACGTCCAGCTGCTCATCAATCTCATGCAGACGAGCAATGGCGTGGCTTGCCCAGGCGTTGTCGTCATCGTCAAGCACCCGACGAATCTGCGCGCGGTAGCGCTTGGTCACGTTGACGTTTCCTGCCAGCAACCATCGATCCGCCTCACCTTCGCGGCCAAGAGCACCCAAGAAGCACGCCTCCAAGGCCCCAACATCCTTCCCCTTGGAGAGCCGGTCGTCGAGTCGGTTGACTAGCGCAATCTGCCAGTAGCCATTCACGGAGCGCGTATCGCGTTCCTTCTCGCCATCGGCCAGAATGACCATGACGTCATCCCGCACAGACCCCGGATACACGGTCCGCGTCGAGATCGGACTGCGCTTCTCGTAGGCCAGCAACCGCTTGAACGTGTCCGTGATCTGCTCGGCGGAGTAACCGTGCGCCGGGCGCGGACGCTGGCTGCCCAGGTAGTGCAACGGCTTCTGCTTGTAGTTGTAGTCCTTCTCCGGGTACGGATGGCTGGCTTCGCCGCCGTACATCCCCACGGCGATGAAGTCGAGCACGCGCTCATCGCGCATCGACATCAACGCCAGCATCAGCTTGGCGCGGTGCTTCACATCCAACCGCGGGCCACCGAAGCCACGGATCATGTTGCGCATCGCAATACGCACGCGCTCGCTTTTGTCGGTGCGTCCAATGTCGACGAGGGCGTTCACGTAGAGCTCGTTGTCGCGCTTCGTGTTGCCTTCTACCGCGCCCTTGCGCCACTCACCAGCCAACCAGTCGGCCGCATCCTCATGGCCGGTTTGACCGATCAGACGAATCACGGACTTCGTGCTGCTCTTGCCGATTCCAGGCTTCTGCACCAATTCACACAGCACGGGGAACGCAGCGGGCGTCATGTCGTCAGCGGCGAACGCCCAGAAGAAGCGGTCGCGGTTCTGCTTCGGCATCTTGTCAAAGCGCTTCAGCAACTCGACGGCAGTATCTGCTGTCCCATGGCCTTGGAAGGCGTGCTCGACGCGATATCCGAGGTCCCACATCTCGATGCCCAAACGAACCGCTTCTTCGCTACCTGACTGAACAAACGCCCAGAGCATCGAAGTCATCCACTGGCTCGTGCTATTTCGATTACCCACCGTGCCGATCTCGCGAACGGCTGCACGCAGAGGCGGCAACATCGCAGCCACGTCCTCTGCTGAGAACTGCCGGGGCCGGAAGTTCCGAGCGCTCTGAGTGCGCGGCGCCTTCTGGTAGCTTGCGATCGGCACGCGCCGCTTGTGCAGATCCGGCAGAAGCGCCATCAGCATCAACACGCCTTCCATCGACTGCTGCGCCTCGGTGCTCGTCAGGAACAACTCGGCGGCCTTGCCCATCTCCGGGTTCGCGCCCTTCTGTCCCTCGACACACAACGCCAACGCGCGCTTGAGTTGCGCGGCGTTGAGGTCACGCCGCGCCAACTTACGCAACACAACCGCCTTGCTCGGCGGACGCCCACGATCGGCCAACGCCAACATCTGCTCGACGCTCAGCAGCGGTTCGATCACGCCAAGGAACCGGACCGCGCGACTCGTCTCTTCGTTGTCGAGGTAGGCTCGCACTTCAGGCGCGTCGATGTTGATCGCCTTACTGGTATTAGCCATCTCCAAAGCGTTGTTGCCGTCGCTGAGGGTCGCCACTTCGATCAAGTGCTTCGCGGCCTGCGGCCCACCTTGTTGCCACAGGAAGCGATACAGCTCCCGGGCAATGTGCTGGTTGATCCCGCGACTGTTCTTGGTCGCTTGAAGGATCGCAACGACTTCCGGAACGGCCGGTGCGCCGACCCAGGTCAGTTGCTCATACCACGCAGAGCCTTGGATGGTGCCAGCACCGTTGAAGGGTGTCATCGCCTTCTTCAACAACTCCCGCGCCTGCAACCGCAGCTGCTTCTCCCGTTCGGGATCCTGCCCCTCGTTGGTCACGTCATCGAGGGCAACCACCATCCCCTTGCCCGCGGCACGCAACACGGCCTTCGCCTGCTCCGTCTTGCCGAGTCGCTTCAACAACGACGCCAACCGATACGCCGCGTACTGCCGCGCCCCATCGCTCAGTTTCTGGTCTTTGACCGCAGCCTCGTACAACTGCAACGCCTTCTTGTAGTCCTTCTGCTGCTCCTCAACAGCGAGCACGGACGCCAGCTCCATCTTGACCGCGGCAGTAACCTCGAGCGGCTTCTGCTCCTGGCCAACGATCCCCTGTGCCACCGAGGCGGCGAACAACCCTGCAAGTGCGATGTGCTTCATGATGTTGATGAGACCTGCGCATCGGCACGTCTCGGTCCGGTGGCAATCAGATCGGTGTCAAGGAATGGTCAAGCCGGGCGATCAGGCCTCCGGTTGCTCCAACAACCGGTAACCAACGCCATGAACGGTTACGAGGTGCTGCGGCTGTTTGTGGTCGCTCTCGAGCTTCTGCCGCAGGTTGAGCATGTGCGTGTCGATCGTGCGATCGCCGACGAACTCGTCGCCGCCCCACACCTCCTGCAAGAAGTCGCTGCGTGACACGGCGCGGCCGGCGCGTTGCCGCAGCAGGCGCAGCATGCCGGCTTCTTTCGGCGACAGCGTGTGGGTCGTACCGGCGCGCTGCAAAGTGAACGCCGCGAGGTCGACCTGCGCCGAGCCAAGCGTGAACTGCTCGACGTGCGCCGACTCCGCGCGATCACGACGACGCAGCATCGCTTTGACGCGCGCCAACAGTTCGCGCAGCGAGAACGGTTTGGTCACGTAGTCGTCGGCACCGAGCTCGAGACCGAGCACCTTGTCGCCTTCGTCACCGCGCGCTGTCAGCAGCAGCACGGGAGTGTCGCCATCGCGTTCGCGCAGTTCGCGTAGGAGTTCCAGGCCACTCGGACCCGGCAACATGATGTCGAGCACGACCAGGTCGAAGCGTTGTTCGCGCAACAGCGCACGCGCCTCGTGGCCATCGGCGGCCGAAGTAACACTGTGCCCCTCGCCCGTCAGCGCATCGGTGAGCGCGGTGCGCAACGTCAGATCGTCTTCGACGAAGAGAATGGCAAAGCTCATCAGGACTCCCCTCGCTGCAAACGAAAGCGAAACTCCGCACCCGCGCCCTCTTCTGGCGCGACGCAGATCAGGTCTCCGTTGAGGCGCCGCACGATCGTGCGCGCCAGGTAGAGACCGATACCGACACCCGGTGTGCTGCCGTGGCTGTGAACGCCTCCGCGCACAAACCGTTCGAACACCTTGTCGCGCTCGGTCGCCGGGATGCCGGGGCCAAAGTCGCGCACGGACACGGTCAGGCAATCGTCTTGCACGGCGCCGGACACGTGCAGTCGCTTGCCGTCGGTTGCGTATTTGCGCGCGTTGTCGAGCACGGCGACCAGCGACTGCACAAATGCATCGCGGTCCATCGTCGCGCTCGCATCCAACAAGCCATCGTCAAACGACACTGTCAGGCCGTTGCGTTCGAGCACGGGCGCAAACATGCGCAACGTGTCGCGCACGACGTCGGCAACAGGCACCTGCGACAACGAGTACGAACGTTCCCCGCGTTCGAGGCGACCGAGGTCGAGCACGTTGTCGATCAAGAGCGACAACCGCCCCGACTCGCCGACCAGCAAGCGGTAGTATTCCGCCTCTTTGCCCGCGGCGCGCCCTTCGGCGAGCATCTCACCCAACAGGCGGATGCCGGCCAACGGCGTCTTGAGTTCGTGGGTCACCGTCGTCAAGAACTGCGACTGCGCGGCGATCGCCTCCAGTTCGCGGCGAGCGGCACGGCGGTGCTGCACGAACGCCAACGCAAACGCAGCCATCAAGAAACCGGTAAGGACCGGCAACAACCAACCTGACGCACCAAGGCCGGCGACATGTCGCGACTGCAGACCGACCACGCCGGGCACCGTCGCAAAGGCAACTTGATCCACGGGACCAAACTCGGGCACGACCCGTTCGGGCCACGCGAGCGTCGCCCCATCGCGGGCTTCGACCAGCAACGCGTCGAACCAATCCTGCGGCGGCAACACCGCGGCGGCGCGCTCACCATCGTCAGCGGCCATCAACCACAGGACCTGGCTCGCCGACACCGGGTAGAGACCGACGGCAGCTTTCGTCGGCAACTCCACCAACCGCTGCTCGGCGAGCGCGAGTCGTTCGCGGCGTTCACACGCAACCCGATGCGCTGCCGCAATCGCGTCCGTCACCGGCAAGCCAGCAAACGCTAACGGCGGCAAGAACGGCAAGAGCTCCGTCGCCTTTTTGCTGGTCAGCAGCTCGACGCCTTCTACCTCGGCTGCAAACCGCACCGCGGACGCAACCGATGACGCAATCGTCTGGCTCGCCAACTGCGCTGGCGTGACCTTGGCGAGATGCGTCGCGAGTTGGGCGGCCAACTGCTCTTGTCGATCCGTTTGTTCGGCGCGCTTCGCGTGCCAGACCGCAGCCGACAACACGTGTAGCCGCTGGCCCGACAACAGCGGCCCAGCCAACAACTGATCGAACTCCGTCGTGGCGGCCTTCTGATCTTCGTCGACGAACTCGGCCCGCGCCGCACGATCGAGACGATCGAGCACGATCAAGTCTTCGTCGGCATCCGCAGGCACGGCCTGCAGCCACGCGATGTCCTCGCCGACAACGACGTGACCCGAGCGCACGACCAGCCGCTGCTCCGCAGCAACCACCTGGAACGCCGCACGCGACGTCGCGGCGCGCTGTAGTACACGTTCTGCCAGCAGTAGCGAGCGATCGACTTCGGCAGCTCGCAGCTGCGCCTCCAGCGACGACGCGCGCCACAACTGGAACGCCATCGCCAACACCATGACGCCGCCGGAGACCAACAGGGCCAACTGCCAACGGGCGCGCGGAGATGTGCGGCGGGAATCGATAGTGTCACGCTACTCAGTCGCGTCCAACTCCTGTCAAGAAGCCGTCAAGACGAGCGGACATCTCCCCACAACGAACACGGCCCCCGCTACCCAAGAGGATGCGGGGGCCGTGTTCGGTTGCGACCGGCGAACCGGCCGCTCTACAAGGCAGCGACTAGAAGTTGCCGACCGTGCAGGTGACCAGGTTGGAGCTGATCAGGTTGCCGAAGATCGCCGGCGTGCCAGCCAGATCGAGCCAGAACGCCTGACTGTGGATCTGCAGACCCGAGAGGGCCGGGTTGTTGGCGACGGGAAGCGTCAACGACATCGCGCCAACACCGGGGATGTTGGAGATGGTGTTGAGGATCGACGTGCCCGCGTCGAGGTAAGTCAGCGTGCCAGCCGGCGCGCCGAGGGCAACGAGGTCGATCGGAGCCGGGAGGGTCGACGTGCTGAGCAGGTTGACACCAATGCTGGCCGTCGGCTCGTTGCTCGCGAGCAGGTCGAACGAGGCGCCGATGATCGGCGGGCCGACCGACTCCAGCGTGAACGGCATGACTTCCGGTTGACTCAGCGTGATCGGAGTCGTCACGAGCGTCGTGAAGTCCATCGCGTCGGTGCGCGGCGACGGGCCGGCCGGGGACCAGCCGATCATCGTGTTGTCACCACCGGAGACATTGCTGCCACCGACCGGGTCGATCAGATCGAAGACGATGTGCACGAGGCCGGTGAAGGCTTCGAACTGGAACTGGATCGTGCTCGGGTTGGCAACCGTGTTCGGGACGCCTTCAACGTTGTCCCACGTGACGTAAAGGATGCCGTTGATGAGATCCTCTTCCCACGAGATGTCGCCACTGCCGGCTTCACTGTTGTCGTAGTCGTGGAAGGCGTAGTAGGCAGCGCTCGCGCCCTGCATGATCGCCTGCGGCTCGCGCGGAGCCGAAGCAAACGCCGTCTGGGCTTGCTCGAGCGACACGTAACCGTTGTCGTTGATGAAGAAGTCCTGCGTCAGCTGCGTGCCCGTGTCACCAGGGAACTGGTAGAGCAACGCCGTCTGGATCCCAACCTCTTGGTTGTCCATCTGCGGGAGGGCCGTCTGCAGGCCGCTCGGCGGGACGTAGACCGGACCGGTGCCGGTGCCATCCGTGACGATGTAGCCGGTGCCCGAGCCGTTCGGGATGAACGTCATGACCTTGCCCTGGAGGGCGGCGCTGGCGTCGGCGTTCGGGGTCGGCTCACCGAAGAGCTGGTAGGTCGAGGCCGAGTGGATGTTCGAACCTTCGCCCGACGTGCCACAGGTCGCGCAAGCGTGCGCAATCGGGCCAACCGAGTAGGCAACATCGAACTGCATCAGCGTGCCGTTGTATTGCACGGCCGGGTTGCCGAACTGGAACGCGTTCAGCGGCGCCGACGTCCAGGCGTTGGCCTGCGTGGTGCCGTTGTCGATGCTGATGTTGGCATCGAAGTACGGGCCGGTCGGGTAGGTGAGCGTGCCATCGAAGACGTGGTTGACGTCGACGTAGACGACCGCGATGCCGTAGGTGCCGGTCGGCAGGAACAGCGTGTTCGGGCCGATCGGGTTGAGGCAGATGGACGCGGTTGCGGCGGCGGTGACCGTGCCGGTCGCGCGCTGCTGCCAGACGGCGGTGTTGTTCTCGTTACCGATGTGCGTCGTGGCCGTCGTCCAGAGTTCGATCGAACCAACGGTGCCGGCCGGCGAGTTGAGCTGAACGGTCAACTCTTGCAGGGTGACACCTGCGGGGTTCGTGACATCCAGGTCGAAGAAGTTCGCACCGGGGTTCGTGTAGGTGAGGCCGATACCGGCTGGGTCGACACTGAGGGTCTGCACTTGAGCGCAGACGGACGCCGCGAACGAAACGGCGGCAATTGCTGAGAGGATTTTCATGGGGTTCCTTCCGGGACAAGCAGGGACCGTCGCCTGCGAACTCCAATCCGCGGCGACGCGAGTCCGGATAGAGTAGCGATTCCCGGGCAGACTGGGACCCCTCTCCAATATGCGTAAGTGTCCCAAATGTGGCACTTACGGCGGGGCGTCTGCGGATTCAGCCCCACTTCGAAGTGGGGCTGTGCGCAGAAGTTCGCTGGGAACGAAGCAGCGGCCCGGCGCCCCCCCCGGGGCGAGCCGCGGATGAGGCGATCTAGAAGATCACACCGCCACCGAACACCAGACCAGAAATGGTGATGTCGGTGTCGAAGGTGTCATCATCGATCAGGCCGTCAAGGCCGAGTTCGAGGTGCCGGTAGCCGGCATACAGCTCGAGCACGCTGAACGGGCGCACGACAACCTGCGCCTCGATGTCGAGCAACTCGCCTTCGACATCATCGATGTCGGCGCCGATGTAGCCGGCTTCGACGAACGCGCCAACCATGCCGAAGTCGACGGACGCACGCAGGAACGCGAGCGGCAACGGACCGTTGAGGTCCACTTGCTCCGTCAACAACCCGTTGGTCGCGAGGATGCTGAGGTCGAAGTAGTCGACCGCGAGTCCGGGCGAGATCGAGACCGGACCGATGCCAATGTCGAAGGCATACGAAGCGCGCAGCGCCTGCAGGTCCAACGTGCTGTTGACGTCGATACCAGAAGTCAGGTTACCGAAGTCAGCGTTCAGCGTACCTTGACCTTCGTCTTCGAAGGTGAAGCCCGACACTGTCAACACCGGTACACCGAAGTCGACCTGTGCGCGCACGACCGGAGAACCCTGATCGTCACCGAAGCCAAACGCCTCTCGCGCGTCCTGATCGATACCGGCAGGCGCCGCACCGGATTGGTAGCCAACATCGCCCTCGAGCGACAGCTGAGCAAAGCCAGCCTGAACGTTGGCTGTCGGCAAGGTACAAGCTGTCATCGCCATCATCGCGACACCAGCCAGAAGAAGGATGGGAGATCTCATGGCTTAGAAGGGGTTGGTCAGCGTCAAGGTGTCGAGGTTGAGATCGAGGCCTCCAACGAGACCTTCAATCGTGATTCGGGCGGTGTTCGTCTTGTCGAAGATGATGCTCGCCAGCGTCGTGGTCGTGCCATCGTCGATCTCAAGACTGACCGTGCCGCGCGGGTATTCCTGACCCGGCTCTTCGTCGGTGATCAGACCCGGGATGTTGAACGTCAGCGTACACGGCGGGCTCGAGGCACTGTCCGTGATCGTCGTCGAGTCCACCGCCGGAATGCCCGTGGTCACGGGCTCCACCGTCGAACGCACTTCCTCGAGCTCGTTCTGGTTGAGCGCACCACCGATGATGCCGGTCAAGGCCTCACCCGTCGCCGTCACACCACCACCGCTGATCGTGTAGACGCCGTGGATGAACTTCTCGCTCGAACCGAAGCGATCGCGCAGCTCTGTGGCGGCCGCATCGATCTTGTCGCCCAACGACGACGGCGGGGTGACGACGCTCGTCAGATCCTGTTCGGCACCGTTCGGGCCATAGAACTTGATGACCATCGAGATCGTCGTGCCACTGACGGTCAGAGACGCGGTGATGCTGCCATCACCATTGACGGTCTTGGTCAGGCCGGCCGGATCCGGCGTCGTACCGCCGTTCATCCGCCAGGTGCCCGCGATGTCGATCACGCCATCAACGAAACTCCACAGGTTGGGGAAGCAGTCGACAACGACCTGGATCTTCGCCTGCAGCTCGGGATTGGTGGCGGACTCGATCTTGCTGTCGCAAGAACTGAGACCAAGAGTCGTAACCGCAACCAGCGGTAACCAACGGGACGAACGCATGGGATCTCTCCTTGGATGAGGATTCGTTGAGCGCGCGCGGGGGCGCACTCCTGTTGCAATGAGTATCTGCGCCAGACAGAGAACTGGCCACAGCTAACTGGCGTTGTTCCTCACCACCAACCGCCACCTTTTTCGTACCCGATGACAACGAAGTACATTTCCTCACTCAGCATCGCGCCTTCATGCGGCCCGGCAAACCGGTATCGTTCGCGACATGCAGCGAAGTCTGGTGCTCCTGGCCTGCCTGATCGCAATCAGCGCCGCGATCTCCACGTGGTTCTGGTGGCCACGTGAAGTTGCCCTGCCTCGCTACACGGATCCGAACGGCACCGTCACCGACGGAGAACCACAGCCAAGCTCGGCCGACTACCCGAACGGCAACACGTCGCGCATCCCGGTCGCCAACGGCAACGACCGCCAACCGGGCACTCAGCAGCGCCTGCTCCGAGTGCAACTGCGCGGCCTCCACGCCCTCGCCCCGTGGACTGCCGAGATCCGCCTCGAACTCCAGGACCGCACGCGCGGCCAACGCTTCGAAGAGCACAACAGCCAATCCCCGGTCACCGAAGACGGCAAGTGCACGCTCGCGCTGGCGACCTGGTGGCAACCCGGAATGCCCGTTCGCCTGCGCCTCTCCGCACGCAACGAGGGCTATCGCGAACTCGAATACCGCGAACGCGGCGCGCTCGCCCTCAACGACCTGCTCACCATCGACGTGCAAGCGATCGCCTCGGTCAGCGGTCAGGTCACCGACACCCGCGGCCATCCGGTTCGCAACGCGCGCATCTCGGCGTTCGCGATGCGCGCAGGCACTCCGTTCGGCAACTCCGTCGGCGCGACCGGCACCGACCGCGACGGCAACTACCGTCTGCTTGCGCCGCCTGACCAACGCATCCTGCTCGTCGCCACCGCGATGAAGCCCAACGTGATGATGTGGCGCGCGATGAACGGCGTGAACGACAGTGGCCACTTCCGCGGCGATCTACTGCCCGTCACACGCCCCGTGCAACTCGCAGTGGACCACCCCGGCACGGCCTGCAACTTCGCGCTCCCCGACGCCGAGAGCATCACGGGCAAGGTCATCTGGCCCGACGACACGCCCATTCAAAACGCGCGTGTGCGCTTCGACGTCGGCGACGACAACGGCAACGACAACGGCAACGGCAACGACAACGACAACGGCATCAAGCTTTCACTCGGCTACAACTCCGAGCTGCTGTGGCAACCGGACGGCAGCGTTCTCAGTGTCGGCATCGCTGACGTCGACCGTGAAGGCCGCTTCAAGATCCCAACGCCACCAGGCGCGACCGCCATCATCCACGTGCAGGACATCGGCGAACTACGCATCATCGGCGAACTGCCCAAGCAACGACTCGGCGCCTCGGCCACCGCCGAACTGATGATGCCGTTCCCGGTGACCATACGCGCCATCCACCGCGGCCAACTCAAACCACACGCCCGCGTTCTCGTTCACGGCAAGCAGCCACACCGCGCCGGCCCCGACGGCACGAGCCGCGTCCTCATCGCAACGGAAGCAATGGTCCGCACCGAGCTCGGCCCCATGCGTTCCCCATGGCAATCGATCGCCTCGAGTCACCTCGAGCAAACGGTCGACATGGTCATGAGCAACCAACTCGTCGAAGTGCAGATCGAGTTCAAAGGCAAAGCCCCGGTCCGCAACGCCCTATTCACGTGGAAGTGTCAGGACGGCCGCCAAGCCACCGAACGCCTGACGCGCGGCGACAACAGCGGCCCGTTCCGCCTGTGGCTCGAACCGGACAACTACACCCTGCGCGCCTCAGCTGGCCCGGGGGAACGCAACGGCACGTATCTCCTCCCCGTCGAACGAACGTTCAGCACACGCGACACCAAACAACTGACGCTACCGGCAGAGTTCGGCGGCACGTTCAAACTGCAGGTGTTCGATGAGCGCGGCCGCTTCATGGCAGGGAAGTGTTCGGTGCGCGGCGTCGATGGCAAAGAGCGCATCGTGCACATGAAGAACGGCGCCAAGCCCGGAGAGTTTGGTGCCGAGACTTCGCAGTGCACGAGCGTATTGCCGCCGGGACCGTACGAGCTGCTGATCGATGTTGGTGGCTCGGGGCAACACAAGCGGTATGTGCAGATCAAGGCGTTGGAGACGACGCCGGTTGTGTTGCGGTTGTAGGGCGGCGCCCGGGTCAAGAGCAGCTCGACAAGAAACCCTGGCCGCTGCAGTCATCACCTTGCGCCTAGGTGGTACCGATCGCCTTCTGGCGCTGCACAATCATGCTCAGACCATCAAAGCTCCTCGCGCCCCTGCTCCTGGCTGGTTGCGCCATCACTCCACCACTCGCCCCGCCCGCAACACAAGGCACGCTCAAACCAGGTGCGAGCATGTCGTCAACCATCAACGATTCGCGATGGTCCGTCACCTTGCGCGACGCCAAGCTGCTGCTCGAATGCGAAGGCATGCGGTTCGAAGTCCTGGGTGCGATCCCTGCAGCTGGCCAGGTCGACTTCACGCGCACTGCGAACACATCCGTCTGGCACTTCCAAGTCGCGGACAACCGCATCCTGAAGTGGACGGGGGACGAGGTCACGCTCGATGATCGCAGCTGGCCTGGTGCCACCGCCGAACTGCGACGCATCGAAATCTGAGAGCGGCGCTTTTCCTTCAGGCCTGCCCATCAACTTGTCTAGGCAACTGTGCGTATGCAACGACCTCACTCCATGCCAACAAGCCAGAACGAATCATCGCGCATCGGGATGTCGCCCGTGCACTTCGGGATCGCCATCTTCATAGGGGTCGTAACAAGTCTCTATATCATCTTCTCGTGAGAGCCCCGCGCGGCGTATCACGAACCGCCTCGCTATAGTGCCGCCAATGCTCGCGATTGCCGCCCTCGTGTTCTCCATTGCGCCACCGGTCCCGCAAGACTGGCCGCATTTCCGCGGACCCAACCGCAACGGCCACACTCACTCGCAAGCGACGTGGGCAGCCAAGGGCAAACCGAATGCCCTCTGGACGACCAACGTCGGCAAGGGCTACTCATCCCCGTCTATCGCTGGTGATCATCTCGTAACTCTCGGCTTCGATGCGAAGAAGGGTGTCGACCGGATCAGCTGCCTGCATGCCGACACGGGCGAATCCAAGTGGGGCTTCGAGTTCGCCGCAACGGACAAGCCTGAGTACCACGGCGGCGGCACACTCTCGACGCCGACGATCCACGGGGGACGGGTCTACTGCCTCAATCGGGACGGCATGTTCCACGTGCTTGACCTGAAGAGTGGCGCCGTTGTATGGAGCCGCAACTACGGCAAAGAGCTCGACGTCAAACGAACCTTCCACGGCTTCAGCGCCGCGCCCATCGTCGACGGCGACCGCCTCTACCTGCAGCTCGGCGGCCTCGTAGGCGCCGCGAAGGCGGACGATGGCGAAGTACTCTGGCGCAGCGAAGATCACGGCGACATCAGCCACGCCAACCTCTTGCCGCTAGACATCGGCGGTCAGCCAGCACTCGCAACGATCGCTGGCACGACGTTCTTCGTCTTCCGCAAGAGTGACGGCAAGGTGCTACACGAACACGCGTGGCCGGTGCGCGGCAACGCAATGCACTGCTCCATGCCGATCGCAATCGGCAACGACGGCGTCTTCTTGTCGACGGCCTACAACAAAGGCTGCGCCCTGCTGAAGCTAGGCAGCGACAAGCAACCAACAGTCGCCTGGGAGAACCGCCGCATGCGCAACAAGGTGACTGCATGCGTCGAACACGACGGCCACCTCTATGGCTTCGACGAATCGATGCTCCGCTGTCTGGACATGCAAGGCGCGTCGAAGTGGCGCGTCCGCGGACTCGGACTTGGCTCGCTCTCCATCGTCGACGACCGACTCATCGTCGTGAATGCCGACGGCGAACTGATCGTTGCCAAGGCTTCGCCCGACAGCTTCGAAGAACTATCGCGCCAGAAGATCCTCGAAGGCGGCGTCTATTGGAGTGCGCCCGTCTTCGCCGGCGGACTCATCTACGTGCGCAATAGCCTCGGCGACCTGACCTGTCGGGACCATCGTCAACAAGCCACCTTGCCAGACTCGGCCGACACGACACAGCCCGCCCCCACCGCAGCCTCGCTATTCGCAGGCCATGCCGAGCTGGTCGGCGGCCGAGACCTCTACAACAACGCCGACAAGGTTCTGCAACTGAAAGGCAAGTGGTCCGTCCCGCTGCGCGGCCTCAAGGACGGCGACATGACCTGGACTCTGGCTGCCCCAAACCGTTGGGACTTGCGCCTCGACGATGCGTTTTTCTATGCCTTTGACGGCAACGACGCGTGGACGATCGAGCCACAAGGACCGCGCACCATTCAAGGCGACGAACTCTTCGAGCACCGCCACCTGTTCGCGCTCTCCGAGCTGTTCGCCCCGAGCGGTCATGCCACCGCGCAGACAGCACCAAAGCCGGAACGATTCGCCGAGACCCTCTGCTGGAAGGTGACGTCAACGATCGCCGCTCCCAAACAGCGAACGCGTTCGGTGCAGCACTTCTTCGCCGTTGACGGTGGCCGCCTCATCGGCCGCCAGGGCAAGGACGAGTCGACCGTTGTCCTGCACGGCACCCAACGCCTCAACGGCCTGACCCTGCCGCAAAGCATCACCCGCTACCGCGCCGAGGACGGCCAAGAACACATCATGGCGATCGAACAAGCCGAGTGGATCAACACTCCCGCCAAGCTGTTCGAGCAACCCATTGCCATCCTGCGCCTTCGCCGCACTCCCGCCGAACGCGCCCGCGACGATGCTGCACTCAAGAAGCGCTTCGGGGAGGCACTCGCCAAGTACCAAGCCAAGGACACCGGCACGCCGCTCGGCGATGACATCGTCACGCTTCGCATCCACGACGGCGACATCTGGTTCGCGCTGCCGGACGACGAGTTCCGCATGGCCATCGAACGAGAGAAGGACGGAGCGATTCGCGTCGAGGGTCCACCGATCGAGATTGCGTTGGTCAAGGACGACAAGGGGCGGACGACGGCACTCAAGATGATCATGGGGCCGCGCTCGATCCTGCTTCATCGACTGAAGGAGTAGGTGCGGCGCACCTCCGCCACGCAATCGACTACACTCTCCAGGATGGGAACACGCATCGGGAATGCTCCCCTCGCCCTGACCATCGCCACACTGGCTGAAGCGTGCGCGCAAGCACGTTGGTTCTTTGGTCGAGCACGATAACCCGGCGCTCAAGACCGCTGGCAAGACTTGGCTCTAGTAACGACCCCGCGACCGCTCCGCGTTGATCAACGCTACGGTTGCGGTCTGGGCAACTGACAGCGACGGAAGACGAGCGTTGCCAGCAACAAGACGCCGACGACCACACCAACTGGCAACAACGGAAACGGCCGCACGCCTGCCGCCTCCGCATGCAGCTTCCGGATCAAACGCCCCGCCGCGCGAGCCGCCGCGATCTGCTCGCCGTGAACTCCGCCGACCTTCCACCTCCTTGGAAACATGCTGACACTGCGGCCACCGAACCCTTGCGACCATTCCAGCTCGACGTAGTCACAGTTCTCGACGTCGTCTCGCGGCCCGTCGTACAAGCCAGCGCGAAGCAGCAATCGCACGCACTCTGCGAGGCACGCTTCGGCGCTTACCCTGGTCACACCGACATCCCTTGGCGCAGCAACGTTGACCCGCTTGAAGCTCGCTCCAGTGCCCGATTCGTGCCAGCGGCGAAGCTCCACCCGCCAAGGCCGCTGCTCACCAAACGTCATGGTCGTGGCATAGCTAGTCAGGCGAACCTGCTCAACAAGACGACCTGTGCCGTGACGCGACTCCGTTATCGTGTCGATGGTCAAGGCGAACGCACTCGCAACATCCAATGGAGTGCGGAGGACGTCCCCAATCCCACTGGCGTGTGACTTGTCGCGAAACCATTCGGCGAGAGCCGAATCGCTGTAGGCCTCGTGGACGTCGTCGAACGCCCAGACCGACGAAGGACCGCGAGGCGCGGCAATCTGCACTGCATCGCCAGCCACACCCACCGGCGCAATCCCAGCCCACACCTTCGGGTGCAAACCTCCAATCGCACACGCACCGACGCCACCCTGACCAACACCGGTCAAGTGCCGACGCCAGCTGTCTGTGTGATACTCCGCTTCGACCGCTGCCAGCGTCGCCATCACCACCGCCTCGTGATCGAGCCAGTCTGAGTCCGCATCGGGCTTCTGCGGAAACACCGTCAAGAACGGCCACCGCCCCGGCCCGCGGCGAATCGCGGGACCGAGTCCAACTTCCAACTGCTTACGCCCATCGTCGCCGCTCTCGTTCTTGTCGTGCAAGAACACGAGCACCGGGTAGTTCGGCAGAAACTGCTCTGCACTCGGTGGCACGTAGACGGCGTAGCGATACTCGCGGCCAGCAACCGCGACCGTCTTGGCGAGGAAGGTCACCGACTCATCCGCTGGCATCGGCGCATCCTGGGCTGCACCGCCAACGTTGAGCATCAGGCAGCATGTAAGCCATCGATGCACCACGGGGATGGTAGTCACGCCACGTGTTGATGGTCACCGCTAGCACGAACGAGAGGCGCGACGCGAAGTGGCATCGACAATCGTGCACATCCAGAATTCGCGCCCGTTTTCACCTCACCCGATCCACACCTCATGTGGCACAACCACATGATCACCTGTTTCAGGTCCTGTTCACCGATCCTGAGCACGCTGGCCCGTTGCTGCGCAGCGCTCTGCCGCCGTCGCTCGTCGAGGCGATCGACTGGCCCACGCTGACGCGACGGCCAGCCATGCAGCGCGACGCGCGTGGCCGCAAGACAATCTGCGACGTTCTGTTCTCGGTTGAGACAGGCAACGCCACCCCGCTGTTCCTCTACCTGGTGCTCGAGCACAAGTCGCAAGGAGACGGCTTCGACGCGCTGCAGCTGCTCGATCAGGTTGTCTCCGTGCTACGCACCC